>OBXX01000002.1_pt1 | contig 389069 bp, 358 predicted proteins | sample 1495441 | NCBI WGS metagenome assembly OBXX01 (sample SAMEA2580168, study PRJEB22360) | human gut metagenome | biome: human gut; feature: human-associated habitat; material: faeces | place: Denmark | collected 2008/2010 | reverse complement strand
ATATCATTTCACTAATGGACAGGCGGGAAAGCCTATAAAATGGGGAAAGTTAGAGGAATAATTATATAAATTCCAGTTTACAGAACTGAATCAAAAGAGCTCGAAGGAGCTCTTTTTCCTTTTTTATAATAGTATCATTATGGTATAATAGAGACATTAAAATCGGAATTTCAGGAGGTGTTTTTATGCCACAAATGAATAAGGGAGGAAAATTTATTTTCGGGAAATCACTCATTCGGACGGATGGAACATTGCGGATTCCACCGCAGGCAATGGAAGAATATCACATTGCAGATGAAGGAAAAGTATATCTTTTTACCGGAAGTAAGATTACCGGTGGCTTCTGCGTCACCCGGAAAGGCCTTTTGCATCCGTCAAAACTTGGTCACATTTTGGACGATACTCCACCGTTGCTTGACTACTCAGCAGGTTCTGGCGAATTTATCAAATACAAGGGGCGTTCCTACTGCTGGGTAGAGATTTCACAGGAGGGGCAAATTCTTCTTACGAAGAAAATGATGGATTTTTTGAAGGTGAGACCCGGAATGGAGCTGCTCTCTATCCGTAGTAGCGACATCGCGTTTACGATGGGAGCTAAAGGACCGCTATTGGAAAAAGCAGAAAACTATGATGGTGAAATTCCGCTTTTTTAAGTGTAACAATTTGAATTTGTGGAGGATAACTATTGTGGATAAAACAGTTATTTATATACATGGAAAAGGTGGTAATGCTGAAGAAGCTATTCATTACAAACCGCTCTTTAGTAATTGTGATGTGATTGGTCTCGACTATACTGCACAGTTTCCATGGGAAGCAAAAGAAGAATTTCCATTACTTTTTAATTCAATTTATAGAAACTACAAGACGGTTGAAGTAATTGCCAATAGCATTGGAGCGTATTTTGCTATCAATGCCTTATCAAATCAGCAAATAGAGAAAGCATATTTTATTTCGCCCGTTGTAGATATGGAAAGGCTTATTGCTGATATGATGATTTGGGCAAATGTTACAGAGGATGAACTCAAAGAGAAAAAAGAAATTCAGACAACCTTTGGAGAGACTCTTTCATGGGATTATCTTTGCTATGCAAGAGAAAATCCTATTATATGGGAAATCCCAACGCACATTTTGTATGGTGAAAAAGATAATCTTACCGCTTATGGAACGATATTTGAATTTGTACAGAGGACTAATTCAACATTTTCTATTATGAAAAATGGAGAGCATTGGTTTCATACGGATGAACAAATGAAATTTCTTGATGAATGGATAATAAAATCTTCCAAATAAATTCCAGCTTGCAGGGAAGTTGGTTATCACGGAGATGAAGAGAAATGGATGAGAGGAAAGCGTATTGGTTTGAACAGCCATATATGCCGCGGATGAAAAATATTGCGGTGGCTCCTGTTATTCTGGAAGATGGAAGGCTGTCCTTCTGTGTTCCGGGGGATGATGGTCCTCCGTGGTCAGGGGTGTGGAACCTGACAGGAAAGGTTGTTCTGGACGGGGATGATTATTTTGAGTTCCAGTGTGATGATGAAGTGATGCACAGACGAGGCGGAACATACAAGTTTTGTGCATTGGATATTGCTACATTCAGACGGGAAACCTGCCGGTAGATATCACAGGGAGAAGAAATTGCAGACTGCTGTAAAACAACAGAAGAACTGCATGAATGGTACCTGAAACACTGGACTTACAACAGATAGGATGATTATATTTACGAAGGCATCAGTCACCTGGTTGGCTGGTGCCTTTTTCGTGGGGAAATGGAGGTGGCGGGATGTATCCGGTGTCGGATGGGTTTCTGAGGGCTGTGAAGAGCAATACAAGAAAATATTACTGGACGGGTACGATCGTTACCAAAGGCGGAATGACGTATGAGCTCGGGGCGAAGGAGATTGTGAAGGGTTCCGGATATATTTCCAGGCAGTGCTGCGGGAGTACGGAGATTGAACTGGGGACGGTGTATGCGGCGGAGATGGGGATCACACTTCTGAGTGATATTGACAGGTATACGCTGGAGGATGCACTGGTGACGCTGGTGTTTCATCTGGTGCTGGCGGATGGTTCGGTGGAAGATGTGCCGATGGGAGTTTTTGAGGTCAGTGAGGCGAACCGTCTGGCGAAGTGCCTGGAACTGAAGGCGTATGATTTTATGCTGCGGTTTGATAAGAGTTTCAACGGATTTGAGACTGTGGGGACTGCTTATGATTTTATTACTTTGTGCTGTAAGCGGTGTAAAGTGGAGTTTGCGAATAAGAGGGCGGAGATTGATGCCATGCCGAATGGCGGGGTGACGCTTTCTGTTTATACTGAAAATGATATTGAGACCTGCCGGGACGTGCTGTTTTATGTGGCACAGGTTCTGGGAGGTTTCTTTATTATCAACAGGGAGGGAAAACTGGAACTGAGAAAGTACGGGAAGGATCCTGTGATGAAGGTGGAGCAGAGACACCGTTTTTCTTCCAGTTTTTCGGATTTTATTACCAGATACACGGCAGTGAGTTCCACCAACAAGCAGACGCAGATTGCAGAGTATTATGCTCTGGATCCGGATAACGGGCTGACCATGAATCTGGGTGTGAACCCACTTCTGCAGTTTGGACTGGCAGAGACCAGAGAGATGTTGTGCAGGAATATATTGACGGATCTGTCAGTGATCAACTATGTACCTTTTGATTCGGATACAATCGGGAACCCTGCCCTGGATCCGGGGGATGTGCTGACATTTGCAGGAGGACAGGCGGATGAGGGACAGATCACCTGCATCACTTCCATCAGACAGAAGATCGGGGGAAAGCAGAGCCTGAAATGTGTGGGGAAGAACCCGAGGCTGGCTCAGGCAAAGTCAAGAAATGACAAGAATATTTCGGGACTGCTGAATCAGATTGAAGACAATGCGAAGACCGGGAAGATCGGGATCCATATGTTTACCAATGCTTCCGCGCATGAGATCGGGCAGACGAAGGTGAAGCTGATCAGTATCCAGTTTGCTTCTTCTGAGGAAAACCATATGCAGTTTTTTGCACAGGTTGTTGTGGATGTGGCTGCGGATCCGGTGGAACGGTCTGCGGAGGCTTCCGGGACTGTGGTGATTCCATTTCCGGGCGGAAGCGGCAGTGGAACTGGAAGTGGTACGGGTGGTTCTGATGGAACCGGGGAGACATCGGATGCAGGAAGTTCTGAAAATGATGCGGCAGGGAATGAAGTTGGAAATACTTCCGGGGATGAGAATACAGGGAGTACGGATGATGTCGCTGGTGGCTCGGATTCCGGATCCGGAACCGGGAGTGGTTCGGAGGTTTCTGTGGATGTGAGCCTGCCGGTGAAGTGGCAGGAAGACGGACAGGCGGTCTGCCATGTGGTCTTTGAATTTAATAACGAGGAGATCGTGGAGCATTGTCCGGTGGAGACCTGGCATTCAGGGAAACATATTTTGTCGCTGTATTATCCCATTGAGAAGATTGTTGCCAATTATACGAATACATTCAATGTGTATCTCTGGATGGAGAATGGCAGCGGGACCGTTGATGTGGGAGACTGCATTGCCTCTGTCAGCGGACAGGCAATGGCGGCAGGGGAAGCCTAGGACGGAAAGCTTGAGGTGGAAGATTATACCACGAGATTTGCCATTGGCGGAGGACTGGATGTGAATGGTTTCCGGGAATCGCTGTCCATGCAGATGAAGGAGACGGTGAACAGAGGATTTGAAGTGTATTTTGCTGAGAGAGCGGGAATCAGCGGTTTCTGCAGGCCGGTAGAAATGGAGGGTGTGTGATGAAGTTGAAAGGTGAAATGGTCATTGAACTGACCGATACGAATACGGGTGCGGTGGAGACAGTTCAGGAGACGAACATGATCACGGAGGCAGTGAACAATATTCTGGGGCTGAATCCCATGGGGATTTATCTGAAAGCCAGCGGGGAGTATGACAATTCTGTTTTGTGGAACGGGACGCTGCTTCCCATCTGCCCGAACATGATCGGGGGGATCCTGCTGTTTCCGGCAGTGCTGGAAGAAAAGGCGGATCATATTTACGAGCAGGGGAAGAACCTGCCGGTGGCTTATGCTTCCAACAATGTTAATTCCGGTTCCAATGTGGCGAGGGGAAGCCTGAACCAGACGGAGAGCAAGAAGCTGGACAATGGATATAAGTTTGTGTGGGAGTTTACTCCCAGCCAGGGGAATGGAAATATTGCAGCGGTGGCACTGACCAGTGCACTGGGCGGGCAGAATGCTTTTGGCAGTGCGGCAGGGGATGCCAGCACGTTCCTGCTTCTGAAAAAGGTGGATATCGGGGATATCCCGAAGGCAAAGCAGATGACACTGTTTGAGGCAGTGGAGCTGGATTTTGAAAAGAACCTGCTGTATTCCATCACCTTTGGGACTTCCAGTGTGACCATTACGAAGATCCGGATCCCGGTGTTTAACATCGGGCTGAATGAGAAGCTGGATGATACCACGTATACCGTACTGGAGGAGCAGACACTGACAACGGAAAGCTTTACGTTCCTGGGGGATTATACAAAGTACGGGGAGTTTATGGACGGGCATGACGGATACTGGTATGGATTTTCCAATGAGCCGAATTCTTCCGGGGATGCGAAGATGGTATGGATCCGGATCTCCAAAAAGGATTATTCCTTTACGGAGGGAAGCTGGACACTGTCCAAGGCGAAGCTTTCGGAAGTGGGCACAAGGGCAAAGGACGGTTCCTATCCGGAACGGAATGTAAAATGCTGTGTGAGGAAGGGGTATCTGTATGTGCCTTCTTATGATAAGAAGGGAGTTTATAAGATCAATACTGCAAATTCAGCGGATGTGACACTGATCCCGCTGGGCTTTACTTCCAAGCTGAAATCCCTTGGGGAGGCTGGTTCCTGTGAGGTGTATATGATACTTCTCGGGGACATGATCGTGGCAGGGGATTTCCAGATCACGGCGGATGACAGGGTGATCAAGACGCAGGGGAGCGCAAGGTTTGAAGCCATGGCAACGCCTTTGTTCCAGTATAAGAACTTTGTGTTTATGTGGGGCGGCAGTTACGGGAAGGAGCACAGGTGTGCTTATCTTCTGACGCCTTATCTGGCAAGTATCAATAATCTTTCGTCAGCGGTGGTGAAGAATACGGACAAAACGATGAAGATCACGTATACGCTGACGGAGGAAATAATGTAGGTCTTTCTGCCGAAAGGCATGGAGATAGAAAACTTATTTACGGCAGTTCTCAGAAATGGGGGCTGCTTTTTTCATGGGAGGAGGATTCTGGCATGAAGGAATTTTGGAACTTTATTCAGATGGTTTTTATGGCTGTAGGCGGATGGCTGGGCTGGTTTATGGGAGGCTGTGACGGGCTTCTGTATGCCCTGATCGCTTTTGTAGTGATCGATTACCTGACCGGGGTGATGTGTGCTTTTGCGGACCATACGCTTTCCAGTGAGGTGGGATTCCGGGGAATCTGCAGGAAGGTGCTGATCTTTCTGCTGGTGGGAATGGCCAATATTTTGGATGTGGCTGTGATCGGGAACGGATCCGTGCTGAGGACAGCGGTGATCTTTTTCTATATTTCCAATGAGGGTGTGAGCTTGCTGGAGAATGCAGGACATCTGGGGCTGCCGATCCCGCAGAAGATGAAAGATGTGTTGGAACAGCTGCATGACAGAGGGAAAGGAAGTGATGGGGAATGAGACTGGTTGAAAGTTTTCTGACTAAGAATCCCTGCTATACTGCAGGGAGAAAAATTACTGTAAAAGGCCTGATGCTTCACTCGGTTGGATGTCCGCAGCCGAGAGCACAGGTTTTTCTTGATTCCTGGAATCACACTTCTTTTGGAAGTGCATGTGTGCATGGTTTTATTGATGGAAATGATGGAACGGTGTATCAGGCATTGCCATGGAACCACAGGGGATGGCACTGTGGCTCCGGTAGTAAGGGAAGTGGAAATAATACGCATATTGGTGTGGAGATGTGTGAGCCTGCCTGCATCCGGTACACAAGCGGATCTGGTTTTACCTGCTCCGATCTGGCGAAGGCAAGGGCATCGGCAGTGCGGACGTATGAAGTAGCGGTGGAATTGTTTGCCATGCTTTGTAAGAAGTTTGGTCTGGATCCGCTGGCAGATGGTGTGGTGATTTCCCATAGAGAGGGACACGCAAGGGGAATTGCTACAAATCATGGAGATCCGGAGCATCTGTGGAAAGGTCTGGGACTGCCTTATACGATGGATGGATTCAGGAAAGCTGTGAAGGCTGCTATGTCTGGGAAAGCTGAAGGGACGCAGGCTTCTGTGTTTCTGGGGATTTCCGATGAGAAGGCAGCGGAGCGGATTGGAGTGCTGTGTGCAGAGGATATGAAAACCAGTGGGATTCTGGCTTCGGTGTCTGCGGCGCAGTTTATTCTGGAATCGGGTTATGGCAGGACGGAACTGGCGCAGAAGGCAAATAACTGTTTTGGGATGAAGTGCGTGTTGTCTGGGAATACTTGGAATGGAAGTATCTGGGATGGAACCAATAAGTACCGGAAGAAGACGCAGGAGGATGATGGAACCGGAAAGCTGTACACGGTGACTGCGGATTTCCGGAAGTATGTCTGTGTGGAGCAGTCTATTGCGGATCATTCTGCTTATCTGCTGGGCGCAATGAATGGGAAGAAAAAGAGATATGCGGGACTGGCCGGGGAGAAGGATTACCGGAAGGCTGTCCGGATCATTAAGGATGGCGGCTATGCAACGGACAGTTTTTATGTACAGAAGATCTGTGCCATCATTGAGAAGTATGGGCTGACACGGTTTGATGGCGTGAAGGTGGAGAAAAAGGTCTGGTACCGGGTGAGAAAAGACTGGAAGGATGCTAGAAGTCAGGCAGGAGCATTTCAGGTGCTGGACAATGCAAAGAAATGTGCAGACGAGCATCCGGGATTTTCGGTGTTTGATGAGAATGGAAAGGCAGTGTACAGTTCCGTGGATAAGAAGCAGGAAGAGGTGTTTCGTCCGTATCTGGTTCGTGTGGAGATTCCGGATCTGAATATACGAAAGAAGCCGGGAACGGATCAGGAGAAGACCGGAAAATATACGGGTGCTGGCTGTTTTACTATTGTTGCTGAGGCTGATGGTGTCGGGGCATCAAAGTGGGGGCTGCTGAAAGCATATGAGAAAGAGCGGAATGGGTGGATCTCGCTGGATTTTGTGACAAGAATATAATAGTGAGTGATGAGGCTTTGCATTGCGGCGGTGGTCGTGGTGTGAAGCCTTTTTTTGTTAGGGCAAAGCCCTGTTTGCCATTGTGGAGTTTTTCGTTGATTCGAAAAACGGAGCTTTTGGTCGCTTTCAATATAACATCCGGAATCGAGGTATCTTTTTTTTCTGCAAAATCACGAACTTTGCTCATTTATAGATATCAGAAAAAGGAAGATACTTTGAGGAATCTTTACGAAAAGAAAAAAGAGAAGTTAATCTCATATATCTGCTTCTTGGCTAGTTTGGGATTAAAAGTAACAATCCTTTTTTCTGTTATCTTGAACTTTTTAATTTTTCCTGTTTCGGAGTCCTTGAATTTATATTCAAACTCATCTACACATTCTTTGATGCGGTACAAAAGTATTAAGCAGTTAAAAACAAAAATCCAAGAAGATATTTACTAATCTTATTGACATAGAACAAAAAATGAATATAATCATAGTTGAACAACTATTCAACTTCGATTATACGAGGTAAGTGTATGTCTAAACCGTCTTATATTTGTAATTGTGATGTGATTCATGAGGATATTGTGAATGATGTGAAATCCAAGATGCAACCCAAAGATGATTATATCCAGTTGGCATCTTTATTTAAGCTATTTGGAGATGGTACCAGAGTACAAATCTTACACGCTCTGGAACAGAGTGAGATGTGTGTATGTGATCTTGCTGTGCTACTGGGGGTAACGAAATCCGCAATCTCACACCAGTTAAAGGCATTGCGTCTTGCGAATTTGGTAAAATTCCGTAGAGAAGCGCAGATAGTTTACTACTCTCTGGCAGATGATCATGTGAAAGAGATTATTGATAAGGGATTTGAGCATCTATGGCAGAAATAATATTTTTAGCGTTATAGTTGAGCAATTGAGCAACTAAACAAATTACAAGGAGGTCATTATGAAACGAATATTTTTATTAAAAGGCTTGGACTGTCCGAACTGCTCCGCAAAAATTGAAAAAGAAGTCGGAGAATTGGATGGAGTACAATCCTCAGTTGTAAATTTGATGAAGCAGACGCTGACAATCAATGTTGCTCCAGCTGCCGCAAATACAATAGCCAGTCAGATTGAAACGATTGTCCACAGCCATGAGCCGGGTGTGGAGGTTCAGGAAGAAACAATTATCCCCGTTACAAAGAGTTATTTGTTAAAGGGCTTGGACTGTCCAAACTGCTCCGCAAAAATTGAAAAAGAAGTCGGAGAATTGGATGGAGTACAATCCTCAGTTGTAAATTTGATGAAGCAGACGCTGACAATCAATGTTGCTCCAGCTGCCGCAAATACAATAGCCAGTCAGATTGAAACGATTGTCCACAGCCATGAGCCAGATGTAGAAGTTTCCGAAATTGCACAGGAATACTATATACCTGCAAAAAAACAGGATACCAATACATCCTATAACAATGAGGACAAGAAGTTGACGATTCGTTTAGCGATTGGCGCAGCAATCTATGGTATTGGTATGGCATTGACAGTTTTTGCGAAAGTGCCACTGCCTGTCGAGTTAGTTTTTCTCATTGTCTCCTATATTATTCTTGGCGGGGATGTTGTATGGCAAGCTGTGAGGAATATTTCAAAGGGACGTGTGTTTGATGAACATTTCCTGATGAGCGTTTCTACGATTGGTGCTTTTGTCATTGGTGAATATCCGGAAGCAGTTGCTGTTATGCTGTTCTATCAAGTTGGTGAATTTTTCCAGTCATTGGCTGTTGAGCGTTCCAGAAAATCTATATCAGATTTAATGGATATACGTCCGGATTGTGCTACAGTCAGAAGGAACGGAGAATTGATTACCATATCTCCTGAAAGTGTTGCCATTGGCGAGATTATTATTGTAAAGCCTGGTGAAAAAATCCCATTAGACGGTGTGGTATTGGATGGAGATTCTATGCTGGATACGAGGGCTTTAACTGGAGAATCGGTTCCGAGAAGCGTTCATAAAGGAGACGAAGCACTTTCCGGTTGTATGAATCAGACGGGTGTTTTAACGATTAAGACAACGAAAGCATTTGGTGAATCTACTGCTTCAAAGATTATTGATCTTGTGGAGAATGCGTCCAGTAGAAAAGCACCAACAGAAAATTTCATTACTACATTTGCACGTTATTACACTCCTGTTGTTGTAATCTTAGCAGCTATTCTGGCAATTCTGCCACCGATCCTTCTTGGTGGAGGTTGGACAGAGTGGATTCGCAGAGGATTTGTTTTCCTTGTGGTATCTTGCCCATGTGCATTGGTCATTTCAATCCCGCTGACTTTCTTCGGAGGTATTGGTGCGGCATCTAAACGAGGTGTTCTTGTAAAAGGAAGTAATTATTTAGAGGCGCTTAATAATGTCAGCATTATTGTGTTCGATAAAACTGGAACACTTACAAAGGGTGTTTTCAATGTGACTGATATTCTGCCTGCAAATGGATTTTCAAAAGAACAGGTTCTGGAGTATGCGGTCCAGGCAGAGAGCTTTTCTAACCATCCTATTGCAAAATCCATTCTCTCTGCTTATGGAAAAGAAATTGACCAATCAGTTATCTCTGATTACAAGGAAATTTCCGGATATGGAATCAGTGCCATGGCAGGAAAGAAGAAAGTTTATGCTGGCAATACGAAACTTATGGATTCAGAGCATGTGGAGTATACAGCCTGTGAAAAAGTTGGTACAAAGGTTTATGTAGCAGTAGATGGTCAATATGCTGGATGCATTTTGATAACAGATGAAGTAAAGCCGGACAGCAAAAAAGCAATTTCTGATTTGAAACATATCGGTGTGGAAAAAACAGTCATGCTTACTGGTGATGATGAAAAAATCGGAAAGGCTGTTGCGGAAGAATTGCAGTTGGATGAATATTATGCACAACTGTTTCCTGATCAAAAAGTGGAAAAGGTTGAGCTTTTAGACAGTAAAAAGAGACCGGGAAGCAAATTGGCTTTTGTTGGTGATGGTATCAATGACGCTCCTGTCCTTGCTCGTGCGGATGTTGGTATCGCAATGGGTGGTCTTGGTTCAGATGCGGCCATTGAAGCTGCGGATGTGGTTCTGATGACAGATGAACCATCTAAGCTGGTGGATGCGATTGATGTGGCAAAAGCGACAAAGCAAATTGTCATGCAGAATATAGTGATTGCCCTTGGAATTAAGAGTGTGTTCCTGATCCTTGGTGCTCTGGGTATAGCTGGAATGTGGGAAGCTGTATTTGGTGATGTAGGCGTTACCATAATTGCCGTCTTGAACGCAATGAGGATTTTGAAAAAATAAGAAACGAGGTGGCAATGTGAAACGGAAATTGATTCTGTTAGCAGTTATAATTGTTTTTCTTGCAGGTTTCGGTGCACTTTTGCATTCACCGCCTTCTATGATTGATGCAGTCACAGGAGCAACACCGAAGTCAAAAAAGGCGGCTCAAGCCTCCGCACAGTTGGAAGGCTCTTATGTTCTCGGTATTAATATGATGTCAGATGGTCTCGACAACGAGAACACCCGGAATAAATTAAAAGAATTGGCACTGGACGATTCGGAAACAAATGAAACAGATCTCATGAAAACGGACATTAGTTTTCGGTTATATGTATCTGAGACGGATTATCCGCTTGTCAGTTATGCTAAGAAACTCTGTGACAGGTTGAAACAGGCCGGCTTTTTCGTAGATCTGAAAGAGTACAGTAACACAATGATGCTATCAAGAGTGGTAAGTGGAAAGTATGATGTATTCCTGGCATCGGATGATTTTATTGACGTTACAACGCTAACACAGATGGACTATATGATCATGGACAGCGAAGAAATGAGGTGAGCGGGAATTTATGAGAAAATGGAATACGATTTTGTCTGTTTTAATGCTTCTCATTTTTATGATTCATGGAATCATGGGCAGCTTTATGCTGAACGGAGTTGGAAGTAGTGCAGGGAAACTTCTTGCATGGATTGGTGTTGGTATTCTTGTTGTGCATACGGTGATTGGTGTCATCCTGACAGTTCAGAGTTTACAGACAGCGAAGCAATCAGGAAAGATGTATCTGAAACAGAACGCCATATTTTGGGCGAGACGAGCCAGTGGGATGGCAATACTGATTCTGCTGTTATTCCATATTGGCTTGTTTGGAAAGGTGCAGAATGGGACATATATTTTGTTCCCTTTTACAACGGTAAAGATGGTAACTCAGCTTTTGTTCGTAGCGGCAATCTTTGTTCATATTTTTATCAATATACGCCCATTGCTCGTATCACTAGGAATCATTAGTTATAAAGAACGAAGGAGCGATATTTATTTGATCCTTTCGGTGCTTCTTCTTTTTATAGCGGGAGCGGTTATTTTATATTATATTGGGTGGCAATATCTATGAGTAAGACAATTATTATTATAGGTGCTGGATTGGCAGGACTTTCAGCGGCTTTGCAGGCAGCGGAAAATGGATGCAATGTAAAACTGGTTTCCTCCCTTCCGTCAGAGCGGGCACAGTCTGTTATGGCGGAGGGCGGTATCAACGCAGCTTTGAATACAAAAGATGAAAACGACAGTCCCGAAGAACATTTTACAGATACAATAAAGGCAGCATGTGGTCTGGCAGATCCAAATGCAGTTTGGGGAATGACACAGGCAGCACCGGAGCTGGTGCACTGGTTGCTAAAACTTGGAGTTAAATTTAACATGAGTGGCTATGATGATGTGGATCTGCGGAATTTTGGCGGGCAGAAAAAGAAACGGACTGCTTTTGCACAGAGCGATACCGGGAAGCAGATCATGACAGCTATGATAGACGCTGTTCGCAGGAAAGAAGCATCTGGTATGGTAGAACGGTTCAGCCATCATTCTTTCCTAACACTTCGTCTGTGTGGCAATATTTGTTGTGGCTGCGTAATCAGGGATGAATACAGTCAGGAGACTGTGGAATTACCGGGGGATGCGGTTATTGTTGCCACCGGTGGTATGCACGGATTGTTTGGAAATACAACGGGTTCGCTGAGCAATACAGGAGAAGTCACCGCAGAATTGTTCCGGCTTGGTGTTCCTCTGGCAAATGGCGAGATGATCCAGTACCATCCGACAACTGTGAAATGTGGTGGAAAACGCATGCTCATCAGCGAGGCGGCCAGAGGGGAAGGTGGCAGGTTGTTTGCCATGAAAGATGGAAAACAATGGTATTTCATGGAGGAAAAATACCCGGAGCTTGGAAATCTGATGCCACGAGATATTACCGCCAGAGAGATATGGAAGGTCAGCCATGAATCAGAGGTATTTCTTGACATGATGGAAATATCGGAGGAGATTATTTCAAATAAGCTATCTGGTCTGGCAGACGATTGTATGACCTATCTGCATAAAGATATACGAAAGGAACCGGTGTCTGTTTTACCGGGAATTCACTATTTTATGGGAGGCATTCTGGTGGATGAGCAGCACAGAACGCCGATTCAGAATCTTTACGCTGCCGGAGAATGCTGTGCCCAATATCATGGTGCCAACCGTCTTGGTGGAAATTCTCTGTTAGGAGCGTTATACGGAGGACGTGTTGCGGCAAAATCAGCATGTGAACAGGCAGATGTAGTAGATCTATCTTGTGCGACACAGATAGATTTTCCACCAACGTCTCAAATTTCAGAAATAAAGCAATTAAACAAAGTGATGCAGGATACTATGGGCGTTGTCAGAAATGAGAATACGTTGTTAAATGGGATTCAAACGGTACAAGCGCTGACAGGAAATCTTCCATTGCTTGGCATGGCAGTTCTAAAGAGTGCTCTTGCAAGAAAAGAAAGCCGTGGTGCACACTGGCGGGAGGATTATCCGAAGAGCAATGACGATGATTACCTTAAAACAACGGTAGCCAGATTTGATGGAAAGCAGATACAGATTTCCTTTGTACCTGTTCCAGAAAGGCGGTGATTCACTTGGTATATAAAATAAGAATCAGGCGGCAGGAGAGTCAGAAATCAGACAGTTATTGGCAGGAATTTGAGTTTGACGGAAGCAAAAACAGCTCTGTTGCCAATGTTCTAAAGGAATTGAACAGTAGAACACCTTTGAAAGATAATTCAGGGAATATAGTTACTCCCATCAACTGGGAATGTAGCTGTATGGTGCGAAAATGTGGGGCTTGCGCCATGCTGATTAACGAACGTCCGAGGCTGGCATGCTCTACATTTCTACATACGTTAAAAGGTTCTACAATCACCTTGGAACCTTTAAGCAAATTTCCGCTTGTAAGAGATTTGATCGTTGACCGGTCAATTCTGTTTGAAAATTTGAAAAAACTGAACCTTTGGCTTGAAAGTGAAGCTTATATGAATCCGTGGACACATGAACCGAGATACCAGTCGGCACGCTGTCTGATGTGTGGCTGCTGCCTTGAAGTGTGTCCTAACTTCTCTGCAAATGGGACTTTCGCAGGCGCTGTTGCTGCAGTCAACGCATTTCGGATTCTGAATGAAGAACAGGAAATAAGCCATCGGAATGAGGTTTCAACTCAATATAAGGAAAATTATTTTGAGGGATGCGGGAAATCATTAGCTTGCCATAACATTTGCCCGATTGGTCTGCCTGTCGAAGAATTGATCGTGAGGTCAAATTCGGTAGCTATTTGGGGAAGACAGTGAGTATCAAAACGCTGATTAAAAAAACATGATTAACCTACATCTATGGTTTTACCAAAAATAGAGACATATCCTTTGTTTCGGTGTGGTAGCGGTTTTATTATGGACTGGATTCCGTCAAGGATGAATTTGATGCTTCCCCGAGAGAGTATATCCAGTCGGAAGAATATGTCTCAGCAAAGCAGCAGAAGAGATATTGATCAAATTATGTCAATGTCTCTTTTTTTATGGAAGAAACAGGCTGATCAGAAATATGCAAAAGAGTAGCCTATTTTAATTATTTAACGAAAGGCGAACAGGGGTGTTCACAAGGGTGTGCACCGTTAAATTGTATCAATTTCGTAGTCGCAACGAAACCTTGCTGTTGTGGATATTACATGAATATATTTTGCGCTAGAATAATTATTGGGTATATGTTAAAATATAAAGAACATATATTCGAGCGTTTATCAAGGTGGTGTATAGCATTGACAAAGTCAGAGAAACTACGAAAAATTCAGGAAATATTGGAATTAAAGAATCCACAAGAGAATCTGTATGCAGATCTGTTAAAGACAATAGGAGATTTGAAAACAAATTATGGGGATTACATGATTACGGAGCCGATTGACTGTAATGAGGAACTGAAACGTGTTCCGGGAGCGGATTATGAACTTTGTACGGCGTTGCTGACAATGCTGCTGAGAGAAGATCATTTTTTCAATGGTTCTTTTGAACGGAGATTTGCTGACGGGCAGGTGCTTCCTGTTCTGGTGAGGATGAAGGATGTTTTGAGTGCAGGAGTGTGATTTTATGAAAGTCGGGGATACTGCATATATTGTGGAATCAAACAGGTATGTGAGAGAAGTGGAGATCCGCAGGTGTTCCGGCGGGATATTCCTGGTACGTTTTACAGATACGGGCGGCGGAATACAGGTGAAGGCTCACAGGCTGTTTGCAACGAGGGAAGAAGCTGAAAAGAGTATTGAGAAGGCACCAGAGACAAAGAGGGTGCGTGGGAATCCGTATGACCGATGGTATTGAACGGATGATAAAGTAAATAAATGATCAGGGGAAACCTGTTGCTGTTTGCGGAGAAATCTGTGGATGGCAGCGGGTTTATTTTTTTGTCCGGAAAGTCAAAAAATCAGGGACCAGGACTCCTTGGAACAGTAGGAGGTGGTTTTTGGCTATGGGAAAAATTGAACTGATCGATACCGGCAGACTGACGGAGAAACAGGCCAGGCTAAACATGGAAAAGTGTGCAGAGTTTCTGGCAAGAATGATCCAGAAGTACGGGGATGTGGTTCTGGGGGAGATTGAGGAGAGAAATGCACAGCTGCAGGGGAAGTGATCGAGTGTGCCGGTGGTCTTTTGGGGCTGCCGGTCTTTTTGCGCTATGGAAACCGCATAGGAGAAGGTGGATTTTGGGGCAGTTTTTTTGGTCGTTCTGCGAGTTGGCACAGACTGGTGATTCCGATATATTTTATGTACGGCAACCGTATGACGGTGGGCAACCGAAATGAGGTGAAGATTTGAGAAAGAAATGTTACATATATACCCGTGTTTCTACAGCGGCTCAGACAGAGGGATACAGTCTGGAAGCACAGACAGAGCGGCTTCGGAAGTATGCGGACTATAAAGAAATGGAAGTGGTCAGGGAATACTGTGATGCAGGCAGATCTGGAATGAGCATCAAGGGCAGACCGGCTTTTATGGAAATGATGGATGACATTTCCTGTGAGAAAGATGAGATCTCCTGTGTGCTGGTGTTTAAGTTATCCCGCTTTGGAAGAAATGCGGCAGATATTTTGAAGTCTGTGCAGCTGTTGATGGATTTTGATGTGGATCTGGTCTGTGTTGAGGATGCCATTGACAGTTCCACGCAGGGCGGACGTCTGACACTTGCTATCCTGTCGGCTGTGGCAGAAATGGAGCATGAGAATATTACAGTCCAGTTCACGACGGCGAGGATGCAGAAGCTGATGAATGGGGGATGGCCGGGCGGCGGCGTGCCGTATGGATATGTGAGTGTGAATAAGGAACTGGTGGTGGTTCCTGAGGCGGCGGATCTGGTGAGGATGATTTATCAGAAGTATCTGGAACCGGATATGATGCTGAATACGGTTGTGGGCTGGATGAATGAGAATGGTTATAAGCGTGTGGTGAAGGGAGAGGATAAGGTTATCACTTCGGATTTTGTTTCTTCGGTGCTGGGAAATCCTATTTATTATGGGATGATCGTATATAACAGGCGGACAAATTCTGAGGAGATTAAGAAAAATCCCAAAGAGATCATTTCCGTCAGGGGAAAGCATGAGGCAATTATTTCGGAAGATGTCTGGATGCGGGTGCAGGAGAAGCGGAAGAGGCTGAGAAGGCCGCAGAAAAAGGTGGATGATCCGGAGAGAATCAGTATTCTGTCTGGTTTGGTGAAGTGTCCAGTGTGCGGAACTGGAATGATTACAAAAAAGAATAAACGAAAGAACAATAATCATGGGGCTATTATAAGATTGTTTATTCTTATGGATGCCGGAATTATCGTAAGAGTGCAGGGCGTGTCTGTAATTGTAGCTGGACGTACAATCAGAAAAAACTGGACGGAGCTGTGATGGAAATTGTTGGAAAGGTGACAGAGACGCGGGAGTTCCGTCAGACGGTTATGAATACGGTTGGTGACAGGAGTTCATTGGATGCTTGTGAAGCGGATCTGAAAAGAACCAGAAAAGAACTGCACAGTCAGGAGCATCTGAAATATAAGCTGGGGGCGGAACTGGATAATCTGGATGTTCTTGCAGAAGATTATGATGATGAATACGAGGCTGTTCAGTCAGAGATTGATGAGGTTTATGACAGAATCGAGATTCTGGAGAAAAGGATCCGGAAGCTGAAAAAGCGGATGGAGGCTTTGAAGAAAGGCGTTCGTTCTTCTGATAATATACAGAAGATTCTTGATGACTTTGACCTGCTGTTTGAGAGAATGAACTGCAAGGAACGCAGGGAGCTGTGCAGGCAGTTCATTGAAAGAATTGATGTCTTCCAGGAAGAAAGGGAAGACGGCAGGATTTTGAAAAGGATTGTGTTTCGTTTTCCGGTTTATTATGAGGAGGAAGGAAAAAGGGCAGAGAATGATGAACCGGATGAAGTGGTGACATTTGAAGTAGACTGTACAGAGCATCGGGTGACTGCTTCTGAGGCAAAAGCAACCTATGCGGAGATCAGGGCATATGTGAAAGGAAAGTATGGAATGAATGTTTCTTCCTTATATATTGCGCAGGTAAAACGGAAGTATGGTCTGGATGTGGGAAAGGCTTATAACAAGCCGGCTAAAAATAAGAATCATGTGCCGGTCTGTCCGGTGGAAAAGGAAGTGTTAATTCTGGATGCCTTGAAGCATTTCCGGATGCTGGATGAGGATGTGGAGTACAGGAAGGAGAGTGCAGTGTGAAAAAGAAATGTTATATTTATATCCGTGTTTCTACGACAATGCAGGTGGACGGCTACAGTCTGGAGGCACAGAAAGAAAGGCTGATGAAGTTTGCGGAGTTCCAAGAAATGGAAGTGGGCAGGGAATACTGTGATGCTGGTAAATCCGGAAAGAGTATTACGGGCAGACCGGAGTTTCAGAGGATGCTGCAGGATGTGTCCGAGGAACGTGACGGAGTGGCATTTATTCTGGTGTTTAAGCTGTCACGTTTTGGAAGGAATGCAGCAGATGTTTTAAACTCCCTGCAGTTTATCCAGGATTATGGAGTGAATCTGATCTGTGTGGAAGACGGGATTGATTCTTCTAAGGATTCCGGCAAGCTGACCATCACGGTGCTGTCGGCAGTGGCTGAGATTGAAAGGGAGAATATTCTGGTCCAGACAATGGAAGGAAGAAAGCAGAAGGCCAGAGAGGGAAAATGGAATGGCGGACAGGCTCCTTTCGGATATGATCTGGATTCCAAGAATAGCACTCTGGTGGTGAATGAGGAAGAAGCGGAGATTGTGCGGATTATTTATGACAAGTTTGGGCATACGGATATGGGGGCAGATGCTATCTGTAATTATCTGAACCAGAGAGGTTATACGAAGAAAAAGGTCAGGGGGCATGAGCTGAACTATTTTGCCAGAGGACTGATCATGAAGATTTTGGATAATCCGGTTTATACTGGGAAGATTGCTTACGGGAAGAATGTTATGGAGAAGGTGAAGGGAACGAGGGATGAATACCGGCGTGTGAAGACTGATGATTACCTGCTGGCAGATGGACTGCATGAGGCGATTGTGGATGAAGAGACGTGGGAGGCGGCGAGAGAGAAAAGGAAGAGGACGGGGGTTAAGTGGAATAAGACACATAGCCTTGAGCATGAACATATTTTGTCGGGGCTTTTGAAGTGTCCGGTGTGTGGTGCTGGAATGGCAGGGACGGTGAGGAGAAGGAAGAATAAGAAATCTGGTGAATATAAGGATGATTTCTATTACAGATGCCAGCACAGGAGAAAGATTGATGAAGAACATTTCTGTGATTTTAAGCCATCATTGAATCAAAATGAGATCAATGCAGAGGTGGAATGGTTCATCAGGGGGATGATTGCTGATGAAAGGTTTCATGAGTATATTGGAGAAAGATTGCAGGAAAAGGTGGATGTCTCAAATCTGGAAGAGGAACGGGATCAGCTGAAGGGGCAGTTGCAGCAGGTTGTCGGGGCAAAGAATAAACTGCTTGTGATGTTGGATGCTTTGGATGCTGGCGATAAGCATTATGCAAGGAAGTTCCAGGATATGCAGGACCGTCTGGATAATCTTTATGACAGGATCTCTGGTTTTGAGAATGAGATTGCCGATGTGGAGGAAAAGATTAAGGCAGCGTATGGAAGATAAATTGGTGAAAAACAACTGTACCAAATCCTGCAAAAGTTTGATATACTGTATGCAGAAATGTCAGATATTGAAAAAAAGGAATTTATGCAGTTGTTTATTGATGCAATTGAGTTATACCCGGAAAAGATGGATGATGGGCGCATCATCAGGCAGATTGATCTGGCATTTCCGGTGTATTATGAAGGTTTTGAAGGCGAAGCAATTCGGTTGCTCAACGAAAACACAGTCGAGACGGTATGTTTATTGTCCAAACTCCATGAAGCGAAGCATCATGTGAATGTGAGACTTGACATGGACGAGATGGATTTAACGGCGGCTGAGAGCAAGGCTACTTATGAGGAGATAAAGAAGTATGTTGCAGAGTATAATGATGGGATGAAGGTATCTAATCTGTATATTGCACAGGTGAAGAGAAAGTGTGGAATTAAATTAGCGGAGAATTTTAATATTCCTAGGTCAGAGGGAGCAAAGCAACCACAATGTCCGAAGGAGAAAGAAGAGGCAATTATTGGGGCACTGAAAGCATTTCAGATGATTTAAAATCACAAAGAGGAGTGAATTACATGATGTATAATCCACAACTTGATACATTTATCTGCGTTGTAGAAGCTGGAAGTTTTAGTAAAGCGGCAGAAGAATTATATATAAGTGCACCTGCGGTTATTAAACAGATAAATTCTTTGGAAAACAGCTTAAATTTGCAATTATTTGAAAGAACACACAGAGGTCTTATTATTACGGAAGCTGGTAAATCGCTCTATCAGGATGCAAAATATCTGATTCAATATTCAAAAGAATCGTTGATACGGGCGCAGGAAGCAATGAATCATAATGAAGAAATCATTCGTGTTGGAATATCTCCGATGACGCCACCGGAAGTTTTTGTGGAACTTTGGCCTAAGATACAGAAAATATATCCGGAGATGAAGTTTAAATTGATTACATTTGAAAATACACCAGAGAATGCAAGAGAGATACTGGCTAATATGGGAAAGAATATTGATGTGATAGCTGGAATCTTTGATGAAACAATGCTTGAACTCAGAGGCTGTGATGGCACTGAGATTTCAAGAGAACCATTTTGTGTGGCGGTATCAATTCATCACAGGCTGGCAAAAAAAGAAAAAATTACACTTGATGATCTGGCTGGAGAAAATCTTATGCTCATGCGAAGAGGATGGAGTTATTATGGCGATATGCTAAGGGATGATATGATGAAAAATCATCCTGAAATCAATATTGTAGACTTTAATCTGTACAATGTAGAAGCATTTAACCGATGCGAAAACAATAATGAGGTATTACTGGCATTCAAGAGCTGGGAAAGTGTTCATCCACTGATCAGAATCATTCCAGTAGAGTGGGATTATACTATGCCGTTTGGAATTCTTCATTCGAAAAAACCGTCCATTAAGGTTAAGCGGCTGATAAATGCTATTAACAAGGTAAAATAAAAATTGAATACATGCGAGTAGAAACCTAAAGGTTAATACTGAATAACAAAACGAGACTTCTAATGGAGTCTCGTTTTGTTATACTTTAGCTGAAGTGAAAATGGAGGATACTATATGCAAATAAAGACAATAAGAATGCTTTAGATAAGAGGTAGGATATGAAAAATAAACGATTTACAGCAAAAATATTGATAGATATAGGAATGACGATATGTTTGCTTCTTCTTATGCCATATAGTCTGCTCAGCGAGACTGCACATGAGTGGATTGGTATGGCGATGCTTGTGCTTTTTATTTCACATTACATACTGAATCATAAATGGGTGACCTCTGTAAGGAAAGGAAAATATAATGCGTTCAGAGTGATACAGATAGTACTGGTTATCATCATGCTTATTCTTATAATGGGTTCCATGATAAGTGGAATATTATTGTCAAATCACATATTTAAATGGATAAAGATTTCCGGAACATATATGACAGCCAGACAGATACATATGTTTTGCGCATACTGGGGACTGGTGGTGATGTCATTACATCTCGGATTTCATTGGAATATAGCGGTAGCAATGGCAGGACGATTATGGGAACATCCATCCGTCATCAGAACATGGGCAGCAAGATCTGTCGCAACCACAATTGCAGGTTATGGTTTATATGCATTTTACAGGAGACAGATAGGAGATTATCTGATTATGAGGATGCATTTTGTATTTTATGATTATGAAAAGGGGATCTTTCCTTTTCTGCTGGATTATCTGGCAGTAATGATGTTGATAGCATTTATTGGATATTATAGTGGAGTGTTTCTAAAGAAAACAGGTAAGAGAAAACGAAAAGGTTCATACTGAAAGAAGGTGGTGTATTTATGGAAAAGCGGAAATTAGTACTTACAATTATTGGAGTTGTTATTTTAGCAATGGTAATCATGGTATATATCTACTTTTCAAAACCCGGCAGGGATGAAAAGAAGAATCAACAAACAATAAACCAGGTACAGACCGTACAGCAGAAGACAGATGAGAAAAAAGAAAATACAGAAAAAAATACATCCGGAGATGAATTGGAAAATGTTACGCCGGGAAGCGAAGAATACCAGGGCTTCCTCCTGGATAATGTTCTTCATTCTCCAAATGAAGGGGACATTCATTACAATGTATATATTCCGGATGCATATGACGGGACAAAGGAATATGCACTATATGTAACATTACCCGGATATCAGGGATTATATTTTCAGGGCGTGGGAGAAAATATCCGGACAGAAGATTTTGGATTTGAAGCACAGAAGTATATTACCGATATGATTATTGTAGCTCCACAGTTAAATGACTGGGGACAGACATCAGCAGATCAGACAATTGAACTGACACAGTATTTTCTGACGCATTATATTATTAATCCATCGAAAGTATATATTAATGGTTATTCCGGAGGAGGAGAAACCCTGTCACTGGTATTGGCAAAGCAGCCGGAATTATATACAGCGGCACTTATGTGCAGCTCTCAGTGGGATGGTGCATATGAGCCGGTTGTGGAGATGAAAACGCCGGTATATTTTGTGATTGGCGAAAGCGACGAATACTATGGATCAGAACCTTTTAAAGAGGCATACCAGCAGATACATGAGCTTTACAAAGAACAGGGATTACCGGAATCAGAGATTGATAAACTGGTGGTACTGGATGTAAAAGATAAAGATTACTTTGAAGGAACACCGGTCACTTATCAGCATGGCGGTGGCTATCTGTTTTGTCGTGACAAAGAAATTATGGGATGGCTGTTCAATCAGTAAGAACCAGAATAAACCGAAAGGTTAAGACTGAAAAACTTATCGAAACTTCTCAAAGGAATCTATCAGTATTAGAGTATGAATGTAAGATGAATGAAAGAAAACAAGGAGGATACGACAATGGAATATATTTCATTAAATAATGGTGTAAAAATGCCAATACTGGGATATGGCGTATATCAAGTAACAAAAGAGGAATGTGAAAGATGTGTGCTTGATGCTTTAAAAGTTGGATACCGGGCGATTGATACAGCACAGAGTTATTTTAATGAGGAAGAGGTTGGGAATGCAATCCAAAAGTCAGGCATTCCAAGAGAAGAAATCTTCCTTACAACAAAGGTGTGGGTCGAACATTATGGATATGAAGAAGCAAAGAAATCAGTTCTTGAATCCATGAAAAAGTTAAAGACAGATTATCTGGATCTGGTATTGCTTCACCAGCCATTTTCAGATGCTTACGGTGCTTACCATGCATTGGAAGATCTGTACGATGAGGGAAAAATCAGAGCAATCGGAATTTCCAACTTTTATGTAGACAGAATGGTTGATTTTGCATCCTTCAACCGTATTAAACCTATGGTAAATCAGGTGGAAACCCACATCTTCAATCAGCAGAAAGAGATGAAGGAATGGGCAGACAAATATGATATCCGGTTAGAAGCATGGGCACCATTCGGTGAGGGCAGAGGAGGCACCTTTGAGAATCCTGTCATCGCAGAGATTGCAGAAAAATATCAGAAGACTCCGGCACAGGTTATGCTTCGCTGGCATATTCAGAGAGGGGTAGTGGTTATTCCGAAATCAACACACATTGAGAGAATGGAAGAAAACTTTAATGTTTTTGATTTTACACTTTCTGATGAAGATATGAAGACTATTGCAGAACTGGACAAGAAGACAAGCTCCTTCTTCTCGCATCAGGATCCGAATATGGTGGAATGGTTCGTGAAGATGGTTGAGGAAAGAAAAAAGAATAATGACAGTTCAAAAGAAAAAAAGAACTGGTAAGCATAAGAGGAAAAATCAATGAAAGTATTACTTGTCAATGGCAGTCCACACAAAAATGGCTGTACTTATACAGCTCTTTGTGAAGTATCCAGTGCATTAAACGAAAATGGCATAAGTACAGATATTTTTTGGATTGGAAACAAGCCGATTTCAGGGTGTATTGCCTGCAGAAAATGTCAGGAAAAAAATAAATGCATCCTGGATGATATCGTGAATGAATTTCTGGAAATAGCAGGGGATTATGACGGATTCGTATTTGGAACTCCGGTACACTGGGGTGGTGCAGGCGGTGCAATCACATCCTTTATGGACAGAGTCTTTTATGCCGATTTAAACGGTGGCGGCGACAGATTCCGCCTGAAACCTGCCGCTGTGGTAATTTCAGCAAGAAGGGCCGGAACAACGGCCACATGGGACCAGGTAAATAAATATTTTGGTCTGATGCAGATGCCGATCATTACATCGAGATATTGGAATATGGTACATGGGACGAATCCGGATGAAGTAAAACAGGATCTCGAAGGAATGCAGGTTATGCAGATCCTTGGAAACAATATGGCATATTTCATTAACTGTAAAAATGTTGCGACAAAAATGGGAATTGAAATGCCAAAGGCACCGGATTTTGTATTTACCAATTTCATCCGATAGAAATTAGCGTGACAAACATTTTATACGACAGGAGGTGACCTTAGAATGAAAACAAAGAAAATAGCAGCAGTACTCTTAACATGCATCGTGGCAATCGGTTTGATGGCAGGATGTGGAGCAAGCAATACAAACCAGTCTGCTTCTAATAATGACAGCCAGTCTATAAGTACAAACCAGTCTGGAAATGAAGAAGCGGATACAAATTCCGAAAACACTACAGATACAACAGAAAATACATCAACAGGAAATGGAAAAATATTGGTTGTATATTATTCAGCTTCAGGAAATACAAAAGATGTTGCTGAAAAGATAGCAAAAATTACAGAGGCAGATCTGTTTGAAATAGAGCCTGTGGAGCCATATACAGATGATGACCTTGACTGGACAGATGATGACAGCCGGGTGTCAAGAGAACATGATGATGAGAGCTTAAGAGATGTGGAACTGGTGTCTACAACAGTTGATAACTGGGATTCATATGATACGGTATACATTGGCTATCCTATCTGGTGGGGAATTGCAGCATGGTCAGTAGATAACTTTGTAAAAGAGAATGACTTTACAGGAAAAACAGTCATCCCATTCTGTACAGCAGCGACCTCGGGAATCGGTGACAGCGGTAATCTTCTGGAAGAGATGACAGGAACAGGTGACTGGAAAGAAGGGGAACGATTCCATGGTGGAGCGTCTGAATCAGATATCAGTTCATGGATAGACAGTCTTGGATTATAAAAGAATAAAAAAATATTTGGAGGAATCGTAATAAGTAAGACATAACCTTTAGGTTTAAACTGCCTAACAAAGAGAGACTTCTGTCCGGAGTCTCTTTTTCTTATACTTACAGTAAAGTTTGAAATATAGAAAAGGAAGATAAAGATGGAGATAAGAATTTTAGGAAGAGACTTAGAAGTATCAGAAATCGGATTTGGATGTATGGGAATGAGTCATGCATATGGAACTGTTTCAACACAGAAAGAAGCAGAAGAATTGATTGAAAAAGCGATCGATGAAGGCTGCACATTTTTTGATACGGCAGAGATATACGGAACAACAGAAGACCCTCATCACAATGAAAAACTGCTTGGGAAAGTGTTAAGGCCATATAGAAACAAAATTGTCCTTGCATCAAAGTGTGGGATACGTTTTGATGAAACTGCAACAACTGTAAATAAACCTTTGATTCCTGATGGACGACCGGAGACGATTAAAGCATCGATTGAGGGATCTTTAATGAGACTTAACACAGACCATCTTGATTTATATTATATTCATCGTATTGACATGACTGTACCGATTGAAGAGACGGCAGGAGCTATGAAGGAGTTAATGGAGCAGGGAAAAATCACACACTGGGGGTTATCAGAAGCCAGTGAAGAGATTATTCGACGTGCACATAAAGTATGCCCGGTTACAGCGATTCAGAACAGATATTCCATGATGTACAGGGATTATGAGAAATTATTCCCGGTGCTTGAAGAATTGAAAATAGGATTTGTTGCATTTTCGCCGCTTGCAAATGGATTACTGACAGCAGCATATCATTCCCATGGGGAATTTGAAAAGCCGGGAGATTATCGAAGCGCAATGCCACAGTTTACAGAAGAAGGATTAAAGGAAAATAATGAATTTATGTCCTGGATGAAAGTGATTGCAGAAGAAAAAAATGCCACGCCTGCACAGATTTCTCTTGCATGGATGCTTGCAAAGAAACCATATATCGTACCAATTCCGGGAACAAGAAAAGTAAATAGACTGGAAGAAAATATGGAATCAGCAGATATAAAGCTGACTCAGGATGAAGTAAAATCTATTGATGAGATGCTTGCCCATATGCCGATGTCGCAGGTGTTTGGAGGTTCAAAAATACAGAAGAAATAAAAGAGGTGAGCAATGAAAACAAGGAAAAAGATAACCATCGGGGTAATAGTGGCTTTCTTAGCGGTAGTCATGGTGGGTTATATCTATCTGTTTACAGGGGTTAAAATAAGTAAAGGAGAATAGAGATAATGAAGAAAATGTTAGTTGTATATTATTCCTGGTCAAATGGAAACACGAAAAGAATTGCAGAGCAGCTGACTAATGGGACAGGTGCAGATATTGCGAGAATCGAAACAACAGAGCCATACAGCGGCAGTCATGAAGATGTGGTTGAACAGGGAAAAAGAGAGGTAGAGGCAGGCTTTATGCCTCAGATCAATCCGATATCTGTAAATCTTGCTGATTATGATGTGATTGCTATCGGAACTCCAACGTGGTGGTATACGATGGCACCTGCAGTGCTTACATTTTTGACAACAAATGATTTTACAGGAAAGACAGTGATTCCATTTATGACAAATGGTGGATGGCCGGGGCATGTTATAAAAGATATGAAGGAAAATTGCAAAGGAGCTGCCTTTGCACATGAAATGCAGATTCAGTTTGATTCCAAAGGAAAAGATCATCTGGAAACTTCAGAAGAGGTGATTACAGAATGGATTGGGCAGATAAATACTGATATAAACAAATAACCATAAGGAGAGATAAAACAATGAGAATAAATTTTGGAGCAAAGCCATTTTTATATCCACAGCCGGTTATGATTCTGGGAACCTATGATGAAAATGGAAAGGCAAATGCAATGAACGCTGCATGGGGCGGAATTGTAGGTGCAAATGAGATTATTGTAGATTTGTCTGCCCATAAGACAACAGACAATATTATAAAAAATAAGGCTTTTACAGTAGGGGTGGCAGATCTTGAACATCTGGTTGCCTGCGATTATGTGGGAATTGTTTCTGCAAATAAAGAAGCAGATAAGATGAAAAAAGCAGGCTTTACTACAACGAAAGGTGAATTTGTAAATGCACCAATCATCAATGAACTTCCATTGACTCTTGAGTGTGAACTTGTAAAAGTTATTGATGGCAGCAAGTATCTTGCGGAAATTAAAAATGTAAGTGCAGATGAGAAATATCTCGGTGATGACGGAGAAATTGATCTTAGTAAGTTTACACCAATTACATATGATCCGGTACATCACGGATATTACAGACTTGGAGAACGTGTGGGAAATGCTTTTAAGGATGGAGCAAAGTTAAAATAAGGACAGGTGATTAAAGTGAAAAAAATTGTACAGACAGCAAGAAGAAACGCACTGAATGAATTTGCACCACAGTTTGCACATTTTAATGATGATGTTTTGTTTGGAGAAAACTGGAATAATCAGGATATTGATGTAAAGACAAGATGTATTATAACAGTCACAGCACTTATCGCTTCAGGAATGATTAATACATCTTTAGTACATCATTTTGAAAATGCAAAAGCTCATGGAGTGACTCAGAAAGAAATTGCAGCCGTGATTACCCATATAGCATTTTATGCAGGGTGGCCAAAAGGATGGGCGGCATTCAATCTTGCAAAAGATGTCTGGAGTATAGACGAAGGTGATCTTTCATATGAAGATGAAGCAATGAGAGCTCATGCTAAAAAGATGATATTCCCGATTGGAGAGCCAAATGATAAATTTGCACAATATTTTACAGGGAAAAGTTTTTTGGCTCCTGTGTCTACGTCACAGGTTGGAATTTTCAATGTGACTTTTGAACCTGGTTGCAGTAAACTGGATTATGTAGCATAAGAGTGTATAGCGTGTCTGTAGTCTGATTTTTGCCATAAATAAGTACAGGATACACAGAGAATAGAAAAGAATGTGTATTCAGTTAAATAAGAAATAGATAGCTGGTATGAGAGAACAAGGAGTCTTTCATACCAGTTTTTTTGTGGAAAAAGGGATAGGTTGCACAGGATCTGCCAGGAGATTTCAGTAGGTTTGGTGAATAGCTTTCTCCCAGAAGTGTGGTATAGTCTTGTGCTTGGAACAGGAAAACTACACAGAAGGGAGACACCGATATGACAGCACAGCCAGATATCATCTGGAATGAGCAATGCTTGGGGATACGGATAGGAGAACAGGTTTGCACCTATCTGAAAAAGCATGATGCGGAATACCAGAGACTGCAAAATAAAATACTGGAACTTACAGAGAGGTATCCAGTAATAGAAACATTTATGGAGTCGAATCAGGCAATCAGTCTAACGACAGAAGAGCATAAGGCAGTGCATCAATATTTCCGACTGGAAAGCGAAAAGGAAATGATAGAAGAACAGTACCATTTTTATATGGGACAGGCTCAAATGATCTCCTATGGAGCAATGCTTGGAAAAATTAAAAAAGCAATATTGGGAAATGATGACGGTGACACAAAGAAACTGCTGGAGTTGCTGCTGGATACCTGGATTGATGAGGTTGAAGATCAGCTGAAAGAAAATACAGTGTACCAGGGAATGCTTGAAAAAATATCGAAATATGAAGAACAGGTTCAGACAATGGGATTATCAAAAGAAAAGCGAAAAACAATAGACAAATACGTTACTGAAGTTAGTGAGAGATGGATATTATATGCGGAATCTTTATATCAGGCTGGCATGCAGAAAATTCTGGAACTATTAAATTTGTAAAAAAGGGACGGATAAAATGGGGAAGCACGAAAGGAACTTCCCCATTTGTCACTTCTATTCATCTTTGCCATCAATGAGAAATATGTATGAAACCTGAAAGATTTCAGCAATGGCTTTTAATTCAAGATCAGTGACATAACGCTTGTTTGTTTCGATTCTGGTGATTACATTTTTATCCATATCGTAACCAGCTAACTGGAGTTTATAGGCAAGATCACGCTGAGACATATTGTGGGTCTTGCGAAGTTCAATCAATCGCTGGCTAATCAGATTCTTCTCACCAGACTGTGTCCTTGGCTTTGGCATCTTAAATCTCTTCCTCTCTGGTAAAAGGATGGCTTGTCTCACTTTTTGCATCATCTGTATTGATTTTAACGATTGGACAAGGTAGAATCGGTTGTAAAAGTGAGACAAGAACAGAAGAGGGAGAAATATATGGAGCAGGTAAAAATAGAACAGTTTGCATTTTTATATTTATGCAGCGAGCATGATAAAAGGCTATTATTTAAGAAAGAAAAAATGCAGTTAGCTGATTTCGACAGGTTGACTTATCTGATTTATCATCTTGGTTTTAAGGAATATCACATAAAAGTTTGGATGGAATTTGCAGGAGACTTTAAAAAAGAATGGGATTGTTTGGAAGCACTTCAGGAAACAGGTGGATGTGCTGTGAGCATAGAAAATACAGAATCAGAGTCCAGATTGCATGAAATGTGGATTAGGGATTTTTGCAAAAATACACCAATGGAAATCAGAGAATGGCTTCGAGAATTAGCTTAAGAAATGTAAATAAAAATATACCCTAACTCATTTTTGTGGTATCATTATTAGTAGAGTTTGTGAAATTTGATTTTGCGGAAACCTGGAGTGATAAGAGATAAGTATAAAAGGAGCATATTGATATGAAGAATAGACGAAAGTTTTCTATTTTTATAAGTTCTACCTATGAAGATCTTAAAAAGGAAAGACAGGCATTGGTAGGTGTGGCACTAGAGAATAATTTTATTCCGGTAGGAATGGAGCAATTTCATGCTGCACCTACAAGTCAATGGAATGTTATAACAAAAATGATTGATGAGTGTGATTTTTATCTTCTTGTTATTGGTGCTAGGTATGGGTCAATTGATGAAGAAACTGGTATAAGTTACACAGAGAAAGAATACAATTATGCAAAAACTAAAGGATTACCAGTACTTGTATTGATTAAACAACCTTCGGCTATTTCTGAAAGTGAAAAGGATACCGGAAATGATAAGTATGATAAAATGAAGAAACTGGATGAGTTTAGAGAAAAAGTCAAAAATGATAAAAATACAGTTGATTTTTTCACAGATTTAAACAGTTTAAAGTATGTGGCATCACCGACATTTAGGAACGCCGTTAACTATGTTGATGATAACGCTGGATGGGTTCGATATCGAGATATAGTGGATATAATTAATGAAGAGGCAGAAGGACGAAATAAAGCAAATACTGAACTTGGAGAACATCAGCAGAAGATGCTAGATGACATGAAAGAGATGTTTTCTCAATTCTATAGTAGACTCACTGACCTAGAAAATAACCAGTTAACCTTGAAAGAAATTCCTACAGCAACAAGTGAAGATATCAAAAAATTGTTCCAGGTTGAAGATAATACGTTAATTATTGGAAATCCAGAAGAAAATAAATCAGTTGTAGGGCTAGATGATGTTGGGAACATTCCAGTGGACTCTGCCTTTTTATTAGTATATGCGGCTGATGGTGATGGGCAAATACTAAAGATACGGACACTTGGTTCACCTACTCAGATTTTTACATCAGGTAAGCAGTTTATGGCTGATAATTCAAAAAGAGAATCTGCGAGATGGGAAGAGGCTTTAGACAGACTTATAGAATGGGGCTGGGTTAAAGCTGTAGGGTATAAAGGTGAAATATTTGAATTGACCGGAACAGGTTATAGCAAAGCTGATTGGTTAAAGAACAATATGGCAATAGATACTTCAAAAGAACCGCTTGACGAGTTAAAAGAGTTTGAAGATTAATAAGAATTAAACTAATACAGTTATGCGTATTTATTTGCAAATATACATGGCTGTATTTTTGATTACGGGCAGGACTCTTCGGGGTTCTGCCCTTTTTCTCTTTTTCCAGACCAAAAGACCACCTGCTGGAAAAGAACAAGAAAAACCAGAAAGGATGTGGTGACTTATCATTATAGGAATCGATCATGGATATTATGCCATCAAAACTCCCCATGTGTGTTTCCCGACAGGACTGACCGGGTATGATTACGAGCCGTATACCATGCAGAATGTTCTGCAGTGCAATGGGAAATTTTATGTGTGCGGAACCGGGCGGCAGACGCTGGTGAGAAGTAAGACTTCCAATGACAATTATTATCTTTTGACAATGGCTGCCATTGCCCAGGAGATCCGCTACCGTCGGGGAGAACGGAAAGCAGATGTGGTTCTGGCAGCCGGCCTTCCTTTGGCAAGTTTTGGCAGGGAGAAAAAAGACTTCCGGGAATATCTGTTTCGGAAAGAGCAGCCTTTGCGTTTCCGGTACGAGGATGAAAGCTATGAGATTCGGATTCAGGATGTAAAACTGTTCCCACAGGGATACTCAGCGTTGGCTCTTCACCCGGAATGTGTTCGGGACGAGCCTTCTGTTCTTCTCGCAGACATCGGTGGATGGACCGTTGACCTGATGCGGTTGGACAACAGTGTTCCAAACGCCGCGACCTGCCGCAGCCTGGAACTTGGTGTGATCCGGTGTGTGGATGAGATTACGGAACAGGTACGCAGAAATACCGGACTGTCTGTAACGGACATTCAGATTGAACGTGTTCTGAACGGCCAGAGCTGCAGCATGGACCCGGCTGCAAAAGAAATCATTGTCCGGCAGGGAAGGCTCTACACGGAGAAAATACTGTCTGCAATTATGGAAGCCGGGTTCGATCTGAAAGCGATTCCGTCCGTGATCATGGGCGGCGGAGCCAGCATTCTGAAACGGCACGTGACACCGCAGGACGGGCTGTGTCGGCAGGTTTACCTGACAGACGTACACGCCAACGCTTCCGGCTATGAGCGGATTGTGGGGCAGATGTGCGCGAAGTAAAGAGGCCCGTTTTCTCGTTCCGCCTGAACCTTGATAACCCGGATCACAAAAGGGCATGGGAGATCCTGCAAAGTGTTCCGGATGGGCAGAAGAGCAGCTATCTGGTTCAGGTAATTTTAAAAGATCAGGAAAACAACCAGCTGGAGAAAAGCATCCGGCAGGCAATCCGGGAAGAATTGGCCGGTGTTTCCATTTCAGGCTCCGGGGAGGGTATCTCAAAAAAGGAAGAAATTCCGTCCCAGATGCTGGATTTTCTCTCCGGGTTAGAGGATGCATTCTGAAAAAGTCAAGTCTTTTTCAGTGATAAAATAGCCAAAATTCAAGCAGACAAATTAGTGTAAATCACGGATCTTTGAAAGGAGTGATGCCTATTGAGTGTTATTGGATCTGCATCTTTTTGGGGCTTTTGGGAAGCGTATATTCGTTGGGTATTGTGAATAGCTTTCTGCCACGTTTTAGGGTATGTTGTGTATAGAAAAAAGAAAGGAGAGCAAAACGCATGGAGATGAAAAATATATGCGGAAAGATCCCGGTAGACTTACATGAAAAGATGAAACTGGAGATCGAAGAATTAGGAATCAGCATACCAAAATACCTTGAAATGGTAATCGAAGAACACATGACAAGAAAAGGAGAAAAGACGAACATGGCAGATTTAAGAACAGTAGCAGTACAGGTAACCGAGGATTTATTTTCCAGACTGAAAGCAGTCCTCGCCAAGAATGGCATGAAACAGAAAGACTTCTTAATCGGGCTTATCGAAGAGGCAATCGAAAAAGAGGAAGCCAAATGGAAAGCAGAGTCAGAGGAAGCCGAAGAAACAGAAGGAGAACCAGCAGAATCAGAAATGGAAGATCCTGAGACTGCGGAATCAGAACCGGATGAAGAGTCAGCAGAACCTGAAGCAGAAGAGCCTGAGACAGAAGCACTGGAAGCTGAAACAGACGGAGAAATGACAGAACTGGACGAAGCTGAAGCATATGAGGAGCCGACAGAGCCAGAAAACGAAGAGCCAGCGGAACTGGAAACCGGAGAGACGGAATCAGAAGCAATAGATTCAAAAGATGCAGAAGAATAGACATCAAAAAACAGAAACCAAGAGACTGAGACGGTGCAGAGAAATCTGCACTGTTTTTTTCGCAGCGAAGGGAGGCTGATAGTCGGAACAATTCGATTTTTTGACCTTTTCAGCGGAATCGGAGGATTCCGAGAAGGACTGCACAGAGCAGGGGGCTTCACCTGTGTCGGACACTGTGAAGCAGACGCGTATGCAGACCACAACTACCGGGTGCTGTTTGATACGGAAGGAGAGTGGTTCTGTAATGACGCAAGAAATATTGAAACAAAACGAATGCCGGACTTTGATCTTTTATGCGCGGGATTTCCTTGCCAGGCATTCTCTATCGCTGGACGAAGGGAAGGATTTGCCGATGCAAGAGGAACCCTTTTCTTTGAAGTTGCCAGACTGGTTGCAGACAAACGACCTGCGTATTTTCTCCTTGAAAACGTACCCGGTCTGCTTTCGCATGACAAAGGGCGGACGTTTCACACCATCCTCAGTACGCTATCTGAACTGGGGTATCATGTCGAATGGAAAGTGCTTAACAGCAAGGATTTCGGAGTCCCCCAGTCAAGGAAGCGGGTGTATATTGTCGGATATCTTGATGGAAGATGTGCCGGAAAAATATTACCTTTCCCAAAAGCAAATGGAACAGCTCTTATACAAGTCCATGCTGGCAAACAGGGAGAAAGAGTCTACGCAGAAGAAGGACTGAGCTGCACGCTGACCAGCGGGGCTGGTGGTATGGGCGGCAAGACCGGATTATACGAAGTCGGTATCCCAATCAAGGAAAACACCCGAAAAGGATATAAGATGGCTTATGAGGGTGATAGCATCGACCTCGGCTATCCGGGTATCAACAGCCGCAGGGGAAGAGTCGGGCATGAAATCGCCCATACCCTCACGACCGGAAACCAGCAGGGAACACTGCATTTTGTAGATATCTCCCCTCCGCCGCTGGTGACAGACGTTGCAAGATGTCTGAATACCAGACAGGATTCCAGCATCCATAACCACAGAGGCGAAAGTTCCGGGGTGCTGGTGGAAGAAACGCCAAGGGCAGTGCTGACACCAGCCAGGGAAAAAGTCCGCCAGAATGGAAGAAGAATGAAAGAACCGGAAGAGCCAATGTTCACCATTACGGCAACTGACCGTCATGGAGTGATTTACCACGGCAGAATCCGCAGGCTGACGCCAAGGGAGTGTCTACGGCTGCAGGGATACTGGGATGGTCAGATTTCCAAGATGGAAAAAGAAACATCGGATAACCAGCTTTACAAGCAGGCCGGGAACGGTGTCACCGTCAATGTCATCGAAGCAATAGGCAGAAACCTGAAAGCCGTGGATGAAGAGATCCGAAACAGCTCACCTGTTCCAGAAGCGAAGGGTGGGTGAAGCAGATCGACTTAAAAAACCAGTATTTCGGTACAGAGATTGAGATGACAGGCATCAGCCGTTACAAGGCGGCTGCCGCTGTTGGAAGAATGTTCGGAACAGAGCCATATTCCATCCGCTCTTACAGCTCATGGTGTGTGAAAGACCCGGATGGAAAGGTCTGGAAGTTTTCCTATGATTCCAGTATCCGTTGTCAGTACAAATCTCACGGAAGATGTCTGAATGCTGACAGCGACTATGCCACGGAAATGGTATCCCCGAAATTGGAATATTCGGAAATGGGGAAACTCCAGGAAGTGGTGCGGTGTGTCAAAAACGCAGGTGCTTTTGTCAATTCATCCTGTGGCATGCATGTCCATGTGGACGCATCCAATCATACACCAAGGAGTCTGAAAAATGCACTGACGATCATGTACTGCAAAGAGGATATTCTGTTCAAAGCCTTAAATGTACAGACCAGAAGGGAAGATGAGTATTGCCAGAAAGTCCGTCCTATGGTATTGGAGAAGATCCGCCGGATGCCAAACAGCACCATCACGATGGAAAAATTCAAAAGGGCATGGTATGAGGGAAATGACGGAAGCTCCGAGCATTACAACTGGACAAGGTATTATGCATTAAACCTACACGCTGTTTTTTCCAAGGGAACACTGGAATGGCGTTGTTTTGAAAGCACCCTCCATGCAGGAAAAGTCCGGTCAAACATTACGCTGGCACTGGCCATATCCGCACAGGCGATCAACCAATCCTGTACCCATGCCAAAAAGACGGAGATCGGGGATAACCCGGCATTTACATTCCGTACCTTTCTACTTCGTCTCGGATTGATCGGGGACGAGTATAAAAATGTGCGGAAGCATCTTCTGGCCAATCTGGACGGGGATAAGGCATGGCGGTATGACAAAAGCACCTATGCCTGTCTGCAGAATCCAAGACGGACAGAAGATGCAAGATAACAGAATAACGAGAACAGACCGGCCGGGTGGAAACATCCGGCTGTTCTTATGAAAAATGAAGAAAAAGAAGAAAGAGGTAGAAAACATGAAGAATAAATATCGATTCAGGCGAATCCTTTCCGGGGTGATGGCCGCAGTTACCATCTTATCTACAGTCATTTCACCACTGACCGTTTATGCTTCAGAAGAGCCAAAAGCGGCAGAACCGCCAGCTTATGAATCTGTAAAGGATCTGCTGGATGAAGAGGAAGTGGTAAAAGCCACCGATCTGGAGCTGGAAGCCGGACAGGAGTTTGATGCTTCCAGTGACCGCACCAATCTGGAAATCAAGGATGAAAGCAAGGTCAAGGTGACATTCCAGAAAGCAGAGAATGACGCCGGGGAGAGCTTCAGCACCAGCCATGCAGACACTTACCATGCCGTTTATTATGTGGAGCCAGTCAACCAGAACCATCCGGTTTACCAGATTGGAAGAAACCTGATCGTAAAAGAGCCTGTGACAGCGGCTCAGAGTGAACCGCAGACAGAACAGGCAGTCACAGAAGAGGATACCGGTTCTGATGATGAGGAAGCTGCCTCGCAGGAAGAAACTGAGACTGAGCCTGTAGAGACAGAAATCGTTGAACCGGAGACAGCTGAATCTGAAACAGAGGAAGCGGAGACAGAAGAACCGGAAGAAACCGAATCCGAATTTCAGGGTGGACTTTCTGAATCTGAGTTTGATGCCGCATTAGAGGAAGCCGAAACAGAAAATACAACCGATAAAGAATCCGGGCTGACACTCAGCGATGTTCTGGAGCAGGCAGGGGAACAGGATATTGACCTTATGGCAATGGAAGATGGGGAAACCGTTTCTTTCACCGCAGTCAATACCAGTACAAGAGCAACACAGGATGTAGATGTGACAAGAGGGACTGCATACTATTATGCAGACTACGGTCTGGGTTCTTATGTAACCTATAAATATACCGTAAAATTTGGAAACGTGTCTGCAACTGCCTACTGTGTGCAGCCGTCAAAAGCAGGACCTGGGGATGGTGTTTATAAGATCACCAAACTGGGTGACAGCAAAGCACTGGCAAAAGTATGCTACTACGGCACAAAAGCATCCGGCGAAAATGGATTTTTCTCAGAGAAACATCCTGATTTTTCCGCTGGAAAACAGTTTATCATTGTCCATCTGGCTGCGTCTTATGCCAATAACAGTAGTGACGCTTTTTCCGGTACGAATGCAACCGGACAGGCTCTGGCAATGGAACTCTACAATTATTGCATGAGCCAGCCGGAGATACCGGAAGTGGACATGAGTTTCTCCAATGCAGATGTTACCGCATATATCAGCGGCAACAGCCAGAGAACAGAAGAGATCACCTTTAAGGCATCCGAACTGCAGACCATCACCATGAAACTGCCTTCCGGTGTCAAACTGCATAATGTGACAACGGGAAAAACAAGCAGTGCAGGTGCATCCGTGGAGATCTGCGGCGGTACCAAATTCTACTTATCTGCACCGCTGACACAGGCAGTGGATGTCAAAGGGGAATGGTCTGTTACCATGAAGGGAAGCATCATCAAAGACTATTCCGCTTACAAGATCACAACCGGAAGCGAGACACAGGACCTTGCCCTGGTATTTGGCGAGGGCGTGACCGATGAGAAGTATGTAGATTTTAAAGTGTCATGGGTAAAACAGGCAACTCTGGAGATCGTAAAGAAGGACCGCAAGAGCAACAAAGCCATCGCAGGTGCAGTTTATGGCGTTTACAGTGACAAGGATGGAAAGAACTTGATCACAAAGATGCCGGCCACAGATGCCAACGGAGCTTCCAGCGTTACGATCACCAAAACACAGGATACCGTATACCTGAAAGAGATCTCCGTACCAAACGGATATCTGCTGGATACCAAAGCCTACGATGTGAAACTGGTCATCGGAGATACTGTAAAACAAACCGTTACCGATGCAGAGCAGATGGCAAGCCTGACTGTTTATAAATTAGGAGAAGTCCTGACCGGAGCAAAGGTAACTGATGATGGTGTTTCCTTTGTTTATACCGAGCAGAAACAGAAGAGTGCGGTTTACAATGTTTATGCCGCAGCGGATATTGTATCCGCAGACGGAACCGTCATTTATAAAAAAGACGCACTGGTCAAAGCCGGACTTACTACCGGGGATGACGGAAGTGTCACACTGGATAATCTATATCTGGGAAAATATGTGGTAAAAGAAATGCAGGCACCACAAAATCTGGTATGCACAGGCGAAAGCCAGGAAATCACCCTTTCCTATGCCGGAAGCAATGTGGAGAAGGTCATGGGAAGCGTGACATTCAAAAATGACCGCCAAAAAGCAAGCGTAAGCGTATACAAACAGGATAAGGAAACCAGGAAATACCTTCCGGGCGGCACTTATGGCCTGTATGCCGGAAACGACATCAAAGCAGCGGACGGAACCGTTGTGGTCAAAAAAGATACCCTCATTGAGAAGGTAGTGACCGGAACAGACGGAAAAGCCGTATATCAGGCAGACCTGCCGATCGCTAACAGCTACTACATGAAAGAGGTTTCTGCACCGGCCGGATATACCAGAAACAGTGAGGATGTGTACTCTTTTACGTTCCAGTACACCACAGACAAAGAGGCAACCGTTTCTTTCAGCCACACGTTCCAGAACGAGCGTGTCAATGCGAAGATCAAACTGGTAAAAGAGGATTCCGAAACCGGAAAGACCGCACAGGGAGATGCAACCCTTGAGGGTGCGGTTTACGGACTGTATGCCCGTGAGGATATCGTTCATCCGGATGGACAGACAGGTGTCCTTTACCCGGCAGGAACGCAGATTGCAACCCTGACTACGGATGCCGAGGGAAATGCAGAAATCGCAGATCTCTATCTCGGAAAGTATTACGTGAAAGAATTGACGCCGCCTGTTGGATATCTGGCAGACCCGGAAGAACATGATCTGGAGTGTAATGACGAGGGAGATCTGGTTCAGACGGTAGAACGTACCGCAACTTCTCTGGAAGATGTGATCAAACAGCCGTTCCAGGTCATTAAAGCAGCCAACAATGGTAAGACCGATGCCGATCTGTTAAAAGGTGTGGGATTCAGTGCATATCTGGAGAGCAGCCTGAAGAAAAATAAGGACGGTTCCTATGACTTTGCATCTGCAACTCCGGTTGTACTGACCGCAGACGGACAGACAGAAATGTTCACGGATGAGCGTGGATATGCATGCTCCATTCCGCTTGCATACGGAACCTACATTGTAAGGGAGACCACCACACCGCACAACTTCAAACCAGTCGATGACTTTAAGGTTGTGATCTCGGAAAACAATCCGGATCAGCCGCAGGTATGGCGTGTGCTTCTGGACGAAGAGTTTGAAGCAAAATTAAAGATCGTCAAAAAAGATGACGAGACAAAGAAATCTGTCCTGGTTCCGAATACTGAGTTTAAAGTATACGATCTGGATAACAAGAAATATGTGGAACAGGTGACCACCTACCCATCTACTATGGTACATAAATCTTATTTTACGGATGAGAATGGATACCTGATCCTGCCACAGAATCTGGCTTGTGGAAATTACCGCATCGAAGAAGTGACTGCACCGGATGGATACACCCACAGTGCCAATACCGTGGAAATCAAGGTAGACAGCGATACTGCATACCAGGAAGATCCGGTCAGCGGTGACCTGATCATCGAGGTGGAATTCGAGAACCACCCGGCAAAAGGCAGACTGACCATCCACAAGGAAGGAGAAGTAGTCAAAGGTTTTGACAAGGATTTCACCTATGAGGAAGCCAGCCTTGCAGGAGCCGTGTTTGAGGTTTATGCCGCAGAAGATATCTATACCGCAGACCATCAGAAAGATGAGAACGGCAACCGTTATCTGGAATATGCCAAAGACACACTGGTGGCAACGGTGACAACCGATGAAACCGGAAGTGCCGTAGTAGAGAACCTTCCGCTCGGCAAATACCGTGTAGAAGAGAAAAAAGCACCGGAGGGCTACACCTGGAATGCCAAAGGCGAAGAAGTAACTTTCATCTATGCTGGACAGGATACCCCAGTCGTAGACGAAGAAGTGACCTTTATCAATGAACGCCAGAAAGTAAGCATCACGGTGGAAAAACAGGATGTAGAAACCGGAAGCACAGTAGCCGGAGCTGCATTCGGTCTTTACAATAAGAACGAGATCAAATCCGGTGACAAGGTAATCGTGAAAGCGGACACTTTATTACAGGAGATCACAAGCGATGAAAAAGGACAGGCACACTTCACCCTGGACCTGCCGCTTGGAACTTATTATGTGAAAGAAATTTCTGCACCGGATGGTTTTGTATCTTCCGATGAGGTACTGGAATTTGATGCCACCTATCAGGGGCAGGACATTCCGACCATCAAGCTGAAATCTGTGAAGAAGAACCAGCCGACCACCATCGAGATGACCAAATCCGATCTGACCACAGGCGTAGAGCTGAACGGGGCATCCCTTTCTGTTCTGGACAAGGATGGAAATGTGATCGACAGCTGGACTTCCGTAAAGGATGAGCCTCATGTGATCAAATATCTGACTGTTGGAAAAACTTATATCCTCCGTGAATCCCTTGCACCGCTTGGTTATTTAAAGACCACAGATGTGGAATTCACCGTTCAGGATACCGCAGAAGTACAGAAAGTGGAAATGAAAGACGATGTGCCGAAAGCACTGCTGATCGTAAACAAGAAGGGTGAATTCCTTGATAAGATCAGCCTGCTGGACAATGTCAAAGGCGTTGTAGAGCATCTGTTTGAGTACATCACAGGAAGCCTGTCAGACGTTACCTTTGAGATTTACGCTGCAGAGGATATCAAAGCAGCCGATGGCGTAAGCCCGGATTACTATTCCAAAGATGAGCTGGTAGCAACTGTGACAACGGACGCAAACGGCATTGCAGAAGTATCTGATCTTCCGGTTGGAAAATACTATGTCAAAGAGGTCGGCACAGCATATGGTTACGTCCTGGATGATGAACCACGATATGTAGATCTTTCCTACCGTGACCAGGATACCCCTGTTGTCGTATACGATGAGGACTGGCAGAACAACCGCCAGAAGGTAAAAGTGAACGTCCTGAAGAAAGAAAAGGATACCGACCGTGTATTAAAAGGCGGCATCTTTGGTTTGTACACCAGAAACGATATCCTGTCCGCATCTGGAAAGGTGCTGATGGAGGCCGATACCCTGATCGAATTAAAAACAACGGATGCAGATGGAAAGATTTCCTTTATTGCAGACCTGCCGATTGACGGAACCTATTATGTGAAGGAGCTGTATGCACCGGATGGATTTGTCACCACCGGAGAAGAGCAGGAATTTGTTTTTGAGTACCAGGGGGATAAAGAAGCAGAAGCATCCTATCAATTTGTATTTGAAGATGAGCCGACAACCGTGGAGCTTTCCAAAACCGATCTGACCACGGGCGAGGAACTGCCGGGAGCCAGATTACAGCTGACGGATGAAAACGGGGCTGTTGTTGAGGAATGGACATCCACCAAGGAGCCGCACATCATCAAAGAACTGGTTGTAGGAAAATCTTACACCCTGACAGAAAACAAGCCGGCCGATGGATATGCCACTGCGGAAAGCATCACATTCACCGTAGAGAATACTGCGGAGATCCAGAAACAGGTAATGGAAGATGACGTGACCAAAGTGGAGATCAGCAAAACGGATATTACCGGAGATAATGAGATCGAAGGAGCCAAACTGACCATCACAGATGAAAATGGCAACATCGTAGAAACCTGGACTTCCGGTAAAGAGCCGCATTATATCGAAAAACTTCCGATTGGTAAATACATCCTGAAAGAAGAGCAGGCTCCAAACGGTTATGTCGTTGCAGAGGAGATCACCTTCGAGGTGGCAGATACCGCAGAGATCCAGAAGGTAGCCATGAAAGATGACACCGCAAAGGGACGCCTGATCATTGAGAAAACAGATAAGGATACCGGAGCAGCACTGAAAGATGCAGAATTTGAACTGAGGGATGCGGATGGCAAAGTGGTAGAAACCCTGACCACTGATGAAAACGGCCATGCAACCAGCGGACTGCTTGCAATCGGAACTTATAAGGACGGCAAATTTGATAAGGCAGCCACCTATTATCTGGTTGAGACCAAAGCACCGGAGGGCTATCAGCTGGATGAGACCAAACATGAGGTGACATTTACCTATGTAGATGACAAAACTCCAGTGCTCGAAGTCATCCAGAAAGTGACGAACGAGAAGCTGCCGGAGGATACCCCGTCTGCAAGCAACCCGAAAACAGGCGATGACACCAACCTCTGGATTCCGGCCCTGTGCCTGATTCTTTCCGCAGGCGGTCTGATCGGCATGGGTGTGGCATCCAGAAGAAAGAAGAAAAAAGGGGGCAGATAGGCTGAAACAATTATATTTTGCGTATGGAAGCAACATGGATCTGGACCAGATGGCATATCGGTGCCCAAAGGCGGAGGTGGTAGAAACCGTCCGCCTGGAGGGGTATCGGCTGACCTTTGCAGCCGCAGGAAGCGGCCTTGCCACCATCTTCCCGGAAGAGGGAAGCCATGTGGACGGCGTCCTCTGGTCACTGACCGGGGACTGTGAAAAGAGCCTGGATCTTTATGAAGGCTATCCTGATTTTTACGACAAGCAGGAGATCACTGTCAAGAACAAAGATGGAAGAGAGATCAAAGCCATTGTCTATATCATGACAAAAGATTACATGCAGAACTTTAATCCGCCCGGACGGTCGTACCTGACTGGGATCTTAAAGGGCTGCAGACAGAACCAAATCCCGACAGAGCCGATCCTGAAAGCAGCAAGGAAACCGCCTGTGCCGGGAAAGACGCAGAAGAGTCAGCCAAAGAAGCAGAGAAAAGCCGGACAGGAACGATGAAGAAAAAACCAAAGACAGGAATCTTACAGAGGTTTTTCAAGATCATCTGCCTTGCAGTGATGCTGACAAGTGCCGGGGTTCTGATTTACCACATGGTATATCTTCCAATGGAGAACAAAAAGCTGGTGGCAGAGCTGAAAGGGAATTTCCCGGAGCCGGAAGCTCCGGGAGCCTCAGGCTCTGAAAAGAAAGACCAACCAGCTGGAAGAAAATGCCCGGTGGCTGCGGTAGACCTTGTTTCTCTTCGGGAACAATACCCGGATGTGCAGGGATGGCTGACAATACCGGATACCGGGATTGATTACCCGGTGCTTCAGTCCGAACAGGAGAATGGGGAGTTTTACCTGAAACGGAATTACAAAAAGGAATATGACATCAACGGAAGCCTGTTTTTACAGGCAGACTGTAAAGTGTCTGAAAGTCGGAACCTTATCATTTACGGTCACAACATGAACAGTGGGGCAATGTTCGGAAATCTGGACTTATATGCAGATGAAACGTACTATCAGGAGCATCCCTTTGCTTATCTTCAGACAGAGGATAGCATTCAGGAATACCGAATTGTCACGGTGCTGAAAGCAGACAGGAATTTGTTCCCATTCCAGCAGAAACTCGCAGATGCGGAGGCAGTGCAGGAATATTTAAAAGCAGCTAAGCAGAGGGAAGTGTTCGAAACCGGGGATGATTACCTGAAGTGTATATACGATAAGGTTTTGACGCTCGTCACGTGTTCATATGAATGGAGCGGTGCCAGGAACATCGTCCTGGCGGTGCCTGTTTCCGGGGCAGTGTGGAGTCAGAAGTGTTCGTAAGTACCAGAAAAGTGCAGAAAATGAGACAAATAATGACCGCACGGGCAGGGATGTGTTCAAAACAGGGGGATTATGTAAGGGTGTGCATTGGTAGTATTTAGGTTGAAAAAAGTGTCTGAAAGTACCAGAAAAGTGCAGAATGTGAGACAACTTATAACCCAGATCCGGCAGAAAGTGTTCCAGAAAGGAGCGTTTCCTGCCGTTATTATTTACTTGGAAAGGATGGTAACGATTATGAAACGATTTTATACAGCAGAATCCGTAACAGAAGGACATCCGGATAAGCTCTGCGACCTGATCGCAGACAGCATTCTGGACGCGTGTCTGAAAGAGGACGAAAATTCTAGAGTGGCCTGCGAGGTGCTGGCGACCAAAAGGAACATCATTGTGGCAGGAGAGATCCCCAGCCGATTTGAGCCACAGGTGTTTGAAATCATCAAAAAGGTGCTGGAGAGTGCAGGCTATGAAGCAGAGGAAATCCACATGGATGCCCTCATCCACAAACAGAGTCCGGATATCGCCGGGGCAGTGGAGAGATCCAGAGAACGAAGGGCAGGGACTGTTTCTGTTCAGAGCGGACTTGCCAGCGGTGCCGGGGATCAGGGCATCATGATTGGTTACGCCTGCGATGAGACACCGCAGCTTATGCCGATGCCAGTGGTTCTGGCGAACCGCATTGTAAGGGAACTGTCTGCAAGCCGTAGAAGCGGATATATCACGGGAATCTTGCCAGATGGAAAGGCGCAGGTGACCGTGGAGTATGAAGATGACAGACCTGTCCGTCTGGATACGGTCGTTGTGTCCTGTCAGCATGAAAAGGAAAAATCCCTTCGGAAGCTGGAGCATGAGATTCGGGAGAAAGTGCTGCGCCCGGCACTCCGCATGCTGCCGCCGGATGAGGATACCAAGATCCTGATTAATCCATCGGGCAGATTTGTGTGCGGAGGTCTGGATGCAGACACCGGATTGACCGGAAGGAAGCTGATGGTGGATACCTACGGTGGCCTGGTACCGCATGGCGGCGGTGCATTTTCCGGGAAGGACTGTTCCAAAGTTGACCGATCCGGGGCATACATGGCCCGTTACATCGCCAAAAACATGGTGGCTGCCGGACTTGCCAGCCGATGTCAGGTGTCCCTTGCCTATGCCATCGGGGTTGCCCAGCCAGTCATGGTGCAGGTGGATACCTTTGGAACCGGAAAGATTTGTGCGGATGACTGCCTCGCCGCTGCGATTCCTCTGGTGTTTGGGCTTACCCCAAGCCAGATTAGTGACACCCTGCACCTGAAGCGGCCGATCTACCGACAGAGTGCCGTGTTCGGGCATTTTGGAAGAAAGGAATTCCCGTGGGAGAAAACGGATAAGGCAGAGCAGCTCCGGGATACCGTGATGTAATGCCGTGGATTCCGGAAGAAGAGATCAAACGGGCAAGGGAAATCACCGCCATTGAGTACCTGAAGAAATACCAGCCCAACCGCCTGAAAAAATCTTCAGCCAGAAATGAATGGGAGCTGACAGACCACGATAGCTTTAAAATCAACGAGCTCACCAGCCAGTGGCACTGGAAATCCAGAGATATCGGGGGAACCAGTGCCTTAAATTTCCTGATCCATGTAGATGGGTGTTCCTTTCTGGAGGCAGTGCAAATGCTGAAAGATGAGTATCCCACCTACATCCCTCCGCCTGTGGAGACAAAGCCCAAAAAGCTGTTTGTCCTGCCGCCAGTCAGCCCGGACTGCCGCAGGGTGTTCCGATATCTGAAAGAGCGGGGCATCAGTGGAGAGGTCTTACAGCAGTGTGTTCATCTGGGAATCCTCTATGAGAGCCTGCCCTATCACAATGCTGTGTTCGTAGGCCGGGACGAAAATCAGGTGGCAAGATATGCTTTCCTGCGTGGGATTTACGATGCCAGCGGAAAGGCTTTTAAGATGGAACAGGCTGGAAGCGAAAAGGCATACGCTTTTTGTGTTCCGGCACAAACAGGATGCAGACGGGTTGCCGTTTATGAAGCCTGTGTGGATGTGCTGGCGCACATGACACTGGAACAGGGAAGCCGGGATAAGTACCGTCTGGAGCTTGGCGGGATCAGTGCACCAAAAGAAGGGCAGAGCCAGCGGAGTATGAAAAAGCCGCAGGCACTGGAACATTTTCTGTCCCAGCACCCGGAGATTACCGAGATTGAAGTATGTACCGACAATGACTTTGCCGGACGGTGGGCGTGTGAACATATCCGAAAAGCCTACGAGGGAAGCTATCGGATCATCGAGAACCTGCCGGAGATCGAAGGGGCAGACTGGGCAGATATGGCAAAGATGGCTGCCCGAACACCGGAGAAACGGCAGAGAAAGGAAGTGAGGTGATGCCTATCAAAGAAAAAATAGAAGTGGAAATGCTGTCCCCTCTGATGGCAGAGTTTATCCCGGACTATTCAGATATTGTGGATCTGGATGATGCGGAACCATTGGAAGGATCTGACCTGGTGCAGTATCAGCCATCTATAGCAGAAAAGGTTGACGAGATCAACCGGCTCGGTATGCCTGACAACCAGCCATGCAACCTGATTGATTATTTTGACCGAAATAAGGACATTAAGGAAAAAGTGGAACGCATTACAATGGCGGTAAAAGAACAGGATGGTGTTTTATATGGCTGTGCAAACTTGACACTCCGGGAGAATCTGACACCAGAGGAATACCGTGTGGTGGGGCAGTATCTGAGAGGCCAGTACAGCGATGGCTGGGGAGAAAGTCTGGAACAACGGGAGATCAAGGTAGACGGCGGTGAATTATACTTACATTTCTATGTCGGTGCCGGCTCGGATTTCCAGATACAGGTGAAAGCACCAGAAAACGAGATGCAGGAACAGCAGCCGAAACCAAATCCGTCCCGTCCGAAGCTGAAGCTCTTAGGGCATGACGGAAATATTTTCTCAATCCTTGGGGATGCCTCAAGATTGCTCAGATGTGCCGGGATGTCCGAACAGGCCAACGAGATGGCAGACCGTGTCCACAAGAGTGGCAATTATTATGAAGCACTGGGAATCATCAGCGAATATGTGGAAACCGAACTGTCGGATCACCGTGAACAGCGCAGAACACCGAGAAAAGAAGTACCAAAAAAAGAGGATACCTGCCGATGAGCAGTTCCATAGATAGAAGCACTTCCAGAGAAATCTGGGAAATAAGCAAGAGGAAGGATGATGCCTATGGGAAATACCCTGAAACTTGAAGATCTTTTAAAACCGGACTGTCTGCCGGATGAGTCTGCCGGAGGGGAGAACTGGCGTATCTTGCATGGGGATACCTTAAAGCTGGTAAAAGGATTCCAGCCGGGGATTTTTGATGCAGTCGTGACCGATCCGCCCTATGCGTCCGGGGGAACCAAGCAGAATGAACGCAACCGCACCACCAACCAGAAGTATAGCAGCATGAAAGCAGAGAATGCCCTTCCGGACTTTGATGGGGATAACAAGGATCAGCGTTCCTGGACCCACTGGATGGCAGAATGGCTGTACGATGTGCGGAAAGCCTGCAAGAGAGGGGCTCCGATCTGCCTTTTTATTGACTGGAGACAGTACCCGTCTATCACCGATGCCCTTCAGTGGGCAGGCTGGATCTGGAGAGGAACTGCAGTCTGGGACAAAGGAAATTCCCGTCCGCAAAAAGGCAGGTTTCGCCAGCAGGCAGAATACATCGTGTGGGGAAGCAACGGTCCGATGCCAATCAACCGCCCGGTGTCCTGTCTTCCGGGTGTGTTCCGTTATGGGAATCCCCAGAACCGCATCCATGTGACAGAAAAGCCGCTCCAGCTGATGAAGGATGTCATCCAGATCTGCGAGCCGGGCGGCCTGATCTTAGACCCGTTTGCCGGAGCTGGCACGACCATCCTTGCGGCGACAGAGTCGGGCTATCAGGCAGTCGGCATCGAAGTGACGGATGCATATTATAAGCTGGGAAGCGACCGTGTCCGTATCGCACTGGAAGCCGGGGCAGAAGCAGAGAATAAAGAACCACAGTAACCGGATGTCTGCCAGACATCTGAAAAAAGGAAGAAAAGAATCCAGATGTCCACAAGACATCCACAGAGCCGGAATGCTTTGTGGGTGTTTCTTTTTGGAAAAACGCCGGGCAGAGGAAACTTGTCTGGTCAGGAAAGGAGATGGTCGTATTGGAACAGGCACTTGCTTATGTCTGCTGCTCTGCAGAAGAGGGAAAGACCAAAGTACAGCGGTACTGCCGGAAGATCTACGAACTGGGATATGTGCCGATCTGTCCGCAGTACAGCTTTTCCCCATTCCTTGATGATGGGGATGCGGAGGATATGCAGGCTATGCGGAGAATGTCCCATCAGATCTTAAGACGGTGCAGGATGGTGGTCGTCTGCGGAAAAGAGACCACCGGGACGATGAACACGGAGATCAGCATGGCTGACAGACTCCATATCATCTGTACCACGCTGGATGGGTTAAGCAAAATCAAAGAAAACGAATAATTCCGAAAAACGATAGGTTCAGAGGGGACGAAGCAAAATGCGACTGGTTTTGCAAGCATAGCGTTTGGATATCCAAACGCACTTTGGGGAGAACCCCAATCCCCCATACCGAGCCGTAAACAGACGAAAGGAGAACGAAAAAATGTTGGGATTTATACTTGGCACAATGACCGGAGGAGTAATGGGCGTTTTTGCAATGTGTCTTTTCATAGCTGGAAAACGTGAGGATGAGGCACTGGAGCGGTGCCGGATGAAACCAAAGGAGATCATTGACCACGGCGTGTGCATCTGTTTTGTAAACAGCCAGGGAGAGGAACTGTTCCGTCTGGCAGACGGGGAAAGCCTTGTGCAGAATGCCCCAAATGGAGAGCGGAACGTATCCACCTGCCACTATCTGGATGCCGATTCTGCTATGATTGATGGGAAAAAATGGAACCTCCTGGAATTCGCAAAAGAGATGGAAAAGAGAGGGATCATGTTCGCCCCGATGGAGCTGTGCCAGGTATCGGAAAGGGGGTGAGGCCCATATGAAGAAAAAGATCATTGCTGCAGCGGTAGCCATCGGCGTCCTGGCAGGTTTCCTGATCTGGAAAAATCGTGAAATGTAATGACGCAACCAATAACCCGTTGGAAAGCAGGTGAAGAGATGAGAAAAAGGAACCATGTGATACCAGTCCGCCTCAATGCAAAAGAGCTGCGTTTTCTGGAAGAGCAGGTAGAAAAAAGCGGCCTGTCCCGTGAGGAATACATCCGTTCCATTGTCATGGGTGGCGAAGTCCGGGCAAGACCCTGTGAGCATCATACGGAGCTTTTGCGGAAAATATCCGGTCTGTGCAACAACGCCAATCAGCTTGCCCATGTAGCCAACGGCTGTGGGATGGCCGGGGAAGAGAGTATCCGGGAAATGCTCCGCATGACGAAAGAGACATGGAGGCTGGTCAAAGAGGAATGGTAGCCGATGGCATACACCAGTATCATCCCGGTCAGCCGTCTGGACAATTCCATCACGTACATCCGAAACAAGGATAAGACCACCAAGAAAGGGCAGAGTGCCGGCTCTCTGGAAGAAGCCATCGATTACGCCATGAATCGGGACAAGACGGAGCGTTCCGTTTTTGAGGATGCCATCGGCTGCGTCTGTGAGACTGCCTATCAAGATATGGTAGCTACGAAGAAACGATACCACAAGATGGACGGAGTACAGGGGTACCATCTGGTGCAGAGCTTTGTCAAAGGGGAAGTCACCCCGGAGCTTGCTCACCAGATCGGCATGGAAATGGCAGAAAGGCTCCTTCAGGGAAAATACGAAGCAGTCATCACCACCCATCTGAATACGGAGCATTACCACAACCACATCGTGTTTAATTCCGTGAGCATGGAAGATGGGAAAAAGTACCACAGCAACAGCAGGAGTTACTATGAGGATGTGCGGAAAGCTTCGGATGCCTTATGCCTGAAATACGGCTTATCTGTCATCGAACCGAAAAACGGCAAAGGGAAATCCTATGCACAGTGGATGGCAGAACAGGACGGAAAGCCGACCTGGAGAACCTCGATCCGTCTGGACATCCGGGATGCTGTGGCAGAGAGCTTCACATGGAAACAGTTTCTGGAACAGATGAAGCAGAGGGGATACCAGTGGAAGCTGAACCGGAAGTACATTGCATTAAAAGCACCGGGGATGGAACGGTATATCCGTCTGCGGAGCCTTGGGAAGCATTACTCGGAAGAGAGCATCCGGCAGTGGATCTTGCAGCCCAAGAGCAGGATACCTGCTGGAAAAGAAGGAGATTCCAGATTCCCGAAAAAGAAGTTAAAAGGGATACAGGCCCTGTACTATTCCTATCTGTACCAGATGGGTGCACTAAAGCAGAAGCCGAAAAGGATCTCCCCGGTGCTCCGGGCAGACATCCGAAAACTGGATGCCAGGATCGAGCAGATGGAATTTCTACAGAAGCATCAGATTACTAGCCGTGAAGAGCTACTCGCCTACCGCACATCGTTGGAAGAGAGGGTACAGGCACTCACGAAAGAGCGGAAGCGGCTCTACCGGAGCGAACCGGACAGTGTCAGGATCGGTCAGATCACCGAAGAACTGAAGCCGCTTCGAAAGGATATCCGCATTTGTATCCGGATCGAACAGCAGTCCCAGGAGATGGAAGAAAAGATGCGTCTGGCAGAGCAGATCCAGAGACAGGAAGAAGAACAGACGGAGAAAAACAGAAAACCGAGAACAGAAAGCAGGTGAACAACATGAATTATGGAGGCGATGCGGCGGACCAGATCGTCCGGTATTCCCTAGACGGCGTGGACCACGGGCTCAGGCTTTCGGGTACGCTGGCAAAGCATCTGGCGGTATTTGTTGCCGCCGTATTAAAAGACCAGAAGAAAACGAGGGGCAAGACCAGAATGGTGCGGATGTTAAAGGAGAACAAGCCATTGAAGTTCTTCACTGTGCCATCTGACCGCCTGCGTGAATTCTGCAGTGAGGGCAGGAAACGAGGACTGCTCTATGTGATCATCCGGGATAAAAAGAACCCGGAGATGAGCGAGGTCATGGTCTTTGCCGATGATGCAGCCAAAGTCAACCGTGTCATGGATAAGATGAACCTTGATTTTGTAAGGAGCGAAGTCGGGGAAGCTGTCCATGAGGTAACCGCCGGAATGGAAGCACCGGAAACCGAAGCAGTACAGGAAACTGTGCAGATGCCGGAGGGCGAGGTGCAGTTTGAAATCAGCGATCTGGACGAAGCATTCCAGGTCGGTGACATGGACTTTTCTGAAGAGGAAAAGAACCAGAATCATCCCGAAAAGGAGTTTTCCGAACCGGAAAATTTTATCCCGGTGCAGGAAGAGGGGGAAGAGAATCTGTCCGGCTCTTCCTTGCACAGCAGAAATATTTCTACCGGGCAGGAAAAAGGGACTGATGCAGGGCAGAGGGAACAGGAGCGTCCCAGTGTCCGCCGGGAGCTGGAGAACATCAAACGGGAGAAAGCAGAGGAATCCCAGAAGCGGAGCCGGGAAAAGAACCGTGGACCAAGGAAAACGCAGAAGAAAGCAAGAAAGAAACGAAAGGTGAAAGCGAGGTAGGAGATGGACCTGACAAAATTTTTAGGGCAGGACTCGCAGGAGCAGTCCGCCCAGCGGTTATCGAAAGAAGAATATGCCGCACAGAAAAAGCAGGAGAGGGAAGAAATCTGGGGTATGATCGATGGAAAGGCACAGGAGGTCTTCCAGAATGGGGACTCCTTAAAAGGATTCCTTGATTTTATGGGACAGTGCAAGCCGCAGAGGACAGACAACCTGTTCCTGCTTTATGCACAGAATCCGGAGATCCGGCAGGTCAAGACCTTTGAAAAATGGAAGGAAGAAGGCAAGGTAGTCAAGACCGGAAGCAAGGGATACAACTTCATTGTCGGACAGGAATATGAAAAGGACGGTGTCATCCAGCAGGGGTACTCCATCCAGAAAGCCTATGACATCAGCCAGATCCGTACCAAGCAGCCAGAAGAGGCAGAGCCAAAGCCGATGGACCAGCTGATGGAAGCACTGCTGACCGACAGCGAGGTACGGATTCAGATCGCAGACAATCTGCCGGATAAGGTACAGGCACAGTACATCCCGAATAAGCGGACGATCTATGTCCGAAATGGCATGAGCGAAAATGCAACGTTCCATTCCATCAGCCGGGAGCTGGCCTGTGCATCCCTTGACCATCACGATGGAAGCTACAGCCGGGCAGGGGTATCGGCACAGGCCTATTGTGCGGCGTATGTGACAGCACAGAAATACGGCGTGGATGTCTCCGGTTTTTCCTTTGACAAGGTATGCCAGATGCAGGCATTCGGACAGAAAGATCCGAAAGAACTCCGCTCCTTTATCCAGGATGTAAAGAGTGCAGCCTATTCCATTGGCAAGCAGGTAGACCGCAACCTTGGCAAAAGCGAGCAGGAATTTATGACCGATGAATTTGCCATCCCGGAGGAAAAAACGGAGAAACCTGCCAAGAGTAAAAAGTCTCCGGAACGCTGATAAAAAGGGGCTTTTCCGGCTCTTTTGCAGTAGCTTTCCGGGAGGAAGTGTGGTATGTTGTGGTTGAGAAAAAAGAGGAAAAAAGGAGGCTCGCCTATGACAAGAATGCGATATGTAAAGATGGACCGGATCATGAACCACATGCTGATCCATGCACTCCGGGAAGTGTTCCGGCAGGAAAAAGAACAGGGGCTTCCGGTGGATACCACACGGGATCTGGTTCTGAAGCTGGCAGAGCAGGAAGAGGGAAAGCTCTACCTGACAGAAGCCGAACACAGCAAATCCGTGGAAGCCTTAAACCAGCTCCGGGACACATACCTGAAAAACGGACGCTATTCCGATGGGATCGACAGCGTCCTGTTAAAGATCATGAAATCCAGATACCGCCCATACCGTGGAAGGGGAAGATGAAGAAAGGATGTGGTACAAATATACAGAAATATGACACAAGAAAGAATAGAAGCCATGCGGAGAAGATATCCGCCGGGAACCGAGGTCACGCTTAACAGCATGGAGGGGGAGAGCCACATGCCACCCGGCTTAAAAGGTAAGGTGGATATGGTAGACGATGCAGGGCAGATCCACGTAAACTGGGAGAATGGAAGCAGCCTTGCCCTCGTTCCGGGAGTGGACAGCTTCCACATTACGGACCTGCCAAGAGCAGAGAGGCCCAAACAGCAGCCATCCCGGTAACAAACAGCCGGAAGTCAGACTGGGTGATTTGGCTTGCCGGACTGCCTGTCATCTGGTGGGTAGCAATCCTGCTTGCGGATGCCATCCAGCCGGGCAGGAATCTTTTCGAGCTGATGGAGGTTCTCACAGAAAAGCTGAACCATCCCTTCCAGTTTCATTATACGGAATACACCATCAAGTCGATGCTGGTCTGCACGTTACTTTACGCAGCCGGGATCGGCATTTTTTATTCCAGTCAGAAGAACTACCGCAGAGGGGAAGAACATGGCTCTGCCAGATGGGGCGATGCCCGGCAGATCTGTAAGAAATATAGCAAGAAGCCGTACTCCCAGAACATCCTGCTGACACAGAACTTCCGCATTAGCCTTGACACCCACAAGCACCGCAGATGTCTCAACATTCTCGTAGTGGGAGGCTCCGGTGCAGGAAAATCCAGAGGCTTTGCCCTGCCAAACATCATGCAGTGCTGCTGTTCGATGGTCATTACAGACCCCAAAGCGGAGCTGCTCCGAAAGACAGGGGGCTTGCTGGAGAAAAAGGGATATGAGGTGCGTGTCTTTGACCTCATCAATCCCGACACATCTTTTTGCTACAATCCATTCGAGTATGTCCACGATGACAAAGACGTGCTCCGTCTTATTTCCAATCTGATACAAAACACCACACCCAAAGGTTCCCAGTCCTCCGATCCCTTCTGGGAGAAGAGCGAAACCGCACTGCTTCAGGCACTGATGCTGTATCTGCTCCACGAAGCTCCGCCGGAAGAACAGAACTTCGCCATGATTATGGAGATGTTAGGCTCGGCACAGGTAAAAGAAGAGGACGAGGACTACGAGTCCCCTCTGGACATTTTGTTTGACCGTCTGGAGATGCGGGACCCGGACAGCATTGCCGTCAAGCAGTATCACATTTACAAGCAGGCGGCAGGAAAGACCGCCAAGTCCATCCTGATCAGTGTAGGTGTCCGGCTGGCAGCCTTCAATCTGCCGCAGATCGCCAAGCTGACCAATACTGATGAACTGGATCTTTCCAGCATGGGAGAAAGAAAAGTTGCCCTTTTCTGCTGTATCCCGGATGCAGACACCTCTTTGAATTATCTGGTAGGCATGATCTACAGCCAGCTTTTCCAGACGCTTTATTACATGGCAGACCGTGTGTATGGCGGTGCCCTCCCGGTTCCGGTCAACTGCATCATGGATGAGTTTCCAAACGTATCCCTGCCAAATGAGTTTGAGAAGATCCTGGCAACCTGCCGTTCCCGTTCCATTTACTGCAGCATCATCATCCAGAACATGAGCCAGCTAAAGGCTCTGTTCAAGGACTCCTGGGAAAGTCTGGTGGGCAACTGCGATGAGTTTTTGTACCTGGGCGGCAATGAAAAAGAGACACACAAATATGTATCAGAATTACTGGGGAAAGAAACCATAGACACAAACACCTACGGGCAGACCAAAGGAAAATCCGGCAGCTACTCCACCAACTTCCAGCAGAGCGGAAGGGAGCTGTTACAGCCGGATGAAGTCCGTATGCTGGATAACCAGAATGCACTTCTGTTTATCCGCGGGGAGCGGCCCATACTGGATGCCAAGTATGACCTGATGAAGCATCCCAACATCCGGTATACCGAGGACGGAGGTGCCGGCCCGTTCAATTATGCGAAAGCACCGCTGGCGCATGACGATTTTACATTTGACGAAACAAGATATGACGATTACGAACTGCTTCTGGATGAGGACATCATCGGGGAGCTTTTTTGATGGGAGGAATGCCAATGAATTTACTGAAAAATAAGAAACACACAGAAATCAGGAAAGAGACCGCACCGCTGAAGATGAAGAGAGGGCAGAAGAAACTGTTTGCTCTGTATGCAGTCATGGTACTGTCGATCTGCATTGGGGCGACCTGCGTTTATGCCGCAGGCGATCCGCTGACCGTAGTCAATAACCTGTCCACGTTTATCTTTTCCCTGATCCGCGCCATTGGCCTGATCCTGCTGGGATTTGGTATCGTGCAGGTCGGTCTGTCCTTAAAGAGCCACGATCCAAGCCAGAGGGCAAACGGATTTCTGACACTGGCAGGCGGTATCATTATTACCTTTGCAAAAGAGATCCTGGACCTGATCATGGGATAGGAGAAGAGTCCAGAAGGGGAGCCATGCGAAATGCCGGCTCCCTGCTCACTTTTGCAGGATGGGAGGTGAAACTGTTTGAGTGATAACTGGATCGTACAGAATCTAAATTCTGCCTTGCAGACCTGGAGCGACAAGCTGGCTGAGATCTGGACACTGCTGACGCAAAGCCCGGAGAATTTCAAGGGCGGGGCGATCTGGAGCGTGATGACGAACATCAACGGTGGACTGAAAGCCATCGGGTACGGCCTGCTGGTTCTGTTCTTTGCGGCGGGGCTTGTGAAAACCTGTGGGAACTTCACGGATATGAAAAAGCCGGAACATGTAGTGAAAGCCTTTATCCGTTTTGCACTGGCACAGGGAGCCGTCATGTCCGGCATGGAGCTTTTGACCGCGATCTTTTCCATTGTGCAGGGCATCGTAACAAATATCATGTCCCACTCCGGGATGGCGGGTGGAACTGTAACGGAGCTGCCCTCGGAGATCGTGGACAAGATTGAAGCGGTGGGGATGCTGGAATCTATCCCTTTGTGGATCGTAACTTTATTAGGAAGCCTGCTGATTACGGTATTGTCATTTGTCATGATTCTGACTGTATACGGGAGAATGTTTAAGCTGTATATGTACACAGCCATCGCACCGATTCCATTGGCAACCTTTGCCGGGGAGCCAACCCAGTCTGTAGGAAAGAACTTTATCCGTTCCTACGCCGGGGTATGTCTGGAAGGAGCCATCATCGCACTGGCCTGCATCATCTTTTCGGTGTTTGCATCAAGTCCGCCGGCCATCGGGGACACCAGCCTGTCCGCCGTGACCATTGTCTGGAATTACGTCGGGGAACTGGTATTTAACCTGCTGGTACTGGTCGGGGCAGTCAAGGCATCCGACCGTATCGTAAAAGAAATCATGGGATTATAGGAGGCGAAAAAAATGGAAGAACCAAAGACACTGAGCTACGACTGGCAGTATGGCCGGGAGGAATTATTTCTCAGGGTAGACAGTTACATGAGCGATGACAATCTCTATATCGGGCTTTACCATATGGAAGATGGATACCCGGAAAGCTTTGCAGACCTTACGGTAAACCTGCCTTTTGCTCCGCTGGGCGGTATCAATGAAGCCTATATCGACCACAATTTCAGCAAAGAAAAGCTTCGTTTTATAAAGCAGCATAAGCTGGGAACGATACAGCCGGATACCGCATCCTCCGGTTACTGCATCTTCCAGAGGGTTACATTCGACCTGAAAAAACTGGCAGAGCTTGATCCGGAAGGAACAAAAAGATTTATGGAAAGAAATGGCATCCGGCAAAGGGATGTACCAAAACAGAAACAAAAGAAAAAACAGAGATTACAAAGAGAAAGGTAGAAAACAACATGGAAGTGAAAATGAATAAAGAAATCCGAGACTATCAGGAGTCAATGTTCTGGGGCTTAAGCTTCCGGCAGTGCTTATTTTCGGTACTGGCGATCCTGGCAGCCCTTGGAATCTATTTTGTCACCCGGAAATATGCCGGGGAACAGGTAACCGGATGGCTGTGCATCCTTGGGGCGGCTCCCTTTGCAGCCTGCGGCTTTTTTCGTTACCACGGCATGACGGCAGAACAGTTTGCATGGGTAGTCATTAAATCCGAACTGCTGTACCCGAAGCGGCTGGTATTTAAGTCGGAGAACCTGTACTTTTCCTGCATGGAAGAGAGCCTGCGGCTGGGTGAGAAAATGATGGGAAACGGAGCGGAACTTCTGGAAAAGAAGCGGACGAAACAGAAGAAACCAAAGAAGCGAAGAGGAAGGGGTGATGCCTTTGATTAAAACCCTGAGTCAGACACTGAAACAGGACAAGGAAAAATTTAAAGTACCGAAGTCTGTCCAGCAGGCCATACCGATTCGCAAGATCTGGCCAGATGGTATTTTTCAGGTGGAGAGCAAGTATTCCAGGACATTCCGGTTTACGGATATCAACTATTCCATTGCCAGTAAAGCGGACAAGACGGAAATGTTCCTGGACTACTCTGAACTTTTAAATGCACTGGATTCTGGCTGTACGGCGAAGATCACCCTGAACAATCGTAAGATCAATAAGGATGAGTTTGAGCAGTCCCTGCTGATCCCGATGAAAGGGGACGGTCTGGACGAGTACCGGAAAGAGTACAATGACATGCTCCTTTCCAAGATCTCCGGTACCAACAACAGTATCTACCAGGAACGCTATCTGACCATCAGCGTCCACAAGAAAAACATCGATGAAGCCAGAACCTATTTCGCACGTGTGGGAACGGACATCATCACCCATCTGGCCAAGCTGTCCTCTATTGGGGAAGAGCTGGATGCAGAGCAGAGGCTACAGATCTTCCGGGACTTTTTCAAGGCAGACGTTCCACAGAGTTTTCCATTTGACATGAAAGCCTTTGCGAAAAAAGGACACAGCTTCAAAGACTGGATCTGCCCGGACACGATGGAATTCCATAACGACCATTTCAAGCTGGGCGAGCAGTACGGCAGAGTCCTTTTTATGGAAGATTACGCCAGCTATGTAAAGGATGAGATGATCTCCGAACTGTGCAGCCTTGGCAGGAACCTGATGCTGTCCATTGATATCATCCCCGTACCGACAGACGAAGCGGTGCGTGAGATCCAGAACCGACTGCTGGGCGTGGAGACAAACGTCACCAACTGGCAGAGACGCCAGAATGCCAACAATAACTTTTCAGCCGTAGTTCCCTATGACATGGAGCTGCAGAGAAAAGAGACCAAGGAAATGCTGGACGATCTGACTACCAGGGACCAGAGAATGATGTTCGGTATCTTGACGATGGTACATATGGCAGACAGCAAGAAGCAGTTAGATTCTGATACGGAAACCCTGTATTCCATTGCCAGAAAACATCTCTGCCAGATGGCAACCCTGAAATGGCAACAGGTCGATGGGCTGAATACCGTCCTGCCGTATGGCCTGCGGAAAATCGATGCCGTGCGAACTCTTACCACAGAGTCCACTGCCGTATTGATTCCATTCCATACGCAGGAGATCATGCAGCCGGGCGGCATCTATTATGGGCAGAATGCAGTCAGCAAAAATATGCTGGTGGCAGACCGAAGGAAACTGTTAAATGGCAACTCTTTCCGACTGGGTGTCAGCGGTTCGGGAAAGAGCTTCTCAGCAAAAGAGGAGATCGTAGACCTTGCCCTTTCCACGGAAGATGACATCCTCATCCTTGATCCAGAGTCGGAGTTTGCTTCTCTGGTGGAAGCCTTAAACGGAGAGGTTATCCGGATCTCGGCAACCTCGGATACTCATCTGAATGCACTGGACATGGATTCCGCCTATGGCAATGACCGCAACCCGCTCATTGAGAAGTCAGAATTTATCCTGTCCTTGTTTGAGCAACTTGTCGGAGCCGGAAACCTTTCGGCAAAGGAGAAATCCATCCTCGACCGCTGCACCGCAGATGTGTACCGGGATTATATGAGGGGCGGTTACAAAGGGCAGGTGCCGACTTTGAAAGACCTGTACCGACAGCTCATGCTCCAGCCGGAGGAAGAAGCCAGAGGACTGGCCTTGTCTTCGGAATTGTTTATCAACGGAAGTCTGAACACCTTTGCCCAGGAAACCAATGTCAACACGAAGAGCCGTATCATCGACTATGATATTCGGGAGCTGGGCGAACAGCTGATGCCCCTTGGCATGCTGGTCACACTGGATTCTATTTTCAACCGTGTGATCCAGAACTGGAAGAAGGGAAAAACGACATGGATCTTTGCGGATGAGTTTTATCTGCTGTTCCGCTACGAATACAGTGCGGACTTTTTCTACCGCCTGTACAAGCGTATCCGTAAGTATTCCGGATTTGTCACCGGGCTTACCCAGAACGTAGAGGAACTTCTGAAATCCGATACCGCCCGCCTGATGCTGGCGAACAGTGAGTTCCTGATCCTTTTGAATCAGGCCACCACCGACCGGGACGAGCTGGCGGCACTTCTGAATATTTCAGACAACCAGTTATCCTACATCACCAATGTGGGTGCCGGCCATGGTCTGATCCGCTGTTCCGGAAATCTGGTGCCATTTGAAAATTCGTTTCCAAGAAATACAAAACTGTACCGCCTGATGACGACCAAGCCGGGCGAAGCGTAAGAGCGGGACAAGCCGGGACTGGAGGTGAGAGATGAAGGATATCAAAACCAAAGAAGTTACAACAAAACCAAAGACCAAAAATCCTGCCTCCAGAATCCCCAAGGAGCTGATGCGGACGGCCATATTGGAGAGCAAGGAAAAGTCCCAGACCATCGCAAATGCCAGGGATAATGACATGGAGGAACAGTCCCCATCCGAGTATGCCAGTGGAAAAGTCACATCCGCAGAGGAATGGGCTGCCAGAAAGTCTGGCAGAACTGTAACCAGTGCCGGAAAGACAGCAGCACAGACTTCCTACGAGAAGATCAAACTGAGAGCCGCTGGCAGAAAAGAAGCGGAGGAAGAAGCCGCCAGAGGAACAGGGGACACACAGACCGCCAATCCTGCCAGCCGGGAAGCTCAGGAAGCACAGATCCGGGAAGTACAGATCCAGGAAGCCCAGCGGCAAAAGGTGGTTTCAGATGCCGTCAAAACGAAAGAGCAGAAGATCCGGGCTGCCAGGGAGACACCAAGAATCCAGAACAGACAGGAAATAGCAGAAATGAAGCAGCTCTCCATCCGAGAACAGAGCCGGAAGAAGGAAGCAAAAGATACAGTAAGGCAGACCGCCATCCGACAGAAACAGCCGGAAACCATTCGGATTAAAGAAAAACCAAGGAAACAGCCGGAGCCGAAAACCATACAGAAGCGTATCATCAAGACGACTCCCCAGTCTGTGAAGATCAGCGTCCAGCCAGAGCAGAAGCTCCGTGCGGCCAGCTCCAACGCCCTGACAGCCCGGATGCAGAAGCAGATGGAACGAAGGGCAGCGAAGCAGGCGGCGAAGAAAGCTGCCATGCAGACGTCCAACAACGTCCGCCGGATGCAGAAAACGGCAAGGGCAGGGCAGAACACCTTCAAGGCAGCCAAGGCCGCCGTGGAAGCGGCAGCGAAAACCGTGCAGTCCATGATGGCTGCACTGGGAGCCGCCGGAGCAGTTATCGTTCTTTTATTGGTTATCATGGTCGGAATCATTGGCGGTGCGGCATTTTCAGGAAGCTCAGAGAGCAACGAAGCATTGAGTCAGGAAGTCCTTTCCTATACAACAGCTATCCAGAAATATGCCAACCAGTACGGAATCCCCGAATACGTTTCCGTGATACAGGCGATCATGATGCAGGAATCCGGCGGCCGGGGAACCGATCCCATGCAGAGCAGTGAGTGCCCATACAACACCAGGTACTCCAACAGTCCCAATGCCATCCAGGACGCAGATTACTCCATACAGGTAGGAATCCAGTATTATGCAGACTGCCTGAAGGAAGCCGGATGCACCAGTCCACAGGATATGGATAAGCTGAAACTGTCCCTGCAAGGATATAACTACGGCAACGGATACATAACGTGGGCGATACGGAAGTATGGCGGTTACAGTGCCGAAAATGCCCTGCAGTTTTCCAACGAGCAGGCGGCTTCGCATGGATGGAGTGCCTATGGCGACCCAGAGTACGTCCCACATGTCCTGCGGTATTATTCCAGCGGCGGATTGTTTGCCGGCCTGTTTGGAGGCAACGGCCAGATCGTATCGGTGGCACTTACCCAGCTTGGAAATGAGGGAGGCCAGAAGTTCTGGTCGTGGTATGGCTTTGACAGCCATGTGGCATGGTGTGCCTGCTTTGCCAGCTGGTGTGGGGATCAGGCAGGACTCATCGAGAGCAGCAAGATGCCAAAATTCTCTCTGTGCGATGATGGAATCGCATGGTTCCAGAGCAAGGGAAAGTGGAAAAGCCGGGGATATTCCCCAGCACCCGGAACCCTGATCTTTTTTGACTGGAACGGGGACGGAACCTCAGACCATGTGGGAATCGTGGAGAAAACCGAAGGCAGTACCGTATACACCGTGGAAGGAAACTCCAGTAATGCCGTGAACCAGAGAAGCTATAGCATTAATAACGGAACAATCATGGGATATGGTATACTTTGAAAATTAATATGTTGATTTTTAGAGCGTATTCAATAGTTTAGATTACCTTTAAAAACAAATTAGAGAATGAGTATGAATTTTACAATAAAAAGAGGTGCAAACTTAGCGCCTCTTTTTTGTGAGTGCGCCTAGCGGCGCACGTTTCTAACGGGTTAAAGTCCCGAATCCGCCCGGTAGTGGGAAGGATATAGCCGAAGGCAAGGGTGTCCATCGTGAGATGGAATCTGAAGGAAGCTGGATGTGAGGAACATACTAACTCATGGGCAAATCTCTGGTCTGACGAACAGAAATCTCATATAAGGTTATGCATGAGGATAAGGCTGCTTACCAAGTCGAAGTCCAATAACTACACGGAATCATGCATGATAAATGAGGCAGATGGATGGAGAGGAAGAAACGTGTGGTACCTAGGGAGGTCTGTGCGGTACGCCTTGAAAGAGGTAACCACTGCATAAAGCAATGCTGAACGCACAGAAGTCAGCAGAGGTCATAGTAGCCGAGAGGTGAAGGACCGAATCAGTAGGAGTCTTGAGTATGACCGAGAAAGGAGGAATGACCGTCTATGGCAGAAAACATTGAAAACAATGGCTGTTCGCAAAGAGATAATGCGGAACATGAAGGGTATGTGAAAGCGTCTAGGTCATTCAATCGGATATGGAAAGAAAGAGACAGTGCACAGCCGAGACTTTTAGAAGCGATCCTGTATAAAGATAACTTTAACAGAGCGTATAAGAGAGTTAAGGCAAACAAGGGAGCACCAGGAATTGATGGCATGACCATTGAAGAGGCTCTTCCATATCTAAAGGAGCATCAACAAGAGATAACCGACCGCATTTATCGTGGAAAGTATACTCCGTCTCCAGTAAGACGAGTTGAGATTCCCAAACCAGATGGTGGTGTGCGAAAGCTTGGTATACCAACGGTGATAGACCGTACAATCCAACAGGCAATCACGCAAGAGTTAGTGCCAATCTATGAACCGCTGTTTGCAGATGGTAGCTTTGGCTATCGTCCGGGCAGAAGTGCGAAGGACGCAATACAAAAAGTGAAAGAGTATGCAGAACAAGGATACACATATGCAGTATCCTTAGATTTATCAAAATACTTCGACACACTGAACCATGAAATTCTCCTTAACTTACTCCGTAAGAATGTAAAGGACGAACGGGTGGTGCAGTTGATTAAGCGATATCTGAAAAGCGGGGTAATGGAGAACGGAGTAGTCATGGAAACAGAGGAAGGTTCGCCACAAGGAGGAAATCTATCCCCACTACTGGCGAATATCTATCTCAATGAGTTTGACCAGGAGTTTTTGAAGAGAGGAGTCCCATGCGTCAGATATGCAGATGACATCGTGCTCCTTGCGAAGAGCAAACGGGCATCGGAGAGACTTCTGGAAAGCAGTACGAAATACCTTGAAGAGAAACTGAAACTTACAGTCAACAGAAAGAAAAGCCGTACTGTCAGTGTGTTTGCAATCCGAAATTTTAAGTATCTAGGCTTTGCATTGGGAAGGAATGGAACGGGTATTTATGTTCGCGTTCATCCAAAGTCATGGAGAAAGTTTAAGTCGAGACTGAAAGAGTTGTCTTCCCGTAAACGATGTCAGTCAATCAAGCCAAGCCTTGAGAAAATCAAGATATATGCAAGAGGATGGCTGAACTATTACGGAATAGCAAGCATGAAGAACAACATCGAAGAGATCAACGGATGGCTCTACCACAGAATACGCATGTGTATATGGAAACAGTGGAAACTTCCAAAAACAAAGAAAAGAAATCTGATAAAGATGGGAGTACACGAATACTATGCGAATATGGCGGCAAACTGCCGAAGAGGACACTGGTATTGTGCGAATCTGACAACAGTTAAGAAAGCCATGACAAAAGAGAGACTGATAAACGGTGGCTTCTATGATTTAGCCACAGCCTATCAGTCCGTGCACGTCAACTATTGAAACCGCCGTGTACCGAACGGTACGCACGGTGGTGTGAGAGGACGGCGGTTAGTCACCGCCTCCTACTCGATTAATATAATTAAAAAATTTCTAAAAAAATGGCAAGTGATTCTAATCTTTACGCATATTATAATTATTTTTTCGGTAAATTTCAGGCGATTGATTAAAATAGTTTTTAAAAGCGCTAGAAAATTTACTTGCGTTTTGATACCCCAAATGTTTGGCTATAGATGAAATTGATAATTCATTCTTTTTAAGTAACAGTGAAGCATATTTCATTTTGGATTGTCGAATGTATGTCCCAATAGGAACACCATACATTTTTTTGAATGATTCTCGAAGTTTGGTTTGTCCCATTGCTGCTATTTTGCAAAGCTGCGAGAGTTCTGGCGGGTTCAAAATATTCTGTTCAATAGCCTGACGTACAGATTCCAGCGCCTTTTTCTCTTGTTTGGAAAGAGACTGTTGTTTAGATGCTATCTCCTGTCGCTGTTTATGAAAGTTGGCTGCCACAATAGAAAGCAGTTCACCTACTTTGCTTTCGTAGTAAAGACGGGAGGTTTCGCCAGCAATCAGTTTATCCCGTATCTGCAAAAACAGGGTTCCGACTTCCGGGGTATTATAATCAAAAGCTTTCCAATCATAAACCTCTGCATAGTCAAAATCGTCCGGGGTAAAACGGTCTTGCAGATTTTTCTCTATATAATCTTCAAACAGCAAAACTGATGCATAGCTGATTGGTATATTGGGTTGATATAATACTCGCCCCTGTGACGGCTTATTTAGATAAAGGTGGATTCCCTCTGTGATAGGTTGGGCTTTCCGCCCATTCTGGATCAGGGTAACACCGCCGGATTCCAAATAATAAATTTTCACCAGCTTTTGATTGATCTCATATTTGCGTTCCATTGAGGCGTATGGTATCCAGCTTCCGGTTGACAGGAATAATCCATCTGTCGGTTGAACCTGATAGATATTTCCATAGCCTTGCCTGTTTTGCGGCTGCAAGGTGCAAATTCCATTATGATTATCCTGTCGAAAATGATAATCATGCAGATAAAAAGAAGCATCCCCTAATTCGTGCGCGGCCTGTGTAGAATCGGTCTGCATCCTGCTCACCCCCATTTCTTATGTAGTCGGTATAATCCGCAGTATCTTTTTTTATGCTCCAAAATGTCGCAAAGGCTGTCAGCAAAACCACAAAAAGCACTGATATATCCGGTCATTTTTCCACTTTTAACTCCTGTTTGGACCTTTTTTGCCGGATTTGACACCCACAAAATCACTGAGTAGAATGGCATTACTGGCTGGTTAGCTGACTCTAATCACAGAAATTTTATCACGATTTTGTGTGTAGGTCAATGAGGCTTCTGCCAGCAAATAATAAATAGGAGGACGTTGAAAATGTCTAATTCACAACAAATGAAAAAAGGGCTGTCTGTGCGCGATCTGATTACCACCGGCATCCTTGCCGCTTTGTACATGGTATGCGCCATGATTGGCGAGGCTATCTTTGGGTTCTTCCCTGTATTGACTTTCCTTTGCCCGTTGTCTATTGCGTTGCTGTGCGGCCCGGTTTATATGCTGATACTGGCGAAGGTGCCGAAGCATGGCCCAATCATTGTCACCGGTATTTTGGTAGGAGGTGTACTGTTCGTACTCGGTATGTACTGGTCTATGTGTTTGGCATATTGTATTCTCGGCGTTGTGGCCGATCTGCTGGCCGGTTCCGGGAACTTTAGAAACAAAGGGCGTAACCTGCTGTCCTACATGATCTTTGTTCTCAGTCCGGTTTTCTCCTACGGTATGCTTTGGTTTGACCGCGACGCCTATGTGCAATATTTGGTAGAAAAGGGAACAGAACAGACCTATATGGACACAATGGTTTCAACCGCACAAAACTGGATGCTCCCGGCAATGATTATCGGCGTGTTGATCTGTGCTGCTATCAGCGGTCTTGTAGGCCAGAAACTATTGAAAAAGCATTTTGAAAAGGCCGGAGTAGTGTAATGGAGATGCAACTGCAAACAAAAGACACACTTGCCACATTACATTTAGACCCTCGCACAAAACTATATCTGTTGATCGTCGGAAATATTGCGTTGTTCCTTGCGCCCTCTTTACTCTATGAGATTGCGCTGGTTGTATGCGTTGTGATTCTCGGCGTTCTTGTAGGAGCAAAGCGGTTTACGGTAAGAATGGCGGCTGTCTATGCGGGAATGGTTGTTCTGCATATCATTGGAACAAATTATTTGACAGGGACTTTGCAGATTGCGATTGTAACATTTACCGTATTTATCCGTAAAATCTTTCCCTGTGCTATGCTCGGAGGTATTTTAGTCAGCACAACAAGGGTAAATGAATTTATGGCGGCCATGAACCGTATTCATATGCCAAAAGCAATGGTTATTCCTCTGACAGTCATGCTCCGCTATTTCCCTATGGTACATGAGGACTGGGGCTATATCAGCGACGCAATGAGGATGCGCGATGTAGCTCCAACCGTTAAAAGTCTGCTGACCCATCCGGCCCGAACAGTGGAATGTATCTATGTTCCGATGATGATGTCAGCACTGAAAGTGGCGGATGAATTGTCGGCGGCTGCTGTTACAAGGGGGCTGGAAAATCCGAAGCCCCGCACCTGCTTGCAGGAAATCCACTTTAGTGTTGCGGATGCCGTATGCTTTATCCTGTTCACTTTGTTTATGTCAGTGTCGGTCTGGCTGAAATTGAAAGGGGGTGCAGGCTAATGATTCGTTTTGACAAGGTTTCCTTTAACTATCAGGAATCATTACAAAATGGCGGACTGCGCGATGTTGATTTGACAATCAACAAAGGTGAGTGTGTGCTGTTGTGTGGGCGAAGTGGCTGTGGAAAAACCACATTGACCCGTCTTGTGAATGGCCTGATTCCATACTTTTATCCGGGAGAAGTCACCGGCACAACCTATGTTGATGGTAAAGATATACAGGATTATCTCATATATGAAGTGTCCGAGTATGTGGGGTCTGTATTCCAAAATCCACGCTCTCAATTTTTTAATGTAGATACAGACAGTGAAATCTCCTTCGGAATGGAAAATCTGACTTATCCAAGGGAAAAAATGAAAGAACGCATTTCAAAGACAGTTGCGGATTTAGATATAGCCCATCTGACCGGGAGAAGCATATTTGAATTATCTGGCGGTGAAAAACAAAAGGTGGCGTTTGCGTCCATCTATGCCATGTCTCCGAGTATTTACTTGTTAGATGAACCATCTTCCAATCTGGATATGGATGCTATTGAGGATTTGCGGCGTACACTTGAACTCCTAAAGAAACAAGGCAAGACCATTCTAATTGCAGAACATAGGATTTATTATCTGAGGGAATTAGTTGACCGCATTGTGTATATGGAAAACGGGGCTATATCTGCTGTGTTTTCTCCGAGCCAGTTTCTTTCTATTCCTGAGGAACAGCGGCACAGTATGGGACTTCGCGCTTTAGATTTGTCAAAGGTACAGCCAATAGCCTTTGCTGAAAATTCTCAAAAGCCGATTTTGGAAGTCAGGAACTTATCCTTGTTCTATAAGAAAAAGCTGGTTCTGGACGATTTGAATTTGAGTGCGGCACCGGGAGAAATCATAGGAATTATCGGCCATAACGGAGCCGGAAAATCTACATTTTCCAGAACACTATGCGGCCTACACACAAACTGTACGGGACAGATTCTTTGGGATGGTAAAGAACTGAACGCAAAGAGCCGATTAAAACACTCCTATATGGTGATGCAGGACGTAAGCTATCAGTTATTTGCCGATACGTTGGAAAAGGAATGTGTATTTGGAATTAAGCATCCTGATTTGGACGCAGCAAAACAGGCAATGGAACGGCTGGGTATTTATGAGTACCGTACTCACCATCCCAATACACTTTCCGGGGGCCAGAAGCAGCGTGCGGCCGTGGCAGTCAGTATGGTATGCCGTAAGGATGTTTTGATTTTTGATGAACCGACTAGCGGACTTGATTATGACAGCATGATTCAGGTTGCGGGGTTATTTCAAACGCTTTCTAAAATGGGAAAGGTGATTTTTGTTGTAACCCATGATTACGAATTTTTAGCAGCAGCCTGTACAAGAGTGATTCATTTAGATAACGGAAAACAGCAGGAAGATTATCTACTTTCCCCCGACAATCTGCATCGACTACGTGATTTTTTCTTGCGGTCAGAAAGGAGGTAGAACCTTGAGGAGAATGGAAAATGACCTCCTGTTCTTCCATGAGCTGATCGGTAACTGTTCCGTTGAAAAGGATTCAAAGATATATACAATTTCTCCAAAATTTGGGAAAGGCACCATGCAGAGCTTTGAAGTGATGCCTGGTGCTGAAATTGTTTATAGCAATGTTCATATCACAACTCCAATTCAAAAGAACATCCAATGTAAAGATCGTTTTATTGAAGTCACCTATTGCTTTCATGGGCGAGTGAATATGCTGTTCAGCAACCAGCCGGAGATGGTTATGAGCGACCATTATATTTCTGTTTTCAATGGTGCAAGCCACCTGAAAAGCTGTGATTTTGGGGAAGAACCTTTTGTTGGTGTTTCAGTGGTGGCTTATCTGCCGCAGATCATAAACAGCCTGAATATCATGCTGGGGACAATCGCGTTTGACGAGGACATGGATTTTCAAGGGCTTTTTACAGCGGGCGGCTGCTTTATAGCACCGGCGAAAAAAAGCGTGGAGCATATTTTTACCGAACTGCTCTTGCTGCCGGAACAGTACCGCAATTACCTTATGCGTATTAAAGTCATGGAACTATTGCTATACCTAGTTGGCAAAATGGAATATCGGACAGATTTTGGAATTTCACTATTCTGTAAGGAGGAGATGAATCGTAATGAGTGATGTAAAAGCCTTGTTTGGACTAATTGATAAGAAAAATAAGCGTCGCCTGATCGGCGCGGTAATCTGTTGCGTCCTGTCTGTTTTGTGCGGCATCCTGCCCTATTTGGGCGTTTGGGGCATTGTGACCTGTTTTCTGAATGAACGGACAGAGAACCTTTTTCAATATGTGTGCCTGATTGCCGCAGCAATCATTTTGAAACATCTGCTGTTTGGAACCGGCACAAAAATCTCTCACAAGGTAGCCTACCAGACCTTGGGGGAAACCCGTAAAAAGCTGTTCCGTAAAATTGCCCATTTACCAATGGGCTATGTGAAAACAACGGCATCCGGGCAGGTCAAAACGATCATTATGGACAATATGGAGCAGTTGGAAACATTTTACGCCCATAACATTCCAGAGATTATTTCTGGTCTTGCTGTACCGCTATGTATGGAAATCCTGCTGGTGATATTGGACATCAGAGTAGCCGGTATCATGCTGATTCCGGTCGTTCTGTTTATTCTTGTCGGTATTCTTATGATTATCGTTCAGATGAAAAAAATGGACGAATTTAATCAGGCGTTTTCTGACGTCAGCGTTAAGACAGTGGAATATGTCAACGGCATGAAAGAACTGAAGATATTTGCCGCCGACGAATCCACTTATAGCCGCCTGTCGGAAAGCATCCGTACTTACAGCACCGTTGTAACAGAGTGGTTCCAAAGCTGCCTGAAATATGTTGCGTTCAATCATGCCGACTTAAACAGCAACCTTGTGTTCCTGTTTCCGCTTGCCGGTTTGATGTATCTCTCCGGCAGCGTGACAGCGGCCAGCTACATTATGTATCTGTTCATGGGGCTTGCCATGCTGATCCCGCTGGAAACCGTTTCTAATAACTTTGATTATATCGGTATGAACGCTTCTGTTGCAAAAAAGATAGACGAAATTCTGAAGCTGGATGAAATGGCGGATACGGCCTCGAAGGCAGAACTTGCCGACCACACGATTGCGTTTGAACACGTTACATTTTCCTATGGGGAAGAACAGCCGGTATTAAAAGATGTCTCATTTACTGTTCCTGACGGAAAAGTAACGGCGCTCGCCGGTGTTTCCGGCAGCGGCAAAAGTACAGCGGCCAGCCTGATCTGTCGGTTTTGGGATATAACCGAGGGACAGATTTGTATGGGAGGCGTACCGCTGAACCAGATCCCGCTATCCGATCTGATGTCCCAGATTTCCTTTGTGACCCAGAATACGTTCCTGTTCAAAAAGAGCATCCGGGAAAACATTATGATGGGAAACCCAGAGGCCACGGAGAAAGAAATGATGCAGGCAGCCAAGGATGCCATATGTCACGACTTTATTATGCGACTTCCAAAGGGCTATGACACAGTGATAGACAAGGAAACCAAGTTGAGCGGCGGCGAAAAACAGAGAATCACATTGGCAAGGGCGATTCTGAAAAATGCGCCGGTTGTAATTCTTGACGAGGCAACGGCTTACATTGACGCCGATAATGAAGATTTACTGCAAAAGGCGCTGGTTAAATTATCTGAGGAAAAAACCGTACTCGTAATAGCGCACCGTCTTTCCAGTATCAAGGAAGCTGATTCGATTGTGGTTCTGGAACAGGGCGAAGTGATTGACTGCGGCACACATGATGAATTGATAAACCGTTGCTCCCCGTATCGGGATATGTGGGCGGCCTTTGAGCAATCCGATCAATGGAAAATGGGAGGTGTAAACGCATGATTGCTATGATACGGAAATTCTTAGACCTTGCAGGCGAGCGCAAAAAGCAGCTTTATCTTGCGTGGCTGTTTCAGGCGTTGACCTCAATTTGTGAGGGCGCGATATATTTCATGCTGTTCCTTGCGATAAAAGATATTTTGGACGGCTCGTTTACAAGGGAAAAACTGATACAGTATAGCCTTATGTTTCTGGTTTATACTGTCCTGCATTTTGTTTTTTATTACTTTACGATTGCAAAACAGCGTCCGGTATCTTATGCCATGATGCGGGATGAACGTCTTTCGATTGCGGCGAAAATCAAACAGTTTCCGCTCTACTACTTTACAAAAGACAAGATCAGCCAGCTTACATCTTTGTTTACAACTGATTTGAGTTTCGTGGAAATGAATATCATGGAGATTATTGCCGGTTTCGTTTCCAGCATGATAATGACGGTTGTATTTGCTCTGATGCTGCTTAGTGTGGACTGGCGTATGGCGCTTCTTCTGTTTGTGGGAATCATCCCCGGCTATATCCTCTACCAGCAGTTTCAAAAGGGCATGGTTCAACTGGGAGAGCATAAGAAAAATGCACAGGTGGCAATGATTGATTCCACGCTGGAATATGTACAGGGCATGGAAACGATCAAGGCATACCGGCTGGAGCAATCTGGTAAGCTCATGGAGAATCAGGTGGACGGATATTGCACGGCTTCTGACCGATATGAATCGACGCTGATGAATTGGAGTATGGGTTATAAGATTTGTCTGAATCTGGGACTGTTTTTGAGCTTGGGTGTTGGCATTACAATGATTCGTTCTGGTTCATTAGCCCCGGCAACCTATTTGTTTTTTGCAATCATGGGTATTATTTTTTACCGTCCGCTGGAAGCTCTGATGGGTTCCTTTGCCATGATGAATCTTGCAAACGCATCGTTGGATAATATAGCAGAAATCAACAACCTGCCGACTGAAAATGAAAAACAGGGAATTACACAGTTTACCGATACACAAGCCGATGTACGGTTTGAAAATGTATCGTTTAGCTATGATGGAAAGCGTGAAGCAGTTAGCCATGTAAGTTTTTCAGCTAAACCCGGAACGATCACCGCATTGGTTGGTCCGTCTGGAAGCGGCAAGTCTACCCTCCTTAATTTAATTCCGGGATTTGTGACGCCGAAAAACGGGCGGATTCTGTTGAACGGGAAAGATGCGGAAACATTAAAGCATAGTGATCTGGTGCGTCATGTGAGTGTCGTTTTTCAGGAAGTATATCTTTTTCAGGATACCATGATGAATAATATTCGGATGGGAAACCAGAGCGTAACGGACAAGCAGGTGATAGAGGCGGCAAAAAAGGCTCACTGTCACGAATTTATAGAAAAACTCCCACAGGGTTATCAAACGGTTATCAGCGAGGGCGGTGCAAGCCTTTCTGGTGGTGAGCGTCAACGTGTCGCTATTGCGAGGGCAATTTTGAAAGATTCTCCAATCATTCTTTTGGATGAGGCACTTTCCAGTCTGGATGCCGAAAATGCCGTAGCAATACAGAAGGGCATAGAAGAAATGATTAAGGGCAAGACGGTGTTCCTTGTATCACACACTTTGTCCTATATCCAAAATGCAGATCAGATACTTGTTTTATCTGACGGTGTTTTGCAGGGCTGCGGAAAACATGATGAATTATTACAATCAGTGCCTCTTTATAAAACTATGTGGGAAAAAGAGAAATCCATTAAAAGTTGGAAATTATAGGGCAATATGAATGCCCCACATTTGTACCTGATCACATGCGAATATCAGAGCATGCGGCAAGAAAGTGTGCTTTGCAAAAAATGACAATGCATTTGATGATTTTCCTGTGAAGAAATAGAAAGTGTTGCTTTTTTAAAATAGAAATATGAAAGACACAAAATACAAAATATTAGCATATTTTGACAATCAATCATATCAAAAACTATTCAATGAGGTAAACTCAGATTATGCAGAAAATCTACAAATTTTATTGCATAATTTGAGTTTATTTTCTTATGATGTACTTATAATAGGAGTGATCATTTATAAAGAGAACATAAGTAATATTATATCTGCTATTAGAAAGATAACGCAGATACCAATTATTATTTTGACGGATACTTCTTCTTTATTGTGTATGTCATGGAAAAAAGAATTAATATACGCTGGTGCAGACTGTGTAATGGATATAAATAGCACTACAGAAGAAGTAGATCTGCAGATTTTTTCATTGGCACGACGAAATAATAAAAAAAAAATAACTCAAAAGCAATCCGAAACGATGATTGATAAGGGAAAACTTGTAATGGATCATAAGAAACATAAAGTATTTTGGAATGATGTAGCGTTACATTTAACACGACAAGAATATAATTTTTTATACTTATTAGCAGCGACACCGATGAGAGTATACACGTTTGAACAGATTTACCAGCTTGTCTGGAAAGATTATCCTGTTGGTGATATTAAAAATATCATCTGGTGTCTGGTAAAGCGACTGAGAAAAAAGCTGAATGTTGTTGAAGATGGTGCTGGGAATTGTATCGTCAGTGTCAGGGATATAGGTTACAAATTTGAATTGAATAAAGAAAACGAACAACAGTAAGGCGAATGATCCGTAAAAAGATTATTCGTCTTATTTTATTTATTCTGGAAAGAAGGTGATAAAAACTGACCGTCAATTGACAGTTTTCTGACCGTTAGTTGACAGGTGCATCCGATACACTGTGCCTTTGTAAAGATATGATTACAAAGGAGATCCGTGTTTGCAGGGAGACAGCAGAAATGCCGGACATTCCTGTAGACAGGAAGAACGGACCAGAGCACCGCCATACTCTGATTTGATTTCGCAAAAATTCAGATCGGAGGAAAACATAAGTGGCTTACAATAAAGCAAAAGAAGAATATAGATGGAACCAGTGGAAAGCAGAGGAAGAGAAGATCTTGCGTGAACAGGGCGTGGATGAAGAGACGATCCAGAAGCTTCGGGAGTACGACTGGGACGATTTCAATGCAGAGCGGAGATTCCGGGAACACCAGACCTCGCTTCTGGACTGTATGGAACTGCTCCTGGAAGAAAAAGAAACCAAAGAGTCCCAGCCGGAGAGCGTAGAAGCCCTGCTGGATACCGAAGAATATACAGAGGCGTACTATTAAGACAGCCCCTCCGTCTGCGAAGATCAGCATTCAGCCAGAACAGAAGCTCCGTGTGGCCAGCTCCGACGCCCTGACAGCCCGGATGCAGAAGCAGATGGAACGAAGGGCAGCGAAACAGGCGGCGAAGAAAGCAGCTTTGCAGACTTCCGATGGAGTACGCAGGATACAGAAAACGTCAAGGGCAGGGGAGAATACCTTCAAGGCAGCCAAGGCCGCCGTGGAAGCGGCAGCGAAAACCGTACAGTCCATGATAGCTGCACTGGGAGCCGCCGGAGCGGTCATGGTTCTGCTTCTGGTTATCATAGTCGGAATTATTGGCGGTGCCGCATTTTCGGGAAGCTCAGAGAGCAGCGAAGCACTCAGCCAGGAAGTCCTTTCCTACACATCAACCATCCAGAAATACGCCAATCAGTATGGAATCCCCGAATACGTCTCGGTGATACAGGCGATCATGATGCAGGAATCCGGCGGTCGGGGAACCGATCCCATGCAGAGCAGTGAGTGCCCATACAACACCCGGTACTCCAACAGCCCCAATGCCATCCAGGATGCAGACTACTCCATACAAGTGGGAATCCAATATTATGCGGACTGCCTGAAGGAAGCCGGATGCACTAGTCCCCAGGACATGGACAAGCTGAAACTGTCTCTGCAAGGATATAACTACGGTAACGGATACATAACGTGGGCTCTCCGAAACTATGGGGGCTACAGTGCAGAAAACGCTTTGCAGTTTTCCAATGAACAGGCGGCTTCACATGGCTGGAGTGCCTATGGGGATCCAGAATATGTCCCTCACGTCCTGCGGTATTATTCCAGCGGCGGATTGTTTGCCGGCCTGTTTGGAGGCAACGGCCAGATTGTATCCGTGGCACTTACCCAGCTTGGAAATGAAGGTGGCCAGAAGTTCTGGTCGTGGTATGGATTTGACAGCCATGTAGCATGGTGTGCCTGCTTTGCCAGCTGGTGTGGAGATCAGGCAGGATTAATCGAAAACGGTAAGATGCCGAAGTTCTCTCTGTGTGATGACGGAATCGCATGGTTTCAGAACAAGGGAAAATGGAAGAGCCGAGGATACTCGCCAGAGCCCGGAACCCTAATCTTTTTTGACTGGAACGGAGATGGAACCTCAGACCATGTAGGAATCGTGGAGAAAACCGAGGGCAGTACCGTATACACCGTAGAGGGAAACTCCAGTGATGCCGTGAACCAGAGAAGCTACGATATCAATAACGGAACGATCATGGGATATGGTATACTTTGAAAATTAAAATAGAATATAAGTTATAACCTATGAAAAGAAATTTGATATGTGTAAGTTGACTTTTTTATTTGATTGAAATTTTAATTTTATATGAAATGAAAAGAACCAGTGAGAGAATCGTTAAATTTCACTCACTGGCTCAATTCGTTTCAAATTTCTCGGACAATTCTGTCAGTTCTTTCACCGTTTCCTGGGTGTGATGCAGAAAGGTGTCACGCATTTCTGACGGACAGCTGGAATAAAGCATTTTCATCTGATTGATACCTTTATCCTCCAGAGAAATATCTGGATTTATAAGCGTATCTAAAGAGATGTGCAAGACTTTTGCCAATGCTCTCAAAATCAAATAGGAAGGATTCATTTTTCCTTTTTCGATATTGGCGATTTGCTTTACAGAAACATGGCTCAGATCAGAAAGTTCTTGTTGTGTCAGTTCTTTATTCTTTCGGGCTTCCTGCATTTTCTGCCCTAAAGCAGTTAAATCATCAATCGGCATAATTGTTCACCTCAATAATATTGTATCGTTCCGGTTTATGCAAAGGAATAACCTTATTGTACCGATGAAAAGGTGCGATTATACCTATTTTGCCGTTGGAGTAATACTACAATTTGAAGCGGAGATTTTGGATAGTCGATAAACAGTTTATATATCTATTTCAAGGTGTGTCAAGAAAGAGAAAAGTAGCCTCTTGACAAATAAATCTTCTCTGCTATAATAAAAACAACGTTTTTGATACGATGTTTTTAAAACGAAGTTTTAATAAGAAAGGAGGATGAGCGATGGCGAGCAGGGTTGAAGGATTTGACGAGAAAATTCTTGCCTGTGCGAAAGAAGAATTTTTAGAAAAAGGCTATACGGACGCTTCGATACGGACGATTGCTCAAAATGCCGGTGTCAGTACCAGCACGATATATACGCGGTATTCAGATAAAGAGGGACTGTTCCGCTTTCTTGTGGAACCGGCGGCTAACGGCTTAAAAGAGCTATTACGGCAATCATTAAGTGGCTTTTCTTCTTTGACGGAGCGCGAGCAGAATGAAAAATTTATGGAATACTCAGATCGTGGTTTTGAAGCCGTGATTGCATATATCTATGAGTATTTTTCTGAATTTAAGCTGCTGATTACCGGAGCGCCGGGAAACTACTATCAGGAATTTTTAGAAGGGCTGGTACAACTGGATACGGACTGTATAAAGAAATTCTTGATTCAAGTGGGAAGTAAAGCCCTGGCGGAAGGACGAGTTACAGATGGATTCTTACACGTTGTTTCCAGTGCTTTCTATTCTGGTATATTTGAAGTAGTCATTCACGATATGCCGATGGAGGAAGCAAAAAATTATATCAATGAGCTGCGCACTTTTTATGGGAATGGCTGGAAAGAATATTACCGAAAATAGGAAAGAAGGTGCAAAGGAAATGCAAAAAACAGAAGAATTTTGTGTGGACGAAAGCGGATGGATACACTGTCCTTTTTGTAAATGCAGAACGCGGACAAAGATACGCGCAGACACTTCGTTGAAGAACTTTCCCATATTTTGTCCGAAATGCAAACAGGAATGTTTGATAGATGTTGACAATATGAAAATACGATTATCAGTAGTGCCAGACGCAAAGACGCAGAGCCGATAATTTGTTTGTGTAAATCACATGACAGATTATCGGCTTATTCTTTTGAATAAGAGTTAGCAAAATCTAACTAAAGGAGGGATTTATATGGATCAGTCGCAAGGCGGAAATCCATTTGGCAGACTTATTGAGTTTGCCAGGCCGCATAAGACTGGCTACATCATTTCTGTTGTTCTTGCTGTGCTGGGAGTTGCCTTTGGCATCGTCCCCTATTTTGCAACAGCCAGAATGACGATTGAGTTACTCTCCGGGAATCAGGATTTATCATTTTACATGGTGTGGTGTCTGATTTCCGGCGGCTGCTTTGTCCTAAAAGCAATATTGATGGGAATTTCCACGAGGGCATCCCATGAAGCGACCTTTGAAGTGCTGTCCGAGGCAAGGCGGAAAATTGCCTCAAAACTTACCAGAGTGCCTATGGGCTATATTCTCAATACTCCGTCCGGGCAACTAAAAAATGGCATGGTGGAACGAATTGAACAGTTAGAGGTTCCCCTTGCTCATGTAATCCCGGAAATGACTTCAAATCTTCTCGTACCAATCGCAATCATCGTTTATTTGTTCGTTCTGGACTGGCGAATGGCGTTAGTATCGCTGATTACCATTCCTGTTGGAATGATGTGCTACATGGGAATGATGAAGGAATATCCCAAGAAGTATGGGGAAGTTGTAAAAGCTGGAAATCACATGAGCGCAACAACGGTAGAATACATCGGCGGCATTGAAGTCATTAAGGCGTTTAATCAGGCAGATAATTCCTATCAGAAATTTACAGATGCCGTCCATGCAAACGCAGACCTGATTTTAGACTGGATGAAAGATACACAAAAATATTCGGCGATTATGATGAGTGTATGGCCCGCGGCGTTGATTAGCGTACTTCCCGTCGGGTGCCTGTTTTACATGAATGGTTCCCTGTCAGCCGCAACCTTTATTACGGTAACTGTCCTGTCGTTGGGAATTGCAGGCCCGCTTGTAGCCGCAATGTTCTTTACCGATGATATTGCAAAAATAGGCACCGTAATGGGTGAGATTGACGGTATATTAAACCAGCCGGAGCTTGTCCGGCCGGAGAGGAAATGTGATTTACAGAACCTTGATATTGCTCTGGAAAATGTCCATTTTGCATACGAGGAAAAAGAGGTCTTGAAAGGAATTGATCTGACAATTCCGCAGGGAAAAATTACAGCTTTTGTAGGGCCATCCGGCAGCGGAAAATCAACGATTGCAAAATTGATTGCGTCCTTTTGGGATGTGACCGGGGGACTGATTACGATTGGCGGTAAAAGCGTAAAAGAAATTTCTAACGACCAACTGAACGATTTGATTTCCTATGTATCGCAGGACAATTATCTATTTAACGATACGGTGCGTAACAATATCCGTATGGGCAAGCCGGAGGCAAGCGATTCCGAAGTGGAACAGATTGCAAAGGCTTCCGGCTGTCATGAGTTTATTATGAATCTTGAGCATGGATATGAAACCGTGGTTGGCGGTGCCGGAGGGCACTTGTCTGGTGGAGAACGCCAGAGGATTGCGATTGCCAGAGCCATGCTGAAAAACGCCCCGATTGTGATTCTTGATGAAGCAACTTCCTATACTGACCCGGAAAACGAAGCGGTAATACAGGAGGCCATCAGCCGACTGACAAAGGGCAAAACATTGATTGTAATTGCTCACCGCTTGTCAACAATAACAGATTCCGACCAGATCGTTGTTGTGAAGGATGGGACAATTCAGGCAAAGGGAACGCACGAGGAATTGTTAAAAGAGTGCAGTCTTTACCATACGATGTGGACAGCGCACATGGATGCAAAGGAGGTGAAAACTGTATGATACGTTCATTTCGGAAATTCTTTGAATTTGCGGGCCGCCAGAGCCGGAATTGGTATTTGGGACTCTTTTATGAAATCATACGCTGTATTTTAGAAGCTCTGCAATTTGCTGCTCTTCTGGTAGTTTTGGATGGATTAGTTCGTGACAATATTACTACACAGACCGCTCTGCTTGCCTTTGGTATTATGCTAGTCAGTGTGATCGGCACCATTATTTTTTGGTATTTGGCGCATGGCAAAGAAGGCGAAGGCAGCTACCGAATGTGTGAGGACAAGAGGATTCAAATTGGCAACCGCATGAAATATATGCCGATGGGCTATTTCAACAGCCATAGTCTGGGCAATCTCACATCCGTTTCAACAGCGACCATGAGTGACCTTGAAAGTATGTCCTTTGCTATCATCGTGCGGACTTTGGTGGGAGTAATCCACGCCAGTATTTTTTCTATTGCCATGTGCTACTTTAGCTGGAAGATTAGTTTGATCTTTTGGGTTGGCGTGATTTTGTTCATGGTAATCAACACAATGCTCCTGCGCTGCTCCAAAAGATTATCTCCCATACGGTTAGAGGCGCAGACGGAGTTCATGGACGCCGTACTGGAATACATACAGGGAATGGGTGTTGTGCGGGCGTTCCACATGGCAAAGCAGTCAAATACCACGCTGGAAAAATCCATTGCCGAAACGCAGAAGAAAAACCAGCTTATTGAAAGGCAGCGGATTCCCTATATAGCCGCTGAGCAGGTTGTCCTTCGGATTGCCAGTGCCGCCGCTGCTTTCTGCTCTATCGCACTTTTTGTAAACGGTACGCTGGAATTAACATATTGTCTGATAATCCTAGTATCGGCGTTCATGGTATATAGCCAGTTGGAAAGCGCGGGAGAAATGTTCTTTATGCTTTCAATGATCGATGCTTCTATTGATCGTGTGGAGGAAATCAACCAAAGTCCTCAGATTGACATTGATGGCAAAGAGCAGACCCCAGACCGGCTGGATATTGAAATGCAGGATGTGAGTTTTTCTTACGGGGATAAAAAAGTGATCGACCATGTATCGCTCACAATTCCACAAGGAACCACAACGGCGATTGTCGGTCCGTCGGGTTCTGGAAAAACAACACTGGTAAATCTAATCGCGCGCTTTTGGGATGTTGACAGCGGAAGTGTCCGTATCGGTGGCATTGATGTTAAAGATTACAAGCTGGACAGCCTGATGAAAAATATCAGCATGGTATTTCAGAATGTGTATCTGTTCCCGGACACGATTGAGAACAATATTAAATTTGGTTCCCCTAACGCTACCCATGAAGATGTGGTGAAGGCAGCAAAGGCGGCAAGGTGCCATGACTTCATTTCAGCATTGCAGGAGGGCTACCAGACGGTAATCGGAGAAAGCGGTGCGACCATTTCCGGCGGCGAAAAGCAGAGGATTTCTATTGCAAGAGCGATTATGAAAGATGCGCCCATCATTATTCTTGACGAGGCCACAGCAAATGTCGATCCCGAAAATGAAGCAGAGCTTCAGAAAGCGATTGAAGCGCTGACACAGGGGAAAACAATTATTATGATCGCCCATCGGTTGAAAACCGTAAAAAATGCGGATCAAATCATCGTTATCGACCGTGGTAAAATCTCTCAGCAAGGTACGCATGATGAGCTTATCAAGCAAGCAGGTATTTATGCGGATTTTGTTGGCATGAGAGAAAAAGCTATCGGTTGGAAAATTAAGGCAGACAGCCTTGCATAAAAGAAAGGAGTTCCTACAATGGACAAGAAAAAATTGAACGCAAAAGACTTTATCAACATTGGTATCTTTACTGTCATCTACTTTGTGATGTTCTTTATCACGGGTATGCTGGGTTACATCCCTATCTTTGCAGTTATCATTCCAATGGTGTTGGGAATACTGGGCGGCATCCCGTTCATGCTGTTTCTGACAAAGACAGGGAAATTCGGCGCGGCTACTATTATGGGTACGTTGGTCAGTGTCCTCTGCTTTCTGATGGGACAAAGCTGGATTTCAATTCCGTTTGGAATCGTATTGGGTTTCCTGGCTGATTTGATCTTCAAGGCTGGCGAATATAAAAGCTGGAAACATACTGTGCTGGGATATTGCGTGTTTACCGAATGGGTAATCGGCTCCATGCTGCCTATGTGGATTATGAGAGATACCTTTTTTGAGGCTTATAGAAGCAAGGGAGGTACGGATGAATACATCAATGCCGTTATGGGCCTTACCGCTAACTGGATGCTACCGGTAGTTATTGTTTTAGGCATCGTCGGCGGAGTGATCGGCGCTTATTTAGGCAAGGCAATTTTGAAGAAGCATTTTGTAAAGGCGGGCATTGTTTAATGAAACCAGAATTATTACTGTCGGTTGATTCTAAGCAGAGCTTTTGGATTGATCCGAGAACAAAGCTGTATATGTTAGTAATATTCAGCATTGTAATGATTGATGGAAAAACGGACGGTATTAGTTTCTGGTTAAAGCCGATTTTGGCATTGATACCTTTTTTCCTCCTGCTTTCGGGCAGGAGGAAAAAGATTGCTATCATTTATTTAATTGTTTTTATTGTTTCGTGGACGGTAAATGTGTTTCTTGTTCCGTATATGGGATTAATAGGAACAATTATAATATCGCTGTTGGCTCAATTTGGGACAAGATGGTTTCCAAGCGCCATGATGGGCTATTATCTTCTCTCGACTACAAAGGTTAGTGAATTTGTCCTTGCCATGCAGCGTATGCATATACCAGAAGCATTCATTATCCCGTTTTCTGTTATGTTCCGGTTCTTCCCTACAATTTCCGAAGAAGCGGGATCTATTGGAAACGCTATGCGTATGAGAGGAATCACGGGGAAAAATTTTTTCAAGAATCCACAAGCAGTATTAGAATATCGAATTGTCCCTCTTATGATGTCTGTAGTAACAATAGGGAATGACCTGTCTGCGGCAGCTTTGACAAGAGGGTTAGGAAACGGAAAAAAGCGTACAAGCATTTGTAAGATCGGTTTCCATTGGAAAGATTTTGCGCTTATGATTATTGTTACTGCTGCCCTGTTGGTGTTCCTGCTTTTTTAGGAGGGCTGAAATGATAGAGTTTAAGGATGTAGCCTTTCAATATGAGCAAGGCAGTTCAAAAGGAAAAATCGAAAATATAAATTTGACTATCCATGACGGAGAGGTTGTTTTGATCTGCGGAGAATCCGGCTGCGGAAAGACTACACTCACACGTTTAATAAATGGGCTTATCCCGCATTATTACGAAGGAACGCTTACCGGGCAGACGATTGTGGAAGGGATAGATGTAAAAAATGTATCCCTTTATGCTTTGTCTGGTGTGGTTGGTTCTGTTTTTCAAAATCCAAGGACACAATTTTTTACAGTGGATACTACCAGTGAAATTGCATTTGGATGTGAGAATTTGGCAATCGACGCAGACGAAATCAATTTGCGGATAGAAAAAACGGTAGGCGCGTTAAAAATCGAAGATTTACTGAATAGGAGTTTATTTGCACTGTCCGGTGGCGAAAAACAGAAAATTGCCTGTGCGTCCGTTTCCGCAATGGAACCGGATATATTTGTACTGGACGAGCCATCTTCCAATTTGGATATTAAATCAATCAGAGAATTAAAAGATGTATTGCGGAAATGGAAAGCACAGGGGAAAACGATTGTGATTGCGGAACATCGCCTGTATTACCTGATGGATATTGCAGATCGCGTTCTATATATGCAGGGCGGGCAAATAAAAGAAAACCTTTCCATCTCCGACTTCAAAAAGAAATCTACAGGCGAATTGCACGCGCTGGGTCTTAGAACTTTACAGTCTGAAGATTTTAGTAAAATGCAGAGCACAGTGTGTGCGACAAAGCAGCTATATATCAGGGACTTTGAAGTTTCTTATAAAAATGCTTCCGGAGGTAAGACGAAAAAGCGGAAGGTGCTGGATATATCAGATTTGATGATTCCGCAAGGTTCGGTGGTTGGAGTAGTCGGCAACAATGGAGCCGGGAAAACGACTTTTGCTAACAATTTATGCGGATTGCTCAAAACCGCAAAAGGCTGTATGAGCATGAATGGAAAAACTTATATGGCAAATCAGAGAATTAAGACCTGCTATATGGTTATGCAGGACGTAAACCACCAACTTTTTACGGAAAGTGTAATGGATGAAATCTTACTTAGTCTGGATAATTCAGATGAAGAAAAAGCGACGCATGAGGCAGAAAGTATTATGGAAAGTCTGCACATTTCAGAATTTAGAGACGCCCATCCTATGTCGTTGTCCGGCGGACAGAAACAGAGGGTAGCGATTGCCAGCGCGATTGCGTCTGATAAACAGGTTATTGTTTTTGACGAGCCTACAAGCGGATTAGATTATCGGCACATGAAAAAAGTGGCAGAGAATTTGCGGGAATTGAGTTCGTTGGGGAAAACCTTGTTTATTGTTACTCATGACCCGGAGCTGATTGCGGAGTGCTGCAATTACTTTGTCTTTATAGAAAACGGAAAAGTGCTATGGAGTGATGGATGGAACAGAATAAGCCGGGAACGGTTGCAAAAGTTCTTTGCCTTTGAGGATGACTAAAGATGAAGATTCATGCATCTGGGGAGGACTATCTGGAAGCTGTATTGGTACTTCAAAAGAAGCTCGGTATGGTGCGTTCCGTGGATGTTGCCCGGTACATGGAAGTTTCAAAACCCAGCGTATGTTACGCAGTAGGAACTTTACGAGAGGGCGGTTTTTTGACAACAGACGAAAACCATTATATACACCTGACCGACCTTGGCCGGGATGTGGCTGAAAAAATTTACGAACGCCATTGCTTTTTTACTTATCAACTTATAGCCGTTGGAGTTAATCCACAAACTGCAGAAGTTGATGCTTGTCGCATGGAACATGCAGTCAGTGATGAAAGTTTTCAAAAACTGAAAGAGCATGCGATGAGAGGGATTGCTGCACAAAAAATTGACAATACATTTGATAATTTTCCTGTGAAGAAATAGAAAATGTTGCTTTGCTAAAATAGAAATATGAAAGACACAAAATACAAGATATTAGCATATTTTGACAATCAATCATATCTAAAACTATTCAATGAGGTAAACTCAGATTATGCAGAAAATCTACAAATTTTACTGCATAATTTGAGTTTATTTTCTTATGATGTGCTTATAATAGGAGTGATCCTTTATAAAGAGAACATAAGTAATATTATATCTGCAATTAGAAAGATAACGCAGATACCAATTATTATTTTGACGGATGCTTCCTCTTTATTGTGTATGTCATGGAAAAAAGAATTAATATACGCTGGTGCAGATTGTGTAATGGATATAAATAGCACTATAGAAGAAGTAGATCTGCAGATTTTTTCATTGGCACGACGAAATAATAAACAAAAAATAACTCAAAAGCAATCCGAAACGATGATTAATAAGGGAAAACTTGTAATGGATCATAAGAAACATAAAGTATTTTGGAATAATATAGCATTACATTTAACACGACAAGAATATAATTTTTTATACTTATTAGCGGCGACACCGATGAGAGTATACACATTTGAACAGATTTACCAGCTTATCTGGAAAGATTATCCTGCTGGTGATATTAAAAATATCATCTGGTGTCTGGTAAAGCGACTGAGAAAAAAGCTGAATGTTGTTGAAGATGGTGCCGGAAATTGCATCGTCAGTGTCAGGGATATAGGTTACAAATTTGAATTGAATAATGAAAACGAACAGCAGTAAGGCGAATAATCCGTAAAAAGATTGTTCGTCTTATTTTATTTGTGCTGGAAAGAAGGTGATAAAAATTGACCGTCAATTGACAGGTTTCTGACCGTTAACTGACAGGTGCATCCGATACACTGTGCCTTTGTAAAGATATGATTACAAAGGAGATCCGTGTTTGCAGGGAAACAGCAGAGATGCCGGACATTCCTGTGGACAGGAAGAACGAGCCAGATCACCGCCACACTCCGATTTGATTTCACAAAAATTCAGATCGGAGGAAAAGATAAGTGGCTTATAACAAAGCAAAAGAAGAATATAGATGGAACCAGTGGAAAGCAGAGGAAGAGAAGATCCTGCGTGAACAGGGCGTGGATGAAGAGACGATCCAGAAGCTTCGGGAGTATGACTGGGACGATTTCAATGCAGAGCGGAGATTCCGGGAACACCAGACCTCGCTTCTGGACTGTATGGAACTGCTCCTGGAAGAAAAAGAAACCAAAGAGTCCCAGCCGGAGAGCGTAGAAGCCCTGCTGGATACCGTGGAGAACGAAGAACTGCTTCAGATCCTGTTATCAACTGATAAGAAAACTCTTCAGATGATTGTCATGAAGATGATGGGATATGCACCAAAAGAGATCAGTCATCACATGGAACTGCCGGAGCAGACGGTTTATACAAGACTGCGGAGATTAAGGGAAAAGATCAAAAAGTCCATGAAATTTGAATAAAACAAAAGGTTCTCATTGGCTGACTATTAGAACGAACAGACAGGAGGATTGATACGATGGATGAGAAAGAAGTGTCCGAAATGCAGGAAGAAATGATGACGGTGCTGGTAGTCGAGCCGATGAAAGCACCTTATGTCAAGATCATCCCCAATGAGCTGGAGGATCTGCAGCAGGCGGTAGGCGGTGACATTGAAATGACCTATCCGTTTGATGATGAAGTTGGAATCCTTTTAAACGGCAATGGAAAATTTGAGGGATTGCCACTGAACCGGGCGTTATATGATGATCATGGACAGGTCTATGATGCGATAGCCGGGACTTTCCTTGTAGTAGGGCTGACAGAAGATGATTTTACTTCGCTGACACCGGAACAGATTGAAAAGTTTAAAGAAAAATACCAGTCACCGGAAATTTTTACTCTGTTTAACGGAGAACTCCATGTGATGAAGATGCCGCCGGAAGAAGAAAAAGAACAGAAAGAAAGCCGGAAGAACGATGCAAAACAAAAGAATCCGGCAAAGAAGAAAAACAGATCCGGGGATGCAAGATAAAATATTTTTTGTGAAGTGAATAAAAAAATACACTGCCATCGGCTAGTAAGCAGAGGGACATCCCTCGGCTGTTCTTTGGCAAGTGAATATCGGCACTACAGGTACGTTCCCAACCGTAGAAGCGTGACAGCATGAGCGCCATGATTAAGTATAGGGTAAAGATTCTTAGGCTTGGAGCGAGGAAGCATAGCTGTGAATAAGGCGGTGGCAGCCTTTCGCCAGGATCACGGACGGGGGATAATGATACACGTTACCAGCCAGAGAGCGGAAGATGGACTCCGGGTTGTAATCAGAAAGACCCCCAGGACATCTGTGAGAGGCGGCAGGCCAGCCGCCCGCCTGTAGTGTCCCCTTTCCCAGAAGAAATGCAGGGATGGTTCCGGGGGTGCGAGGTCGAATGCGGAACAGCAAGATAAAAAAGAAATCAATGAAGAAGTGTGTCGTTGATATCAGATACCATGCGGCTGTGGGAGACTACAGCCGTATTCTTGTGGTATTAACGTCACATCAAGGGGAGAGAACAGATGGAAGAAACAAAAAGAAGTGGAATGAATAAGGATCAGTTCTGGAGTCTGATTGAAAAGGCAAAGGAAGTTTGTGGTACCGATCTGGAGGCTTCGGCAGTATGGATCAAGCAGCAGCTTTTTTATATGACACCAGAAGATGTCCTGCAATTCCACAATCTTGTTTACAGTTACCGGGATGCAGCTTATAAGTATGGCTTGTGGACAGCGGCAGGTGTTATGATGGAAACCGGGTGCAGTGATGATAGTTTTTCTGATTTTCGGATGTGGCTGATTGCCCAGGGAAAAGAAGTCTATCTGAATGCTTTAAAAGATCCGGATTCCCTTTCCGGCGTGACTCCTTATGGATACTGTAGTTTTGAATCATTGGGATATATCTCATCGCAGGTTTACAGTGCCATGAAAGGGAAAAATATCTACCAGGACAGTACGGCAAGAATGCAGATGGAATGCTATGAGCAGGTGGTAAGGGATATTGTGTACCATCCCATGATCGAGTATCCGCTGGAATTGCCGGAAGCAATGGTGGTATATCCGAAACTCTGTGAATGCCATTTGTCCGAGCAGGTAAGGAAAGCTCCTCAGAAAGTAAGGACATGGAATGTTTCCCGGACGGATATCCGAAGGATGATGGCAAGAGGGAATGCTGCCATAAAGAAAATGCAGGAACAGGGACAGAATACACCGGAAGCGACCAGACCCATCCGTAAGGGTACGGTAAGATAAGCTTTCTGGCAAGGAGAAGTAATGTGTTATAAAAATGAATATCAGAAAAGGGCACATGGCGAAGTGGAAAGGATTTTCCGGGAACTTTTCCCGGAAGCCGGGCTTCATGTAAGGGAAGAACAGATCCGTCTCTGCCATGAAATGCTGGATGCCCTTATGAAAAATGAAATCACGCTCTGTGATGCAGGAGTCGGCATCGGAAAGACCTATGCCTATCTGACAGCCTGCATCCTGATGCGGAAATATAGTGTACTGCATTCCGGTTATTCGGGATGTGACAGGCGGTCTGTAGTGGTATCCACTTCCAGTATCGCCTTACAGAAAGCCATCATAGAGGAATATGTTCCTTTCTTATCGGATGTACTGTTAAAAGCAGATCTGCTTCAGGGAGAATTAAAAGCAGTCGTCCGCAAGGGAAAGGAACATTTTGTATGCGATTACAGGCTGACCCAGAGATTAGAGGCAGTCCGGGACAAGAATAAAAATCAGGCACAGATGGAGGCATTGAAGTCCCTCCGGCATAACTTTGATTTAGATTCCGTACATAACCTGAGCGGTTTTGACCGCAGGCTGGTGTGCGTACCAAAATTCTGCCCTAGGGAGTGTCCGGGAAAAGTAGAATGCCGTTATCAGAAGCATCTGGATAGTTCCAGGAAAGAGGACATTTTTTTACAGATTTGCAATCACAATTATCTTCTGGCAGATGCCATGCACCGGGCAAATGGGTACCGGCCGCTTCTGGCAGATTACAGGGCTCTGGTTGTGGATGAGGCCCATAAACTCCCGGAAGCCGCCAGCCAGATGTATGGAAGAAGCATTGGAAGGGAAGATGTGCAGGAGATTGCTTACTTTTTAGGCAGAGAGCATAAAGGCACGGATGGAAAACGGCTGATGGAAGGGTTTTCTGCACTTCAGGCGGAGATCCGAAAGCATCGGAAAGATGGCACAGAGGACATGGCTGGAAAAGAAAGTTTTTATTTTCCGCCGGGAGCTGGCACAGCCTTAGCCCAGATGCAGGAAAGGCTTCAGCTTATGATCAAAAGGCTTGCCGGGAATATTCCTTACTGGATCTTTCGGCGGATGGAAGAGATGGAAGAGCTGTTCGGATGGTTTTTAAAGAACGACAAGCGATATATTTTGTTTTTACAGCAGGACAGCCGGGGACATTTAACCTTTATGGCAGTCAACCGGGAGATCCCGAAGTATCTGGATGCGACTTTATGGAGCCGGGGATTTCCGGCGATCTTAACCAGCGGCACCTTAAAAGCCGGGAACGGGTTTGCAAGAACCAGACAGATGACCGGTCTGGAAAAAGAAACGGGCGTCCGGGAGTGTGTGGCAGAATCCCCATTCTGTTACAAAGAGAACTGTCTGCTTTACATCCCGGAGCATTTAAGACCTATGAAAAAGGGAAGCAGGGAAGAGGTCGAGCAGCTTGCCGGGCAGATTCGTGATCTGGTGTGTTCCACTTACGGGCATACGCTGGTACTGTTCACATCTTATACCCTGATGGGAAATGTGCATCAGCTTTTGCGGGATCAGATCCCGTTCCCGATGGTGCAGGTATGGAGAAACTCCCAGGAAGAGATTGCACGGTTTAAGAAGATGGAGAATGCAGTGCTGTTCGCAGCCGGCTCCTGCTGGGAAGGTGTGGACTTTCCGGGGGACATGGTATCGTCTCTCATCATCGTAAAACTGCCATTTTCTGTTCCGGACCCCATCCATGAAGCACAAAAGGAGCAGTACCGATCCCTGGAATCCTACATCCAGACCATCGTAGTCCCGGATATGCAGAAGAAGCTGCGGCAGGGATTCGGCCGGGCAATCCGCACGGAGCAGGACACCTGCGTTGTGTCCATTTTGGATCACCGGACAGCAAAGAAAGGCAGGTATCGGAGTGATGTTCTGGAAGCACTGCCAAAGTGCCAGATGGCAGAACGGATCGAAGAAGTAGAAAATTTTATCCGAAGCCGGAAAGTGGAGCGGTACTATAGCTGAGAGCATCCGTGGCGTTATTGGTTCTGCCCAGATCTGGACAGAAAATAAGCCAAAAAGTTTAGTGGTATTTCAGGGGCGGTTTGGAGCGAATTGGTGGTATTGGTGATAGCTTTATTGGCATGAGTTGGGTATACTGTGTATAGCGTTAGAGGAAAGGAGGCAGACAACATGAAGCGATATAAAGTGGAAATGCAGCGAGAAGGTTCCGTAAAATATTTCTTTATACGGGATATGGAAACACTGGAAATTGTGTTGCTGCCAAGCAAGTATCTAATGCATCAGGTGCGGGCAAACCGTTCCCCGAATACTATACGGAGAAATGCATTTGCCCTTGCCTACTACTGGGAATATCTGCTGGAAGAAGAACATGAAGCAGAAGATGTCTATGGAATGGATTACGAAACGCAATATGATTTTTTCGCAGAATATCTGAAATGGCTGAAAGCTGGGAAACATACCGACAATTTGGATAAAGAACCGCAGAATAAAACCTGTAACGCTTACTTAAAAGAAGTGTTCAGGTTTTATTCTTTTTTAGAAGTAGTCAGAAATAACGGTTCCTGCCTGTCGGTATTATCCTATAATCAGCCGATCACAAAGGCAAATGCCATCGGGGTCAGAAGAACCATCCGCTCCCGGTCATTTAAAGGATACTTAAAAGAAGAGGAACGAAACGTCCGGGCAGCCGAACGGAACGAAATCGTAACGATTTTAGAAGCCTGTACAAACTGCAGGGATCAGGTGTTGATCTTACTGACATCGGAACTGGGATTCCGCATCGGTGAAATTTTGGGAATTGATTATACCAAAGACATCGATTACGAAAACCATGAGATCCGGGTAGACTTCCGGGATGATAATGAAAACGATGCAAGAGCAAAAAATGCCGAAGAACGAAGAGGACGGGTGAGCGATGATACCTTTGAATTCCTGCTTTATTATATCGGGGAATACTGGGACATCCTGCAAAAACAGGAATACCTGTTTATTAACATCAAAGGGGATACCATAGGAAAGCCGTTAAGAGTAGACAGCGTCTACGATATGTTTGAACGCATGGAGAAAAAGACTGGGATCAAGATCACACCGCACATGCTTCGAAGATATTATGCAAATACGAGATGGGAAGCAGACTGGCCTCTGGAAATGATCAGCCAGGCACTGGGACACAAGCATCTCGATACAACCATACGATATCTGAATGTTTTAGACGACAAGCTGAAAACAGCAAGTCAGGAATTTTACCGCCGATATTCCAAACTTTACGGAGTAGAACAGTTTTTGGAAATCAGGAGGTGAAGATGAATGCCGGCAAGTATATATGCCTGGCTGCCGGAAGAACGGGAAGATGAAGAACGGAAACAACTGTTGGAAGGGTTGTACCGGGAACTGGACGAATGCACGGAAGTAAAAATAACAACCAGAAACCGTTTGAAAATATTTCTGCCGGAAAGAGGGATATGGCATATTTGGGATATTGATTATGCAGTAAGGCAGGAATATGAAAAAAGCCTTCATGGTACGATAGCACCCAATTGTTATCCAACCTATATGAATGAATTTGACTGGATAAAGCGCCACTCAGTTCTGGAAAGGCTGCAGACCCTGGCAGGAGAAAAGGCTGAAAAAACAGATCTGGATAAAAAAATTTTATATCTTTGTTATTATCCAGATCCGGCGGTGATAAATGCCGTATGGAAAGCATCAAAAAAGAATGCCCTGGTTTGGGATTTTAAGAGAAAAGCACCGGAAACATTAAAACAGCAGATATTTGCTACGTTTCAGTATATTTTAAAAGAATATGTGAACACACGGAGCCTGACAAATTATCTGGAGAAACTGAATAAATTTTATGACTTTGCCATTCAGGAACAGATACCGGATATCAATAAGCTGGAGCAGGAACAGATTGACCAGTTTTCGGAACAGGAGAAAGGCAAACCGAATTTTGGGTTTGTATATCGTACAATCAATCTTTGCAGACAGGTAACATTTGTACAGGCTTCGGAAATACTGTGGGATGCGAATATCTGGTATTTAGAGCGGTTTCAATTTGCAGACAGCAGAAAAAATCCTGCCCGCTCCATCAAGACCATTTCTTTTATAGAAATTTTACATAAAGAAAACCGGCATTTGTGTCAGAGGTATATGAAATACTGTCTTGGAATTACACATCTGGCAGTTAAAAACATTGCAGCAGAATACACGATACTAAAAAATTTCTTGATATGGTTACAGCAGGAGAAAGCGATTTCTGTAAAAAATGCAGACAGTAACATTATGGAAAAGTATTTCCGGTTATTGGATTCGAAGAATATAAAAGAGGGAACCTTTAATAATATGCTGCAGGCAATCACCCATTTTTTCGATTATCTGAAGGTGCAGGACATTATTCAAAAGGTGCCTTATCATGTAGAATATTATCTGAAAAAAGAGATTTATACGCATCATAACCGCAGTGTAAATGAAGATGTCTATATGGAAATGATTCATAAATTACCACTGTTTCCAGAAAAGCCGCGCCTGGTTTTCCTGCACCTGTGGGCACTGGGCTTGCGATGCAACGAGGTATGCACCCTGAAGGGAAACGCTTATTATATGCAGGGAAGGGATGCATGGATTCAGGTATATCAATATAAGATGAAAAATTATAAGAAAGTACCGATTCCGCTTGCTCTTTACAAATTGATGAAGGTCTACATCAGAAAAAATGGGATTTTACCGGAAGAATATGTATTTCAGAACAGCACAGGTGGTGCGTATTTATATGGAACTTTCCGAAAACAGATGATGAAATACTGTGAAAAGTATGGAATCGGAGATGGAACATACCAGTTTAAATCGCATGATTACAGGCATACACTGGCAACGATGTTCTATGATAATGGCACTTCCATACAAAGCGTGCGAGATTATCTGGGACATGATTTTGAGGAAATGACACAGCAATACATTGATTACATGCCGAAGAAGATTTCCAAAGCAAACAAAGAATATCTGTCAAAAGAGGAAAATAGTCTTGCGGCTGGAATTAAGAGGTGTAAACGTGGAAAATAAAATATATTTGAATCAATATGCTGCCTACTGGAAGGCATCAGAAAAGCATAAAAAGCTCATGGGAAGCAACCCGGCGTATGATCTCTCTAAGCTGCCTGCAGAAAAGATGCAGGAAGAAGCAAGAAAGTTTATCGTAAAAAGGCTGGAAGAAAAAAGCATTATGACGGTATACGGTGAACGCACGGAGTATCATCAAATCTGTGATATGCTGCAGGAACGCCGGGGAAAAGAAAAGAGCTTCACGGATTTAGAAAAATCAAAATGGTTATTGGTTTTAAAAGCGTGGATGCTAAAACATAATATTCCGTTAACCCAAACAGTCCATTTAGCGGGAAAACCAGAACGATATGGAAAGTCAAAACTGGTTCGGTATTTTGAACTTTTACTGGAGGATGTTCAGCCAGAAGATGTTCGAGATGAGGTATTAAAGGATATATGGGAACTGGATAAACTGAACATAGAATTAAAGACAACTCCAACAAAGAACTATCGGACAATTCGGTTTACGGAAATTTATCAGGCAGATATCAAAGAGGAACTGAAAAAAGCAATTTATGTTCAGTTAAAACAGGAAAATGTAAGTAGTGTGGCGAGAGAAATGACAGCAATGCGTAGACTGTCCAGATACTTGAAAGAAAAACATCCGGAGATAGAAAGCTGCCAGGATATCAGCAGGGCAATTGTAGAGGATTACCTGACTTACCTGAATACAGAGAGTCTGCAGACGAAGGAATTTCGCTCAGAATTAAACAGACTGCGTAGTGTTCTGGAGATGGTTGGAAAGCTGTATCACTACGAACAACTGGACAACATTATTTTGAACAGGGACATTCCACCATCCAAAAGAGCTGAATTTAAAACCTATTCCGATGCAGAGCTGAAACGAATAAATTCTTTTCTGGTGAAAGTGGATGAACAGACAGCAAGGTTGATGATTATTCATCAAATGCTTGGAACAAGAATATCGGATACCCTGACCTTACGGACAGACTGCCTGATAGAAAAAGGAAATGAAGTCATCATTCGAATCAACCAGCCAAAGTCCCATTATTACGAAAAACCAATCAGTATGGAACTGGCATCTCTGATAAAGGCAGCTATTAAATACACAAAAGAAAAAATCGGAGATACGGAATACATTTTTGCGAACGAAAACAATCCGAAAGTTCCCTGGACATACGGACGGATCTGTGACAGAATCCTGCGTCTTATTTACAAAGAAGATATACGGGATGACAACGGACAGCTATTTGGTTTTAACTCCCATATGTACAGACACTACTACGGAGTAAAACTTACAGAAATGCATCTGGATGACTGGACGATTGCCAGATTGTTGGGACACAGCAGCCTGAGAAATGTAAGGTATTATCGAAAGATGAGCAACCAGATCCTGGCAGATGAGACCAGGGCAGTCAGAAATAAATTATCACAGATCATATTAGATAATCTGGATGGATGGGGTGAAGAGTATGAACAAATACGATACGATGATAGCCTGCAATAAAAAGACAAGCGAAGAAAAAATAAACCGGGCAGTTACAGAAATCCGGCAAATGCTGGCAGAGGAAGAAAAAGTCACAGTTCCAAAACTGGTAAAAAGGACAGGCTTGTCCAGAGGATTCTTCTATAAGAATGAGACGGTCAGAAAAGAAATGGACCGAGCACTGGAACGGCAAATGGGAATGATCAATCCGAAAAGATACATCGGAGATATTGTGATGAAAAATCGGATCAACTTACTGGAGCAACAAATCCGGGAACTGAAACGTGAGAAAGAGCAAGTCGAACAGGAAAATGAAAGACTGAGAAAAGCATTGAATAAAAAAGATTTGAATGTGCTGAAAAATTTATAAATAAGAGCGAAAGCAATCTACAGCAGCCGGGAGAAGATTCCTGGCTGTTGCAGTTGAGATAAAACGAACACTGGGAGAAACGGTGTCACGAAAAGTACAGACAGGAAAACATCACCTGCCAGAAAAGCAACACGGTACACTCGTGTCTCTGCCGTTAAAGCCAGCGTTTTAGAGGGATGGGAGAGGGCTACCCAATTTTATTGATGAAGCTACCGCAAGTGTGGATACAGACAATGAAAGCTATATTCAGGAAGCTATTTCCGAATTGGTGAAGGGAAAGACCCTGCTTGTAATTGCTCATCGTCTGAATACGATCCAAACTGCTGATCAGATTTTAGTTATAGACAACGGCCAGATTGCACAGCAAGGAACCCATGAGGAACTTTTGAAACAGCCCGGTATCTATCAGGATTTTGTCAATATCCGAAAGAGTGCGGCTGGATGGAGTCTTGCTTAATGGCGAAAGGAGCTGCCTATGAAACTTCATACTGCCGGAGAGGATTATTTGGAGGCCGTGCTTATACTCCAAAAGAAGCTCGGTATGGTGCGCTCTGTGGATGTTGCCCGGTACATGGAAGTTTCAAAACCCAGCGTATGTTACGCAGTAGGAACTTTACGAGAGGGCGGTTTTTTGACAACAGACGAAAACCATTATATACACCTGACCGACCTTGGCCGGGATGTGGCTGAAAAAATTTACGAACGCCATTGCTTTTTTACTTATCAACTTATAGCCGTTGGAGTTAATCCACAAACTGCAGAAGTTGATGCTTGTCGCATGGAACATGCAGTCAGTGATGAAAGTTTTCAAAAACTGAAAGAGCATGCGATGAGAGGGATTGCTGCACAAAAAATTGACAATACATTTGATAATTTTCCTGTGAAGAAATAGAAAATGTTGCTTTGCTAAAATAGAAATATGAAAGACACAAAATACAAGATATTAGCATATTTTGACAATCAATCATATCTAAAACTATTCAATGAGGTAAACTCAGATTATGCAGAAAATCTACAAATTTTACTGCATAATTTGAGTTTATTTTCTTATGATGTGCTTATAATAGGAGTGATCCTTTATAAAGAGAACATAAGTAATATTATATCTGCAATTAGAAAGATAACGCAGATACCAATTATTATTTTGACGGATGCTTCCTCTTTATTGTGTATGTCATGGAAAAAAGAATTAATATACGCTGGTGCAGATTGTGTAATGGATATAAATAGCACTATAGAAGAAGTAGATCTGCAGATTTTTTCATTGGCACGACGAAATAATAAACAAAAAATAACTCAAAAGCAATCCGAAACGATGATTAATAAGGGAAAACTTGTAATGGATCATAAGAAACATAAAGTATTTTGGAATAATGTAGCGTTACATTTAACACGACAAGAATATAATTTTTTATACTTATTAGCGGTGACACCGATGAGAGTATACACATTTGAACAGATTTACCAGCTTGTATGGAAAGATTATTCTGTTGGTGATATTAAAAATATCATCTGGTGTCTGGTAAAGCGATTGAGAAAAAAGTTGAATGTCGTTGAAGACGGTGCCGGGAATTGCATTGTCAGTGTCAGGGATATAGGTTACAAATTTGAATTGAATAATGAAAACGAACAGCAGTAAGGCGAATAATCCGTAAAAAGATTGTTCGTCTTATTTTATTTGTGCTGGAAAGAAGGTGATAAAAATTGACCGTCAATTGACAGGTTTCTGACCGTTAACTGACAGGTGCATCCGATACACTGTGCCTTTGTAAAGATATGATTACAAAGGAGATCCGTGTTTGCAGGGAAACAGCAGAGATGCCGGACATTCCTGTGGACAGGAAGAACGAGCCAGATCACCGCCACACTCCGATTTGATTTCACAAAAATTCAGATCGGAGGAAAAGATAAGTGGCTTATAACAAAGCAAAAGAAGAATATAGATGGAACCAGTGGAAAGCAGAGGAAGAGAAGATCCTGCGTGAGCAGGGTGTGGATGAAGAGACGATCCAGAAGCTCCGGGAGTATGACTGGAACGATTTTAACGCAGAGCGGAGATTCCGGGAACATCAGACCTCACTTCTGGACTGTATGGAACTGCTTCTGGAAGAAAAAGAATCAGGAGAGTCTCAGCCAGAGAGTGTGGAAGCCCTGCTCGATACCGTGGAGAATGAGGAATTGCTCCAGATCCTGTTATCGACTGACAAGAAAACTCTTCAGATGGTTGTTCTGAAGATGATGGGATATGCACCAAAGGAGATCAGCCATCACATGGAACTGCCGGAGCAGACTGTTTATACAAGACTGCGGAGGTTACGGGAGAAAATCAAAAAGTCCATGAAATTTGAATAAAACAAAAGGCTCTCATCGGCTGATTATCAGAACGAACAGACAGGAGGATTGATACGATGGATGAGAAAGAAGTGTCCGAAATGCAGGAAGAAATGATGACGGTGCTGGTAGTCGAGCCGATGAAAGCACCTTATGTCAAGATCATCCCCAATGAGCTGGAGGATCTGCAGCAGGCGGTAGGCGGTGACATTGAAATGACCTATCCGTTTGAGGATGAGGTTGGAATTCTTTTAAACGGCAATGGAAAATTTGAGGGGCTGCCGTTAAATCGGGCATTGTACGATGACCGAGGACAGGTCTATGATGCCATTGCCGGAACATTCCTTGTAGTAGGACTGACAGAAGACGATTTTACTTCGCTGACACCGGAGCAGATTGAAAAGTTTAAAGAAAAATATCAGTCACCGGAAGTTTTCACCCTGTTTAACGGGGAACTTCATGTGATGAAGATGCCGCCGGAAGAAGCCAAAGAGCAGAAAGAAAAGCAGAAGAAAGATGCACAGCAGAAGAATCCAGCAAAAGGAAAAAAGAAAAACAGATCCGGGGAATCACGATAAAAAAATTTTTTGTGAAGTGAATAAAAAAATACACTGCCATCGGCTAGTAAGCAGAGGGACATCCCTCGGCTGTTCTTTGGCAAGTGAATATCGGCACTACAGGTACGTTCCCAACCGTAGAAGCGTGACAGCATGAGCGCCATGATTAAGTATAGGGTAAAGATTCTTAGGCTTGGAGCGAGGAAGCATAGCTGTGAATAAGGCGGTGGCAGCCTTTCGCCAGGATCACGGACGGGGGATAATGATACACGTTACCAGCCAGAGAGCGGAAGATGGACTCCGGGTTGTAATCAGAAAGACCCCCAGGACATCTGTGAGAGGCGGCAGGCCAGCCGCCCGCCTGTAGTGTCCCCTTTCCCAGAAGAAATGCAGGGATGGTTCCGGGGGTGCGAGGTCGAATGCGGAACAGCAAGATAAAAAAGAAATCAATGAAGAAGTGTGTCGTTGATATCAGATACCATGCGGCTGTGGGAAACTACAGCCGTATTCTTGTGGTATTAACGTCACATCAAGGGGAGAGAAAGATGGAAGAAACAAAAAGAAGTGGGATGAGCAAAGATCAGTTCTGGAATCTGATTGAAAAAGCAAAGGAAGTGTGCGGCACCGATCTGGATGCTTCGGCGGTGTGGATCAAGCAACAGCTTTTCTATATGACACCGGAGGATGTTCTGCAATTCCATAATCTGGTTTACAGTTACCGGGATGCAGCTTATAAGTATGGCTTATGGACAGCGGCAGGTATTCTGATGGAAACAGGGTGCAGTGATGACAGCTTTTCCGATTTTCGGATGTGGCTGATCGCCCAGGGAAAAGATGTATATCTGAATGCCTTAAAAGATCCGGATTCCCTTTCCGGTGTAACTCCTTATGGATACTGTAGTTTTGAATCATTGGGATATATCTCATCGCAGGTCTACAGTGCCATGAAAGGAAAAAATATTTACCAGGATAGTACAGCCAGAATGCAGATGGAAAGCTATGAGCAGGTGATCCGGGATATTGTGTACCATCCCATGATCGAGTATCCGTTGGAATTGCCAGAAGCCATGGTGGTTTATCCGAAACTCTGTGAAAGGCATTTGTCCGAGCAGGTAAGGAATGCTCCACAGAAGGTAAGGACATGGAATGTTTCCCGGACGGATATCCGAAGGATGATGGCACGGGGAAATGCTGCCATAAAGAAAATGCAGGAGCAGGGAGCAAAAGCACCGGAAGCAGTCAGATCCGTCCGTAAGGGTACGGTAAGATAAGCTTCACGGCAAGGAGAAGTAATGTGTTATAAAAATGAATATCAAAAAAGGGCGCATGGCGAAGTGGAAAGAATCTTTCGGGAACTTCTACCGGAAGCCGGGCTTCACGTAAGAGAAGAACAGATCCGTCTCTGCCATGAAATGCTGGATGCCCTTATGAAAAATGAGATCACGCTCTGTGATGCAGGAGTGGGCATTGGAAAAACCTATGCCTATCTGACTGCCTGCATCCTGATGCGGAAATATAGTGTACTGCATTCCGGTTATTCGGGATGTGACAGGCGGTCTGTAGTGGTATCCACTTCCAGTATCGCCTTACAGAAAGCCATCATAGAGGAATATGTTCCTTTCTTATCGGATGTACTGTTAAAAGCAGATCTGCTTCAGGGAGAATTAAAAGCAGTCGTCCGCAAGGGAAAGGAACATTTTGTATGCGATTACAGGCTGACCCAGAGATTAGAGGCAGTCCGGGACAAGAATAAAAATCAGGCACAGATGGAGGCATTGAAGTCCCTCCGGCATAACTTTGATTTAGATTCCGTACATAACCTGAGCGGTTTTGACCGCAGGCTGGTGTGCGTACCGAAATTCTGCCCCAGGGAGTGTCCGGGGAAAGCAGGATGCCGTTATCAGAAATATTTGGATGTTTCCAAAAAAGAGGAAGTTTTTATACAGATATGCAATCACAATTATCTTCTGGCAGACGCCATGCACCGGATGAATGAATACCGGCCTCTGCTGGCGGATTACAGAGCATTGGTAGTAGATGAAGCACATAAGCTCCCAGAAGCTGCCAGCCAGATGGATGGGAGAAGTATTGGAAGAGAGGATGTGCAGGAAATCTCGTATTTCTTAAACAGGGAGCATAAAAGTTCGGAAGGTAAGAGACTACAGGATTGGTTTAATACACTTTCAATGGAAATCCGTAAGGATCAGGCCGGGATGGGAGATGACATAGCTGGAAAAGAAAATTTCTATTTTCCGGCAAAGTGCCGATCTTCTCTGGAGCAGGTAAGGGGGAATCTCAGTCTTATGCTTAAAAGACTTGCTGGAAATGTCCCTTACTGGATCTTCCGGCGGCTGGAAGAGATGGAAGAGCTGTTCGGCTGGTTTCTGAAGAAGGATACCAGATACGTTTTATTTCTTCAGCCAGACGGCAGGGGAGATCCTGTGTTTATGGCTGTTAGCAGAGAGATTCCAAGGTTTCTCCATGATTCCTTATGGGACAGGGGATTTCCCTCGATTCTCACCAGTGGAACTTTAAAAGCCGGAAATGGGTTTGTAAGGACCAGACAGATGACCGGGCTGGAAAAGAAAAGCAGAGTCCGGGAGTGTGTAGCAGAATCCCCATTTTGTTACAGAGAGAACTGTCTGCTCTATATTCCTGAGAATTTAAAAGCGACGCTCAAGGGAAGCCGGGAAGAGGTCGAGCAACTTGCAGGCCAGATCCGTGATCTGGTGTGTTCTACTTTTGGGCATACACTGGTACTGTTTACATCTTATACCCTGATGGGAAATGTGCAGCAGCTCCTGCGGGATCAGATCCCGTTCCCGATGGTGCAGGTATGGAGAAACTCACAGGAAGAAATCGCACGGTTTAAGAAGATGGAAAATGCCGTTCTGTTTGCAGCCGGCTCCTGTTGGGAAGGTGTGGATTTTCCGGGGGATATGGTATCGTCCCTGATCATTGTAAAATTGCCGTTTGCTGTACCGGACCCCATCCATGAAGCACAAAGGGAACAATACCGATCACTGGAATCCTACATTCAAAATGTTGTTGTTCCAGATATGCAGAAGAAACTGCGCCAGGGATTCGGACGGGCGATCCGGACGGAGCAGGACACCTGTGTAGTGTCCATTTTAGACCACCGAGCGGCAAAGAAAGGAAAGTACCGGGGAGATGTTCTGGACGCCCTGCCAAAGTGCCAGATGGCAGAAAAAATCGATGAAGTAGAGGACTTTATCCGAAGCCGGAAAGTGGAGCGTTACTACAGCTGATAACATCCGTGGTGTTGTTGGTTCTGCCCAGATCTGGACAGAAAATAAGACAAAAAGTTTAGTGGTATTTCAGGAGCGGTTTTGACCGAATTGGTGGTATTTGTGATAGCTTTATCGGCATGAGTTGGGTATACTGTGTATAGCGTTAGAGGAAAGGAAGTGAGCAGGAATGAGACGATATGAACTGGAAAAAGAAAGAGAGGGTTCCACCGTTTATTTCTTTATCAGAGATGTGGAAACACTGGATATCGTCCTGCTTCCAACCAAATATCTGATGCACAAGATACGGAGTAAATGTTCACCGAATACGGTGCGGCGCTCCGCACTTGCAATCCTGTACTATCTGGAATACATCCATGAAAAGAAAAAGGAATTGACAGACGTATATCAAATGCCTTATGTTGAACAGACAAATCACTTTGTGGAATTTTTATACTGGCTGAAAGCCGGGAAGCATACCAGAGATAAAAATCACAGATCTCCAAACAATGGAACCTGCAACGCATACTTAAGAGATGTGTTCAGGTTCTATCTTTTTATAGAAGAAGAGTACCAGCAGTTCGGGGAGCTGAAAGTCCTGTCCTATAATTATTTTGTAGCCGTGGATGCAGTAGGCGTAAAGAAAAGCATACGATCAAAGAGTTTCAAAGGCTATTTAAAAGAGGAAGAGCATAAGGCGAGAGCAGCAAAGAAAGATGAAATTGTGGAAATCTTGAAAGCGTGTACCAATATAAGAGATCGGCTTCTCATGCTGCTTCTGGCAGAGACAGGCTACCGAATCGGTGAGATCTTAGGAATTGATTACAGTAAGGACATTGATTATCAGAACCACATAATCCGGGTATATTTCCGTGAGGACAATGAAAATGGAGCGAGAGCAAAGAATGCAGAATACCGAAGTGCGAAGATCAGCAAAGATACCTTCGGCTTTTTAAATCTGTATATCGCAGAGTACCGAAAACTACTTCAGCACCAGACAAGCCTGTTTGTGAATATTTCCGGGGATAATATCGGAAAACCAATGAACGTGGAAGCAGTATACTCCATGCTAAAAAGAATGGATAAGAAAACAGGGATTAAGATCACGCCTCATATGCTCCGGCATTACTTTGGAAATGAGCGGAGAAAAGCAGGATGGTCGCTGGAACTGATACAGCTGGCCTATGGACACCGCCACATCCAGACAACCATCAATTATCTGGACATTGTGGATGATGAACTGCTGGATGCCAGCCAGGAATTCTACGAGAAACACTCCTCCCTGTATGGGATTGAGGAATTGCTATAGGAGGTGGTTTTTATGCCTGCGTTTTTACAGTCTTTTATAGAGGCAGAACAAGAACGGAGCAGGCGGATTGAGCAGCTACGAAAAGAAATCCGGGAGTTTGCAAAAGAGGAAGCAGGAAGTTCCATTACAGAACAGATTCTGCTGTTTCTGGCAGATGAGATGGTAGAACATCTTTCGGAAATAGATTATGAACTGCGAATGAAATTTGAATTATACATAACACCGCTGATAAAGCGAAATTACATTTACCGATATACCGGAACGTTCGACCGGATACGGCAGGCGTACATCCGGGAACGGATGAAAACTCCGGCTGGACAGAGGGAATGTGAATGGAAATATAAAAATGAAATACTTTTTGTTCCATACCACTCAGATCCTGTAATCGTAAAGAGTGTGGAAACGGTACGGTGTCGGAGCAACATGGTCTGGAATTTTAAAGCGGCAGCCAGTGAGAAACTGAAACGTCAGATTTTTACCGTGCTGGAATATATTCTGGAGAATTATGAAATTTCCAGACTGAGGGAATATAAACTGACCGGGCTACAGCTTTTTTACGAATTTTGCATCCGGGAGCAGATTACAGATATCCAGCTTCTGGAGCTGGAACAGGAAACAGCATTTCAGGACTACCTGAAGCAGAAAGTCGAGAAAGAGCAACGGCGAAAACGACTGAAGAGCATTGTGGAAACTGCCCGTAAAGTGATTTTTATAGAAACTGATGAAACAAGATGGGATGCTACCATCTGGTATTTAGAGCGGTTTCGTATTGCCAAAGAAAGAATAAACCAGAGTGACAGTATAGAAAAAATATCATTTCAGGAAGTTCTACAGCCCAAGAATCGATTGCTGCTTCAGGAATATATGAAGTACGAAATTGGAATCGGAGAACTGGCGCTCAGTACGGTGTACGAAAGATTCCGAACCATTCGAAATTTTTTGCAGGAGATCAGCGAACTGGAAGTTACCAAGTGTGATGCCAGCCTGATTGATGTATATTTAAAGAATTTGCAGAATGGTGCTATGGGAGCAAAGACATTTAATACCAATGTTTCGGGAATACAGTTTTTTATGAAATTTCTGGAAGTAAAGGGGTATATAAAAAAGGTTCCGTTTTATGCATCGTATTACTTGGAAAAACAGATCCCAGTCCACCATGACAGAAGTGTGGAAGAGGATGTGTATATGGAAATTATCCAAAACCTCTCACAGTTTCCTGAACACCTGAGAATGATGTTTTTACATCTCTGGTGTGTGGGACTCCGGATCAGTGAGGTCTGCACCTTAAAAGGGGATGCGTATTATATCCAGAATGGTGACTGCTGGATGAAGGTCTACCAGGTGAAAATGAAAAATTATAAAAGGGTTCCCATTCCGGTAACATTGTATCGTCTGATGCAGGTTTATCTGAAAAAGCACCCTACCGAAAAAGAAGCATACATTTTTCAGAATCGGAAAGGTGGAGCATTTTCCAAAAGCACCTTCATGGGGCAGATGAAAAAATACTGCTCCCAGATAGGCATACAGAATGGAGAATATATTTTTAAGTCTCATGATTACCGACATACCGTAGCAACCAATTTTTATGAGCATGGCGTATCAATCCAAAGCATCCGGGACTATCTGGGACATACGTTTGAGGAAATGACCATGCAGTATATAGATTATATGCCAAGAAAAATTGCTAAAGAAAATGACGCATACTTTGAGGAAGAGGAAAACAGCCTGCTTGCCTGTATGCAGAAAGGAGAGAAGCATGGATAATAAACTGAAATTCCAACAACTGGAATGTTATAAGCTGGCTACCGATGAGCAAAAGGAAAAGCTGAATAAGGAACAATATTTTGATCTGGATAAACTGCCGGGAAACCAGCTTCAGACAGAATTTGTCGAATACATTTACTACCGTGGAACGCAGGTATCCATCCTGACCATAAAAAGGGAAAGGCATTATTTTAACAGCTTATGTGAATTTTTTCAGAAGTCATCCCATCAGGAAAACAGCCTGCTTGACAGAGAAAAAGACTTCTGGATAAAGCAGTTGAAAATGTGGATGATACAAAACGGTAGGGCTTTGACGAAGCATAAAGTGACGAACATTCAGACTGAATCGGTGGAAAAAGCTGCCCTGATCCGGTATTTTGAAAGCCTTCTGGAATTTACACTGGACCGATCAGAAACCAATGAGCTGGCAAAGGATATCTGGCATCTGGAAAGGCTTCCGCTTATCCTGCGGACAAATCCGATTGTCAACCATAAGACACTAAATTTCAGAGGAATCCGGCAACCAGATATTCGGGAAGAAGTAAAAAAAGCAATTTACCATCATCTGAAAACCGAAGCCCTTGGCAGTATAAAACGTGAACTGTCCGCAATGAATAAATTTTCAAAGTATTTGGATGAAAAGCATTCCAAGATCAGCACCTGCGAAGAGATTGACCGGGAGATCATAGAACAATTTTTAATCAACATCAAGGTAGAATCAAACGGAGGGAATGGCATCCGGGATGACCTGCTAAAGCTTCGAAATGTGCTGGAAACAATCGGAAAAATTTATGATTTTCCACATCTTACAAAACTGTTTTTAAAATCTGATTTTCCGCCAGAACGGAAAGCAGAATTCAAATCTTATTCGGACAGTGAGCTGAAAAGACTGAATGCCCAGATTGTAAAAATGGAAGAGCAGATAGCAAGGGCAATGATCATCCACCAGATGCTTGGAACCAGAATTTCCGACACGCTGACCTTGCGGAAAGACTGCCTTTATAAACATGACCGTCAGGATATGATTATCATATACCAGCCGAAAACAAGAAGATATGAAAAACCGATCAGCCGGGAGCTGGCACAGCTGATTGGAAAGGCAGTCAGTTATGCAAATGAGCATTATCCTGAAAGCATTTATATCTTTGCGGACGAGAACAAACCGGAGAGACCAATCAGTTACCAAACCTTGCAGGATAAAGTGCTTCGAATGATCTATGAAAAAGATATCCGGGATGACAGCGGAAACTTATTCGGATTTGGAACGCATATGTTCCGGCACTGTTATGGGGTAAAATTAACGGAACTCCATGTGGATGACTGGACGATAGCGAAGCTCCTGGGACATAAGGGAGTACGAAGTGTCCAATATTACCGAAAAATGAGCAATCAGCGGATGGCAGATGAAACAAGAGAAGTTAGAAATTTTATGTCACAGATTATACTGGCAAGTCTGGACGGATGGGGAGAAGAATATGAGCAAATACGACAAGATGCTGGAATTGAATAAAAGAAAGAGCGAAGAAAAAGTGGAACGGGCAGTCCTGACAATACGGACAATGGTGTTGGAGAGAGAAAAGGTGTCCGTACCAGCACTGATGCAAAAGACTGGTTTATCTAGAGGATTCTTTTACAAGAATCCGATTGTAAGAGGTGAGATTGATGCAGCAATGGAACAGCAGGCTGGTATGGTGGATCCAAGGAGAAACATTATCAGTCAGGCGATGGAAGCGGAAATGAATCTGCTCCGGCAACAGCTACAGAAACTGAAAAGCGAAAATGAGAATCTAATAAAGGAAAACCAGAAGTTAAAAAAAGCACTATCCAAGAAAGAGTTGAATCTTATCAAACAGATTTAAGCTATATCATAATGCAAAGTAGGTCTGCCAGAATACAGCAGATCTGTTTTGCATTGTGATATAGAAACAGATTATGCTTAAAAGGCATTAAGCAACCCATAATAATAGGTATTGGACATAGAAAGCAATATGGGAGTATGATGATACCGATAAGAAATAGAGTGTACCTGAAATGCAAACTGTCACAGAAAAATTATGAACTTTATGTAAAAAGTTGCAAAATCTATTGACCTAGAGCTTACTTCAGGTTGTATCATAAAATAAAAAGAGCAAGGAGGAATTTTTTATGGATATCGAACAGATGAAAAAAGACTTAGGTGGAGGTAACGTATTTCCAATCGGTGAAGAAAACGTAGCATTCGCAAAGTATTTTACAGGTGAATGCTATTTGAATATGCTTACAACAGAGAGAGTACCAGTTGGTCTGGTTACTTTCGCTCCGGGAACAATCAATGCATACCACATCCATCATAAAGGTGGACAGATCCTTCTGGTTACTGGTGGAAGAGGATGGTACCAGGAAGAAGGAAAACCAGCTCGTGAATTGAAAGCTGGAGATGTAGTAAATATTTCACCAGAAGTAAAACACTGGCACGGGGCAGCGAAAGACAGCTGGTTCCAGCATCTGGCTGTTGAAGTTCCAGCAGAGGGAGCTTCCAACGAATGGCTGGAGTTTTTACCGGAAGAAGAGTATAACAAATTACCATAAATAAAAAGACGGAGGTTTGATGTCATGGCAAAGATTACACAGACAGCAGGAAGAAATGCTCTGGGAACATTTGCACCGGAGTTTGCACATTTCAACGATGATGTTCTGTTCGGAGAGAACTGGAACAATGAAGATATTGATTTAAAGACAAGAAGCATTATCACAGTCGTAGCACTGATGGCACAGGGAATTACAGATTCTTCTTTAAAATTCCATTTACAGAATGCAAAGGATCATGGAGTAACACAGAAAGAAATCGCAGCGATTATCACCCACATAGCATTCTATGCAGGATGGCCAAAGGGATGGGCAGTATTCAACCTTGCAAAAGAGGTTTGGAACGAGGACGAAGCAGAGAAATAACCTGGCAGAAACTGCTCGTCATGAAAGGGTCGCACAAAACACAGACGTGTATGCCGTTAAAGCCCGTAACTATAAGGGATTGCGGAGGGGTAGTCCAGTTTTATGCCGGAATAACTGGCATATTCATCATGCAAAAAGCGGAGGCGGACAGATTCTTATCTGCATTGCAGGACGTGGATACTATCAGGAAGAAGGAAAAGAAGCAGTAGAAATGAAACCTGGAGATTGTGTCAATATTCCGGCAGAAGTAAAACACTGGCATGGAGCAGCACCAGATGAATGGTTTTCACATCTGGCAATTGAAGTACCGGGAGAAAAAACATCATCCGAATGGTGTGAAACAGTAACGGATGAGATATATGGAAAATAAACTTGATGCAGTCCAGTACTATCAGGATCACAAAGATCTCGGAGTACGTGGATGTGCAGAAAATCTTGGCATCGGATACAGCACATTAACAAAATGGCTAAAAGACTTCCGGGAATCAGGTGATATTCCTGTTCGTGGTTCTGGTAATTATGCATCTGATGAGCAGAAGGAAATTGCCCGTCTCAGACGTGAATTACGTGATGCCCAAGATGCACTTGATGTGTTAAAAAAAGCAATCAACATTCTGGGAAAATGACGGAAGTCATTTATTTTGAAGTGTCTGAGAAAACGGAAGCTGCCAAAAGGCTGGACGCCGGGTTTCCGTCTCCGGGATGTTGAAATTTTTAGGTGTCTCTCGCTCAGGATTACATGTAAGTATAGATGATGTTTGGGATGCAACATGATAGAAGAGCTGTAAGGTTTTGAAAAGAAAATCTTATGGCTTTTTTTGCAAACAAATAGAAGAGGAAAATAGTGCTAAAATGTAAAAAAATATTTTACAATAATAAAAAAGAAAAATGCTGATGAGGTATCAATTACGATTTAATCTGAGCTAATATCATGGTATTACCCTGAAACAAAGACACTGACTATATATTCTCAAGAGGGTAATACATTGTACAAGATTCCAATATACTAAAAAAGTTATTGACATACACCACAAATATAGTTATAATTCTAAAAGTTTGAATTATAACTATTTATATAATAAAAGAAGGAGCTAAATAATAAATGGATGATTCATTTCACTACCTGTCTATGATAAACCATATGACTGTCCAGAAAAAACTAATGGAACAGCTGGCAGACACAGGCCTTACCTTGGGACAGCCCAAAGTATTGGATTACCTGAAAGATCACGATGGTGCCAGTCAGAAAGAGATTGCGGCAGGATGCCTCATCGAGGCAGGATCTTTAACGTCCATTTTGAACCGTATGGAAGAAAAAGGTCTGATCGAAAGAAAAATGCTCAATGGAAACCGTCGTACTTTTCATATTTTTATGACAGAATCCGGAAAGAAAAATCAGAAGCTTGTGGAGGAGGCTTTTAAGAAGATAGAAAAAACTGCATTAAATGGTATTTCCGAAGAAGAGCAGAAGTTGTTTATGGATATTTTTTGCCGGATTTATCGAAATCTTGCAGATATGAAATGAGGAGGAAATAAAAAATGGAGAAACTAAAACGATATTTAATATTTCTGGTGGGATTATTTGTAAACTCCCTGGGAGTCAGTCTGATCACAAAGGCAAACCTAGGAACATCTCCGATTTCATCAATTCCTTACGTATTAAGTCTTAATTTTCCATTTACACTTGGAAACTTTACCATCTTTTTCAGTATCTTTCTGATCGTACTGCAGTTGATCATCCTGAGAAAGAACTTTAAATTGGAGCACATCCTTCAGATTCCGGTATCCATCATATTTGGATATTTTATTGATCTTACCATGATTCTTTTTTCCTGGGTCAATCCGGAAGCGTACATCATGAAGATTGTATATCTTCTCATCGGATGTCTGATTCTTGGCGTAGGTGTATATATGGAGGTCTTGGCAGACGTTGTCATGCTTCCGGGAGAATCTTTTGTCCGTGCTATTGTTCTTACATGGAAAACAAATTTCGGAACAACCAAGATCTGTTTTGATGTATCCATGTCAGTGATCGCTGCTGTACTTTCTTTCGTATTTGCAGGAAGACTGGCTGGTGTAAGAGAAGGTACCGTTATTGCTGCCCTTCTGGTAGGCTTTATCGCCAGACTCATCGGTAAGAAACTTGTATTCCTGAAAGATATGATTTTCCCGGAAAGCGTATCTGCAGAAAACGAGAACGAAGCAAAAGAACAGACAGCAGGAACCTATGGAAAAAATGTTATCGCCATTGGAAGACAGTTTGGAAGTGGCGGCCATGATATTGGCAAGATTCTTGCAGAAAAGTTGGGATATGATTTTTATGATGCGGAGATTATCCAGATGACAGCAGGAACCACCGGATACACACCGGAATTCGTTAAGAAAAAAGAGGAGATCATGACAAACAGCCTTTTCTATGATCTGGTCAATCAGATGTACCTGAATACAGACAGGCAGGATGAAGCGCCGAAGGATAAAATTTTCGAGGCAGAATGTCAGGTTGTACGTAATCTTGCGAAAAAAGGCAACTGCGTGATAGTAGGCCGTTGTGCAGATTACGTTCTCAGAAATTCCGGAAACTGTCTGAAAGTATTTTTTTCAGCGCCTCTTGTGAGCAGAATTAGAAGAGTGGCACAGAGACAGAATATCTCGGAGGGAGAAGCCAAAGCTACGGTTCAGAAAAATGAAAAACTCCGTGCAGATAACTACCGTTATTACACCCGCCGCATGTGGGGTGCAGCCGGAAACTTTGATCTCAGCCTGAATACAGATTTGGGAGAAGAATATATTGAGAACTGCATCCGCAGTGCTATGAAACTGTAAAAATATATAAAGCCTTATAATATTTGTCGTAAATGATATAGCCCCTTAAGGAACAGTCAATCTAAAAATCATATTTGAGGGACATATCATTTGCAGTAATATTATAAGGCTTTTTCTTTTCTACTGTATACAGATAAGACACATACAGGACTTATAAAGTATTTCGGTATTCCGCTGGTGTCATATGGAACTTTTTCTCAAAAATTTTATAAAAATGCGTAATGTTGGAATAACCGATCTCTTCCATGACAGTAGTAACAGAACGATCAGGCTGCTTTAATATTTCCGCCGCTCTGGACAGACGGATATTCTGGATAAGAGAAGAAAAAGTCTGTCCCGTATAATTTTTTAGGATAAAAAGCAGGAATCCTCGGCAATTCAATTACCGAGATGAAAGCGTAAACTGTGCATGTCTACACTCATAATAAATGAAAGATTGCAGAAAAGTACAACACAACACCAGAAGAGGTACGCAGAGAAATGCAGATAGCCATAGATGCAGGATTTGATAATCCTGATCCGGCTGTGCAGGAAGTATTTATGGGAAACCTGAATCTGGTCATAAGGAAGGTGAACCGGATGTAGTAGGAACATTTTCCGTAAATCGGGATGAAAATTTAACCGTGATGGCTAACCGGGGAGATATTGAGGATTGATGTTCGCTGATAATAGGTATCTATGATATCCTGTAAAGTAATCATATTCATTTTTTCTTCAGCAGTTTTTTGGATTTCATTATAGAATTCCTGTAAAGACAACTGAATATTAATGCCAACGCCGCAATCAGGGTTGGTATGAGTATCTAAATGGAGCAGCGGCTTCTCGCCTTCAACTGCTTTATAAATATCCAGCAATGTAATCTGATCTGCTGGTTTTGAAAGAGAAGGACGGGCATGTCCGGCTACACTGGTCATAAGTCCGGCTTTTTTTAGTTTTAACATAAGCTGGCGTACAAAGCCGGGATTTGTATGGACACTTTCTGCAATTGAGGCACTGGAGAGAGATTTTTCCTGATTGATAGCAATCAGAACCATCACATGAACAGTATCGCTTAATTTTGCTGAATATTTCATGATAAGAAACTCCTTATAGTATGATATAATGATTTTTTTCACATTTTTGAGACAAAAATATTTCTGGTTGTCTAAAACATTTCAAGTTCTCAACAGTTCTTTTTAATGTGTTGAGAAACTGTGCATATTTATTATTTTGATGATTGTAAATAATATAATTACAACTATAATGAAATTTAAAGGAAAAGTCAACACAGTAATGAAACTTACGGAGGAGTGTATAATATGCTGATCGTAGACAAATCTATGAAACTATGACTGAGGTAATGAGTTTTGCCCAGGAATGGATAAAAGAGAATCCGGACAAAGTTAGATTTATGAAAACACTAAAATCCTTGTACAAACATTGATTATTACATGATACTATAAATGTTCACAAAGGAGAGCTTATGGAATACAAAAATCAAACAGAAAATCGTGCATTTCAGGAAATGTTGCAGGCGGCAGTAAAACGGCTGCAAAATCGTTCCGGAGAGGATCTTGCTACAAAAAGTGGAGCTGTTTTTCATAGCAGTCGAAATGTGCTTGAAGTACTGAGTTTTTATGAAACGATTGAAATTCAACTCCCTGAGTTTCGTATTAACTCAAACATGGACGAATGGCATTATCTGACATTGCTACATTATCTGGATATGGCCGATGGAACAGAAGGTTCACAGAAGCTCATTACTTTTGGTAACCTGAAAGATGGATTGATTCGAGGAACCAAGTTTGACCGAACTGCAGAGCAGAAACTGGAAAAGCTTTTGCAGGATAAAGATCCTGAGAAAATTCAGAAAGCATGTAAAAACCTGGGTGCAGAATTCACAGAGACAAAGGCGGATTTGTGTGCTGTTTTTCCAGTTCTGCCAAGATATCCGGTAACTTTAAAGATATGGTTTGCAGATGAAGAATTTCCTGCATCTGGCAAAATATTTCTTCAGGATCATGCCGATCATTATCTGAGTGTAGAAGATGCGGTAACAATTGGAGAAATTTTGCTGCAAAAATTATCGGAAGCATTTTCTTCCCTCTGATCATGGATCAGAAAACTTTCCAGTCCGGCTTTGATAAATTTGTCAATTGTTGTCTGAATCTGTTTCCAGTCATTACAGTGATTGCGTAGCATCAGTCTGTTGATGGAAAGGCAGCCATTCATTTGAAAATAAAAAACCGATTCTGCCTGCTCAAAGGTCAGGAGGCTGTGTGACATAAGCCAGGTCACATAGCCTTCTTTTGTATTTTCTGCTAATTTTTCCAGAAGAATGGGGGCAATTGCATCATCCAGAAACAGTGCCCTGTATTGTGATTCCATCTGTATTTTCTGACAGAACGGATAGGAACAGCTTTTTTGATTTAGACAGAATAAATGATCTACAGTTGTTAACATATCCTGAGTCATATCATTAAAAATATCTGATAATACATCATGGATATCGTAGTAATGAAGATAAAAAGTGCCACGGTTGATTTCAGCATTTTTACAGATCTCTGTAACTGTAATTTTCGTAAAACTCTTCTGCTTTAACAATTCTAAGAACGTATCTTTTATGGTTTGCCTGGTATAGCGGGTACGGCGATCTTGTTTTCTCGTTTTTTCTGACATTATATACTCCTGTATTATTTGGTATCATATGATTCCTCAACAATTTTTCTGATGTGTTGAGTAGCCATACAAATTTCACAGATTGATTATTGTAATTTATATAGTAACAACTATAATGAGATTTAAAGAAAAAGTCAACAGATTGTTCAGAATTTTAGGAGGAAAAACATGGGACATGTAATTGCTGTATCAGGAAAAGGCGGTGTAGGGAAAACAACCCTTTGTGGATTGTTGATTCAATATTTATGTGAAAATGGAAAACATCCGGTTTTAGCTGTAGATGCAGATGCAAATGCGAATTTGAATGAAGTGCTCGGCGTTGAACCGGAGATTACACTCGGAGAACTGAGAGAAGAGATTGAACGTGCAGGAGTTGATCCACGGTATCAGATTCCGACAGGAATAACAAAACAGGCTTATCTGGAAATGCGTCTCTCCGATGCAATTGCAGAAGAAGATGATTATGATTTGATGGTAATGGGGCGAACCCAGGGACAGGGCTGCTATTGTTTTGTAAATGGTCTTGTGCAGACCCAGGTTCAGAAACTGCAAAGCCATTATCCATATATTGTGGTTGATAACGAAGCAGGTATGGAACATATCAGCAGAGGAATCCTGCCAATGATGGAAGTTGCGATTCTTGTAAGTGACTGTTCCAGAAGAGGTGTTCAGGCGGCCGGACGTATTGCAAAGCTGATGAAGGAGTTAAACTTTAAACCACAGAAAACCGGATTGATCGTGAATCGTGTTCCAGATGGAAAACTGGATGCCGGAACTCTGGAAGAAATCCGAAATCAGGGACTGGAACTGTTAGGGGTTGTACCACATGATGACCAGGTATATCAGTATGACTGTGCTGGAAAGCCGATCATACGGCTTCCGAAAGATTCTCCTGTAAGAAGTGCACTGGGAGAAATTGTAAAGAAGTTAGGATTGTGAGTTGGAGGATTGAAAGTTTGAAGATTGAGTAAACAGAAATATTATCTGATTTGGTATAACTAATTGCAAAGAAAGGAAAATCCTCATGAGAAATCATTGGACAGAAATAGAAAAATATTTAGAAGACCAGAAGATAGCGCAGGAACTGATTGGAGAACTGAGAGATTTTCACATGCGTTATGAGGTAAAGGATCAGGTAAAGGAACGGGTAGAAAAACCGGATATCCTATTTTATGGGAAAAAGATTCTGGAAATGTCAATAGCAGCGCTTCTTCAGGGAGATAACCTGTTACTTTCCGGTGCGAAAGCTACAGGAAAAAATGTACTATGCGAGACACTGGCATGGATATTCGGAAGACCGGAATACGACATTTCTTTTCATGTAAATACAGACAGTGCCGATCTGATCGGAACGGATACCTTTATAAATAATGAGGTTCGTCTTCGGAAAGGCCCCATCTACCAATGCGCGGAATTTGGAGGATTTGGAATCCTGGACGAAATCAATATGGCAAAAAATGATGCGGTTTCTGTATTGCATGCCACACTGGATCATAGGCGCAAAATCGATATTCCAGGATATAACAGAATTTTACTTCATCCGGCAACACGATTTATCGGCACGATGAATTATGGTTACGCAGGTACCAGAGAGCTAAATGAAGCATTGGTTTCAAGGTTTATGGTAATTGATATGCCTGAAATGGATGAGGATAGTGTCCTTTTTGTATTAAGACAACATTTTCCAGATGGGGAAAAAAGTGCACTGAAAGCTTTTGCAGGACTGTTTCTGGATTTGCAGATCAAGGCTTATCATGGAGAAATCTCAACAAAATCTCTTGACCTGAGAGGATTGGTTTCTGCTGTAAAAGCAACAAGAAGCGGACTTTCTCCAATTGATGCAATCCAGATGGGGATCATAAATAAAAGTTTTGATGTATTTGAAAAAGAGATCGTAGAAGATGTGGTTTCTACCAGAATCCCATCTTTCTGGACCGGAAAAGATATATGGGGGTAAGCTTGTATGGAGGATGTCAGATGGCCGGCGGAACAACTGGAAGAACATCGTCTGGAGATCAGCAATCGTATCAGAAATCTTTTTTGGACAGTCAGTGGTGATTATGATATGGAATTTGAACCGGATATAGAAAAATATGTTTATTCAAAACAAACGGTTCTGTATGAGGCAGTGAAGCAGGGTGCCTTTGCACGATATTTTGATCAGAAGAAACTTGGCATGTATTTGATGAAAAAATTACATTTTTCTGCTGGAGAAGATATGCTTTTGCCTCTTGCCGGATTATGCATGGATGCTGCAGTGAATCGTTTTATCATGCGAGAACGTTTGGGAACAAAGGAAATCAGAGAACAGGCGTTCAGAGAATTGGAAAAGGCTGAGGAAGAGCAGGGATCAGACAAAGCTGGAACAGACCTGATTCACAGGATTAGGCTTCTGTATATAAGGCATGTTCTGGAGAACACAGACGATGAGGGAAAGGATCCACAGGCAGAGCGTGCATTGTACAAGATTCTTTCTTTGAAGGATGCGGAAAATACGGAAGAGGTCATAAACGTGATAGATGAGATTTATAATCATGTTCTGGATCCCTCTTTTGAAAAAAGGAATGGAAATCTGGAGAAGATTTTGAATTTACCGGATATGGCATTGGCCAATGATGCGTGGCAGGAATGCATGACGGATGAACAGATGGAAGACATCATTCAAAAATATCTTTCTAATCTCAAAAAAAAGATGATGAGTCTGGATATCAGAAACAAAAAGAAAAAAAGATTTTATTTCTCTCCGGAAAATGAAGAAGTTCCGGAAAGCTCGGAGAATATAAATCCACAGGCAGTGCGACGGATACGGGAATATGTGGAACTGAATTACGGAAAATCGTATCTAAGTGAATCGGAGCAGGCCAGAGTCAACCGGAAATTTTGTACAGGAATCCACAAAAACTGTATCCTGTATCTTACAGATGGAATTTTACAGAACCCTGTGATAAAAAATAATCAATACCGTTTTTCTCAGCTGCAGTTTGAAAAAAATAAAGCCTATTATGGAAATAATCACTGGATCATCAAAAGAAATATTTCTGAATTGGCAGAGTCACTGAAACGGGCATTTATAATCCGAAAGGATGATTTTGTCAGCAGATCTGATGCAGGGCAGCTTGTTCCTGAAAGGTTATGGAAAATTGGAAGAACAGACGATGACAAGTTATTTAATAGAAAAAAGAGATCAGAAGATTCTGAGTTTGTAATAGATGTCCTGATTGATTCCAGTGGTTCCCAAGCTGGCAGACAGGCTCAGGTAGCGGCACAGGGATATATTATCAGTGAAGCATTAAGCCAGGCAGGAATTCCTCATCGGGTGACAGGATACTGTGCTTTCTGGGGATATACAGTACTTCAGAGATTTCGGGATTATGAAGATCCAAGGGAAACAAATGAAAGAATCTTTCAATTTCGGGCGTATGCCAATAACAGAGATGGGCTTGCACTGAAAACAGTCTGTTCCTCTCTCATGGAGCGACCGGAAAAAAATAAGATTTTAATCGTATTAAGTGATGGAAAACCCTGTGATATGAGCATACAACGACCAGGAACCCGCCAGCCCAAGATCTATGACGGAGAAGGAGCTGTGAAAGATACTGCATATGAGGTGCGTCGGGCCAGAAATCAGGGAATTTTCGTAATTGGTATTTTTGTAGGGAATGAAGAAGAACTCTCCGTGTAAAAGAGAATCTATGGAAAAGATTTTGCCTATATTCGTAATATCAGCAATTTTTCCCGTATAGTAGGAACTTTTTTGCGAAGACAAATTGATATGGAATGAAAATGGAGGAATCACTATGGGTAAAATTGAATTTTCCAATTGTCAGGATGTAAGAAATCAGAAAAAGATACAGGAATTAGATTGTCCACGCTGTCATGAACCGGGAGGCATTGAAGCCTTTGTGAAAGACGGGATACTTGCAGAGGACGGAGTATGTGATAACTGCGGATATATTCTTCCAGAAGGAACAGAACTGGAGGAAGTGGAGTAAGAAGCATTTAAGGAGATAACAGATGAAAATTGCTGTAACTGGAAAAGGCGGAGTAGGGAAAACCACGATATCTGCAGTATTAGCACGGCTGTATGCAGAAGAAGGGAAAAAAGTATTTGCTGTAGATGTGGATCCGGATGCAAATCTTGGACTTGCACTGGGTTTTTCAGAGGAAGAACTGGAGAGTATTATGCCTATCAGTAAAATGAGAAGGTTGATCGAGGAGAGAACAGGTGCAGATAAAAGTAATACTTTTTATAAAGTCAATCCAAAAGTGGATGATATTCCTGAAATTTACGGAAAAGAAAATAATGGTGTTCGACTTCTGGTTCTGGGAACTGGTCCTATGTCAAGATTTAGTACAAGTTAAAAAAACAAAATATCTGCTGTTGGAGCAAACTCATTATACATCAGAAAGCCCTGTACGATATTTTTTTATGAAAAAGTTGTAAAGTGGTGTAAAGATTAATAATCTTTGTATTGGCACCGAAAATATATTTATTTCTCCGTGGCTTTTCTTCCAGGATGTGAGAGTGCCGCGGAGAATTTTTTGCGAAGAAAGAATTGCTATAGCTTTTGTAATTCCGGGAAAACCTTTATCTAAGAAAAAAATACAATATTAACATGAATATCATGAATATAATATTGGAGGCTGTGAATATTCCCAAATACTTCCCTCTCAGATTCCTGTTTTCTTTTGCAATATATTTGAAACTTATCAGGCTTGCCATGGATGCAATCAGAGTGCCGAGACCTCCAATATTGGTTCCGACAATTAAAGCCCGGTAATTATCTGTAAAGCCGGATAAAAGAAGCGCAGCGGGAACATTGCTCATAATCTGACTGGCAAGAACAGCAGTAAGTGTTTCCCTTCCTGCCATGATTCTTTCCAGAAAACTGCTGAATTGCGGAATCCTTCCAAGGTTGCCGATAAAAATAAATAATGCGATAAAGGTGGCAAGCAGGGAGTAATCCACCCTGCTTATATTTTTCCTGTTTCTTAGCAGCATATATATAAGAACCAATACAAGAGGAATCTGGTATGGAATGATACGTGCAACAGTGAGCAGGCAGATTGTAAATAAGATCAGGTAAGCGGCCAGGTATTCCATGTTAAGTTCTTTTCTGTCAGAGAATCCCAAAAGAGTTTTATCTTTTTCGGAACCGCATGCGTGAGGTGCTTTGGCAGCGGCTACCTGTATCCATATCAGAAGAAGGATAAGTGCTGTGGCGGAATAGGGAAGCATCAGGGTTATTAATTCTGCCGCGGACATTCCTGCTCTGGCATATAGATAAAGGTTCTGCGGATTTCCGATTGGTGTGAGCATGCTTCCGAGATTAGCAGCGATTGTCTGCATGGCTACTATTTTAAGAAGCCAGTAATTGCCCAGTTCCTTTGGCAGTTTATGCACAATGATCAGTGCAAGAGGAACAAAAGTAATCAATGCCACATCATTGGTGATCACCATTGACAGGAAGAAACATAAGAGTACCAACAGCCTGATCACACCCACAGTTCCCGATGTTCCCATAAGCAATTTTTTGGCAAGTATATCAAAAACACCAACAGCCTTCAAACCAGCTACAATTGCCATCAAACAGAATAGGAGCCCGAGAGTCCTGAAATCGATATAAGTAAAATAAGCCTTATCCGGTCTGACCCAGAACATAGAAAGAAGCGCCAGGATCACTGCAATTGACAAAACGGTTTCTTTCCTGAAAAAAACATATAATTTTTGTAACATAATATTTCCTTTCCGGTCTGATACGATCGCGTATAAGTATATCACAGAAACATCCAGAAAAAAAGAATATCATTTTGTATTGTGGATTGTGTTTGCGATTACCACCTCATTCCTGTATAATAAAAATGTTATCAATGGCGACATCATTTCAAAAGTTCAGAATATGAAAGGAAAACGTTTTGGAAGAACTATACAGAAAATATCAGGGAAAAACAATAAAAGATGACTATGGGAAAAAATTCCAAGGAATTTATAGATTTTGCAAATGACATGAAAAAGAGCATGAAAATTAATGCCGCAAAATATGGATTAAGGCTTATTACCTTTGAGACGGGGCATTACGATATGTGCGGATATTTTAAGGACAACGAAACAAAAAAAGTATGCATATTTTTCATTCCATGAATGCAGGAACCACCCCATAGATTTCGACATGATGAACTCTAAGGGATTTCTCGTCCGTTCTGCAAAAGGATTGAACGATTGCACTGGAGGATACAACAACTTGTTGCGTATCTGCGTCATCAGAATCTTTATGCGATAAAAGAAAAGTGCCAGTACGGATCCATTCAGGTTCCATACAGTTACTATGACTGCGGTATACCGGATTATTTTACGAGTGTACCGCTGCACTGGCACAGTGAAATGGAATTAAATTACATAAAATCTGGAAATGGTTTTTTCAAATACGAGGATCAGACCATCTCTGCCAAACCAGGAGACATCGTTCTGATCCAGCCCAACGTCCTTCATGCTATCATGTCGGATGAGCACAGCTCTTTTTTTTATGATACCATTGTTTTTCATCAGAATACGCTGGTGGGAAGTTACGATGACCGTTGTTATACAGATATTCTGCTGCCGATCTTTTCTTCCAGACGAAGAGTTCTGGTCCCTGTATCTCAGGCCCCCCCGGGGTATCATGAACTCCATGATTCGGTCCGGACTATTATGCAGTGTGCGCACAAAAATCTTGCAACGTCTGATCTGTTACTGAAAAGCGAATTGCTTCGCTTATTTTATCTGCTGGCATCGACACCGGGACTCTGCACCGAACACACGGTTTCGACAGAATCTCGGATGACCGAAACACTTCGGCCTGTTCTCACTTGTATACAGAAACATCATTCTGAATCTGTCACCATAGAGCAGCTGGCAAAGATCGCTCATATGAGCAGCAGTTACTTTATGAGCTGTTTCAAACAGAATTTCGGTCTCGGAGCCATTGAATATCTGAATCAGGTACGTATCCGATCAGCATGCGACCTTCTGCGCAATACGGATCGCAGTATCTCCGACATTGCTTTCGATACCGGATTTCATAACCTTTCAAATTTCAATCGACAGTTTCGCACCAAGGTAGGATGTTCTCCTCAGACTTACCGAAAAGAATCCGTTCTTTCCTGATAGATCCAGTAAGTGATCATCAACATGATCCAGGCGCCGATCCAGGCAGATACTTCTGCCAGAGCAACACCACGAAAAGCCAGATATGGAGTCAGCAGCTTTACCATGACCACTCGAAGAGACACTTCCAGGACTCCTGAAAGCATCGGAACAAACGTATGTCCCATGCCCTGACACCCGTTGCGGAACACAAACAGCCATCCCAGAGGAAACAGACAGATGCCTGTAACCGCCAGAAAATCTCTTGTGTAAGAAATAATCGACGCATCATTCAACATGAAAGAAGTCAGAAACTCAGGAATACACAGCAACATCAAAGCCAGTGGAATATTTATCAGGATCGTCAGGATAACTCCTTCCCGGATACCGGTACGTATCCGCTCCTTTTTTCCGGCACCATAATTCTGTCCCACAAAAGTAAGAAGTGCCAGGCCCACTGTATTTGCCGGCTGTTCAAAAAGACTGAGGATCTTGGTGCATGCCGCATAGGCAGCCACATAGCTTGTTCCCATATTGTTGACAAATGTCTGCAATACCATTCCACCCACTGCAGTGACAGAATTCATAACGGCAACAGGCAGACCTTTCAATGTCAGTCTTTTGATGATTACACTCTGTGGTTTCCAGTCCGTTTTTTTCGGGATCAGATTTTTTTCCCTTCCTATGTAGTAACAGCAGTAAAGCGCAGACAGAACCTGTGCCAGAACAGTGGCTAACGCTGCGCCAAAAACACCCATATGCAGCGGAAAAACGAATAACAGATCCATCAGAACATTAGCAATGGCGGAAATTATCATTGCAACCAGAGGCACCCGGCTGTTTCCGACGGAACGCAGAAGTGTCATGGCAAAATTATTAAAAATTGTAATGGTGGTTCCCGCAAGAATTGTTCCGAAATATTGCAGTGTTTCCGTCATCAGATCTTCCGGTGTATGGAGAAATGTAAATAATTGCCGCATGAAGGCCAGACTTACCACTGTGATCAAAATCCCAATAGCCAGACAGATCCAGACAGACATTGCCAGCTCCTTACGAAGTTTTTCATAATTGCCACTTCCAAAAGACTGAGAAATACAGATTCCCAATCCTCCTGTCAGCCCAATTGCGAAACCAATGATCAGAAAATGTACGGAACCGGTATTTCCGACTGCTGCAAGTGCCGTATCGCCAATTCCTTTTCCCACCACCATAGAGTCTGCAAAGCTGTATAACTGCTGAAACAGATTTCCTGCCAGGATCGGCAGAAAAAACTGTACCAGTAAACGCATGCAGTTTCCCTGCGTCATATCATTTGTCGTGTTCTTACCCATTATGTTACCTCCTGATGTCTAAACGGTACTCTCCAAATACTGTCTGCTTTTAGCCAGTATTTTACTACTGAAATGATACTTTTTCTATGACATTACTATGCTGAAATATTAGCAGAAAGTTTCTTGTTTAAATTTTTTATGATGTTTTCAGAGTTATCTTTTGAATAATATCTCATTTTTGCTGCCGATAAATAGTCCATAATAATACCTCCTCTTCAAAATTAATTCTATCATAAAATGACATATAAATCTAATAAAGATATGCTTAAAAGACAAGAGTTCATAATGATTAGTGAACATCATAATATTTTTAGAGTAGCATCCAAATATCACAAACCGATTTGATGAGGAGAAAATACCAGAGCAAGATCCACCCGTGTATTACAGTATTGTCATTTTGACAATTTTGTATTACTTACGAGTAGCAGACTTGATGGGGATTACGTCCCCATACCCACGTGAAAATATAATTGCTGGCAATTATATTTTAGCAGATACGCGAGCATATCTGAGTAAGCGTCACAGACAACAAAATAAGGAAATTTTGATAAGGCATTCACCTGGAATAGGTGAGTGTTTTTTTGTTTTTAAGTATTCAATTAACCGAAAAAATAAAAAAATTTCATCAGGGGGCTGTAAAGATGCCTCTCAGCGTTTCGTTTTATGTAAGGGTGTTTTTGACAGGAAAAAATAAAAATTTTTTCATCAAGAGGCTGTATTTATGCCCTTCATCTTTTGTATAAGTGTAAGAACATTTTTTAGCCGGCATAAAAATGATTTTTACAACAATTAGAAACAGAAATGAGGCGAGAAAAGAATGAAATATGAATACATGAAGGAGTCAGAGCAGATGCTTCAGTACTTCCAGTTTCCGAAGTTTTTGCTCAAACTGCGCATTTCCCAAACTGCAAAATTTCTTTATATGATTTTGTATGACCGGGCACGGATATCGAGAATGAATGAAAGAGCTAATCCCCCAGCTATGCTGGGGCGAATAGTGTAGTAGTGACGTTGTAGAATGTATAATAAAGCCTCCTATGATACAATAGTAAAGGTGTCTCAAGCCAATACTAAAGAGAATAGGAGGCGGTCCAACGTGGACAGTAGTAGTTTATCACATACGAGGTATAAATGCCAGTATCATATAGTGTTTATACCAAAGTATAGAAAACGAATTATGTACGGAAGATTAAAAGCAGATGTAAGAGAAATAATAAAAAAACTGTGCGATTACCGGAACATAGAAATAGTAGAAGGTGCAGTATGCGCAGATCATGTACATTTGTGTTTAAGCATTCCGCCAAGCGAAAAAGTGTCAGATGTGGTAGGGTACATAAAAGGAAAAAGTGCATTAATGATACACGATAAATATCCGGAAAGTGTAAATGGATGGTCAAAAGCTTTTTGGGCAGAGGATATTATGTCGCAACAGTAGGCAATATCACAGAAGATGCGGTAAAGGAATACATTCAGCAACAAAAAGAAGAATCGAAAAGAGAAGATACTAGAAGATAGCCTCTTTTAGAGGCCGGCCGGTATAAGTGCTTGAGGCATCCGCCTTTCAGGCGTTGCAGGCATAGGCCCCTTATAGGGGCATAATCAAACCACCAGTTGAACTGGTGGTTCATGACTTAGTTGGATAGACAAGTATGGAAATGTTTATCTGATTTTTCCGATAGAGGAATTGTCTGCTCAAATCGGCAAATGTAAATCTTCTGTAAAAACAGCATTGAAGGAATTAGATGATGTGGGACTATTGGTTCGCAGATCTGGTGGTTTTTCAAAACCCAATCATTTATATGTAAAAAATCCATCTGATGAGATAGGTTTACAGCCGGTTGACGATAAGGCGGTTGAAAAGATGGTTGCAACAGAGTCGGAAAAGCAACCTTCATCTGGTCGTAAAAATGGCTGTGCAGGAGTCGGAAATGTGGCACCTAGTAAAGTAACTGAGAAATATAAAAGTAATAAATATCATGAAGTAAATTATTGCTATGGGGAAGAAGAGAGTTTGTGATGAGAGAAGAAGATACCGTATGTGTAGGCAGTGATGGTTTGCAATACTGCAAAGTCTGTGGGGAAGCGAAAGAAGCTTTTTTCCCCGAGGGTGGCTTTATGGGGATGAAGAAACATTCCAGGCAATGTGCCTGTGACAGAAAAGCATATGAAGAAGAACAAAAATATTTTAAAGAGAAAGAACACCGGGAATTAGTCAGTAGAAATATGAGCATCTGTTTTGACGAGAGCAGGATGGAAGAGTGGACATTTGAGAATGCAGATATGTCAGATGCAGTAATGCATAAGGCAAAAAGCTATGTTGATAACTGGGAGGAAATGAAAAGAAATCATATAGGCTGTTTGTTCTGGGGACCGGTTGGCACTGGGAAAAGTTATATTGCCGGGTGTATTGCCAATGAACTTCTTAAGCGGGAAGTAACGGTAAAGATGACCAACTTCAATACCATTATCGATGATATATTTCCGTTGGCAGACAAAACGGAATATATCAATGCATTGGCTTCTTACCAGCTTTTGATTATTGATGATCTTGGAGTGGAACGAAATTCAGAATATGCGTTAGGAATTATTTTTAGTGTCATAGATCGCAGGATCCGTTCGGGACGACCTTTGATCATCACAACGAATCTTCCGCTGAAAGAAATAAAAAGCGAGACCATGTTGGATAAAAGGCGTATCTATGACCGTATTTTAGAAATGTGTACGCCTATGTATGTTGGAGGCACAAGCAAACGAGAAGTGATTGCAAGTATGAAAATGGAGAAAGCGAAAACGCTGTTGAACACAAACAGAGGGAAGGAGGAATGCGAATGAATCATACAGAAAAAACAATACCTGTTTGGAAGAAATATTCTTTAAATGTTTCCGAAGCAGCAGAATATTACGGAATTGGAGAAAAGAGATTGAGACAAATCGCAGGTGAAAATGAAGGAGCAGATTTTATTTTGGAAGTTGGTTCGCATATCCGGTTCAAAAGAAAATTATTTGAAGATTATCTGGACACAGCCAGTACAGTTTAAGTGACAGAATAGAAGAAATAGTAATGAAAATAATGTTCATTTTATCTTAGCGAAGAGAAGGTCTTGTGGTATAATGAATAAACCGAGACGGTCTTCCAAGTTAAATGAGCATTTAATGAAGGAGACGAAATATTATGAGTGAAAAAAGGAGAGATCATAGAGGACGTATATTACACAATGGAGAAATACAGTTATCTGATGGCAGATATCGATTTAAGTATGTCGATGAGATGGGAAAGGAGCGCTGCGTATATAGCTGGCGCTTAGACCATAACGATGCAACTCCGAAAGGAAAGCACCGTACTTTGTCGCTTCGAGAGATGGAGAAGAAAATTCAGGCGGATCATTTCGAGCAGATTGCAACAAATGGCGGAAATATGACAGTGCTGGAACTGGTTGAAAAATATATATCAACCAAAACCGGTGTCAGACCTACTACAGTTGCAGGATACGGAATAGTTATCAATATATTGAAGAAAGATCCATTTGGAAAAAGAAGGATTGATACGGTTCGGATTTCGGATGCAAAATGTTGGCTGATACATCTTCAGCAGGTAGAAAAGAAAAGCTATAGTTCCATCCATTCGATCCGAGGAGTCCTTCGTCCGGCATTTCAGTTGGCGGTGGACGATGACCTGATCAGGAAAAAACCATTTCAGTTTCAGCTAATGGAAGTGGTCGTGAATGACAGTGTGACAAGAGAGGCAATCAGCAGAGCGGAGGAGCGTAAGTTTTTACAATTTGTGAAGGAGGATCCTCATTTTTGCAGGTATTATGAGGGAATCTACATATTATTTAAAACCGGCCTTCGAATCTCGGAATTTTGTGGTTTAACGATTTCTGATATTGATTTTAAGGAGCATACGATCAACATCGATCATCAATTGCAGAAAAAATCAAAAATCGGATATTATATTCAAGAGACTAAAACAACCAGCGGAACGAGAAAGATACCTATGACTGCGGATGTAGAGGAATGCTTTCAGAAAATAATAGAAAAACGAAACCCGCCCAAAGCAGAGCCTATGGTAGATGGAAAAAGTGGATTTTTATACTTTGATAAAAATGAAAGTATCTGTTATTCCCTGCACTGGGAGCATTATTTTCAACACATCATTCAGAAGTATAATAATACTTATAAAGTACAGATGCCTGTCATTACACCGCATGTATGTCGGCATACCTATTGCTCAAATATGGCAAAAGCGGGAATGAATCCAAAGACATTACAGTACCTCATGGGGCATTCGGATATATCGGTCACAATGAATGTGTACACACATATCGGATTCGATGATGCAGAGGAAGAACTGAAACGAATGGAAGAGTTTAGGAAAGCGCAGGCGGAGATTGAACAGAAGAAAAAGAAACCAATGTCGCAGAAGATGTTCAAGGCAATTTAATATGGAAGATGGGTAACGCTCTGGCTTAGGGCGGAGCGTTATTTTGGTGGAAAAATGAGATGTTCTGAGATATAATTATTGTGTTAAGTATATTTATGAAACATTGTATAACACACATAAGATTTAATGCTGAGAAATTACAAATTTGTCATTGTTGAAAATAGATTTTCACATTAACGAGAAAGGGTGACGAAATGGAAAAAATACAAGTAGTGCTAGCTTCTCCATCGGATTTGGCTGATGAACGTCAAATGATTAAAGACTTAGTGAATTCATTAAATCCATTATATATGAAAAATGGAATATGTATTGATTTAAGAATGTGGGAAAACAGTACACCTGGAATGAATGCTGATGGACCGCAAGGTTTAATTGATATGGATTTAGAAATTACCAATGCAGATTTATTTATTTGTATGTATTGGAAAAAAATAGGTACAAAGTTAGCTAACGAAGATGTTGCAGGTACAGAGCATGAACTTAATTTGGCATTGGATAGTTATCATAAACGTAGAAAACCTGATATTAAAACTTTTTTTAAGGTGATTGATGAATCTGAAAAAAATGATGATACAAGGAAAATTTCTGCAATATCAAAGAAACTACAACCTTTAGGTTTATATACACCATTCAAAGATATAAGTGAACTAAAAGATAATGTAAGTAAAATCTTACAAGCTGAAGTAATGAATTTGATTCGTAAGCAAGGGCAAGTTATGCCTGAAATACATAAATATATTGAAATTTCAGACACAAATGAATTTATCAGTAATTTTTCATCTAATAATAAATTAGTTTTAAATAAAGGTTATTATGATATGTTGGATTTTGAAAGGGAAAATACAGATAATATTTTTAAAGAAGAAGTATTTGACGGAAATCAACTTGTGGTATCCAACATATCAAATGTTACTGTTGTGGGGGATAATTCGACATTGCTTGTTAATCCGAGATATGCAAATGTGATTTGTTTTCGTAAGTGCTCTAATATAAAATTGATTGGATTAACACTAGGCCATACGCCTCGAAAGGGAAGTTGTATGGGATCTGTCTTGCGGTTTGAGAATTGCAACAACATACAATTAGATTCGTTAGAATTATTTGGATGTGGAACATACGGAATTGAATTAGAAAACTGCACTAATATTCGAACCAATGGGATTAAAATTTTTGAGTGCTCTTATGGAGCATTAAGTATAATAAATTCAAATTTAGAATTTTCAAATAGCATGATATATGATTGCAATAAAACTGTAGGTTGTATTATTGAAGCTACAAATAGTCAATTAGATTTTAATAATGTATCGATTTTTAATAATTATATAGATAACTATCTGATTTCTTTGGAATCTTCTAGTTTGTTTTGCAGTGGTGTTTGTGTGTATTCTAATTCATTTGCTGGCTTATGTAATCAAGCGATTCCATTTGGATTATTTGAAGAAAATAATGTAATTCAAAGAGGGGAAGAGTTTAATATCACAATTTCTTCTTCAAAAAAAACTACAAGAGATGTATATGAAGAAATTAAAGAATTTGTTTGTATATATGGGAAAATAGAAGAATCTGTTTTTGATGATGGACAAATCTATATAAATGTTATAACGTCTAGATTTGAGAATATTTCCCAAATAGAAAGCTTTATAGAGGGGTATGATAATCTGGCAACGGCATGCGGTTAATTACGATTCCTTAGTAGTAACCCATTCCCTTTTACTACTAATTTTACTACTAACAAATAGTAACAACATGCTCAATTCTGCTCTGTTTTGCCACAATCTGTAATTTCAGAGCATTTTACCATACCCCCCATAACTCCTTGCAAAACAGGGCATTCCGGGGCAAAAGAAGGAGAAATAAAACTATGATTAAAGTGCTTTTCATCTGCCACGGCAATATCTGCAGATCAACCATGGCCGAGAGTGTTTTTACGCACAAGGTAAAAATGCTCGGCCTTTCAGATCAGTTTTTGATCGACAGTTTTGCAACAAGTACAGAGGAGATTGGGAATCCACCTCACAGAGGAACAGTGAACAAGCTGCGAGAAGTGGGAATACCACTGGTTCCGCACAGAGCGAAGCAGATTACGTGGGCGGATTATGAAAAATCCGATTATATTATTGGTATGGATTCTGCTAATATGCGTAATCTTAACAGGATGCTGAAGAATGACCCGGAAGAGAAGCTTTATAAGTTTCTGACTTTTGCCGGATCAGGACGGGATATTGCGGATCCTTGGTATACAGGAAATTTTGACAAAACTTATGAGGATATACAGGAAGGTTGTGAGGGATTTCTGGATTATCTGGAGAAACATGGAGAAATCCATTACTGATATTTCGGAATGAGACACAAATCTGAAACAATACAAAAGGTATGACAGCAAAAGGCAGCGGAAGCTGCTTTTTCTGTCGATGAAAACTTCTTTACAAATCTGAAAACTTCTATTATACTTGTCCATACAGCAGGCAACTCAAATTCAGCAGAGAAATCTGCTCTCTGCAATTCTACAGTGGAAGTTCTTTCCACAGAAATATCTAATCATGTTATCAGATCAGAATCATTTTGTGCGTCGTTGTGAGAGCGCACAGGATTTTGTCAGGACATTCGTCCGCTTTGTTTCACAGAAAGGAAATTAAATATGGAAAAAAGTTATGAAACTTTTGTCACGGACCTGAGAAAGCTTCTTCTTGCGGCTATGGACCTGAAGGAAGAAGAAATTTATTTTTCAAACGATGGAGAAAAATATGGCTGTTTGGGAGATAGGCTATTTGTAGAGAGTGGTCATATGGAAAAGGCAAAAACAGTCTGCGGGTTGCATACAGAAGAACTTTATAAAAGGTACTGTCAGGAACATTCTTTTGAAAATATCGTTCATGATTGTGTTAGGGAGATAAAAAAAGTCAGTGAAAATTGTGTGCTATGTGATTTGGACGATCTGAAAGATTATGAGAAGATAAAAAGCAGACTTTTTATTCGACTTCTGAATGCAGATAAAAACAGGACTATACTGAAGGAGTTGGTTCATCACAAAATCGGAGATATTGCTTTAGTGGTTTATTATCTTGCAGGAGAAAAAGAGGGATATGTTCTGAGTGCAAAGATCAAGAAAAGCTTTGTGGAGAAATGGGGAAAAGATGCGGATACTGTTTTCGAAGCTGCTCTAATAAATACATATTTTATCAGTCCACCAAGAATCTATCATTGGGAAAAAATGCTGTTTGATAAGACATATGAAGGAGATAATTTCATGGATATCCTTGGAACATACCATCCAAATAAAGGGATTGCCGGGAATTGCCTGAGTACAGAAAAGCGTACTAATGGAGCGGCAGCAATCTTTTTGCCCGGGGTAGCCAGACGTCTTTCTGAACTTCTGGGGACAGACCTGTATCTGGTTTTTACCAGTGTTCATGAAGTAATGGTCCATAATGCGGATGTGGTTTATCCGGAAGATTTGAAAGAAGTTCTAAGTGATACGCTCGAGAAAGCAACTCCGGAAGAGGATTATCTGACATCTTCCATTTATCGATACAGCAGAAGGAGTGGTGAATTCTCTGTGGAATTGAAATGAGCTAAAGAGAGGTGACATATGGAAGTGCTTTGAGTTTATCGTTATTTGGGCATTAGAACAGAAATTAAGGCCGGAATCCATCATAAAGAATGAAATTCCGGCCAGGTTCTTTCCATGTGTTATGCTGTTTGTCTAACTATTATAAGAGTTCTTTTTTTGTGGTTTAGCTGAGAAGTGCGGAATCGTTGGAAAATTCTTCACCGCTGGCTTCTTCGAATTTGTCCAGGAGATCTTTGACTGTAAGCTTTTTCTTTTCTTCGCCCTGGATATCCAGAATGATCTTTCCCTCCCACATCATGATCAGACGATTGCCGTGAGTAATTGCATCACGCATGTTATGGGTGATCATCATGGTTGTCAGATGATCGCGGGTTACGATCATATCTGTGATCTCGAGAACCTTGGCTGCAGTCTTCGGATCAAGAGCAGCAGTGTGCTCATCCAGAAGAAGAAGCTGAGGCTTCTTTAAGGTTGCCATCAGAAGTGTCAATGCCTGACGCTGGCCACCGGAGAGGAGTCCGACTTTGGAAGTGAGCCGGTCCTCAAGACCAAGACCGAGAATCTTCAGGAGTTCGTGGTATTCTTCACGTTCCTGGCGGGTAATGCCCGGACGGAGAAGACGGGATTTTCCGCGGCGTTTGGCAAGAGCGAGATTTTCTTCAATTCCCATAGTTGCAGCAGTTCCGGTCATAGGATCCTGGAATACACGGCCAAGATACGCGGCTCTTTTATATTCGGAAAGTTTTGTGACATCAGTTCCACCGATAATGATCTTTCCGGAATCTACAGGCCAGGCACCTGCAACTGCATTCAGCATAGTGGATTTTCCGGCGCCGTTTCCTCCGATGACTGTAACAAAATCACCTTCGTTCAGATGAAGATCCACGCCGTTTAAAGCAACCTTTTCATTGATGGTACCCGGATTAAATGTTTTATGTATATCGATTAGTTTCAGCATGATCATTTACCTCCCTATTTGGCTTTTGTAAAGTATTTGCCCTTCCAGTATGGGAAAGCAAGGAAAAATGCAACGACGAGTGCGGAAAGCATTTTCAGAAGGTCTGTATCAATTCCCATCCAGATAACAATCTGAAGTACCAGATAATAAAGAATAGAACCAAATACAACGCTTAACAGCTTCAGTGCAAAGTTGCGGAAAATACGGCTGAAGATCGCTTCACCGATAATTACTGCAGCAAGACCGATAACGATAGAACCACGTCCCATGTTGATATCTGCAAATCCCTGGTACTGTGTGAGAAGAGCGCCGGAAAGAGCAACAAGTCCGTTGGAAAGCATCAGTCCCAGAACCTTATTGCGGTCTGTGTTGATACCCTGTGCACGGGACATGCTTGGATTACATCCGGTCGCACGCAGGGAACATCCGAGTTCAGTTCCGAAGAACCAGTAAAGGACTGCAATCAGAATGATGATCATAATTGCTACGATAAAAAGCGTATTCTGTGTCAGAGCAACACCCTTGACACGTCGAAGGGATACCAGAAGATTAAATTTATCAACATTGATCGCCTGGTTTGCTTTTCCCATGATCTTCAGGTTGATAGAATAAAGGGAAAGCTGTGTCAGGATTCCGGCAAGGATAGCCGGGATGCCCATAAAGGTATGAAAAATACCAGTGGCAAGACCGGCCAGAAGTCCGGCTCCTGTTGCAACCAGCATGGACACCCATACATTGTGTCCGCTGAGCATCATCATGATACAAACAGCGCCGCCTGTACATAAAGTTCCGTCAACGGTAAGATCCGCAATATCAAGAATGCGGAATGTAATGTACACACCGATCGCCATGATTCCCCAGATAAGCCCCTGTGCGGCAGCTCCTGGAAGTGCGGTTATTAAACTCATAATCTGCATGTTAAATTATCCTCCTCTTTTTTATGCACGAACAGCGAGAAGGGGAACTCCCTTCTCGCTGTATCAGTGTATAATAGGTTTTTTACCGATTATTCAGCTGTTTTATCTGTTTCGATTGCTTCATATCCATCCGGAATTTTAATACCAAGCTCGTCACAGATGTCTTTGTTGTATTCTTTTGTGAATTTTGGTGCATATTCAATCGGCATTTTGGAGATATCTTTACCATCCTGAAGGATGCTGACTGCCATTTCGCCGGTTTTGTATCCAAGATCATAGTAGCTGATGGAAAGTGTTGCAACACCACATGCCTGGCAGATACCTTCTTCACCAGCGATTACCGGAACCTTTGCCGGAAGACAGATGTTGTTGATGATCTCAGTATTGGATGCTACAGTATTATCTGTAGGTGCATAGATCACATCACTGTCATTGGCAGCTGTGGTAACAACGGATGAAAGATCGTTGGAATCAGAGAATGCATAATCTTCACAGGTATAACCAAGCTTCTCAAGAGCATCTTTTACTGTATCTACCTGATACTGGGAGTTTGGCTCTGCTGAGCAGTAGAGAAGTCCGACATTTTTTGCATCCGGGAAAAGCTCATGGAGCATATCTGCCTGCTCATCAAGAGGAGCAAGATCAGAAGTACCGGAAATGTTCCCGCCTACTGTTCCGTCAAAGTCATCAATTCCAAGAGCGACACCATATTCGGTAACGGCTGTTCCAAGGATCGGGATATCGGAAGTTCCGGCAGCTGCAGCCTGAAGAGATGCGGTTGCGTTTGCAAGGATCAGGTCTGCCCCTTCTGAAACAAAGCTGTTGATAATGGTAGAACAGGTATTAGAATCACCCTGTGCATTTTGCTCGTCAAATTTTACGGAATCACCCATCTTTTCAGTGATGGCATCCTCAAAACCCTTGGTTGCGGCATCCAGTGCGTCATGCTGGACCAGCTGGCAGATACCTATTGTGTAAGTCTTTTCTTCTTTGGCGCTTACTGTGGCAGCACAGGTTCCTGTTACAAGAGCTGCTGCGAGTACAGCTGTTAAAATACGCTTTTTCATATTGTTTTCCTCCTCACGATGTTGCTGCATTTTTGGATTATTTAAAAATACAACGCTGATTGTGTTAATATAACACTTTAACGCTTAAAAGTCAAGAAGAATTAACGTGAAAATATGTTGAGTAAACAGATCCGGAAAACAAAATAAAGCATGAAATGAAATGCAGGCACAGGAAAAAACATACAGTCATATCATATTGTGAATGAAATTCTCAAGGAGAAAGAACATGGCATATAAAATCGTTCTGGATGCCGGACATGGTGGAGAAGATCCGGGTGCTGTTTATAAAGATCGCAAGGAAAAGGATGACAATCTGAAACTGACCTTTGCAGTAGGAAAGATCCTGGAAGAGAACGGCGTGGATGTGGTTTATACCAGGACTACAGATATTTATCAGACTCCTTTTGAAAAAGCGAAAGCTGCAAATGAAGCTGGAGCAGATTTTTTTATTTCTTTTCATCGCAACAGCAGTTCCAAGCCGGAACAATACAATGGAGTTGAAGTACTGGTCTATGATAAGAAAGGCATTAAATATCAGATGGCACAGAATATCCTGGGAGCATTGGGAGAACTGGGTTTTCGGGAACTGGGCGTAAAAGAACGTCCGGGGCTGGTAGTGCTCCGGCGCACAAAAATGCCGGCACTTTTGGTCGAGACCGGATTTATAAACTCGGAAAAGGATAATCAGCTTTTTGAAAAAAAATTCGAAGAGATTGCCAGAAGCATCGCAGATGCCATTCTGGGAACATTGAATGAGGAAACGGTGGAAGAGCCATTGTATTATCGGGTACAGACAGGAGCATTTCGAAATCGGGAAAATGCAGACAGGATGTTGTATCAGCTGACAGATCAGGGATTTCCGGCGTTTATCCTGAGAGAGAATGATCTTTACAAAGTTCAGGTAGGAGCATATATGCAGCTTGGAAATGCGGTCAATATGGAACAAAGGCTGAGGGACAGTGGATATAGCACAGTGATCGTTACAAAATAGAAAACAGATGATCTGTTAGTGCATCTGCCACGAAAGAGTGATATGATTAGGCAATACAGAAAGCTGGATAAGGGATACCTGTCAGATAAATATCTTTTGATCCGGGATTTAGCTGCAGATGGTAAAGAAAGGACATAGAAAATAATGTACGAAGAGTTTCTGAAACAGATAGAAGATTTCATGTTTATAGAAGATAAGCCGGAAAAAGCGGATGTGATCTTTGTTCCGGGAAACGGATATCCTCAAATGGCGGAAAAAGCAGCGGAGCTTTACAGGAATAGGTTTGCACCAAAGATCCTGCCCAGTGGAAGATACAGTATCACAGCAGGGAGATTTACAGGAGTTCTTGACAAGAAAGAATGTTATTGTGGGACATACAAAACGGAATGGGATTTTTTGAAAGATGTTCTGATGCAGAATGGTGTACCGGAAGAAGCAATTCTGAAAGAAGATCAGGCAACCTACACTTATGAGAACGCAATTTATTCCCGGCAGGTAACAGACAGAGAATACCTGGATATCAAAAAGGCGATTCTCTGCTGTAAAACCTGTCATGCAAGACGTGCGTTGATGTATTACAAGTTGCTTTATCCGGATACGGAATTCTTTGTGAGTTCGTGTTGTGTGGATTCTATAGATAAAAATACGTGGATTATGACAAATGATGGAATTGATGAGGTAATGGGGGAAATAACTAGAATAATTAAACAATTTTCATTGATGCTCAAAAAAAATTAATTTAGGGGTGTCGTAAAAAAAAGAATTGTGTTATAATGCATTTGACGAAAAAAAGAAATATCTGTTACGAAAGATTAACAAGATATTAATTTTTGGAGAAATATTGGTTCGAGCGCATGTTACATGCGTTCGATATTTTATATAACTGAATTTTTTGACAAAAGGCAAATATGAATCTTAGATTTTGAATATAGAGGTGCAGATTATTATGAAAAAGAACACAAAGATTACATTTAGCAGAAGCTTTTCAATACTGGCAGCAGCGGCATTGTCCATGACACTGATCGGAGGACAGACCTTTCCGGCATATGCGGAGAACTCTTCAGGTATAGAATCCGGTGCTGTGATCCCGGATAATATAACTATTGACAGCCCTACAGCTCTTGCTAATATTGCGCTCCCATCTAATGCGTATGGAACTCTTTCCTGGGCAGATAGTTCTTATGTTCCGGACAAACGTGTGCAATCCTGTGGGGTAGTGTTCAAACCTGCTGCAGGTGCTGACCTTTCAGGCCTTCCGGGGTGGGACAGTAATTCAGGAACACTTACAGGTTCCGTGACAGTTGTGGTCAGCAGCATTGACAGTACAGAGGAAAATTCCGGAAGTGAGGAAAATTCCGATTCTTCTGATTCAGATTCAGGAGAATCCTATGGAACCGATGATAAAGAGGAAAATGGAACCGACGTCAATGAGAGTGATGCAGATACTTCTGTAAAAGAAACAGAGGACAGCACTGCAGAGAATGAGGAGAAGAACGAAGGTCTGCAGGATGACAGTGCTCAGGAAAATAAAGAAGATCCGGAGACAACAGGAAAAACGGAGCAGTCTTCTTCAGATTCTTCAGATACAACAGATGCAGCAGATGCCAGTGGAGAGGAAAAAAAGGATCCGGAGATAACAGAAGCTCCGGAGGTAACAGCTGCACCATCTGAGGATAATAAAACTCAGGATGGGGAAGAAGCAGATGCTGTGGAAACTCCTGCTGTAACGATAACTCCGGCGGCAGAAGATGGTATGGATCCCGATGCAGCATCTGAGAATAGAGACGATGAGAATCATGAAAAAAATAATGATGCTGAAATTACCGCGATCCCGGAAATTACGGAGACTCCTGATACTGAAGAAAACAAGGATAATATTTTTGACAGGAAAGATGATACAGAGGATAAACGCCCTCAGAATGCAGCTACCGATCTGACAGAAACAGAAAAAGAGGAAATTGCGTCTCAAAATCATACCTGTGATGGAATAACTGTATCAGGAATCGATCTTCCGTGGTATGTACAGTTTCGTGTTTCTGGTGGTGAGGACTATCAGTTTACCAATGAAGAAGATGCAACAATCTTTAAATCCTATGAGTTTGAACTCTGGGATACACAGAATAATACAGAGTATAAAATTCCGGATGGGGAGTATATCAGTGTGACTGTACCTGTAAAGGCAGGCTATACATATTCGATTGAACACCTTCTTGATAATGGCGCAATGGAGACCATCATTCCAAGCATGGATGGTGCCACAATGACTTTCAGTACACATTCATTCAGCCCATTTGGCATCGCTGGAAGTAAATCTCTGGTAGGGCCAGATGCTGAAAGCAATACCGGTGCAACGGTTACACCTGCAGCTGATGCTTCATCTTCGGATACTGCATCTTCAGGTACTGCAGATTCTGCAGAAACAGACAGTACAGACACCAATACGGCAGAGACATCTCAGAATCTGACTTCAGATAGCACAGATCAGGAACAGTCTTCTTCTCAGAACAGTGATACGGCGGAGAAGGAGGCTGAAGAACAGTCTTCTGCAACAACATCCAAGAAACAGGTAAATACCGGAGATAACACTCAGATCCTTCCGTTTGTGATCTTGTTTGTGGTAGCGGCAGTTGTAGCTGGTGTAGCAGTGTTTTTTAAGAAAAGAAAGAAGTAAAGAATAAGAATAAGAGAAAAAGCTCTCCCATATAATGACTGTGGGAGGGCTTTTTTATGAAGGGAAAAGCAATATTACGATCATTGCTGCTAGCCTATGGAGTGACAGGACTTTTTCTTCTGATACTGGCGTTTCTGCTCTTTCAGTTTGAATTCGGAGGAGGGACGGCGGCGGTGGGGATCATTATTATTTATGTAGTATCCTGCCTGGTCGGAGGTTTTATGGCGGGAAAGATCATACGGAAAGACCGATATATATGGGGGATCGTTACCGGGCTTTCCTATTATGTTCTGCTGCTTCTGGTATCTTTTCTGGCACAGGGGAAATGGGATATGACCTTTGCCCATGCGTTGACTACTTTTTTCATGTGTCTTGGTGGCGGAGCCATTGGTGGGATGCTGTCGTAAAAGCTTACAAAAAAATGCTTTGAAAATCGATGATTTTATGCTATACTAGGCGAAGAATAGAATACATAAAGGAGGATATATCATGGAACATATCAAGACATTAAATACAAAGAACCTTCAGAACACGGTTAAGAAGGGTGGATGTGGCGAATGTCAGACATCCTGTCAGTCTGCTTGCAAGACTTCCTGTACAGTAGGAAACCAGAGCTGCGAGCATAAATAAGAAGCAGCCGTTGAATGAGTGGAAAGCAGCGGGAGATCCGCTGCTTCACTTGTTTTATCTGAAAGTAACAGGTATCCAGCAAAACGCGCCGGAGGGCGCGTTTTGTCGGGTTATAAAAGAATTTTAGAAAGGATTGCGGGAAGATGAGTCTGATTCACCGTTATCAAAGTAATGGATATAATATTGTGCTGGATATCAACAGCGGCTGTATCCACCTAGTAGATGAAGTAACCTATGAGGTGCTGCCGTATCTTGAAGAAGGCATGGAAGCGGCTGCCATTGCTGAGAAGCTTAGCGACCGTTTTAAGAAAGAGGATGTGGAAACCTCTGTAACTGAATGTAAGAAGCTTCAGGAACAGGGAATGCTTTTTACAAAAGATATTTATGAGAATATCATTGATGAATTTACCAAAAACCGCCAGACCGTTGTAAAGGCTCTTTGCCTTCATATTGCTCATGACTGTAATCTGGCATGCAGATATTGTTTTGCAGAAGAAGGAGAGTATCACGGAAGACGTGCGCTGATGTCTTTTGAGGTAGGAAAAAAAGCGTTGGATTTCCTGATCGCTAATTCCGGCTCCAGAAAGAATCTGGAAGTGGATTTCTTTGGCGGCGAGCCTCTTATGAACTGGCAGGTTGTAAAGGATCTTGTGAAATATGGAAGAGAACAGGAGAAACTTCATAACAAAAAATTCCGCTTCACACTGACAACCAACGGCGTTCTTTTAAATGATGAGGTGATGGAATTCTGCAATAAGGAAATGGGAAATGTTGTCTTAAGCGTGGACGGTAGAAAAGAAGTTCATGACTACATGCGCCCGTTCCGTAAGGGTGCAGGAAGCTATGATCTGATCATGCCGAAATTTGAGAAATTTGCGGAATCCAGAAATCAGGACAAGTATTATGTAAGAGGAACCTTTACTCATCATAATCTTGATTTCTCTCAGGATGTTCTGCATCTGGCAGATCTTGGCTTCAAGCAGATTTCTGTTGAGCCGGTCGTGGCAGCAGATACAGAAGAGTATGCGATCCGTGAGGAGGATATCCCACAGATCCTGGAACAGTATGATATTCTTGCAAAAGAAATGATCAAAAGAGAAAAAGAGGGAAAAGGATTCAACTTCTTCCACTTTATGATAGACCTTACCGGTGGTCCGTGTGTATACAAACGACTTTCCGGATGCGGCTCAGGAACCGAGTACCTGGCTGTTACTCCGTGGGGAGATTTTTATCCATGTCACCAGTTTGTGGGTGAGGAACAGTACCTTATGGGTAATGTAGACGAGGGAATCACAAAGCCTGAAATCGTAAAAGACTTTGGAAGATGTAACGTCTATACGAAACCGGACTGTAAAGACTGTTTTGCCAGATTCTACTGCAGCGGCGGCTGTGCGGCAAATGGTTACCATTTCGGCGGGGATATCCGGGGGAATTATAAGATCGGATGCGAACTCCAGAGGAAGCGTGTGGAGTGCGCTATCATGATAAAAGCCGCTTTGGCGGAATAAGAGAGGAAAAAGAAAATGAAGAAAAGTAGAGGAATTGCAGTGCTGCTTCTGACAGCAATTGTCACAGTATTCTTCTGCTATGTGGCTGCGGTAGGCATTGGTCCTACAGGAACAGGTTCGGCTAAGAATATCAACACCGGACTTGATCTTGCCGGCGGTGTCAGCATCACATACCAGGCTAAGGACAGCAATCCGAGCAAGGAAGACATGTCCGATACTGTTTACAAGATGCAGCAGCGTGTTTCTCAGTACAGTACTGAGGCACAGGCATATCAGGAAGGTTCCAACCGTATCACCATTGAGATTCCAGGAGTATCAGATGCAAATGCGATCCTGGAAGAACTTGGAAAGCCAGGTTCTCTGTATTTTATCGATCAGACAGATGCAGATGGAAACCAGAATTTTACAACAGGAAACAGTGAGAGTGGATATGTTCTTGCAAGAAGTATTGAGGATATCCAGAAAGCCGGATCTGTTGTACTGGAAGGTACAGACGTTGCAGATGCTGAGGGAGGTGCTTATCAGGATTCATCCACAAGCTCCCAGAAATATGCAGTCAGTCTGACTCTTACAAAGAATGGAAAAACCAAATTTGCGGAAGCTACCAAGGCAAATGTTGGAAAGCAGATCGCAATCGTATATGACAATCAGGTTTTAAGCGCTCCGAATGTAAATGAGGAGATTTCCGGCGGAAAAGCTCAGATCACCGGAATGGCAAGTACAGAAGAGGCACAGAATCTTGCTTCTTACATAAGAATCGGTTCCTTAAGTCTTGAGCTTACCGAGCTTCGTTCCAGCGTAGTTGCTGCACAGCTTGGTGAAGAAGCCATCGCAACAAGTGTAAAAGCCGGAGCGATCGGTCTTGTGATCGTTATGCTGATCATGATCATCGCATACCGTATCCCAGGTCTGGTTGCATCTGTTGCACTGGTTCTTTATACAACCTTAATGCTGATCACACTGAATGCCTTTGATATCACCCTTACGCTTCCGGGTATTGCAGGTATCATCCTGGGCATTGGTATGGCAGTGGATGCCAATGTTATCATCTACGCCAGAATCCGTGAGGAGATCGCGGCAGGCCTTTCTGTCCATGCAGCGATCAAAAGTGGATTCGGCAAAGCGTTTTCCGCTATTTTTGATGGAAACATCACAACACTGATCGCGGCTTGTGTGCTGATGTGGCTTGGCTCCGGTTCTGTTAAGGGGTTTGCCTACACGCTGGCAATGGGTATCGTGATCTCCATGTTTACAGCACTGGTTATATCCAGGCTTGTTATTAATGCGGTATACGCAATTGGTGTTCGTGACCCGAAATTCTATGGCATTGCCAAGGAACGTAAGGTTGTGGATTTCGTTGGAAAGAGAAAAATCTTCTTTGCTGTTTCCATTATCCTGATCCTTTGCGGACCTGTAGGAATGCTGGTCCACAGTAATGTGATCGGTGACAAAGCCATGAATTACAGTCTGGAGTTTTCCGGCGGTACTTCTACTAATGTAACCTTCAATAAAGAGATGGATATCAAGGAGATCGATTCCGAGGTAACACCGGTTGTTGAGGCAGTGACAGGTGATAAGAATGTACAGCCGACCAAGGTGCAGGGAACCAATCAGGTAGTGATCAAAACACGTTCTCTGGATCTTAAGGAACGAGAAGCACTGAATAAGGCATTAGAGGAAAATTTTGATGTAGATACAAGTCTGATCACATCGGAGAATATTTCCGCTACTGTCAGCAATGAGATGAGAAGAGACGCTATCGTAGCGGTTATCGTAGCTGCGATCTTCATGCTTCTTTACATCTGGTTCCGTTTCAAGGATATCCGCTTTGCAAGCAGTGCAGTACTTGCACTTCTTCATGATGTCCTGGTCGTACTTGCGTTTTATGTTATTTCCAGAACATCTGTGGGAAATACATTTATTGCGTGTATGCTGACGATCGTAGGTTATTCCATCAATGCTACTATTGTCATCTTCGACCGTATCCGTGAGAATATGAGAGGCAGAAAGAAAGTTGAGGATGAGAAACTGAAAGAGATCGTAAATACCAGTGTTACAGAAACTCTGACACGAAGCATTTACACATCCCTGACAACATTTGTAATGGTTGCAATTCTTTATGTAATGGGTGTTTCCTCAATTAAAGAATTTGCAGCACCGCTGATGGTAGGTATCATCGGTGGAGCATATTCTTCTGTATGCATCACTGGTGCTCTGTGGTACACCATGAAAACATTCAGAAAAAATCGTGTTGCAGCACCGGCAGCTGCAGCAGCTTCCGCAAAGATTTCTTCCGAGAAATCTGAGAAAAAGGTAAAACAGCCATCCGGACAGCAGACAGCTCAGCAGCAGCCGAAGAAGAAAAACCGTAAAAGAGTTGCCGAGCGCCTTGCAGCGCAGGAGGCAGCAACGCAGCAGAATGATGAGGAGAAATCTGAATAAAATTGCTGAATAACAGAAACGTTCCGTACCGGGAAAGAATATTTCCTGGCGGAACGTTTTTTTTGTGTGGCATAAAAAACTTGCAGCTATGCAGGAGTATGAGTTACAATACGGTTATTGTGTTGCTTTGAAGAAAGAAAGCGGCAAAGCATCAAGGAGGAAACAACATGGAACGATGGGTTGTTGCTGCAAAACGGGCGGACTTTGCGGCAATTGGAAAAGAGTTCGGAATTGATCCGGTGATCGCCAGACTGATCCGAAACCGGGATGTACAGGACAGGGATGAAATTCGCAGATATCTTTATGGAAAGGTGGACGAACTGGCTTCTCCACATTTGATGAAAGATGTGGATAAGGCAGTGGAGATCCTGCGGAATAAAATAAAGGAAAAAAAACGCATCCGTATTATAGGCGATTATGACATTGATGGGGTAGTATCGACCTTCATTCTGATCAAAGGACTGAAGCGTGCAGGAGCTCTGGCAGATACATATATTCCGGACCGTGTGGCGGACGGATATGGAATCCATGAGCACCTGATCGAAAGAGCAGTGAATGATGGGATTGACGTAATTGTTACCTGTGATAATGGAATTGCGGCGTACAATGAAATCACTATGGCTAAAGAGAAGGGAATGACGGTGATAATAACCGATCATCATGAAATTCCCTATAAAGAAACGGAAGATGGAAGAGAACTGATCCTTCCGCCGGCTGATGCCATTGTAAATCCAAAACAGCCGGACTGTAATTATCCGGAGAAAAGATTGTGCGGAGCAGTTGTTGCGTTGAAACTGGTGACAGCTCTCTATGAGGCATGCGGGATTCCGGAAAAAGAGCTGGAAGATTTTCTGGAATTAGGAGCCATTGCCACGGTGGGAGACGTGATGGATCTTCAGGGTGAAAACCGCATCCTTGTAAAGGAAGGCCTGAAACGACTTTCCCACACTTCTAACAAAGGTCTCCGTGAACTGATCCGTGCCAATGGCCTGGAGGATGGGCCGATCACTGCCTATCATGTAGGGTTTGTGCTGGGACCATGTATCAATGCCAGTGGAAGACTGGATACCGCTGCACGTTCCCTGAAACTGCTCTGTGCGGAGACGGAAGATGAAGCAGCAAAACTTGCCGGTGATCTGACTGCGTTGAATCAAAGCAGAAAAGCTCTCACAGAAGAGGGAAAGGAAGCAGCGATCCGTATTGTGGAAGAGACAGAAATCGGACAGGACAGGGTTCTTGTGATCTATTTACCGGACTGTCACGAAAGCCTGGCCGGAATTATTGCGGGACGCATCCGGGAAAAGTACAATAAACCGGTCTTTGTACTGACAAAAGGTGAAACAATGGTGAAAGGTAGCGGACGTTCCATAGAAAGCTATTCCATGTTTGAGGAACTGGTAAAATGCGGAGATCTGATGGAACAGTATGGTGGTCATCCCATGGCGGCAGGATTATCCATTAAAGAAGAAAATGTGGAAGAGTTCCGCAGACGGTTAAACGAAAACTGTACTCTGACAGAAAAGGATCTGGCTCCAAAGATCCTGATCGATGTGCCAATGCCGGTTTCCTATATAAATAAGGAACTTGTGGAAGAGATATCCCTGCTGGAGCCTTTTGGAAAGGGAAATACCAAACCGATTTTTGCACAGAAGGGACTTCGGGTTTTAAGCAGCCGTATTCTTGGCAAAAATAGGAATGTGGCAAAGCTTCAGCTGTCAGACAGTACCGGCTGTGTAGTGGAAGCAGTATATTTTGGAGAAGCAGATGAATTTGTTGATAGAATAAAAAACTGTGGAAGTATTGCGGTCACATATTATCCTGAGATCAACCGTTATCAGGGAAGAGAGACCTTACAGATCGTAATCCGAAATTATATTACAGAATAACAGGAGAAGGTATCACTAAAATGCAGATCCTGACAGCGAGTAATTGACTGTAAAACAGGAAAGAAGGCTCTATACTGGGCAATATGCAGTCCAGGGCCTGTCGTAATTCCGCGAGTTCTGTCGGGTTGCACATTGATTCCCTACAGAAAAAGTGCTATACTATCTAACATCTGATTGACAAATTAAACCATTGGAGGTTATTATGAAAAAAATAGAAGAATATGTAAGAAGTATCCCGGACTTTCCAGAGCCAGGGATTATTTTCCGTGACGTTACCAGCGTCCTTCAGGATGCGGATGGATTACAGCTTGCCATTGATTCTATGCAGGATTGTCTGGAGGGTGAGGAGTTCGATGTGATCACAGGTCTTGAATCCAGAGGCTTTATCTTTGGTATGCCGATCGCATATAATCTTCACAAACCCTTTGTTCTGGTCCGCAAAGCAGGAAAACTTCCATGTGAGACCGTTTCCAGAACCTATGATCTGGAGTATGGAAGTGCAACTATCGAGATGCATAAGGATTCCATCAAGCCGGGACAGAAGGTTGTTATTGTGGATGACCTGATCGCTACGGGCGGAAGTGTGGAAGCAGCCATCAAGCTTGTGGAGGAGCTTGGCGGCGAGGTTGTCAAGGTGGTTTTCCTTATGGAGCTTGCAGGTCTGAAGGGACGTGAGCGTCTCAAAGGTTATAATGTGGCATCTGTGATCTGTTACGACGGAAAATAATTTTTTGTCGGTGGAAGGGGATGTGAACTGTTGTAGTCATACGGCAGTATGAAATTGTGCACAGGCAGGTGGGATTTAATGGCAGAGACAAAAAATACGGAAAAACAAAACATTGAGATACAGAAGGAAGAAGAAAAAAGAGAGTCTGTCCGGAAGGCAGATGCGGCGGTGAAATCCATGCATGATTTTACAAGCCCTGAGGTTCTTTATCAGGAGCTGATAAAAAGTGTGAAGAAATATCATCCGTCTACAGATATTTCCATGATCGAAAAGGCCTATAAAGTGGCCAGTGAGGCACATAAGGATCAGAAACGTAAATCCGGTGAACCTTATATCATTCATCCTCTCTGTGTTGCGATCATCCTTGCGGATCTTGAGCTGGATAAGGAAACCATAGTGGCAGGCCTTCTTCATGATGCGGTAGAAGATACTTGGATGACGTATGAAGAAGTAGAAAAGGAATTTGGTTCTGAAGTAGCGCTTCTGGTAGATGGTGTTACCAAGCTGGGACAGCTGTCCTATTCCAAGGACAAGGTAGAGGTTCAGGCTGAGAATTTAAGAAAGATGTTCCTTGCAATGGCTAAGGATATCCGCGTCATCCTGATCAAGCTTGCGGACCGTCTTCATAATATGCGTACCCTGCAGTATATGAGACCGGAGAAACAGCAGGAGAAAGCAAGAGAAACCATGGATATCTATGCTCCCATCGCGATGCGGCTTGGTATTTCCAAGATCAAGGTGGAACTGGATGATCTTTCTCTTAAGTATCTGAAGCCGGATGTTTACTATGATCTGGTAGAAAAGGTTGCTCTTCGCAAAAGCGCCCGTGAGGAATTTGTTAATTCTATCGTGAAACAGGTAAAGCAGCATATGGAGGATGCCAATATCAGGGCACAGGTGGATGGCCGCGTGAAGCATTTCTTCAGCATCTATAAGAAGATGGTCAATCAGGATAAAACCATTGATCAGATTTATGACCTGTTTGCCGTACGTATCATTGTAGATACTGTGAAGGACTGTTATGCAGCTCTTGGTGTTATCCATGAGATGTATAAGCCGATCCCCGGCAGATTTAAAGATTATATCGCAATGCCGAAGGCCAATATGTATCAGTCTCTGCATACAACGCTTATTGGTCCTAACGGACAGCCTTTCGAAATCCAGATCCGTACATTTGAAATGCATAAAACCGCAGAATACGGTATTGCAGCTCATTGGAAATATAAGGAAACTTCCGATGGTAAGAAACCTGGAAAGAGTGAGGAAGAGAAGCTGAACTGGCTGCGCCAGATCCTGGAGTGGCAGCGCGACATGTCCGATAACCGGGAGTTCATGAGTCTTCTGAAAAATGATCTGGATCTTTTTGCGGACAGTGTTTACTGTTTCACTCCCCAGGGAGATGTAAAAACACTTCCCAATGGTTCTACACCTATTGATTTTGCATACAGCGTGCACAGTGCAGTAGGAAACAAGATGGTAGGTGCCAGGGTCAATGGCAAACTTGTTCCTATTGAATATAAGATCAAAAACGGTGATCGTATTGAGATCATAACATCCCAGAATTCTCAGGGCCCCAGCCGTGACTGGCTGAAGATCGTAAAGAGCACACAGGCTAAGAATAAGATCAACCAGTGGTTTAAGAAAGAACTGAAGGAAGATAATATCCTGAAGGGTAAGGACATGCTGAATCAGTATGCCAAGACCAAGGGCTTTAAACCAGGCATATATACCAAGCCACAGTATATGGAATCGGTAATGCATAAATATGGTTTCCGAGACTGGGATTCTGTGTTGGCAGCGATCGGACATGGCGGCCTGAAAGAAGGTCAGGTGTTTAACAAGCTGGTAGAAGCCTATGAGAGGGAGCATAAGAAGAATCTTACAGATGAACAGGTCCTGGAGGCAGCTTCCGAATCACAGGAGAAGCTTCACATTGCCAAGAGTAAGAGTGGCATTGTAGTAAAAGGCATTCATGATGTGGCAGTTCGTTTTTCCAAATGCTGTAGTCCGATCCCGGGAGATGAGATCGTAGGCTTTGTAACAAGAGGAAGAGGGATCACCATTCATCGTACAGACTGTGTGAATGTGCTCAACATGCCTGAGATTGACCGGAAACGTCTCATTGAAGCAGAGTGGCAGATGCCGGACAGAGCGGATTCCGAGAAATACGAAGCGGAGATCCAGGTTTATGCAAATAACCGTACCGGACTTCTGGTGGATATTTCCAAGATCTTTACAGAGAGGAAGATCGATCTTCGTTCCATTAACAGCCGTACCAACAAGCAGGAACGCGCCACGATTTCCATGTCCTTTAATGTATGCAGCAAACAGGAACTGAATTCTCTGATCGAAAAGATCCGTCAGGTTGAAAGTGTTCTTGATGTAGAGCGAACGACGGGATGACCCGATAAACGGAGGAATTTTTATGAGTAAACTTGAAATGCAGCAGTGTGTGCTGGGCCAGGTGTTTACCAACTGCTATTTTCTGAAAAATAAAGAAACCGGAGAACTGCTGATCGTAGACCCGGGAGACTATGCAGAAAAAGTTTTTCAGAAAGTATCTCTTATGCAGGGAAAACCGGTGGGGATCCTTCTGACACATGGTCATTTTGATCACATCATGGCTGTAAAGGAAGTGAAGGAAAAATATCAGATCCCGGTTTATGCATGCATGCAGGAAGAAGTGATGCTGGCAGAGCCCACGATAAATATGACTGCTGTTTATGGAAGTGCCTGTTCAATTAAGCCGGATGTTCTTCTGGATGACGGGCAGATTTTCGAAGCGGCAGGATTTTCCATCCAGATGTTCCACACACCGGGACATACCAAAGGAAGCTGCTGCTATTATATCAAAGACGAAGGTGTGCTTTTCAGCGGAGATACATTGTTTTGCGGCTCTGTGGGAAGAACCGATTTTCCTGGAGGAAGTTCTGCTGAGATCGTAAGAAGTCTTCACAAGCTTGTGGATACTTTGCCGGAGGATACAGAAGTATTTCCGGGGCATGACGCATCCACAACCATTGGTTATGAAAAGAGGTATAATCCATTTGTATAAGATTGGTATTTTGTTTCAGAACACAGATTTTGAGCATGATGTGTATGAACTGATCAAAGCGTTTTATCCCGGAAATGAGATCGTTTCTCTTTATGAAGAGGATGATGCGGATTATGATATCCGCTTCCGGGTCTCACGTGATGAAGAAGGTTATACCATCAGTTACAACAACGGAATAGAGAAAAAAACAGCTCATGGGGCTGTGATAGAAGGGCAATCCAGTGGAGAAGCTTCGGATGCCCTTATTTCTTGCAATGATGCCCATGATATCCGCAGAAAAAATAAAGACGCGATCAAATACGCTCTGTATCAGATGCTTTCCAAAGCTACAGGAAAGACACTTCCCTGGGGAAATCTTACAGGCATCCGTCCTGTGAAAATGGCTATGGGAATGCTGGAGTCCGGAATGAAAAATACGGAGATTGCCAGATATATGAGAGATCAGTATCTGGTAAGTCCGGAGAAAACAGCTCTTGCAGTTACCATCGCAAATCGTGAGCGGGATATCCTGAAAAACATTGATTATGAAAACGGTTACAGCCTTTATGTTGGCATTCCTTTCTGTCCGAGTATCTGTCTGTACTGTTCATTCAGTTCCTATCCGCTGGAGAGATGGCGTAAATATGTGGAGGCGTATCTGGATGCGCTGGTAAAGGAGATCCGGGCTGTTTCCGGGATGATGAAAAAACGAAAGCTGGATACGGTTTATATCGGTGGGGGAACACCTACCACACTGGAGCCGGATCAGCTTCGGAGACTTCTTGGCGCGATCACGGAATATTTTCCCTGTGAGGAGCTGGAAGAATTTACGGTTGAGGCAGGAAGACCGGACAGTATAACCTTGGAAAAGCTTCAGGCGATCCGGGAGTTTCCGGTTACCAGGATTTCTGTAAATCCACAGACCATGAATCAGGAAACCCTGGATATCATTGGCAGACGTCATACAGTAGAACAGACAAAGAATGCGTTTCATCTGGCAAGAAAAGCCGGATTCGACAATATCAATATGGATCTGATCGTGGGTCTTCCCGGCGAAGATATCACAAAAGTGCAGCATACACTGGACGAGGTAAAAGCTCTCGGGCCGGACAGCCTGACCGTACATTCTCTTGCTGTAAAGCGTGCGGCAAGACTGAATATTTTCCGTGATAAATACCAGGAGATGACCTTTGAAAACAATCAGGAGATCATGGATCTGACTATGAAAACGGCCTACGAGATGGGAATGGGCCCTTATTATCTGTACAGACAGAAGAATATGAAGGGGAATTTTGAGAACGTCGGGTATTCTGAGGTTGACAAAGCAGGGATTTACAATATACTGATTATGGAGGAAAAGCAGCCGATCATCGCACTGGGTACAGGTGGTTCCTCCAAGCTTGTGTTTGATCACGGACAGCGCATTGAGCGTGTGGAGAATGTGAAGGATGTTGTCAATTATATCACACGTATCGATGAAATGATCGAGAGAAAACGCAAGGGCATTGCAAAATGGCTGTAGACGGAAAGGAGAGACGGATCCTTGAAAAGCGTACAGAAGATAAGTGAAACTACGCAGGACCGGATCCTGGAAATGGATCTTTCCGCAGAGCTGAAACATGGGGTTGTTGTCAGTAACCTTGCCTATGATGTGGCAAAGGAGCTTGGTCTTGGTGAGAAAGAATGTTATCAGCTGGCTATTGCCGGAATGCTCCATGATATAGGCAAGCTGAAACTGGAAGGATACATTAATGGCCAAGAGCAGAATCCGATGGTCATTGAAGAACTGAAATATGTTCGCATGCACTCCACATTAGGTTATGAGATCCTAAAAGACCAGGGATATTCCGATTATGTTCTGGAAAGTATTCTTTATCATCATGAGAATTTTGACGGCAGCGGTTATCCCAGCAACAGAAGCGGAAAGGATATCCCTATGGGTGCAAGGATCCTGAGAGTATGTGATGTATATGCGGCTTTGAGTATGGACAGACCATATCGGAAAGCTCTGGAAAATGATGAAGTTTTAAGACTGATGATCGATGAGATTAAAAACTTTGACATGCAGGTGTTTCTTGCATTTCAGAGGGTGATTCATAAAGGAGGAAACTATGGCATTAAAAAAGAAACCAGTTACAGGAATGAAGGACATTTTACCGAAGGAAATGGCAATCCGTAACTATGTGATGAATATGATCAGAGAGACGTACGGAACCTTTGGTTTTTCCGCAATTGAAACTCCCTGTGTAGAACATATTGAGAATCTCTGCAGCAAGCAGGGCGGTGAAAATGAAAAGCTGATCTTCAAGATCATGAAGAGAGGCGAGAAACTGAAACTGGATACTGCAAAAACAGAGAATGATCTGACAGATTCCGGACTTCGCTATGACCTGACCGTACCGCTTTCCAGATATTACTCCAATAATGCAAACGAGCTTCCGGCTCCGTTTAAGGCACTTCAGATGGGAAATGTATGGAGAGCTGACCGTCCGCAGAGAGGTCGTTTCCGTCAGTTTATGCAGTGTGATATCGATATCCTGGGTGAGCCGACCTATCTTGCTGAGATCGAGCTTGTACTTGCAACTACAACACTTCTTGGAAAACTGGATTTCCAGAACTTTACGATCCGTATCAATGACAGAAGGATCCTGAAGGCAATGGCTCAGTACAGCGGATTCCCGGCAGAGAGCTTTGATACTGTCTTTATCATTCTTGACAAGATGGATAAGATCGGCATCGAGGGAGTTGCAGAGGAGCTTGAGAAAGAGGGCTTTGAGAAAGAGAGCATTGACACTTATCTTGGACTTTTCCGTGAGATCACCAACGATGTTGAGGGTGTCCGTTATATTAAAGAAAAACTTTCTGATGTTCTGGAAGCAGGTATTGCAGAGGATCTTGAAACAATCATCAACACTGTAGAATCTGTAAAAACAGCAGACTTCAAAATGTCCTTTGACCCTACACTGGTACGTGGAATGTCCTATTACACAGGTCCGATCTTTGAGATTTCCATGGATGAGTTCGGCGGAAGCGTCGGTGGAGGCGGACGTTACGATGAGATGATCGGTAAATTTACAGGAAATAATACCTGTGCTTGTGGTTTCTCCATTGGATTTGAGAGAATCGTTATGCTGCTTCTTGAGAGAGGCTATGAGATTCCAACCAAGAATGGCAAGAAAGCATATCTGATCGAGAAGAACATGCCGGCAGACAAGCTTCTGAACATCCTGAAACAGGCAACTGAGGAAAGAAGTGCAGGTACACAGATCAATATCTCTATCATGAAAAAGAACAAAAAATTCCAGAAAGACCAGCTGGCAGCAGATGGTTATACAGAGTATGTAGAATTTTTCAACAGAGACTGAAACTGCCCGTCTGAAAACGGAGATAGCAGAGTAAATTAAAATGACTATGAAAAAAATAGTCAGAGGAGGATAAAGAGATGGCTGAAAGCATGCAGGGACTGCACAGAACTTGCCGATGTGCAGAAGTGACCACAGAGATGGTCGGAAAAGAAGTAACATTAATGGGATGGGTGGCAAAAGCCAGAAATAAAGGAGGTCTTGTATTTGTGGATCTTCGTGACCGTTCCGGGATCATGCAGCTGATTTTTGAGAATGGCAGCATTGACGAGGAAGGCTTTACAAAAGCAGGTAAACTGCGTAGTGAGTTTGTTATTGCTGTAACCGGTACCGTAGAGAAACGTGGAGGAGCAGTAAACGAGAATCTTGCAACTGGCGAGATCGAGCTTCGTGTAAAATCCCTCCGTGTTCTTGCTGAGGCAGATGTTCCTCCATTCCCGATCGAGGAGAATAGCAAGACAAAAGATGAGATCCGACTTAAATATCGTTATCTTGATTTAAGAAGACCGGATCTTCAGAGAAATATCATGATGAAGAGCAAGGTTGCCCAGCTTACAAGACAGTTCTTTACAGAAGAGGGATTTCTTGAGATTGAGACACCGATGCTTGGAAAGAGTACTCCTGAGGGAGCCAGAGACTATCTGGTACCATCACGTGTTCATCCGGGAAGCTTCTATGGCCTTCCACAGTCTCCGCAGCTGTACAAGCAGCTTCTGATGTGCTCCGGATTTGATCGTTATATCCAGATCGCAAGATGCTTCCGTGATGAGGATCTTCGTGCTGACCGTCAGCCGGAGTTCACACAGATCGATATGGAGCTTTCCTTTGTTGATGTAGACGATGTTATCGATGTTAACGAGAGATATCTTGCATTCCTGTTCAAAGAAGTTCTGGATATCGATGTAAAACTCCCGATCCAGAGAATTACCTGGCAGGAAGCTATGGATCGTTTTGGTTCCGACAAGCCGGATATGCGTTTCGGTATGGAACTTCATGATGTCAGTGATATCGTAAAAGACTGCGGATTTGGTGTGTTCACAGGTGCGCTTGAGAACGGCGGAAGTGTTCGTGGTATCAATGCAGAAGGTCAGGGCGCAATGCCGAGAAAGAAGATCGATAAGCTTGTTGAGTTCGTAAAAGGTTATGGTGCAAAAGGTCTTGCATACATTGCCATTGCAGAGGACGGAACCAGAAAGTCTTCTTTCGCCAAGTTTATGACAGATGAAGAGATGGATGCTCTTGTAAAAGCTATGGACGGCAAGCCGGGAGATCTTCTTCTTTTTGCAGCAGATAAGACAAAATTGGTATACGATGTACTGGGAGCACTCCGTCTTGAGCTTGCAAAACAGATGGATCTTTTAGATAAAAATGAGTATCGTTTCGTATGGGTAACAGAGTTCCCGCTTCTTGAGTGGAGCGAGGAGGAGAACCGTTTTACAGCAATGCACCATCCGTTCACCATGCTTATGGAAGAGGATCTTCCGCTTCTTGACACAGATCCGGGAAAGGTTCGTGCAAAAGCATACGACATCGTTCTTAACGGAAATGAGATTGGCGGCGGCAGCGTGCGTATCCATCAGGATGATATTCAGGAAAGAATGTTTGAGGCACTTGGCTTCACAAAAGAAGCTGCACATGAGCAGTTCGGATTCCTTCTGGATGCCTTCAAATATGGAGTTCCGCCACACGCAGGACTTGCATATGGCCTTGACAGACTTGTTATGCTTATGGCAAAGGCAGATACGATCCGTGATGTTATTGCATTCCCGAAGGTCAAGGATGCCTCCTGTCTGATGACTCAGTCCCCTAGCCAGGTAAGTGAGGCACAGCTTCATGAGCTGGGACTTGACCTTGAGCCGCAGAAAGAAGAGGAAGAATAAAAGATCATGCAACCGACAATCTATACATTTCTGATCGTTTGTCCACTTGTATTTCTTGCCGGATTTGTAGATGCTGTAGCAGGCGGGGGAGGACTGATCTCCCTGCCTGCTTATCTTTTGGCCGGAGTTCCTGTACATAATGCTGTTGCCACCAACAAGCTGTCATCAGCAACAGGAACATTGATCTCAACTGTCCGTCTGTGTAAAAATAAATTTGTGGACTGGATCCTGGTGCTTCCATGTATTCCAATGGCGCTTCTGGGATCTTCCATAGGAGCTCACCTTGCTCTTATAGCCAGTGATAAGCTCCTGCGTTATATGCTGATCCCGGTTCTTCCGGTGGTTGCTTTTTATGTGCTGCGCAAGAAAAATATGGATGAGAAGGGTGGCGAGATCGCCAGAAAAAAACAGATCCTGCTCTGTGCCGTATGCTCTCTTGCTGTAGGATGCTATGATGGCTTTTATGGACCAGGAACAGGAACTTTTCTCTTGCTTTTGTTTACAGGATTGGGAAAAATGAGTGTGGCAAAAGCTTCCGGTACCATGAAGGTTACCAATCTCTCTTCCAATGTAGCGGCTCTTGTTGTATTTCTGCTCAGCGGAAAGATTGTGATCATGCTTGGAATTGCAGCGTCAGTGTTCTCGATCGCAGGACATTATACCGGTGCAGGTATGGTTATGAAAAACGGAAGCCGGATCATACGGCCTATTATTCTTATAGTCCTTGCATTGCTTTTTATAAAGATCATATCCGGAATATAAAAAAGAAGAATATAAAAAACCCGTGAAGATCACGCTTTCCTGTCAGAGAAAGCAGATATTCACGGGTTTTCTAGCTTTTATTCTTTATTCGTTATCTTCGGTAGAATCTTCAGGAACCGGTGAAGCGGTAAGAGTTCCGAAGATGGCATTGCCCAGTTCGGTACCTGCATTCTCAAGCTTCCAGGATGCACCATCGTTTGTGAGATGGAAGGTAGCAGTGGCAGTTATGGTTGCCTGATTATTCCTGATACTGTCCAGAAGCAGTTCATGTGATTTGTTGTAACGCTTCTGGGAACCGTCGATCACTGCATCAGCAGAAGCCAGATAAGTATTCAATTCTTTTTCGTACTGTGTAAGAATGGAATTACTGTCAAATGTGGTAAGCTCTGCGTCCACCTCAGCAAGATATCCGGAAACAGAGGTGCTTGATATTTTGTAGTTAAAACAGGAGTGAAACTGTTCCATAAGGGCAGAGGCAATGGCGTTTTTTGCCGAATCTGAAGTATTCAGAATGGAATCCAGCCCTAAATAATTAGCCATCTGCTTTACATCCATTTCCTGAAGCGTTTTCAGATAGACGGTAAGCGTTTCGGCAGGCGGCACAAGATCAGGATCGGACAGATAGGTGATAAGGCCACCGACCAGATCATTTTCGAGAGAGGAACTGTGCGTAATCTCCCAGTCAGGTTCTGAAGAAGATCCAAGATTGTTTAGTTGGATGGAAGTATTGCGTTCTGCAGAACTGTACGTGTTATTCTTGAGAAGCTTGTACAGGAGCAGATAACGCTGCTCCAGGGAATTTCCGTTATCATTTTCTTTACCGGAGGCGGTTTCCAGTATTTCTTCCTGAAGGCTTGCAGAAACAAAATCACTGGCAAGAGCCTCAGCATCCAGAGTAGTAAGCTTAAGCTGCGCAGAAGCATTTTTTTCGTCGCTATCAACGGATATACCTAGGATTTTGTAATCGAAATTCTGAAAGAAGAGAGAAAATACTTCTTTTATGTCAGCAGAAAGCTTTGTGCTGTCATCAGAATCCGGAAACAGTTCCTGATAGGATATGTACTGCATGGTTGTTTCAGAGTCCAGATTTTTAAGAAGATCCAGATCTTTTTTGATCGCCTTCTCCGCCTGAGCTTTGGCCGACTGGGAGCAGCTACATAAAAAAACTGAGAGAAGAATGATCATTAAGAAAGCCAGCAGATGTTTCACTGTCTTCATATTGTTCTTTCCTTTCAAAAAAGTTATATTATAATATTCTAGCAGATAAAGCACTGAAAGTCAAAATATCGCAAAAAAGGAGAAATTAAGAAAAATGCAATATAATTACAAATATGTTACACAGGTTGAAATCGGATTATTATGGTGCTATAATAAAACCCGTTTTTGCGGAACTTTTTTATCCGCTTGATTCAAAGCAGAGCTTATAACGAATGAAATATAGGAGGGGACAGGATGTCAAAGAAAACAGCAGTAGTGCTTAGTTGTGTGATATTTGTGCTTCTGATAGTGTTGATGATCTGTGAAGTAATGAATCCTGCAGGCGGACCAGCACTTTTAAGGAAGATTTTCTGATAAGAAGATACATCCTGCTGAACATAAAGTATTAAAAAACTGGAGTGAGATTTATGTCCCAATACAGAAAAAAACAGGACAAAAAAAGATTGTACAAAGGTATAGCGATCGCAGCGGTGGTTCTCGCAGCAGGAACTGTTTTTGTCAATATTATACTGGGAATGGCAGATCATCATACTGTAGATCAGAACAGCAGTATTGAGGCAGAGGAAACAGTTACATATAAAGATCAGATATATGTTCCGAAGGGAAATCTGGAAACATATCTGATAGCCGGAATTGATGATCCTGGTAAAGTACAGGAAGTAACTGAATATGACGGTACCGGCCAGTGTGATGTTCTGGTTGTTATTGTGAGAGACAGAAGTACAGACACATGCAAGCTTCTTTCTGTTGACCGGAATACTGTCACACCTGTCAGAAGCCTTGCTGATGACGGAACCTATCTGGCAACAACAGATATCCAGCTGTCCCTTGCGCATTCCATGGGGCTTGATCAGAATATGAGGGCTGAAAACACGGTGGATGCAGTGTCCACTCTTCTGAAAGGACAAAAGATCGATGGCTATGCAATGATCAACATGAGCGCGATCCAGGTAGTGAATGATATGGTCGGAGGTGTGACTGTTACCATCGAGGATGATTTTTCGGAGAGAGATCCTTCTCTAAAAAAAGGTGAAACAGTTAAGCTGATGGGAGCGCATGCTGAAAATTATGTTAGAGGCAGAATGGATGTTGCGGATGGCACTAACCAGAACCGCATGCAGCGTCAGAATGATTATGAAGAGGCATTTAAACCTGCTTTCAGATCCAAATGTGATTCGGACAGTAAATTTCCACTGCAGGTATATCATGCACTTGAGGACTATATGACTACCAATATCGGCGCAAAGAAGTTCTGCCGTCTGGCACTTCTTCTGTCAGATGACAAAAAAGATGACAGAGTTTCCATAAGTGGAACTTACGGTTCGGACGAGGAAGGCTGGCAGACATTTACGCCTGATGAGGACAGTCTGCAGCAGGTTGTCCTGGAGCTGTTTTATAAAAAAAAGGATTAAAAGAAAAATCCAGGTGCAGGCCACCTGCGGAAATATAAAACAAGGAGAAAAGCTATGAATCAGAAAGATATGAATGACGAGATGGAAATAGATCTTTTGGATCTTGCGTATATGCTTATGGATCACTGGCACCATTTGCTTCTCTGTCTTCTTGCCGGGGCACTGGCTTTGAATGCATTTGCATTCTTTTTCATTGAGCCAACCTATGAATCAACGGCAAAACTTTATGTGGTTTCAACCTCTGATGATTCAGTTGTCAATCTGAATGATTTGAATCTGGGAACTTCGCTGACATCCGATTATGAAGAGCTGATGTTCAGTTACCCGGTGCTGAACCGTGTAATCGAGAAACTGAAACTCGATATGGATTACGAAGATCTTGCGAAGCTGTATACACTGAACAATCCGTCTGATACGCGTGTGCTCCAGATCACAGCAACAACAACAGATCCTCAGCTATCTATGGACCTTGCAGAGACAATGGCAGAGGAAGCTGTTTCCTATCTGCCGGATACAATGAGTACCAAGGCCCCGAATATTGCACAGCATGCAAAACTACCTGAACACAAGGCTGCACCAAGCTATTTCAAGTTTACGGTGATAGGAGGACTTCTGGGGCTTCTCATCTGCGCAGGTATCCTGAGCGTCAGATATCTGATGGATGATACGATCCATACGGCAGAAGAAATGGAAAAATATTTTGGCCTTGTGCCGCTGACTACGATTCCTGAAAGCAGTAAGGTGAAAAGCTATGACGGAGAGGAAGAGTATAGCAGCAGAAAAAGGAGAAAGAGAAATGAATAAACTGAAAGTAGTGTTTCCGGATCTTCCCTATGCAGTAGAAGAGGCAATGAACCGTCTCAGGATCAATGTTAAATTCTGTGGCAAAAACACAAAAAAGATCCTTCTTACAAGCTGCATGCCAAATGAAGGTAAAAGTACTGTTTCCTCATATCTCTGGAAGATGCTTGCAGAAGCAGGTTTTTCTACTGTTATGGTGGATGTGGATCTGCGTAAATCTGTTCAGATGCAGAGAATGCAGGTGGAAAATGCGTCAGAAACAAAGGGCTTGAACCATTATCTCTCCGGCATGGCAGAATATGAAGATGTAGTCTATAAAACAAATATTGAAAATGCATACATAGTTCCGTGTACACAGCTTCTTGAGAATCCGTCCCCTCTTCTTGAGGATGCCAGATTCAGAGAACTGCTTGACAGACTTGCCGGAGAATATCGTTTTGTGATCGTAGATACACCTCCCCTTGGAAACGTGTCAGACGGAGCACTGATCGCTTCCATGTGTGATGGCGCGATATTGGTGGTCAGAGCCGGTCAAACACCGAAGGCAATGATAAAACAGTCTTTATATGAGATCGAACAGTCCGGATGTAAGCTTCTTGGCACAGTGCTGAACCGCGCGGAAGTTTCTACCAGAGGCTATGGTAAATATGGAAAATACGGAAACTATGGATATGGATACGGTTATGAGCCGGATACGAAACATAAGAAGCACTCAGAGAAATGATTGTTATCTTTTTATATCGTTATAAAGGATCAGACGTGGCGGGATCGTTTATAAATAAATCAAAAACAACAGGCGTATACCTGTGATAATTTAAGGGAGAGGTGAATCAAAATGAAGTCTATCAAAAAACTTGCAGTTATTATGCTTTCAGCTATGGTTCTGTTCGGAACAATGACCGTTCCGACAATGGCAGCTGCAAAATCACCAACAAAGCAGACTTTCAACACTGTGTCACTGAAAAAGAAAACTACAACTTACAATGGAAAAACCCAGCATCCGGTATTAACTGTAAAAGCTGGTAAAAAAACTCTGAAAAATGGTAAAGATTATGTTATAACATACAAGTATGGACAGAGTATGAAAACCGCCGGTAAAAAAATAGTTTATATCAACGGTATCGGCCGTTATGCAGGTTTCTATAAAACTGTAGCATATACGATCAACCCTGCTGTTCAGAAAAATGTAAAAGTTTCCAGGAGCAGTGTTGCAGTTAAAAGAGGAAAAGCTACAACCATCAAGCTTACAAAGGCAAAAGCTGCAAAAGCAACATGGACTTCCAGCAACTCCAAAGCTGTAAAAGTAAGTAAAACAGGTAAGATCATAGTAGCAAAAAATGCTAAAAAAGGCAAATATACTGTAAAAGTTACTGTTAAGCTGGCTAATCACAAGACTGTAACAAGGACAGTTAAAGTAACAGTTAAATAATCATTATTACATAAAAAATCTCCTGGCCACGAAGGGGATTTTTTTTTATGAAAAATCTGTGAAATCTGCATCGTTTTCTTCAGGGACTTTTCTTTTTAGAGTGAATCTGCTATGATGTTTGAAGCAACAGATAGTTTTAGTACGATGCTGAGAAAAGGGGACAGATATGAAAAAACGTATTTTGATCGCACTTGGAGTCCTTGTACTTGCAGCCGGTATCGGAGCCGGTGGATGGTATTATTATACACATCATGCAGGGTCCGCAGGAGGTAGCGATATTGTATATGTAACAAAGATAGGCAAGCTTTCGGAAATGGATTCCGGAGTGGAAAACCGATATGCAGGTGTTGTGGAACCGCAGGAAACGGTTCAGGTAAAGATCGAAAGCGGCCGAAAGGTAAAAGAAGTTCAGGTAAAGACCGGTCAGGAAGTCAAGAAAGGGCAGCTTCTTTTTCAGTATGATCTTGGAAGTATCCAGCAAAGTCTTCAGGAAGCACAGCTGGCCTTGGACCGCCTGAAAAACGAACAGTTAAGTATATCTGATCAGATCACTACACTGGAAGCTGAGAAAAAGAAAGCTACAGCAGATAATCAGCTTTCCTATACAATAGAGATCGAAACACAGAAAATGAATCTCAAGAAGAATGAATATGATCAGAAAAGCAAACAGGCAGAGATCGATAAGCTTTCCCAGGCAACGCAGAATACCGAGGTGCGCAGTGAGATCGATGGAGTGATTCAGAAGATCGATACCTCCAAGATGGGCGGTGATGATTCTGAGGGCGTGGAGGATACGCTGACAGAAGGCACGACGGATTCCACAGATTCCAGTTCCGGAAACAGCTCCGGCAATGCATTTATCACGATCCTGAGTACAGGTGCTTATCGTGTAAAGGGAACGGTAAATGAAATAAACCGTGATTCGATCATAGAGGGAACTCCTGTGATCATTCGTTCCAGGGTGGATTCTTCAAAAACCTGGAAGGGCACCATGGGCTCTGTTGACCTGGATAATTCTACCAGCAACAGCAGTTCGGATATGGCAATGTTCGGAATGTCCAGTGCCAGTGATGATCAGACATCATCCAGTACCTATCCGTTTTATGTGAATCTGGATTCATCTGAGGGTCTGATGCTGGGGCAGCATGTGTATATTGAACCGGACGAAGGACAGGATGAGAAAAAGTCCGGTATCTGGCTGAACGATTATTTTATCGTGGATGCGGATACAGACAGCCCATATGTCTGGATCGCAAACGGTCAGAACAAGCTGGAGAAGAGAGATGTCATATTAGGACAGTATGATGAAGATCTTGGGGAATATGAGATCGCAGACGGACTTACCGAAAAAGATAAGATCGCATTTCCGACAGATGAGCTGAAGGAAGGTATGTCTGTCGCAGAAGGTACTGCAGATCAGACTACAGCGGCTATGTGGGATGATTCTGAGGATGATGAAAGCTCTGATGATTCTGCATACACGGAAAGTGATGGCTCAGAGCCCGAAATGATCGAAGATGGAGCTGTAGACAGTGATATGATGGATGCGACAGACGACATTTCTTCGGGAGATGACCTTGTTCCGATGGAAGGAGCGCCGACAGAATGATTTTGGATTTAAAAGGAATATATAAGGATTATCAGCAGGGGAAAATGACAGTACCTGTATTAAAAGATGTAGATTTTTCCATGGAGGAGGGAGAATATGTGGCGATCATGGGACCTTCCGGTTCCGGAAAGACTACACTGATGAATATTATCGGATGCCTGGACAAACCTACCAAGGGAACTTTTCTCCTGAATGGAGAAGATATTGCCAAATGTACAGAGAATGAGATGTCAGATATCCGTTTGAAAACGATCGGATTTGTATTTCAGAGCTTTCATCTCCTTCCAAGGCAGAGCGCGCTGACAAATGTGGAACTGCCGCTGAATTATGCAAGGGTTCCCAAAAAGGAGCGCCGGGAACGTGCACGAAAAGCTCTGGAGCGTGTAGGCCTTGCCGACAGGGTGGATTTTAAGCCCAACCAGCTTTCCGGAGGACAGATGCAGAGAGTGGCTATTGCAAGAGCGATCGTAAACAATCCCAAGCTTTTGCTGGCAGATGAGCCTACAGGGGCACTGGATACGAAATCGGGAGCACAGGTTATGGAACTGTTTCAGAAGCTGAACGATGAGGGAGTTTCTGTGCTGATGATCACACATGACCCGGAGATTGCGGCACATGCCAAACGGGTTGTTATGATCCGTGACGGTGAGCTGCAGGAAAAGAGGTGATAGAATGAAAGTGGTGAAGAGAGTGATCGTTGGTGTACTGGTTGCGGCATTGGCAGCCGGAGGAATCTACACAGGGCTTATGCATGTGAAAGAATCCAAGGTAACAGAGGTGCCGGTAACCAGCGTCAGCAATCTTCAGACGGACTGGTATTCGGAGACAACACTGGATGGAACCATCACCACGAATGTTTCTCAGAATGTAAATATGGATAAAGATATGATCATCGAGAAAATATATGTATCCCAGGGTGATGATGTAAAAAAAGGCGATAATCTGATCTCCTTTGATATGACACTTGTAGAGATGGAGCTGAATATTGCAAAGCTGAAACAGCAGAAGCAGGAGCAGGATCTGACCAAAGCACAGAACCGTCTGACAAGTCTTCAGAATGGAGGTCCCATCGAAGACAGTACAGACAGTACTGATGATACGGACCTGAATCCTACAGGTGGTGATAAAGGAAATGATGGAGAAATGACAAATACGGATACACCTTCCGGAAGTGACGGAGACGAGGATATGCAGTCAACTACCGGTTCCGCGGCTACTGCAGATGGCAGCTATCTTGCAGTGGTTTCCTCCAGGCCATTACTTCTCAGTGCCCTTACAGATACAGAAGGAGATCTTGAAGATTCTGCAGAGAAAGTTACCGAAGAAATGCCGTCCGGAGAAACGACGGACAGTGAAACAGAGCAGATGACCGGAGATGATACAGCGGATATGGAAGAGGATACAACTGCATCCGATGAGGATCTGATCATGGATCCGACCTACCAGGATCCTACTGCCAATGATATTACAGACGGAGAGACTACGGACTGGGGTTCCGGAGAAGATGACACCCCAACGGTATCTCCGACACCGACTCCCACACTGGGACCCAATGAGCTTCCTGATCCCAATATAACAGAACCGGAAATTCCGGGGATCACAGATGGTGAACCGGAATTTTATCAGAAGCTGGATTATACTTCTCAGCCGTTTACAGGAACCGGTACGGAAGAAGATCCCTATGTTTTTCTTGTAAGCAGTGCCAAAGGCAAAGTTACGGTGATGGGATCCTTCTTTAACAGAATGGCGGGATACAGTGAGGATGGAACCAAAGTGGTCCAGAAAGGCGGCAGCTGGTTCCAGCTGGAGTTTCATGAGAATGATACCATTGCTGATTTTCAGGACAGAACACTTTCCTGTACAGGATATTATCTGATCGATGGAAGTCTTCTTGAAAATCCGGTATATATGTATGCGGAAACAGAATTTACACTGGACGAGGCTTCCAAATATGACAAAAATGATGATGAGATACCGGATGACAGCGGTGATGGAGATGACGGTACTGATGGCACAACCATGTCAAGAGAGGATGCGATCAAGATCCAGAAAAACAAGATCGCAAGTTTGAAACTGGATATTGAGGAAAATAATCTGAAAATCACTAAGCTGGAGAACAAAGTAAAAAATAAACTGGTAACAAGCAAACTGGATGGAACGGTTGCTTACATCGGAGATGAAGCCACAGGTTCTTATAATGGAGATGCTTTTCTGAAAGTAAAAAGCAAAGATGGTTTTTATGTTACCGGAACGGTCGGCGAACTGATGCTGGATCAGATGAAAGAAGGAACACTTCTTCAGTGTACCAGTTATAATTCCGGCAGCTTTGAGGCGAAGGTACTGAATGTATCCGATTACCCGGTAGATTCTTCAAATGCTTATTATTATGGTGGAGATTCTAATCCCAATGTATCGTATTACACCTTTAATGCAGAGATCACAGATCGTTCGTTGCAGTTTACCGACCAGGATTATGTGACGGTATCTCTGAAGTCAAATAAACTTGCAAAAGGCAGTCTGGTTGTGATGAAGGCATTTATCCGTACGGAAAATGGAACCAGCTATGTATACAAGGACGTGAAGGGAACACTGAAAAAGCAGCAGATCACAGTGGGAAGCATTGTGAACAGCGGATATTATGCAGTTGTAACTTCAGGTCTGAAATCCGATGATCTTCTTGCTTTCCCATATGGTGATGCCGTGAAGGAGGGAGCCAAGACAAAAGAAGTGACTTTGGATGATATGTACAATGAATAAATAACAGGAAGGAGAAATTTCATGTTTGAAAATATACGCCTGGCTTTTCAGGGAATATGGTCACATAAGATGAGATCCTTTCTGACCATGCTGGGTATTATTATTGGTATTGCATCTATTATTGCAATTGTATCTACGATCAAAGGTACCAGTGAGCAGATCAAGGAAGATCTGATCGGGTCCGGAAACAATACCGTACAGGTTATGCTCTATGACGGAGACAGTACATACGATATGGATTATGGTTCTTACGGAAGCTCGGCCAAACCGCCGGTTATTTCTGATTCCCAGAAAACGGCGATCGGAGACTTGGATCATGTGATCAGTTCTACATTTTATTACAGCAGCCAGTCTGCCAGTGTTTATTATAAAAACACAAGCTTTCAGGGCGGAACCGTGTACGGGATCGACAGCAATTATCTGAAAACGATGGGATACCTGGTCCAGTCCGGGCGGGGATTTGTACAAAAAGATTATGACAGCTACCGAAAGGTTGCTCTTGTGGATTCCAATGCTGCACAGAATATTTTCGGAAGTGAGAGCCCTGTAGGGAAAACCATTGAGGTGGGATCAGAACCGTATATCATTGTAGGTGTGATCACTCAGAGTGAGGACAGCATGCCGAAGATCAATACGATTTCTGAGTACGAGGAATATTCGCAGACGATCATGGGAAGCGTGATGATCCCAGATACTACCTGGCCTGTTGCATTTAAATTTGATCAGCCGCAAAATGTGACAGTCCGTGCAGACAGCACAGATAATATGAGTTCTGTAGGAAAAGCAGCAGAGGATATTCTGAATACAGGAATCCAGAATGAAAAAAACAAATCGAACTTTAAATATAAAGCGGAAGACATTATGGAGAAGGTCAAGAATCTCCAGAAGCTCAGCGAAAGTACCAATCAGCAGCTGATTTGGATCGCAAGTATCTCCCTGCTTGTTGGTGGTATCGGTGTTATGAATATCATGCTTGTATCTGTCACAGAACGTACCAGCGAGATCGGACTGAAAAAAGCTATCGGAGCAAGAAAAAAAGTGATCCTGGGACAGTTTCTGACGGAAGCTTCGGTGCTGACCAGTATCGGAGGAATCATTGGTGTGGTCCTTGGGATCATCCTGTCAAAAATGGTGTCTCAGGTGTCAGGAGCACCAACAGCCATCAGCGTTCCGGCAATTATCGGTTCGGTGGTATTTTCCATGCTGATCGGTCTGATCTTCGGACTTCTCCCATCTGTAAAGGCAGCTAATCTTAATCCGATTGATGCCCTTCGCAGTGAATAAAAAGATATACATACATATAGCATCTGCAATTGCCGGAAGGATTCCGGCGGCAGATGCTTATTTTTATATCTGAAAGTATTGTTCAGGTTTTATGAAGCTCTGCGGTCTTTATTTTGTCACTTTTGCTGTATATATGACAAAAAAAGAAAGTATAAATAGAGTTTTTACAGGTTTTTTAGAGATCATAAAAAAATCGTGGCAGAATCTTTGGATAGTGTGATATAATACATCATAAGTGGGCAAATATAAAAACAGAAGGAGATAATTTCATGAAGGTTTTGGAAGGTAAATCTGTATTTTCCGGTATTGCGATCGGTAAGATCTCAATCCTCCAGAAAGTTGACGCCAGTGTTAAACGTGTTCACGTGGAGGATCCGGAAGAAGAGGTAAAGCGTGTGGAGGCAGCCAGAGAGCAGGCTGTGGCACAGCTTCAGAAGCTTTATGACAAGGCTCTTCAGGAAGTTGGAGAGTCCGGAGCGGCAATCTTTGAGGTTCATCAGATGATGCTGGATGATGATGACTATCTGGATTCCATCCACAACATTATCCGTACAGAGTCTGTAAATGCAGAATATGCGGTTGCAACAACTGGTGATAACTTCTCATCAATGTTCGCACAGATGGACGATGATTATATGAAAGCAAGAGCAGCTGATGTAAAGGATATCTCAGACCGTCTGGTACGTGTGCTTTCCGGCCATGGAGATGGAGAGCTTGAAGCATCCGAGCCGGTGATCGTAGTTGCAGAGGATCTTGCACCAAGTGAGACTGTACAGATGGATAAGAGTAAGGTTCTTGCTTTTGTCACAAGAAAAGGTTCTTCTAACTCACATACTGCGATTCTTGCGAGAACCATGAATATTCCGGCGCTGATCAATATTGAATACGATGAGTCCATGGACGGTAAGATGGCAGTCGTAGACGGAAAGAGCGGAAATCTGATCGTTGAGCCGGATGCAGAGACCCTTAAAAAATATGAGGATATGCGTGCCGATGAACTTGCACAGCGTGCAATGCTCAAAGAGCTGAAAGGTAAAGAAACTGTTACCAAGAGCGGTCGTAAGCTCCACCTTTATGCCAACATCGGAAGTACAGGTGATGTTGCGAATGTACTTGCCAATGATGCGGAAGGCATCGGACTTTTCCGAAGTGAGTTCGTATACCTGGAAAAAGAAGACTATCCTACAGAGGAAGAGCAGTTCCAGGTTTACAAGACCGTAGCTCAGAATATGGCCGGCAAAAAAGTTATCATTCGTACTCTGGATATCGGAGCGGACAAGCAGATCGATTATTTTAATATGGCGCATGAGGAGAACCCTGCAATGGGATATCGTGCGATCCGTATCTGTCTGGACCGTCCGGAAGTATTTAAGACACAGCTGAGAGCGCTTTTCCGTGCAAGCATGTTCGGAAATATTTCCATCATGTATCCGATGATCATCTCTGTAACAGAGGTGAAGCAGATCAAGGCTATTGTAGCAGAAGTAAAAGCAGAGCTTAAGGAACAGGGGATCCCGTTCCGTGATGACGTGGAGCAGGGTATCATGATCGAGACTCCGGCAGCTGTTATGATCAGTGATCTTCTTGCAAAAGAGGTTGATTTCTTCAGTATCGGAACCAATGATCTGACCCAGTATACACTGGCTATTGACCGTCAGAATGCAAAGCTTGACAACATTTATGATTCCCATCATGAGGCAGTTCTCCGTATGATCCAGATGGTTGTGGATAATGCACACAAAGAAGGTATCTGGGCCGGAATCTGTGGTGAGCTTGGTGCGGACACTACACTTACTGAGAGATTTGTAGAGATGGGACTGGATGAGTTGTCCGTATCTCCGACATTTGTTCTTCCGGTTCGAAAGATCGTAAGAGAAATGAAATAAAACACAGATCATAAATAGATAAGGATATTTTTGATAAATAGTGTGACAGCTGCTGTGCATAAATATTTGTATGGCAGCTGTTTTTTTAGTTACTGTTCACTGGTAATATTCCACGAGGTGTTTTTTGTGAGCGAAGGTCACAGAAAATTTCCAATTGTGATATAGAAAAAAATATGATACACTAACATCATGGCTTTCTACAGCAGTTCAAAGAATTAGTCCATCAGGGGCTGATGCATTAATTCTTTGAACTGTGAGATAACAGACCAGGAGGAGAGAAAAGAATGGGCAAAATTGCCATTGTAACAGACAGCAACAGTGGTATCACACAGGCCCAGGCCGAAGAGCTTGGCGTTTATGTGATACCGATGCCGTTTTATATTAATGAAAAAATGTATCTTGAAGGTGTAACTCTCACACAGGAAGAGTTTTATGAGAAGCTTAAGAAGGATGAACCGATCTCCACATCTCAGCCAAGTCCGGCTGATCTCTGTGATCTATGGGACAAGCTTCTGAGAGATTATGAGGAAATCGTTCATATTCCGATGTCAAGCGGACTGAGTGCATCCTGTTCTACTGCAATGGGACTTGCTATTGATTATAATGGTCGTGTTCAGGTAGTGGACAATCAGCGGATTTCCGTAACACAGAGACAGTCTGTAATGGATGCTAAGATGCTTGCCGAGGCAGGAAAAAGTGCTGCAGAGATCAAGAAGATCCTTACAGATCAGAAACTCGATTCCAGTATTTATATCACACTTGACACCCTGAAATATCTGAAAAAAGGTGGCAGGATCACACCGGCAGCCGCAGCCATCGGAACGGTTCTGAACCTGAAGCCTGTACTTCAGATCCAGGGAGAGAAGCTGGATGCCTACGCCAAGGTCCGTGGCAAGAAGCAGGCCAAACGTGCCATGCTGAAGGCAATGAAGAATGATTGGGAAACACGTTTTAAGGAATACGCATCTGACGGTGAGATGTGTCTTCAGGCTGCTTATACAGGAAATCTGGAAGAAGCAGAAGAATTTAAAAAAGAGATCCAGGAGGTATTTCCGGGAATGGAGATACATATGGATCCCCTTTCCTTAAGTGTTGCCTGCCATATCGGTTATGGTGCCCTTGCAGTCGCATGTTCAAGAAAAGTGACGTTATAAGCATAAAATACAGAAACAAAGATATGAGGAGTTTGAAACATGAAGAAGATTATGGAACAGATGGCGGAAGAACTTTCCGCAGCATTTGAAAAAGCAGGTTATGATCCGTCCTACGGAAAAGTTACTGTTTCCAACAGACCGGACTTATGTGAGTATCAGTGTAACGGTGCTATGGCAGGAGCCAAAGCATATCACAAGGCACCGTTTATGATCGCTGATGATGTGGTAGCACAGTTGTCAGACAGCCGGATCTTTTCCAGAGCAGAAGTTGTAAAGCCTGGATTTATCAACCTGGATGTGAAACCGGAATTTGTTGCAGAATACATGAATAAGATGGCAGAGGACGAGAAGCTTTCTGTTGAGACTGCCAAGAATCCGAAGACGATCATTATCGACTATGGCGGACCAAACGTTGCCAAGCCGCTTCACGTAGGACATCTCCGTTCTGCGATCATCGGTGAGAGCATCAAGCGTATCGGACGTTTTGTAGGACATAAGGTGATCGGTGATGTACATCTTGGAGACTGGGGCCTTCAGATGGGACTGATCATCACCGAGCTGAAACACCGGAAACCGGAGCTGGTATATTTTGATGACAGCTTTACCGGTGAATATCCGGCAGAAGCACCGTTTACCATCAGCGAGCTGGAAGAGATCTATCCATGTGCCAGTGGGAAGTCCAAAGAGGATGAGGCTTACCGTAATGAGGCATTGGAGGCAACCCACCTTCTTCAGCAGGGTAAACCCGGATACATGGCTCTCTGGAACCACATCATGAATGTATCTGTAACTGATCTGAAGAGAAACTATGCGAATTTGAACGTAGATTTTGACCTCTGGAAAAAAGAATCCGATGCACAGCCATACATCCCGGATATGGTAGAGGATATGAGGAAGCGAGGATTTGCCTATGAGGATCAGGGCGCTCTTGTTGTAGATGTAAAAGAAGAGAGTGATACCAAGGAGATTCCTCCATGTATGCTTCTGAAATCAGACGGAGCTTCTCTCTATACGACCACAGACCTTGCTACTATCGTAGAGCGTATGAAACTCTTTCAGCCGGATGAGATCCTTTATGTTGTTGACAAGCGTCAGGAGCTGCATTTTATCCAGGTATTCCGCTGCGCAAGAAAAACCGGTCTTGTAAATCCGGAAACCAAGCTTTCCTTCCTTGGTTTCGGTACCATGAATGGAAAAGACGGTAAACCGTTTAAGACAAGAGAAGGCGGTGTTATGCGTCTGGAGAACCTGATCGCAGACATTGATGAGGAAATGTATCGCAAGATCGTGGAGAATCGCAGTGTAAAAGATAAAGATGCAAAGGATACTGCCAAGATCGTAGGACTTTCCGCGATCAAATACGGAGATCTTTCCAACCAGGCGACCAAGGATTACATCTTTGATGTTGACCGCTTTACATCCTTTGAGGGAAATACAGGTCCGTATATCCTTTATACTATCGTTCGTATTAAGTCAATCCTGAACCGTTATGTACAGGAGGGAGGAGATTTAAGTACAGGTAAGATCCTTCCGGCAGTCAATGCCAGTGAGAAGAACCTGATGCTTCAGCTTTCCGGCTTTGCAGCAATGGTTGAGAACGCTTTTGAAGAAAAAGCACCACATAAGATCTGTGCATATATCTATGAGGTATCCAATGCATTTAACAGCTTTTACCATGAGACCAAGATCTTAAGCGAAGAGGATCAGGCACAGAAGGAATCCTTCCTTCAGCTGCTCCAGCTTACAAGAAGAGTACTTGAAACAAGCATCGATCTTCTTGGATTCTCTGCACCGGATCGTATGTAAGGTATAGTTTTACGGATACAAACACTATGAATGATGACGGCCCGCCGGATAAAGGGACATTTTTTGTCTGCTATATCCGGCGGACTTTTTTATATAGAAAGTTCTTTGCAAAAAGAACAGGACGTGCTATAATAGGACTTATCTTAAACGAGGGCAGATCACGAATTTCTGTCTGACTATAAGTTATCTGATTTTTTTCAAACCGGAATTCACCGGATTATCCCAAATCAATAAGAAACGTAATTATAAATATTGTCTGACAGAAATGAGAGGAAGGTGATCTGTCTGATCGGAAATGTTCTGAAAGAACGTTATTGCATTGTGGAACAAATTGGACACGGCGGAGGTGGAAGCCTTTATCTGGCAAAAGATATGGAACTTGGTATCTGCCGTGCAGTGAAAGAGATACCGATCGCAAAGAAAAAAGAAGCCAGACTCATGCAGCATCTGGAATATCCTGCAATACCGAAGATTATCGACTGTGTGGAAACAGGGGAGTACTGTTATCTGATCATGGAATATATCAAGGGTCAGTCGCTGGGAGAACTTCTCCGTTCAGGAAAACGGTTTTCTTTACGGGAAATCCTTGCTCTGGGAAAGGAGATTGCCAGAGTATTGGAATATCTTCACAGTCGGAAGCCACCGGTCTGTTACGGGGACCTGAAACTGGATAATCTTATGTTTTCTGAAACCGGGCATCTGTATCTGATAGATCTTGGAAGTGCCATGTTCGATCATGGAAAAAGAAAACAGATCTGTGAAGGAACGAAAGGCTATGCGGCGCCGGAGCAGTATCAGGGCTACTTAAGACCGGGAAGTGATATTTATGCTCTGGGGAAGACCCTGGAAAAGCTTTGCAGAAAAAAGAAATGGCAGTGGATTTTATATCCGGATTTTTTCTGGCTTCTGTTCCGATGTACCAGAAAACAGGAAAAATACAGATATTCGGATATGTCAGTGGTTCAGAAGAAAATCCAAAAGCTGGAAAACAGATATCGGATGATCACTTGGAGAAAACGATTTCTGGAAGCGGCAGCTGCAGGGATTCTGATAGGAACACTGATCTTGATAGCAGGATTGCTGAAAACGGAAGAATTTTCTGTGGCGATCTCAGAAGTAACAGATTTGTATTACGAAGCCAGACAGTATCCGAAAGACTCAAAAGATCGGGAAAAGTGCTGTATGGCAGCGGAAAAGAGACTCCAGAGGTTAAGTAGAAATTATGGGGAAAAAGAACAGCAGCGTCGTATTGCGCTATTGCTGGCATGGAATGCGGAGCTTTTGTGTGAACCGGAAAAAGCGGCTTTATATTATGAAAATCTTCTTCTGTATGATGAGGAATATCCTGTGGCCTACGGGGAATATGGGATGTTTCTTATTCGGACCGGTCAGAAAGAGGCCAGCAGAAAGCTGTGGGAAGATTATAAAGAGAAAGAAAAAGCGGAATTACTGGATGACAGTGAAAGCAGAAATCTGCAGCTTTGGGAGGAGATCAATGAGAAAAAGAAGAGAAAGTGATCAGAAAAAACCAAAAGAAATGAAAATTCCTAGTAGGAAAGCCTGCTTTATTATTTTGTTTCTGCTGGTCTTATGCAGCTGGATGATCCCTTCCATTGCTGTCTATGGATTTGATGTGTCAGGAATGGATAGTTTTGATACCGGCGGATTTGATATGAATGTGGGAGAAGGAACCGGACAGCTGCCGGAAGACTGGGAAGAAAGCTATGCAGGAGAAGGAAGTGATGATAGTAATTGGAACAGAGAAGAAGGAAATACTGAGGAGTATTCCGCTGCCTGGGCAGAATCAGAGAATGATCAGGAGGAGTCTGCACAATGGAATTTAGATTTTCAGACAGATGAGGTACGTTCTCAGGAAGAAAGCTTTATGGAAAATGGAAATACTGCGGCAGAAGTAGAAATAGCTGATACACCTGCGGAAAAACTGACGGAAACGCCGATACCAACAAAACTGCCAATACTGACTGAACAACCGATCCCTATACAGACAGTGACAGCAAGTCCATCTGTAACGTTGACTCAAAAACCAGTTCGAAAGTCAGTGACAGATGCATCAAAGAGGGAGAAGAAGCAAAATCCGGCATTATCTTACTATCGGACAGAACCAACAGGAACGTCGGATAGGAAAAAAGAAAAAGAGCAAAAACCGGTGATCCGAATGAAAACAGACGGTAACAGGATCCGGATAGAGATCAGTCCGGATATTCCGTTCCAGATCCTTTCATTTCGGATCAATGGAAAAGAATGTGATTTTTACTGGCAAGGAAAAAAGCTTCTGGCGGAATTACCGAAAAAAAGCAGAAATCCCTGGAAAGCAGAACTCATGGGTTTTGTGAAATCCGGGAAGCTGTACTATGAAACCATGGACTTACCAGAAAAACAGTGATACAATAGGCATACTTACTGATTATTTTATACAACAGGAGGAATTTATGTATAAGGCAATCTTTTTTGATCTGGACGGAACACTGACAGAATCCGGAGAGGGGATTACGAAATCTGTACAGTATGCACTGGAGAAGCTTGGAGTTTCGGCACCGGAGCTGGAGCCATTGAAGGTTTTTGTGGGTCCGCCGCTTCTGGAACAGTTTATGAAGTATGCGGGATTTGATAAAGAGACAGCACAGAAGGGAATTGAATATTACAGAGAGCGGTATTCAGAAAAAGGAATGTATGAGAACACCGTTTATCCCGGTGTGGAAAACACTCTGGCAGAACTGAAACGTCGTGGTTACAGACTGGCTGTGGCGTCTGCGAAACCGACCTTTTACGTAACACAGATCATGGACCATTTTAATTTGAGCCGGTATTTTGAGGTGATCGCCGGGACGGACCTCAATGGACCGAAAGTAACCAAATCTCAGGTGATCGAGGAAGCTCTGGAAAGAATGAGCCTTTCTGACCACCGTGACCAGGTGATCATGGTGGGTGACAGAGAACATGACATTTTCGGAGCCAGACGATGCGGGATCCAGTGTGTGGCTGTATCTTACGGATATGGAAGCAGAGAAGAACTGGAAAAGGCACAGCCTCTTCAGATCGTAGCTTCCGCAGATGAACTTCTGAATTTTTTCGTCTGACCCCTCTGCACAGACAGAATATTTTTCAAATAGTGTGGAGGGAGCTTTATCCGGCAGGAATCCATTATCTTATCGGACAGATCCTCGGAAGCGCCGTGCTTCTCTGGCTGGCAGGGCATGTCGGCAACGCACAGGAAAGGTACTATAGTTATACGCTGGTGATCACCGGACTTACCGGAGTGCTGGTTATGTTTCCGGCAGTATATTTTTACCGGAAGGATCGTATAGGAAGGCTGATCGGCGGTTTGACTTCCGTTGAGGAACAAAGGCTATCTATTCCTGAAATGCTGCTTCTTCTTGCTGCTGGAGCCGGATTTGCCCAGTATGCCAATGTGCTGGTGGCGATCCTGCAGAACTGGATCTCATCCAGCTATGGAGAGACGATGACGAAGATTACCTCAGGAAAGAGTTTGTTTATGATGATCTTCTGGATGGGGATCATAGCGCCTGTTGCAGAAGAAATGATCTTTCGCTGGCTGATCTATCTGCGACTTCGGGATCACTTTTCTGTACTGTTTTCCGCTGTGATCTCTGCGGCGTTTTTCGGAATTTATCACGGAAATGTCCTGCAGGCTGTGTATGCGTTTGTTCTGGGAGGGATTTTTGCGTGGTTTCTGGAGATGGGCGGTAATAAGTGGACCAGTGTGCTGATGCACATCGGAGCCAATACCTGGATACTTATTTTCAGTGAATACGCCCAGACTCTGGTGGAAAAAGCCGGAGCAGGAAGCCTTCTGATGATCTATGGTGTTTTTGCGGCAACGATGATTGGAGGATATCAGTATTTTGCACGCCGGGGAGAAAAACGTGGCTACCGGGCTGTCTGATCCAATGTGGAACACGAATGTCTGCCTGCTACTGGATCAGGCAGAGTGATAGATGAATATTTGCTTTACAGAGAATCTGTAGTGGAATCATAGTATAAGGATGCCATTACAGATTTTTTTATAAAAATATGCCGGAATCTTTTGCTGCCGGTAAATTTATATAGATTTTATATTTATTTAAGAGACCATTTCTTGCGTACCTTTGTATCATGTGCTATCATAAGTGTATTAAAAGAATTAATACACTTAATACACAGATTACAGAGAAAGGAGCGTCGTATGTTATTCTTGGACTATCAGGACAGACGTCCCATTTACGAGCAGATCGTAGAGAAATTCCGGATGCTGATCCTGTCAGGAGCTGTGGAGCCATCTTCCAAGATGCCGTCTGTGCGGCAGCTGGCCGTGGAATTATCCATCAATCCCAATACCATCCAGCGGGCATATATGGAACTGGAGCAGCAGGGGCTGATCTGTCCGGTGAAGGGAAAAGGCAGTTTTGTCACAGACAGCAGCAGGATCAGGCAGATCGGTATGGAAGAAACCTTAAGTGAGCTGAAAAAGATCACAGAAAAGGGAATGGCTCTGGGAGTAGGTGAGGAAGAAATGATCGGTGTGATCTGCTCATGCTATAAGGAGGGAAACAATGATTGAGATAAAAAACTGCAGTAAAGCTTTTGGCAAAATACAGGCAGTAAATAAGGTCACCATGGATATCGGGGAACGGGAGGTTTTTGGACTGATCGGCTCCAACGGTGCGGGAAAAAGTACTCTGCTTCGTATCATGGCCGGGATCATCCGTCAGGACAGAGGAGAGGTGCTGATGGATGAAGAACTGGTTTTTGAAAATGAAATGATCAAAGAACATTTTTTCTACATCCCGGACGATGCATATATTCCGGCAAATTACAATGCTCTGGAGATGGCAGAATTTTACCGTTGTATTTATCCGGGATTTCAGCAGGCACGTTTTGAGACAATGATGAAGCAGTTTCATCTGGATGGAAAACGAAAAATCAGCACTTTTTCCAAGGGAATGAAGAAACAGCTTCTGGTGATCCTGGGAATCAGTGCAGGAACGAAATATCTGTTCTGTGATGAAACCTTTGATGGCCTTGACCCGGTAATGCGCCAGGCAGTAAAAAGCATTTTTGCATCGGAGATCATGAGTCGTGAATTTACGCCGGTGATCGCTTCCCACAATCTCCGTGAGCTGGAAGATATCTGCGATCACATCGGGCTTCTTCATCAGGGAGGAATTCTCCTTTCCAGAGATCTGGAGGATATGAAATTCCACATCCATAAGATCCAGTGTGTACTTACTGACAAAAAGAAAGAAGAAGAATTAAAGAAAGAGCTGGATGTTTTGAAAACAGAGCATCAGGGCTCCCTGCTGCTTATTACTGCAAGGGGAACAAGAAGAGAGATCATGGAGAAGATACAGGCAAAAAATCCTCTTTTCTGTGAAGTGCTCCCACTGACTCTGGAAGAAATATTTATCAGCGAAACGGAGGTGGCAGGCTATGAAGTCAAAAATTTATTCCAGTGAATATATGAAATCTTCTTCTAAAGGACAAAGGTGGATCCCGGCATTTGCCATGATTGCATTTCTCCTGGCATTTCCGGTAGCGGAACTTATGTTGATGGGAAAATGGAATGAGCGCAGTTATACTCAAAGTCAGCTTTCCTATCTGTATTCCAGCCTGTGGAGCAGTGACTTTCTCACAATGGGAGCAGTTGTGGCTGCGGTAACAGCATTTTTTGCAGCAGTAAGCGGCTTCTGGTATCTGTATTCCCCGAGAAAAGTGGATTTCTATCACAGCCTTCCGGTAAAGCGAAGTGCACTGTTTCTGCACAGAGTATTCCTGGCTGTTCTTTATTATCTGGTACCATATGTGATCATGGAATTTGCTGCGGTATGCATCGGGGCAGCCAGAGGATATTACAGCCTTTCCATCATGAAAAAGGCGCTGATACTGCTGGTGATCCATCTCCTGATGTATCTGCTGGTATATTTCTCCACAGCGCTGGTGATCGCCTGCACCGGTACCATGCTGATGGGAGCACTTGCATGGGCAGGGCTGTTTACCTACAGTATCATTCTGGCAGCGATGCTGCAGATAAGCGGACATTTATTCTTTGATACCTGGTACGAAGGCAGTTACGGGATCCTGGCAGCAGTGCGGGACCTGGGCTCTCCCCTTATGGTGATCGTAAGCTTTATGGATAAATACAGCAGCGGGAACTATGGAAAACAGTTATTGATACTGATCTTTGTGCTGCTGCTTATGGCAGTATTATCCTGGATGGCATTTTGCAGGCGAAAATCAGAGAATACCGGAAAAGCACTGGTATATACCTGGATGGAACCGGTCTTAAGTGCTCTGATCACAATACCATCCGGACTGGGGATTGGTCTGATCTTTTATATGATCCCGGAAGATTCATCCAAAACAGCATGGTGGATCTTCGGAATGATACTGGGAACGATCCTGGTCCATGGAGTTCTGGAAGTGATCTACGAAATGGATTTTCGCAGATTTTTCCGCAGAAAAGTGCAGCTTATGATCTTTGGAGGTGTTGTGGCGATCTGTGCGCTGACCATGAAAATAGATCTTCTGGGATATGACAGATATTTTCCGGCTTATGACAATCTTCAGGGAGTTGTGGTAAATGTATGCAATCTCTCATATACTGAGCAGCTTTGCAATGTGGAAAAAAAAGAAAATGGAATCTATAAGATCCGGTATACTGCTACCTCAGACAATAGTTCCGGTCTGCTGGATCAGCCGGTGATGAAAAGTAAAGCATTGTATAACAGTCTGAAGGATATCAGGCTTCAGAATGAAAAAGGAAAAAAATCAGGAAGGCGCATGTATGTGCGTTACATAAATAAACAAGGATTCAGTGTATGCAGAAGCTATAGTGTATCTTCTGCACAGGCGCAGAATCTTATGGAAGCCTTGTATGACGAGCAGACATGGAAAGAAGACAGATATTCATTTTTCCAGCTGGACAAACAGTATCTGAAAGAGGTCACCGGTATTTTCTGTGACGGAGATATTCATTCCTTATTTGAGAAAAATGCAGAGAAGCGTCAGGCACTGGCAGAGGCGCTGAGAAAGGACATTTTGGAAAACGGCGGTCAGACAGTAAAAGACCAGCCATGTGCAATGCTGATGTTCGATTATGCGGGAATTCCGTCAGAAGGATACATGGATGAATGGGGAATGAATGTACCGGCTGTTCAGGAAGGAGAGAGGGTGTCTACCTCCGTTCTGGTGTATCCGGCATATAAGAGAACACTTGCAATTTTGGAAGAAACAGGATATCCTCTTTCCATGGATGAGCTGTCTGTTGAGTATATTGATGTTTATTACTTCAGCTCCGAAGCTGCCGGCGAAGATGATGAAGCTTTTTCCGACATTGAGCCTGTTTCGGATCTTGAAGAAACAGAGAACGGTTATAAAGTCCGTTACGATAAAAAGGAACAGCTGGAAGCTCTGAAAAAATGTATCCGTCCATCACAGCTGGTAAACGGATGGACTATCTGGAATGCAGATGTCACAATGGAAGTGGTTCTGGAAGGACAGGAGAGCACCGGCGGGGATTCCGGACTTTATATGACATTTGCCGGTGAGATCCCGGATTTTATCAGAGCAGATGCAAAGGCAGCCCATGTAACAGAATGGGAGGTAAATGATTAATGGAAAAACCAGTCCGGCTGGATAAATTTCTGGCAGATGCCGGCGCAGGTACAAGAAGCGAGGTAAAAAAATACATACAGAAGGGTCAGGTGCAGGTCAATGGAAAAACTGCGAAAAAACCGGAGCTGAAAGTATGGGAAGAAGATCAGGTGGTTATGAACGGGCAGGAGATCCATGCTGCACCGGAATATGTATACTATCTTTTTAACAAGCCGGCAGGCTGTGTCAGCGCAACGGAGGACTCCAGAGATAAAACGGTTCTCGACTATATTGAAGAAAAAGACAGAAGAAAGGGACTTTTTCCGGTAGGGCGTCTGGATAAAGATACAGAAGGATTCCTTCTGATCACAGACGACGGTCCTCTTGCACATGAGCTTCTTTCTCCGAAAAAGCATGTGGATAAGATCTACTATGCAAAAGTATCCGGGAAAGTGACAGAAGAAGATGTCGTGAAGCTGGCAGAAGGCGTGGATATCGGGGAAAAAGATCTTACACGACCGGCAAGGCTGGAGATCCTTTCTACCTGGGAGTCCGGTACAGAATCTGCAGAAGCCGGTAAGAACTGGGAATCTGAGATCCGACTTACCATCCACGAGGGAAAATTCCATCAGGTAAAACGGATGATGGAGGCACTGGGAAAAAAAGTAACTTATTTGAAAAGACTATCCATGGGGCCGCTGGCGCTTCCTTCAGATCTTCCGACAGGAAAATATCGTTCGCTCACCGAAAAAGAGCTGGAGCTTCTGAAGTCTGCCGGAAACCGCTGAAAAACAGAAAAAAATTGGAAAAATCCCCTTTACATAAGGGGATTTTCTATGCTATAATTCAGAAGTTGCAAAAATAAGCACGCACGGCGATTCTATAAGGATGGTGCCCTACGGTGTGAGGATGGGTCCAGAGAGAAGGCGACCTGTGCGGAAGAATTTAACCAAAAAGGAGAAAAGACATGAGCGTTATTTCAATGAAGCAGCTTTTAGAGGCAGGTGTTCATTTCGGACATCAGACAAGAAGATGGAACCCTAAAATGGCTCCGTACATCTACACAGAGAGAAATGGTATCTATATCATCGATCTTCAGCAGTCTGTAGGAATGGTTGACGATGCTTACAATGCAGTAGCAGATATCGTTGCCAACGGTGGACACATCCTTTTCGTAGGAACTAAGAAACAGGCTCAGGATGCTATCCGTACAGAGGCAGAGCGTTGTGGAGAGTTCTTCGTAAATGAGAGATGGCTTGGTGGTATGCTTACAAACTTCAAGACAATCCAGAGCCGTATCGCAAGACTGAAAGAGATCGAGACAATGGAAGCTGACGGAACATTCGACGTACTTCCTAAAAAAGAAGTTATCGAGCTTCGCAAAGAGCTTGTTAAGCTTCAGAAGAACCTTGGCGGAATCAAAGAGATGAAGAGAATCCCGGATGCTATCTTTATCGTAGATCCTAAGAAAGAGAGAATCTGCGTACAGGAGGCTCATACACTTGGAATCCCGCTTATCGGTATCTGCGATACTAACTGTGATCCGGAAGAGCTTGACTATGTGATCCCGGGAAATGACGATGCTATCCGTGCAGTAAAACTCATCGTTTCCAAGATGGCTGACGCTGTTATCGAGGCTAAGCAGGGAACTGCTGAGGCAGATGGCGAGATCGAGGCTGAGTCTGAGGAGTTTGCAGCTACAGAGGAATAATTCGTATAAACAGAATATTTCAGGAGGAAACGAACAATGGCTATTACAGCAGCACAGGTAAAAGAGTTAAGAGAGATGACCGGCGCCGGAATGATGGATTGTAAGAAAGCTCTTACATCTACAGATGGTGATATGGATAAAGCAGTTGAGTTCCTGCGTGAGAAGGGTCTTGCTACAGCACAGAAGAAAGCAAGCCGTATCGCAGCAGAGGGTCTTTGCAAAACTCTGGTAACAGAGGATGGAAAGAAAGCAGTCGTTGTTGAGGTTAATGCTGAGACAGACTTCGTTGCAAAGAACGAGAAATTCCAGAGCTATGTTGCAGATGTTGCAGCACAGGCACTTAACACAACAGCAGCTGATATCGATGCTTTCCTTGCTGAGGCATGGGCACTTGATACAACTAAGACTGTAAAAGAGGCTCTTGCAGCTCAGATCGCAGTAATCGGCGAGAACATGAACATCCGTAGATTTGCTCAGGTTGAGGAGCAGAACGGATTCATCGCTTCCTACACTCATATGGGTGGAAAGATCGGCGTTCTTGTAGACGTTGAGACAGATGTTGTTAACGATGCTGTTAAAGAGATGGCTAAGAACGTAGCTATGCAGATCGCAGCTCTGAAACCGCAGTACACAAGCGACAAGGAAGTAAGCGCTGACTATATCGAGCATGAGAAAGAGATCCTTATGGCTCAGATTCAGAACGACCCGAAGGAGTCCCAGAAACCGGCTAAGGTTATCGAGGGAATGATCACAGGACGTATCAAGAAAGAGCTCAAAGAGATCTGCCTTCTTGACCAGACATACGTAAAAGCAGAGGACGGAAAACAGTCCGTTGCTAAATACGTAGAGCAGGTAGCAAAAGAGAACGGTGCTAAGATCCAGATCAAAGGCTTCGTTCGCTACGAGACAGGCGATGGTCTTGAGAAGAAAGAAGAGAACTTCGCTGAGGAAGTCGCAAAACAGATGAACGCATAATCTTACAGTTCGCATAAGAATTTGAACCGTAATTTTATCATGTAAATCAATGAAAAACCTTGAATTTCCTATGAAAATGGGATGATTCAAGGTTTTTTTGCGTATTGGGGAATAAATTCGAGACTGTGAGAAAAAGTCTGTAAATAAGATTCTTCTATGATATGCAAGGTTGGCAAGCCTGAAAAACAGGCTTCTCACCCTTGTTTTATATATAACAGTGGTAGGGCGGTGGAATTTAAATAAAAAATTTACACTTTACAAATAACAGATAAAGTATTAAAATAAACAAAAAGATATCTTCAGGGCAGGGTGTGATTCCCTACCGGCGGTAGAGCCCGCGAGCCGAAAGGCATGATCCGGTGAGATTCCGGGGCCGACAGTATAGTCTGGATGGAAGAAGATGATAGTACAGTTGATTTTTGTATGAATGAATGTAGTATCAGAGCTCTGAGATGGTGATCCATTTCAGAGCTTTTTATGTAGGAAATAATCAGACATTCATTTATTGATCATATGTAACAGATCAATTCCACCCTGCAGATATTTCTGCAGGCTTTTTTTGTATTTGGCACATCGTTTTCGAAATAAATATACCACTCACTTGCCTGTGAATCCGATTGCACAGGTCTAAAAGCCTCGGCGCACCAGGCAAAGAACAGGAATAAGAAAGAAGGAATAAAAATGACGGATCAGGAATATATGCTTCGGGCGATTCAGCTGGCCAAAAAAGGAGAAGGCTGGACGAATCCCAATCCGATGGTAGGGGCAGTGATCGTAAAAGACGGAAGGATCATCGGGGAAGGCTATCATAAAAAGTATGGAGAACTTCATGCGGAACGTAATGCAATTGCTTCCCTCACAGAATCAGCAGAAGGTGCGGTGATTTATGTTACGCTGGAGCCTTGCTGTCATCATGGAAAAACACCTCCATGTACGGAAGCGATCATTGAACAGAAGATCAGAAAAGTGGTGATCGGTTCCCGAGATCCGAATCCGAAAGTGGCAGGAAAAGGTGTACAGATGTTAAGGGAAGCCGGTGTAACAGTAGTTGAAGATTTTATGAGAGAAGAATGTGATCAGCTGAATCCGGTGTTTTTCCATTATATTACTACGAAAACCCCATACGTGGTGATGAAGTATGCCATGACACTGGATGGGAAGATCGCAACGAAGACAGGAGCATCAAAATGGATCACCGGAGAAGCGGCAAGAAAAGAAGTACAGCATATGCGGCATCAGTACATGGGGATCATGGCAGGTATTGGAACTGTGCTTGCAGATGATCCGATGTTAAACGTCCGGGTAGAAGGCTGGAAAAGTCCTGTCAGGATTGTGTGCGACAGTAAGCTCAGGATCCCGCCGGACAGTCAGATCGTAAAAAGTGCGGAAAAGTACCGGACGATCGTGGCTTATGCAGATCAGAAAAATACAGAAGAAAAAATAAAAATATTACATACCATGGGAGTTGAGACCATTTACTGTCCGGATGAAAAGGATCAGATAGACCTTAAGAAGCTGATGACAGATCTTGGAAACAGGGGTATTGACAGCATCCTCCTGGAGGGAGGCGGTACGTTAAATGACAGTGCCCTGCGAGCCGGAATTGTAAAGGAAGTACAGGCTTTTGTGGCACCAAAGCTGTTTGGTGGTGTGGCCGGGAAGACACCGGTAGAAGGTATCGGAGTTGAATTCCCGTCTGAAGCAGTAGAACTGAAATATATAGATATCTGCCAGATCGGTGAGGACATCCGGATAAGATGTCAGGTGTGTGAGAAAAAACAGGAGGAATCATGTTTACAGGAATCGTAGAAGAGAAAGGAAAAGTCCGTTATATACAGCTGACAGGAGAATCAGGGATCCTGGCAGTGAAAGCCCGGAAAGTCCTGGAAGGGACAAGAATCGGTGACAGTATTGCTGTGAATGGTGTGTGTCTGACAGTTACGTCGATCCAGCCGGACGGATTTACTGCCGATGTGATGGCAGAGACTATCAGAAGAAGCAGTCTTGGCAGCTGTAAAGCCGGAAGCCAGGTAAACCTGGAACGTGCAATGGCTGCAAATGGCAGGTTCGGGGGACACATAGTAAGCGGCCATATTGATGGGACTGGAGTGATACGTTCCATGCTCCGGGAAGAAAATGCCATCTGGGTATCAATTGAGACATCGCCACAGATCTTGCATCTGATCGTGGAAAAAGGATCCGTTTGTATTGATGGGATCAGCCTGACAGTTGCAAGGGTTGATGAAGCTGGTTTTCAGGTGTCGGTCATTCCACATACAGGAGAAGAAACCACCCTTTTGGAAAAGATGCCGGGGGATCTGGTTAATCTGGAAAATGATGTGATCGGAAAATATGTAGAAAAACTGCTTGGCATCAGAAAAAACGAAGAAGAGAAAAAAAAATCCGGAATTACGATGGAGTTTCTTGAAGAATTCGGGTTTTAGAACAGGAGGATATACAGTATGTCACAAAATTATCAGTACAACACAATTGAAGAGGCACTTAGGGATCTTAAGGAAGGAAAAATAGTTCTGGTCACAGATGATCCGGACAGAGAAAATGAGGGAGATCTGATATGTGCGGCAGAGTTTGCGACCCGGGAAAATATTAATTTCATGGCGACTTATGCAAAGGGTCTTATCTGTACACCGATGAGTGCAGAAATTGCGGCGAGATTGAATTTTCCGCCGATGGTTGCTGAGAACACGGACAATCACAGTACAGCATTTACCGTGGCAGTGGATCACGCAGATACAACCACCGGTATCTCTGCGGCAGAACGCTCCTATACCATTATGAAGTGTGTGGATGATCAGTCAAAACCGGAGGATTTCAGAAGACCGGGACATGTATTTCCGCTTATTTCCAGAAAAGGCGGGGTTCTGGTACGAAATGGTCATACGGAGGCAACAACAGATCTTATGAGACTTGCCGGACTGAAAGAATGCGGCGTGTGCTGTGAAGTTATGAAAGAAGATGGCACTATGATGCGTACATCACAGCTATGGGAAATGGCAAAAGAGCATAACCTTACATTTATTACGATCCGTGATCTGCAGGATTATATAAGAATACATGAAAAGCATGTAAAGGAGGAAGCAGCTGCAAACCTCCCAACGCAGTACGGTGATTTTAAAATGTATGGCTATATCAATGACATTACAGGAGAGCATCATCTGGCACTGGTAAAAGGTGATCTAGGAGATGGTGAGGATGTGCTTTGCCGTGTACATTCGGAGTGCCTGACAGGAGATGCATTCGGATCGCTCAGATGTGACTGCGGCCTGCAGCTGCAGACAGCGATGCGCCAGGTAGAGGCGGAAGGCAGAGGGATCATTCTGTATATGAGACAGGAAGGCAGAGGGATCGGACTGATCAATAAGATCAAAGCCTATGCGCTTCAGGAACAGGGATATGATACCGTGGAGGCTAATGTGAAGTTAGGGTTTGCACCGGATCTCAGAGAGTACTGGGTTGGGGCACAGATACTGTCAGACCTTGGTGTGAAATCATTAAGATTACTGACCAATAACCCGGATAAAGTCTATGGGCTTGGCGAATTCGGGTTGAAGATCAATGAGAGAGTACCATTGGAGATTCCGGTACAAAAGTATGACCGGAAGTATATGAAGACGAAGCAGGAAAAGATGGGTCATATTTTTAAAGAAATAAATTTATAAAAAACAGCAAATAGCAGGAGGAAGAAAAAATGAGACAGATCAATTTAGTAGAAGGAAAAGTAGTAGCACCGGAGGGAATGAAGGTTGGTATCGTGGCAGCGAGATTCAATGAGATCATTGTGAATAAATTATTGGGAGGGGCAGTCGACGGACTGGTAAGACATGGAGTAGAAGAAGAGAATATTACTGCAGCATGGGTGCCGGGAGCATTTGAGATTCCGCTTACAGCACAGAAAATGGCACAGTCAGGAAAATATGATGCAGTTATCTGCGTGGGAGCTGTCATTCGTGGAGATACTTCACATTATGATCTGGTGTGCAATGAATCTGCCAAGGGGATCGCACAGGTTGAACTTGCAACAGGGATCCCGGTCTTATTCGGAGTGATCACGACTGAGAATATCGAGCAGGCTATTGCGCGGGCAGGAAGCAAAGCGGGAAATAAAGGCTATGACTGTGCGTTATCTGCGATCGAGATGGTCAATCTGATGAAGCAGCTCTAATAGATAGGGAAATAAATGATGACAAAAACAATCATATTCGATTATGATGGAACGATCCATCATACCATTGGAATCTATGAACCGGCATTTCGTGAAACCTATCAGTGGCTGACAGAACAGAAGGCTGCAGAAGAACGGGAGATAGGCTCGGCGGAAATTGCCGGCTGGCTGGGATTTAACAGTAAGGAGATGTGGAATACATTTTTGCCGGAGCTGGATCAGAGCTATAAAGAGCAGGCGAGCAGGATGGTAGGAGAACTGATGGTCAGACAGATCAGGAAGCATAAGGCAGTGTGGTATCCGGGAGCAGAGGAGATGCTTACAGCCTTGAAGAACCGGGGATATCATCTTGTGATCTTAAGTAACTGTAAAGCTTCCTATCGTGAGGCGCACTGGAAGGAATTTGGGATGGAACGATGGTTCGATCATTTTTATGACTGCGAATCGTATGGATTCCGTCCAAAGACAGAAATTGTGCAGGAAATCATCCGGGAATATACAGGCCCTTATCTGGTGGTCGGAGACAGGAGGCAGGATCTGGAATGTGCCAGAGCCTGCAAAAGCCCATTTATAGGATGCCTGTATGGATATGGTGAGAGCGGGGAGCTGAACGGAGCAGATCGTCTTGCAGAACATATAGAGGATATACCACAGTTGGTGATATGAGGATGAGCTCAGCTTTATCCGAAAGTAGAAGCTGTACATTGACAGAAGGCATAGGACTGACGGGAACGGCATAAATATTATAAAAATCCGAAGGATCCTAAAATATGATTTCCCTCAGTCTATGTATGATCGTAAAAAATGAAGAAGCAGTTCTTGAGAGGATCTTGAAGCCGGTTTCTCAGGTGATGGATGCGATCCTGATCGCAGATACCGGTTCTTCAGACAGAACAAAAGAGATCGCGGAGCAGTATACGTCGCAGGTGTTTGATTTTCCCTGGTGTGATGATTTTTCTGCTCCGCGTAATTTTCTTCTGGAAAAAGTCCGCACCGATTACTGGATGTGGCTGGATGCGGATGATGTCCTGGATGAAGAAAATCTGGAAAAACTGAAGAGTCTTAAAGAAACTCTGGATTCCGGAACAGATGTTGTAATGATGGAATATGCGGCAGGGTTTGACCAGAGCGGGAGAACAACATTTTCTTATTTTCGGGAGCGGATAATGAAAACATCCAGAAATTTCAGATGGAATGGGGCAGTTCATGAAACTGTGATTCCGGAGGGAAATATCATTTATTCGGATGTGGTGATCCGGCACCGGAAATGTGGAAAAGGTGATCCGGACCGTAATCTTCGCATTTATGAAAAAATGCTGGCAGGAGGAGAAACGCTGGAACCCAGACATCAGCTTTATTATGGGAGAGAACTGTATTATCATCAGCGTTATCCGGAGACAGAGGCTGTGTTGGTGGAGTTCCTGAAAAATCCATCCGGATGGCTGGAAAATAAGATCGATGCCTGTTTTGTACTTGGACAGTGCTACCGGAAAATGGGAGAAAAAAAGTACGCACTGGAAGCTTTTCTGTACAGTCTGACTATGGATGTGCCGAGGGCGGAAATCTGTTGTGAGGTCGGAAAGATTTTTCTGGAAAGAGAGCTTCCCAGACAGGCTGGCTATTGGTATGGGCAGGCGCTTACTGTGCCGTCAGATAAGAAAAAATGTGGATTTTTTATGGCTGAGTGTCATGGATTTGTGCCATATATGCAGCTTTGCGTTTGTTATGATAAGATGGGATGTCCGGAGCAGGCATTCTTTTTTCATAAGAAAGCGAAGGGACTGAAGCCGGAAGATCCGGGAGTATTGTATGACCAGAAATATTTCTGGGAAAAATATGGTCTGGTATAAAAGAAAAGATATCTTTATTATATTTTTCCTGGCAGGGTACAAGCTTGCGGGGATCCTATGCACAGGTAAAAGCTGTTGTCATATACTGTAGGGAAAGTTATTTTCCTATGAGGTGATCGAAGAATGCTGTTCAGGCATCGAAAACGTAAGGAAATGGAAATGCAGCAGGACAGTCATGAGGATTTGTCCTGTATGTCCTGTTATGGAAATCATAGTTCCTGTGGATGTGACAGATGTGGAACAAGAGGCTGCCCAGGCCCTGTGGGACCTACAGGACCAACCGGTCCCAGAGGCTGTCCGGGAGTTCCGGGTCCTATGGGTCCTCAGGGACCGCAGGGGGAACCGGGAATACAGGGATATACGGGAGCCACTGGTCCGGCTGGAGCAACGGGTCCAGCGGGAGTCATCGGTCCGACGGGAGCAACAGGAGCCACCGGTCCTGCAGGAGTAACAGGTCCGACGGGAGCAACGGGAGCGACAGGAGCAACAGGAGCAACGGGTCCAGCGGGAACGACGGGGGTAACAGGTCCGGCTGGTGCGATCGGAGCCACGGGTCCAGCAGGTCCAACAGGAGCAACAGGAGCCACCGGCCCTGCCGGAACAGTAACCCCGGCAGCTGCTGTTGGAAATGCAACAACGGTAGATGATATTGTGGAGGATTTTAATGCACTTCTTGCAAACCTTCGTGATGCAGGACTCCTGGAAAGATAGTGAAATGATAAACACACGTTACTGTGCGGCTGCGTATTTTATGCAGCCGCTGCATATTCTCCATAAAAATATTTCATTGTAGCTTTCTGACGAAAGGTGCTATAATATTTTTATCTAAGTATGATTATAGGGGATGAAATCGTGAAAAAAAACAAGTATGAGATCGATATGTGTAATGGGTCGATCATGGACAAGCTGATTTCGTTTTCACTGCCGCTGATGCTGTCCGGTATCCTGCAGCTGATGTTCAATGCAGTGGATATCGTGGTAGTGGGACGTTTCAGCGGAAGTGAGGCACTGGCGGCAGTAGGCTCCACTACCGCACTGATCAATGTGTTTACCAACCTTTTTATCGGGATCTCTCTTGGTGCCAATGTGCTGGCAGCCAGATTTTATGCTGCCGGTAAGGATGAAGAAATGTCAGAAACAGTACATACATCGATCTTACTGGCTCTGGTCAGCGGGGTCATCATGGCATTTCTGGGAGTGCTCTTTGCCAGGATCTGCCTGGAACTGATGGATACACCGGACGATGTGATCGATCTTTCTACTCTTTATATGCGTATTTATTTCCTGGGAATGCCGTTTTTTATGCTGTATAACTATGGTGCGGCGATCCTGCGTGCTGTGGGAGATACCAAGCGGCCGCTGGTCTTTCTGATCATTTCCGGCTGTGCCAATGCGCTTTTGAATCTGTTTTTCGTGATCGTGTGTCATTTAAGCGTGGCCGGTGTGGGAATCGGAACGGTGATCTCTCAGCTGATCTCCTGCATTCTTGTCCTTCGGTGTCTGTATCAGACAGAGGGAAGCTATCAGCTGCGTTTTTCAAAACTGTCCATAAAGGGAGAGTACCTGAAGCAGATCTTCCAGGTGGGACTGCCTGCCGGGATCCAGAGTACAGTGATCAATTTTTCCAATGTACTTCTTCAGTCTTCTGTAAACTCCTTTGGTTCCATTGCTATGGCAGGATATACAGCAGCCAATAATATTTTTGGATTTCTGTATGTGTCCGTGAATTCGGTTACCCAGGCCTGCATGAGCTTTACCAGTCAGAATTATGGTGTGCGAAAACCGAAACGTATGGACCGGGTGCTTGTTGACTGTATGATCCTGTCCTTTGTCGTATCCTTTGCCATGGGCTGTGGTGCATACTTTTTCGGTCCGCAGCTTCTGAAGATCTATACGGAAGACCCTAAGGTTATCCAATGCGGAATGGAGATTCTTGCCTATACCACAGTTACCTATTTCCTCTGCGGACAGATGGATCTGTTTCCGGGAGCACTGCGCGGAATGGGACGCTCCGGTGTCCCCATGATCCTGTCTATTATCGGAACGGTCGGCCTTCGAATTGTGTGGATTTTCGGAATTTTCCCGGCTCACAGATCACTGAAAGTACTGTTTATTTCTTATCCGGCATCCTGGATCCTTACGATCATCATGCAGGTGACCTGTTTCTGGTTTGTAAGGCGGAAAGTTCACAGGCAGCTTCTGGGAGAGACTGCAGAATAAAAACGAATACACAGAATATCAGAAAAAGCGGATAGAATTCCGCTTTTCTGTGTTTACGGGGAAAATAAAACAGGTCAACTCATGTCCATTTTGCAAACAGGAGACATTGGAGCTGGAAAATAAAGAATATGGAGGAAACATGGAATTATTAAAACCTGATTATTACGACGAATTTACCTGTATTGCAGACAAATGCACCATCAGCTGCTGCAGGGAATGGAAGATCAACATAGATGATGAAACCTACAGAAACTGGAAAACCATCCAGCCGCCGTCAGAGGTGCCCGGACACAGAAGCTGCCTGCAGGCCTATACCATGAAAAAGGACGGCAGCCGGATCATGAAGATGACGGAAGAGCACGATTGTCCTTTTCTTGCAAAGAACAGACTGTGCTATCTGGTAAGTGCTTATGGGGATTCGATGCTTTCAGAGACCTGCCAGATTTTTCCAAGGGAGATCCATGAATTTCAGGATCATAAGGAAGCGACCATGATGCCCTGTTGCCCGGCTGTCCTGGACATCTGGAAGGGGAAGAAAAGAATCGCTTTTCCGGAAACTCCAAAAGAAAAGGAACAGCCGCTTTTTCTTGTGCGCCGGAAGGTTATGGATCTTATAATGGATCCTGAAAAAACACCGGAGGAAATCCTTCTTGAAAGTTTTTATGTTCTGAAGGAACTTCACTGGAACATGCCGCTTACCACAGAGCTTGTGGAAGATTATTTTTCAGAGAAAACGATTCGCCAACTGGAACATGCTATTAATGAAATAGAGCTGCCTGTTCTGGATACCATGGACGAATGCAATGAACTTTTGCAGGACCTGGCTGTAAATTACCGGAAAGAGGGACTTTACCGGAAATATCTGGAGCCGGTGATGGAACTTGCGGAGGAATTGTCCGAAGAATATGAGGAAAAGGAACTGGTGGAAGCCCGGGAGGATTTTTATCGGAAATTTCGTGTATATGAAGACCTTCTCCGGAGCTTTCTTGCCAACGAAGTATATTCAGATCTTCTGACACCGGAGGGAGATCTGGAAGATGCCCTGGTCCATATGCAGTGGATCGGTATGGAATATGCCACCATCCGCCAGGCTGTTTTTCTTCGGTGGCAGAAAGATGGACGGGGATCTCTTCCCTACGAAACACTCCGGGATTATATGGTAGTGATCTCCAGAATGACCGGATATGAGGAAGACGATATCCGGGAATATCTTGAGAACAGTTTTGAAGAGCTTCTGTGGGAGTGGGGATATTTTGCGCTGATCACAGGGAAATGACTTTATAACTTAAAGTTATATTAAGTATTAAAAATATACATTTTAATTATATGATGTTTTGTGTTAGAATATAGGACGAATAGGGCAGCGGAGGAATGACTGCCCTGAAATGGATAACGATCAGAAAGGAACTTGTTTTATGGATAAGGGAACAATTTTTAAATTTCATAATGACCTTGATACCGATCAGATCATTGCATCCCAGTATCTGCTTCTGCCGAATCTGGATGAAATGAAAGGCCACACATTTGAATCACTGGATCCGGATTTTTCCAAAAAGGTTAAACCGGGAGATTTTGTAGTTGGAGGAGAGAACTTCGGATGCGGATCCTCCAGAGAGCAGGCACCGGGTGTTCTTAAGGCACTTGGAGTAAAGGCAGTTATTGCGAAATCTTTTGCCCGTATTTTTTTCCGCAATGCCATTAATATCGGACTTCCGGCAATTGTCTGTAAGGATCTTCCGGATGCTGTGAAGACAGGAGATACCCTGGAGCTTCATATGTCCGAGGGAACTGCTGTTGCTAATGGTAAGACTTATTCCTGCACAAAACTGCCGGAATACATGCAGAATATACTGAATCAGGGCGGCCTTATCGCTTCTCTGAACCGTGAGGAGGAATAAGAGATGGGAATGACGATCGCAGAAAAAATCATCGCGGCAGCGGCTGGAGTGGACAGTGTAAAACCCGGAGATATCTATACGGTTTCACTGGATCATCTGATGAGCAATGACGGAACCACACATCTGACTGTTGATATGTACAACAATAAATTAAAAAATCCTCATATTGCAGATACAAAGAAGCTGGTATTTATCGTAGACCATAACGTACCGTCTGACAGCCCGAAAACAGCAGCGTCCCAGAAAAAAATGAGAGATTTTGCAAGAGAAAATAATATTGATTTCTGGGAAGGAAAGGGTGTCTGCCACCAGATCATGATCGAGAATTATGTCCGTCCGGGACAGCTGATCTTCGGTGCTGACAGCCATACCTGTTCCTACGGAGCACTTGGTGCTTTCGGTACCGGTGTAGGATGCACAGATTTCCTTTACGGAATGGTGACCGGAACATCCTGGGTCATGGTTCCGGAAACCGTAAAATTTAACCTGACAGGGAAGCTTCCTGAGGGTGTTTACGCAAGAGATCTGATCCTTACCATTATCGGTGAGATCGGGGCAAACGGCTGCAACTATCAGGCAATGGAGTTTACCGGTGAGGGCGCCAGAACCTTAAGCATCAGCGACCGTATGGCACTTTGCAACATGGCTGTTGAGGCTGGTGCGAAGACAGGAATCTTTGAGGCTGATGATAAAGCTCTGGAATATCTGAAAGAGCATGGACGTGAGCCAAAAGCGGTATATCATAGCGATCCGGATGCTGTTTACGCAAGAGAGTATACCTTTGATCTTTCAAAAGTCCGTCCGGTTGTAGCGAAGCCAGACTTTGTTGACAATGTGGTTCCGGCTGAGGAAACCTGCGGCATCAAGATCAACGAAGCGTTCCTTGGCTCCTGCAATAACGGCCGTATTGAAGACCTCCGTGTAGGCGCAGAGGTGATCAAAGGCAAAAAAGTTGCAGAGGGAGTTCGTTTCCTGGTTGTTCCTGCAAGCCAGACCATTTATCGTCAGGCATTAAAGGAGGGGCTTATCGATATCTTCATGGAAGCAGGGGCTATTGTTATGAACCCGAACTGCAGTGTATGCTGGGGAAGCTGCCAGGGTGTTATCGGCGAGAATGAGGTTCTGATCAGCACAGGAACCCGTAATTTCAAGGGACGTGCAGGGCATCCGAGCTCCAAGGTTTACCTGGGATCTGCGGCAACAGTTACTGCATCTGCCGTTGCAGGTGAGATCGCAACTGCTGACAGAGTATAAGAGTTTCAGAAAAGATTTAAATAATATATTCAGAAATTATCAGAGGATGATCCGTTTCGGCGTGGGTTCTTATAACAGAGCAGACAGAAAACATTTGCCTGATGATACGGAACGGAATAAACAGGAGATATACATATGGAAGCATTTACAGGAAAAGTGTGGGTACTTGGTGATGATATTGATACGGATATCATTATCCCGACGGAGTACCTTGCACTGAAAACCATTGACGATATGAAACAGTACGGATTCAGCCCCCTTCGTCCGGAGCTGGCCGGACAGATCCAAAAGGGCGACATTATTGTAGCAGGAAAGAACTTCGGATGCGGATCCTCCAGAGAGCAGGCACCGGAGATCATCAAGGCACTGGGTGTGCAGTGTGTCATTGCGAAATCTTTTGCCCGGATCTTTTTCCGCAACTCCATTAACAACGGCCTTCTTCTTATTGAGCAGCCGGATCTTCATGACAATGTAAAAGAGGGAGATCAGGTTACGGTAGTAATGAATGAGCATGTAGAGCACAATGGAAAACAGTACCCGATCGCTTCTCTTCCGGAGAATCTGATGGATATCATCCAGGCTGGCGGACTGGTAAAAGCCATGCGTAAGCTGAACGGCCTGGACTAAAAAACGGAGAGGAGAGAAATAATGGGCGAGACGATCATTGAAAAAATTATCAGACATAATACAGGCAAGGCAGTAAAACCTGGTGATATCGTGACGGTCAATGTGGACAGAGTGATGATCCATGATATCTTTATTCCGTTTGTAGCGGAAAAATTTGAGGAGATGGGCTTTCAGAAGCTGTGGGATTCGGACAAGGTTGTTCTGATCTATGACCATCTTGTACCGGCAAGTCAGCAGGATGATACCAGACATTTCCATGTGGGAGATGCTTTTGCAGCTAAATATGGCATGAAAAACGTACACAGAAGTGACGGTATCTGTCATCAGCTTATGACTGAGGCAGGTTATGTTAAACCCGGTAATATTGTATTTGGCACAGACAGCCATACCACGACTTATGGATGTGTCGGTGCGTTTTCTTCCGGCATCGGTTACACAGAGATGGCCAGCATCTTGGGAACAGGAACCATGTGGATCAAGGTTCCGGAAACCATAAAGGTTGTGATCGACGGAGAACTTCCGGAGAATGTCATGTCCAAGGATATCATCCTCCGCCTGATCGGTGACCTTCGTGCAGATGGAGCTACTTACCGTGCTCTGGAATTTTGCGGAAGCACCATTGAAAATATGTCTGTGGCAAGCCGTATGACTATGGCGAATATGGCAATTGAGGCCGGTGCGAAATGTGCACTTTTCACACCGGATGAGAAGACAGCTGCTTACTGCAACGTAGAGCTTGATGATTATCAGAAGAGTCTTGTGGGAGATGAGGATGCTGTCTACATGAAGACCATAAGTTATAAAGCAGAGGATTTTGTGCCGGTAATGGCATGTCCGTCTCAGGTGGACAAGATCCGTGATGTCAGTGAGCTTCAGGGTGAGACCATCGACCAGGTATTCATCGGTTCCTGTACCAACGGACGTCTGGAGGATCTTATGGCGGCAGCAGAGGTGCTGAAGGGCAAAAAGGTTGCAGACTTTGTAAAGCTGATCGTGACTCCTGCCAGCCGCAAAATTTACCGTCAGGCTATTGAGCTTGGCATTCTGGATACTCTTGCGGAAGCAGGGGCTATCATTACACATCCGGGTTGCGGACTTTGCTGCGGAAGGACCGGCGGAATCCTGACAGACGGTGAAAAGGTCGTGGCAACCAACAATCGTAATTTCCTGGGACGTATGGGAACTTCCAAGGTTCAGATCTATCTGGCATCTCCGAAAACAGCAGCAGCCTGTGCCGTTGCAGGCAAGATCGTAATGCCGGAATAAGAAGCAGAAGATTCTGAGAGAAATACTGTTGCCAGAAACAGATAAAGAAACGTATGAGAAAGACAGATTTTCGCAGAGGCGTCAGTCTGTCTTTTTTTACCGGATCAGAAGGATCCGGGATAAGTCATTTTTACAGAAAATGGGATTTATTGTATTATAATAACAGCCAGTGTGACAACATAACATATATTACATAAGACTCGAGGGATAAGGGTATGGAGAAAAGATCAACCATCAGTAAAAAGACACTGAAGATCATACTTGGGATCTGCATTGGCGTAACGATCCTGGCAGTGGCAGGGTTATTTGTCTATACATACTTGGCAGATCACAATACGCTGGGACGGAAGATTTCCATATGGGGAGTGGATGTTTCCGGACTGGATGCAAAGCAGGCAGAAGAAAAGATCACTGCGGAATTTGCAGATCGTCCGGTATCCTTTCAGGAAAATGATCAGGAAGTTTACAGTACTACTTTGAAAGAGCTGGGCTACAGTCTCAATGAAGAAGCCCTTCTGAGTAAGCTTACAGAAATTCAGAAACAGCGGGAAGAGAGCCGGAAGCTTTTTCCAAAGGAAGAAAATATAGAACCGGAATGTCAGATCGAGGAAGATGAGGAGCAGGAAAAGCAGGCTCTCGATCTTTCAAATTTCGGTACGGAAGAAAGAAAAGCTTCTGTTGATGCAGCCATTCAGTACGATAAGGAGAAAAAAGAATTCACCTTTGTGAAACAGGTACAGGGGACGGAGATCGATCCGGATAAGCTGGAGACTACCGTGGACACAAATCTGAACGCAGCATTTGATACGGCTCTGCTTGGGGATACCATCACAGTACCGATCAACAAGCATGTGTATGTAAGCCCGACGGTCACTGTAACAGAGGATATGAAAAATAAGATTACAGACCTGAACAGCCAGCTGAAGAAATACCGCAGCAGTACAGTAACTTATACATTCGGAAGTGAAACGGCTGTTCTGGATTCCGATACGATCACATCCTGGCTGAAGGCTGAGGGGGAGACGCTGACTTTAGATGAAGAAGCCATTAAAGCCTACATCAGTGAGCTTGCCAACAAATACAATACCATTTATGTTCCCCGCACCTTTCATACATCTGCGGGAACGGATGTGACCATTGAGGGAAATGAGTACGGATACCGGATCGATCAGGACGGAGAATATGCGCAGCTTCTGGAAGACCTGAAAAGTGGTACTGCTGTAACAAGAGAGCCTGTTTACAGCAAAAAAGGATACCAGAGAAACGGAACAGACGATCTGGCAGGCAGTTACATAGAGGTCAGTCTGGATGCACAGCATTTGTGGCTGTACAAGGACGGATGCCTTGTGACGGAAACAGATATTGTCAGCGGTAAGCCGGTGAAGGGGCGTGAAACATATCGTGGTGCATGGCCGATCGCCTACAAGGCGAGTCCCTTTAACCTTACCAGCAATGAATATGGTTACGATGTAAAGGTTAATTACTGGATGCCTTTTGTCTACGGACAGGGACTTCATGATGCGTCCTGGCAGTCATCCTTTGGCGGGAACCGTTATAAAACCAACGGAAGCCACGGCTGCATCAATCTGCCTAAGGATCAGGCAGCACTGATCTATAACACCATTGATGCAGGTTATCCGATCATTATTTACTGATAGGAGCAAAAAAGCTTCGGAGAGATCCGGAGCTTTTTTTATGCCCGAAAATGAAAATTATCATGGAAGCAGGATCGTAAATGATAAGGCTTTTCAAAAGTACGTTAAAAAAAACACAAAAAAATATCGAAAAAGCCTTGTCGAAACAGAAATAACGTGATATGATGATTTCGGAAATCGAGCTAATACACTTCTTAATTGCGGAGGAAGAGTGTTTTTCTCTTTTATTTGGGTGCAAATTGATAAAAAACTCAAATAAGTGTTAGTTGAGATTTCATTTTTTTATTCATGTATCGTTAAAAAAAAGACAATATATGAACAAGAATATCTACTATAAACGTCAGATTTTAGACTAAGAAAGGATAATGAAAGGTATGAAGTACAGTTATTATCCGGGTTGCACCCTGAGAACAAAGGCCAAAGATCTGGATGAGTATGCCAGAGCCAGTGCCGCAGCCCTTGGGTTTGAGCTTGAGGAGATCGAGGACTGGCAGTGTTGTGGTGGTGTTTATCCGCTTGGCACAGACGAGATCGCCACAAAGCTTTCTTCCGTCCGTGCGTTAAACCAGGCAAAAGAAAAAGGCCAGGATCTGGTGACGATCTGTTCAGCCTGTCATCATGTGATCAAGCGTGTCAATGATGATATGAAAAATGTGGAAGATATCCGGACCAGAGCCAACAATTATATGCAGCTGGAAGCTCCCTATGAAGGAGAGACAACCGTTCTCCATTATCTGGAAGTTCTCCGGGACAGAGTCGGTTTTGATAAACTGAAAGAAAAAGTAGTAAATCCTTTTACCGGAAAGAAGATCGGAGCCTATTACGGATGTCTGCTTCTGAGACCTGGAAAGATCATGGCATTTGATGATCCGGAAAATCCAAGGATCATGGAGGATTTTATCCGTGCCCTTGGCGCTGAGCCTGTGATCTATCCTTACAGAAATGAATGCTGTGGAGGATATATATCCCTGAAAGAAAAAGAAATGTCACAGAATATGTGTGAAAAGATTGAAGAAAGCGCAGCAGGCTTTGGCGCAGATATGCTGATCACTGCCTGTCCGCTTTGCAAATACAATCTGAATAAAAATTCCGGAAATAAAATGCCGGTTTACTATTTTACAGAGCTTCTGGCAGAAGCCCTTGGCGTCAAAGAGGAGGTGGCAAAATGAGAGATAACCATTCTGCTGCGGAAAAAATAAAGGAGATCAGCGGGACCAATCCTCTGAAATGTATGAAGTGTGGCAAATGCTCTGCTACCTGCCCATCCTTTGACGAGATGGATATCAAGCCTCATCAGTTTGTGTCCTACGTGATCAATGAAAATATCGAAGCACTTGTAAATTCAGCATCCCTGTGGAAATGTCTTTCCTGTTTTGCCTGTGTGGAGCGCTGTCCGCGAGACGTAAAACCCGGAAAGATCATTGACGGGGCAAGACAGCTGGTTGTTCGGGAAAAAGGCGGAGACTATCTTTCACCAAATGAAATTCCGGAGCTTCTTGATCCGGAGCTTCCTCAGCAGCTGCTTGTAAGTGCGTTCAGAAGATACAGGAGGTGAGAAAGTGCAGAGAATCGGTGTATTTGTCTGTCATTGCGGAAGTAATATTGCCGCTACGGTAGACGTGAAAAAGGTTGTGGAGATCATTGCAAAAGAGCCAGGAGTTGTCCATACAGAAGATTATCAGTATATGTGTTCCGAAGCAGGACAGTCCAGGATCCAGGAAGCCATCCGTGAAAAAAATCTCACAGGAGTGGTTGTCTGTTCCTGTTCTCCGCGTATGCATGAGGCAACTTTCCGTAAGGCAGCGGAAAAGGCCGGCCTGAATCCATATATGGTGGAGATCGCAAATATCCGTGAGCACTGTTCCTGGATCCACAAGGATATGCAGGAGGCTACGGAGAAGGCCGTGATCCTTGCAAGAGCAGCAGTAGCAAAAGTCAATTTAAATGCTCCTCTTCAGCCGGGAGAAAGCCAGGTTACAAAGAGAGCCCTGATCATCGGAGGCGGTATCGCCGGAATCCAGACGGCTCTTGATATTGCCGATGCAGGCTATGAAGTTGATATTGTGGAAAAAACACCAAGTATCGGCGGAAGAATGTCACAGCTTGACAAAACCTTCCCTACTCTGGATTGCTCCGCATGTATCCTTACTCCAAAAATGGTGGAGGCTGCAGCTCACGAAAAGATCAATATCTATACATACAGTGAAGTAGAAAAAGTTGCAGGTTTTGTAGGAGATTTTACTGTTGATATCCGCAAAAAAGCGCGAAGTGTCAACATGGACAAATGTACAGGCTGTGGAGTCTGCCAGGAAAAATGTCCTTCCAAAAAGATTCCAAATGAGTTCAACAGAGGGCTGAACAACCGGTCAGCTATTTATACTCCGTTTGCACAGGCGATTCCAAATGTTCCTGTGATCGATAGAGAGCATTGCCTGAAATTTAAGACAGGCAAATGTGGTGTCTGCTCCAAAGTATGTCAGGCAGGAGCCATTGATTACGATCAGCAGGATGAGATCGTAACACAGAAATACGGAGCAATCGTGGTGGCAACCGGATTTGATACCATCAAGCTTGACAAATATGATGAATACGCATACAGCCAGAGCAAGGATGTGATCACATCTCTGGAGCTGGAGCGTATCATGAATGCTGCAGGACCTACAAAAGGACATCTTGAGCGCCTTTCCGATGGAAAAGCACCGAAGGAGATCGTATTTATCCAGTGTGTTGGAAGCCGTTGCTCCGATGACCGTGGAAAGCCATACTGTTCCAAGATCTGCTGTATGTACACAGCTAAGCATGCCATGCTGATCCGTGATAAATATCCGGATACCAATGTGACGGTATTTTATATTGATGTCCGTACACCTGGTAAAAACTTCGATGAGTTTTACAGAAGAGCAGTTGAGCAGTATAACGTAAACTACATCAAAGGTCAGGTAGGAAAAGTAATTCCGCAGCCGGATGGAACACTTCTTGTTCAGGGCTCGGACCTTCTTGATAATAAGCAGATCTTCAAGAAAGCAGATATGGTAGTTCTTGCAACAGCCATTGAACCGAATCCGGATGTACGTAAGATTGCTACTATGCTTACTGCAAGTATTGACACCAACAATTTCCTTACAGAAGCCCATGCAAAGCTTCGTCCTGTAGAATCACCGACAGCAGGAATTTTCCTTTCCGGTGTATGCCAGGGACCAAAGGATATACCGGAGACAGTTGCCCAGGCAGGAGCTGCGGCTGTTAAGGCCATAGGACTTCTTGCAAAGGACAAGCTGACAACCAATCCATGTACGGCAAAATCCGACGAGCTTCTCTGTAACGGATGCTCTACCTGTGCAAATGTATGTCCTTACGGAGCGATTTCCTATGAGGAGAAACAGGTCAACGATCACGGTATCCGTGAGACAAGAAGAGTTGCGGTTGTCAATACAGCACTTTGCCAGGGCTGCGGTGCCTGCACAGTAGCCTGCCCGTCAGGAGCCATGGACCTTCAGGGCTTCTCCAACAGACAGATTATCGCGGAGGTGGATGCAATATGTCGATAGAAACAAAGGAAGAATTCAGACCAAAGATCGTGGCATTCTGCTGTAACTGGTGCAGCTACGCCGGAGCAGACCTTGCCGGAAGCAGCCGTTTGAGCTATCCGGCGGATGTAAAGATCATCCGTGTTCCATGTTCCTGCCGTGTCAATCCCATGTTCATCCTCCGTGCCTTTGAAAAAGGAGCCGATGGTGTGATCATGTGCGGATGCCATCCGGGAGACTGCCATTACAGTACCGGAAACTATTATGCAAGAAGACGTATGACACTTCTGTTTTCAATGCTGGATTATATTGGGGTGGAAAACGGAAGAACACGTGTGGAATGGGTATCTGCCGCAGAAGGCGTGAAATTTTCACAGACTATGAATGAGTTTGTTGAGAAGATCCATTCATTTGGTAAAAACGTGAGATTGGAGGATATAAGATGCAGGAGCTGATAAAACGTGCAAAAGAACTGCTTGCAGATGGCACGGTAGTCCGGGTTCTTGGGTGGAAAGCCGGAGATCTTGCCTTTAATCCGGAACCAGCCTATTTTGAAACACCGGAATCTCTGGAGGATTTTGTCTATGATGGATTCTGCGGTGCCAATTTAAGCAAATATATGATCGAAGCTTCCAAGCTGGAAGGAAAAACCATGGTCTGTCTGAAGCCCTGCGATACATATAGCTTTAACCAGCTTTTGAAAGAGCATCGTGTAGACAGAGAAAAAGCCTATATCGTAGGTGTTGGCTGTAAAGGAAAGCTGGATATTGAAAAGATCCGCAAAATGGGGATCAAGGGTATCCGGGGAATTTCCGGAGCAGAGATTACCGGAGATGCTGAGACATTGACTGTGGATACTGTTTACGGAGAAAAAACCTGTGCATACAAAGATGCCATGCTGGAACGCTGCCATGTATGTAAAGGAAAAGAGCATAAAATTTACGATGAACTGATCGGTGAGTCAAAGGAGACAAAGGACGCTGACCGTTTCGCAGAAGTTGAGCGGATCGAGGCAATGAGTCCGGAAGAAAAATTTGCATTCTGGCAGAGCGAGCTGAGTAAATGTATCCGCTGTAATGCCTGCCGTAATGTATGTCCGGCCTGCAGCTGCCGCAAATGCGTTTTTGACAGCAACAAGTTCGACAGCGCCCAGAAGGCAAATGTGGATTCCTTTGAGGAAAAGATGTTCCATGTGATTCGTGCCTTCCATGTAGCCGGAAGATGTACGGACTGTGGCGAGTGCAGCAGAGTCTGCCCGCAGGGAATTCCCCTTCATCTGTTTAACCGTAAGTTTATCAAGGATATTGATGCGTTTTACGGTGAGTATCAGGCAGGCGAGGATGCGGAGTCAAAGGGTCCGCTTACCAGCTTTACCTTTGAGGATGTAGAGCCAGGGATCGTGGCAGAAAGGGGATAATGTATGTATAAGATCGCAGTAGAAAATCTGCCGGCATTATTCCGGAAAATTGCCGCAGACCAGGAATTATATTTACCGGTAAAGGTAAGTGAGCAGGTGAACTTCAAGGCATGGAGCGAGGATGCAGAAGTTTCCCTTGAAACACTGAAAACCGTGAAATCACCGAAGGATGCTTTCTTTCCGCAGAGTGAAAATCTCTATATCTGTAAAAAAGATGGGAAAAATATCAGCATTGAGCCTCAGGCACTAAAAGACCAGAATTTTGTCGTATTCGGAATGAGAGCCTGTGATGTACAGGGCGTGAAAGTTCTCGACAATGTGTTCCTTGGGGATCCGGTGGATACTTTTTACCAGGCAAGAAGAGAACATGGAACTATTGTAGCGCTTGCCTGTCATGAACCGGAGGAAAGCTGCTTCTGTAAAGTATTTGGCATTGACGCTGCAGATCCGGAAGCAGATGTTGCAGCCTGGATCATCGAGGGAGAGCTTTTCTGGAAGCCTCTCACAGAAAAAGGAAATGCTTTGACAGAAGCTGTGAAGGAGCTCTTGGCAGATTCTGATGAGACAAAGGTAGAAGCGGAAAAGAAGGCGATCCGTGATATTATCGAGCTTCTTCCATATACACATCTTTCACTGGAAGGATGGGCGCAGGAAGAATATATGGACCGTTTCAATTCTCCTGTATGGGAGAAACTGTACAAGCCTTGTCTTGCCTGCGGAACCTGTACCTTCGTATGTCCGACCTGTCAGTGCTATGACATTAAGGATTACGACACAGGGCACGGTGTTCACCGTTACCGCTGCTGGGATTCCTGCATGTACTCTGATTTTACCATGATGGCTCACGGAAACAACCGTACCAGCCAGATGCAGAGATTCCGTCAGAGATTTATGCATAAGCTTGTTTATTATCCGTTAAATAATGACGGCATGTTCTCCTGTGTTGGCTGCGGCCGTTGCGTGGAGAAATGTCCGGAATCTTTAAATATCGTAAAAGTCATCAAGGCCTTTGAAAAACAGGGAGGTGAAAAGAATGAGTGAATGTACCTGTCATAAAAATTATACACTGGATACGCTGATCCCCAAGGTTGGCGTGATCACAGATATCCGTCAGGAGACACCGGATGTAAAAACCTTCCGTGTGGAAACACCGGAGGGTGGAAAGCTTTTCGAGCATATGCCAGGACAGTGTGCCATGGTCTGTGCACCAGGTGTCAGTGAAGGTATGTTTTCTATTACTTCTTCTCCTACTGTAAAGGATTATCAGGAATTCAGCATCAAAAAATGCGGATCCCTTACCGATCATCTCCACAGCCTTCAGGTTGGAGATGAGATCGCAGTCCGCGGACCATACGGAAATCATTTTCCTGTGGAAGATAAGTTAAAGGGAAAAAATCTCCTGTTCATCGCAGGTGGAATCGGTCTGGCACCTCTTCGTTCCGTGATCAATTATGTGCTGGATAACCGTGAGGATTACGGAACAGTAGATATTCTCTATGGTTCCCGTTCCGCAGATGATCTGGTGCAGCTTAAGGAAATCCAGGAAGTATGGATGAAAACAGAAGGTGTAAATGTATATCTTACCATTGACCGCGAGCAGGAAGGCTGGGACGGTCATGTGGGATTTGTTCCGAATTATCTGAAGGAGATTGGTTTTGATACCAATAAGACCGCTCTGGTCTGCGGCCCGCCGATCATGATCAAATTTGTTCTGGCAGGACTGGAAGAGCTGGGCTTCTCCAGAGATCAGGTATATACCACACTGGAGCTTCGTATGAAATGCGGTGTCGGAAAATGCGGCCGCTGCAACATCGGAGACAAATACGTCTGCAAAGACGGCCCGGTATTTAGGTGTGATGAGGTTGATGAATTACCTAATGAGTACTAAGTTATAGATTGCACCTTAAGAAACTTTCAAATATATGCGCTGGTTATAGCCAGTACACAGCCATGTGGAACAGCCATCTCGCTAAGATGCCCATTTTAGGAGCGGTTTTAGCGGCGCTGAAATCCAGTACTTACGAAGACTTAGGAGTGAAGTCTCTCCTGAACTCCTTAGTCGCAGTTAGTACTTAGTTCAGCAGAGCGTTGCGATGGGCACGTGTGAGATGGCTGTTCCACATGGCGTACGATTTGGATAAAAGAAAGGACACCAACATGGAAAATAATATGGTAAACGTATATTTTTTCGGTAAAAAATACAGCGTTCCCGGTGATCTGACCATTATGACAGCTATGGAATATGCCGGTTATACATTAAAAAGAGGATGCGGCTGCAGACACGGATTCTGCGGTGCCTGTGCGACCATCTACAGGATCAAGGGACAGAATGAGCTGAAAACCTGTCTCGCCTGTCAGACACAGGTGCAGGAGGGAATGTATGTGGCAAGTATCCCGTTCTTCCCTACAGACAAGAGACTTTATAATATAGAAGACCTCAAGCCAAACCAGCAGGTAATGATGGAACTCTATCCGGAGATCTACAGCTGTATCGGATGCAACGCCTGTACAAAAGCATGTACTCAGGACTTAAATGTCATGCAGTATATCGCATACGCACAGAGAGGCGAACTTGAAAAATGTGCAGAAGAATCTTTTGACTGCGTAAGCTGCGGCTGCTGTTCCGTAAGATGTCCGGCAGGAATTTCCCATCCGATGGTAGGCCTTCTGGCAAGACGTCTCACCGGAAAATATATTGCGCCGAAAAGCGAGCATCTGGAGAAACGTGTGGAAGAGATCCACGAGGGCAAATTTGACGATATGATCGAGAAGATCATGCAGAAGCCGATCACAGAGATGCAGGAACTTTACAACAGCAGAGAAATCGAGAAGTAGGAGGGCGTAAAACATGTATGCACCATATCCAGAAAATATGATGGAATCCATCAAAAAGGTAGAGGCTACAAGAGCGGAGCGTATGGCAACAGAGCCAAGACGTCTGAGTGCAGATGAGAAAGATGCTCTTCTCAAAAAATTCCATCCGGACTATAACCCGGATGCATTTGCAGAGATCAAGGTAGGACCGAACAAGGGACAGAAAGCACCACTGGAACTGACAAAAATGCTCCATTCAGAAAGCCGTCTGCTCAACGAAAAAATCGATCTTACAAAAATCGATTATGATGTAGATGTACTGATCATCGGCGGTGGCGGAGCAGGCTCTTCCTGTGCCATCGAGGCCCACAACGCAGGTGCCAACGTTATGATCGTTACAAAGCTCCGTATCGGTGATGCCAACACCATGATGGCAGAAGGCGGGATTCAGGCAGCAGATAAAGAAAATGATTCCCCGGTACAGCATTATCTGGACTGCTTTGGAGGCGGACATTTTGCAGCAAAACCGGAGCTTGTAAAAAGACTGGTAATGGAAGCACCGGATGCGATCAAATGGCTCAACGACCTTGGTGTTGAGTTTGATAAAGCAGAAGACGGAACCATGGTCACTACACATGGCGGCGGTACCTCCAGAAAGAGAATGCATGCTGCAAAGGATTATTCCGGATCAGAGATCATGCGTACTATCCGTGATGAGGTCTTAAATCTTAAGATCCCGGTAGTGGAATTTACCTCCGCTGTAGAACTTCTGAAGGATGAAAAAGGTCAGACTGCTGGTGCAGTTCTTCTCAACATGGAAACCGGAGACTATTCCGTTGCAAGAGCAAAAACAGTTGTAATTGCAACCGGTGGTGCAGGAAGAATGCATTATCAGGGATTCCCGACCTCCAATCACTACGGAGCAACTGCTGACGGACTCGTGCTTGGATACAGAGCAGGCGCTTCCCTTCTTTACCAGGATTCTATCCAGTATCATCCAACAGGTGCGATCTATCCGTCACAGATCCTTGGTGCCCTGGTAACAGAGAAGGTTCGTTCCGTTGGTGCACAGCTTGTAAATGCAAACGGAGAAGCTTATATTCATCCGCTGGAAACCCGTGACGTAAATGCTTCCGGTGTTATCCGCGAGTGTGAGGAAGGCCGTGGCGTGGAAGTTCCAGGTGGACGAAAAGGTGTATGGCTGGATACTCCGATGATCGAGATTCTGGGCGGTGAGGGAACTATCGAAAAGAGGATCCCTGCCATGTTCCGTATGTACATGAATTACGGCATTGATATGAGAAAAGTCCCGATCGTGATCTACCCGACCCTTCATTATCAGAACGGCGGACTTGAGATCAACGGAGACGGCTTTACAAAAGAAATCCCGAACCTTTTGGTTGCAGGAGAGGCAGCAGGCGGAATCCACGGAAGAAACCGACTGATGGGCAACTCTCTTCTTGATGTAATTGTATTCGGACGAAATGCAGGTAAAAAAGCAGCTGCCAAATGCAAAGAGGTAGAGCTTGGCACCATGAATCTGGATCATATCAGAAAATATGAAGAGGAACTGAAAAATGCAGGAGTTGATACAGGAGATGTATCTCCTATGCTTCTGCCGAAATATGCCCGCCACGAACGTTAACAATATGTTATGATAATAAAAACATATGAGATAAGCGAAAGGAGTCTATTATGAGAGAAATCGAAGTAAGCAGACTTACAGAGGTTATCGAAAAACTCTGTATCGAAGCCAATGAACATCTCCCGGAAGATGTGAAGGATGCTATCAAAACCTGCCGTGCCTGCGAGGACGGCGAGATCGCAAAAGGTGTCCTTGATAACATTATCGAGAATTTTGATATTGCGGACAGTGAGAATGTTCCGATCTGTCAGGATACCGGAATGGCATGCGTATTCCTTGAAATTGGTCAGGATGTCCACTTTACAGGCGGAGATTTAAATGATGCCATTAATGAAGGTGTACGCCGCGGATACGATAAAGGTTACCTGAGAAAATCCGTTGTCAAGGATCCGGTACGCCGTGGAAACACAGGTGACAATACACCGGCTATGATCTATACAGAGATCGTTCCTGGAGATCAGGTGAAAGTAACTGTAGGACCAAAAGGCTTCGGAAGCGAGAATATGAGCCAGATCCGTATGTTCAAGCCATCTGCAGGCCTTCAGGGAATCAAGGATTTCATTCTTGAGGTTGTAGAAACTGCAGGTCCGAACCCATGTCCTCCTATGGTAGTTGGTGTTGGTATCGGAGGAACTTTTGACAAATGTGCACTTCTTGCAAAGAAAGCGCTGATGCGTCCTCTGAATACAGAGAACCCGGATCCTTACTATGCAGATCTTGAGAAAGAGATGCTGGAGAAGATCAACAAGCTTGGTATCGGACCTCAGGGCTTTGGCGGAAAGACCACAGCTATCGGTCTGAACATTGAGACTATGCCTACTCATATCGCAGGTATGCCATGTGCAGTTAATATCAACTGCCATGTAACACGTCATAAAACGGAGGTGCTTTAATATGGAAAGAAGAAAGATCACACTGCCTCTGACAAGAGAGCTGGCAAGAACTCTCCATGCAGGCGACCAGGTTTTACTGACAGGAACCATCTATACATCCCGTGATGCAGGTCACAAGAGAATGTGTGAGGCCCTTGCAAAAGGAGAAAAGATTCCTTTTGACCCTACAGATGCTACCATTTACTATGTAGGTCCGACTCCGGCAAAACCAGGCGAAGTCATCGGCTCCGCAGGCCCTACAACCAGCGGCCGTATGGATGCTTATGCACCGACCATGATGTCCGTAGGCGCCAGAGGAATGATCGGAAAAGGTGCCCGCCTTCCGGAAGTCGTAGATGCAATGAAAAAATATGACGGCGTATATTTCGGAGCCATCGGCGGTGCAGGTGCACTTCTTGCAAAATGCATCAAAAAAGCAGAGCTTATCGCTTACGAAGACCTCGGAGCAGAAGCACTCCGCAAGCTTTATGTGGAAGACATGCCGCTTGTAGTCATCATTGACAGCGAGGGAAATAACCTCTATGAAGAGGGGCGTGCAGAGTACCTGAAAGACCACGCAGAATAATCTTTTGCTCTACAATATGATATTGTGATATATTTCAAAAAGGAATAAAAAGGATAAAAGTCCGACAGTAAATGCTGAAGATCCGTGCAGAAGCATTTATTGTTGGGCTTTTTAATTTTATCATTTCACTTTCAATTTAATCATTCTTGCGAAAATGATCAAATTAAAGTTGACAATGATAAGATTGATTTATATACTTGAAGTAAATAAAATCCAAAAAGAGTGATAAAGAAGGTGATGAAAAATATATGAGACAGTTTGATTATCGGGAAAAGTGGAAAAATCTGTTGACTCCTGAAATTGTATCTTACCTGACACAGATACATGAATTTAAAGGAGAACAAACTCTTTTTATTGAGGCCAAAGCAGATACTCTTACACAATTAGTTGAAATCGCCAAGATTCAAAGTACGGAAAGTTCCAACAAAATAGAAGGTATTTATACATCAGACATCAGATTGCGGGAATTGGTAAAAGACAAAACAAGGCCAAGGACAAGAAATGAACAGGAAATTGCCGGATACAGAGATGTACTGAATACAATTCATGAAAGCCATGACCATATCCCACCAAAGTCTGCGATTATTTTACAGCTTCACAGAGATTTGTATAAATTTGAAAGTTACAATATTGGAGGGAAATATAAAACTGCAGATAATGTCATTGAGGAAGAAGATTCTCAGGGAATAAAAAAAATACGGTTTAAACCAGTACCGGCATGGGAAACACCGGAAACAATGGAAGAACTATGCAGAGCATTTGAAGAGGCAATGGCAACAGGAGAAATAGATCCGCTTCTTTTGATTCCAATGTTTATTCTGGATTTCCTATGCATACATCCGTTTAATGACGGCAATGGAAGAATGAGCCGTTTACTTACACTGTTACTTTTGTACAGATCCGGCTATATTGTGGGAAAATATATCAGTATCGAGAGAATGATAGAAAATTCAAAGGAATTATACTATGAATGTTTAAGGGAAAGTTCTGAGAACTGGTATGAGAATAAGAATGATTATATACCATTTATAAAATATATGCTTGGCGTTATAGTAGGAGCATACAGAGAGTTTTCTTCAAGGATAAAATTGCTGATAACACAGAATATATCAAAACCGGAGCGAATAGAAGAGATTATAAAAAACACTCTGGGAACAATTACAAAAAAGGAAATCGCAGAAAAGTGTCCGGATATCAGTGTGGTAACGATACAGAGAACACTGGCAGAATTACTGACAGCAGAAAAAATTTTAAAAATCGGCGGCGGAAGGTATACGAAATATACCTGGAATAATGAGCGATAGATGGGAGATAAAAAATGATCACTGGTGAATTAAAAAACAAAATAGATGGTTTATGGGATATATTTGCGGCAGGAGGACTTGTCAATCCACTGGAAGTAATCGAACAGATTACATACCTGATGTTTATTCATGATCTGGATGATTCCGATAATATGCGGGCAAGAGAAAGTGCAATGCTTGGATTGTCATTTCAGAGTATTTTTTCCGGAGAAGTAAAAATAGGTGAGAGAACAATTGACGGAAGTCAGCTGAAATGGTCCGTATTCCATGATTTTCCGGCAGACAGAATGTATATGATCATGCAGGAATGGGTATTTCCGTTTATAAAAAATCTTCATAATGATAAAAACAGTGCATATTCCAAATATATGGACGATGCGATATTTAAGCTTCCGACACCACTCCTTTTATCCAAAGTGGTGGATTCTCTGGATGAAATTTACAAACTTATGAATGAAATCCAGACAGCAGATGTCAGAGGAGATGTATATGAATATCTTCTTTCAAAAATAGCTCAGTCCGGACGGAATGGACAGTTCCGTACACCAAGACATATTATCCGGATGATGGTTGAGATGATGGATCCGTCCAGTGATGAGATTATCTGTGATCCGGCATGTGGAACCTCCGGATTTCTGGTTGCAGCAGGAGAATATCTGAAAGAAAAAAGAAAAGAAGAAATTTTTTATGATAAGCAGAAAAAAGATCATTACATGAATCATATGTTCCATGGATACGATATGGACCGCACCATGCTTCGTATTGGAGCCATGAATATGATGACTCACGGAATAGAAAATCCTTATATTGAGTATCGGGATAGCTTATCTGATCAGAATGCAGATAAAGATCAGTATTCCCTTGTGCTGGCAAATCCTCCTTTTAAAGGAAGCCTGGATGCAGAGTCCGTTTCTGGAGATCTTCTTAAAGTTTGCAAGACAAAGAAAACAGAACTTTTATTTCTTGCTTTGTTCCTGAGGATTATGAAAATTGGAGGAAGATGCGCCTGTATTGTACCAGATGGTGTACTTTTCGGATCATCACGGGCACATAAATCCATCCGTAAGGAAATTGTTGAAAATCAGAGACTGGAAGCTGTAATATCTATGCCTTCCGGTGTATTTAAACCCTATGCAGGAGTATCCACAGCAATCCTTATTTTTACAAAAACAGAACACGGCGGAACTGATCAGGTATGGTTCTACGATATGAAAGCAGACGGATTCAGTTTGGACGATAAACGTACTCCGGTCACAGAGAATGACATTCCGGATATTATAGAGCGTTTCAAAAATCTTGATAAAGAAGCGGACCGGAAGCGAACAGACCAGTCATTTATGGTACCGAAAAAAGATATTGTAGAGAATGATTATGATCTCAGCATCAATAAATACAAAGAAATCGAATACACTCCGGTGGAATATCCGCCAACATCAGAAATCATGGCCAATATCCGGGAGCTGGAGCTGGAGATTGGAAAAGAAATGGATGAGTTGGAGCGGTTGTTGGGATTATAGAAGAAAGGATGGCAGATTCGAAAATTCGGGTTTGTAGGGATGATGATATGAAATTAAATGAGATATGCGAGGTGTATTCTGGTTATGCACTCAAGGCATTTAATGATGCTGAAGATGGTTTTCCAGTTATAAAGATTGGCAATATTTTCATGGATGGAACATTAAATCTTGAAGAATGTCAGTATACAACAGATGGTGTTAATGAAAAATATTATTCTCAAAGGGGTGACATTTATATAGCACTTTCAGGAGCAACTACTGGAAAAATTGGAATAATGGATGCCAGTGAGAAGTATGTAATAAATCAGCGAGTAGGAATTGTAAGACAGAAATCAGATGATATTCCACAAGAGTATATAAAGTATTTTTTGTTAAGACAAACTGATAGAATTCTTCAAGAGGCCGCAGGTTGTGCTCAACCTAATATTAGCCCGAGGCAAATTGCAGAGTATGTTGTCCCTGACACATCACAGGAGAAGATGCAAGAAATATGTGAAGTGTTAGATAGAATAAAAAAAATAATAGATAGTCGCAAAGTACAAATTTCTGCGTTAGATAACCTCATCAAAGCCCGATTTGTCGAGATGTTTGGTGACCCTGTCGCTAATGAAAAAGGATGGACAACAAAGCCTTTATTAGATATGGGGAAGTGTAAGAATGGAATGAATTTTCACTATGATGACAAAGGTATTGAAATTAATTGTTTAGGGGTGGGTGATTTTAAGAATCTTTCTATTATTGATAATACAGAAGAACTACCAACAATTTTATTAAATGAAATGCCCTCAGAAGAATATCTGCTAAAAGATGATGATATAGTTTTTGTACGTTCTAATGGCAATAAGGCTCTGGTTGGTCGTAGTTTAGCAGTGTATCCAGGCGATGTTCCAACAACTTTTAGTGGATTTTGCATTAGATATAGAAAACATGACAATGAGATTACAGTTCCGTATTTGTTAAGAGTATTAAAGACAGATTCAATGAGAATGAAGATGGCTGGTAGAGGAGCAAATATTCAGAATTTGAACCAACAGATACTGGGAACGCTTGTTATACCAGTTCCGCCAGTAGAACTTCAAAATCAATTTGCTGCTTTCGTAACAGAGGTCAACAAATCAAAAGTTAAAGTACAAAAAGCACTGGATGAAACACAAAAGTTATTCGATAGTCTGATGCAACAATACTTTGGCTAGAAAGGGGAGAAGCTGAATGGCGATAATGACGGTGTATCATGGTGGATATCAGGCTGTAGAGAAACCGGAAATCAGAAAAGGTCGTAATACAAAAGATTTTGGAACTGGTTTTTACTGTACGATTATAAAAGAACAGGCTCAAAGATGGGCCAGGAGATATGATACGAAGGTTGTATCTGTTTATGATGTGCGTTTAAAATCGAATCTGAAAATAAAAGAATTCAAAGATATGACAGAAGAATGGTTGGATTTTATAATTGCATGTCGGAGTGGGAAAGACCATGAATATGATATTGTAATCGGTGCAATGGCAGACGATCAGATTTATAATTTTGTTTCTGATTACATGGACGGTACGATTACCAGAGAACAGTTCTGGGTTCTGGCAAAGTTCAAGTATCCAACTCATCAGATAGCATTTTGTTCCAAAGAATCATTGAAATGCCTGAAGTATAGAGATTGTGAGGTGCTATAAATGGCAGGAGAAGGACGTGAAAGCAAAAAAGATAATGATTTATTTTACACATGCAGCCTGATTGATTACATTGCACGGAAAACAAAGAATACACGGGCAGATGTTGTAAATAAGCTTGGAAAGCAGAGGATTGATAAAATTTATGACCTGGCAGATGTCTACCATTGTGATAACATTGACAGAGTCAGCGATGATTTTATCGAAGAAGCAGGAATACAAGAGGGAAAATTTGACAATGTGGGTGATTGTAAATACAGCATTCCATCACATTGGGATATTGGAAAGGTATATAAGCGGCTGATAAAAATGGTTGCTACAGACGAAAATATCGGAATCATAGATGCTTTAATAAAAGTATACAATTCCTTTATCGGTGCAAAGATTGATGACTACAACAGCAGTGTATATTACGAAAATCCGTCATATATATTTGAATCGTATCGGGAAAACAGAATGCTATAAACAAAATGGTTGAAAGATGTTGGCATATCTTGAGACAAAAATAAAAGTCAGTTATCAAGGATTCCTTGATAACTGTAGTTGATAAGTACAATTATAAAATAAAACGCTAAAGAGGGAGGTTTCATAATGGTAACAAACTTTGATTACTTAAAAAATGAATCAAAATTCTCTGCATTTGCAAATGTTGCCATATCTGCGGAGAAGATCATATTGGCAGATCCGGATGCGAGTATTCTTAACAGCCGGCGGGCTATGGAATTTGCTGTGAAATGGTTGTATTCTGTGGAGAACAGTTTGCAGATTCCGTACCAGGATAACCTTCACACTTTGATGAATACAGAGGAATTCAGACAGTTAGTGGGACCGGATCTTTGGAAACGGATGGATTATATCCGCAGATGTGGAAATAGTGTGGCACATAGCAATAAAAAACCTGGCAGAGATGCAGCTTTGCTCTGCCTTGAGAATCTGTCAATTTTTTTGGATTATATTGCATACTGTTATGGGGAACAGTATCAGGAGCATTCGTTTGACAGGTCGATGATTGATGGCAGAATTGAGAAGGCAAAGGCATCCAGGGAAACAGCCAGAAAAGCAAAGGAAACACTTCTGAAAGAACAAGAAAAAACTGCCCAGCAGGAACTGGATCTACAAAAATTGATGGCAGAAAATACTTTTCTCAGGGAAGAACTGTCCGCACGCCACGAGAAACAGCAGCAGACATATGTTCCGAAACCTCTGGATCTGTCTGAATATGAAACCAGAAAACTTTACATAGATTCCATGCTCATTGATGCAGGATGGACACAGGGAAAAGACTGGTTAAATGAGATGACTGTGACAGGAATGCCGAATAAATCAGGGATTGGACGTATTGATTATGTTCTCTATGATGATATGAATAAACCTCTGGCAATTATAGAAGCAAAACGTACCTGTAAGGATATTGCTGAGGGTAGGCAGCAGGCGAAACTTTACGCAGATCTGCTGGAAAAAAAATATGAACGGCGTCCGGTAATTTTCCTTACCAATGGTTTTGAAACCCGGATCATAGACGGACAATATCCGGAAAGAAAATGTTCAGTTATTTATTCCAAACGGGATCTGGAGAAATGTTTTAACCTTTTGAGTATGCGGACAAGCCTGCAAAATATTTCTGTAGATAAAAAGATAGCAGACCGCTATTATCAGGAAGCCGCGATAAAAGCAGTATGCCAGAGCTTTGATGAAAAGAATCGGAGAAAAGCCCTGCTTGTTATGGCCACAGGTTCCGGAAAAACCAGAACAGTAATGGCTTTGTGCAAGGTACTGGTTGATGCGGGCTGGGTAAAGAATATACTTTTTCTGGCGGACAGAAATTCACTGGTAACACAGGCGAAAAGAAGTTTTGTAAACTGGATGCAGGATTTTTCCTGTACAAATCTGGTTGAAGAAAAGAATAATTATATGTCGCGATGTGTTTTCTCCACATATCAGACCATGATAAACTGTATTGATACGATAAATGACAAAGAAGGAAAAGTTTTTACCAGTGGTCATTTTGATCTGATCATTTGTGATGAAGCGCACAGATCCATTTATAATAAATATAAAGATATTTTTACATATTTTGATGCACTGCTTGTAGGACTTACTGCAACACCAAAAGATGAGATTGACAAAAATACATATGAAGTATTTGAACTGGCAAATGGAGATCCTACTTATGGTTATGATCTGGCGCAGGCGGTTAAGGATGGATATCTGGTTGATTATCTTTCGGTGGAATCCAGGGTGAAATTTATTGATCAGGGAATTGTATATGATGAACTTTCAGAAGCAGATAAAGAAATCTATGAAAATACTTTTGAAGACGAAAATGGAAAGCTTCCGGAAGCGATAAATTCGGCTGCATTGAATACCTGGATTTTTAACGAAGATACCATTAAAAAAATTCTTCATGTCCTGATGAGAGATGGAATTAAAATTGAATACGGACAGAAGATTGGAAAAACAATTATTTTTGCGAAAAATCATGATCATGCGGAAAAAATTCTTGAGATTTTTAATAAGGAATATCCGCATTTAAAGAATTATGCTATGGTGATCGATAACAGAATGAAATATGCACAGAGTGCAATTGATGAGTTTTCAGATCCGAAAAAACTACCGCAGATCGCAATTTCTGTAGATATGTTAGATACCGGAATTGATGTACCTGAAGTTCTTAATCTTGTATTCTTTAAGAAAGTTATGAGTAAAGCAAAATTCTGGCAGATGATCGGACGAGGAACAAGACTATGCCCGGGATTGTTGGATGGGGAAGATAAGAAAAAGTTTTACATTTTTGATTTTTGTGGAAATTTTGAGTTTTTCCGAATGAATAAAGGAAAAGCAAGCGCAAATCTGATGGCGTTGCAAAGTGCAGTTTTTAATCTTCAGTTTGAGATTTCGTACAAGCTTCAGGATATTAAATATCAGACAGATAAATTAACTGCGTACAGGACTGCACTTGTAAAGCACATGACTGAAAAAGTAAAAGAGCTCCCAAGAGATAGTTTTACAGTTCGCCAACATTTGAAATATGTAGAATTATATTCAGAAGAGTCGAACTATCAGATGCTTACTTATGAAGATACTTTACTTGTACGGGAAGAGGTTGCACCCTTGATTTTGCCTGAAAGTGATGAAGTAACAGCAGTACGTTTTGATGCACTTATGTATGGAATAGAACTTGCATCTCTGGTTGGAAAGAAATATACAAGTGCGCGAAAAGATCTTTTAAAAAAGGTTTCCGGAATTGCCGGAGTGGCAAATATACCGGAGATTCAGGCACAAACAGGGTTGATCGATCAGATTTTGCATACAGATTATGTGGAAAATGCAGGAATTGATGAATTTGAAAATATCAGGAAAAATCTGAGAGATCTTATGAAGTATATTCCGGATAAGAGCAGGAATAAATATATGACCAATTTTACAGACGAAATTCTTTCAACGGAATGGAAAGAAGCAGAATTGGAAAACAATGATCTGGAAAATTATAAGGTACGAGTAGAATATTATGTCCGACAGCATCAGGATAATTATGTGATATCAAAGCTGAAAAAGAATCAGCCACTTACAGAAAAAGATGTAGCTGAACTGGAAAAAATTCTCTGGAGCGAGCTTGGTACAAAAGAGGATTATGAAGCAGAATTTGGCAGAAAGCCATTGGGAGAATTTGTCAGAGAAATGGTAGGTCTTGATATGAATGCAGCAAAGGAAGCTTTTTCAAAGTATCTTGAGGATGTAAATCTGGACAGCAGGCAGATTTATTTTGTAAATCAGATCATTGAGTATATTGTTCATAATGGAATGATGAAAGATCTTTCTGTTTTGCTGGAATCTCCGTTTACGGATCGTGGGAGCATTTCGGAAATCTTTACAGATATGGGTGTTTGGCTTGGAATAAAAAAAGTCATTGATACGATCAACGCAAATGCTGCTGCATAAACATCCACCTCTGTAAAACATAAAATTTCAACCGGATTTACAATAAATTTAACCATAAATCCGGTTGACAAAACCCGGCTGGGAACGTTATAATGGCCGGGTTGATAAAAAAAATTAAGAAAAAAAGGCAGGTGAACAGAATGGACAGTTGTGATTCTCATGGGCGAAGTTGTAGCTCTCAGAGTGAAAGATGGAAAGAACAGAGCGAGATGAGGCTGTTTCATTCTGTTTTAAGTGTACGGAATATCTGTGGGAATATTATATCTATATATCAGAAGGATATATTTGACAGGATGTATCGGTGCCATCAGAATCTGTACGATATTATTACATTATAATTGTAGCAGGATTATAATAGATATCTTTTTCATTCTTCTCATTCTGAGAATCTTACAGTAAGGCGATCATGTATAAATTCATTTCGCTTTATACTCAAATCCCAAGGAAACACAATCGAAAATCAAACAGCACATAGACATGCGCTTTAACATGTCTGTTTTTGGTGTGCGTGTTTTGTGCGAAACTATGTGAGGAGGATGAGAAAATGACAAAAAGAAATCAGAATTTTTCAAAAGATATTCTGAGTCTGATCCGAAGCAGTGTTTCTCCGGCAGTTTTAAGTGAAAGGCTGCAGGATTTCCACGAAAACGATCTGGCGGAAGTATTAAGAGAATTAAGCACTGCGGAGCGAAGCAGACTATACCGTATCCTGGAAAGCAGTATGCTGGCAGATGTTTTTGAATATCTGGAGGAAGAAGAAACTGTACAATATCTGGAAGAGATGGATGTAAAAAAAGCGGCAGCCATTCTTTCCAAAATGGAAACCGATGCCCTGGCAGATGTTTTAAAGCAGATCGATAAAGAAAAACGCAAGCTTCTGATCCAGCTTCTGGATGAACAGGTGCGGAAAGATATTGAAATGATCCGCTCCTTTGATGAGGATGAGATCGGAAGCAGAATGACAACGAACTGCATTGTGATCCGTGAAAACCTGACCGTAAAGCAGGCCATGAGTGAGCTGGTTTCCCAGGCGGCAGATAATGATAATATTTCTACGATCTTTGCAGTGACGGACAGAGGGGAGTTTTATGGAGCCCTGGATCTGAAGGATCTGATCACAGCAAGACAGGACCACCCTATGGAAGAGCTGATCGTAACTTCCTATCCATATGTGTATGGTACTGAGCAGATCGACGACTGTATGGAACGGCTGAAGGATTATTCTGAAGATTCCATTCCTGTATTGGACGATGACAATCGTTTCCTTGGAGTCATCACATCCGCAGGGATCATCGATCTGGTAGACGATGAGATGGGAGAGGATTATGCAAAGCTGGCTGGTCTGACTGCAGAGGAAGATCTGAAAGAACCTCTTTTTGAAAGCATGAAAAAAAGAATGCCCTGGCTGATCGTTCTTCTGGGCCTTGGTATGGTGGTATCTTCTGTTGTGGGAATGTTTGAAAAAGTAGTTACCTGTCTGCCGATCATCATGTGCTTTCAGTCTCTGATCCTGGATATGGCAGGAAATGTTGGAACCCAGTCCCTGGCTGTAACCATCCGTGTACTGATGGATGAGACGCTGACGGGCAGACAGAAAGCAGAGCTTGTGCTGAAGGAAATGCGGATTGGTCTTTGCAACGGTGGTTTGCTCGGCATTCTGTCTTTTGTACTGATCGGATTGTATATTTTCTTATTTAAAGGAAAAACACTCGTATTTGCCTATGCGGTATCCGGCTGTATCGGATTATCCCTGCTGGTGGCCATGCTGGTATCCAGTGCAGTGGGAACCTGCATACCGCTGTTTTTCAAAAAGGTTGGTGTGGACCCGGCAGTAGCCTCAGGTCCTCTGATCACTACGATGAATGACCTTGTAGCCGTGATAACATACTATGGAATGAGCTGGATATTCCTGATCGAGATGTTCCACCTGGCTGGCTGAGAGTAAAATGCAGCTATGCTCATAAAAATAGACAGATATCAGAAATCTGTCGAATAACAGAAAAGTTACCAATACAAAAAAATTCCGGATCGAAAGATTCGGGATTTTTCTTTACATACAAACAGAAAGCTATTATAATGAAAGACACGCTTTGCCCGTTTAAAACGTTGCAGAAATAAATACAAACAACGGGCAGAAAAAGAGAACAAAACGATCACATGGGGTGATTGGGGAAAGGAAACAGTAACATGATAGTAACAATGATCGAAAAGGTCTATACATTTCTGTGGGGAGATCTGGTAAAGATTCCGCTTCCGGGAGGAAGTACGCTGGGAATCTCACTTCTGATCCTGCTTCTGATTCCGACCGGTATCTATTTTACCATCAGGACAAAGCTTCTGCCGATCCGTCTTTTTCCGGATATGGTACGAGCCCTGTCAGAAAAGAAAAGTGACAAAAATAATCTTTCAGCATTTCAGACGCTGATCGTATCTACAGCTACCCGTGTGGGAATGGGAAACCTGGTCGGTGTGGTAGCTGCGATCTCGGCAGGAGGTGCAGGAGCGGTATTCTGGATGTGGATCACGGCGCTGATCGGTTCCTCCACTGCTTTTATCGAAGCGACCCTGGCACAGCTCTATAAAGAAAAGGATCCTCTATATGGTGGCTACAGGGGCGGTCCTGCCTACTATATCCACCGCTACTGGGAAGAAAAACAGGGCAGAAAACGAAAAAAGGTTCTGCTTTCCGTTCTGTTTGCCATTTCCGGCCTGATCTGCTGGTGTGGGATCAGTCAGGTTATCAGCAATTCCGTCACGGCGTCTTTCAAAAATGCTTTTGATATTCCGCCGCTGTATACTACCATCGTGCTGGTAGTGATCGCAGCTGTGATCGTGCTTCGGAAGAATGCAACGGTTAAAGTTCTGGATCTTCTGGTGCCGGTGATGGCAGTGCTTTATTTTGTGATCACGCTGTTTATTATATTTACAAATCTTGGAAGTATGCCGGGAGTATTTAAACGGATTTTTGAAGAAGCTTTCGGATTTCGTCAGGCTGTTGCTGGCGGATTTGGCGTCGTGCTGATGAACGGAGTAAAAAGAGGCCTTTTTTCCAATGAGGCGGGAAGCGGCTCCGCTCCCTGTGCAGCAGCGGCAGCAGAATGTGACAGTCCGGTAAAAGCCGGATTTGTCCAGGCCCTGGGTGTATTTGTGGATACGATCGTGATCTGCAGCTGTACAGCTATGATCATGCTTCTGGCCCCGGAAGATCTGGTACAGGGACTTTCCGGAATGGAACTTCTTCAGACTGCCATGCATTATCATATGGGGCAGTTTGGAGTGATCTTTATTGCTGCAACACTGTTTATGTTCAGCTTTTCCACATTCCTGGGAATCCTGTTTTATGCAAGAGGCAATGTGGCTTATCTTTTTGGTGATAACTGGGGTTCACAGACAGGATATAAGGTGCTGGCACTGGTGATGCTGTTTATCGGTGGGATCGCGGCTTACACATTTGTATGGGATCTGGGAGATGTAGGAATCGGCCTGATGACGATCTTTAATATTTTCATGCTGTATCCTCTTGGGGAAAAAGCACTGAAAGAGCTGAAGATCTATGAAGCGGAAAAGAAGAAAAAATAAAACTGTTTACAGACCTTGAGAGCATATGGTAATATCAGGGTAAAGCGCTAAAAGATTAAAGAGTTCTGACAGCCGGAAGGAGTCAGACTCTGTGAAATATCAACGGTAAGTTGGATCAAGAGGAGGATATGAAAGATGTATATTACATGTCTGGACGTAGAAGGTGTACTGGTACCGGAGATCTGGATCGCATTTGCAGAGGCAAGCGGAATCCCGGAGCTCAAGAGAACAACCCGTGATGAGCCGGATTATGATAAGCTGATGAACTGGAGACTTGGAATTCTGAAAGAGCATGGTCTGGGATTGAAAGAGATCCAGGAGACTATTGCAAAGATCGATCCCCTTCCGGGAGCAAAGGAATTTCTGGATGAGCTGAGATCTTTTTCCCAGGTGATACTGATCAGTGATACCTTTACACAGTTTGCAACTCCGCTGATGGAGAAGCTTGGACGGCCGACACTTTTCTGTAATTCCCTGGAAGTAGCAGAGAACGGAGAGATCACAGGCTTTAAGATGCGCTGTGAGAAATCTAAGCTGACAACTGTGAAGGCACTGCAGTCCATGGGATTTGAGACTATCGCAAGCGGAGATTCCTACAATGATCTCGGAATGATCCAGGCAAGCAAAGCAGGATTCCTTTTCCGCAGCACAGAGCAGATCCGTGCAGATCATCCGGAAATTCCGGCTTACGAAGAGTACGATGAACTTCTTGCAGCGATCAGAGAAGCAATGAAATGAAGAAGGGAAAGTCGGAATGATCAACGAAAGAATTGTGATCGAAGAAAAAACAAAGGACTATAATGAGGCATGGATAGAGACCTATTTCTGGCAGGAGTCGGAAGAACTCTATCCGGGACAGAAGCGTCCGGTCATAGTGATCTGTCCGGGCGGAGCTTATGGCATGACTTCTGACAGAGAGGCAGAAGCCATTGCTGTCCGGTTTATGGGAATGGGCTATCACACAGTGGTACTTCGTTATAGTGTGGCACCTGCCAGATATCCGGTGGCTCTCCGTCAGCTGGCAAAAACAGTAGCTCTTCTCAGAGAGAACAGCGATAAGTGGCATATTGAAAAGAATAAGATCATTGTGTCCGGTTTTTCGGCAGGAGGCCATCTGGCAGCTTCTTTGGGAGTATTCTGGAATACGGAGGAGCTTGCAGGGATCACGGGAATGGAAAACGAGAGGATCCGTCCCAATGGCATGATCCTGAATTATCCGGTGATCACTTCAGGGGAAGTTGGTCATGAAGAAAGCTTTCGAAATCTTCTGGGAGATCGTTATGAGGAGCTGAAAGATCGGATGTCTCTGGAATTTCAGGTTACGGAAGATACACCCAGAACCTTTATCTGGCATACCTTTGAGGATCAGACGGTGCTGCTGGATAATACACTTCTCTTTGTTCAGGCACTCTATAAAAAGGGCATTCCAGTGGAGTATCATGTTTTTCCGCAGGGACCCCATGGGATCGGCCTGGCAAATGAGCTGACTGCCAACGAAAACGGCAGAGGAATCGCAAGAGCCTGTGAACCATGGAGTGAGCTTGCAGGAAAATGGCTGAACCGAGAATTCCCATGGTGGAACGGGGCAAAGATCGAAAGATAATACGAGACTGCTGTGTCGGATAAAATATCCTTTTTACCGGGAAACCGGTAGAGAGGGTATTTTTTATGATTGTGATGCATGTGATGACTGCTGTATTTGTCGGCTGTTTTGTCTGGCTCATCTGATGATAAAAGCTTTGCAGGGCTTTGGTGTGGATCTGGATCAACATTCACATTGCAGAAAGAAAGGAATTTTGATAATTATGGATAAAAATCAGATTTTTATTACCAGTGGTACGGAATATAAAAGAATGACAAAGGAGCTTCTGGAAAAAGCGGATCTTCAATCTCATATCGGGGACAGAAAGAAAAAGATCGGGATCAAGCCGAATCTGGTTTCTCCTTCAGAGGCTTCCTGGGGTGCAACGACTCATCCGGAAGTGGTTGCAGGAATTATCGAGTATCTGAAGGAGCATGGCTTCCGGGATATGGTGATGCTGGAGGGATCCTGGGTAGGAGATAAGACAAGGGAGGCCTTTGAGACCTGTGGCTTTGACAGGCTTGAGGAAGAGTATCAGGTGCCGTTCTGGGATATGCAGAAGGATAAGGGTATTTCTGTGGACTGCGGCGGAATGGAGCTGAATGTCTGCGAGCGGGTAAAGGAGCTTGATTTTCTGATCAATGTGCCAGTTCTGAAAGGCCATTGTCAGACAAAGATCACCTGTGCCCTTAAGAATATGAAGGGGTTGATCCCAAATAAGGAAAAGAGACGGTTTCATTCTCTGGGGCTTCATAAACCCATTGCTCATCTGAATATGGGGATACAGCAGGACTTTATTGTTGTGGATAATATCTGCGGGGATCTGGATTTTGAAGATGGCGGAAATCCTGTTGTGATGAACCGGGTGATTGCTGCCTGTGATCCGGTTCTTGTGGATGCATATGTGTGTCAGATGATGCATTATGAGGTAGCTGAGGTTCCTTATGTGAAGCTGGCAGGTGAGCTTGGAGTGGGCTGTTCAGATATTTCAAAAGCAGATGTCAGATTTCTGGAGGATGGTGCGGATCAGAGGATGCCGGTATCCAGAAAGGTTGTGGAGCTTGCAGATGCCGTGGAGGAGGTGGAATCCTGCAGTGCCTGCTACGGGTATCTGATCCCGGCATTGGAGATGCTGAAGGAAGAGGGGCTTTTTGAGAAGCTGGATGAAAAGATCTGCATCGGGCAGGGGTATCGTGGTAAGACGGGAGTGCTTGGTGTGGGACACTGTACCTGTAAGTTTCAGAATTATGTGGAGGGGTGTCCGCCGTTGGAGGGGGATATATATGAGTTTTTGAAAGAGTATATTGGTGAACGGACGCCGGGGAAGTGACAGTCCTCCGGGCCGGACTCCGTCGGGGGATGCTGCTAAGGTTCCGTGAGCCGGCTAAAACCATTGCGGAAGGGTCCAGAACTCGCCTTCGGCTCAAACAGCTGGGCCCTTCCGCAATAACGCCGTCTCCCGCAACCTAACCATCATCACCCCTTCTCCGTAGCAGCCCGGAGGACTGTCACTTCCCCGGCTGACGTTTCAGCCGGAGAGGTAGAAGCGGACGCGTGGTGTCCTGTCCTTACGTTTTGATGAGTTGAGCGTCCGCAGTTGGAGGTGTGGGAAGAATAGCGTCTGGTCAATAAATATTTTGGTGTTGCTCAATGTGTTGGAATGGTGGGAAGGATACGTCTTCTTGTTGAAAGGTGTTATGCCGATGAGATCGGCACAGCCTGGCGTTTTAAACAAACGCAGAATCCATCACCCTGTCAACAACGTAACATAATCAAAACGTACGGTTCATAGCGGGGCCTGAGGGAAGGGGTGCAGGGGAGGGGAAACGGCCTTTCGCAACTACGAGTGCTTCCCCTCCCTTGCGGTTTCACTTACGCTTCCAAAGCGTAAAAACATTTTTCAGAAAAAATTTTCAGAAAAAAAGAATCCTAAAGACATCTCTTTACAATCTCAATAATCTGCTCCATAGAAAACCGGCTGCTGTCAATACAGAGATCATACTGTGTCATATCCAGCCATTTGCTGTCTGTAAAGTATTCATAGTAAGCCTTTCTCTCTTTATCCATTTTTTTGACCAGCTTCCGTGCGCTGGCTTCTTCTCTGCCGGTACGGCGTATCACATTCTGAATTCTTTCCTCAAAAGGTGCATGGATAAAAAGTTTAAGTGATTTATCCTTCAGGATATTGGTCGCACAGCGGCCGACAATTACGCAGTCCTCTCTCTGCGGAAGAGACAGGATGATCTTTCTCTGGAGATCATAGAGCACATCGTTCATTGGTACAAAAGAGAAATTATCTGTAAACTGCAGCTCACTGTCAACGGGAAATACCCACTGACTGGCTTTTTTCTCGTCTACCTTTGCCAGGGTGTCGAAGGGGATATTGTTTTTCTTGGCAGCCATGTCAATCAGTTCTTTATCATAAAAACCGATGTCTAGGTTTTCAGCCAGAGTCTTGCCGATAAGGCGTCCGTTGCTTCCAAACATACGATTGATGGTGATAATACGTTTTGCCATAAAGATACCTCCTTTATTTCGGACCGGAAGCAGGAATATCTGATTTCCGGTAGTTTTTCTTACTTCTTTTATAACATATTTCAGTAAAAAATACCAGAAAATAATATATAATTTTTAAAATAATATTTAATATATACAAAAAATAATGACAGCAGACAGAAAATATAATTAATTATTTGTATTTGTATATGAAAAACAGGATGCCTTTTTCACCGGGTTTTCACAGATCACACAAAGTCTTTATGCATTTTTCTTTTAAAGTATTTTTAAAACAGAGAGAACATACACAGCATATTTTGAGGTTAAGGAAAATGAAACGACGGCGTAAAAGGCTTATGGTGATCATCCCGGTGGCGACTGTCTGTGTGGCAGGTGCGGGAACTGTGGGATATTTTAAAGTGGCGCATACGAAGCCGGCGCAGAAAACAGTAGCGAAAACGTAATCGGCGGAGGCGAAAAAAGGGAACCTTTCCAAGACAATTGTGAGTACCGGTAATCTGGACCTGGCAGAAAATGCGCTTACAGAGCTCCTGATGGAACGCTTTGAGCAGGACGAAGACGCTTTTTCCATTGTGGATCAGTCAGAGATCATGGAAGCCATGTCCGGTGTCACCAACACCATGTCTCTGATGATCAGAACAAATCGCGTTTTTTTATCTGGAAATCCGCACATTGATAAGGTATAATCTATAACAGTTAGAGGAATATCTCTGCCGGGAGGACGGAACTGCCGGCAGGGAACTGCCGAGAAAGGGATGACAGTAAATTTGAACATCGTGGAGAAATGTGTTTCATGCCTGAATATAAAAGAATCTTATGATCTGGCCAGGTGCATGGAACAGGAAAAAACAAATCCGGTTCTGGGATACCGTACAGCAGGCTCCCTGGCAGAGCGAAAAACCGGAGATATGCTTTTGGAAGAAATGAAAAAAGCCGGTCTCACACAGGTAGAAAAAGACAAGATCCGTGTGGATGCATGGGAATTTAAAAAAGCGGTGATGCGCTGCCATGACAGAGAGGGAACCTGCCGGGAGATTCAGCTTGGCGCATATCAGACGGATTTTAAGACCAATGGCTTTCAGAGGTTTGATCTTGTATATCTTGGAAAGGGTACAGCTGACGAATATAAGGATATCGATGTGAAAGGAAAGCTGGTTCTTATCGAGATCAATCAGAGAGAAGAATGGTGGATCAACTACCCGGTGTATCAGGCACACCTGAAGGGTGCAGCAGCTCTGATCGCCGTACAGAGCAGAGGATACGCACAGATCGATGATACGGCTTTGAATGCACAGGATATCGCAGGACCTTCCTGTGCGCCTGCATTTTCCATGTCACGGGCAGATTTTCTTATGATCCGTCAGCTGATGGAGGAAAAAAATGAGAATGGGAATCGTGTTCCGGAGCTTTCCGTGGAATTTGATGCGGACACAGAGGTGATCAAAGACCAGTATACCTACAATATCGTTGGCAAAATCCCGGGAACTGATTCGGATTCCATGATTCTGTTAAGTGCTCACTATGATTCCTATTTTGAGGGATTTCAGGACGATAATGCGGCAGTGGCCATGATCATTGGAATTGCCAGGGCGCTGCTCCGTGGTGGCTATAAACCTCGCCATACTATTGTGGTATGTGCTCTTGCAGCAGAAGAATGGGGGATTTCCGACACAAAATATGACTGGTCCACAGGTGCTTACCGCCAGGTATTTGAGGTGAGACCGGAGTGGCAGGGGCACGTGATCGCAGATCTGAATTTTGAGCTTCCGGCTCATGCACACAGTACCAGAGATGCAGTACGATGTACCTATGAGTATGCGGATTTTGTGCGCAGCTTCGTGGATGCTGTGCAGATGCCGGAGGGGATTTATCCGGAGGGCATGACCACGTTGTATCCCATTGAAACCTGGTCTGATGATTTTACCATGGCTATTTCCGGGATCCCGTCCATGGTTAATGATTTCAGCGGTGGCCCGTTTATGGAAAATTATTATCATTCCCAATACGATAACCAGGATGTTTATGAGGAAGAGGTATACAGATTCCATCATGAATTTTATCTGAAACTTCTTCTGGCTATTGACAGCCTTGCTCTGCCGCCAATGGATTTCGGGCGGGTACTGGACCAAAGTATTAAGACCCTGGATACGGATCTGTGTATGCAGATCGGCGCCGACAGTACACTCCTTCTGAAAAAAACAGAAGAGGCAAAAAAAGCGGCTGCCATCCTTGCAGAGCAGGTACGGCACTTCAACAGCCTTCCGGAAGAAAAACGTGACTGGAAAAAAGCCGATGCCATTACCGAAAAGCTTCTCGGTGTATTCCGGAAATCCCAGGATTATCTGGTACGTCTGGACTGGGATGACAATGTGATCTTTCCGCAGCAGGCAGTGCAGAACAATCTTTATGCACTGAAGAAAGCGATGGGATATCTGGAAAAAGGAGAGATCGCACCTGCGCTGGAGGCTTTTTACAGTATTGACAACAACTGCTATGCCTTTCAGTTTGAGCGGGAAGTCTTTTATCATTTTACGGAATATATCTTGAAGCAGTCCCCGGATCGCCTGATGTGGGGAAAGGGCAGGATCATCCACCATGAGAACCTTTATGATCTTGTGGAAAGCCTGAAGGAAAAGAAGCCGGGTGACAGTCTGGAGGCAGAAAAGCAGAGCCTCAAGGAAGCCTGGGAAAGACAGAAGCGTTATTATGCGGATGATATTGAATATCTGATCCGTGCAGTGGAAAAGCTCAGGAATCTGATCTGCGAGGTCAGTGATATGTTTGAAAAAGGAACAGAATAAAACCATATCTGGAGGAAAGAATGGAAAGCCATAATTTATACCGAGTGAAAGAAGAAGATCTGGATAAGCTGATCCGGATATTGACCGTATGTTTTTCGGAGGATCCTCTGTATCATGCACTGATCCCGGACAGGGATACCAGAGAACGGCTGATGCCGGAGCTTTTTACCTGTGATCTTACGGAGTTTTTTGAGACCTGCGAGATCTATGCAGACAGCAGTGAGCTGAACAGTATCCTGGTAGTATCCGACGGAACGGAGCATGAAGCAGCCTTACATAATCTGATGGTGGATTTTTTTGCCCTTCTGAAAACAGATGGCTATCTGATCAAAGAGGATCCAAGTCTTGCGACCCTGCGGAAATTCATCCAGGGAAAAGACTATCTGAATTCCAGCTGGACTTCCCAGCTTCATACAGCAGAAAGGCTTCATGTGATCTATCTGGCAGTGGCGCCGAAGATGCAGCATCACGGTCTTGCTGAAAAGCTGATGGATGAGGTGATCGATTATGCGGACAGGCATAAGCTGATGATCTCTCTGGAAACCCATAATCCGGCAAATGTTTCCATGTATGAGAAATTCGGATTTAAATTATACGGCATTGTACAGAAAAAAGGATTTGATCTGAAGCAGTACTGCATGATCAAACAGGCATAGGAGGAATTACGATGAAACGAAAATGGTGGCATGACAAAGTGGTATATCAGATATACCCCAAGAGCTTTTATGATTCCAACGGAGACGGGATCGGAGACATCCCGGGAATCATCAGCAAGCTTGATTATCTTAAGGAACTGGGAGCAGATATCCTCTGGCTTTCCCCAATCTATAAATCTCCCCTTGCAGACCAGGGATATGACATTGCAGATTATTATGCGATTGATCCGAGGTTTGGGACCATGGAGGATATGGATCGTCTGATCGCAGAAGCAAAAAAAAGAGAAATGTACATCCTTATGGATCTGGTGGTAAATCACTGCTCCGATGAGCATGAGTGGTTTCAGCAGGCCATTAAGGATCCGGACGGAAAGTATGGAAATTTCTTTTATATCCGGGACAAAAAGGATGATAAAGCTCCCTGCAACTGGAGAAGCTATTTCGGTGGTCCGGTATGGGAAGAGCTTCCGGGACATCCTGATAAACAGTATCTCCATGTATTCCACAAGAAGCAGCCGGATCTCAACTGGGAGAATCCTGAAGTAAGAGAGGAAGTCTACAAAAACATCCGCTGGTGGATGGAAAAAGGGCTTGGCGGATTCCGTATTGATGCCATTATCAATATCAAGAAGAAGCTTCCGTTTTCCGATTATCCTGCCGATCGTGCAGATGGGCTCTGCAGCGTCGGGAGGATGCTGGAGGAGGCAGAAGGGATTGGAGAATTTCTGGGAGAGATGGCTGAGAAGTGCTTTCATCCCTATGATGCTTTTACTGTAGGAGAGGTCTTCAATGAAAAGGAAGATGAGATCAAAGATTTTATCGGAGAAAACGGATATTTTTCATCCATGTTTGATTTTGAAGAAACCTGTTACGGAAAGAGCGAGGATGGCTGGTATGCATCCAAACCGTACCTGACTCCGGAAGAGTACAAGAAGTGTATTTTCCATACGCAGAAAAAGATTGGGGATACCGGCATGATCTCCAACATTATTGAGAATCATGATGAGCCAAGAGGTGTCTGTCACTATATTTCTCCGGAAGACCGCTGTCCGGATTCAAGGAAGCTCCTGGCAGGTGTTTATTTTCTGCTGAAGGGAATTCCGTTTATTTATCAGGGTCAGGAGATCGGTATGGAAAATATGGAGTTTACTTCTATGGATCAGATCGATGACATCAGTACCATCGATGAATACCAGGTAGCGCTCCGTGCCGGATGCAGTGAAAAAGAAGCGCTTGATGCTGCTTCCGCATTTTCCAGAGACAATGCCAGAACTCCGGTACAGTGGAGCGCAGAGAAAAATGCGGGATTTTCAGAAGGAGAGCCGTGGCTTGGGGTCAATCCCAATTATAAGGAGATCAATGTAAAGTCCCAGTTAACGGACAGTGATTCCCTCCTTTCTTTCTACAAAAAGCTGACTGCACTGAGAAAAGCTCCGGAATATAAAGAAACGCTTGTATACGGAACATTCGCTCCATATCAGGAAGAACAGAAGAATCTGATCGCATATACAAGAAACGGTGAGAAAAATCTTCTGATCCTGGGAAATATGCAGGCACAGTCACAGAAGGTATCTTTGCCGGGAGAAGTAAAAGAGGTGCTTCTGAATAATCAGAAAGCTGTGGAGATCACAGAAAAAGAGATCATTTTGAAACCGTATCAGTTTATCGTTCTGGAGACCGCTGTCTAATGCGGCGTCAGAACAGCAGAGAAAAAAACAATAGCTATTTAGCTGACAGTCTGTTAAAATAAATGTTCGGCTGAAAAAACAGCCGTAAAGAAAGAGAATGAGAATTCAGAAGGGAATAAAGTATGCTGAAGATAAAGAATTACGTAAAGGCAGAAAGCCTTGAACAGGCATATGAACTGAACCAGAAAAGAACAGCCTGTGTGCTGGGCGGTATGGTCTGGCTGAAAATGGGAAACCGGAACATCATGACAGCCATTGATCTGTCAGGTCTTGGGCTGGATACTATTACAGAAACAGAAGAAGCATTTGTGATCGGCTGTATGACACCACTTCATGCGCTGGAAACCCACAAAGAGCTGAATGCCTATACAAACAGTGCTATCCGTGAAAGTGTACGGCACATTGTGGGTGTGCAGTTTCGAAACTGTGCCACAGTGGGCGGAAGTATTTTCGGAAGATTCGGATTTTCCGATGTACTGACCATGTTTCTGGCACTGGATACCTGGGTGGAGCTGTACAATGGCGGAACCATTCCGCTGGCACAGTTTGCATCCATGGAAAAGGATAACGATATCCTGGTAAATATCATTGTAAAAAAACAGCCGCTGAACAGTGTGTACTTAAGTCAGCGGAACAATTCCACAGATTTTCCTGTGCTCACCTGTGCGGCCGCTCTTATTGACGGAAAAGCAAGAACTGTCATTGGGGCCAGACCCGGAAAAGCAATGATCGTGGAAGATGAAGAGGAAATCTTAAAAGATTTTGTACAGATGAATGCACAGCAGAAAAAGGATGCAGCAGCATCTTTTGCCGCATATGCAGCGGAACATGTTTCTACAGACAAGAACATGCGTGCTTCAAAAGAATACAGAAGTCTTCTTGTGAAAGTCCTTACAAGAAGAGCCTGGGAAGAGATCGGAGGGAGAGCAGAATGAATATCACTTTCTGGCTGAATGGTGTAAAACGGCAGGCAGAGGTACGTCCGGATGAACTGCTTCTGGATTTCCTGCGGAAAAACAGCTGTTACAGCGTAAAACGTGGCTGTGAGACTGCAAACTGTGGTCTCTGTACTGTGCTGATGGATGAACGTCCGGTACTGTCCTGCTCCATGCTGGCTGCCCGCGCAGACGGGAAACGGATCGTGACTCTGGAGGGAATGCAGGAGGAAGCAAAGGAATTCGGCGCTTTTATGGCAAATGAGGGAGCAGAGCAGTGTGGCTTCTGCAATCCGGGATTTATCATGAATGTATTTGCCATGTTAAAGGAACTGGAAGATCCCACAGAAGAGGATATCCTGGAGTATCTTTCCGGAAATCTGTGCCGTTGCTCGGGATTTGTGGGACAGACCAGAAGTATCCTGAAATTTCTCGACTATAAAAAAGGACAGGAGGAAGGAAAATGAAATACGTAAACAAGCCGGTGCCAAAAACAGATGCAATGTCGCTGGTAACCGGAAAACCGGTCTATACCGATGATCTCGCACCTTCTGACTGCCTGATCGTCAAGATCTTAAGAAGTCCTCATGCCAATGCCTGGGTGGAAGAGATCAAGACAGATGCTGCAAAGAAGATCGAGGGGATTGCCTGTGTTCTGACCTATGAGGATGTTTCCCACAAAAGATTTACCCTGGCCGGGCAGACAGCGCCGGAGATCAGTCCATGGGATCGCTATATCATAGATAAGCATGTGCGTTTTGTAGGGGATCCGGTTGCCATCGTAGCTGGTGAGACAGAAGAGGCAGTAGATAAAGCCCTGAAACGCATTAAGGTAAAATATCGTGTGGAGGAAGCGGTTCTGGATATCCACACAGCCAAGGATAATCCCATTCTGGTGCACCCGGAGGATGATTGGTATATGCCGATCCCGGCCGGCGGAGATAATAAGCGTAATCTCTGTTCCTCCAATGTAGAAGAAGTGGGTGATGTGGATGCCATGCTGGAAAAATGTGCGTATACAGTAGACCAGGTTTACCATACAAAGGCAAATCAGCAGACCATGATGGAGACCTTCCGTACCTACTGTTATATGGACCATTTTCAGAGACTGACGGTGGTTTCTTCCACCCAGATCCCGTTCCATATCCGAAGGATCGTAGGAAATGCGCTGAACATTCCGTCTTCCAAAGTTCGTGTGATCAAGCCTCGTATCGGCGGGGGCTTTGGTGCAAAACAGTCTTCTGTCAGTGAGGTTTTCCCGGCACTGGTAACATGGGTTACCGGGCGTCCGTCCAAGATCGTTTTTTCCAGAAAGGAATCCATGATCGCGTCTTCTCCGCGTCATGAGATGGAAGTCCATATCCGTATGGGTGCAGACGAAAACGGTATTGTAAAGGCGATCGATCTTTATACTCTTTCCAACACCGGTGCCTATGGAGAGCATGGGCCTACAACCGTAGGACTTTCAGGCCATAAATCCATTGCGCTGTATCGTCATACGGAAGCCTACCGTTTTGCCTATGATGTTGTTTACACCAATATGCAGGCAGCTGGCGCTTATCGTGGCTATGGTGCCACACAGGGTATTTTTGCTGTGGAGTCCGCAGCAGATGAGCTGGCTCATAAGATGGGGATGGATCCGGTAAAATTCCGCGAGCTGAACATGCCTATGGAGGGAGAGGCACTTCCGGGATATCCGGATGTACCGATCAACGGCAGCTGTACCATGGATAAATGCCTCGCCCGTGCAAAGGAAATGATCGGATGGGATGAGAAATATCCGTTCCGTGATATGGGTAACGGCAAAGTACGGGGTGTCGGTATCGCTATGGCCATGCAGGGCTCATCTATTGCAGGGATCGATGTCGGCGGAGCAGACATTAAATTAAATGAGGATGGTTCCTATACCCTGGCACTTGGATGTTCTGATATGGGAACCGGCTGTGATACCATTCTTGCTCAGATGGCAGCAGACTGTCTGGATACAGATATGAAAAATATCGTGGTATTCAGTGTGGATACAGATATTTCTCCCTATGATTCCGGTTCTTATGCATCTTCCACAACCTATGCAACCGGAAATGCCGTGATCCAGGCCTGCGGAGAACTCAGAAAGAGAATCCACGCTTTTGGCGCACAGATGCTTGGAGTATCTGCAGAGGATTCTGATTTTGACGGAGAAAAAGTCCGCACAGAAGACGGAAAAGAGGTAACGCTGCAGCAGATCGCAGGAAAAGCGACCTGTGGAGTCTGCAGTGAGCTTCAGGTTGTAAAAGAATATTCTTCTCCGATCTCTCCGCCACCGTTTATGGTAGGTGCCGCTGAAGTGGAGGTCGATAAAGAGACCGGACAGATCGATGTCATTGATTATGTGGGCGTGATCGACTGTGGAACTCCGATCAATCCAAATCTTGCCAGAGTGCAGGCAGAAGGCGGTATCGGTCAGGGAATCGGAATGGTTCTGTATGAGGATGTGCAGTATACAGATAAGGGAAAGATCCGTAACAATTCTTTTATGCAGTATAAGATCCCCAACCGTATGGATATTCCGAAGGTGCGGATCGAGTTTGAGAGCAGCTACGAGAAGACAGGTCCTTTTGGTGCAAAATCCATTGGTGAGCTTGTGATCGATACACCTTGTCCGGCTATTGCCAATGCGGTTTATAATGCAACAGGTGTACGTGTCAGAGAGCTCCCGATCACTCCGGAGAAGGTTGCAATGGGAATCCTTGCCAGAGAAGCCGGGGAGAAGGTGTGAAATGCAGGAGCTGATACTGGCAATTGCCGGACTGATCCTGGAGCTGCTGGTATTTTTCTGTGCAGGAAGTCTGCTGACACGGATACTGAAAATGAAGGCGGAAGTAACCATGGAACTGGTCTTGGGATATCTTCTGTATTTTGCGGTTTTTGAGATACTTGCAGTTCCTATGACACTGAAATGGGTAAAACTGAGTACCTTTTCGTATCTGTGGATGGTGATCATGGCAGCTTGTGTACTGGCAGCATGTCTGTTTGCGCATAAACTTTGGAAAGGACAGCTGGACCGGATAGGAGAAACATTTCGGAAGCATTCACTGCTGCTGCTTTTGACCGCTGCGGCAGTGATCCTGCAGTGTTTTCTGGTGGCTGCATATCAGGACGTTACTGCAGATGCAACACATTATATTGGTGCAGTAAGCACTTCCGTGTATACAGACACTCTTGCCCGATACAGTCCGCTTACCGGTGTTATCCAGAGAAATTTTAATCTCCGCTATGATCTTTCTGCATATCCGATGAACAATGCGGTGTGGTGTGTCCTTCTGGGCATCCACCCGATCGTTCAGTCCAAGGTCGTGATGTCTGTGATCAACATGCTGATGATCAATCTTCTGATCTACCAGATCGGAAAAAGCTTTTTTCGTGGAGATGAAAAAAAAGCAGACCTGATGGTTCTTTTTGTGTGTCTGATGCAATTGTTTTCTTTTTCTATCTATACAACAGGAACCTTTGCGTTTATGCGGGTTTATGAAGGGAAGGCCCTGCTGGCAAATATTTCCATTCCGGCAGCGCTTCTGGTAAGTATACGGCTCTGGCTCAACAAAGATGGCAGAAATAAAGAGAGCTGGGTGCTGCTTTTCATTGCTGCAGTCAGTGCGTTGACGTTTTCAGGATCCTCCCTTATTTATCCTGCAGTAGTCAGTACGGCGATCCTTCCGGTGATGGTGCTGAAGAAAAGGCTTTCCTACGCGATTCCCTATGCGCTTTGTATGCTGCCGGGATTTTTGTATGCCCTGGTTTATTTTTTGGCGAAGCTTGGATGGATCGCATTTCCGGCATCATAGGAAACTGGGAAGATACTATGGATAGGAGAAGAAAATGGCGGGAGTAACGATCGAAGAACTGGGACTGCGTTTTGTGCAGATCTGTATGGAAAATTACTGGAGTGGCTGTCTGCTGCCTGTATTTTTTCTGGCAGGTATACTCTGGGATATTTTTTACCGCAGGAGAAAAGAATCTAGAGTATTCCTGTATTATCTAGTCTTTCTGGCACTTACGGTATATAATCCGGTTCTTGTAAAATATGTGATACCAAAGGTACATTTTGAAAGTGAATATTATCGCTTTATCTGGATCCTTCCGGTGATCCCGGGTGCTGCCTATTATGCTGTACGGATCGTAGAAGCGGTAAGGTTTCGATGGCTGAAGGCTGTAACAGCGCTGATCCTTGCGGCAGTGATCGTCACTACGGGGACACCTGTTCCCGGCATTGCAAAAGATTATGTGATGGCGGAAAACATCTATAAAGTCCCGAATGAGCTGCGCTCAGTATGCGATGTGATCCATCAGGACTGCGATAAAGAACAACCCAAGGTTGTTTTTGACAATGAGCTGAATCTGGTGGCTAGACAGTATGATCCGTCACTGATTCTTGTTCTGGATCGTAATTTTATCCTGTATCGTGCAGGAAGTACTGTGGTAGGAAACTACGAAAACAGCAAGGCCTACCAGATCCAGAAAGTGATCATGGATGTGATCAGTTATCAGATGGATGTAGGGATCGATAAGTTCCGGCAGGTATTGAAAAGAACGGAAACCGATTATCTCGTTCTTCCGGTAGATCTTACAAATCATGACTATATCCGTCAGGCAGGATGTACCCCTATTGCACAGACAGAAAAATATGTGGTATACAGGTTTGAAGGGTGAATGTGTTCGCCCTTCTGGCCTGGAAAAATGACTAAAGTGCGTAAAATGATACGGAGAACGGAGTGAACAGCAACCATAAAATGTGTGATGAATATGTACTGTTTAAAAAAATCTTTACAATTTCATGGATTTGTGTTAAAATCATAAACAGTGTAAACCTACTTTGATAATTTCATACCTGAATTTAGAAGTTATGTTTTTCATTATGCACCTGTAGCTCAGTGGATAGAGCAGTGGTTTCCGGTACCATGTGCGGGGGTTCGATTCCCTTCAGGTGTGTTACCCGGAACAGTGGGAATTGTTCCGGCGTGTTGTTATGATAAGGAGGACAAGAACTTGGATGATTTCAGAGAATGGTTATCAGATAACCTTCGCTATTTTATGTTAGGCGGAGCCATTCTGGTGATCGTGCTTGTTCTGATCTTTGGCGTCCGCGCCTGTGTTGGAGGTAAGAAGGGGAATTCCAATAAAGATCAGACAACAGCCCAAAGTAACCAGGAAAATGATCCTTCTTCTCCGGCAAATGATGGGGAGACAGACGAGAAGAAAGACGCCAGTTCCGCGGCAGATACGGATGCGGAGACAACCATGGAAAAAGCCAGCACGGAAGTAACCGAGCTGATTCAGAGCTATTATAAAGCTTTTGGGGAAAAAGACATTGCAACACTTAAGACGATTGAGGACGGATTTACGCCGGCTGACGAGTCGCAGATTAATTCAAGGGATTATATTGATGGGTATGAAGTACAGAATGTTTACGCTAAGAAGGGACTGACGGACGATTCGTATGTCGTTTATGTAGTCTTTAATTATATCTGTACTGGAATTGAGACTCCGGTTCCGGCACTGAGCCAGTTTTATGTGGAGACGGGCAGTGACGGCAATCTGAAGATCAAAGGTGGTGCTGATGACGATGCAGATATCAGTGCCTATGTGAAAAAACTGGAATCTGAGAAGGATGTGCAGGAGCTTATCACAAAGGTAAAGACGGACTATGAAGCTGCGCAGGAGAGTGATCCCTCTCTGGCAGAATTCCTTCAGGGCCTTGGTGAAGATGCCAGTGCTTCCGCAGATGCAGGAACAATGCTTACAGTTACAGAGGATTGTAATGTTCGTGCTTCCGCAGATTCAGAGGGTGAGGTTATCGGTGGTTTTTCTGCAGGAACGGAAGTTGAAAAGAAAGGGCAGGAAGGCGACTGGATACAGGTTGATTATGATGGACAGACCGGTTATGTCTATAGTGGTCTGTTAGAATAATAAGGGTTAATAAAATGCAGGTTCCGGAAGAACCTGCATTTTTGTTGCCCTGATATAACGAAAGATCATTTTTTGAGTGAACCGTCTGCTGCCAATGTATATTTTTTTCCATTTACGGTGATGGTTCCGGTCTGCATGATTCCGTCTTCGTCCAGATAATAACGTTTTTTGCCTAGGGTGATCCAGCCGGTCTGCATGATTCCGTCCTTATTGAAATAATATCGATGACTATCTGTGTCGGTAAGCCATTCGGTATAGGCGGTTCCGTCAACCATAAATTTCCAGTTGGTGCCATCCGGTGTCCAGACTCCGTTTTCTGCCTCCGGCGAAACCTTTTCTGTTTCGGGAATCTCTGTGGGAACAGGAGACGGTGTGGCGGAAGGTGAGGGAGCGCCGGAAAATATCGATGCATCTGTATGGTGATCGCGATCTGAACTTGGTTCAATAGTCGAAATATCGCTGGTATTTATGGAAACTACGGAAGTACTGCTGCTTTCAAAAGGACCGGCCGATGACTGGGTAAAGAGAATACCGCAGATCAGACACAGGAAAACAGCGACAAAGATCAGCAGCCGGTTCATACGTGGAGTATGCTCTGACATGATTTTCCTCCTGATATTTAAGTATATTTCTGTTTATCATACAATAATGAGCAAGAAAATACAAGAAAAATAACCGGTTGCGAACACGTGGGAAAAAATATATAATAGAACAATGGACGAAAAAATCAGAATCAATAAATATTTAAGCGATATAGGAGTCTGCTCAAGAAGAGAGGCAGACCGCCTGACAGAAGCGGGGAGGGTTACTGTCAATGGAGAACTGGTTTCCACAGGAATGAAGATCCTTCCGGATGCGGAGATCTGTATTGACGGAAAGCCTGTAAAAAAACAGGAAAAAAAGATCCTGCTTCTTTTTCATAAACCAAAAGGGATTGTCTGCAGCACCAGACAACAGCGGAATGAGATGACAGTAACAGAATATCTGGATTATCCGGTGCGGATCTATCCCATAGGACGGCTGGATAAAGATTCCGAAGGACTGCTTCTCCTTACCAATGAAGGAGATCTGGTGAACCGTATCATGAAGGCGGGGAACTACCATGAAAAGGAATATCAGGTGACCGTGAATAAACCGGTGACAGAAGAATTTATCCGTGGTATGGGCGGCGGAGTGCCGATCCTTGATACGGTCACACGTCCCTGCAAGGTTACAAAAACAGGGAAAAACAGTTTTCGTATCATCCTTACCCAGGGTCTGAACCGCCAGATCCGTCGTATGTGTGAATATTTCGGATATAAAGTCGTAACACTGAAACGTGTTCGGATCATGAATCTGTATATTAATGGCCTGGAAGAGGGGAAATATCGTGAGATCCGGCCGGAAGAACGAAAAGAACTGGAGGAGATGCTTTCCTCCGAAAAATCAGAAAAAAGGACGGGAGGAAGCCATGAACGAATCATCCATAAAAAAAATGAAGGAGCTGGGAGAAAAGCTCCGGGAAGCGTCCAGGGCCTATTATCAGGAAGACAGGGAGATCATGTCCAACGTGGAGTACGACGCCCTGTACGACACTCTGAGCGCACTGGAGAAAGAAACAGGGATCGTTCTGGCAGACAGTCCAACCGTTAATGTAGGATATGAGGCAGTGGAGCAGCTCCCCAAGGAGGAACATGAGAGACCGATGCTGTCTCTGGATAAGACCAAAGAGAGAGAAGCTTTGAGAGAGTTTATCGGGGAACATCCTACACTTTTATCCTGGAAGCTGGATGGCTTAACGATCGTGCTTACCTATGAAAACGGAGAGCTTATAAAGGCAGTTACCAGAGGAAATGGTATTGTGGGAGAGGTTATTACCAATAATGCCAGAGTATTTAAGAACATACCTCTGAAAATTTCTTTTAAAGGGAGACTGGTACTTCGCGGAGAAGCCATCATTACCTATTCGGATTTTGAAAAGATCAACGAAACTATCGGAGATGCAGATGCCAAATACAAAAATCCCAGAAATCTCTGCAGTGGTTCTGTCCGCCAGCTGAATAACGAAATTACAGCGAAGAGAAACGTTCGGTTTTATGCTTTTTCTTTAGTGAGTGCGGAAGGCGTAGATTTCCGGAATTCCAGGGAGGTGCAGTTCCGGTGGCTGAATGAACAGGGCTTTGAGGTTGTGGAATATCGAAAAGTCACAGCGGAAACTCTGGATGAAGCGATGGATTACTTTGCGGAAGCAGTTACGACCAATGATTTTCCGTCAGATGGGCTTGTGGCATTGTATGATGATATTGCTTACGGAGAATCTCTGGGAACTACGGCCAAGTTTCCAAGGAACGCCATGGCATTTAAATGGGCCGATGAGATGCGTGATACGAGACTTCTGGAGATTGAGTGGAGCCCGTCCAGGACCGGACTGATCAATCCGGTAGCAATTTTTGAGCCGGTGGAACTGGAAGGAACCACAGTGAGCAGGGCCAGTGTGCATAACATCAGTATCATGAAGGAACTGAAGCTGGGGATTGGAGATACCATTCGTGTATACAAAGCAAATATGATCATTCCTCAGATCGCGGAAAATCTGACCGGAAGCGGTAATGCACCGATCCCGCATACCTGCCCGGCCTGCGGACAGGAAACGGTAGTGAAGAAAGAAAACGATGTGGAATGTCTTTTCTGCGTCAATCCGGAGTGCCCGGCCAAGAAAATCAAATCCTTTGGGCTTTTTACAAGCAGGGATGCCATGAATATCGACGGACTTTCCGAGGCAACACTGGAGAAATTTATTGCCAGGGGATTTATCCATGACTTTGGCGATATTTTTGAGATCAGCCGGTATAAAGATGAGATCGTGGAAATGGAAGGCTTTGGGCAGAAATCCTATGATAATCTTATGGAAAGTCTGGAACGGGCGAAAGAGACTACACTTCCAAGAGTGATCTACAGTCTTGGGATCGCAAATATCGGTCTGGCTAATGCAAAAGTGATCTGCCGCCATTTTGACAATGATCTGGACAGGATACGTCATGCCAGTCTGGAAGAGGTCAGTGATATTGATACCATCGGGCCGGTCATTGCCGGAAATCTGGTAGCTTATTTTAGGGATGAGGATAATAATCGCCGCCTGGATCATCTGATGAGATTTCTTCATATTCAGGAGGACAGTCCCAAACAGGAACAGATCTTTGAAGGAATGAATTTTGTGATCACAGGAAGTCTGGTGCACTTTGGAAATCGAAGTGAGGCCAAAGAGCTGATCGAATCCCTGGGAGGCAAGGTTACCGGTTCAGTTACCAAAAAGACCAATTATCTGATCAATAACGACATCCAGTCCAATTCATCCAAAAACAAAAAGGCAAGAGAACTGGGGATTCCGATCCTTTCAGAAGAAGATTTTCGGAAACTTGCCGGAGTGCAGTAAAGGCCGTACAGACTGGAGATACTTTTTATCTGAAGAAAAAAGCCGAGCGGCTCCTTTATAAGAGACGCTTTATATATAAGGAGGGCAAACAATGCCGATCAAAACACAGGGGGATCTTCCGGTAAAGGAGATCCTGGAGAGAGAAAATATATTTGTAATGGACGAAAAACGTGCCATGCACCAGGATATCCGTCCGATCCATATTCTGATCCTGAATCTGATGCCGCTGAAAGAAGAAACAGAGCTGCAGCTTCTGCGTTCTCTTTCCAATACACCGCTGCAGGTGGATGTGACATTTATGGCTGTGGAGAGCCATGAAGCCAAGAATACATCTCTCAGCCATCTGAACAAGTTTTATGAAACATTCACCGATATAAAGAAACGTAAATTTGATGGAATGATCATCACAGGAGCACCGGTGGAGCAGATGCCTTTTGAGGAAGTGGATTACTGGAATGAGCTGACTGAGATCATGGATTGGACTGAGAAGCATGTGACTTCCACGATCTTTCTCTGTTGGGCAGCGCAGGCCAGTCTTTATCATTTTTATGGCCTGGAGAAAAAACCTCTGGATAAGAAAATGTTCGGACTTTTCCAGCACAGGGTACTGAACCGTAAGATCCCTCTGGTCCGGGGCTTTGATGATGTATTTCTTGCGCCGCATTCCAGACACACAGAAGTTCCTATTGCAGATATCCATGCATGCAAAGACCTTACGGTCCTGGCGGAAAGCGAAGAGGCTGGTCTGTTCCTTGCAATGGCAGAGGGAGGACGTAAAATCTTTGTTATGGGACATCCGGAATACGACCGCGTGACTTTGGATGGCGAATATAAGAGAGACCTTGCCAAGGGTCTGCCTATTGAAATCCCGAAGAACTATTACAAAGATGACGATCCAAACAACAAACCACTCCTCACCTGGAGGGCCCATGCCAACAACCTGTATACGAACTGGTTGAATTATTACGTATACCAGAGTACTCCGTATGATCTGTACGGGACACCGGATTTCAGGGAAATTTAAGGAATATGAAATAAGTGTTAGCATAAGCTCATAAATCGTAGACAAAGCTATGATTTATGGGCTTATTTTAGATTGCTGCTTACGAAGGTCTTTCCTAAAAAACATTCCTACAAAATGTAGGAATAAATGCAATGTTTATGGTATGAAATGCGGCTGGTTTTTTGCATTTATTTTGATACAATCATTATATAAAAGACATGGAACTGAAATAAGAATTCCTGGTTACTGTTCATTGGTAATATTCTGCGAAGCGTGTTACTGAGAACGGAATGAACAGTAACAATTCTTGATGCAGGCCAGAATATGTTAACGGGAGGATAAATAATATGATAATCATAGGTGAAAAAATCAATGGATCCATCCCCTCTGTGGCGGAGGCGATCGCAAACAGAGATGCAGAATTCATCAAGCAGCGGGCACTTGCTCAGGCAAACTCAGGAGCAAGCTATATCGATTGTTGCGCATCTGTTCCGGAAACAGAAGAAGTAGAAACCTTGAAATGGATGATCGACTGTATTCAGGAAGTGACAGATCTTCCGATTTCCGTAGACAGTCCCAGCGCAGATGTTCTTACAGAAGCTTACAAATTCTGCAGGAAACCGGGTATTTTTAACTCTGTATCCGGTGAAGGGGATAAGATCGATAAGATTTTTCCTCTTATGGCACAGCCTGAAAATAAAGGGTGGCAGGTTATCGCACTTCTAAGCGATGATACAGGTATCCCCAAAAGTGCGGAAGACAGGCTGAAGGTATTTGACAAGATCATGGCAAAAGCGAAAGAGTACGGAATTTCACCGGATCGTATCCATATTGATCCATTGGTTGAGATGCTCTGTACATCTGAAGATGGTATTGCGATGAACGTGGAAGTAATTTCAAGTGTCCGTAAACAGTATCCGATGATCCACATTACAGCGGCGATCAGCAACATTTCCTTCAATCTGCCGGTACGTAAGCTTATCAATTTCGGATTTGTGGTACTTGCAATGAATGCCGGCCTTGACAGTGCGATCATGGATCCTACAAACAGAGATATGCTTGGACTTGTATATGCAACAGAGGCATTGCTTGGTCTGGATGATTACTGTATGGAATACATCGGAGCATACAGAGAAGGTCTGATCGGACCTGTAAAAAAATAAATAAAACGCATATGCGGAATGCGGATAAAAGCGGAGGTGTTTGATTATGTCAAAAATCACAGAAGTAGCAGAATTGGTAGAAAAAGGAAAAGCAAAACTTGTAGGTGCAGCTGTACAGTCAGCTCTTGATGAAGGCTGTGAGGCAACAGAGATTCTTAACAGCATGATCGATGCAATGGCTGTTGTAGGTGAAAGATTTAAGAACGGAGAAATCTTTGTTCCGGAAATGCTGGTAGCAGCCCGTGCAATGAAAAAGGGTGTTGAGGTTCTGAAACCACATCTTGCATCCGGCGCTACAGGAAGTATGGGAAAACTTATCATCGCTACTGTAGCAGGAGATCTTCATGATATCGGAAAGAATCTTGTTGCAATGATGATCGAAAGTGCCGGCTTTGAAGTTATTGATCTCGGTGTTGATGTACCTGCATCGAAGGTTATTGAATGTTACAAAGAAAATCCGGATGTTAAGGTAATTGCACTTTCAGCGCTGCTCACAACTACAATGCCGGCTCTGAAGGATACAGTTGCAGCACTTAATGCGGAAGATTTCAGAAGCAATGTTAAGATCATGGTTGGAGGAGCACCGATCACGAAGGAATTTGCAGATGAGATCGGCGCAGATGGATATTCAGAAGATGCAGCAAGCGCAGCAGTTCTTGCAAAAGCTTTGGCAGCATAAGGGAAAATAAAATAGGCCGCTCTGTATTGTCTGTGCATGGCATAGACGGCAGAGCGGCTTTTGCTTTACAGTGACCATCGGAGGGATAAAAATGTACCGAATAAAATTTATCAGGGAGGAAAAGGAGATCCTGGTGGAACCGGGTACCAGGATCCTTGAGGCGGAAAGAAAAGCAAAGCTGGTTCCTGATGCACCTTGCGGAGGCCGGGGAAAGTGCGGGAAATGTCGTGTTAAAATAGAAGATCACATGGTGCTTGCATGTCAGACGGAAATCCACAGTGACCTTGAAGTAGATACATTGTCCGGATGCCAGGAAGAGGAGATCCTTACAGAAGGAATGCAGAGACCGGTTGCGTTCAGGCCTGATCTGAAACAGAAAAAAGTGATTCTTAAGAAACCGGAGACAGGAGACAACCGCTCTGAATGGGAGCGGCTGACAGAACAGCTGGATGTGGAAAGACCTGTTCTGCCTGATACTGAAATTGCATCGAAGCTTTATGGCTGCAGAAAAGAAGCAGAAGAATGGTATGTGATCTGTGCAGGAAATAAGATCCTGGATATCAGCAGAGAAGAGAAAAAAATCTGTTTTGCGGCTTTTGATATAGGTACCACGACGGTGGTTGGCTATCTTATGGATGCATTGACCGGGAAACAGCTGGCTCTCAAGAGTAGAATGAACCCACAGACTCAGTATGGCGCAGATGTGATCATGCGGGCGGATCATGCTCTGGAGCATGGCGTAGAGCAGCTGACCGGCTGCATACGGAATGCGGTTGATGAAATGCTCCAGGAACTGGCAGAGGAAGCAGGAAGAAGCACATTAGATATCTGTCAGGTATCTGTGGTAGGAAATACCTGCATGCATCATCTTTTTCTTGGGATTTCTCCGGCATCGCTGGTCCATGCACCATATAATCCGGCGATCAGTCAGGAGCTTACACTGAATGCAGAGCAATATGGGCTCCATATCCACAGAAAGGGGCAGCTGCTTATGCTGCCTGATATAGCCGGGTATGTAGGGGCAGATACCTGTGGCTGCATTTTGACGCTCAGACAGGATCAGCAGAACGAGATCAGCCTTATGATCGATATTGGAACGAACGGGGAGATGGTCCTTGGAAATAAAACGAGATTAGCCTGTTGTTCAACAGCTGCCGGTCCGGCATTTGAAGGTGCAAAGATCGAGTGCGGGATGCGTGGAGGAGCAGGAGCAGTAGATCATGTAGTATACAAAAATGGAAAATGGGAATACACGACTATAGGAAATAAGGCTCCGGCAGGCTTATGCGGTTCAGGTCTGATCGATCTTGTGGCACAGCTGTACCTGGCTGGCTTTATTGATGAAAGTGGTCATCTGGAAAGCGGCCAGGAAAAGGCGGGAGTGTTTGTGCTGGTACCTCCGGAAAAGTCGGGAAATGACAGGGGCGTTTATCTGACACAGAAGGATATCGGAGAGGTACAGCTGGCAAAAGCGGCTATCGCAGCGGGAATCTTTCTTCTTATGAAAAGACTGGAGATCACAGAAAAGGATATTAAACGGGTCTATCTTGCCGGTGCATTCGGCAATTACATGAATCCGGAAAGTGCGGCAGCGATCGGGATGTTCCCGGCCGGACTGCTGCCCAGGATACAGCCGGTGGGAAATGCGGCAGGCGAAGGTGCAAGGATCGCGCTTCTGAATGAAGAGGAAAGAAAAGAAATGGATCGGACTGTCAAAAATATGGATTTTGTGGAGCTGGCAGCTTCGCCGGAGTTCCAGGACTGTTTTGTGGATGGCTTATGCTTTCCGTAATGCGAGGAGAATGGATATGCTTAATATAAAAGAACTGGAAGAGATGGGAAAAAAGGCAGGATTTTCTTATGTAGCACTTCTGAAGAGCGATTCGATCCAGCTTATGCCGGAGGTAAGGGAAATGTGCAAAAATAATACCTGCCATATGTATGCAAAACGCTGGAGCTGTCCTCCCGGATGCGGAGATCTTGAAGTATGCAGAAAAAAGATAGAAAAGTACAGGGAAGGCATTATTGTCCAGACAGTGGGGAAACTGGAGGATCCTTTGGACGGAGAGACGATGATGGAGACCGAAGCGGTTCATAAACAGAATTTTTATGAATTTGAAAAAATGCTCAGAGAAAGATGGCCGGGCATGCTCCCCATAGGGGCCGGGTGCTGTACAAAATGTAAAACGTGTACATATCCGGATGCTCCATGCCGTTTCCCCGAACAGGCATTTTCTTCGATGGAAGCCTATGGAATGCTGGTAACACAGGTATGCCAGGCAAATGGTCTGGAATACTATTATGGTCCCTGTACGATCGCCTATACCAGCTGTTATCTTCTTGAATAGAACAGGAGTGAAAAAATGAATGACAGAGAACGGGAGGCATATCTGAACAGGATCGGATATGAGGGTGAATTAAGAACAGATAAAAAATGTCTGGAAAAGATAATGGACCTTCATCTTTGCAGTATTCCCTTTGAAAATCTGGAAGTTTTTGACGAGGGAAGGATTCCTTCTCTGAGGTCGGAAGATATTTATGAGAAGATCATTGTCAGAAAACGAGGCGGATATTGCTTTGAGCTGAATAAATTGTTTTATGAGCTTCTGAAAGCTTTGGATTTCCGTGTGATCCCTGTGGCGGTAAGGATATTGTGGAACCGGGAAGAGCTTCCGCCGGTCCTGCACCGGGCAACCCTTGTTATTTTTGAGGAAGGAAGCTATTACTGTGATGTAGGATACGGAGGTCCCGGACCCAAGAAGCCGGTTCTTATGAAGGATGGTATCCACAGAGAAAAAAACGGATGGTACCGTGTTAACATGAAGCCGGGAAATACAAACGGAGAGATACTTGTTGAACGAAGGAAAGAAGAAAAATATCTGCCAATACTCAGATTTTCACAGACTCCTACAGTAGAAGCAGATTTTGAACTGCTGAATTTCTATTGTGCAAAATCTCCAGATGTATTAATTACCAGAAAAAGAGTGGTGAGCATCTGCAGACCGGAAGGAAGTGTTGCGCTGACCGGGGATGTTCTTACAATCCAGAAGGAAGATGGATCCATTGAAACGAAAATAAGCGATTCGGAAGAAACCATCAGGCTATGGATGGAACATTATTTCGGATTGGAGTTTTTACAGATATAAGCAGAAAAAAGGACCAGGTTGTCAGGTGACAGTCTGGTCCTTTTCCTGCAGAAGAAAGCAGAGCTGCAGAAGAAGCCGGTCTTTCGGATTATCCAGATCAACCTTTGTGAGTTTCTGGATGCGCTCCAGACGGTAGGTCAGGGAACTTCTATGTATAAAAAGCTCACGGGCTGTCTGAAGAGAATTGCGTTCATGCTCCAGATAGACCTTGAGTGTGTGATACAGCTCAGTATTGTTTTTTCGGTCATAATTCTGCAGTGCATCCAGCCGTGAAGAGACCAGAAGCTCGGGACTGATCTGATGGCTGATCTGGGAAAGCATATATTCCAGAAGATAAGCATCAAAATGATAGCACCAGGCCATGCTCTGACTTTTTTTGCCCAGGCGCAAGGCGGAAACAGCCTGAATATATCCCTGAGGGATCAGGAGAAAATCACGAAATTCAGAGCTTACTCCCATTTTAAAAAGCCCTTCGCGCAGGATGATCGCAAGTGAACTGATAACATCGGAAGATACAGAGTGCTTAAAGGACAGATTAACGATCACAACGATTCCCTGCTGATAGGTAAAAGCCAGACCTTCCGGGATCTGGGCTTCAATGTGTCCCAGTGTGGCGATGGAAGAGTGCATACGGTCATCCTGCTGCTGGGTTTCCAGACGAAGTACAAGATACCGGTCATGGCGATTCCAGTTCAGATACTGGATCTGATCGGTAACTGCCTGTAGTTCTGTGAGCTTTCCGGAAAGATACTCCGTGAAGAACTGCCGGGAGTCATTTCCCATTGAGATTTGGAACAGATTGTGCCGACGGATGCATAGCTCGATAAAGGAGCCAAGATACTCAAGAGCAGAAAAATGTCCGGGCTGTATCTCCGTCTGGAGCTCATCTACACAAAGCCTGCCCTGATAATTGCCGCTGACCCAGAGATTCATGTAGAGGATACGGTAACCGCGGAGCTCTTCGGAATAAATATTGGCGCCGTGGGTGATAAGTGTGCGCTGGTATTCGGCATCAAGCTTGAAATCCTGAATCAGGCTTAAAGGTGCGATGAGTCTACCTGTACGCTGGTCATGGACCCATTCGGACATACCGGTTACGTGCCGGGGAGAAGAAAGGATATAAAAGTTGGTGTCGTGGGCAAAAACCGGATTATGAAATATATCCAGACTGGCTTCCAGCATCTCATTCAGCGGATCGATACTTCCAAGTGCAAGCTGGAGTTTACTGTCCCAGTCAGAATATCTGTCAAAGGTCTGCTGTATTTGGTTGAAGACCTCAGAAAAAGAAAGGGTTCCCTTAATGTGAAGGATCCTGCAGCTTTCGGAAAAGCAGGAAAGATCACCGGAGCCCACCACTACAAATGCGATGTTCTGGTATCGCAGGAAGCTTTCGGAAAGAGAATTGCCGAAGACAAGATAAAGGTAGCATGGCTTTAGCAGGGCTCCTGCCTGATATATGCGAAGACCATCCAGCGTCAGGGGGTCTTCACGGCAGAGGATGGAAACATCCTCTTTTTTCTCCGCAAAATCGTCAGCAATGATCTGGAGATTAAGATGGAAGCCTGTATGCAGGCTATTCACGAAATGCTCTCTTTTGTTCAAAATATTTCCTCCAATTCATAAAAGCCTTGTATTTATAGGAAATTATAACATATTAGACGGAAAATAAAAAGAAAACGGAGAGGAAATTATTTGTGCATATTTACAATAATAACTGTACAAAAAGTATGAAGCATTGGAGAAAGAATGAAGAAGTGTGCGGATTTACGAACAAGAAAAAAACAACTATACTGTAATCATCAAAGGTAACGTGAAGTTGTGGAAATGGCCGGTCCCACAAAAAACAGCGAAGGGGGAAAGAAAATGAGTAAAAATGAAATACCGAAACAAGATCCGAAACAGAAAAAGGGTCTTACAAATGCCCTGAAATATTTCTTTGGTGTTGGTGATGCCGGATTTGTTCTTATGAGTAATATCGAGACATTTTACTTTATGACATTTCTGACGGATCTGGCAGGCTTTGCAGCTGGTGTAGCTGGTGTGATCAATTCCGTATTTACCATTGTTGATGCCTGTCTGTCCTGGCTTTACGGAGGAATCATCAATGGCACAAAAGCAAAGAAATGGGGGCGTTATCGTTCCTGGCTGATCATGGTTCCGTGGATGGTGCCGTTTCTGTACGCATTCATGTTCATACGTGTCAGTGATAATGAATGGCTTTCGGCAGTGGTGATCATTGCCGCATCCATCGCATCTCATGTGGCATGGAATTTCAGCTATGTTGCCAATGCAACCCTGATCAGTATTGTTGGTAAAACACCGGAAGACAAAGCAACGCTTGCATCCTCCAGGGCAACCTGGAATAACATAGGCGGTCTGTTGTTTTCCTATATGGGTCTTCCATTTGCAACACTTCTTGCCGGATATGTCGGTGAGAAAAATAAATTTGCAGCAGCAGCTTTCTGCCTGGGTATTCTGATGGTCGTAACCTATTTCGCCCATTTCAAGATGACGGAAGGCTATGAAGAGATTGAAACGGAAACAGCAGGAAAGAAAAATGACAAAACAAAGATCACGATCAGAGAGATGTTTGCTTCCCTGTTTCAGAATCCGCCTCTTATGGTCCTGATGCTGGCAGACCTTGCAAAATGGTGTGTGAAATTTGTAACAGCAGCATCTGCTATTTACTATTTCAGGGATGCAATGGGAAATCCGGGACTGATGACCACTTATCTTCTCTGCGTTGCCATCGGTGCCATCATCGGAGCTTTTTCCATGAGATACATTGCAAAAGCAATATCGTCCCGTACAACTATGATCATTGCTTATGCAGGAATGGCAGTATCACTGTTCCTTGTATATATTTTCTATGGAAATGCAATGACAGTGATCGCCCTTATGACACTTGCCCAGTTCTTCTATGGTATGGCTTTTGCAGCTTCACCTGCACTTTATGCGGACACTGTAGTGTATGCAACATGGAAGAGCGGAAAAGATGCATCCGGATGGATCATGGGATTACAGAATCTTCCGCTGAAGATTGCCGTATTCTTAAGAGGAACGATCCTCAGCGCCTGTCTTGTGGCGGTAGGCTGGAAATCCGGAGTTGTTCTTGAAGGAACGGCCCGTCAGGGAATGACGATTTCCTTTGCACTTGTTCCGGCTATTTTCTGTCTGGCAGGTCTTCTGCTTCTGGTGTTTGGATTTAAGATCACAAAGGAAAAGGTTCTTCAGTATCAGGCTGAGATTGACGCAAGATCATAAAGATAAGTGATCGGGTATTTTGAAAGATCACAGGATAATAAAGGAGGAAGCATTATGTTGAAAGCATCGGAGATTTTACTTGAAACGATAAAAAAGGACGGCAGGCCAGAACGACTTCTGAGACAGTATGAGGGTGCGACCTTTTACCCGCCGAACCCGGCAAATAATTATGTGCGTGGAAACCGTCACCGTGGTATGGAGCCTATGAAGGATCTTTTCGGAACTGAGATTCTCTGGCCTCAGGAACAGCTGGCTGCAATGCCACATGTAACAGAGGACAACAAGGTCATTGATGATATCACAGAATGGAAAGAGCAGCTGGTGATTCCGGATATTGTCGGTCAGTGCTCGGATCCGGCTTTATGGGAACCATTTAAACAGAAGGCACAGGAGATAAAGGATTCAGGAAGCCTTTTCATGGCATTTATGCCTACAGGTGTTTTTGAGAGGCTTCACTTCCTGATGGGATTTGAGGATATGCTGGTGAACTTCCTCCTTGAGCCGGAGGATATGATGGATCTCTGCAATGCCATTGGGGAGTACCGTTTCCAGCTTACAAAGCTGATCGTTGATAATCTCCACCCAGATATCATCCTTTCCCACGATGACTGGGGTTCCAAGCAGTCCCTGTTCATCAGTCCGGACACATGGAGAGAATTTATCAAACCACAGTATGAAAGATCCTATAAATATATGAAAGACCATGGAGTGATCATCATGCATCACGCAGATTCCTTCATGGAACCAATCATAGAGGATATGGTTGATCTTGGGATTGACATCTGGCAGGGAACACTTCCGCAGAATGATATTCCGAAGCTTCAGAAACAGCTGAACGGAAGAATGACACTTATGGGTGGAATCGATGCTTCGATCGTAGACCGAGTGGATTCCACAGAAGAAGAGATCCGCAAGGAGGTCAGAAGAGCATGTGAGGAGTATGCACCACACGGACATTTCATTCCATGTATTACCTATGGAGGTCCCGGTTGTCTGTTCCCTCATGTAGATTCAATTATTGATGACGAGATTGAAAAATATAATAAAGAGGTGTATGGAATTCATTAAAAGCGCCAATTGAATAAAAAAGAACCTCAAGGTATGATTGAGTTGCATCTTGGCAGATGTAAACAAAACAATCAAGCACTGGAGGTTCCAAATGAATTATACACAGAATGAAAAGATTGAGCAAGTAACAGATTCAACAATGGTTGTCGGAGTTGATATAGGAAGCCAGATACATTATGCAAGAGCTTTTGATAACAGAGGACGCGAACTTACAAAACGTATTTTTCCTTTTCATAACGATCTGGAAGGGTTCAATTCTTTCAACCTTTGGGCAGAGACACTTAAGACTGAGAATAAAAAGACTGCAGTTCTGATCGGCTGCGAGCCAACAGGTCATTACTGGTTTGCGTTTGCGAAGTATGTAAATGATCATCAGAAAAGATTAGTAATGGTCAATCCATTCTCGGTTAAGAAGATCAAGGAACTTGATGATAACAGTCCAAAGAAAACAGATTCAAAAGATCCAAAAACAATCGCAAAACTAGTTGTGGATGGGAGATATTCAATCCCATACATGCCAGAAGGCATTTATGCCGAAATAAGAGACCGGGTATACAGCCGTGACAGGATCAGGAAGCAGCACAACATATCTGCAAACAGGATCCAGAGATGGCTTGCAATACATTTCCCGGAATATCTGGGATTATATACACGATTTGATGCAATAAGCGGCCTGGCAGTGCTTGAAAAAGCACCATTGCCAAAAGATGTGATTGCGCTTGGAGTAAATGGGATCTGAAAGATCTGGCATGATAAAAAGATGCGTGGCAGAGGAGTTACTGAAGATAGGGCAAAGACCCTGGTTGAAGCTGCGCACAACAGTGTTGGACTTGACGGAGGGATTGGAACAAAAAGTGAATTATATATGCTGCTCAGGTTTCCAGCACGGTTTATCTTTGCGGAGAATCGAAGACAAGTACCGTCTGGGCATCTATTGATCTGAAGCAGCGGCAGCTTTTTGATCTGGATTAAAATTTACATAATCTTTATTTGATTATTTGAAAAAACAGTGCTATAGTAAAGTTGGTTCCGGTAAACGGATGATTTATGGATCCCAGAAGAGGACCGGGCGGAACCAAATTACTGTTGACCGGTCAGGATCTGGATCAGGAAAGAAGGAAGAGGGAAAAAATTGCGTAAAAAATCACATATACTGTTAGGCAGATACCTGGCTGACCAGATGTCTGAGGTGTACAGTCTCCAGCAGCACAGAAAAGCGTTTTGCCTGGGCAATATCATGCCTGATCTGAAACCATCGTTTCTCACCACCAGACATGAGTTTTTCGGAACATTCGATCACCTCCAGAATAAGATGAGGGCGCTTGTCGAGAAGAACCCGGAGGAAGAGAATGCCAGAGTATACTGGAGAAGATTCGGTGAGGTCATGCATTATATGGCTGATTATTTTACTTTTCCTCATAACAAAACATACAAAGGAAATCTTGCAGCACATAATTCTTATGAAGCTGAGCTGAAGAACCGCCTGAGAGAATGTATCCTCAGCGGCGCAGCAGACAGCCAGCTGGAAGAAGCGAAGCAGTTTGAAAGCTTTGAGGAACTTGTGGAATATATCCGTGAGCGTCATGCATATTATCTGGAAAGCCCGCGGTGCATTGCCGATGACATCCGTTTTATCCTTCGGGTGTGCTATCAGGTTGTACAGGGGATTTTTCAGCTCTGTGTCAGAAAACAGTTTCATATGGGCGGACAGCCGGCAGTGACTGTCTGACAGTATATAAAAAGCCGCAGTGTGTGAGAGCACTGTGGCTTTTTTACGTTATGGTAAACTCTAAAAAATCTTACAAAAATGTGAATAAAAAGTGAAAAATAGATGAATTGAAGGAGATATCCTACCAGAACAGTTGATTTCACGATTTTCGTATGCTAAAATAAATTGAATTAAACTTTAAGTTATCAAACGGTTTAAGGCAGACCTTTATTATAGGGGAAGTAAAGGGATGTTCAAGGAAAGAAGGGAGCATCTTAATAAATATGAAGAACAAGTACCTGAATAAGTTTTTTTGCATCACGATGTTATCAGCTATGGTACTGGCAGTTCCAACCGGAGTAAAAGCCGCCGAGGAAGCAGATAATGTTGTTGCTGAGGAAGGTGTTTCAGGAGACGGGAGCGAGGTAAGTGAACCGGAACCAGAAGTTCCGACAGAACCGGTGCCGACAGCTGCACCGGAACCGGAAATAACTGCTGCACCTGACCCGGAACCAACTACAGCGCCGGAGCCAACCGCAACACCTGCACCTGCGCCGACGGAAACACCGGAGCCAACTGCAACACCTGCGCCGACGGGAACACCGGAGCCGACAGCGACACCTGCACCAACGGCAACACCTGCACCGACAGCGACACCTGCACCAACGGCAACGCCGGAGCCAACCGCAACACCTGCACCGACGGCAAGACCGGCCAGGGATGACTCTGCAAAGGTACAGGCGGTGATCCGGAAGATCAAAGCACTGGCAGGCAGAACGATCACAGCAGCAGATAAAGCGGAGATAGATAGCGTACGTGCAGCTTATGAGGCACTGTCTAATACAGAAAAGGCCAAGGTTACGAATTATAAGATCCTGACTGAGGCAGAAGCCAAGCTTGCAGCTGTCGACAAGAACGACAGTGATAACAAAAAAGATAACAAAAAAGATGATAGCAGCACGGAAGATAACAAGAATACAGAGATCACAGATGGAAATAACGCCACAGCAACACAGATCGGAGATCCTGTTTATGTGACAAATATGGTATCCAATCTCCATGCGGGCAAGGATTTTTATCTGGATAGTCTTAAGAGCAATTATCATCTGTCCTTCTCCGATGATTTTGCTTCTGTAATGGAAGAGATCGAAAGAGAATATAAAGAGAAGAACAAGCTTACCGATACGGAGAACACACTTCTGGTAAGAAACTGGCAGGATATTCTTGCTGTTTATATTTACGAAAAGAGCAAAGCAGGAGCAACGTCATTTACATTGGATGCATCCTGTAAGGATGATCTGGCAAGGATTTTTGCGGAGATGAACCCCATCGTCAGGGACAAGCAGGATATTACCAAGATATCCTACGGAAATCGCAAGATCAACTACTACATCAAGAAGAACAATATTGCAAAGGAAGACAGAAGCGTCCTTAAGAAATATGTGGAGACAGACTGTAAGCTTCTCTGTGCGGTAGTTACCGCATCCAAAGGCTTTGTCCGTGAAAGCGTGGGAGACAATGTTTCTGAGGATCGTGTAGATGTTATCACCGCAGCGTATTCACTGGTTGGCAAGGTCGGATATTTCTGGGGCGGCAAATCTACGGTGATCGGAGAAGATCCAAGTTGGGGCTCCGTTGAGAAGGTATCAGCAGACGGCAGCAGAAGCTCCGGTACGCTCCGTGCATATGGTCTGGACTGCAGCGGCTTTGTTACCTGGGCAGTGATCAATGGATATAAGGATCAGGGAATGCAGGCAGCAGTTGGAGACGGAACCTCTGACCAATGGGAGAAGGCCGGTGTTGTCAGCGAAGCAGATGCACAGCCAGGAGATCTGGTATTCCAGAGAGGACCGGAAGCAGGAAGCAACAACCACGTTGGTATCCTGTGCGGAAAGACGGATTCCGGCGACTGGATTGCAGTACATTGTTCCTCAAGCAAGAATGGTGTAACGGTTGGTGAGGCATACAGTGCAAGCTTCCGTTATATCAGAAAGCCATCCTTCTATCAGGATACAACAGCGGAGGAAAATAAGACCACAGCTACAGAGAATGATGTTCTGACAGAGGAGAGTGCAGAAAAGCTCCTCACGGATGTGGTTAGATCTGATGCACTGAAGGATGCACTGGCATCCGGTGATACTGTTTCCAGTGACCTTCTTGCAGATTTTAAGAATAAGGCTTTGCAGGAGGATGAGGAAGAAGATGAAGTTGAGACGCTGACTCTGGATCAGGAGACCATGGACGATGCAGTGGATACATTTGATGATGATGTAGAAACACTGGAAATGGAAAACTAAGGGACAGCGATTGAAGATAAGGGCAGTCTCCCACGGGAGGCTGCCCTTTCTTACAATCGCTGCTTCAGACATAGGACATGATATTATGAAAAAAAGAAATTTCTGCCCCATGGCAGCCGCAGTGCTTACAGCTGCAGTGATCCTTCAGCCCTTTAGCACTTCGGCAGGGGCACTGGGTCAGATCCGCTCCATAGCAAAGAGCATTATTTCAGGCGAACCAAAGGAAGTAGAGGAACTGCGTCAGATGGAGGTTGCCCAGAGCGAAGAAGGGCATCAGGAATATTATTTCAAACAGCTTACGGAAGAAGAGCAGAGAGTATATCGGGAGCTGCTGAAAGGAATCCGTGCCCGGGAAAAGGAGTTTTATCTGACGATCTCCGATGATGACAGTATTGACAGAAGCTATCATGCAGTATTGAAAGACCACCCGGAGATATTCTGGGTCCACAATCGTGAAAAAATCTACAAAACTACGTATTCAGACAGTGATTACTGCGTTTTTACTCCGGGCTATACTTATACAGACAGCGAGATCGATGAGATACAGACGGCCATGGAGCAGAGCTTTCAGGAGGTCAGAGCCCTGATCCCGGAGGATGCCGGTGATTACGAGAAGGTACGCATTGTTTATACGTATGTTATTGACCATACCCAGTATCAGACTGGGGAGGATGATCAGAGCATAGCAGGTGTTTTCTGGAAAAAATCTGCAGTCTGTGCCGGATATGCAGGAGCTGTCCAGTATCTTCTGGAAAGGCTGGATATTCCCTGTATTTATGTGGACGGAAGCACAAAAGGAAGTACAGAGGGTCATGCATGGGATATTGTAAAAATAGGCCAGGAGTATTATTATGTAGATGCTACCAATGGGGATCAGCCGGATTTTTTAAATGGAGATGCCGCACAGCTGGAAGAACATAAGACGATCATTTACGATTATCTCTGCCCTTTCCCGGAAGAATATGAAAAAACCTATACACCATCGGAAGAACTGACAGTTCCGGCATGTACTGCGAAGGATCTGGATTTTTATGTGCTGAACCAGGGGTACTTTGAAGATTACAGCTGGCAGGACATATATGATTATTGTAAGATGAGACTGGATAATGGTGCGGCTGTAGTGCGTTTCAAGTTTGGCAGTCAGGAAGCTTTTTCCGAAGCCTGTCAGGAACTGCTGGATGATGGCGTGGTACAGAATGTGGCACAGTATTATATGAAACTTCACGGACTTGGTCAGGTGGAGTATCATTATGGAGTGATGGATAATTTTTATACCATATATTTTATTTTCTGAAACATCTTCGGGAAGATTTCCGGAGGTTTTGGAAAGAGAGGAGTAAGTTATGAATATGGATATGTTGTCAAGAGGATTTGACATACTGCAGAGAGCAGGAGGTATGGAACAGATCAGCCAGCTGATGGTGATCGTATATGGAGTGCTCTGCGTTTTCGGGCTTTTGAACTGTATCCTGGGATATCGTATCCTCCGGTTCTGGATGATGATCTTTGGATTTATCATCGGAGCAGGCGCCGGCTTTGGTGTAACCTATATGTCCGGTGTTCAGGATAAAATGGTGATCGCAGGTGCCATGGCGGGACTGGGGATCGTACTGGCTGTTGTTTCGTTTCTGATCTACAGGGCAGGAATCTTTGTACTGGGATTTGGTATCGGAATAACATTGAGTATCTATCTGGTCCATCCGACCAGTTCTTTTTCTTTTTTCCTGTGCATCCTTATCGGCGTGGGACTGGGAGTACTTGCTATGCGTTATGCGAAAGGAGTGATCATTGTCGGAACCAGTATACTGGGTGGTGTTCTGGCAGGATTATCCATTGCAAAGATCGCAGGGCTGGCGCAGTTTCCATATGGCGTCGGTATGGCAGCGGGAATTGCGATCCTTGGTATGCTGATCCAGTTCGCCATCAACAAAGACCGATACGATGAGGAAGATGACGAAGAAGAGGATGACGACGATGGAACTCTGCCGGAGGAGACCAGGAAGCCGGCAGGAAGGGACCGTAGAGGAAACAGTCGTGAATACACCTCTGACCGTAACAGGGACGATCACAGATATACATACGAAAACCGGGCAAACGATGACCGGGAAAGCCGGGGTGAAAGACGTTCCCGCAGACCATCTGACAGAGAAGGACGCAACTCTGACAGACGAGAAAGAAATTATGCAGACAGCCGAAAAAGATCCGGAAGCGAAAGAAACAGCAAAGGCAGTTCCACTGAAAGAAGAAGCACTTCCGGAACATCCGGCAGAAACAGAACATCCGACAGAAATTATGCTTCGGATGACAGAAGAGGCCGCAGATACAGTCAGAGCAGCACTAGGGAACGAAGGAATGCAGGAACGGGAAGCAGATCCCGCTATGCAGATCCGGAGGATCATGAAGACTATGATCGTTTTGATGAGTCGGAAAACAGGGACAGCTATAAAGATTTTGAAAAACTGCAGCAGAAAAGACGTCGGATGGATATTGAAAATATGGCGGATTTTGATGAGCAGGAAGAATATGGAAATTACAGGGATGATCCGGATCTGATGAATGATGAGGATCTGGATGAGCTTGATGAGTGGAAAGACAACTGAGAAAAATCCGAGGAGTGACAGAAATGGGAAAAGAAGCCAAAACAAACGCAATGAGAATGCTGGATCGAAAAAAAGTAAAATATGAAGCGATCGCATATGACTGTGGAGAGTTCATAGATGGGATCCACTGTGCAGACATCACAGGAGCCCCTCATGATCAGTCCTTTAAGACCCTGGTCATGGAAGGGAAAAGCGGCGGCTACTATGTGTTTGTAGTTCCGATTGAGAAAGAGGTGGACCGTAAGGCAGCCGCAAAGTCTGTAGGCGAAAAAACAGTAGATATGATCCATGTAAAGGATCTTACAAAGATCACGGGCTATATCCGCGGAGGCTGCAGCCCTCTTGGAATGAAAAAAAATTATCCGGTGGTGTTTGATCAGTCTGCTGAAAACTTTGATGAGATCTATGTAAGTGGTGGAAGAGTAGGCCTTACCCTGAAGGTACCGCTTAAAGATCTTCTGGATGTAACACAGGGCAAGCTTGCTCCGATCACCATGGAGTAAGCGCATATAAAACAGATAAAAAAACTCCCCTAACTGCCTGTAAAGGCGGAAGCAGGGGAGTTTTTTTATTACAGAAGCATGGGATTTAGTTATCCTGTGCGTCCTCTTCGTTAACCTGGAATACGTGACGCTTCTTGGCCATTTCGTCGCTGGCAAGATACTCGTCGTAAGTGGTGATCTTGTCTACCAGCTTGCCGTTAGGAAGGATCTCCATGATGCGGTTTGCAGTTGTCTGTACAAACTGGTGATCGTGTGAGGTGAAAAGGATCACTCCCGGGAATTTGATCAGTCCGTTGTTCAGTGCTGTGATAGACTCCATATCCAGATGGTTGGTTGGCTCATCCAGGATCAGGATATTGGCACCGGAGATCATCATCTTGGAAAGAAGACAGCGAACCTTTTCACCACCGGAAAGAACACGGACACGTTTTACACCATCCTCACCAGGGAAAAGCATACGGCCAAGGAATCCACGGACGTAGGTTGCGTCCTTGATCTCGGAGTACTGTGTCAGCCAGTCGGTGATAGTAAGGTCGTTATCGAATTCCTGTGTGTTATCCTTCGGGAAATATGCCTGGGAAGTGGTAACGCCCCATTTGTAATTTCCTTCATCCGGCTCCATTTCACCTGTAAGGATTTTGAAGAAGGTTGTGATGGCCTGCTCGTTGGCACCCACAAAGGCAACCTTATCTTCACGACCAAGAGTGAAGGAAATGTTGTCCAGAACCTTTACTCCATCAATGGTCTTGGACAGATTTTCCACCATGAGGACCTCGTTTCCAATCTCACGGTTCGGGCGGAAGTCGATGTATGGATATTTACGGCTGGAAGGACGCATGTCATCCAGCTGGATTTTTTCCAGGGCACGCTTTCTGGAAGTCGCCTGCTTGGATTTGGAAGCATTGGCGCTGAAACGGGAGATGAACTCCTGGAGCTCTTTGATCTTCTCCTCTTTCTTTTTGTTGGCCTCTTTCATCTGCTTGATCAGAAGCTGGCTGGATTCAAACCAGAAGTCGTAGTTTCCGGCATAAAGCTGGATCTTGCCATAATCGATATCAGCAGTATGTGTGCAGACCTTGTTCAGGAAATAACGGTCATGGGATACTACGATAACCGTATTGTCAAAATTGATCAGGAACTCCTCCAGCCATTCGATAGCAGGAAGATCCAGGTGGTTGGTCGGCTCATCAAGAAGAAGGATATCAGGATTTCCGAAAAGAGCCTGTGCAAGAAGAACCTTGACTTTCATACTACCGGTAAGGTCTGCCATCTGTGTATAGTGGAACTCGGTGTCGACTCCGAGACCGTTGAGAAGAGTAGCAGCATCGGACTCTGCTTCCCATCCGTTCATTTCTGCAAACTCACCCTCAAGCTCGCTGGCACGGATGCCATCTTCGTCTGTGAAATCTTCCTTTGCGTAAATGGCTTCTTTCTCTTTCATGATCTGATAGAGTCTTTCATTACCCATGATGACAGTATCCAGAACCGGATAAGCATCATATTTGAAGTGATCCTGCTGCAGGAAAGAAAGCCTCTGACCGGGGGTGATCACAATGTCGCCCTTGGTAGGCTCAAGCTGACCGGAAAGGATTTTGAGGAATGTAGATTTTCCTGCGCCGTTGGCGCCGATCAATCCATAACAGTTACCCTCTGTAAATTTGATGTTAACGTCTTCAAACAGCGCTTTTTTTCCAACGCGCAGTGTGATGTTATTTGCTGAAATCATATCATACCTCTTTTTTCATTAAATAAATATCGTTTCAATTACATACGAAAGCATTACAATCGTTTCCTATTGTACCGTAAACTGAAAAATTTGCAAGCTGTATTTTCCTTTTTTCGGCTAAATAAAGGAAAAACAGGGGATTACTATGAATCACAGGAAAATAATAACCTTTTATTATATAAAAAAATGGGTTATACTGTCGTATGTGGTAATGAAGTATTCCGGGGATATGGATATCCGGCTCTCTGGCACATCAGAAACACCCAGGAACGTGGCAGATCGGATGGAATGCGGAAACTATCATAAATCAGCAGCTTAGTTGAACAGAAGAGAGGTTAAAAATGTTTATCACCAGAGAAAGCGATTATGCGATGCGGGTTATCCGCGCATTGATGTGGGAGCCGCGTTTGAGCGTCAGCGAGATCTGTGAGAGGGAATCGATCACAGCACCCTTTGCATACAAGATACTGAAGAAGCTTCAGAATGCAGGGCTCGTGGAAGGATACCGCGGAGTTCATGGCGGTTACGCGCTGAAGAGAGATCCGGAAGAACTGTCATTATATGAGATATACAGTGCGATCGATCCGGATATGTCCATTATTGAGTGCCTGAACGGCACATATCAGTGTCCAAGGAACGGACAGGACGGAGTTCCCTGCCATGCACATGATGAGCTTCAGGAGATCCAGGATCAGCTGTGGACAATGCTCCGTCGGAAATCCATGAAGGATCTTTTCGGAAAAGAGGAGAAGTGATTCCCGGATGTGAGTTGGGATAAGCGTATGAGATGATAAGGAGAGCAGTTTGGAGAGGAAAAATTCCGAACAGCTCTTTTTTATTTGTGAAAAAGATAACGGCGTTTGTACAGGATAATATACAAAAAACAATGAAAGAAAATGGACATAACTGGGAATCTATGATATAATAACCAATGGAATTTTAGGCCTTCATAAGCCTAAATAATATATTTTTTAACAAACCTTTAAGGAGGAAAAAACAATGGCAAGAAAGATGAAAACCATGGATGGTAACCATGCAGCCGCTCATGCATCATACGCTTTTTCTGATGTAGCTGCTATTTACCCGATTACCCCTTCATCTGTAATGGCTGAGGCTACAGACGAGTGGGCAACTCAGGGAAGAAAGAACATCTTTGGACAGGAAGTACAGGTTACAGAGATGCAGTCTGAGGCAGGTGCAGCAGGTGCCGTTCACGGTTCTCTGGCAGCAGGTGCCCTGACTACAACCTACACAGCTTCCCAGGGTCTTCTGCTTATGATCCCGAACCTTTACAAGATCGCTGGTGAGCAGCTTCCGGGAGTTATCAACGTATCTGCCCGTGCACTTGCTTCCCACGCACTTTGTATCTTCGGTGACCATTCCGACGTTATGGCCTGTCGTCAGACTGGATGTGCAATGCTTTGTGAGTCTTCTGTACAGGAGGTTATGGACCTTACACCGGTTGCTCATCTTGCAGCAATCAAAGGAAAAGTTCCATTCATCAACTTCTTCGACGGATTCCGTACATCTCATGAGATCCAGAAGATCGAGACATGGGATTATGAAGATCTGAAAGATATGGCAGATATGGACGCAATCGCAGAGTTCCGTAACCGTGCTCTGAACCCGAACCATCCATGTCAGAGAGGTTCCGCTCAGAACCCGGATATCTTCTTCCAGGCAAGAGAGGCATGTAATCCATATTATGACGCTCTTCCGGCAGTTGTTCAGGAGTACATGGACAAAGTTAACGAGAAGATCGGAACAGACTACAAACTGTTCAACTACTACGGAGCTGCTGACGCTGAGCACATCATCGTAGCTATGGGTTCCGTAAACGATACCATCGAGGAGACAATCGATTACCTTATGGCAGCTGGCAAGAAAGTCGGTGTTGTTAAAGTTCGTCTTTACAGACCATTCTGTGCACAGGCTCTTATCGATGCAATCCCGGATACAGTTAAGCAGATCTCCGTTCTTGACAGAACAAAAGAGCCAGGAGCTCTTGGCGAGCCTCTGTATCTTGATGTTGTTGCAGCTCTTCGCGACAGCAAGTTCAGCGATGTTAAGATCTTTACAGGACGTTACGGACTTGGTTCCAAAGATACAACACCTGCACAGATCGTAGCAGTATATGAGAACACTGAGAAAGAGAAATTCACAATCGGTATCGTGGATGATGTTACAAACCTTTCTCTTGAGACAGGCGCACCACTTGTTACAACACCAGAGGGAACAACAAACTGCAAGTTCTGGGGACTTGGAGCTGATGGTACTGTAGGTGCTAACAAGAACTCCATCAAGATCATCGGTGATAACACAGACATGTACGCTCAGGCTTACTTCGATTATGACTCCAAGAAGTCCGGCGGTGTTACAATGTCTCACCTTCGTTTCGGTAAGAAACCGATCAAATCCACATACCTGATCCACAAAGCAAACTTCGTTGCATGTCATAATCCGTCCTATGTTAACAAATATAACATGGTACAGGAGCTTGTTGACGGAGGTACATTCCTTCTGAACTGTGCTTGGGATATGGAAGGACTTGAGAAACATCTTCCAGGACAGGTTAAAGCTTTCATCGCTAACCACAATATCAAATTCTACACCATCGATGGTGTTAAGATTGGTATTGAGACTGGCATGGGACCAACACGTATCAACACAATCCTTCAGTCCGCATTCTTCAAACTTACAGGAATCATTCCTGAGGAGCAGGCTATCGAGCTTATGAAAGCTGCTGCTAAAGCTACTTACGGACGTAAAGGTGATGACGTTGTTAAGAAGAACTGGGCAGCTATCGATGCCGGTGCTAAACAGGTCGTAGAGGTTCAGGTTCCGGAGAGCTGGAAGAATGCTGAGGACGAGGGACTCTTCATGTCTCACGCATCCCACGGTGCTCAGGATGCTCAGGACTTCGTAAACAACATCCAGTGCAAGATCAATGCTCAGGAAGGTAACAGCCTCCCGGTATCTGCATTCAAGGATTATGTAGATGGTACAACACCATCCGGAACAGCTGCATATGAGAAACGTGGTATCGCAGTTAACGTTCCTGTATGGGTTCCGGACAACTGTATCCAGTGTAACCGCTGTGCATATGTCTGCCCGCATGCTGCAATCCGTCCGGTTGCTATGACAGCAGATGAGACAGCTAACGCTCCAGAGGGAATCAAGACACTTCCTCTTACAGGAATGAAAGACTATACATTCACAATGACTGTATCCGCTCTTGACTGTACAGGATGTGGTTCCTGCGCAAATGTCTGCCCAGGAAAGAAAGGCAACAAAGCTCTTGAGATGGCTCCGCTTGAAGCTAACACAGAAGAGCAGAAATTCTTCGATTACGGTGTAACACTTCCTCAGAAGGAAGACGTTATCGCTAAATATAAAGAGACAACTGTAAAAGGCAGCCAGTTCAAACAGCCGCTCCTTGAGTTCTCCGGCGCTTGTGCAGGTTGTGGTGAGACACCATACGCTAAGCTGATCACACAGCTCTTTGGTGACAGAATGTACATTGCAAATGCTACAGGATGTTCCTCTATCTGGGGTAACTCTTCACCATCTACACCATACACAACAAACGCTAAGGGACAGGGACCTGCATGGTCAAACTCTCTGTTCGAGGATAACGCAGAGTTCGGTTATGGTATGCTTCTTGCACAGCGTGCGATCCGTGGCGGTCTGAAAGAGAAGATCGAAGACCTTGTAGCTAACGGAACAAACGAGGATGTTAAGGCAGCTGGTCAGGAATGGCTGGATACTTATGCTGTAGGCGCAACAAATGGTGCAGCTACAGAGAAACTCGTTGCAGCTCTTGAGGCTTGCGGATGTGACAAGGCTAACGAGATCCTTGCACAGAAAGACTTCCTCTCCAAGAAATCCCAGTGGATCTTTGGTGGTGACGGATGGGCTTACGATATCGGATTCGGTGGTGTTGACCACGTTCTTGCAAGCGGACGTGACATCAACGTTATGGTATTCGATACAGAGGTTTACTCCAACACAGGCGGACAGTCTTCCAAATCTACACCGACAGGTGCGATCGCTCAGTTCGCAGCAGGCGGAAAAGAGACTAAGAAGAAAGATATGGCATCTATCGCAATGAGCTATGGCTATGTATATGTAGCACAGATTTCCATGGGTGCTGACTTCAACCAGACTGTAAAAGCAATCGCAGAGGCAGAGGCATATCCGGGACCATCCCTGATCATCGCTTACGCTCCATGTATCAACCATGGTATCAAGAAAGGTATGAGCAAAGCTCAGACAGAGGAAGAGCTGGCAGTTAAGTGCGGATACTGGCACAACTTCAGATTCAACCCGGCTGCTGAGAACAAGTTCAGCCTTGATTCCAAGACACCGGATATGGAGAACTATATGGACTTCCTGAACGGTGAGGTTCGTTACAATTCTCTGCAGCGTCAGAATCCTGAGAAAGCTGCAAGACTGTTTGCTAAGAACGAGTCTGAGGCTCAGGCTAGATATGAGTATCTGCAGAAACTTATCACTCTTTACGGAGCAGATAAGAAAGAAGACTAATTATTGATCAATAGTTACTGTTTATACAGTGTGCTTGCTGATTAAGCATTAGGTGACAGGCCTGCGGTGTTTAGCGCACCGCAGGCCTTTTTTCATATACAGGAGAGACATATATGAAGAGAATTTTTTCGAAGGAGAAATCCCGGAAAGAGAAAAAAGCAGATTTTTATATTCTGTATACGATTGTTTTTGCGGCGATCTCGCTGTTTATTTACAGTTGTTTTTATTTCAATGGAAAATCCCTGATCTGGAGTCATGACGGTGTTCCGCAGCACATCAATGCATTGGCCTATTATGGAAAATATCTGCGGAATGTTCTGCAGACGCTGGTGACGGAGCATAAGCTTTCCCTTCCTATGTGGGATATGCATATCGGATACGGTTCCGATATCCTTACAACACTTCATTATTATGTGATCGGTGATCCGCTGACCTTACTGTCCGTTTTTGTACCGGAAAAAGACACAGAGATCTTATATGAGATTCTGATCTTTCTCCGCATTTATCTGGCGGGTATCACATTCAGCATTTACTGCTTTTACCGCAAGAATCCCAAACAGGCCACATTTCTTGGAAGCCTTGTTTATATTTTTGCAGGATGGACCATTTATGCGTCCATGAAGCACCCATATTTTTCCAATCCCATGATCTATCTGCCGCTGGTCCTTATGGGAATTGAAAAGATTTACAAAAAAGAAAAGCCATACCTTTTTATCTGTGCGACGGCTGTAGCGGCAATGTCTAATTTTTATTTCTTTTATATGATCAGTATCTTTATGGTGCTGTATGCAGCTTTCCGGTATTTTGGAATATTCCGCAAGCGTTCAGTAAAAGATGTATTTCAGTGGTTCCTAAAATTTGCTGGCTTTTATCTGGTCGCACTTATGATCGCTGCACTGATCTTTTTACCTGTGGTCATGACTCTGTTTGGAACAGAGCGCTTTCAGGCGCAGAATTATGTGCCGCTGTTATATGACCGCATTTACTACGAAAAATATCTCGGCTGTCTGATCGGCGAAAATATGATCCAGTGGGGAGTTGCTGGATATTCCGCAGTCGCAATGGCAGGCGTGTTTGTGATCTTTTCCAAAAAGAAAAAATATACGGGACTGAAGCTGGGATTTGTGCTTCTGAATCTGTTTTTGCTGATCCCCTTTGCAGGTCATGTACTGAATGGATTTTCATACGTGTCCAACCGATGGATCTGGGCGTATGGAATGCTGATCGCATATATCCTGGTACAGGCATATCCGGAACTGTTTACGCTGGGCATCAGGGAGAAACGACGGATATTTGTGATGCTGCTGATATATGGCGTGCTGGCACTGTTTTCAGAATCCGCCCGCACGGAACGCAATATCATGGCACTGATGATGCTGGTCCTGGCTGTGTTTACAGTGGTTTCCTACGGAAACGTATTTACACAGGGAAAATATCTCTGTGGAATGATCGTGGCCGTGCTTGTGACAAGCATCCTTCTGAATGTTTCATATCAGTATTCTTACGAAAAAGATTATCTGTCAGAATTTGAGGAAAAGGATCAGGCGCTGGAGAAGCTTCAGTCCGGACCGGACAAAGCGATCCGGTCAATGGACGATTCAGCGGTTACCAGATATGACCAGTACAAAACGGGCTCTTATGTAAACACTGCCATGTATATGGGAACCAACAGTACTTCCTATTATTTCAGTGTGGCCAATGGAAATATCAGCCGTTTCTTTGATGAGATGTATCTGAATACCCCCTGGGATTATCATTACAGCAGCCTGGACGGACGGAGTATCCTGGATCGTCTTGCCTCGGTGAAATATTTTGCCATCAAAAAAAGCGGATATGGGTATTTGCCATACGGCTATGACAGTGAAGCAGAAGTCACAAAAAAATACAGGATCTACGAAGACGAGGATTCCCTTCCTCTTGGTTATACCTATGATTCCTGGATACCCAGAGAAAAGTATGAAAAGCTTTCTGTGACCGAAAAGCAGCAGGCACTCCTGCAGGGGGCAGTCCTTGAGGACAGCAGTCTTTCTGAGACAGACCTCACCTTTGACGATAAGAAAGCAGATTTTACACTGGAAGCAGGAAAAGGCTGTAAGATAAAAGACGGAAAGATCATTGTGGCCAAAGAAGGAGCAACCGTACAGATCGGATATCAGGGAGAGCCGGAGGCTGAGGTTTATCTTGTGGCAAAAAATCTGGATTTTAATGCCTATTCTCCACGTGCAGTGGTCAGTGATAAAAAATGGGATTCCATGACAGAATATGAGAAGAATACTGTGCGCTATGAAGATAATAACTGGCGCTACTGGAAAGAAAGCAAGGAATCAGCAGTGGATGTTTCGCTGGGCTCCGTGGACAAGACTATTCGGATCTTTACAGATAAATACAACGGCTATAGCGGAAGACATAATTTTCTTCTGAATATGGGATATAAAAACTATTCTGCCGGAACCATGACCCTGACGTTTTCCATGCCGGGAGAATATACCTTTGATGATCTGTATGTGGTATGTCAGCCCATGGCTTCTGTTGAAGAACAGACAGAGGAGCTTGGAAAAGAAAGTCTTCAGAATATCAAAACGGAGACAAATTGCATTCGCGGAGATATCACAACCACTTCCGATAAGATCCTGGTATTTTCCATTCCATACAGCGCAGGCTTTACCGCCTATGTAGATGGAGAAAAAACAGAACTTGTGCAGGCAAACAGTATGTATATGGGACTGGAATTAAAAAAAGGCAGGCATACGATCGCACTCAGATATTGTACACCGTATATTGTGCCCGGAATGATACTGACGGTGCTTGGCCTGATCCTGTTTGCCGGGATCGTAATATCTTACCGGCGCCAGAGAAAACAAAAAGAAAGGGGAAAACAGGAGAAATGAGCCGATTATCGGTAGTTTTGCCTGCCTGTAACGAGGAACCGATGGTGGAGAAAACCTGCCGGACTCTCAGAGAGCTCCTGGGGCAGGCCGGGATCCGTTATGAACTGGTCCTGGTAGATGACGGTTCCTCTGACGGGACCTGGGCAGCCATAGAAAAAGTATCCAGGGAAGATAAAAATGTGACAGGTGTGCATTTTTCCAGAAATTTCGGAAAAGAAGCAGCAATCGTGGCCGGCCTTGCACAGGCATGCGGAGATGCGGTGGCAGTGATGGACTGTGACCTGCAGCATCCGCCGGAAATCCTCTTGGAAATGTACCGGCTCTGGAAGCAGGGCTACGAGGTTGTGGAGGGCATCAAGAAAAACCGGGGAAAAGAAACTCTTTTTCACAGAAAAAGTGCCGGATTTTTCTATCGGATCATGTCCCGTGCCACCGGCTTTGATATGGAAAACGCTTCCGACTTCAAGCTGCTGGACAGGAAAGCGGTGGAGAGTGTTCTCGCCATGCCTGAGCGCAGCATGTTTTTCCGGGCGGCATCGTCCTGGATAGGCTTCAAAAGCATCTCCGTACCTTTTGAGGTGCAGGAGCGTGAGGCCGGAGAATCCAAATGGTCTGCAGGAACGCTGATCAGCTATGCGTTTCGGAATATCGTGGCATTTACAACACTTCCGCTGCAGTTTGTAACAGCCGGTGCCGTGGGTTGCTTTGGGTGCTCCCTGCTCCTTCTGGTCTATTCTCTGGTCCGGTATTTTTCCGGGCATGCGGTGGAAGGCTATACCACACTTCTGATCGTGATGCTCTTTATCGGAAGTGCTGTGATGATGAGCCTTGGGATCATCGGATATTATATCGCCAGGATCTATGAGGAAGTAAAACGCCGTCCAAGATATATCGTATCAAAGATCATACGAGGAGGAGATACCAATGAAAAAGTGGATCCTTAAATTCTATGAAAATGATGTGATCCGTTATATTTTCTGGGGTGGTTGTACGACTCTCGTAAATCTGTTAAGCTTTTATATCATGAGGGCAATGGGAATTCCACTGATGAGTGCCAACATCATATCGATCATCCTGGCGATCCTGTTTGCCTATGTTGTGAATTCCAGATTTGTATTTCATGACCGCTGTGAAACATGGAGGGATCATATACGGCCCTTTCTGAAATTTATAAGTGCCCGTCTGGTGACCATGGTCATTGAGATAGGTGGCGTATGGCTTCTGGCGGAGATCCTGGGATTCCGGGATATGTTTGCAAAATTCTGCACACAATTTATCGTGCTGGCGTTGAATTATATCTTTAGTAAATTTATTATTTTTACCACAGGTAAAAGGATTGGAGGTAGCAAATGATGACTTTGGATGAGGCAGTGAAGAAAGTCCGCCCTCTGGATGAAAAGGCTATGGAGGGGGCGAGAAAGAGATGGGACAGTATTGCAAAGCCCCTGCATTCTCTGGGAGAGCTGGAGAATATGCTGACACAGATCGCCGGTATCACAGGTACACCGGAGGTACGTGTGGAGAAAAAAGCAGTGGTTGCCATGTGCGCGGATAACGGAGTTGTAGAAGAGGGTGTGACCCAGACCGGACAGGAAGTGACGGCTGTTGTGGCTGAGAATTTTCTGGAAGGGACTACTACCTGCTGTGTGATGTGCCGTCAGTGTGGAGCAGAGCTTTTTCCTGTAGATGTGGGAATGGTCACAGATACAAAGGTCCGTACAGATCTTAAGGTTGCTTATGGGACCAGAAATATGACCAGAGAGCCGGCGATGACAAGAGATCAGGCGATCCGTGGCATCGAAGCCGGAATTGCCATGGCAGAGGAGCTGAAGGAAAAAGGCTATCAGGTTCTTGCAACCGGCGAGATGGGCATTGGAAATACCACCACCAGCAGTGCGGTAGCAGCTGTGCTTCTCGGAAAACCGGTGGAAGATATGACCGGACGTGGTGCCGGATTGACCAGTGAAGGGCTTGTACGGAAGATCAATGCGATCAAAAAGGCGATCGCCCTGAATAATCCGGATCGTTCAGATGCCATTGACGTCCTGGCAAAGGTAGGTGGACTGGATATTGCAGGAATGGCAGGAGTATTCATTGGAGGAGCAGCACTTGGAATGCCGGTTGTCATGGACGGATTTATTTCCTGCGTATCTGCACTGATCGCAATAAAGATCTGCCCGCAGGTAAGTGATCATATCCTTGCGTCTCATGTATCCAAAGAGCCTGCAGCACAGCTGATCCTGAAGGAGCTTGGCAAGGAAGCGATCATCCACGCAGGCATGTGCCTGGGCGAGGGAACCGGAGCTGTGGCACTGTTTCCGATGATGGATCTGTCCTGTGCAGTATATAATTCCATGAGTACCTTTGGTGATATCAATGTAGAACAGTACGAGGAGCTGAAATAATATGCTGGTTGTTGTAACAGGAGGCAGCGGAAGCGGAAAATCTGCTTTTGCGGAAGAAACCGTACTTTCCCTTGGCGAAGCCAGAAGGATCTATATCGCCACCATGCAGGCTTTTGACGAAGAAAGCCACAGGCGCATCCGCAGACACCGGCACATGCGTACAGGAAAAGGCTTCGAGACAATAGAAAGATATACAGAGCTGGATGAGCTGCTCATCCCGAAGGACTGCGTGGTCCTTCTGGAGTGCATGTCCAATCTGGTTGCAAATGAGATGTTCCGGGAAGGCGGCTTCCACCCGGAGGTGGCAGAAAAGATCACAGAAGGAGTGAAAAATCTTCTTTCCCAGGCAAAGCATGTGGTGATCGTCACCAACGAGATCTTTTCAGACGGGATCCTCTACGAGGAAGAATCAGAACAGTATAAAAAAGAACTGGGACAGATCAACCAGAAGCTGGCAGAGATGGCAGAAGAGGTTGTGGAAGTCGTATACGGGATCCCTGTATGGCATAAAGGAGGAAAGGAAACATGAAAAGCTTATGGAACAGTTTTAAGGCAGCCTTTGCCATGTTTTCAAAGATCCCCATGCCCATGGTGGACTGGAAGAAGGAAAACATAAAATATATGATGTGCTTTTTTCCCTTTGTGGGTACTGCCATCGGCATCCTGACCTGGCTTGCAGGAGGGATCCTCGGAGTGCATGCAGCTCTGGAGCCATTTTTTCTCGCTGTGATCCTTACTGTGATCCCGGTATTTGTTACCGGCGGCATTCATGTAGACGGGCTTCTGGACACGTCAGATGCATTAAGCTCCTGGCAGGAACGCACAAGGAGGCTGGAGATCCTGAAGGATTCCCATGCAGGTGCATTTGCCATTATCACAGCCTGTGTATATTTTATCCTCTGGCTGGGAGCCTGGGATCAGCTCCTTGGAAATTATAACGGGATCTGTATCATGAGCCTGGGCTTTATGATGTCCAGATGTCTTTCCGGGATCGGTGTGATTACATTTCCCAAGGCAAGGACAGACGGGACTGTGGCAGAATTTTCCAGAAATGCGTCAGAGATCGCAGTGCGAAATGTTCTTATCACGATGTTTGTGATCCTTGCAGCGCTGATGATATGGGTAGATCCGGTCCTGGGTGTTCTGGCAGCTGTCAGCGCACTTCTGGTATTCTGGTGGTATCACCATATGGCTTTGAAATATTTTGGAGGGACCACAGGTGATCTTTCCGGATTTTTCCTTTGCATCTGCGAGGTTGTGATGGCACTGGTGCTTGCTCTTGGTGGCACGTTTAATCTGTAATGAAGATTTGGATGAGGTAAAAATATTATGGAAATGATAATCGGAGGCGCATATCAGGGAAAAGCTGCCTATGCAAAAGCACAGTTCCCGGATGTGGACTGGAAATTCGGAGGAGAGATCACAGAAGAGGAGCTTCTGAAGGCAGCGGGTGTTCTGGGATTTCAGGAATACATAAGAAAAGCTCTGAAGGCAGGAGAAGATCTCACCGGCCTGACAGAAAAGCTGGCACAGCAGGATCCGGATGTGATCCTTGTCAGTGAGGAGGTAGGCTACGGGATCGTTCCGGCGGATGCTTTTGAACGGCAGTACCGAGAAGCTGTTGGCCGGGTGTGCACTGCACTGGCTGCAAAAAGCAGAAGGGTCACAAGAGTGGTATGCGGGATCGGGACGGTGCTGAAGGATGATTAGATTATATCTGATACGACACGGACAGACACCCGGAAATAAGCTTCAGCGTTATATCGGAACAACGGATGAACCGCTGAGCACGGAGGGAAAGGAATTTCTGGAAAAGCTGACCTATCCCATGCCGGAGGCCCTTTATGTAAGTCCGCTCTGCCGCTGTGTGGAAACTGCGGGGATCCTTTTTCCAGGAAAAAGCTTTCATATTATCGAAGAGCTTTCCGAGTGTGATTTTGGAGAGTTTGAGAATAAAAATTATAAAGAGCTTTCCGGAAATCAGGATTATCAGAGGTGGATCGACAGCAATGGAACGCTTCCTTTTCCGGGAGGAGAAAGTCGAGAAGCGTTTAAGTGCCGGAGCCTTACAGGATTTCAGAAGGCTGTCACACAGTGTATCCGTAACAACATAAAGACAGCGGCTCTTGTGATACATGGCGGTACGATCATGAACATTATGGAAGAATATGCGGACAGACCCAGGGCTTTTTATGAATGGCATGTAAAAAACGGCGGCGGTTATCTGGCAGAGCTGGAGCCTGCGCTGTGGCAGAAGGGACGAAGAGAGTTCTGTGTCCGTGAAGCATATATGGAGGGTTAAGTTATGAATGAACAGAAGATCAGCTGGAAACGCAGTGACTTGAAATGGCGCGGAAAACAGGCATTCAAAAAAAATTACTGGTCAACAGTACTGGTAAGTCTGGTGCTGGCTATTGTGATGGCAACCGGCGGAAGCGGTGCGGCCACAGGCAGTGCCGGAAATGCGGTAAGTCCGGACTACGGTGTTACAACGTATCATCTGGGTACGGATATCAATGGTGTTACCTCTTATGCCAGTCATGTATTTCGTTCCCCACTGGCAGTGCTTTTTGCGCTTCTGAGTGCCAGTGCCATGGTAACGGTGGCTCTGATCGGGGTCCTTTTCCATTTCTTTGTGGGAAATGTTCTGGAGGTAGGCGGAAGAGATTTTTACATTGAGAACCTTTATTCTGTACCCGGGCCCGGAAAGCTCCTCAGTGTATTTCGTTCCGGAAATTACGGTAATATCGTAAAAACCATGTTTTTACGGGACCTGTATCTTGTATTGTGGACGCTGCTTTTTATTATTCCCGGAGTGGTAAAATCCTACGAATATAAGATGATCCCTTATCTTCTTGCGGAATATCCGGATATGAGCACAAAGGAAGTATTTGCAAAAAGCCGTGAGATGATGAACGGACAGAAGATGGATACCTTTATCCTGGATCTTTCCTTTATTCCCTGGTCTGTCCTTTCGGCAATTACGGCCGGGATCGCGGGACTCTTTTATGTATCCCCGTATAAGGATGCAACCTATGCGGAGCTTTATGATACTCTTGCGGCAGGAATGCCGGGAAACGAACAGCAGGTGTATGAAGATGAAAATAGCGGCATATACGGATAAAATGATCCTTGTGAGAGGTGGCGGAGATCTGGCCACAGGAGTGATCCACAAGCTTCATCAGAGTGGCTATCAGGTCCTGATCCTGGAATGTGACCGTCCAAGTGCCATCCGCCGTCATGTGGCCTTCTGTGAAGCTGTTTATGACGGAACTGCAGAGGTAGAAGGCGTTGTGTGCAGGAGGATCACGGAGAACGATATCCGGACCCAGTGTAGGAAATGCTGGGCACAGGGAGAGATCCCCCTTCTGATAGATACCCATGGAAAACATATCCGCGAACTGGAGCCGGAGGCAGTGATCGATGCCATCCTTGCCAAAAAGAATCTTGGGACCAGCAGGGATATGGCACCACTGACTGTGGGACTTGGCCCGGGCTTTACCGCAGGGGAGGATGTGGATTACGTGATCGAGACCATGCGTGGCCATAACCTGGGAAGGATCATAAAAAAAGGCAGTGCCCTGCCGAATACCGGAGTGCCGGGACTGATCGCAGGGATCGGAAAGGAACGTGTGATCCATTCACCGGCAGCCGGTAACATGAAAAACATCTGTCAGATCGCAGATCTTGTTGAAAAAGACCAGGTGATCGCCATGGTAGGTGATACGCCGGTGAAGGCTACCATTTCCGGCGTGATCCGGGGGCTGATCCGGGACGGCTCCCCTGTTTTTGAGGGAATGAAGATCGCGGACATCGACCCAAGGGCAGAACAGAAGAAAAACTGTTTTACGATCTCAGACAAGGCGAGGTGTATCGCAGGGGGAGTACTGGAGGTGCTGCTTTCCTGCGGAGTGCTTCCGGGAACAGAGAAATCTGTGAGGAATGAGAATCTGTGACCGATACAGAGCCTGGTGTCCCTGAAAGAAGTTAGAAGATAAATGGAGTGTGTCATGAAGAAAAATGAAAAAGCGCTTACTGTGGCATTCACAGGAGGCGGCGGAAAAACCAGTCTGATCCTTGGACTGGCAGAAATATTTTCCGGACAGGGAAAACGTGTGATCGTGACCACAACCACGCATATGGCATGGGAACCGGAACGTCCTTTTGCGGAGGCAGAGGACATTCCGGGAGCATGCCGGCTTATAGAACAATACGGATACGTCATCGCGGCTCATCACAAGGCCGGGCAGCCAAAGATTTCCGGCCCCGAAAAGGAGATCCTGGAAAAGCTGCCCGGCTTTTGTGATCTTCTTCTTGTGGAAGCTGACGGATCCAGGCGCCGACCCCTTAAAGTGCCGGCTGTTCATGAGCCGGTGATCCCTTCTTTTGCAGATATGGTAGTAGGAGTGATCGGTCTTGACTGCATCGGCAAAAGGATCTGTGATACGGCACACCGTCCGGATGATGTGGCGGGATTTCTGGGAAAGCGTACAGATGAGCCTGTGACATGGATGGATGTGTGGAAGATCATCCGGTCTGAAGACGGATTGCAAAAAGGCGTGGACGGGCGAAGATTTCTTGCATATCTGAACAAGGCAGATACTCTGGAGGATCCTTGTGTGGCGGAGAAGCTTATGGCACAAGGTCAGGAGTCTGGGATCATGGTGATCTGCGGAAGCCTGCAGAGAAGTGTAAACAGCTAGTACAGCGAAAATTAAGTTTCTGCTATATTGACGCAGGATGATTTCTTCATCTGCAAGGCGGAGGAATGAGGCGTAGCGGTGGCTACGACGATTGACGACAACGCAGCAGATGAAAAATCAGGCAAGTCAATATGGCGGTTACTTAATTTTCGCTGTACTAGAATCGAAAGGAAGTGGAGCGGTGATATGAAACTGGGACTGATCATGCTGGCAGCAGGAAACAGCCGGCGGTTTGGAAGCAATAAGCTGCTGTACGGGATAGACGGAATGCCGATGTACAGGCATATCCTCCTGGAACTGAAAAAAGTGAAAGCAGCACTGGAGGAACAGGGGCACAGGTGTGAGATCACAGTTGTCACACAGTATGAGGAGATCGCGCAGGAAGCAGAGAAGCTTGGCGCGCGTTTTCTTTATAATCTGCATCCGGATGAGGGGATATCTTCCTCACTGAAGATCGGGCTGCGGGTCAACCGGGAGATGGATGCTTGTTTGTTTACGGTGGCAGATCAGCCGTGGTTGCGGTGGGAGACGGTTTTTGGACTGGTGGATGTGTTTTTGAGAGATGGGAAGGGGATCGCCTGTGTGGAGCATGATGGGAAGACCGGGAATCCCTGTGTTTTTTCGAAGAAGTATTATGGGGAGCTGATGGAGCTTTCCGGTGATGTCGGAGGGAAGAGAGTGGTTGTGGCACATCGGGGGGATGTGGCTGTGATGAAGGTGGAAGATGGACGGGAGATGGTGGATGTGGATTTTGCGGACGGACGCCGGTGAGGTACCGTCTGGTTTGGGCTGGGGCTTCGTCGGGGGCTGGCTTCTAAGGCGCCGGAAATCTGCTAAAACCGCTGAAAAAAATCCAGAACTCGCTCCTGCGTCGCTCAAACAGCTGGATTTTTTCCAGCAACGCAGATTCCCACCGCCTAAGAAGCGCACCCCTCCTGCAGAGCCAGCCCAAACCAGACGCTACCTCGCCGGCTGACGTGCGAAGGAGTGGAGTGCTAGAGTGAAGGCGTGAGTTTAAAGAATATAGCGAAAAGAGTTGCTGACATGCGAAAGGGGAGATAGGCTAGAGTGAAAGTGTGAAGTTTGTAAAAGCAGAGCATCAACGATGAAAGCACCGTGTCTGAGGAAATTTCACGCATACAAAAGCCAGCAGGGAACCGCCCTGGCGTAGTGGGATGTTCTGCAGGAGTCCTGCTGATTCTTAGGTGGTGTGGTTTCTGCGTTATTCCAAAAAGTTCTGCTGTCTGAGCGGCTTGACGCGAGTTCAGAACTTTTTGGAATGGTTTTAGCAGAAGCCGCAGCACCTTAGAAGCCAGCGGACGACGAAGCCCTTCCCGCTACGCCAGGGCGGTTCCCTGCGTACGTTCATTATTATAATATAGATATTTCCTACATAAAGTGATTCTTAGCCGCTTCTTCCTCAGCCAGACGAACCGTCTCACCGGAAGGATTGGAGATCACTGCTGAAGCTACGATCTCACAAGGCGGGTTTCCCTTTACACTGTCAATGGCAGCTGTAACGGCAGAAACATCACCGGTCAGAAAAACAGTGGCATGTCCACCACACTTTGTCTGCCAGGTAAGAAAAGAAACATCAGAAGTCTTCAGCATCTGGTCGATCACCAGGATTGCATTACTGCTGCCAACAACCTCAACTAAACCAAAAGCACCATAATTCATAAATCCGTCGCCCCCTTTATTTATTGATCGTCATCTTCAGTGCGATCTCAGTATCCTCAGAAGGAGAAGCGATCACAGTATGAGAAACAACCTTACCAAGAGGTTTGGCTGCCTCCAGCGCAACCTCCATAGCTGCATTAACGTCAGAAACAGAACCACGCATCTTGACACAGGCGCCACTCTTCAGACGGTTACGCTCAACACTTTGGATCCTGACATTGGCTGCTTTGGAAGCAGCATCAAGAGCAACAAAACAGGCAACCAGGTTATCAAGCTCAAAAACACCTACAGCCATGCCCTTATAATTATTATCCATAAAAATACCTCCATGCGGAACAGATTCCCAGTGATGTGGTTTTTTGACCGATTTTACGTGGAATCATTACCGTTTTTATGGCTTTATTATAACTTTTTTAGACAAAAATAGCAAGAAATAAATACACGGATAATCAGATAGTTACTGTCCATTCCGTTTTCAGCAACATGCTTCGCGATGTACAGAATTTATGCTGATCGCATAAGTTCGCGCGGTATGTCTCGGGTTTTCTGTGATCTTCGCTCACAAAAAACAGTTTGCGGGATATTACAGTGAACAAACAGTAACGTCTGATATTTCCACAGCAGCCTTACAGGGAAATATTTACTTTGCATATCAGATATAGTATTATTTACAATAGTAAAAAAGCAGGAAGGTGTAAAGAAATGCAGACACATCAAACAGACTTTTCAACAGGAAATGTCTATCGTAACATTATGGAGGTAGCTGTGCCGATGATCATTGCACAGATCCTGAACCTCCTTTACAACATTGTGGATCGGATCTATATCGGAAGGATTCCTGAGATCGGAGCCACTGCACTGACAGGAGTGGGACTGTGTTTTCCTATTATCACCCTGATCACCGCATTTACCTATCTTTTTGGAAATGGAGGAGCACCGCTTTGCTCCATGGAACGGGGAAGAGGAAACCGGGAAGAAGCAGAAATGCTCATGGGAAACACCTTTGTGATGCTGATCGGCACAGGAGTGATCCTGACAGCCATTGGCCTTATCTTTTACAGACCGATCCTCTATGCCTTTGGCGCCAGTGATGTAACCTTTTCCTATGCGGCAGACTACATAAGGATCTATCTTCTGGGAACCCTGTTTGTGATGATCACTTTGGGAATGAACCCGTTTATCAACAGCCAGGGCTTTGGAAACACAGGGATGCTCACGATACTGATCGGTGCTGTACTGAACATTCTTCTGGATCCCCTGTTTATCTTTGGGATGCACATGGGAGTCCGGGGAGCGGCTTTGGCGACTATCATTTCCCAGTTCTGTTCCGCCATCTGGGTCTTACGCTTCCTTACAGGAAAAAAGGCGATCCTGAACCTGAAAAAAAGCGCCATGAGGATCTCCTGGAAAAGAGTGGGCAGTATCGTAAGCCTGGGTATGTCCGGTTTTTTTATGGCATTTACAAACAGTCTTGTGCAGGTGGTATGCAATGCCACACTCCAGACCTGGGGTGGTGATATCTACGTTGGTGTCATGACAGTTTTAAATTCTGTCCGTGACATTTTCACCATGCCGGTCCATGGGCTTACTACAGGTGCTTCTCCGGTCATGAGCTTCAATTATGGAGAAAAAGCATACGACAGAGTCAAAAAAGCAATTAAATTTATTACAGCTGTCTGTGTGATCTATACCCTGGCAGGCTGGGGAATCCTGAAGCTGCTTCCGGAATTTTTTATCCGGATCTTTAACAGCAATCCCGGGCTTCTGGAAAAGGGAGTTCCCGCCCTTCATATTTACTTTTTCGGCTTCTGCTTTATGGCATTGCAGTTTACCGGACAAAGCGTGTTCGTGGCACTTGGAAAGGCAAAAAAAGCCACCTTTTTCTCCCTGTTCCGAAAGGTAGTGATCGTAGTGCCGCTGACGGTCCTGCTGCCTCATGTGAATGGCCTGGGAACAGACGGCGTGTTCTGGGCGGAACCGGTTTCCAACCTTGTAGGAGGCTGTGCATGCTTTTTCACCATGCTGGCGACAGTACTGCCGGAGCTGAATAAACGTAAGGCATAAGACGGGCCGGATAAAGGTTTGCGGGAAATTTTGATATGTGTTAGAATGGACAGGATGATTTTTCTGCAAACTAAGCAGAAATCTTAAGAAGGGCCGGCGTATGGCCGGGCAGGAATGAGAGGAAAACATAATGGCTTTATTTCAGGCATTTCGGGCAGTAAGACCTGCTTCGGAAAAAGCAGAAAAGGTGGCTGCACTTCCCTATGACGTAGTCAGCAGAGAAGAAGCGAGAGAGATCGGGGAAAAAAATCCGGAATCTTTTCTCCATATAGACCGTGCGGAGATGGATCTGGACCCGGAAACTGATCTTTATGATCCGAAGGTTTATCAGAAGGCAAGGGAAAATCTGGATCGTTTCCAGAAAGAAGGGATCCTGATCCAGGATGAGAAACCGAACTATTATCTGTATGAACTGATCCGTAAGGGAAGATCCCAGACCGGGATCGTAGGTGTCAGTTCCATTGATGATTACATGAATGGTGTGATCAAAAAGCATGAGCTTACAAGAGAGGATAAGGAGCAGGATCGCATCCGTCATGTGGATGTCTGTGATGCCAACACAGGCCCTATTTTTCTGGCGTGCAGATATCCGGCAGAGCTTCTTACTCTTATGGAAGAATGGAAAAATGCACATGTTCCTGTGTATGATTTTACTTCCGATGACGAGATCACACATCGTGTATGGGTCGTAGATGAGGAAGAAAAGATCCGGACTATACATAGTCTTTTTGGCGGAATCTCCTCTATCTATATTGCTGATGGTCACCACAGAGCAGCCTCCGCAGTAAAGGTTGGACAGAAGAGAAGAGCGGAGCATCCGGACTACACCGGAAAAGAAGAATTTAACTTTTTCCTGTCAGTGGTATTTCCGTATGACCAGCTGACCATCCTTCCGTATCACAGGATCGTAAAGGATATCAAGGGTATGGAACCCAAAGCCTTTATCGGAAGCATGAAGTTTAATTTTGAGCTGATGGCAATGCCGGGATTTCCATGTAAACCGGTGGAGAAACACTGCTTCGGGCTGTATGTAGACGGAGAATGGTTCCATCTGAAGGCATATCCGGATATCTATGCGGGTAAAGACAGCGTAGGTCAGCTGGATGTGTCTATTCTTCAGGATAAGGTCCTGGGTCCGGTTCTGGGGATCAGTGACCCGCGTACCGATGAGAGGATCCGCTTTATGGGAGGAAACCACAGACTGAAGGATCTGGCAGCAGCTGCAGATGAGACAGGAGGAGCTGCCTTTGCCATGTATCCTACATCCATGGAGGAGCTGATGACGATCGCAGACGAGGGTAAGCTTATGCCGCCAAAGAGCACCTGGTTTGAACCGAAGCTCCGCAGTGGTCTTTTTATCCATAAGCTTTCAGACTGATGCCGGAGGCTTTATAGATTTTTAATAAAATGGTCAGGAAAATCTTAGGAAATCACTACAGATTGCTCACATTTGTCCGGTAAGATACAAGTATATGCTGAGCAAACGCGAAAGAGGGGTTTTCATGACAAACGAACAGTATTACGATTGCATCCAGCCATATCAGAACGCATGTCAGATCATGCGCGCCAAGCTTGAGGTGCTCAACGGAAGCCTGTATCAGAAGTCTTCCGTATCTCCGATCCACAATATCCAGGAACGGATCAAATCCAAGAAGAGCATCGAAAAGAAGCTGGAGAAGCTGGGACATTCGGACAGTGTGCAGAACGCCAAGGATCATCTCCGGGATATCGCTGGGATCCGTGTGATCTGCTACTTTATTGATGATATATACAATCTTGTAAATGCGCTGAAGCGGCAGAGTGAACTGATCTTTATCAGGGAAAAGGATTACATACAGAATCCCAAGCCTAACGGATACCGCAGCTTTCACGTGATCATTGCAGTTCCGGTGTATTATCTGGATACCATGGAGTATTTTCCGGTGGAGATCCAGCTGAGGACGATGACCATGGATCTCTGGGCAAGCATGGAGCACCGTGTCTGTTACAAGAAGCTTCCGGAACACAGGGATGAGCTGGCGGAGGCCTTCTGTCAGTATGCAGATATCCTTGGAAAGATCGAGGAACAGTTTGAAGCCTACAATGAAACAGGAATGCTGGAGGAGATCACACCTGCCCAGATTACTGAGAATCCGACGGAGGGATAGGAATGGAGATCGAAGAGGAATTTATATCCGGTTTCTGCCGTACCATGAACGGGGGCGAAACCGTCTGCTGTGAGTATACACGGCAGGAGGACAGCAGCAGGAAGCTGACCTTTATGGACTGCGCGCATGAAAGATGTGTAAACACAGGCGCCTGTGAGATCTTCAAACAGGCCCATGAGCTGGAGCAGAAATAAAAGATCAAAGAAAAGAAAACAGCGAAAAAGCAATAATGATAAAACAGCAATTATAAAAAATCACAGAATACAGGAGGAGTGAGTATGAAGCACACAGTAGATGCAATGGGGAAACAGTGTCCGATCCCGGTTGTAATGACCAAGAAGATCCTTGACAAGGCAGAGCAGGGAGACGAGATCTTGATCCTGGTAGACAACGAAACAGCAGTAAACAATTTGAGCAGACTTGCCGGAAGTACCGGATGCAGTTTCGTATCCAGAAAAACAGAAGGTGGTTACGAGATCAATATGACAGTAAAATCTGATCCTGCTGCAAGAAGCCAGGCAGAGCCTGAGATCGTCTGCACACCGGCTGTTCCGCAGGGAGATTATACCGTTGCCATCACTTCCGATAAGATGGGAGATGGAGATCCGGAGCTTGGCGGGATCCTGATCAAGGGATTTGTGTATGCGCTGACACAGCTGGAGACACCGCCGTCAGTTATGCTGTTTTATAATGGCGGAGCCAGACTTACTGCACAGGATTCACCATGTATCGAAGACCTTAAGACCTTACAGGAGCAGGGAACCGAGATTCTGACCTGCGGAACCTGCGTGAACTTCTACGGACTGAAGGAACCGGCAGTGGGAACCGTAACAAATATGTATACCATAGCGGAAAAGCTCACAAAAGCAGGAAAAGTGATCCGCCCGTAAACAGAAAAACATATAGAAACAACAAAAGCATATAGAAACTTACAGAAGCAGACAGAAACAAATAGAAATATACAGAAATGCCGCAGAGCCATTTTGAAGCCTGCGGCATTTCTGACATCCAGTTGGTATCTGGTTGATATCCGGTTATGAGCAAGCAACGAAGCGGATCGGGAATATCCGCCTGACTTAGCTCCGAACTTACAATTCCACATCAAGCTGCTGCTGCCACTCAAAATGTGATTAAACATACTCACATCGAGATAATGCGGATTCTCACGAATACCGCTTACTGTTTCTTTGTGTATGCTTTTGAGTAACCGGAGTTATCTCTACTCACAGATCCTAAGTACACTCCACAGTCGTTAATTCCCGAAATAGCCTTCGGTACATACTTACGTTTGCGGGATCATGCAACTTCGTAAGTCTCTGCATCTCTCAGATTCCGTGCTGCATTGAGATCTCTGTCCTCAATATATCCACATGTGCATCTGTAGATCCTGTCTGAAAGTTTCAGATCTTTTTTAATACAGCTGCAGCAGTGGCAGATCCTTGAAGATGGATACCATCGGTCAACTACCCTCAGTTCGATTCCATATTCAGCACATTTTATTTTCAATTTTGTCCGGAATTCATAGAATTTCTGGGACGCAACTGCTTTTGAGAGATGCCGGTTCTTCATCATCCCGGATATGTTCAGATCCTCAATCGTTATATGAGACGGCTTGGTTTTCACTATCTCAGATATTACCTTGTTGATATGATCTGTACGGATATTTTCTATCCGATGATGAAGTTTCTGTACTTTAAGCTTTTGTTTGCATATATTTGCTCTTTGAGTGGACTCTCCTTTCTTTAAGTTCTCATATTTACGGGAAAGCTTTCGCTGTGCCCGTCTTAATTGTTTCTCAAGTTTTCTGATCCGTGCTGTTTTATTGATATTTCTGTATACAGTTCCATTTGACACAACCGCAAAGTCTTTCAGCCCCAGATCGATTCCGATCCCATCAGTGAAATTTCCATCTGCTTCCGGAGCAGGTATATCGACAAGTGCAGACACATAATATCTGCCTGCTTTCATGGAAACTGCCCCGCTTCGGATCACAAATCCATCCTTAGAGGCCGGAATGTAACCTTTTTCTTTCAGCCTTACCCAGCCAAGTGTTGGGATCTTGATCCTGTGACGTTCACAGAGACAGTCTTTGGGATTATTCTTTACAAAATACATTTTTACATCAGATCTTCCTTTTTTCTTATATCTCGGGAAACTACTCTGATGATGAAAAAATCTTGAAAAAGCGGTACAGGCATTTTCGATTGTATTCTTTACCGATTTGGAACTGACTTCTCTGATCCAGAAATATTCCGGATGCCCTGGAAGGTATTCATTGTTCAGCCATACACTGAACGACTTGCCGCTCATAAATCTTTCACCGGCATCATAACGTTCTTTATTATGAAACAGGTAGAAATTATAAATATATCTGCATGTGCCGATTGTCTTATGTATTTTGATCTTCTGCTCTTCTGTAGGATCGATCTCTGTCTTGAAGCTCTTCAGCAATCTTCTCATCCTTTTCTATCTGTTTTTTATACTTACGAAGTCCATATAATCTACAGGAAAACACATGAAGGATGGAAATAATATCCTGTACAAGTTCTTCCTGTGGTGACAGTTCTTCATTGTTCACCACCAGTATCGTTGTGTGGAATCTCATGCAAAATCTTTCAAACCATTCGTATCCAAAACGGATAAATCTGTCTTTATGCGTGATCACTATGGTTTTGACCTTCTGCTCCATGACTTCGTCCAGTAATCCATTCCATTTCCTGCGGTTATAATCAAGTCCGCTTCCATAGTCTTCAATGCACTGGTCTACGATCATTCCTCTGGCATTACAGAACTGACGCAGAAATGCTGTCTGATTTTGAAGATCATCCCTTTGGTTTTTGGTAGATACTCTTGCATAAATAACAACTTTTCGTTTATCATGTTCTATATTTATACCTTTAAATTGAAGATACTGGTCATATGTGTAATAACGCCTGTCTGTTGGAGTTCGGTTTGCTTTTAAGATTCCCTCTCTGTCCCATCTCTGAAGCGTTTTTACAGAAACACCTAATAATTCCGCAAAATCTTTTGGTTTATAATTTGTGATATTTGATGTGTCCATAATATACCTCCATAAGTATATTTAAACACATTTAATATCTTTTTGCAATATATTTAGTTACTTATATCATCCTCCTCAATATGATGGCGCTTTGCATAGCCGGTAAGCATCAGTGTCAGTGCACCGTCGCCGGTCACGTTGCATGCGGTACCGAAGCTGTCCTGCAGTGCAAAGATGGTAAGCATCAATGCAGTGCCGGAGCTGTCGAATTTCAGTATTCCGGTGATGATGCCAAGGGATGCCATGACGGTTCCGCCGGGAACACCGGGAGCTCCGATGGCAAAGATACCCAGAAGAAGGCAGAACAGAACCATGGTACCCGGCGTGGGAACGGAACCGTACAGGATCTTCGAAATCGCCATACAGAAGAAAACCTCTGTCAGAACGGAGCCACAGAGATGGATGTTTGCAAAAAGAGGAATCCCGAAGCTGACCAGATCCTTACGGAGTGGTTTTGCCTTGGAGGCGCACTGCAGTGCAACGGCCAGTGTGGCTGCAGAGGACATGGTCCCTACGGCAGTCAGATAGGCAGGACCATAATGGCGGACAACCTCCAGAGGATTTTCTCCGGAATAGATACCTGCAAGGATGTAAAGAAGAGCCATCCAGATAAAATGCCCGGCAAGCACCAGTACGATGATCTTCAGAAAAACAGGCAGCTGTCTGGTGATGGTTCCCTCGTAGGCAAGGCCACAGAAGGTAGTGCCGATAAATAACGGAAGAATGGGGATGATGATTCGAGCCACCAGAGAAAGAACGATTTTCTGAAATTCATCCAGGAGCCCAGTGATCAGCTTCGCCTTTGTCCAGGTAGCGGCAAGTCCCAGCATCATTGCAAAAACAAGAGCACTCATAACGGACATGATCTGCGGGATCTCCAGCTCAAAGATCACCTCCGGCAGCCGCTTCAGTCCTGCAGCATAGGAATGGATGGACAGATGTGGAATGATGAGAAAGCCAGAGGCTGTGGAAAAAAGCGCTGCGCCAACAGAGGAGCCGTAAGCGAGGACAACCGCAACACCCAGCATCAGCGAAGCATTTTTGCCAAGCCTGGTAATGGACGGAGCGATAAATCCCAGCACGATCAGCGGCACGCAGAAGGTAATGATCTGGCCCAGAATGTACTTGATAGTAACTGTGATATTAAGAACTGCCATGGAGATTCCGTTGGTGCTGTATCGGTTCAGGATAAGACCGGCTATGATCCCCAGGATCACAGCGACCAGCAGCTTAAATGGCAGACTGTTGAAAAAAGATGTTTTTTTCATTGGAAAACCTCCTCGGATAGTATAAAATAAAGCCAGAGTTTATTATAAAGGTATTTGATAAAAATCACAAGGAGGATGAAATGATTTATCTGGATAACGCGGCTACAAGCTTTCATAAGCCGGACTGTGTGCCGTGTGCTGTGGTGGAAGCCATGCAGCATGCAGGAAACAGCGGAAGGGGCAGCAGCGGCGAAGCAATGGCAGCCTCAAGGCTTATTTTTAATACAAGATGCCAGATCGCAGAGATGTTTGACGTATGGGGACCGGAATGTGTGGCCTTTACATCCAATGACACGGAAGCGCTCAATATCGCCCTGCAGGGAACACTTCATCCAGAGGAGGAAACTATCCATGCAATCTGTACGGAGATGGATCACAACAGTGTGCTCCGTCCGCTGTACCGCCTGGAAAAAAAAGGCATGAAGCTTACGATCCTGCCGGCAGACCGCAAGGGACGGATCTCCCTTACGGAGCTTGAAGCAGCCATCCGTCCGGAGACGAAGGTGATCGTCTGTACCCACGCCTCCAATCTGACAGGAAATCTCAATGATATCCACGCCATCGGTGAGATCGCACAGAAGCACCAGAAGCTTTTTATTGTGGATGCTGCCCAGACAGCAGGAGTATTTCCGATTTCCATGAAAAAAGATCATATAGATATTCTTTGCTTTTCCGGACATAAGGGCCTTATGGGCCCACAGGGCACAGGAGCCATCTGTGTCCGTCCGGGGGTAGCTGTGGAGCCTCTGAAGGTAGGCGGAAGCGGCGTCCTCACCTTTCAGAGAGAGCATCCGCAGGATATGCCGGAGACACTGGAGGCAGGCACCTTGAACAGCCATGGGATCGCAGGTCTTGGCGCAGCCATCAGCTGGATTACCGAAATTGGAACAGAACAGATCCGAAAAAGAGAGCAGCAGCTGATGTGGCGTTTTTATGACCAGGTAAAGGAAATTCCGGGAGTCACCCTGTACGGGGATTTTTCCAGGGAAGAACGCTCCCCTGTGGTGACTCTGAATATTGCAGGGATGGACTCGGCAGAGGTGGCCATGGTCCTTGATGAAGAGTACGGGATCAGTGTAAGAGCCGGCGGCCACTGTGCACCGCTGATGCACAAAGCACTGGGAACCGAAAAAACGGGAGCTGTCCGCTTTAGCTTTTCTTATTTTAATACGGAAGAAGAGGTGGACACTGCTGCCAGGGCGGTAAAGGAGCTTGCCGCGGAATAAACAGCGAAAGACGGACAGAAAGGACACAAAGCATGTATCAGACAATATATGATGTGGTAGAAAAAAGAGGGCGTGTAAAAACAGGGATCCTTCTGAACGGAAAGGATGCCGGGCTGAAATATCTTTTGGAAGAAAGCAGCTTTTTTTATCCGAAGAGAGCAGAAAGAAATAAAGAAGCAGAAGAATTCCTGAAGGCTTCCGTGGAAGCAGCTGTGGAAACCGGCGTTGTGAAAAACGGAGACCGGGAGATATTTGTGGAAACCTACGAGAAGAATCCCAGGCTGATCATACTGGGTGGCGGCCATGTTTCTCTTCCGGTAGCAGAGATCGGCAGGATGCTGGGCTTTCATGTAACAGTCATGGATGACCGGGAGGAATTTGTGACGGAGGAAAGATTTCCCATGGTAGATGAGAGAATCTTTGGAGATTTTGATACCCTGTCCGACAGGATCCCTCCCTATGAAAATGCCTACTATGTAGTGGTGACACGAGGCCATCTGGGAGATTCCGCCTGTGCAAGAGCGATCCTTAAGAGACCCTTTGCATATTTCGGAATGATCGGAAGCAGGACAAAGGTGCGGATCACCAGGGAAAAGCTCCTGAAAGAGGGCTTTATGGAGGAACAGCTGGATCAGATCCATGCCCCCATCGGACTTCCCATCGGAGGACAGATGCCGGCTGAGATCGCCGTGAGCATCATGGCAGAGATCGTGCAGGAAAAGAACCGGCATTTCCGCACCTACTGTGATGAGGAGGTGGAGGCAGCAGTACGCCGCAGGACACCGGGAACCATGGTCACGATCATCGAGAAGAAGGGCTCCTCACCAAGAGGAACTGGGAGCAAGATGTTCGTATTCCGGGACGGAAGCACGGCAGGAAGCATCGGCGGCGGAAAAGTGGAGTTTGAAGCCGGAAAACACGCAGTAAATATCCGAAATACGGAAACAAAGGTTTACGAGCTGGGACAGGGGGCAGGAGATCTGGGAATGATCTGCGGCGGAACTGTCCGGGTGCTTTTTGAGCCGGTAAATATGTGAAAGAACCGGCCAGGACTTGCATAATATTGCAGAATCGTGTATATTGGACGCAGAGAATTTTTTACCGGCGTATAAGGAGGAATCAGATAACATGAAGAAAAAATGTATTATGGCTTTGATAATAGGCGCGGCTTTCCTTGCACAGGGCTGTGGATATGAGGAAGGAACCGATGCAGTGGTAACAGTAGTAGATTCCACACCGACGCCGGAGCCCACAGAGAAGCCGAAGGCAACTGCAACACCTACACCAGAAGCAGCGGCAGCAGATTCCACAGCAGACGGAACAGCAGCGGCAGCGGATTCCACGGCAGACGGAGCAGCAGCGGCAACAGATCCCGCAGCACAGACAGCAGCTACGGAGCAGACCCCAAGCGGCATTAACGTACAGGCACAGGATGCTACTTACTATGCAGTGGAGGGTGTGAATTTACGTTCTGACGCCAACGCAGAGGCAGAATTTGTGGCAGGTGTCCTTTCCGGAGAATCCCTGAAGTGTACCGGTGTCTGTGACAATGGATGGATTCGTGTGGATTATAATGGCCAGACCTGCTACGCATCCGGTGATTATGTCAGCACAACACCGCCGGTGGGCGCAGTGGCAGCAGATACTACCGCAGAAGATACTACCACAGAAGCAGCACAGTAGAGCACAGACTACAGGCTTTGACCAGATCAGGGAAATCCTGATCCTGCTTTAATTGCAGATATCTCCTTGATATAATAAAAAACAGGCAACTGTATCCGATGAAAGAACATCGATACAGGTAGCCTGTTTTTTTGTTTCGGCATATAGTCCGTTCAGAACACAAGGATCATGCCAGCGGATCGTACCCGCAGATCATTCCGGATAAACAAGACGGTCCGGCTTGATATCGTAGAGAACCTCGTTCAGGAATTTCTTTGCCAGATATTTTGCCATGCCAAGGTTCATATCCAGATAATTTCCGCAGTCCTTGGGAGAAGCTCCCGGGATCTCACCCTCAAAATCGCGGATAAATTCAAACATCTCAATCATCAGCGGAACGATATCTCTGGATTCATAATCCCCGTTAAGAAGAAGATAATTTCCGGTACGGCAGCCCATAGGACCCCAGTAAATGACCTTCGGGCCAAATTCCTTATGGTTCCGCAGGAAGGTAGCTGCCAGATGCTCCATGGCGTGAAGCTCGGCTGTGTTCATAACAGGCTCCTCATTGGGAGAAGTCATACGGATATCGAAGGTAGTGATCACCTGATCTCCAACCGGATCCTTACGTGAAACGTATACGCCTGGCTGAAGCTTGATATGGTCAATGGTAAAACTTGTGATCTTTTCCATGTTGATTCCTCACTTTCTTATATGTACGGAGCCCATAATAAGCTCCATACATGATTTTAGCAGAGAACCGGAAGAGATACAAGGCAAAACAAAGGGAATCCTGCACCTGGTTCCGTGCAAAGTTGACTTTATGAAAAGATGATGTTAAACTGAGAAAAGCTTACAGGGGGGAGAGTGAAAAGCTCACCTGAAAATGCCGGAACAGGCGTTTTCGGGATCTGATAAGGAGGACTTATAAATATGAAACGTAAGGTTTTAGCCGTATTATTTGCGACAGCTCTTACCGCAGGAATGCTTTCCGGATGCGGAAGCACAGACAGTACTTCTGACAAAGCAGACCAGAAGGAAGAATCTCTGGAGAAAGAAACCTCAGAAGGACAGACTGGCGTAGATGAAGAGACAGCAGCCAATGCAGTATCCGAGGAGGAGGCTGAGGCGGCAGGCTTTTCAGACCATGAAGAAAGCGCCGATGATCAGGAGGCTTCCGGTGATGCAGCGGACACCTCACATGAAACCGAAGCTTCTGCAGACAGCTCCGCAGACAGTACAGAGGATACAGACAGCGCAGACGGAGAATTTTCCGATGGTTCCGAGGATGCACAAATGGCAGGAACAACTGTGATCGATACCAGCCAGCAGCTGACAGGAACCCATCATGCTGCCATCACTGTAAAGGATTATGGCGAGATCGATGTAGAGCTGGATGCAGACACCGCACCCATCACAGTCACAAATTTTGTAAAGCTGGTACAGGACAATTTTTATGACGGTCTGACCTTCCACCGGATCATTGACGGATTTATGATCCAGGGCGGAGATCCAAACGGAGACGGAACCGGCGGAGCAGAGGATACCATCAAGGGCGAATTTTCCAGCAATGGAGTGAAGAACGATATTTCTCATGTAAGAGGAACCATTTCCATGGCCCGCAGCACAGATCCGGACAGCGCAAGCTCTCAGTTCTTTATCGTACAGTCCGATTCCACACATCTGGACGGCGACTATGCTGCATTCGGACACGTGACCTCCGGGATGGACATTGTAGATCAGATCTGCAAGGATGCCAAGCCGACAGACGGCAACGGAACCATTGCAAAGGATCAGCAGCCGGTGATCGAGAGTATCCGTATGGTTGACTGACAGGAGGGAGAAGGATGCTGAAAGGGAAAACAGTGCTTCTTGGCATCACAGGAAGTATTGCTGCATACAAGATCGCATATCTGGCAAGTGCATTACATAAGCTTCATGCAGATGTCCATGTACTGATGACAGAGAATGCAACGAACTTTATCAATCCGATCACATTTGAAACACTGACCGGGAATAAATGCCTGGTGGATACCTTTGACCGGAACTTTCAGTTCCAGGTAGAGCACGTATCCATTGCCAAGAAGGCAGATGTTGTGATGATCGCACCGGCCAGTGCAAACGTGATCGGAAAGCTGGCCAACGGCCTTGCGGACGATATGCTCACCACTACGGTAATGGCCTGCAGATGTCAGAAGATCCTTGCACCAGCCATGAATACCGCCATGTATGAGAATCCCGTGGTGCAGGACAATATCCGGAAGCTGCAAACCTACGGATATGAGGTGATCACACCGGCCAGTGGCTACCTGGCATGCGGGGACACCGGAGCCGGAAAAATGCCGGAGCCGGAAACCCTTCTGGAATATATCCTGAAGGAAGCCGCCTTCCAGAAAGACCTTGCCGGCAAAAAGCTCCTGGTAACGGCAGGACCTACCCAGGAGGCCATCGACCCGGTCCGCTGTCTCACCAACCATTCATCCGGAAAGATGGGATACGCCATTGCAAAAATGGCCATGCTCAGAGGAGCGGAGGTTACGCTGGTAAGCGGACCTACTGCCATTGAGCCGCCCCTTTTTGTGAAGGTCGTACCTGTGACATCCGCCAGAGATATGTTCGAGGCAGTCACCGGTTTAAGTGATGAACAGGACATCATCATCAAGGCTGCCGCAGTGGCAGACTACCGTCCGAAGCAGGTCAGCGAAGACAAGGTTAAGAAAAAAGACGATCAGGTTTCCATAGAGCTTGAGAGGACAGACGACATTCTGAAATATCTGGGCCAGCACAAAAAGCAGGGCCAGTTCCTCTGCGGATTTTCCATGGAGACCAGAGACATGCTCCGCAATTCCAGAGCCAAGCTTGAGAAGAAAAACCTGGATATGGTGGCAGCCAACAACCTGAAGGTAGAAGGCGCCGGATTCCAGGGAGATACCAATGTCCTGACTCTGATCACACAGGACGAAGAAGTGTCACTCCCGCTTATGAGCAAGGAGGATGCAGCGTTAAAGATCCTGGATAAGATCCTTCTGCTTACCACAAAGGCAGAAGCATAGCTACAGAGCCGGTCAGAGAGCCGGTTTTAACAACGAAAAGCGGAACAAAAAGATCACCGCTTTCCATCACCGTATTGTATCCGCAGAAAACGCCGGGAAATGCTGTATTTCCGGAAATATTCACAGAGCGGAACGGTAACAAGGAGGAGAAGAAATGAAAAACAACAGATTTACAACAGCGCAGCTTACATTACTCGGCCTGATGGCAGCGATCCTTCTGCTGATGGCCTACACACCACTGGGATATCTGAACATCGGGCCACTGGCCATTTCCTTTAACGTGATCCCGGTAGCCATCAGTGCAGTCGTCCTTGGACCTGTAGGAGGAGCCGTGGCAGGTGCGATCTTCGGCCTGACCAGCTTTCTCCAGTGCATCGGAGTAGGCGGCTCCAGTGCAATGGGAGTTGTGCTTTTCGGTATCAATCCGGTATTTGCCTTTATCCAGCGCTTCATCCCACGTCTTCTGGACGGTATCTGCCTCGGATATATTTTTAAAGGCATGCGAAAGGTCAGCAATACCTATGTGGCATGTGCAGTAACCGGATTCTTTTCCGCATTCCTGAATACACTGTTCTTCATGGCAGCACTTGTAGGACTGTTCGGAAATACCGATTATGTAAAAAATCTGATGGGCGGTCATAACATCATCATCGGCTGCTGTCTTATGGTAGGGATCAACGCAGTATGCGAAATGATTTCCTCCACAGTGATCACAGGAGCAGTGGGAGCTGCACTTTCCAAGGCACATCTGATCCCATCTGCACAGATCAGTTGTAAGAAGACAAAAGCATAAAGACGGGGAAAATAAAATTATGATATTAGCAATTGATATTGGAAATACCAACATAGTCGTGGGCTGCATCGATGATCAAAAAACATACTTCATCGAGAGACTTGCTACCGTAAGAACAAAAACAGAACTGGAATATGCCGTAGACCTGAAAACCTTACTGGAAATCTACCACATCAAAAAGGCAGACATAGAAGGCTGTATCATTTCATCTGTAGTCCCGCAGATCACCAACATTGCCAGGCTGGCAGCAGAAAAGATCCTCAAAAAAGAAGTCATGGTCCTGGGACCAGGAGTAAAAACAGGTCTGAACATCATGATGGACAACCCCGGACAGCTGGGCGCGGATCTTGTGGCAGACGCTGTGGCAGGATTAAATGAATATCCGGTTCCGTTTATTGTGATCGATATGGGAACCGCCACTACAGTTTCGGTTGTCAACAGCAAAAAGCAATACATTGGCGGAATGATCCTTCCTGGCATCGGAATATCCCTGGATGCACTGACAGCCAGAGCATCCCAGCTCAGCGGGATCAGCATCGATGCCCCGAAGCATGTGATCGGGCGCAATACCATCGAATGCATGAAAAGCGGCGTGCTCTACAGCAACGCAGCAGCCATCGACGGGATCATAGACCGGGTGGAAGAAGAGCTTGGTGAGAAAACAACCGTGATCGCAACAGGCGGTCTTGCAAAAAAGATCATTTCTCATTGTAAGAAAGAAATCATTCTGGATGAGGACCTTCTGCTCAAAGGACTCCTTGTGATCTACAAAAAAAATAAATAAAAACAAAAAAATCAGCTGCCGGTGCAGGAAACACCTACCGGACAGCTGATTTTTTTATTGTAGAAATGCTCTGCGGAAATCCTCAGGCACAGGTGCCAGGAAACACATAGGCTCCTCGGTGATGGGGTGAGCAAATTCCAGCTGGAAGGAATGCAGGGCCTGGCGTCCGATCCGGTCAAAAACCGGATGATACAGAAAATCCCCCGGCAGCGGACAGCCGATATATTTCATATGCACCCGGATCTGATGAGTCCGCCCCGTATCCAGATGCAGCTCCACAAGAGCATATCCGTTGCTGACTGCAAGACGCTCATAATGAGTCACGGCAGCCTCCCCACGCTCAAAATTAACCTCCCTTGTGATCACAGAAGCATCCATTCTGGCAACAGGGGCGGAGATCGTACCCCTTTCCGGTGGGATCCCGTCAGTAAGTGCAAGATAGGTACGTCGGATCTGACGCTGCTTCATCTGGGCAGAGAGAAGAGCCCCGCTCAGAGGGTTCTTGGCAAGCACCAGCACCCCGGTGGTATCCCTGTCCAGCCGGTTGATGCAACGGTAGACAAAAGCCTTCCCCTGCTGCTTATAATACCAGGCAACACCGTTGGCAAGCGTATTCTCGTAGTTCCCGGCAGAGGGATGCACAGGCATATCAGCAGGCTTGTTTAGCACAAGGATATCCTCATCCTCATACAGGATATCAAGAGGCAGCGGTACCGGAAGGATAGAAGACTCCGATCCCTCCCCGGCTTCCTCCGGAACAAGGATCCGAAGAACATCCCCCTCCCTCAGGACCGTTCTGCCAAAAGCCGGCTGCCCGTTCAGCAGGATCGCCTGCTCCGCCCGCTTCATAGTAGTCAATATATGTTTGGAAAAACCCTTTTTCCGAAGAAACCCAAGAATATTTTCCCCGGACTCCCCGGTTAAGATCGTATAGGTAATAATTCTCTCCATAGAAAAAATCCTTTTCTGAAATTTAGCAGGCCAAAAGCCAGATCAGGTGGCCTGCGGGTATAGTATAGCATTTGGGGAGGGAAATGTCGAATAGGCATAAAAAAAGAGCTGGTACAAGAGAAAATATCCTTGGACAGCTCGTGGATTATGGGATTTGTGTCGCTTATTATCTTCATTAGTCACAGACCAAAAAAGATATATTTTACAGCCATATGTAAGAATACCATTGATATTTTCCTTTGTCAAGGCGTGCCAAAGACATGAAGCATGCTAATAATGTCGTTTTTTAAGCATCATATGCAGCAGTTTTCTATCAAAAAGTAAATAAACAGTCTGATAATCATCGAAATCTAACATTAGTGGTCACTAAAAGTGGTCACTTTTTTCTTGCGTAAATCCGCGTAAAATCAATACTTTTCAAGCTTTTTTCCTTTTTCTTTCCAATTATTAGTGGTCAAAATCGTGGTCAGCTGTGCCGGAAAAGCCAGCATTTAACAGTGTTTCAGGCTTCTTTTCGCTAATGAAGATATTAAGCGATACCTGACAGCAGAAAGAGATGCCATGAAAACAGGATACAGTATCAAAACATGGAAAATGCGGCTCTTTTGTCCGGAAAAGCAGATGATTGAAACAACCGAAGCCCTGTATCGGGAAGCCGTAGCCTTTTACTATGAGCTCCTGAAAGAAAGCGAAGAGCTCTGGGCCGAAAATCTGCTAACCATCCAGGGATATCTGGAAAAACTCACCGTTCCCGGAAGAGACGGAAGAGAACCAAAGTACATCCCGCCAGGCGGAAAGCTCCCCGTTTATTTTCGGAGATCTGCCATGAACAAAGCTGCAATGGCAGTAAAGACCGCAGCAAGCGCAGAAAGCTTCCCCGAAAAGATCGATGCCAATATCACCTTTTTCAAGGGAATGTACAGAGACCTGACAGACACCTCCGTAGTGCTGAAGCTCTGGAACGGAAAGAAATGGATCTGGGTACTCTGCGGACTTACAGGACGCCCCTTCCCAAAGGAAGCAGCGATCCTTTCACCAACACTGGTCCATGAGGAAAAATGGCTCATGTTCCATGTACCTGTCAAGCAGGAGAACTCCGATGCCCGGACAGCAAAGGAACGAATGCAGGAAGGCGCCAGAGTATGCAGCGTCCGCTTTACCAATACGGACAGCTTTGCAGTATGCACAGTTCTGGATGAAGAATCCAGGCAGCTGGCTGTGAAAAACTGCAGAGGTGGAAATGCATACCGACATCATTGCAAAGCTTTGCTGAAAAAAGTAGAAGCATCCAGGGCATTTACCGATAAAGACAACGTCAGTCAGCCAAACAGGAAATATTACATGCATCTCAAGCACCTGAATGAACATTATGCACATCAGGTCAGCAAGGAGATCATGGATTTCTGCAAAGAAAATCACACCTGGATACTGGTACTGCCGGAGTATGATGAAGATTTTTCCAGGATATCCATGTACAGAAGCGGCAATTATTCGCCCCTTCATTTAAGTATCCGCATCCGGAATTATCTGAAATACAAAGCCTGGGCAGAAGGGATCCTGGTACTTGAGCTACGCGCCGACGGAACAGAAAAGCAATGTTCCATCTGCGGAGCCACCGGAAAAAAACAGGGCAGCATATTCATCTGCCAGAACGGCCATCAGGTCAACCGCTTCCTGAACGGCGCCCGAAACCTGGGCCGTAAATGCCAGGAAAGCTTCCGGAAAAACAACAAACCAAGTTAATAAGCGGCAGAAATGCCTCTTATATATAAATGCTGAGTGATCAGCAAGAGAGGAAGCGCCAGTGACGCCTCCTTTCCGGTTGAATACCGCCAGGCGGCCCAACGCAGGCGTCGCCGAAGATCTGTGCCCTTTGGGTGTGGGGTGTATTCGAAGTTATAAGTGATAAGAGTTGAATGAATAAGGTGACACTTAGTAAATACAGATACATAGGGAATTGAGGATGAAAGATTCCATCCTTAGGAATATATAGATGGATAATTTGAGGATGAAGGAGTTTAGAAAACATGAAAGTATGTTTAGTTGGGTCATCAGGAGGACACCTGACGCACCTTTATATGCTAAAACCGTTTTGGAAGGATAAGGAACACTTCTGGGTTACTTTTGATAAGAAGGATGCAAGAAGTCTTCTTGAAGGCGAAAAAATGTATCCCTGCTATTACCCAACAAACAGAAGCCTGAGGGCTCTTGTCAAAAATACAAAAATTGCGTGGACTGTGTTGCATAAAGAAAAGCCGGATTTGATTGTTTCCTGCGGTGCAGCAGTTGCGGTTCCGTTCTTCTACATTGGAAAGATGATGGGTGCAAAGTTGGTTTATATTGAGGTTTTTGATCGAATTGATAAGCCTACAATGACGGGAAAAATGGTTTATCCCATTGTGGATAAGTTTGTTGTGCAATGGGAGGAACAGAAAAAAGTTTATCCAAAGGCGATTAACCTTGGTAGCATATTCTAAGTAGGGGACGAGATAATGATTTTTGTGACAGTAGGAACACATGAGCAGCCGTTTAATCGGTTGATTCAAAAAATAGATGAACTAAAAAAAGACGGAATAATTCAGGATGATGTAATTATCCAGACGGGTTTTAGTACATATAAACCGAAATATTGTCAGTGGAGTAAGCTGATTCCATACCAGCAGATGGTAAAGAATGTGGCGGAGGCCCGCATTGTGATCACCCACGGAGGTCCGGCAAGTTTTATTATGCCGCTGCAGATTGGTAAAACTCCCATTGTTGTGCCGCGGCAGCACCAGTTCAATGAGCATGTAAATGACCATCAGGTTGAATTTGCAAGAAATGTGGCCCAGAAAATGGGAACGATTATCCCAGTAGAAGATATTGAATCATTGGGAGACATCATAACGAACTATGACCAGATTGTTGCTGATATGGGGCATGGTATGAGTAGCAATAATGAGAAGTTTAATGAAGAATTTGAAAAAATGGTAGACGAATTGTTTTGTGGGGAAAACTGATGAAAGACTTATTGATAATGGCAAAGTCACTTGGTGGCGGCGGATCTGAAGTGGCTTTGATAGAATTAATTAATGCACTTCCCGAAGCGCATTATAATATAACACTTGTATTGCTTGATTCGGACAATGAATATGCTTACCGTCTAAAAAAGAATGTTAGGATTGTTCAGCTGACTTTTGATAGTTCTTTTGCAAAATCACTTGTCTCAATGTATGCTTTTCCAGCAAAGGTGTTGAAAAAATTATCGATTAATTCATTTATTCCATATTACGATTTTGTTTCGAATTGTGTGACAAATGTCTTTGAAAAGACTTATGACATTGCTATTGATTTCTACGGATATGGTTCATTTGTGACGGCTTTCTTGGCGACAAAAATACGAGCAAAGAAAAAGGCAACATGGCTTCATGATGAAAAAATATATTGGATGAAAAGTGTCCAGAAATATTTATGTAAGTATGACAAGGTCTACGGTGTGTCCCAGGCAGTTGTTGATGTATTTTGCAGAGAGTATCCGCATTATAAAGACAAGACAGAGGTATTTTATAATGTTATTGATATTGAAGAAATCAAGCGGAAGTCTGAACAAGACGAGTTGATACCATTTAAGGAGAATTTTAATATTGTGACCGTTGGTCGTTTGACGGAGCAAAAAGGTTATGATATTGCCATAGAAGCAGCAAGCATTTTGAAAAATAAGAAAATTAATTTTGCATGGTATGCTATTGGTAGTGGTAGAGACGAAGAAAAACTGAAAGAGTTAGTAAAAAAATATTGTTTAGAAGATCAATTTGTGTTCCTTGGTCGCAAAGACAATCCATATCCATATATGAAACACTGCAATTTATATGTTCAACCATCTCGGCATGAAGGGTATGGACTTACTATTCTTGAAGCACGGGTTGTAGGCTTGCCAATTGTGGTTTCAAATATTCGTCCTCTGGCTGAACAGATTCAGGATGGTATCAATGGATATGTTGCGGAACTAAGTGCGGAAGCCCTAGCAGATAAAATTGAGTACTTGTATAACAATCCTTCTCAAATGGAAAAGACTGTTAAGTATTTGAAAGAACATCCGATTGATTTCTCTACCGAGTTGCTAAAGTTAGAAAATATTTGAAAAGAGATTGTTTATGAGAAAAGCTAAAATAGTAATGATAACTTCATACTTTGATAGAAATGGTGTGACATCCCAAGTAATAAATTATGCTACGAATCTGGATAAAAATAAATTTCAGGTATCGATTGCTGCCGGAGAGCCTTATGATATCGGCTATGAAAAAATGTGCCAAGAGAATAATATAGAATTATGTAAGTTGCCTCAAAAACATAAGAATGCATATGCGTATTACAGGACAATTTATTCTTTTCTAAAAAAAAAGAAACCAGACATTGTTCATGTACATGGTAGCAGTACATTAATTGTCGCAGAACTTCTAATTGCTATGTTAGTAGGAGTTCCTGTTCGAGTTTCACATAGTCATAATACAATTTGCTCACATCCGCTGTTACATCAGACACTAAAACCGTTTTTGAAAGTGGTGTCAAATTGTTATTTGGCATGTGGTGAACTTGCAGGAAAGTGGATGTACGGTGATGGAGTGTTTAAGATTATTCCGAATGCTTTTGAGACGGATGCATTTGTTTTGAATTCAGAAACTAGAGTATCGATTAGAAAAAAACTAGGTGTAGGCGATAATTTAGTAATTGGACATATAGGTAAATTTAACAATCAGAAAAATCAAAATTATTTGATTCGCGCCTTTGAAAGACTGTCGTATAAAGATGATAAAGCGATACTGCTTTTGGTGGGAAATGGACCAGATTTGGAAGAGATAAGAAATCAGGCGCAGCATACAGTCTGCGCAGATCGTATTATCTTTTGGGGAGCAACTGAGAATCCGGAAAGTTTATATTATGCTATGGATATCTTTGCTTTACCCTCTAGGTTTGAAGGGTTACCTGTTGTGCTTCTCGAAGCACAGATTTCTGGATTACCTTGTATTGTATCGGATAAAGTAACACAAGAGGTAGATTTTGGGGATATTATCTGGAAATCAATAGAGGATGATCCACAGACATGGGCGGATACCATTTTCTCAATGATGCAGAGGACAGATGAACAGAGAAAGCAATATCGTTTACAACATGCGAAACAAATTGCACATTATGATATTCGAGAATCTGTAAAATTGGTTGAAAATATTTATGATTGCGAATTGCGAAAGAAAAAAAATCGAGAATAAAGTATATCCATTAAATCGCCTATAGTTTATTAAGGAGAATTATTATGCCTACATATGAAGGATTAAGGCTGAAGATATTAAAATACTGGCGACTTGGCTTGGCAAATTATAGAAAAAAACAGCTTAAGTCTACGAATTTTACAATTATCTCGAATAACTGTTGGGGTGGTATGATTTATGAAAGTTATAATTTGCCAAAAGAATCTCCTACAGTTGGGATGTTTTTTATAGCCAAGGATTATATAGAGTTTTTGTCTGACTTAAAGGGCTATGTCAATGGGAAATTGACTTTTATCAGTCCGACAAAATCTCGATGGAAAGATATACCTCAGATTTCAGAAGATAAAAGATTTGGTTCCTATCCTGTTGGTGTCTTGTCTAATGGAAAAAACTCAATCGAGATTTTTTTCTTGCATTATCACAGTGAACAAGAAGTAAGAGAAAAATGGGAACGGCGTGTAAAAAGAATTAATTGGAATAAGTTACTAGTGAAGTTTAACGATCAAAATGGTTGCACAGAGACAGAAGTGAACAAGTTTATGAAGTTACCTTTTAAAAATAAAGTATTTTTTACTTGTAAGCACTGGACTAATGAAAATGAGGGGTACACAGTTATTCGCCAGTTTCCCAAGCATGAGTTTATAATGGCTTCTTATGAGCCATTTGGAAAGAATAAGTATATAGATATCACAAAAGTGCTGAACAATTTATGATTCAGCTGTTTGTAATGGAGAAATCATGAAAATAGCAGTATTAATGTCAACATATAATGGTCATAAGTATTTGGATAAACAACTGAAAAGTATTGCAGAGCAAACCGTTGTAAATCATTTGACGCTTTATATTAGAGATGATGGAAGCAAAGACGATACTTTTGACATTATTGATAAGTGGAAAAATAAAATTAACATTGTGTTGTATAAAGAAAAAAATGCTGGTCCGGCAATGAGTTTTTGGCAGCTTTTAATGAAATCGGAAGTAAAAGCAGACTATTATGCTTTTTGTGATCAAGATGATGTTTGGGATAAGGATAAAATTGAAAAAGGAATTGAAAAGCTCAAAGGTAGTATACAACTATATGCATGTAATTGTCGCATCATAGATGAAAAAGACGTCGTAATTAAAAAGAACAGGGTTTCTGGAATTCCGAATATGGATGTACAAAATCTATTTATCTCTGGATGTACGCAAGGGTGTTCAATGATATTTACTGACAGTTTGCGTAATTACATAAAAAGTTTTAAATTAACTTGTGTTCCGATGCATGATGTAGTTCTCATGTTGTATGCGAAATATTTGGGAAAAATATATTGGGATGTAAATCCGCATTTTGGATACCGAGTGCATGCAAATAATGTCGTAGCAAAAAATAATAAATCTGTTTTTGAACAGATAAAGACAACAATTTGGAATTGGGAAAATAGTAAGGTAAATTCAATGTCAAGCGTTGCAAGAGAGATGCTTAGAAATGTTCCTGATATTCCTGTAAATGATAAAATTTTTTTGCAACGTATATCTGAATATCGAAAACATCGGCTGTGGCTCTTGAAAAATGCAACAAAGAATATAGGAAATAGTGAAGCACTAAGGTCATATGTAATTAGAATTATTATAGGAATGTATTAAGTTCATGAAAACAAAAAGCAGATGAGGAAAAAATATGAATAAAAACGAATTAGTTTATGTAATGAATGTTGACTGGAATTGGATAAAGCAAAGACCACATTTTATTGCAGAACTTTTGAACACCCAATTTAATGTGCATGTTATGTATCAGCATAGATATGGTAGAACCGGTCTACAAAAAAGAGAAAATGTGGATGTGAATTTGAATCCAATTTATGTAATTCCTCGTGGTGATAGATACGTTTTTTTGTCAAAGGTAAATGCGGCTATCAAATGTAATGTTGTAAAAAAGAAAATCAAGAAAACAGAAGCTAATATACTCTACTTAACTTTTCCAAATCAAGTGGATACAATTCCAAATGACTATAAAGGAATTGTTATTTATGATTGCATGGACAATCATCCAGCATTTGTTAATGATGAACGTCAAATGGAAATAATAATACGACAAGAAGAAAATTTGATAAAAAAGGCAAATCTTGTTTTAGTATCGAGTAATCACCTCATAGATATCTTAAAGAGTAGGTATGGTAATGAGATTGAGGAAAAGATAAATTTGGTACGAAACGGATATAATGGTGCTATTCTGGATCAGGCAAAAACCGTTTCGGAAAAGAAACATAAATTGTATACGTTTGCGTATTTTGGAACAATAAGTACATGGTTTAATTTTGATTATATACTTAGAAGTTTGGAGGAATGTGCAGATATACAATATGAGTTGTTTGGGCCGTTGGCCGGAGTGCAAATTCCAAAACATGAGCGAATTCACTACCATGGTACAATTGAACATGAAAAGCTGTTGGAAAATATAAAAGATGCGGACTGCCTAATTATGCCTTTTCTGATAAATGAGATTATTGAAGCAGTTGATCCAGTGAAATTATATGAATACATTAATTTCAATAAAAACATTTTAACTTGTAGATATGAAGAAATAGAACGATTTGAACCATTTGTTTACTTTTATACTGGATATGATGAATTTATAAAGCAAATTCTAAACTTGAAAAAAAGCAATGATGTGAAATACAGTAATGATGATAGAGAGACTTTTTTAAGGGAGAATAGCTGGAAGTGCAGAGTGGATACTATTATTAAAACCTTAAAGCGAAGAGGCAATGTGAGAGAATGAAGATAAGATTATATGAATCACTGATTGAGGTGATAATTGCTTTAGGCGTAGGAATCCCATTAATATTGGGTGGGGTATTGGATACATGGAGAACCATACTTACAATAGCAATTGTGATGTTGGTGCTTTTATATATTATAACTCATAGAATAAAGAAAACGTATTCAGACAGATTTTTGTGGGTTTACATACTAGGCACAATTTGTATTGTTACTTTCGAGTTAATGAAAGGCAAAAAGTTATATGCGTATTCTAATTATGAGACCTTTTATGCGGGAAGACAGTATTTATGGATATTTTTTGCAATACCATTGTATTATGAAATTATTAAAGACAAAAATTTCGATAAATACTTAAAAAAAACGGTAGGAATTATTATTGCTTCATTGAGTCTAAGAACAATTACCTGGCTATGCAAAAACTATCTTGGAATTACGATTTTTAATAGTTTGTTATATGAGTACGGTATCTCTTGGGGGAGAGGTGGTAAATTGCGTATTGATGCAACAGCATTAATCGGAGTGCTAATTCCCGCATTGTACTATTTATATAAAAAATATAAGAAAAAAAGATATGTGGTAGCTTTGATGTTTGTTGCTGCATATTTAGTGTTTGTGTCACAGACAAGGTCGCTAATTTTAGGAACGATAGCTTGTGTTATATCAATGTTTTTTCTAGAAAAACGCTCTTCGTCAAAAAAATTGATTGTCCAGTTATTATTACTTGCAATTTTTGTGATTGCAGTTAATATGGGATTCGCGGATACTATATTGAATAAAATGAATATCACAATCTCTGATAGTTCAATTGGATATAGACAGTATGAATTTGCATATTATAGCTCTCTTTTGTTCAATGGAAAATGGAAAACAGGATTGGGTATACTAACATCCATGAATGCAAATGGCAAGATCCTTATGTTTGGAAATTTGGATACACAAATGTATCTTGATGATTTGGGAATATTTGAATGTTTCTTGCAATTTGGCCTTTTTTCACTTTTTCTATATGGTGTACTTCTTATATATATGATTTATGTTGTAATTAAATGTAATCGAGTAAAGGAGTATAAATATTCATTGTATTTGCTAGGTGAATTTTTTTATATTGTAATTGTTTCTATACCGTTGAATTCGTTTGGAATTCAGAGAATATTTATGGTGCCAATCGTCTTGGCATTCACTTGTGCTGTTCACAATAACATATTAAAGATTGAGAAAGAAAAAGCGATATGAACGGAATAGAGATGATAAAAAAAATATTAAAAAGAAAATCGGTGAAAAATGGAGCATGGCTATATCTCTTGCAGATCTTTAATACAGTTGTTCCTCTACTTACGCTACCGTATATAACAAGAATCTTGGGAGCGAAGCAATACGGAATTTTCTCTATTGCCATTAACGTTATTGGATACTATCAAGTTGTTGTTGAATATGGATTTGCAATGTCTGCCACACGGAAAGTGGCTTTATCGGATAAAAATAGTGATTCACTAAGTAAAACATTTTCAACGGTTTTCTTTTCTAGGTGTATTCTACTAATGGTATGCTTTGGTATAACTGTTGGGTATATTTTCCTAAATAGAAATCAGTTGTCACAGTGTTTTTGTTTAATGATTTTAATGATTACGCTATTTGGAAATTGTATCCAACTGAATTGGCTTTTTCAAGGTATGCAACAGATGAAGTACATAACAATTGTCAGCATGATTTCCAGAACTATTACAGTTATCATGACTTTTGTATTTGTCAAATCTATTAACGATTTATATTTATATTGCTTATTATATGCTATTTCTCCTGTTATTAGTGGCATGCTTGGAATGATATTTGCTTGTAAAACCTTTAATATACGTTTAGTTGAAGTTAATTTGAATGAGATTGCAAGCGAATTAAAGAGTGGCTGGTATGTATTTACAACACAGCTGAGTTCTAAAGTATTTGGAGCGATAGGAATTACACTTTTGGGCCTATTTGCAACAAATGAGGAGGTTGGAATTTATTCGGCGATCCAAAAAATTCCAAATATACTTATTTTAGCATGGACTCCTATCACACAAGTACTTTATCCAATTTCAAGTCAGAGATTCAACGAATCATTTAAGCGAGGGAAGTTATTTGTGAATAGGATGAAGCAGATTTTTGTACCGCTTTTCCTTTTGGTTGCAGTTTGCTGTTCTGTTGTTTCAAAATTCTTAGTGACTATTGCTTTTGGAGTGGAGTATGCAGCAAAGTTTTACTGGATGATTCCGCTATTACTGTGGATGGTCATGGCAATATATAATAATTTTACCGGAATACAAACACTTTTGGCGAGTGGGCATGACAGGGAGTACAGTAGATGTTTTCAAATTGGAGTTGTGGTAACGGTTGTACTTAATTTTTTATTAGTATATTTGTTGAAGGGTGACGGAGCTTGCATGGCTCCATTATTATCAGAGATGGTTTTGTGTATTATGCTAAAAAAAGAAGTTACTAAATTGGAGAAAGAGAATACGCAGAAGTATGAATCAAATTGACAACGACTATAAAAACAGGAATAATTTGGTCGACTGACCGATTAGTTACATTAGGTTAATTGCATTTTGTTGTATTGTAACTTGTCATATTCAACAATACTTAGGAAACGGATTATGTTGGTGGTTTAATGTCGGCGTTCAGATTTTCTGTTAGTTTAGGTTTTCTATATGGAGGGAAGAATGTTACCGATAATGTTGAATTTTATGGGAGAAACTACTGATTAAAGTTATATTAGTGCTAGTTGTAATCTTTAATACAATTCAAATTGTTTTAACTTATATTGTGTGAATAAGATTGAATGAAAGTAGTAATGTATTGTTTTAAGTGTTTTGAGGTTATTCGCATGCCTTTTTGGGAATAGCAATTTTTGTTGTGTTGAGATGTATTCTTAAATGTATGTTAGAAAGAAGAACTCCATCGAAGATTGTAGATTTTATCGTCAAACTATCAGATAAGTATTCTTATGAGGGATATTTAGTACATCGGTTTTTTGTTCTTGGACCTATGACTATGATGCACCTAACTAATTGCACAGGTGTAAATATTTTGGCTATTTTAATTACAACACTTCTTTTGGGCTTTTGGCTTAAAAAATGTGATAAATATTATGAATAGAAAGGAAATTGGATTATGAAAAAAGTTATGCTTGTTTTCGGTACTAGACCGGAAGCTATTAAAATGTGTCCGCTTGTCAATGAACTAAAAAAGCGAAAAGAACTGCAAACGGTAGTGTGCGTGACAGGACAACATCGTCAAATGCTTGATATGGTTTTGGAAGCATTTGATGTTACTCCAGACTATGATTTGTCTATTATGAAAGACAAGCAGACTCTATTTGATGTGACAACTAATATTTTGAATCGCATTAAAGATGTTTTGGAAAAAGAAAAGCCAGATGTTGTGCTGGTTCATGGCGATACATCTACTACGTTCGTAACAGCCTTGGCTTGCTTCTATTTGCAGATTCCAGTTGGTCATGTAGAAGCTGGTTTGCGCACTTATAATATTAATAGCCCTTATCCTGAAGAATTTAATCGTCAGGCAGTTTCAATTATTAGCAAATTTAACTTTGCTCCGACAGAACTTTCTAAGAAAAATCTTTTGAAAGAAGGTAAAGATCCGTTAAGTATCTATGTTACGGGCAATACTGCAATCGATGCGTTGAAAACAACCGTCAGAGAAAGTTATACACATCCAGAATTGGAGTGGGCAGATGGTAGTCGCCTTATTATGATTACCGCACATCGCCGTGAGAATCTCGGTGAGCCAATGCGGCATATGTTTAAGGCAATTCGTCGTGTTATGGATGAACATCCAGATGTTAAAGCAATCTATCCTATTCATATGAATCCGGTTGTTCGTGAAATTGCCAATGAGTATTTGGGCAATGATGACCGTATTCATATCATTGAGCCGCTTGATGTTCTTGATTTCCATAATTTCCTGAGTAGAAGTTATTTGATTTTGACTGATTCTGGTGGAATTCAGGAAGAGGCTCCATCTCTTGGTAAGCCAGTCTTAGTTATGCGTGACACTACGGAACGTCCAGAAGGCATTGCGGCGGGTACGTTAAAGCTGGTTGGCACAGAAGAAAAAACGATATACAATGAGTTTAGCCGGCTGCTTTCTGATAGAGAGGAATATGATGCGATGAGTAAAGCAAGTAATCCGTATGGAGATGGTCATGCTTGTGAAAGAATCGCAGATGTTTTGGAAGAGAAATTTTAAATTGTTCTGTTGGAGATAGAATTCAAAATGTCAAAATATTTTGGAACAGACGGCTTCCGTGGTGAAGCTGGAATTACATTAACATCAGACCATGCGTATAAGGTTGGTCGTTTCTTAGGTTGGTATTATAATGCTCTGCGTGAGCGAAACGGTGATACCAACCCTGCTCGTATCGTGATCGGTAAGGATACTCGTCGCAGTTCTTATATGTTCGAGTACAGCCTGGTTGCTGGTCTGACGGCTTCTGGTGCAGACGCTTATCTTCTGCATGTTACCACCACTCCATCCGTGGCTTACATTGCCCGTGTGGATGATTTTGACTGTGGCATTATGATTTCTGCAAGCCACAATCCATATTATGACAACGGTATCAAGCTGATCAATTGTTATGGTGAGAAGATGCCGGAAGAAACTTTGCTGTTGATAGAGGATTACCTTGATGGTAAGCTCCATGTGTTCGACAAGGATTGGCCGGAGCTGCCGTTTGCAAGCCGTGATCATGTTGGCTGTACGGTGGATTATGTGGCAGGTCGAAATCGTTACATGGGTTATCTGATTTCCTTAGGTATCTATTCTTTCAGAGGTGTCAAGGTTGGTCTGGACTGTGCGAATGGCAGCTCATGGAATATTGCAAAGTCTGTTTTTGATGCTCTTGGTGCAGATACCTATGTTATCAATAACCAGCCAAACGGTACCAATATCAATAACAATGCTGGATCTACCCATATCGAGGGACTGCAGAAGCTTGTTGTGGAGAAAGGTCTGGATGTTGGATTTGCCTACGATGGTGATGCAGACCGTTGCCTGTGCGTGGATGAGAAGGGTAATGTCATTACCGGTGATCATATCCTGTATATTTACGGCTGTTATATGAAAGAACGTGGTAAGCTGCTGAATAATACAGTTGTAACTACGGTCATGTCAAACTTTGGTTTGTATAAGGCGTTTGATGAGCGGGGTATTGGCTATGCCAAGACTGCTGTCGGTGATAAGTATGTTTACGAGTATATGGTGAAGAATGACTGCCGTATCGGTGGTGAGCAGAGCGGGCATATTATTTTCTCCAAGTATGCCAGCACCGGCGATGGTATCCTGACCAGTCTGAAGATGATGGAAGTCATGCTGGCGAAGAAGAAGCTGATGAGTGAGCTGACAGCACCGTTGAAGATCTATCCGCAGGTGTTGGAAAATATCCGTGTGACCGATAAGAAGGCTGCACAGAATGATCCTGCTGTACAGGAAGCGGTGTCCAGGGTTGCAGAAGCACTGGGTGATACTGGCCGTATTCTTGTCCGTGAGTCCGGAACGGAGCCGGTCGTGCGTGTTATGGTTGAAGCACCTGACCATGATACCTGCCAGAAGTATGTTGATGAAGTGGTCAACGTAATTTGTGAAAAGGGATATAAGGCATAAGGTCAATGACGACTCTGGACAATCATCCAGAGCCGTTTTGCATAATAGGGAAGTATAATAGACGAGAGATTTAAATAACGGGAGGGATAAACCTATGTGTGGAATCGTTGGTTTTACAGGAAAACAGCCGGCAGCACCGATCCTGCTGGACGGTCTGTCGAAACTGGAATATAGAGGATATGACTCAGCTGGACTGGCTGTCCGTGATGGAGAGGCTCTGGCAGAGGTCGTGAAGGCAAAGGGCCGCCTGACGAATCTGGTCGAGAAAACAGATGCAGGTAAAGCGTTAAAAGGAGCCTGTGGTATTGGACATACACGCTGGGCTACCCATGGTGAACCCAGCCAGATCAATGCACATCCTCATGTTTCTGGTAACTGCAGTAAATCAGGTTCCGGTGCTGTGGAGTCTGAGGTCGTTGGTGTACATAACGGTATCATTGAGAATTACACAGAATTAAAAGAGAAGCTGCTGAAGCACGGCTACACTTTTTATAGTCAGACTGATACAGAGGTGGTTGTTAAGCTGGTTGATTACTATTATAAAAAGTACAACCTTGGTCCTATCGATGCCATTGCGAAGACAATGGTCCGTGTCCGCGGTTCTTATGCTCTTGAGCTGATGTTCCGTGATTATCCGGGCGAGATCTGGGTGGCGCGTAAGGACAGTCCGATGATCATTGGTATTGCAGATGGAGAGACCTATGTGGCTTCCGATGTCCCGGCAATCCTGAAATATACGAGAAATGTATATTATATCGGGAATCTTGAGTTTGCAAAGCTGACACCGGGCGAAGCTCATTTTTATGATCTGAACGGTGACGAGATCGAGAAGCAGACTACAGAAATCAAGTGGGATGCGGAGGCTGCTGAAAAGGGCGGCTTTGAGCATTTCATGATGAAAGAAATCCACGAGCAGCCGAAGGCTGTCCAGGATACCCTTAATTCTGTGATCAGGAATGGTGTGATCGACCTGTCCAGTGTGGAAATCAATGAGGACGAGATTAAGAGCTTTGAGCAGATTTATATTGTTGCCTGCGGTTCTGCATGGCATGTTGGTATGGCTGCTCAATATGTACTGGAAGATATGGCAGATATCCCGGTACGTGTGGAGCTTGCGTCAGAGTTCCGCTATCGTAAAATGCCGGTTGACCAGAAAGCTCTGGTGATCGTTGTCAGCCAGTCTGGTGAAACAGCAGATACACTGGCAGCACTGCGGCTTGCAAAGGAAAAGGGTATCGCCACGATGGCAATCGTCAATGTGGTTGGCAGCAGTATTGCCCGTGAAGCAGATAAGGTGTTCTACACACTTGCTGGTCCGGAGATCTCTGTTGCTACGACCAAGGCATACAGCGCACAGCTTGCAGCTATGTACTGCCTGGCTGTTCAGTTTGCAAAAGTCAGAGAAAAGATCACAGACGAGCAGTATGGTTACTATATCTCTGAGCTGCAGACTATTCCGGAAAAAATGCAGAAGGTCCTGGAAGATAAAGAACGTATCCAGTGGTTTGCTGCAAAGTATGCCAATGCCCATGATGTATTCTTTGTGGGCCGTGGTATTGACTATGCGGTTTGCCTGGAGGGCAGTTTGAAGTTGAAGGAAATCAGCTATATCCATTCAGAGGCATACGCAGCAGGTGAGCTGAAACATGGCACGATCAGTCTGATCGAGCAGGGAACGTTGGTCATTGGTGTATTGACTCAGAGCGGACTGTATGAGAAGACTGTAAGCAATATGTTAGAGTGCAAGAGCCGCGGATCTTACCTGATGGGGCTGACTACATATGGCAAATACGAGATCGAGGATCAGGTGAACTTCACTGTGTATGTGCCGAAGGTAGATGAGCATTTCGTGGGCAGTCTGGCAGTGATTCCTCTGCAGCTTCTGGGATATTATGTTTCTGTTGCAAAGGGTCTGGATGTCGATAAGCCGAGAAATCTTGCAAAGAGTGTTACAGTGGAGTAAAAAATACGTGTATAAGGCTGGTTTATTTGCAGATTTGTGATATACTAAAATGCAAGTGAAAGGCTGAAATAAAAATAATGCCGTGTGTGATACATGTGCTCCTTCAGGGCTAAAGCACACACGGTATATTTTAAAAATCGCTATATAGTTTATAACGAAAATAAGATAAACTAAAAAGGAGTACCTAAAAATGAACCTATCAAAAATACACCACATCGCCATCATCGTATCCAACTACGAATCCGCCAAAGACTTCTACGTAAACAAGCTTGGCTTTTCCATCATCAGAGAAAACTATCGTTCAGAGCGTAAGGACTGGAAGCTGGATCTACGTGTGGATGAGCATACGGAGCTGGAGATTTTTGCAGAACCAAATCCACCGAAGCGGGTGAGTTGTCCGGAGGCTTGTGGTCTGCGTCATCTTGCTTTCTGTGTGGAGAGTGTGGAGCAGACGGTGAAAGAGTTGGCGGAGGTCGGAATCGAATGTGAGCCGATCCGTGTGGATGATTTTACCGGCAAGAAGATGACATTTTTTCATGACCCGGACGGACTGCCGCTGGAGTTGCATGAGTAAGAGGAAATGGAGCAAATGATATTTCGTAAGGCAGTAAAAGATGATTTTGACAACATAAAATCTCTGTACTGGGAGCTGATCGATCAGGAGCAGGGTAATCTATCGTTTCCACATTGGAAGAAGGGTATCCATCCGTCTGATGAAATGCTGCATAACAGTATTGATAAGAAGGAACTGTATGTTCTAACAGATGGCGGCGAGATGACCTTCAAAATGTATGCGCTGGTTTTGTGATCTATGGGTGAGAAAAGAGCGTATAAACCAAGAAGGTCTGGCGGTGGCCGCAGGAAATCAAAGCCGGAGTATGATGCCGGGAAGATCCTTAAGGAACTGATGGATCCGGCTGTTATGCTTTATGAAGCGGGAATGTCTTTGCAGGCCATTGCAGATGAGCTGGGGCTGAATCCGATCAAGGTTCGGAAGCTGCTTATCACGGCCGGTGTGTATGCATCGGATGTGGCGGAGAAGGTGCAGGAGACCTTTGATGATTTCAGAAAAACACAGGATCACAAAGCTGCTGTCCTTTCAACTGCAAATGCTCTTGGCCTGTCCAGGTCCTCTGTTACTTCATATCTTCCGTACAAAAAGGGTGTGTATTTTCCGGGTACAGCACCGACAGATAAGATCAGTGTTGGAGCTGAAAGGCAACGGAGGTACAGAGCGATGAAGCGTTGGAGGAATGCTCCAACACTGTAAAAAAGACAAAAGAAAGACTGCCGCAGGTTTCACGCCTGCGGCATTTTGCAGTTTGTACAAAAAACACAGAAAATATATTGGAAAAAGAGCGGGAAAAGGGTATAATGTCAGAGAAAGTGTGATTGATAAAATACAGACGTTTTTTTCTGCTTTGTCAGGTCATAAATAAGTGAGGCGGAGGATGTAACGATGGAACAGCAGCATATGTTTACCAACCGGATGATCCGTAATCTTCTGGTGCCGGTAGTGCTGGAACAGATTTTGAATTCGATAATGGGAACCGCAGATACCATGATGGTCAGCAATGTGGGATCTGCGGCTCTTTCTGCGGTATCGTTGGTGGATTCCATCAATGTGCTTCTGATCCAGGCTTTTTCGGCGCTGGCAGCGGGAGGCGCCATTGTCTGCGCCCAGTATATCGGACAGAGGAATTATGAGAAGGCGAATATGTCTGCCAGGCAGGTGCTTTTTATCATCACAGCGATCTCTGTAGTGGTGTCTGCAGTCTGTCTGATCTTCCAGAAGCCGCTTTTGAGGCTGATCTTCGGTGCGGTGGATGCGGATGTTATGCGTGCATCGGAAACCTATTTCTTTTTCACGGCACTGTCATTCCCCTTTATTGCGGCTTATGATTCTGCGGCTTCGATCTTTCGTGCCCAGGAGAATACCAAGGGGCCTATGGCCATCTCCATGATCTCCAATATCATGAACATTGGCGGAAACGCGGTTCTGATCTGGGTTTTCCACCTTGGTGTTGCAGGAGCGGCGATCTCCACACTGGTTTCCCGTATTTTCTGTGCAGTGGTTGTTCTCTGGCAGCTGCGTAAGGATCGTCAGCCTGTCGTTGTGAAAGATTACCTGAAGATCCGTCCGGACTGGAGCATGATCGGACGTATCCTGGGACTTGGGATTCCTTCGGGAATTGAGAACAGTATGTTTCAGCTTGGAAAGCTTGCCATCCAGTCTACGGTTTCCACACTGGGCACAGCAGCCATCGCAGCGCAGGCAATGACCAATATCCTTGAGAACCTGAATGGTATCGCGGCCATCGGAGTAGGTGTGGGCCTGATGACCATCGTAGGCCAGTGTCTTGGTGCCGGCCGCAAGGATGAGGCGGTCTATTACATAAAAAAACTCTGCGTCATTGCAGAGGCAGTTATTATCGTAAGCTGTCTGATCGTGTATATTTTGGTCAGACCGGTGACGATCCTTGGTGGAATGGAGAGTACCAGTGCGGAAATGTGCATCCACATGATCACATGGATCACCATCGTAAAGCCTGTGGTATGGACAATGGCGTTCGTGCCGGGGTATGGTCTTCGTGCAGCCGGTGATGTGAAGTTTTCCATGATCACCTCCTGCTGTACCATGTGGGCATGCAGGTTCTGTCTCTGTGTTTTCCTGATCCGTGTCCTGGGCTTCGGGCCTATGGGTGTCTGGATCGGAATGTTTGCAGACTGGACTGTTCGTGGGATCATTTTTACCTGGCGTTTCCACAGCCGCAAATGGCTGGAGCACAAGGTAATCTGAAAAGGAGGGCATCGTATATATGAAGAATGGACTGGAAGACCAGTATGTCATAAAAAACAACAAGCGCCTCCGTTATGGCTACACAACAGGCTCCTGTGCAGCCGGGGCAGCCAGGGGTGCAGTCCGGATGCTGCTTTCGGGAGAGACTCTTTCCGAGGTAGAGCTTGATACCCCAAAGGGGATCACCCTCACGTTACAGCTTCACGATATTACCCGGGGCGAAACCTATGTCTCCTGTGCGGTACAGAAGGATGCAGGGGATGATCCGGATACCACCAACGGGATCCTGGTCTATGTAAAAGCGGAGAAGTTTTCTATTTCAGCGGCAGAACAGGCCGGGCAGGAACGGAAAACAGAGAGATCCCGGCCTCAGATCATCCTGGACGGAGGGGTCGGTGTGGGGCGTGTCACCAAGCCGGGACTTTCCCAGAACGTGGGCGAGGCGGCAATCAATCCGGTTCCCAGAGCCATGATCCTGCGGGAAGCCGAAGAGGCGGCCCAGGAATATGACTACGAGGGCGGTCTGAAGCTTACCGTATCCGTCCCTCAGGGGGAGGAGATCGCGAAGAAAACCTTTAATCCCCGTCTTGGCATTCTTGGCGGGATCTCCATACTTGGAACCAGCGGGATCGTAGAGCCCATGAGTGAGAAGGCTCTGATCGAAAGTATCCATGTGGAGATGAAGCAGCATTTCTGCCAGGGAGAAAACTATATCCTGGTGACACCGGGGAATTACGGTGCGGATTATCTCAGGGAGCATATGTCCATTCCCTTTGAGAACAATATCAAGTGCAGCAATTATGTAGGAGAGACCATTGACATGGCTATTGATATGGGCGTAAAGGGCATTCTTTTTGTGGCTCATATCGGTAAGTTTGTAAAGGTTGCCGCCGGGATCATGAATACCCATTCCCACTGTGCTGACGGAAGGATGGAGGTTCTCTGTGCAAGTGCTATCCGTGCAGGGGGCTCTCTGGAATGTGCCAGAGAGATCCTGGAGGCGGGGACTACGGATGAGGCGTTGGCTGTTCTTGACAGCTATGGTATCCTGAAAGAGACTATGGCTGTGGTCATGGAGAAGATCCAGTTTTATCTGGACCACAGATCCTATGAGCAGATCCTTCTGGGTGCTGTGGTGTTTTCCAATGTATACGGACTGCTGGGGCAGACCCGGGATGCAGAGGAGCTGATCCATAAGATACAGGAGCAGGCAGTCGGGGTGGATGATATTTCATGACAGGAAACCCCGGTCCGGATGGAATTTTTTTAATTTCAGGACAAAATTTGATATAAATAACAGACAGGTTTTATCCTGTCTGGAAAATATAGTTAGGAGGAAAGAAATATGGCAGGTAAATTATATGGTGTAGGTGTAGGACCGGGAGATCCGGAGCTTCTTACCTTAAAAGCACTTCGTCTTGTAAAGGAGGCAGAGGTAATCGCACTTCCGGGACAGGTTCCGGAGGATACGGTAGCGTTTAAGATCGTGGAGGGGGCTTATCCGGAGCTTGGAAAGAAGGAGCTTCTTGCAGTTCCTTTTCCAATGTCCAAGGATCCGGAGGTGCTGAAGAGCTATCACGATGCAGGAGCAGATAAAGTCAAGGCTGTCCTGGACCAGGGGAAAGATGTGGTATTTCTTACACTGGGAGATCCTACCGTGTATTCCACATATCTCTATATCCATCACAGACTTGTGGCTCAGGGCTATGAGACGGAGATCGTCTGTGGTATCACATCCTTCTGTGCAGTTTCCGCCCGTCTGAACACCGGACTTGTGGAGAAGGCAGAGCCTCTTCACGTGATCCCGGCTTCTTATCAGATCGAGGATGCGCTGAAGCTTTCCGGTACCAAGGTCCTTATGAAGGCCGGAAAGAAGATGAAGGATGTGAAGGCGGAGCTGCTTTCCCAGGGGGCAGAGGCCATGATGATCGAAAACTGCGGAATGCCGGATGAAAAGATCTACCGGACCGTGGAGGAGATCCCTGAGGATGCAGGATATTATTCCCTGATCATTATCAAAGAAAACAAAGACAGAAGAGAGGAATAGATTATGGTACATTTTGTAGGAGCAGGTCCGGGAGCATCGGATCTTATTACAGTAAGAGGTAAACAGTATCTGGAAGAGGCAGATGTGATCATCTATGCGGGATCTCTTGTAAATCCCCAGCTTCTGGAGTATTCCAAGGATGTGTGCACCATCCATAACAGTGCAAAGATGACCCTTGAGGAAGTGATCTCTGTTATGGAAAGAGCAGAGGCTGAGGGCAAGATGACCGTTCGCCTTCACACCGGCGATCCATGTATCTATGGTGCGATCCGTGAGCAGATGGATATCCTGGATGAAAAGGGAATCCCCTATGATTCCTGCCCGGGTGTCAGTGCCTTCTGCGGAGCTGCATCTGCACTGAACCTGGAGTATACACTTCCGGATATTTCCCAGAGTGTGATCATCACAAGAATGGAGGGAAGGACACCGGTGCCGGCAAAAGAGAGCATTCAGTCCTTTGCCGCTCATAATGCGACTATGGTTATTTTCCTCAGTACAGGTATGCTGGAGGAGCTGAGCCGCAGACTGGTGGAGGGCGGATACCGTGAGGATACACCGGCTGCCATCGTCTACAAGGCAACCTGGCCCGATGAGAAGAAGTTTATCTGTACAGTGGGTACTCTGGCGCAGACAGCAAAAGAGAACAAGATCACAAAAACAGCGCTTATGCTGGTAGGTGATGCGGTCAATGCTGCAAGCTATGACAGATCCAAGCTGTATGATCCGGGCTTTACCACAGAATTCCGTGAGGCTACGAAATAAAATATGAACATTTCCATCATTTGCTTCAGTATGACAGGGCTGGAGACAGGGGAAAGGCTTCAGAGGGCGCTGGAAAAAGAGGGTGAGAGTGTCACCCTTGCAAAAAAGAGCCGGTACCTTCCGGATCCGATCTCTGTTTCCACCTCCCAGTGGGCAGGGGAACAGTTTCGGACAGGAAAAGAGGGCGTGATCTTTGTTGGTGCCTGCGGGATCGCAGTGCGCAGTATCGCACCTTACATTGCCGGAAAAAAGACGGATCCGGCTGTGCTGGTGATCGATGAATGCGGAAAATTTGTCATTGCTCTTCTTTCCGGACATCTGGGCGGAGCCAATGAGCTGGCTCTTCGTTGTGCCGGATATCTTAAGGCGGTGCCGGTTGTGACAACAGCCACAGATCTTCACAGCCGTTTTGCAGTGGATGTTTTTGCAAAAAAGAATGGCTGTGCTATTTTTCATATGAAGGCTGCAAAGGAGGCTTCTGCGGCCCTTCTTGCTGGAGAGAGCGTTGGCTTTTACAGTGAGTTTCCATGGGACGGAGAGCTTCCGGAGGGTCTGGTGCTTTGCGGGAAGGACGGAAGGCCCTCAGCTACAGCGGATCCGGAGAAGGGTAAGATAGCCGGTGAGGCACCGGAAACAGGTATTGCGGTGACGATCCACAGAGGCTGCCTGCCCTTTAAAAATACAGTCCATGTGGTGCCGCCCGCTGCAGTTCTGGGAATGGGCTGCCGCAGGGGAAAGGATGCAGCCTCCATCCGGAAGGCGGCAGAGGAATGTCTGAGAGAATCGGATGTTTACAGAGAAGCGCTGAGTGCTATTGCCAGTATCGATCTGAAGAAGGAAGAGGTGGGACTTCTTTCTCTGGCAGAAGCCTGGCAGCTTCCGTTTCTGACCTTTACAGAGGAAGAGCTGGAGGCAGTGCAGGGTGAATTTACCCCGTCACAATTTGTAAAAAAGATAACAGGTGTAGAGAATGTCTGTGAGAGAAGCGCGGTTCTGGGTTGCGGACAGGGTACACTGATCAGAAAAAAAACAGGCCGGGACGGTGTGACCACCGCCCTTGCAGCCGGAAATCGGAGGATACGTTTTGAGTAAGATTTATGTTGTAGGAATTGGCCCGGGTGCGTATGACCAGATGACTGGAAGAGCGATCCGTGCATTAAATGAAAGTGATGTGATCATCGGTTACACGGTGTATGTGGATCTTGTAAAGGAGTATTTTGCTGGTAAAGAGTTCATGACCACACCGATGAAAAAAGAGGTAGACCGCTGTGTACTTGCTTTTGACGAGGCAAAAAAAGGAAAAACCGTTTCCATGATCTGCAGTGGTGACGCCGGTGTCTATGGCATGGCAGGTCTGATGTATGAGGTGGGAGAAAACTATCCGGATGTGGAGCTGACCATTATCCCGGGTGTGACAGCAGCCACAGGCGGCGCCGCAGTATTAGGTGCACCGCTGATCCATGACTTCTGCCTGATCAGCTTAAGTGATCTTCTGACTCCGTGGGAGAAGATCGAGGCAAGGCTTCTGGCAGCAGCACAGGCGGATTTTGTGGTATGCCTTTACAATCCGTCCAGCAGAAAACGTAAGGATTATCTTCAGAAGGCCTGTGATTTGATGATGAAATACAAGTCTCCGGATACTGTCTGCGGCACGGTTGCCCAGATCGCACGTGACGGCGAGACTGCACAGGTCATGACACTGAAGGAGCTCCGTGATACAGAAGTGGATATGTTTACTACCGTATTTGTGGGAAATTCACAGACTAAGAATGTAAACGGCAAGATGGTAACACCAAGGGGATATAAGAATGTATAAAGCCATTGTTTTTGCAGGAACCACCGAGGGCTATGCGCTCTGTGAGTTCCTTGCGGAAAATCATGTTCCGGTCTATGCCTGTGCAGCTACGGAATATGGCGGCTCCCTTCTGAAGGAAAATGAATTTCTCCATGTCAGCGCCGGAAGGCTGAAAACCGAAGATATGGAGGAGCTTTTCCGAAGGGAAGCGCCGGAGATCGTTCTGGACGCCACTCATCCCTATGCAGCAGAGGTGACAAAAAATATCCGGACTGCCTGTGAGAACGGAAGCATCCGCTATCAGCGTGTCCTTCGCCCGGAGGGGGAGAAGAACAGGGAAGCCATCTATGTGGAAAGCACGGAGAAGGCGGCAGAGCTTCTTTCCGGCACAGAGGGGAACATTTTTCTTACCACAGGAAGCAAGGAGCTGTCTAAATTTACAGTGATCCCGGATTACCAGGAGAGGCTTTTTGCCCGGATGCTGTCCATCCCTTCCGTGATCAGCTCCTGTGCGGAGCTGGGGATCGAAGGAAAGCATCTCATCGGTATGCAGGGGCCATTTTCTACAGAGATCAACGAAGCCATGCTTCGACAGTTTCAGTGCAGCTATCTGGTCACCAAGGATACCGGTCTGGCTGGTGGATTCCCGGAAAAGATGGAGGCTTGTCAGCGCTGCGGCGTCACACCTGTGATCATCGGAAGACCATTGCAGGAGGAGGGGCTGTCCCTGCCGGAAGCAAGGGTATTTCTGGCAAAGCTGTTCGGCCTTACCCTGTCACAGAGGGTTTCTCTTGTAGGCATCGGCATGGGTGCGGAAAAAACCTTGACTTTGGAAGGAAAGAAGGCCTTTGATGAGGCGGAGCTTCTGATCGGTGCAAAGCGTATGACAGATGCCGTACAGAGGCCGGGGCAGATGATTCTCCATGAGTACCGCAGTGATAAGATCGTGGAGTATATCAAGACACATCCACAGTACCGTACCGTTGCCATTGCCCTTTCCGGCGATGTGGGCTTCTACAGCGGTGCAAGGAAGCTGATCGATCTTCTGGATGGCGATGTCCAGGTGATCTGCGGGATTTCTTCCGTTGTTTATTTTATGGCGAAGATCGGTCTTTCCTGGGATGATGCCAGAATCGTCAGCGCTCATGGAAGAGACTGCAATCTGATCGCCCTGATTCGGCATAACCCCAAGGTTTTTTCCATTCTGGGAACAGAGGATGGGGTAGCTCGTCTGGCTTCTCGTCTGGTTGCGTATGGAATGGGTGATGTGACCCTCTATGTGGGAGAAAATCTTTCCTACGAAAATGAAAAGATCTTTCATGCCAGTGCGGCAGAGCTTACAGAATACCGGGGAGATGCGTTAAGCGTGGTAACTGCGTGCAATGAAAAGGCACTACCTTTGCCCGCAGTTCACGGGATCTGTGATGAGGAATTTCTCCGTGGGAAGGCGCCTATGACAAAGGAAGAGGTGCGTACGGTTTCCCTGTCCAAGCTTCGTCTTCAGGAGGATTCTGTCTGCTATGATGTGGGAGCGGGCACAGGCTCGGTTTCTGTTGAGATGGCGCTTCGTGCCTGGAAGGGGCAGATCTATGCCATCGAGAAAAAGGAAGATGCCCTTGCTCTTCTGAAGGAGAACAGGCGGAAATTTGCCACAGACAATCTGGAGATCGTGCCGGGTACTGCACCGGAAGCGATGGCGGAACTGCCTGTTCCGACACATGCCTTTATCGGCGGGTCTTCCGGAAATATGAATGAGATCATCCGGCTTCTTCTGGACAAAAATCCGGGAGTACGGATCGTGATCAATTGCATCACACTGGAGACGGTGACGGAAGCCATGAATGCCATCCGAGATTTCGGCCTGACGGATGTGGATATCGTACAGCTGTCTGCGGCAAGATCCAAATCTATCGGAAGGTATCATATGATGATGGGTGAGAATCCGATCTATATCATTTCCTGCAGCGGAAGAGGGGAGGAGATTTAGGTGAAGATCCCGAGAATACTTCTTGCGGCAGGTGCCAGCGGAAGCGGAAAAACCCTGATCACCTGCGGGCTGCTTCAGGCGCTGGTGAACCGTGGCCTTAAGGTGGCTTCTTTTAAATGCGGCCCGGATTACATAGATCCTATGTTCCACAGCCGTGTGATCGGTACAAGATCCCGAAACCTGGATACGTTTTTTACAGATGGAGACAGAACCCGGTATCTTCTGGCAAAGAACGCATCGGACTGTGAGATCGCAGTGATGGAGGGAGTCATGGGGTATTATGATGGTGTAGGAGGGATCACCTCCAGAGCCAGCGCCTATGATCTGGCCTCCACCACAGATACACCGGCGATCCTGATCGTAAACAGCCGTGGCATGAGTGTTTCCCTGGCTGCCTATGTAAAGGGCTTTCTGGAATACAAAAAGGACAGTCATATCTGCGGCGTGATCTTTAACCAGATGTCTTCCATGCTGTATCCCAGGATGAAGAAGCTTCTGGAAGAGGAGCTTTCCGTAAAGGTGCTGGGATATGTTCCGAAGGTGGAGGACTGTGTGATCGAAAGCCGTCATCTGGGGCTGGTGCTTCCGGAGGAGATCCCGGAGCTGAAAAGCCGTCTGCAGAAGCTTTCCGAGGTACTGGAGAAAACCCTGGATATCGATGGGATCCTGGAGCTTGCAGGGGAAGCACCGGAGCTTGCGGCACCGGAGACGGAAATGCTGATACAGAAGGATACTGCCTTCGGATACCGTACAGAGGAAAAGGTGCGGATCGGTGTGGCGGATGATGAAGCCTTCTGCTTTTTCTATGCGGATAATTTAAATCTTCTGGAGCAGATGGGAGCGGAGCTGGTACGTTTTTCCCCCATTCATGACAGAGAGCTTCCGGAGGATCTGGACGGGCTTCTTTTAAGCGGCGGTTACCCGGAATTAAACGGGGAGGCGCTGGAAGAAAATCAGGAAATGTGCACCCGGATCCGAGAAGCCATCCGTGACGGAATGCCCTGTCTGGCAGAGTGCGGCGGATTCATGTATCTTCATCAGGAGATGGAGGATATGGAAGGAAAGCAGCGCAGAGTCTGCGGGGTGATCCCTGGAAAGGCTTACCGCACACCGAAGCTGAATCGGTTCGGCTATATCACCCTTACGGAAAAACAGGATTCCGGACTTGGTGAGATCCCGGCTCATGAATTCCATTATTTTGATTCCACAGATTGCGGAGAGGATTTTCATGCGGCAAAGCCGGCATCTAAAAGAGGATGGGATTGTATCCATGACCGAGGCAGGCTGATGGCAGGATTTCCGCATCTTTATTATTACGGAAATCCCAGGGTTCCGGCACGCTTTCTGAAGAACGCACTGGAATATAAGAAAGAACGGAGGCTGAAAAAAGATGCTGAAATATAGTCTTCCTGCACTGGTCATAGGATTTGTGCTGGATCTTCTGATCGGAGATCCCAGATGGCTTTATCATCCGATCTGTGTCATCGGCAATCTGATCGCAGTGCTGGAAAAGGCGATCCGGAAGATTTTTCCGAAAAATCACGGTGGTGAGCTGACAGGAGGCTTTCTGATCGTAGTGCTTGTCTGTCTGTTCAGTGGCGGGGTGCCGCTTCTGGTGCTTTATTATCTTTACCGGTATCTGCCGGTGGCCGGATTTGTGCTGGAGGTTTTCTGGTGCTATCAGCTTCTTGCCACCCGTTCCCTGAAGGATGAGAGTATGAAGGTTTATGACCGGTTGAAAAACGGGACTCTGGACGAGGCACGCTATGCGGTGTCCATGATCGTAGGCCGTGATACCAGAGAGCTTACGGAAACCGGCGTGACAAAGGCTGCCGTGGAAACCGTTGCGGAAAATGCATCCGACGGCGTGATCGCCCCCATGCTTTATATGGCTATCGGCGGGGTGCCGCTGATGTTTTTGTACAAGGGTATCAATACCATGGATTCCATGCTTGGATATAAAAATGACAAATATCTTTATTTCGGCCGTATTGCGGCAAAGCTGGATGATGTGGCCAATTATATCCCTGCCAGGATTTCCGGATGGCTGATGGTGGCAGGAACTGTTTTTACAGGAATGGATACAAAAAATGCGGCAAAGATCTACAAACGTGACCGGAGAAACCATGCAAGCCCCAACTCTGCTCAGACAGAGGCTGCTATGGCCGGAGCGCTGGATGTACAGCTTGCGGGAAATGCATATTATTTCGGAAAATTATATGAAAAACCCACGATCGGGGATCCGATCCGCCCGGTGGAGCCGGAGGATATCAAAAGAGCTAACCGGCTGATGTACGCGGCATCCATACTGGGTGTGGTTGTATTTGGACTGCTCAGTGCGGGGATCCGGTTCGGGTTATTAAGGTAACAATAAATACAGACAGGAGAATGACCAATGACAAAACACATACATGGAGGAGACGTATATAAACATAAAGACTGCCTGGATTTTTCGGCAAATCTGAATCCTTTGGGAACACCGGAAAGTGTGAAGCAGGCCATTATCCACAGTCTGGATCATATTGCACAGTATCCCCAGGTGGGATGTGGCGTTCTCAGGGAAAGGATCGCAGAATCGGAAGGGGTAAAAGCGGAAGAGGTAATATGCGGTAACGGAGCAGCAGAAGTGATCTTTACTCTCTGTCATGCAGTAAAGCCAAAGCGGGCTCTGATCCCGGCGCCTACTTTTGCGGAATACGGACAGGCTCTGGCCAGCACTGGCTGTGAGCTGGAATATTACATGCTGACGGAAAATGACGGTTTTGTGCTCAGTGAAGCATATCTGGATATCCTTCATAAGGGATTGGATATGGCTTTCTTATGTAACCCCAACAATCCTACCGGCATGCTGATCCCCCACAGGCTTCTGAAAAGGATCCTGGAAAAATGCAGAAAGCTGGATATCCTGCTGGTGGTAGATGAATGTTTCCTTGATTTTGTAAAGGAACCGGAAGAGTATTCTCTGAAGCATTCTCTTTCCGGGTTCAATAATCTTTTTATCCTGAAAGCATTTACAAAAAGATATGCCATGGCCGGTGTGCGGCTGGGCTATGGCCTCTGTTCTGACAGAAAGCTGATGGAAAGGATGGAGCTCTGCGTTCAGCCATGGAATGTTTCCACCATGGCCCAGGCAGCCGGGCTCCAGGCACTTACAGAGACGGAATATGTAGAGGAGGGAAGGCAGCTTGTTTTTCGGGAGGCACAGTGGCTGAAGGATGAGCTAGTCCGCATTGGGTATAAAGTATTTCCGTCGGAAGCAAATTATATTTTCTTTAAAGGACCGGAGGAGCTCTTTGATTTCTGTCTGCGCAAGCGGATCCTGATCCGTGACTGCAGCAATTATCCGGGTCTTACAAAGGGGTATTACCGGATCGCGGTAAAGCGCCATGAAGAAAATGTAAAACTGATCGAAGTACTTGAGGGAGGTATATTATGGCAAAAGCAATAATGGTGCAGGGAACCATGTCCAATGCCGGAAAAAGCCTGCTGGCTGCGGGACTTTGCAGGATCTTTAAGCAGGATGGATATCGTGTGGCTCCTTTTAAATCACAAAATATGGCACTGAATTCCTTTATCACAGAGGATGGTCTTGAGATGGGACGGGCCCAGGTCATGCAGGCAGAGGCAGCCGGGATCCGGCCGTCTGTCCTGATGAATCCGATCCTTCTGAAGCCTACCAATGATGTAGGCTCCCAGGTGATCGTAAACGGAGAAGTTCTTGGAACCATGAGTGCCAGGGATTATTTCAAATATAAGAAGACCCTGGTTCCGGATGTGATGAAGGCATACAACGCTCTTGCAGCGGAAAACGATATCATTGTCATCGAAGGTGCGGGAAGTCCTGCCGAGATCAATCTCAAGGATGAGGATATTGTAAATATGGGTATGGCAAAGATGGCCAAGGCACCGGTCCTTCTTGTGGGAGATATTGACCGTGGAGGTGTTTTTGCCCAGCTGATCGGTACGGTGGAGCTTCTGGAGGACGATGAGAAGGCTATGGTAAAGGGGCTGATCATCAACAAATTCCGCGGAGATAAGACTATTCTGGACCCTGGTGTTGTCATGCTTGAGGAAAGAAGCGGGATCCCGGTGGTGGGTGTGGCGCCTTATCTGGATATCCAGGTGGAGGATGAGGACAGCCTGACGGAGCGTTTTGACCGGAAGCAGGAAGCCGGTGTCATTGATATCGCAGTGGTCCGTACACCAAGGATTTCCAACTTTACGGATTTTAATCCTTTTGAGAGCATTCCCGGAGTTTCTCTCCGCTATGTAAAACACCCGAGAGATCTTCACTCTCCGGACATGATCATCCTTCCTGGAACCAAGAACACTATGGGTGATCTGATCTGGATGCGGGAAAGCGGAATGGAGGCAGCAGTTCTTAAGGAAGCCTCCAGAGGCAAGCTGATCTTTGGTGTCTGCGGCGGCTATCAGATGCTGGGTGAAACCTTAAGCGATCCTCATGGCGTTGAAAATGGCGGTTCCATGAAAGGAATGGGACTTCTTCCTATGGAAACGGTATTTGCCGAAAAGAAAACCAGGACCAGGGTGCAGGGGCATTTCGGTCAGCTGTCCGGTGTGTTTGCTCCTCTTTCCGGTGCGGAGATCGAGGGCTATGAGATCCATATGGGCGAAAGCATCCTGAAGGACAATGCAGGAACAGCCACGAAGATCACAGACAGCGTCAGCGGTAAGAAAAAAGAAGAGGGTGCTTTTGCAGGAAATGTGTGCGGAACCTATATCCATGGCGTTTTCGATAAGGAAGCATCTGCAGAGGCGATCATTCGCGTGATCGGTGAGAAAAAAGGTATTGATGTGGAAAATATGACAGGCGTGGATTTTGCGGCATTTAAGGAACAGCAGTATGATATCCTGGCTGCAGAGTTGCGGAAGCATCTGGATATGAAAAAAATCTATGAGATACTGGAAAACGGGATTACGGAGGAAGAATAGAAATGAAAGTTGAGCTTGAAAATGTAAAACCCATGGAGATCGAAAAAAGAAGCTTTGAGATCATCACAGAAGAGCTGGGGGATACTCCCCTGATCCCGGGAACAGAGCTGATCGTAAAACGCTGCATCCACACAAGCGCAGATTTTGATTATGCAAAAAATCTCTGCTTCTCGGAGGGGGCAGTGGAGATAGCCATGGACGCCATTCGCAACGGTGCCTGTATCGTCACAGATACCCAGATGGCAAAGGCCGGGATCAACAAGCGTGCACTTGCCCGCTACGGCGGTGAGGCTTATTGCTTCATGTCCGATGAGGATGTGGCTGCCCTTGCAAAAAAGAACGGGACTACCAGAGCCACAGCCAGCATGGACAAGGCAGCAGAGATGGATAAAAAGCTGATCTTTGCCATTGGAAACGCACCTACCGCACTGGTACGTCTTTATGAGCTTATTGAGAACGGAAAGCTTTCTCCTGAGCTGATCATTGGTGTGCCGGTAGGCTTTGTGAATGTTGTGCAGTCCAAGGAGCTAATCATGCACGCAGATGTGCCTTATATTGTGGCAAAAGGACGCAAGGGTGGAAGCAATATTGCTGCGTGCATTGTAAATGCCCTGCTCTACATGATCGATAACCGGAGAGATTAGGAGCCGGTAACCTCCTTCAGAAGCTGACAGGCAGGCAGAAAATCCTTGGATGGAATGGAGGAGCAGGAGAGGACCAGGGTGACCTCGGCTCCGTTTTCTCTGAGAACCTCCAGTCCCAGACCACGGTTCCGGGCTCTGTCTGTCAGTTCACTGCCTGTGAGAGAACAGGGAAGAGTAAGGGCAAGGCTGGTTCCTGCGGTTCCTGTTTGAATCTGGCAGTCCTGGCCGAAGGTTTCCCGGACAGCCTGGGAAAGAGCCTTCAGCTTCTGGGAATAAAGGCGGCGGAGCTTTCTAGTCTGGGAAGCCAGATGCCCGTCGCGGATAAACTGGCAGAGCGCGATCTGTTCTGCCTTGGAAGCAGTCTGATTATAAAAGGCTGCTTTTTTTGTATATTTTTCCCGGAGAGAGCGTGGCAGTACCATGAAGCTGACACGGATGGAGGGCAGCAGCAGCCTGGAAAAGGAACCGATATAGACAACGTTTTCACCACCTGCAAGACCGAAAAGTGAAGGTGTCGGCTTCTGGAAATAAACAAATTCGTTTTCGAAATCATCCTCAATGATCAGATGGTCATTGATCTCCGCATGACGGATCAGCTCCAGGCGTCGTTTTACCGGCATGATCTCGCCCCATTTCGTCATGTGAGCAGGAGAAACATAGATCACATCGCAGCTTTTGTCCCGGTAATGGACATCAAAGCCGTAATCCTGAAAGATGGTGCTGCATGTGGTGAAGGACGGTGTGGGGAACGAAACGGTTTTCCGTTCATGGATTAGAGGACAGAGGATCTGGAGAAGGGGCTGGAGACCGGCTCCTACTACAATGTCATCCGGGGAGCAGATCACATTTCTGCGTTCCCGGATATAGTCTGCGAGAACCTCCCGGAAATCGCTTTCGCCCTGGGGTTCGCCATAAGAAAGCATACGTTCGCCCTGGCGGAGGGCGCTTTTGATGTAACGCTGCCACAGATCAAAACGGAAGCTTTCCCGGTCAACACCGGAAGAGGCAAAATCATAAAGGCAGGGCGTGATATCCTTATCCTGTTTTTCGGGGGGAAGCAGATGCTGCTTGGAAGCAATGCTGGTGACATAATAGCCGCTTTGTGCCCTGGCGATGATATAGCCGTCTGCTGCCAGCAGAAGATAGGCATTTTCGATGGTGGTACGGCTCAGCTTCAGCTCCTGGGCGCATTTGCGGAGGGAGGGCATTTTGCTTCCGGGAAGGAGACGGCCTTCCAGGATCAGCTTCCGGTAATAGTGATAAACCTCCAGATAAAGGTGTTCTTTTTTGTGTTCTGCAGATATATTTAACATAAGTATGATGATTTCCTTCCAAAAATGATTGCGTAAACCTGACAGTTCATTCTATAATATTACAGAAAAAAACTCAAGACTGGAGAATTACCATGAAAAAAATAGCAGTGATCAATGATCTTTCCGGGCTGGGGAAATGTTCACTGACAGCAGCGATCCCGGTGATCTCGGTGATGGGAGTCCAGGCGTGTCCACTTCCCACCGCTGTTTTAAGCAACCAGACCGGTTATGAAAGTTATTTCTGTGAGGATTTCACAGAGCATATGGAACCATATATGGAGCAGTGGAAAAAAAGAGGATTTTTCCCGGATGGGATCTATACAGGATTTCTTTCTGACGATAAGCAGGCAGACAGGATCCTGAAATTTATGGATGCGTTTGCAGGGAAGGATACTCTGATCCTTACAGATCCGGTGATGGGGGATGACGGCGCGGTTTATCCGATCTATACAGAAGAGCTTCGCAGCCGGTTCTGCGAACTGACACGTCGTTCCTATGTGATCACACCGAACCTTACGGAAGCCCTCCTTCTTCTCTACGGAAAAGAAAAAATGGAGGAGATCTGGAAGGAACTGCAAAAGGCATCAGAGGCCCGGCGGATGGAAGAGATCCGGGAGATCGGGTGCGGACTTGCCCGGAAATTTTCACTTCCTGCCGTTGTGATCACCGGAGTGGATCACAGGGAGGAGGGGCAGCCTCTGAAAATGGGAAATCTTGTCCTGGAAAACGGAAACAGCTCCTGGGTATTTGCAGAGAAATCTGGCGGAAGCTATTCCGGGACAGGAGATCTTTTTGCATCCGTGCTCAGTGCAGGGCTGGTAAAAAGATATTCCATGAAAACCTGTGCAGAGCTGGCCGTGGACTTTATCTCGGCATCGATCCGGGATGCGGTGGAGGAAGGAACAGACCGTAACGATGGTGTATGCTTTGAACAGCATCTCGGCATGCTGCTTCCATAAAAACATGAGGGGATAAAAAAGAGCTGACCGTCAGGCCAGCTCTTCCCATTTTTCATAAAGCTCTTCCAGTTCTTCAGCGATGGCTGCTTTTTCGCGGCTCAGCTTTGTACATTCCGCTACATTGGTGCAGACATCCGGAAGGACCATGGTTTCGTCGATCTCGCTGTCTCTTGTTTCCAGCTCTTCGATACGGGCTTCGACTTTTTTCAGCTCGGCTTCCCGTTTTCGTTTCTTTGCCTGTTCTTCCTTCATCTGCTGCCAGGAAAGCTTGTTCTCGGAAACCGATTTTTCTTCGGCAGGTGCCTCCGGAGAAGTGCTTCCCGGTGCATAGGTACTGGTCAGCTCCTCCTTCTTTTCCAGATAGTAATCATAATCACCGATGTAATTTACCACTGCCTGGTTTGTCAGTTCCATGATCCTGGTCGCAGTCTGATTGATAAAGTAACGGTCATGGGATACATAAAGGACTGTACCGGTGTAGCTGACCAGTGCTTCCTCCAGGATCTCCTTGGAGGCAATATCCAGATGATTGGTAGGCTCGTCAAGGATCAGGAAGTTGGCTTCGGAAAGCATCAGTTTTGCAAGGGAAACACGGCCTCTTTCTCCACCGGAAAGTGCGGAGATCTCCTTGAAAACATCATCTCCGGTAAAGAGAAATGCGGCAAGCATATTTCGGATCTCGGTCTCTGTGAGAGTCGGATAAGTATCGGAGATCTCCTGGAAAATCGTCTTGTCCATATGCAGAACATGATGTTCCTGATCGTAATAACCGATCTGCACCTTGGAACCAAGGGAAAATTTGCCGGCATCTGCCTCAATAAGACCGTTGATGATCTTCAGCATGGTGGTCTTTCCGGTTCCGTTGTTTCCGATCAGTGCCACACGCTCGCCGCGTTTGATATCAAAGGAGATATCGGAGAACAGGGTCTGTCCCGGAAAAGCCTTGGAAAGCGCTTCCACGTGGAGCACATCGTTTCCGCTTAACACCCGTGGTTCCAGCGAGATACGCATCCGGTCCTGGAGCTCAAGAGGCTTTTCGATCCTCTGTACACGGTCCAGCATTTTTTCACGGCTTTCCGCACGCTTGATGGATTTTTCACGGTTAAAGGATTTCAGCTTGGCGATAACGGCTTCCTGATGCTTGATATCCCGCTGCTGATTTAAGTATGCCTTGTACTGTGCGTCACGAAGTTGAGCCTTCTTGAGAGCATAGGCAGAGTAGTTGCCGCTGTATACGCGGGTCTGTCCGGCTTCGATCTCAATGACCTTGGTGACTACCTTATCCAGAAAATAACGGTCATGGGAGACGATAAAAACAGCTCCCGGATAATTCAGAAGATAAGTTTCCAGCCAGGAGATGCTTTCCATATCCAGGTGATTGGTTGGCTCATCCAGAAGCAGGATATCCGGCTTGGAAAGAAGCATCTTGCCCAGCGCCACGCGGGTTTTCTGACCGCCGGAAAGAGTTTCGATCTGCTTGTCATAATCTTCCTCCGTGAAGCCGAGACCCTTTAAGACACCGGTCAGCTCACTTTTGTAAGCGTATCCGTTCTCCAGCTCAAACTGATGGGTCAGGCGGGTATAGGTTTCCATCAGACGGTTCAGCTCATCACCGGTCACCGTGTTCATTTCCTGTTCCATATTGCGGATACGGCGTTCCATATCGATGATGTGCTGCTTGGTGGTAAGAAGCTCCTCGTAGATGGTATGATGTCCGTGGATATCCTGGTACTGGGCAAGATAGCCGATATTTTTATCCCGGGCAAGCACCACGGTACCGGAATCAGCAGAAAGCTCCTGCATGATGATACGCAGCAGTGTGGTCTTTCCTGCACCATTGCATCCGATCAGAGCAGCCTTTTCACGGTCTTCAATGTGAAAGGATGCATCATTTAAAATTACTTTTTCGCCAAAGGCCTTGCATATATTCTGACATGATAAAATCATAAAAACTGTCCTCCTGTATAAAGAATCACCCCTGTTTATGTCTGAACAGGGAAAAATCCTCCACCTATTATAACGGAAACTGCCGGGATTTCAAAGAAAAAATCAATTATTAGAAAAATTATAAAGAAATTTGTACAGAATAGACAACTTTAATTGACAGGAAAATGTCAATTCGTTATAATTAACCTAGTGTAAGGTAAGGAGGAAAACTATCGTGGAGACAAAACAAATCTCGAAAGCGGTGATTAAGCGTCTGCCACGCTATTACCGCTACTTAGGAGAGCTGATGGAAGATAATGTAGAACGTATTTCTTCCAATGAATTAAGTAAAAAGATGCATACCACAGCTTCTCAGATCCGTCAGGATCTTAATAATTTTGGCGGTTTTGGGCAGCAGGGGTATGGCTATAATGTACACTATCTTTATACAGAGATCGGTAAGATCCTGGGACTGGATACCGTTCATCCGATGATCATCCTGGGTGCCGGTAATCTGGGACAGGCACTTGCCAATTATGTGGATTTTGAGAAGCGCGGGTTCAGGCTGGTTGGTATCTTTGACGTAAATCCTGTGCTTGAGGGCATCGCAGTCCGTGGACTTGAGATCCAGATGCTCAGTGAGCTTCCGTTTTTCCTGAGAGAGAATAACGTGGAGATCGCGATCCTGACACTTCCCAAGAATAAAGCCAAGGAAATGGCAGATATCCTGGTGGAGAACGGGATCAAGGCAATCTGGAATTTTGCACATCTCGATCTTGAGACACCGGATGATGTGATCGTAGAGAACGTTCATCTTTCCGAGAGTCTGATGACACTGTCTTATAATCTCAGCAAATACAGGCAGGAACATGTGGATAAGTAAGAATTGTTAAGCTGCCGGAAACGGCAGCTTTCTCTATGACAGAGGGGAGGCAGAAGACAGAATGAAGAAGCTTGTTACCTGCAAAGAAATGAAGGATCTGGACTCCACAACGATCCGTGAGATCGGAGTTCCCTCCGAGGTTCTGATGGAGCGGGCGGCACTGAAGGTGGTAGAGGAAACAGAAAAGTATCTCCAGAAGGACGAAAGGATCCTGGTAGTCTGCGGAAGCGGAAATAATGGCGGTGACGGTATCGCTGTTGCCAGATTGTTCCATCTGAAGGGAATCCGGGTAGAGTTTTATATGGTCGGAAACAAAGATAAAATGACCAGAGAGACAGCTCTTCAGTATAAGATCGCTTCCGGTTATCGTGTCCCGGAGGTGAATAACCCGCAGTGGAGTGAATATACTACTATAGTAGATGCCGTGTTTGGGGTAGGCCTGACGCGTCCGATCGAGGGGCATTATGCTGATATCATCCATGAGATGAACAGTGCGAGGGCCAAAAAGATTGCAGTTGACATCCCGTCAGGAGTGAACGGAGATACTGGCCTGGAAATGGGAATTGCCTTCAGCGCCGATCTGACTGTCACATTTGCCTACCGGAAAAGAGGTCTTTGCTTTTATCCGGGAAGACTGTATGCAGGAAGGATCGTTACCGCCGATATCGGGATCTATGAGCAGGAAGCTGTGACTGCATCTGCCGCCTGTCTGGAAAATAAAGATCTGAAGCTGTTTCCGGAACGTGATCCCGGCGGAAACAAGGGTACCTTCGGAAAAGTGCTCTTTGTGACCGGAAGTGAGGGAATGTGTGGAGCCGCTTATTTAAGCGCCAGTGCAGCACTTCGTGCCGGTGCGGGAATGGTAAAGATCCAGACTGTGGAAGCCAACAGGATCCCACTGCAGATACTCCTTCCGGAGGCTATGGTCTGCAGCCGCTTTGATCAGGAATCCAATGAACAGCTTCTATCCTGGTGTGATGTGATCGTGATCGGACCGGGACTTGGAACATCAGTGGCCAGCCGTGAGAGAGAACAGTGGTTTCTCACGGCGGCTGCCCGGGAGAAAAAGCCGCTGATCCTGGATGCGGACGGCCTGAACCTTCTGGCTGCACATCCACAGTGGTACCAGTATCTGGGAGAGCATGTAGTCCTGACACCGCATATCGGAGAAATGAGCCGGCTCAGTGGCAGAACGATCCAGGAGATCCAGCATGAGATCGCAGATACTGCACTGAAATGTGCTGCGGAAACAGGCTCTGTGTGCGTATTGAAGGATGCATGTACGGTGATCGCAGATGAAAAAGGCCAGATGTATCTGAATCTTTCCGGTAATTCCGGAATGGCAACTGCAGGAAGCGGAGATGTGCTTTCCGGGATCCTGGCAGCAGTGTTATGTATGTATCTGAAAACGGAGGAACAGCCTCCCATGGTTTTAAAGGCCGCGTTAGGTGTTTATCTTCACGGACTTTGCGGTGATCTTGCAGCCGCTGAAAAAGGAATGCGCAGTATGCTGGCAGGAGATATCATAGAATATCTGCCCAAGGCATTAGCTATAGGTGAAGAGGAGTCGGGATTATGAAAAAATACGAGAGAGTAAAAGCACTGGTATCACTGGATGCCATTGCCCACAATTTTGAGGAAATGCATAAAAATGTCAAAGAAGGGACAAAGATCATCGCTGTGATCAAGGCGGACGGTTATGGTCATGGTGCCAGAGCTATTGCCCGTCTGATCCAGGACTATGACTATATCTGGGGATTTGCAACAGCTACTGCAGAGGAGGCACTGGAGCTTCGGCATGCAGGGATCATCAAGCCTGTCCTGATCCTTGGCCTTGTATTTGAGGAATATTATGAAGAACTTGCAGCCAACGATGTCCGGATCACCATATCAGATCTAAATACAGCGGCAGAATATGCAAAAGCAGGTGCACGCATTGGAAAAAATGTACATATTCATCTGGCTCTGGATACGGGAATGACAAGGATCGGATATGCGGATATTCCGGAAAATGCGATAAAGATCGAAAAAATCTCAAAAATCCCGAATCTGGTGATCGAGGGAATGTTTACCCATTTTGCCAGGGCGGATGAGACCGACCGTTCTCCTGCACTGGTGCAGCTGGACCGTTATCTCCGTTTTGCAGAGCTTCTGGAAAAAAGAGGCGTTCATATTCCGGTACGTCACTGCTCCAACAGTGCAGGTATCATCCGTGTTCCGGAAGCAAATCTCAATGTCGTTCGTGCCGGCATCACCATTTACGGTATTTATCCGTCAGAGGAGGTAGAACGTGATATTGTGAAGCTGACACCTGCAATGGAGCTGAAAAGTCATGTATCTTATGTGAAAAATGTGGAACGTGGAACAGCGGTAAGCTATGGAGGAACGTTTGTTACAGAACGCTTTACCAGAATGGCAACGATCCCCGTAGGTTATGCAGATGGCTATCCGAGACAGCTTTCCAATAAGGGCTGGGTCCTGATCCGGGGCAAAAAAGCTCCGATCCTCGGACGGGTCTGCATGGATCAGTTTATGGTTGATGTCACAGATATCCCGGAGGTGAAGGCCGGGGACGAGGTCACTCTGATGGGAAGAGATGGAGAGGAATTTATCAGTGTGGAGACACTGGGAGATCTTTCCGGAAGATTTTCCTATGAATTTGTCTGTGGGATCAGTAAACGTGTTCCGCGGGTTTATATCAAAGACGGTAAGGAATGCGGAGAAGAGGAGAGCTTTTTCCAGTAGATCCGTAAATACCCGGATCTGGAAAACGCCGGGTCAGACATAAGGCCGGTAAAAAAGTACCACGCATGGTATACACAAAGAAATTGTGGAAATACTTATCTGTAAAAAGGAATACGGCTTGCAAATAAGCCGGACCAGAATCGGAGTGTGAATTGTGTGGTTATAAAAAGAGGGGATATTTTTTACGCGGACTTAAGACCTGTAGTGGGCAGTGAACAGGGCGGCATCCGTCCGGTGCTGATCATCCAGAACGATGTGGGCAACCGTCACAGTCCCACAGTGATCTGTGCGGCAATTACATCAAAAATGAATAAGGCAAAGCTGCCGACACATATTGAGATCGATGCATCCGCCTACGGGATCGAAAAGGATTCCGTGATCCTTCTGGAACAGCTCCGCACCATCGACAAGCGGCGTCTGAAGGATAAGGTGTGTCATCTGGACAGTGCTATGCTTGATAAGGTGAATCATGCGCTTGAGATCAGTCTGGAACTGACTTTTTAGGGGAACATGAGGAATTTTGACCGGTTTGTTTTCTGATTCTTGACGAAATCTTTCATAAGTGCTATATTAAACCGAGTTGCAATTATGTAAAACGGTACCCAAAATGAGCAGGGCACGAAAGAAAATATACGGTAACAAGGAGAGGAAGATACCATGTCAGGACATTCAAAATTTGCCAACATCAAACATAAGAAAGAGAAAAATGATGCCAAGAAGGGTAAGATTTTCACAGTCATCGGCCGTGAGATCGTTATGGCAGTAAAGGCCGGCGGCCCGGATCCTGCAAACAACAGCAAGCTTCGTGATGTCATTGCAAAAGCAAAAGCGAACAACATGCCGAACGATACGATCGATCGTGGAATCAAGAAGGCAGCAGGTGCGGATTCTGCAGACAGCTACGAGAAGGCTGTATATGAGGGATATGGTCCGAACGGTGTTGCTATTATCGTAGAGACTCTTACAGATAACAAGAACCGTACTGCAGGTAATGTACGTAACGCGTTTACCAAGGGTAACGGAAGCATCGGAACACAGGGATGCGTATCCTTTATGTTCGACCAGAAGGGCCAGATCATCATCGATAAGGAAGAGCTTGAGGATGAGTGCGGCGAGATGGATGCGGACGAGCTGATGATGACAGCTCTGGATGCAGGTGCTGAGGACTTCAACGAGGAAGAGGACAGCTTTGAGATCATCACAGCACCGGACGATTTCAGTGCTGTACGTGAGGCTCTTGAGAAAGCCGGGATCCCGCTTGTAGAAGCACAGATCGCCATGATCCCGCAGACCTATGTGGAGCTGACGGATGATCAGGCTATCAAAGATCTTCACAGAACACTGGATCTTCTTGATGATGACGACGACGTTACTGACGTATGGACAAACTGGGACGAATGATCTCTGAATAGAAAGTAATATTTTGCATATAATACCTCCAGAATTTCAGATTCCGGAGGTATTTTTTATGGAAAAACAGAGCGAAGAGAGAAAACAGAAGGAACTGGACCGGGAAGCGAGCCAGAACGAACAGATCCGGGAAACAGGGCAGGCAGTGCTCGATGGAAATTCCCGGAAGCATAAAGTGGAGCTTCTGACGGTGATCGGGGAAATCGAAGGTCATGAATCCGCGCCGTCTCACAGCAAAACAACCAAGTATGAGCATGTACTGCCAAAGCTGGCTCTCATTGAGGACGATGAGGAGATCGAGGGACTTCTGATCCTTTTAAATACGGTAGGAGGAGATGTGGAGGCAGGGCTTGCCATTGCGGAGATGATCGCGTCTCTGAGTATCCCTACGGTTTCCCTGGTGCTGGGCGGGGGACATTCCATAGGTGTACCCATGGCGGTATCAGCAGATTATTCCTTTATCGTGCCAAGTGCTACCATGGTGGTCCATCCGGTTCGTCAGAACGGAATGTTCATCGGCGTGGCGCAGTCCTACCGCAATATGGAAAAGATCCAGGACCGGATCATTGCCTTTGTATCCGGACATTCACATATCACGGCAGAGCGGATGGAGGAGCTGATGCTGGATACCTCCCAGCTTGTAAAAGATGTGGGGACTATGCTGGAGGGTGAGGAAGCGGTAAAGGAAGGACTCATCGATGAAGTAGGAGGGATCCGGGAGGCACTGGACCGATTGTATACCCTTATCGAAAGGAAAAAAACACAGAAATAACCAGTTTTGTATGTGGCTTTTGATGATATTAGTTGCATAAGACTAACATAGTTGCGCTGTGCTGTGGTAAAGAAATTTGACAGAAATTGTAAATCTACTCTTGTCATATGCTGATTTTTAGCGTATTATTAATAAAGGTTTATAATTTGCGCGAGGAGGAAGACCATGTATAAGGTTTTAAAAGCTGAAACGCTGGCAGCTAAGATCCATCTTATGGTTGTGCATGCACCACGTGTGGCAAGCCACTGTCTGCCAGGACAATTTATCATTGTGAAACTTGACGAAAAGGGAGAAAGGATCCCGCTTACCATCTGCGATTACGATCGCGAGGCCGGTACAGTTACCATCGTATTCCAGGAGATCGGAGCATCTACCATTAAGATGTCCGCACTGAAGGCGGGAGATTCATTCCGTGATTTCGTAGGACCTCTGGGATGTCCGTCTGAGTTCGTCCATGAGGATATCGAAGAACTTAAGAAGAAAAAAATGGTATTCGTAGCCGGTGGTGTCGGTACCGCACCTGTTTATCCGCAGGTTAAATGGCTCCATGAGCACGGCATCACAGCGGATGTTATCCTTGGTTCCAAGACTAAGGATATGGTTATCCTTGAGAAAGAGCTTGGCGCTGTTTCCAATCTTTATGTTACAACAGATGACGGTTCCTATGGCCGTTCCGGTATGGTAACAAAGACTCTTGAAGATCTTGTGACAAACGAGGGCAAGCATTATGACGTCTGTGTAGCAATCGGACCGATGATCATGATGAAATTTGTCTGTCTTCTTACCAAGAAGCTTGGTATCCACACAATTGTCAGCATGAACCCGATCATGGTTGACGGAACCGGTATGTGCGGCGCTTGTCGTCTCCAGGTCGGTGATGAGATCAAATTTGCCTGCGTAGACGGACCGGAGTTCGACGGACATCTCGTTGATTTCGATCAGGCTATGAAGAGAAGCCAGATGTATAAGACCCAGGAGGGCCGTGCATTACTGAAGCTTCAGGAAGGCGATACCCACCACGGTGGATGCGGACATTGCGGAGGTGACAACTAATGGCAGATGCAAAAATGTTAAAAAAAGTTCCTGTAAGAGAGCAGGATCCGAAGGTACGTGCGACAAACTTCGAGGAAGTATGTCTTGGATATAATCAGGAAGAAGCAATGGAAGAGGCACAGAGATGCCTTGGCTGTAAGAAACCGAAATGTGTAGAGGGATGTCCGGTATCCATCAATATTCCGGGATTTATCGAGCACATCAAAGAAGGCAACATGGAAGAGGCTTACAAGGTGATCGGTTTATCTTCCGCACTTCCGGCTATCTGTGGTCGTGTATGTCCGCAGGAATCCCAGTGTGAGGGACAGTGTATCCGCGGTAAGAAGGGCGAGGCTGTTTCTATCGGTAAGCTGGAGAGATTCGTTGCAGACTATGCTCTGGAGCATGATATCAAACCTGCAGGAGCAGAGGTTAAGAACGGACATAAGGTTGCAGTGATTGGTTCCGGTCCATCCGGACTTACCTGTGCAGGTGACCTTGCAAAGGCAGGATACGATGTCACTGTATTCGAGGCTCTTCATGAGCTTGGCGGTGTTCTTGTTTACGGTATTCCGGAGTTCCGTCTTCCGAAGCAGAAGGTTGTTAAGAAAGAGATCGAGAAGGTCAAAGAGCTTGGCGTTAAATTCGAGACAAACGTTGTCATCGGTAAATCCACTACCATCGATCAGCTGATCGAGGATGAGGGCTTTGAGGCTGTATTCATCGGTTCCGGTGCAGGACTTCCGATGTTCATGGGTATCCCGGGTGAGAATGCAAGCGGTGTATTCTCTGCAAACGAGTACCTGACAAGAAGCAACCTCATGAAAGCATTCGATGATTCCTATGATACACCGATCGCAGCAGGCAAAAAGGTTGCAGTTGTCGGCGGTGGTAACGTTGCCATGGATGCTGCAAGAACAGCGCTGAGACTTGGTGCTGAGGTACATATCGTATACAGAAGAAGTGAGGCAGAGCTTCCTGCACGAGCAGAGGAAGTTCATCACGCTAAGGAAGAGGGTATCATCTTTGATCTTCTTACAAATCCGAAGGAGATCCTCGTTGATGAGAACGGCCACGTAAACGGTATGAAGGTTGTCAAGATGGAGCTTGGTGAGCCGGATGCATCCGGAAGAAGACGTCCGGTAGAGATTCCTGGTTCCGAGTATGATATGGATGTAGATACTGTCATCATGTCTCTTGGTACTTCACCGAACCCGCTGATCTCTTCCACAACCAAGGGCCTTGACATCAACAAGAGAAGATGTATCGTTGCCGAGGAAGAAACCGGTAAGACATCCAAGGACGGCGTATATGCCGGTGGTGACGCCGTTACAGGTGCAGCTACCGTAATCCTTGCCATGGGTGCAGGTAAAGCTGGTGCAAAAGGTATCGACGAATATCTGAAAAATAAATAAGCAGAAAGTCTGTTTATAAACAGATCCTCCGACTGTGTTTTCTGATGCAGTCGGAGGATTTTTTTTCTTGCAGATCAAAAAAAGAACATTTGTTTGAAGTTTTTGCCAAGTGAAGATTGTAAGTTTTACTCAGTTATGCTATAATGTGTTGGAAAAAATTTAAGAAAAGGAAATATCATTATGTCAGTGATACATGCGATTATATTGGGAATCATTCAGGGAATCACCGAATTTCTGCCGGTGAGCAGCTTCGGACATCTCTGTGGAGTGCAGGATCTTTTGGGCGGTACCAGAGGCTCCGGTGTGCTTTTTGAAGTGATGCTCCATCTGGGAACTATGATAGCTCTGATCCTTGTTTTTCTGAAGGACATCAAGAAGATCGGGATCGAGCTGATCGGAATGATACTGGATCTGATCGGAAATGCCAATATTTTTCTCTATAACCGTAGGACTGGGAAAGAGCTTACCTACGCAAAGATCATAAGCGGAACTTACCGGAAGCTTACTGCCCTGATCATGGTATCCACTATTCCTACAGTCCTGATCGGATATCAGTGCAAACGACTTGTTGTGCGAAGCGCATCCTCACACATGTTTTCCGGGATTGGAATCCTTCTTACAGGTGTGATCCTCCTTGTTGTGGACTACAGTAATATCAATGGCAGCAAGGGAACAAAAGAAACCAGCTTCGGAGATGCTATGTGGATGGGTATCTGCCAGGGTCTTTCTGTGTTTCCGGGACTTTCCAGGCTTGGACTTACCATGAGTGCAGGACTTTTCTGCGGCCTCGGAAGAAAGTTTGCAGTGAAATATTCGCTGCTGATGAGCATTCCGGCTGTGTTGGGAGCTTTTTTTGTGGAGATGGGAGAGTTCACTTCTGTTCATATGACTGTTGGCCAGGGATTTACTTATGTTCTTGGAATGATCGTGGCCGGGATCACAGGCTATCTGGTGATCCGTTTTATGCTTAAGCTTTCGAATCAGGTCAGACTGCGTTATTTTGCATTTTATTCTTTTGCAGCCGGAATCCTTATTCTGGCAGCGAATTATATTTGATATCAACTGGGAGGAGTCTGACAATGGCAGCTTCAAAAACGACAAAAAAAAGAAAAAGAAAACCTGCGGCGAAGCAGCAGCCTGTCGGTAACCGCTTTCAGACAGAGATTCTGATCCTTGTGATGTTTGCGGCCTGCCTGATCCTGATGATCAGTGCATTTGGTATGGGAGGGATCGTAGGAAATGCCATCAGTGCCGTATGCTTTGGCATCATGGGACTTTGTGCATATATTTTCCCGATCCTGCTTTTTGCCGGAGTTACGTTCCTGATCGTGAACAATACCAACCGCCTTGCCTACAAAAAGGTACTGGCGGGCGTGGTATTTTTTGTGTTCCTCTGCGGTTTTCTTCAGCTGATCACAGAGGGTTATACGCCAAGCACCACGTTTTCGGATTATTATTCACTGAGTTCGGAATACCGTACCGGCGGTGGAGTATTCGGTGGTGCAGTATGTATTTCCACAGCATCCGCTTTTGGCGTTGTGGGCGGAACTGTGATCATCGTTCTGGTGCTTCTTGTGTCTCTCATCATCATAACACAGAGATCCTTCTTCGGATTTATGAATAAGATCCTGGACTTTTTTACAGATGCAGCAAGAGAGGGCAGAGAAGCTTATCTTGAGGGACAGCCGGACAGAGAAAAGCAGAAGGAGCTTCGCAGAAAGATCCGTGCGGAAAAAAGAGCGGAGAAGATCCGCCGGCTGGAAGAAGAGCTGGAGGAAGAAGAACTTGCCCTTACAGAGAAAGATCCGGAAAATATCTCAAAAAAACAAAAGAAAAAAACAAGAAGATCGCAGAAAGAAAGACAGGCTGCGGTGAAGGCGAACCGGGAGGGAGAATTTAATCTTCCTTCTTTCCTCGATGAACAAAAGGCTGTACTTCCGGCAGATACAGATCTGACAGAAGAGGATCCAGGGCCTGATGAGAAGCCGGAGGAGCATGCTCAGCCGCTGGAATTCCAGATCCATCGTTCACAGCCGCAGCCGGCCCGGGAAGAGTTGGAGGAGCCGGATTTCGAAAGAGAAATGCAGGAAGCCGAAGAGGAGGATGCTTATGCCGGCTACGAGGATGTGGATATTCCCGAGATGCAGCAGGTCCTGCCGTCAAAAACTGAGACAGCAGTAAAAGCTTCCCGGGAAACAGGAAAGGCAGCCGCTCCCGCTGAGATAAAGGAGGATCCTCAGCCGGAAGCTGAACAGAAGGCATCCCATCAGCCCTCCAGAAACCCGAAGTCATCTCAGACAGAGATCGAGCATGGGATCAGAAATATCCAGCATGAGATCAGCCAGGGGGAAGCTCCGGAGAAGAAACCATATCAGTATCCGCCGCTGAAGCTTCTGAAGCGCGGAGATGGCAGATCTCAGGGAGATTCCGATGCACATCTGCGCAAAACAGCACAGAAGCTTCAGGAAACCCTGCATAATTTCGGTGTTAATGTAACCATTACTAATGTGAGCTGCGGACCTACCGTTACCCGCTATGAGCTGCAGCCGGAAATGGGTGTGAAGGTCAGCAAGATCGTTGGTCTTTCCGATGATATCAAGCTGAATCTTGCTACACCGGATATCCGTATCGAAGCACCGATACCGGGAAAGGCAGCCGTGGGGATCGAGGTCCCGAACAAGGAGAACAGCGCGGTCATGCTGCGGGATCTTCTTCAGTCAGAGGAGTTTAAAAATGCAAAATCCAAGCTGTCCTTTGCAGCAGGTAAGGATATTGCCGGAAAACCGGTAGTGGCAGATATTGCCAAGATGCCGCATCTTCTTATCGCCGGAGCAACCGGCTCCGGAAAATCCGTCTGCATCAATACGCTGATCATCAGCATCCTTTATAAGGCTACACCGGATGAGGTGCGTCTGATCATGATCGATCCGAAGGTGGTGGAGCTCAGTGTATATAACGGGATCCCGCACCTGTTCATTCCGGTGGTCACAGATCCGAAGAAAGCGGCCGGTGCGTTGAACTGGGCTGTTTCCGAGATGACCAGCCGTTACAATGCCTTTGCGGAATATGGGGTACGTAATCTTGGAGAATATAATAAAAAGGTTGCCAATATGCGGGTCCCGGAGGGAGAAAAGGCACCTGAGAAGATGCCGCAGATCGTGATCATCGTGGACGAGCTTGCGGATCTTATGATGGTTGCGCCGGGAGAAGTTGAGGATGCGATCTGCCGTCTGGCCCAGCTGGCACGTGCAGCAGGTATCCATCTGATCATTGCTACCCAGAGGCCATCGGTCAATGTCATCACAGGTCTGATCAAGGCCAATATGCCGTCCAGGATCGCATTTTCCGTATCTTCCGGTGTGGATTCCAGAACGATCCTGGATATGAACGGTGCCGAGAAGCTTCTTGGCAAGGGCGATATGCTGTTTTATCCTCAGGGGTATCAGAAGCCGGCCAGACTGCAGGGTGCTTTTGTTTCAGATGAGGAGGTCAGTGCAGTCGTAGAATATGTTTCTGACAAAAACCAGGGTGCTGTTTATGATACCTCCATCGAGAAGCAGGTCAATACAGCCGGTGTCCCGGGAGGAGCCGGCGGCGGTGACAGAGATGTCTATTTTACAGAAGCCGGTAAATTTATCATTGAGAAGGAAAAGGCCTCCATCGGTATGCTCCAGCGTATGTTCAAAATCGGATTTAACCGTGCGGCAAGGATCATGGATCAGCTTTGTGACGCAGGAGTGGTAGGTCCGGAGGAAGGAACCAAGCCAAGGAAGGTTTTGATGTCAGCAGAAGAATTTGAGAATTATCTGGAGGAGAACGGCGGATGAAAATAAGTATCCTGACAGTAGGGAAGATCAAGGAAAAATATCTGCGGGATGCCATTGCGGAGTATTCCAAGCGCCTTGGGCGTTACTGCAAGCTGGAGATCATAGAAGTGTCCGACGAAAAAACACCGGATAATGCCAGCGAAACAGTAGAAGATGCCATTCGGAACAAGGAAGGGGAGCGTCTTCTTAAATATATCCGGGATGATGCGTTTGTGATCACTCTGGAGATCGGAGGCGAACAGCTGACCTCTGAGAACTTCGCACGGAAGATCAACGAGCTGGGAATACGTGGGACCAGCCATATCCAGTTTGTGATCGGCGGCTCTATCGGTCTTGGAAAAGAAGTACTGAAGAGATCAGACTATGCTTTAAGCTTTTCGAAGATGACATTTCCTCATCAGCTGATGCGTGTGATCCTTCTGGAACAGATCTACCGCAGCTATCGTATCATCAGCGGAGAGCCCTATCATAAATAATATCATACTACATATCTGCAAATATCTTGACAATTTTCGGATATGTAGTATGATAAAAAAAGAGTAGCACTCGAAGCTCAAGAGTGCTAATAATCACAGAAAGAAGGAAATGAATATGGCATTAAAACCAGTTGCAGACAGAGTTATCGTAAAATATTTTGAGACAGAAGACAAAACCGCATCCGGCATCGTACTTCCGGACAGCTCCAAGGAGAAAACCCAGCAGGCAGAGGTTATCGCAGTAGGTGGCGGTAAGGTCGTAGACGGTAAAGAAGTACCGGTACAGGTAAAGCCGGGCGACCGTGTGATCTACGGAAAATACACAGGAACCGAGATCAAATATGAGGGTGAGAAATATCTGGTGATCAACGCAGATGATATCATTGCCATCGTAAAAGACTGATGAAGAGTTTTTATCGTAATTTTCTGAAATTATGCTCCATGCTGGTGCTGCAGAATGTAGTGACCTTAAGTGTCAATCTTGCGGACAACATTATGCTTGGAGCCTTTAGCGAAACTGCATTATCCGGTGTGACCACCGTAAACCAGGTACAGTTCGTCTTTCAGCAGCTGCTTATGGCGCTGGGAGACGGACTTGTCATATTCGGAAGTCAGTACTGGGGAAAGAAAGAGACAGAGCCGGTAAGGAAGATCGGTGCCTGGGCCATGAGCACAGGCTTTTTTATTGCCCTTGTGCTGTTTATCCTGGCCAGTCTTTTTCCAACACAGCTGCTGGGGCTTTTTACAACAGATCAGGCGATTATCGAAGCCGGTCTTTCCTATCTGGCGATCATCCGGTTTACTTACTTTTTCTTTGCGGTGACGCAGATCCTGCTTGCTACACTGCGCTGTGTGGAAATTGCAGGGGTTGCCTTCGGGCTTTCGGTAATGACTTAAGTGTAGTAATGGTAGGAATGTCCTATCAGATGCCGACAAACGGTGGTATCATCCGGGGAAGCGGAAGCATCGCTTATTCCATGAAGGTGGACCTGATCAGTACCTGGGGGATCGTGATCCCTCTGTCCATGTTTATGGCATTTGTGGTCAAGGCATCTCCGGCAGTGGTGGTATGCTGCCTGAATGCAGATCAGATCTTTAAATGCGTGCCTGCATTTTTGAAGTGCAATTACGGACACTGGATCAAAAATATGACGAATTAAGGAAATATATATAGATCAGAGGCAAGATACAGAAAATTTATCTTGACGCCTGTGTGATCTGTATGTAGAATAAATACAAGCTTTAACGAAATGCAGTAAAAAAATCTCTGAAGAGCCAGGGACAGCTTGACAAAGGTAATATGGTATAGTATTATCTTGCTTATATCATATTAAACTGGTGGGAAAAGAGGTATACTCACTGAAACACAGGAGGAACAGGAAATGAGAAAAAAAGTACTGGCAGCGCTTCTGGTAGCTGCAGTGGCAGGAACAACTGTTATGTCAGGAATGACTGCTTTTGCAGCAGAAACAGAAGGAACCAAGGCGGAAGGCGGAAATATTACCATTGCAGAAACAGCAGATCCGCAGAACATCAATCCGCTTTATGTTGTGGATCAGACAAGCTTCGATATGATGCAGGCACTGTACAGCCCGTTTTTTGAGATCGTGAACGGAGAGATGTATTACGGAAACGGACTTTGCGAAAGTGTAACAGCCAATGATGATGCCAGCGAATTCACACTGAAGCTCAAAGACGGACTGAAATGGCATGACGGTCAGCCGATCACAGCCGATGATGTGGTATTCACCATGCAGGTGCTGGTAGATGAGAAGCAGAATGTTCCGTATTCTTCTTACGGATACGTTAATGACAAGGCAGTAGAGGCAGAGAAGGTTGATGACCTTACAGTCAAGATTTCCCTTGGATCATCTTCCGCAGGATTTCTTGGTGGACTGAGCCAGGTTTACTGTATTCCGAAGCATATTTATGACGGCGTGGAGAATATCGGAGAAAGTGATCTCAACAATGAACCGGTGGGAAGTGGTCCTTTTAAGTTCGAGGAATACAAATCCGGAGAGTATTATAAAGTAACAAAATTCGATGACTATTTTGATGATGTAAATCTGGATTCCATCACCTTCAAGATCGTAAAGGATTCCAGCTCCGCCAATGCGGCACTTGCAAGCGGAGATCTGGATGCACGTCTGATCAGCGCAGATGATTACGATACCGTCAGTGCTTACGATAACGTAAACATCAATACCTATAATTCCGGACGTGTCAACGCCATGTTCATGAATGAGCTGAACGAAGATCTTCAGGATGTAAAGGTACGTCAGGCGATCGCATACGCACTGAATAAAGAGGAGTTCTGTCAGTTTGCTTTCCTTTCCGAGGATTATGCAGAGCCTGCAGATTCTATTTTTACACCGGATACACTCTACTATACAAAACCGGACAATACCTACGACAATGATCCGGCTAAAGCACAGGAGCTCCTTTCCGAAGCAGGAAAGACAAGTCTTTCTCTGAACCTGATGTATATCTCCACAGATAAGACAATGGAGAGTGAGGCTCTGTATGTACAGTCTGCCCTTGCCAATGTAGGAATCACCATCAATCTTCTTCCTACAGATGAGTCTACCTTCAAGAATAAGACAAAGGATCCTGAGTGCACAGATTATGATCTGGTACTGAGCTTCTACACTCTGGGAGAAGAGCCGAGCCTTTATGCAGACATGAGTTCTTCCGTCAGCCGTTCCAACTATTCCAGGATCAAGGATACAGATCTGGATGCATTGTGGGAAGAGGGCAACAGCACTGCAGATGAGACAAAACGTGGCGAGATTTATAAGGAGATCCAGAATACGATCAATGATAACATGTATATCTATCCGATCGCTTATTCCAATGGTTTCTATGCGGTAAGTAAAGATTTCGGAGGCTTTGATGAATGTCTGTTAAAAACTATTTATTATGATTATTCCAAGATCTACACATTGGAGAAATAAATAATTTTATAGCGGATGAATACCGGAAACAGAAAGAGGCTGACGCGTTTTTGCGCCAGCCGATTTCCTGTTTTCGGGGAAAATAAAGGAGGTACATTTTGAAGAAGATCGTAAACCGTCTGATACAGTGTATTCTGACACTGTTTATTGTCTCTGTTCTCTGCTTTGCACTGACAAAAGCAGCGCCCGGAGATCCTGTCCTGACTTATGTGGAACCAAATATGAGTGAAGAATATATCCAGAACCTGAGAGAAAGCCTGGGACTTACAAAGCCTGTCTATGAGCAGTACTTTCTGTGGCTGGGAAGGATCCTTCACGGGAATTTCGGAAATTCCCTGATGAATAACCGACCGGTCCTGACACAGATGCTGGAGAGGCTTCCTGCAACCGTGATCCTAATGGGAACCAGCATGCTGCTTGGTTTTCTCATTGCCATTGTACTGGGCCTGTATTCCGGAAAGAATAAAAATGGTGTTCTGGATAAGATCACCAGCATGTTCTGTTATGTAGGTATCTCCATTCCTACGTTCTGGTTCGGTATCATGCTGATCTATCTCTTCAGTGTGCATCTCCATATCCTGCCAAGTATCGGTATGCATTCAGACGGCAACCGTTCCTTAGGAGATCTGATCCTGCATATGGTCATGCCTTGCGCAGTTCTGACCTTTGCAAATGCGTCACAGTACATCCGGTATTTAAGAAGCAGTACCATTACGGAAATGTCCTCCGATTATGTTATGGTGCAGAAGGCTTACGGAATGAAAGAGTCTGGAATCCTTTTCCGGCATGTACTGAAAAATGCCATGCTTCCTATGATCACAGTTCTCGGAATGAGCCTGCAGTCTCTGGTTTCCGGTGCCATTATCACCGAGCAGGTTTTTGCATGGCCGGGAATCGGTCAGCTGGCAGTGACCGCTGTTATGCAGTATGATTATCCCCTGATCATGGGAATCACCATGTTTACCGCGCTTCTCGTGGTGCTCGGAAATCTTCTGGCAGATATCCTGTATGCTGTCTTTGATCCGAGGATCCGCAAAGCAGGATGTTAGGAGGTAAAGGGACATGAGAGAAAATATCTGGAAAAATATCAAACTTGGTTTTAAGACAAATAAACTTGCAGTGGTAGGTGCAGCAGCGATCATCCTGCTGGCACTGATCTCCATTTTTGCCTTTTTGTATCCGGTAGATCCCAATGCCATCAGCGCCACAGAGAGACTGAATGCTCCTTCCATGGCGCATCTTTTCGGTACGGATGATATGGGACGGGATTATCTGGCCCGCTGTATTTACGGAGGAAGAGCATCCCTTCTGGTGGGCTTCCTTTCCATGGTGCTTTCGACAGCCCTTGGTGTGATCATCGGTTCCATCAGCGGTTTTGTGGGAGGAACGGTGGATGCGGTGCTGATGCGTCTGGTGGATGCACTGATGAGCCTTCCGACATTCCTGATCATGATCGTTATGAATGCCTTTCTGAAACCGGGACTTCAGAACATTGTCCTGATCATCGGCTTTCTGACCTGGATGAATATTGCCAGGATCGTCCGTGGCGAGACTATTTCCCTGAACGAGAGAGAGTATGTCATCTATGCAAAGATCTCCGGACAGAAGAAATTCTCCACCATTGTACATCATATCCTGCCTAACATCATGCCTACCATTATCGTGGCTGCAACCATGAACATTGCCAATGCCATCCTGATGGAATCTGCACTGAGCTTTTTCGGCCTGGGTATCCAGCCGCCTACGGCTTCCTGGGGAAGTATGCTGAGCAATGCACAGCGCTATATCCAGCAGGCACCGTATCTGGCTATTTTCCCCGGAATCCTGATCCTGATCACGGTCGTCAGCTTCAATTATCTGGGAGAAGTATTAAGAAAAGTATTCGAGCCCAAGTAAGGAGGACATTTACATATGGAAAAATTACTGGAAGTAAAAGATCTGAAGGTGTCTTTCTTTACAGACCTTGGAGAGACACAGGCAGTAAAAGGTGCAGGTTTTGCCATCGGTGAGGGGGATTTTTTCGGGATCGTAGGAGAGTCCGGAAGCGGAAAAAGCGTGACCACCAAATCCATTCTCCGTCTCGGACCATCCAACTGTAAGATCATGGGTGGTGAGATCCTGTTCCGGGGAGAAGATATCCTGAAGAAAAATGAAGCAGCGCTCCGTGAGATCCGCGGTGGTGAGATCGCCATGATCTTTCAGGATTCTCTTTCCGCACTGAATCCGGTTTACACTGTTGGCAATAAGATGGTAGAGCTGATCCGACGCCATACCAATATGAACAAAAAAGAAGCAAAGGCCCGGGTGCTGGAGCTCCTCACAGCCGTTGGCATCACAGACCCGGAAAAGGCTATGAATAGCTATCCCCACGAGCTTTCCGGTGGTATGCGCCAGCGTGTGATGATCGCCATGGCCATGAGCAGTGATCCGAAGATCCTGATCGCAGATGAGCCGACCACAGCCCTGGACGTTACGATCCAGGCGCAGATCCTTCATCTACTTCTGGAACTTCAGAAAAAAAACAATATGAGCATCATCCTGATCACCCATGATCTGGGCGTTGTAGCGCAGACCTGTAAACGGGTAGCTGTCATGTGTGGTGGCTACGTGGTGGAAGAGGGAACTGTAGAAGAAATCTTTCTTCATCCGGGACATCCCTATACACAGGCACTGATCGCAAGCATGCCGCGGGTGGGAGGTACCTTTGAACAGTTTCTGGAGAGAGATCTTTCGGACGGAAACGGTGATCTGTGTCCCTTCCTGAATCGCTGTAAATATGCGGACAAAACCTGTGAAGCCTGTCTTCCGAAATATTATGAGGCTTCAGAGGGACACAGGATATTTTGTCACAGAAGGGAGGAGAAGAGATGAGCAAACCCTTAATTGAAGTAAAAGATCTGAAAGTATATTTTAAACAGAAATCTCCGAAGCTTCTGTCCTTTAAGCCGGGCATACTGAAGGCTGTGGATCAGGTAAGCTTTTCGATTGAAAAGGGGAAAACCTTCGGTCTGGTAGGAGAATCCGGAAGCGGAAAATCTACCATCGGAAAGGCAATCCTACGTTATCATAAACCCACAGGCGGTGAGATTTTTTATGAAGGAACAGAGATCGGAGCCATGGGGGAAAAAGAACTGCTTCCATACCGCAAAAAAATGCAGTCCGTTTTTCAGGATCCCTATTCCTCTCTGGACTCAAGCCATACAGTGCAGGATATCATCTGTGAGCCTATGGCGATCCATAAAATGTACACGCAGAAAGAACGTAAGGAGCGTGCAAAAGAACTGATCCGCGTGGTTGGCCTCAAAGAGCAGGATCTTTTGAAGTATCCTCATGAGTTTTCCGGCGGACAGCGTCAGAGGATTTCCATTGCAAGAGCACTTTCCGTACAGCCGGAATTTGTAGTCTGCGATGAGCCCATTTCTGCGCTGGATGTTTCCCTGCAGGCCCAGATCGTCCAGATGCTTCAGGATCTTCAGGAAAAATACGGGCTGACCTATCTGTTCATCAGCCATCAGCTGCAGGTGGTCCAGAAGATCTGTGATGAGATCGGGGTGCTTTATCTTGGAAATCTCATGGAGATCGCAGATGCAGATAAGCTCTATTCCAATCCGCTGCATCCTTATACAAAAATGCTGATCTCCTCGATTCCGGTTCCGGACCCGAGAGTCAAAACTCTGGATCAGGATCCTGAAGATACCGGAGTACAGTCCAGATCTATCGGGGGCTGCCGCTTCCATAACCGCTGTCCGTGGTGTGAGGAACGCTGCAGACAGGAAACCCCGGCACTTCGTCAGGTGGAGCCGGGACATATGGTAGCATGTCATAAATATCAGGAAAAGAAATAATCATAAAATACGGGAAGGTAAATAAAAAAGTGGACAAAAATATATATAAAAACTATCTGGCGATCCTCCGTGAGGAGATGATCCCGGCTATGGGATGTACAGAACCGATCGCTCTGGCCTATGGTGCGGCAAGAGCAAGAGAGATCCTTGGGAAAGAGCCGGAGCGTATCGTAGCAAAATGTTCCGGAAATATCATCAAAAATGTGCGTTGTGTGATCATTCCCAATTCAGGAGGCTTAAAGGGGATTCCTGCAGGTGTGATCCTTGGGGCGGTGGCAGGAGATGCCTCACTGAATATGGAAGTTCTTTCCAAAGTCGATGAAAAGGGCAGGGCACGCTGCCGGGAACTTCTGGAGGCAGATATCTGTAAGGTGGAGCTTCTGGACACGCCGGTAGTCCTTCACATTATCATCGAAATGTATGCCGGTGAAGATGCCGTCAGCCTAGAGATCAAATACGATCATATTAACGTGACCAGGATCAGCAAAAACGGAGAGATCCTCCTTGATGCAGATAAAGCAGTGGAAGAAAAGGAAGAGACGGACCGCGGCCTGTTAAATCTGGAGGATATTCGGGAATTTGCAGATACCGTAGAGCTTTCCGATGTAAAGGAGCTTCTGGATGCGCAGATCAGAAGCAATATGGCCATTGCTCATGAGGGAATGACCGGAAAATACGGCCTGGGTATCGGGCGCGTGATCCGTGAAAATTATTCTCACGATATGCTCACCAGAATGAGAAGTCTTACTGCAGCGGCTTCTGAGGCACGTATGGGTGGCTGTGATATGCCGGTTGTCATCAATTCCGGAAGCGGAAATCAGGGAATTGCATGCTCTGTTCCGCTGATCGTCTATGCAAGAGAGATGGAGCTACCGGATTACAGCCTCTACAGGGCTCTGGTGTTTTCCAATCTCCTCACAGTTTATCAGAAGCAATATATAGGGAAGCTGTCTGCCTTCTGCGGTGCGGTATCGGCCTCCTGTGCAGCCGGAGCTGCCATTACCTATATGGTAGGCGGAGATATTTCCCTGATCAAAAAAACGATCGAGAATACCCTTGCCAATATTCCGGGAATCATCTGTGATGGGGCCAAGATTTCCTGTGCTGCCAAGATCGCAGCCTGTCTTGACGCAGCCTTTCTGGCGCATCATCTTGCCATGAACGGGCAGTCTTATGCACCTTATACAGGAATTCTCCAGGAAGAAACCGCAGAGACCATCAGCTGTGTGGGACAGATCGGAAAAGACGGTATGAAGGAAACAGACAGAGAGATCCTCAAGATCATGCTGGAGCATTAATCCGCATCGGAGACGGCACAGATTAAACAGAAAAGGTTGGATTTATGGACAACGAATTAAGAATTGCAATACTGATCGATGCAGATAATGTATCAGACAAATACATCAAGATCATCGTGGATGAAGTGGCAAACATCGGCATAGCCACCTACAAACGGATCTATGGAGACTGGACCAGTGCACGGCTTTCCTCCTGGAAAAATGTCCTCCTGGAGGATTCCATCATCCCTATCCAGCAGTACAGCTATACCACCGGAAAAAACGCCACCGATTCAGCGATGATCATTGATGCCATGGATATTCTGTATTCCGGAAATGTGGATGGATATTGTATTGTTTCTTCGGACAGCGATTTCACCCGTCTGGCAGCAAGGCTCCGGGAATCCGGAATGCTGGTCCTGGGTATGGGGGAGGAGAAGACGCCGAAGCCGTTTATTTCCGCATGCAACCAGTTTAAATATCTGGATCTTCTCTACCGCAACCAGCAGGAGGAAGAGAAGAAGGAAGATCTGGCTACTGCAGCAGAAGCTAAAAAATCCGGAAACAGCAGCAAACAGAGCAGCTCCGGCTCCAGGAAGAACAAAGATCTCAAGCGGGTGCGCAAGGCCATTAATGCCATCATCGAGAAATTTTCTGACGAAGAGGGATGGCTTTCCTCCGGACAGCTGGGCGACCAGCTTGGGAAACGACTTCCGGATTTTGATGTGCGTAATTACGGATATTCCAAGCTGACCCCCTTTATCAAATCTCTGGGAAATTATGAGACAGGCAGGATCCCCACAGGAAGCGGAGGGAGAAAGCAGATCTATTTCCGGATGAAGGAGGATAAACAATGAAGAATTATCTGGCACCTATGGAGGGCGTAACCAACTGGGTCTACCGGAATGCATATCATGACTGTTTTTATCCCATGGATAAATACTTTACTCCCTTCATCACTGCCAAGCCCAATAAACGTCTCAGCAGCAAGGAGATCAAAGAGGTATCACCGGAAACCAACGGAGATCTTCCGGTGATCCCCCAGATCCTGACCAACAATGCGGAGGATTTTGTGAAAACAGCCCATATCTTCCGGGATGAATACGGACACAGGGAAGTAAATCTCAATCTGGGATGCCCCTCGGGAACTGTCACAGCCAAGGGAAAGGGTGCCGGTTTCCTGGGCGAGCCGGATAAGCTGGAACGTTTTCTGGATGAGATCTTCGAAAAGACCGGGATGGAGATTTCCATAAAAACGAGAGTGGGAACGGATTATGAGGAAGACTGGGAACGGCTTCTTGAGATCTACGGCAGATATCCGCTGAAGGAGCTGATCATCCATCCACGCCTTCTGAAGGATCATTATAAGGGAGTTCCCAGATATGGACTGTATGAGGAGGCAAGGGAAAAGCTGAAGGTTCCCTTGGGATATAACGGGGATATTTTTTCAGTGGAGGCTTATCAGGAAATCCGGGAGAAATTTCCGGATGCAGACAGCGTCATGTACGGAAGAGGCCTGATCGCAAGGCCCTATCTTCTGGATGCCATTATGCAAAAAGAAGACGGAGAGGATCATCGGGAAGAATACCGGAAAAAGCTGCGACAGTTCCATGACCGTCTTTACCGGGATTATCAGGAATATCTTTCCGGAGAACGAAATGTACTTTTCCGCATGAAGGAATTGTGGAGTTATATGGCACCAGGCTTTACCAATTATGCCAGATATCTGAAAAAGATCAAAAAATCCCAGCATTTTGGTGACTATGAGGCAGCAGTTATGAGCCTTTTTGGAGAACAGGAGATCTTAAAGGTATGAACAGTATAAAAGAAAAATTTGATGAGTTTATTTCCCAGTATCCCATTTTTGAGTATCGTGTGCTGGATACCGGGGATATTAAAGTACAGTCACGTGTGCGTACGATCTGTAAACAGGAATGTGAACGTTATGGGAGCACATGGGCCTGTCCTCCGGCAGTGGGAGAACTGTCAGAATGCGAAAAGAAGATCCGGAGCTATCCGAAAGCAGTTTTCTTTTCCAGCGTTGCGGAGGTATCGGATATCATGAACATGAAGGAGATGCTTTCCACAAGAATGGAACACGAAGCGCTTACAGAGAAGGTACGTGATTTTCTGGAGGGAGAGGGCTATGAGACCTTTACGCTTTCCACGGAATCCTGTGACTTCTGTGAACGCTGTGCCTATCTGGACGGAAAACCATGCCGTTTTCCGGAGCATATGCATCCATGTCTGGAAAGCTATGGCGTGGTAGTCAGTGAGATCGTAGAAAAGGAAGCTATGGAATATAATCTGGGTGGAAATACCATTCTCTGGTTTTCCATGGTGCTGATCCGCAGATAAAAGACAAAAAGCAGATACAGCGAAAGATACATAAGAAGAAATCCTCCGGCATAGATTAATGATAAAAGCCGGAGGATTTTTTTAATGAGAAAAATGTCAGCTTTTCTGGAGCTTCCCGGGGAACCGGCATTTCGGGAGGTGCAGGTGATACTTACGGGAAAACGCCGGGCAGTGATCGAAAATTACCGGAATATCCAGAGCTATACAAGGGAAGAGATCCTGGTACTCACCTCCTCCGGCAGACTTGTGATCCGTGGGAAACACCTTGTGATACCCTGCTACACACCCCTTGAACTTTGTATCCGCGGGCAGATCGAAAGCATCACGCTGGAGGAGGGAAATAAGTAATGATTCCAGGTTTTGTGCGGGTTTCGGTTAAGGGGCAGCAGTGCCAGCGGTTTGTGAATCTGTGCAGAGGCAGGGAAATGGATCTGAAAAGGATCATCCGTACCGGCGAAACAGAGCTTCAGCTCACCATGAAGGTAGTGGATTTTCTGCAGATTTCGCCATTGCGGAGAAAAACAGGGGTACATATCCACATCCTGAAAAAAAGAGGACCTTTGTTTTTTCTGCTTTTCTGTAAAAGAAGAAAAATGATCCCCGCGGGGTTTCTGGCAGTTTTCTGCCTTCTTTTTTTTCTGTCAGGCAGAGTGTGGAACGTTGAGATCCGGGGAAATATTTTAAATCCCACACCCCAGCTGATGAGCTTTCTGAAAGAGCAGGGGGTCTGTTTCGGAGTATCCAGAAAGAAGATCAGCTGCAGTGCACTTGCAGCTTCCCTGCGAAGAGAATTTCCGGAGATCACCTGGGTGTCTGCCGGATTTTCGGGAACGGGCCTGCGTTTTGAGATCCGGGAGGGAACTGCCGGAGAAAAAGCAGAGCCGGAAGAAAAATCCTGCAGTCTGTTTTCAACCCTGGACGGTGTGATCGATTCCATGGTCACACGGCAGGGAACTCCTCTTGTCAGGGCCGGGGATGAAATAAAAAAAGGCCAGGAACTGGTTTCCGGGATCGTGGACATCACCGATGACAGCCAGGAGGTCATCCGCTATGCATATGTTCAGGCAGATGCGGATATTTACATCCGACATACCATTGCCTATTACGATACCTTTCCGTTGGACATGGAGAAAAAGGTGTGGTCCGATAAAAAGAAAACAAGGCTTTTTTTTCAGCTGGGAAACTGGTTTCTGGACTTTTCCTCTCCTCTGAAACAAAATGAGGAACGCCTCGTCAGCCGGGAACCTCTTTTCAGTATCGGGATTTTTCGTTCTCCTGTTACCCTGGGGATCGCTGCGATCGGAAAGTACGAAGTACAGAAAGAGCAGCTGACAGAGGATGCCGCAAAAAAACAGGCCATACAAAGGCTTTATGTCTATGAAGAAAAATTAATAGAAAAAGGGGTTCAAATATCTGAAAATAATGTTAAAATAGAAATAAATCACCAGGACTGCGTCAGCAGAGGCACTCTTACCGTCATTGAACGGACCGGAAGAGAAGCCCCCACAGAAAAAAAGACGCAGCCAAAAGAAAGGACACCAGAGGATGGCTAGCAGCATTATCGAATTATATGTGGATGTGCCGGCAGACCGCCAGGCGAATATTTTCGGACAGTTTGACGAGCATCTGAAGCTGATCGAACGTACTCTGAACGTAACCATGATCTTCCGTGACGGTTCTCTTAAGATCCTGGGAAGCCAGGAGGGAGCCACACAGGCCAGGGCGATCGTGGAGGAACTGAACACACTTGCGGGCAGAGGCAATACCATCACACAGCAGAATGTGAATTACGCACTTTCCCTTGCCATGGAGAAGATCGGCTCCGTGATGGAGGAGATCGACAAGGATTTTATCTGTAATACCATACAGGGCAGACCCATCAAGCCCAAGACTCTCGGACAGAAGGACTATGTGGAACAGATCCGTAAGAAGATGATCGTGTTCGGCGTGGGACCTGCCGGAACCGGCAAAACCTATCTTGCCATGGCTATGGCAGTAACTGCTTTTCGCAATGAGGAGGTTTCCAGGATCATTCTTACCAGACCGGCCATTGAGGCAGGCGAGAAGCTGGGATTCCTTCCTGGCGATCTCCAGAGCAAGGTCGATCCCTATCTGCGTCCTCTTTATGATGCATTGTATCAGATCATGGGCGCAGACAGCTTTGCCAAAAACATGGAGAAGGGGCTCATCGAGGTTGCCCCTCTTGCCTATATGAGAGGACGTACACTGGATAATGCCTTCATCATCCTGGATGAGGCGCAGAATACCACACCTGCCCAGATGAAGATGTTCCTGACCAGGATCGGCTTCGGTTCCAAGGTGATCATCACAGGAGATGCATCCCAGAAGGACCTTCCCAGGGATGCCACGTCTGGTCTGGATGTAGCGATGAAGGTGCTGAAGAAGATCGATGACATCGGATTCTGTCAGCTGACCAGCAAGGATGTTGTACGTCATCCACTTGTACAGCAGATCGTACAGGCCTATGACGATTATGAAAAAAAACAGAAGCCTGCCAAATCCAGGAAGGATGACAGGTATGCTGTAAAAAATAAGGAGTACAGAAGATGACCATAAATATCGAATATGAGACAGATCAGGAGCTGGGCATTGACTATGCTGCCCTTGCATCCCAGGTTGCGGACAAGGTTCTTGAAATGGAAAAATGTCCCTATGACGGACAGGTCAATCTTGTCCTGACAGACAACGAGGAGATCAAGAGGGTAAATACGGAATTCCGGAATATCCAGGCTCCTACGGATGTGCTGTCATTTCCTATGATCCCCTTTGAGACACCGGCGGATTATTCCGTTGTGGAAGAGGATGAGTCCTATTTTGATCTGGACAGTGATGAACTCCTTCTTGGAGATATCATGATCTCCGTGCCTAAGGTTTTTGCCCAGGCAGAGGAATACGGACATAGTGTGACAAGGGAATTCTGTTTCCTGGTGGCACACAGTATGCTGCATCTTCTGGGCTATGATCATATGACAGAGGATGAGGCAAAGGTCATGGAAGCCAAGCAGGCAGCGGCACTGAAGGCGCTGGGGATCAACCGCTAGCTCCGGAATGACTGCGGGCTGTCCCACGGAAAAGCTAAGCGGAAAACTCTTCCGCTTTAAGAAAAGGAGGTAATATATGAGAATGAAAAAGACAGGTATCCTGGCAGGTATCACAGCTGCATGCATCTGCATTGCCCAGACTGTTCCCGCTTTTGGAGCAGGGCAGGATCTGGTAGGCTTTGTCCCCAATGAGGAAAAGCAGGAAGAAACCCAGGTAAAGAGCTATCTTACCGGCGAAAATGTTCCGGAGAGCATTGGACGGAGAAGACCGGTTGCCGTGATGATGGGCAACAACAGTGTCGGAGCTCCCCAGAGTGGTATCGGACATGCCGGTGTTGTTTACGAAGCGCCGGTGGAAGGTAATATTACCCGTCTTATGGGTATTCTCGAAGATTACGATGAGTTGGAACGAATCGGTTCCGTTCGCAGCTGCCGTGACTATTATCTCTTTTATGCCAACGAATTTAATGCGATCTATGCCCACTACGGACAGGCTGCCTATGCACTGCCTTATCTGGAGCAGCATGTGATCGATAACCTCAACGGGATCCAGATCGGCAAGCTGGCTTTTTTCCGCACAACAGACAGGAAGGCACCTCACAATGCCTACACAGATGCCAGTCACCTTCAGGCAGGCATAGATGCCATGGGATACAGCCAGGAATATAAAGAAGAATATACCGGACATTATCTTTTTGCAGAAGATGGTACAGAGACTGTACCGGATGGGATCACAGCCAGCCTTGTGAAGCTGGATAATTTTACTGACAATCATCCGTGGTATGAATACGATGAAGAGACAAAGGAATATAAGAGATTCCAGTTTGGCAAGGAACATGTGGATCAGTTGGATAATGAACCGCTTACCTGCGACAATATCATCCTTCAGTATTCATCCTGCCCGGCCTACGATGGAAACGGCTATCTGAATATTGATGCCATTTCCGGCGGAGAGGGCAAGTTTATTACCAGAGGCAGAGCCATCGATATCCGCTGGGAGAAGGATTCTCCCTGGGGGATCACGCATTATTACGACGGAAATGAACAGGAGATCCGCCTGAATCCGGGTACTACCTGGGTGGAGATCGTACAGAATGACAGGATCGATTCCGTTACTTATCAGTAAGACTAATATACAGGTATCAGGAGAAACAAAAAACATGAACGCAAATTACAGGGAACGACTGAAAGACAAGAAACGCATCGTTATCAAGATCGGATCATCATCACTGATCCACGCAGAAACAGGAAGACTGGATTTCCGTAAGCTGGAGATCCTGGCCAGAGAACTCAGCGACCTTCATAACCAGGGGAAAGACGTAGTGCTGGTATCCTCCGGAGCCATTGCGGTAGGTGCAGCTGCACTGGGTATGAAGGGAAAGCCGGCAGAGCTTGAGAAAAAGCAGGCCTGTGCAGCTGTGGGACAGGCCAGGCTGATGACCATTTATCAGAAGCTTTTCGGGGAATACAATCAGATGGTGGCACAGATCCTGATGACCAAGAATACCATGGTCAACAATACCAACCGCAGGAATGCCCAGAATACTTTCCAGCAGCTTCTGGCAGAAAAGGTGATCCCCATTGTAAATGAGAACGACTCGGTATCCTCCTACGAATTCCAGAACCTGGTAAAATTCGGAGACAACGATACCCTTTCCTCTGTGGTTGCTGCACTGATCGATGCGGATCTTCTGATCCTCATGTCCGATATTGATGGTCTTTTTACAGACGATCCCAATTCCAATCCGGATGCACAGTTTATCGACATTGTAGAAAATATGGATGACAATATGCGTAAGCTTGGCAAATCCTCCACAGGAAGCAATGTGGGTACCGGCGGAATGGCGACCAAGCTTACCGCTGCGATCATCGCCACTGCGGCAGGGGCCGACATGGTCATTGCCAACGGAAACGACTTCCACAACATCCACAGGATCGTGGAAGGCAGGAGCTGTGGAACATTATTTGTAGGAAACAAGAAGGAAGAATTCTTCCTCATTGATTATATCGAAAAACTGCTTTAAGGAGAATAACATTATGATGGACAATATCAAGATCGACAGGATCAACGCACTGGCACATAAACAGAAAAGTGTAGGTCTTACCGAGGAAGAAAAGGTGGAACAGGCGAAGCTTCGGAGAGAATATCTGGATGCAGTGAAAGGAAATCTCCGTGCGCATCTGAATAATATCGATATCAAAGAAAAGGATGGCAGCATCACCAATCTTGGAGAAAAATATGGAAGAAAAAAAGGAAATTAGAAAAAAGATCTTCAAAGTCAGAAAAGAACATACCAATGCCTGGATCCGGGAAAACAGTCTCCGGATCACAGAGGCCCTGACACAGCTTCCGGAATACCGGAATGCAGAACGGATCATGGCATACGCAGATTATAACCATGAAGTGATCACACGCTACATCATCGAGCAGGCCTGGAAAGACGGCAAGGAAGTGGCAGTGCCAAAGGTTTTCGGAAAGGATATGGTATTTTACAGACTGACCGATTTCAGTCAGCTGGAATCCGGCTACTTCGGGATCCCTGAGCCAAAGGAAGACGGAGAAACGGTTTCCTGGGAAGAAGCCATGATGGTCATGCCAGGGGTGGCTTTTGACATAAATTGCAACCGGGTAGGCTATGGCGGCGGTTTTTATGACCGTTTTCTGGAAAAACATCCGGAGGTCTGCCGCGTTGCAGTAGGATTTTCCTTCCAGATCCTTCCGGAGGTTCCCACAGAGCCTACGGATATCCGTCCGCAGGTCATTGTGACGGAAGAGAATATATACCGCGATGCACAGTAAGATATTGCTGTAAAGACAGAAAGAAAGGCAGGAATATTTGGAAATGAATGAAATGCTTGAAAAACTGGGACAGAATGCGAAAGATGCGGAGACAGTCCTTCGAAATCTTTCCACAAATGACAAAAATAAAACCCTGGAAGCTGTGGCAAAGGCTCTTGTCGCTCATACCGATGAGATCCTGAAGGCCAATGCCCTGGATGTGGAAAACGGCAAAAAGAATCAGATGCCGGAAGGACTGATCGACCGTTTGATGCTGACACCGGAGCGGATCGAAGGAATGGCAGACGGACTTCGTCAGCTTACCGGTCTTGAAGATCCCATCGGGGAAGTTACCGGTATGAAAAAACGTCCCAACGGACTTCTGATCGGACAGAAACGTGTTCCCTTAGGTGTGATCGGCATCATTTACGAAGCGCGTCCCAATGTTACCTCAGATGCATTCGGTCTCTGCTTCAAAACCGGAAATGTCGTGATTCTGAAGGGTGGAAGCGACGCAATCCATTCCAATACTGCCATTGTCAACTGTATCCGTGAGGCATTGAAGGCCTGCGGCATTACCGAGGATGCTATCCAGCTGATCCAGGATACCTCCAGAGAAACGGCTGCGGAATTTATGAAGCTGAACCGGTATGTGGATGTATTGATCCCACGTGGCGGAAGAGGACTGATCAAAGCAGTGGTAAACCAGAGTACGATCCCTGTCATCGAGACCGGAACCGGAAACTGCCATATCTATGTGGACGAGACTGCAGATCTTCAGATGGCAGCGGATATTGTGATCAATGCAAAGACCCAGCGTGTGGGCGTATGCAATGCATGCGAGTCCCTTCTTGTAAACCGTAAGGTGAAGGACGATTTTCTGCCGGTACTGGCCGGACGCCTTAAGGAGAAGCATGTGGAGGTCCGTGCAGATGAAGCAGCAAAGGCTCTGATGCCGGGAGCAGTTCCTGCAACAGAAGAGGACTGGGGAACGGAATATCTTGACTATATCCTTTCTGTAAAGGTAGTGGATTCCGTGGAGGAAGCCATTGCACATATCAATAAATATAATACAAAGCATTCGGAGGCCATCATTACCAATGATTATACCCATGCCCAGAAATTTCTGGATGAGGTAGATGCAGCAGCAGTTTATGTGAACGCTTCTACCAGATTCACCGATGGAAACGAATTTGGATTCGGTGCGGAGATCGGGATCAGCACCCAGAAGCTCCATGCAAGAGGCCCAATGGGACTCCTTGCACTGACCACCACCAAGTATATCATTTATGGTAATGGACAGGTACGTCCGTAAGACAGATACAGTAAAGCGGATTCTTTGGTCCGCTTTACTTTTTTGAAGTGTTGTGCTATACTTCTTTGTAATTGGATTTAAAAAGACTAACTCATAACAGGAGGACTTATAAATGAAAAAAAAGCAGCTTTTTGCAGTCCTGCTTGCAGGTTCCATGACTGTTGGAATGGCACCTGCCGCAGCGTTTGCCGCTGAAGATACCGGAGCGGTAACAGAGGCAGAAGCAACGACTGCAGACGAGAATACAGAAACACCAGATGACGGAGCAGCTGTGGATGACCAGTCACAGAGTGAAGCCGACTCCCAGGCAGAGGCAGAAGCCCAGGCAGCGGCTCAGGCTCAGGCAGAGGCAGAAGCACAGGCAGCAGCCCAGGCCCAGGCGGAAGCAGAGGCCCAGGCAGCAGCCCAGGCTCAGGCGGAAGCAGAGGCCCAGGCAGCAGCTCAGGCTCAGGCGGAAGAGGCGCAGCAGGAGCAGCAAACTACTGCGGCAGATGCAACGGTTACTACTGCGGCAGAACTTCAGGCAGCGATTAATAATGCACCTGATTTTGCAGGATCTATTGATGATAGTGATCTATATACATCTGCTTATAAGATTCTGATCAGTGCATCGTTTAATCTCACAGATACTATTACCGTTCCTGCCAATAAAAATATTGCAATTTTTGGTGCAACAAATGCTACAACTGTAGTTGGACGTGGAAGTGTTGCAGGAGATATGTTCAAAGTAAGTGCAGGAAGTATTTTGTCCATGACACAGAATGAAGGTGACGGCTCCTCAGAAATCGGTAAACTTTCTGTTGAAGGTAAGAAAGACGATGAAACTGCAGCCGATGGATCGATTGTTTCCGTAGAAGCTGGCGCTAAATTTGTGATGACGACAGGTGTTACCCTTTCCAAGAATGTTTCTACTGCAGCAGGTGCGGCAGTTAAAAACAGCGGTAAACTTGTAATTACAGGTGGAGAGATCAAAGATAATGTATCTACAGGCGGAGCTGTTTACAGCACAGGTACAGTTTCACTTGAAAAAGGTGAGGGTGCGTCTGATGACGAACCAAAGATCATCGAGAACTATACAAGCGCAGAAAAGAGCGTAAAATCCAATATCGTATTAGGACAGCAGGATCAGAGTGCTGGAAGTATCATCATTGCTGGTGCATTTGAGAACCAGAATGTTGGATATTCCGTAGAGAATCCGGCAGTTGACTATACAGTTTTCCAGAAGCCTGAATCTTTAGCTGCGGATGCATTTGCAAAGGCAATTAAGGCGATGAGCTATGAAGGCGACCAGAGTTATGGAATAAATACAGCTACAGGTCTGCTTGTTTCCAACATTCCAACGATTAATATTGATAATCCTACAAGTAAAGAAGCAAATACTGTTTCTGTAACCTTCACATCTGATAAAGCAGGTACATATTACTATAAATATGTTGCAAAAGGTGCGGAAGCTCCGACCATCGAGACAGCTACAGAAGGTGGAACGGTTAAGGCAGGAGAAACTACTTCCCTGAAACTTACCAAGGTCACAGACAAGACTATTGACCTTTATGTATGGGTAAAAGAAAGTGAAAGTGGTAACGCCATTGTTGGTGAAGGTGTAAAGAAGGATATTGCAGTAACACAGGCACAGAATCCAGTTGATCCGAAACCGGCAGCACCAAAGGTTACAAAAATCAGCGCAGAAAGTAAAACAGCAACAACTGCAGAAGTAGTTCTTCAGTCTGATAAGAGTGGTACATGCTATTACAAATGGGTGGCAAAGGGAGCGGATAAACCTTCCATTACAACTAAAGACAGCAAGATTGCGGTCACCGCAAAAAAAGATTGTAAGATTGATCTGAAAAATCTGGAAGGTGATGCGATTGATCTCTATGTGCAGGTAGTAGCAAAAGATGGATCAAAGACAGCAGTGACCAAGATTGCAACTGTTACTTTGAAAGAAACAGCTAAAACACCTGCGAAGATTTCCAACGTAAGCTACAAATGGAAAGGTCATACATCTGCGACTGTAACTATGCGTTCTGATAAAGCAGGTGTGTACTATTATGAATGGGTAAAACGTGGTTCCAAAGCTCCGACAGTTGATAAAATGAGCAAAGGAACAAAGGTTTCCGCAAATAAGGATTTCACGATCAGTTTGAAAGATTTGGATGCAAACAATGCGATTGATGTTTATGTGAGTATCAAAGGAACTGACGGAACTGTAAGTACACCAAAGAAGATTACATTGGATGAAGCTAAGCGTCCGGCAAATGTCAGATGGGTTGGCTTTTCATGGATCAACCATACATCTGCGAATGTTACCCTTATTTCGAATAAGAGCGGTACCTGTTATTATAAATGGGTTTCTCGTAACAGTGATGGCACATCTGCCACTCCGAAAGATCTTACATCTACCGGAAAACAGATAACATTTACTGCTGATAAGAAATTTAATATCGGTCTTGAGGATTTAGATTCTGACAACCCAATTGATCTTTATATCCAGATCAAAGATAAAAATGGTGTTTTGACGAATCCATTGAAAATAGCATTTAAAGAAGATTCCAGACCGAAAGTTGCAGATCCAACTCCGACTGACACACCGGATGCATACATCCCAAATGTAAAAGAGAGCGTAGTACAGGGACTGGATGAGGCAATTCAGTTCTATCCGAATCAGTTCTATGAATTTACTGTGATCGGTGCAGGAACAACCAATCAGGATCCAAATGAGGGTGATGTGAAGTGGGTTCCGGTTTACTGGAGTACAGCTGCAAACCCAACCCAGAGCCAGATGCATACAGCATGGAAGATTGGTTCCGGCAAAGGAATCAACAAAGACGCTACATACAACCTGTACGTATTCTTCCAGAAATACATCTACACCGGTGGTCAGTGGCAGGAGACAGACACCATTGAATCCGCAGTATATCAGTTTAGATCTGCAAAACTGACACCTACCGGAACTCCGGGAGCAGACGGTACATACGGTACCGGCGGCCAGACAGGTTCTGATCCGGATGCAACCATAACAGGAGAGGCATCTGCAACATCCTCCAACGGAGGCAACGGAACCAGATCTAAGAATGCAGTATCAACAGCCGATAACTCACCGATCGGAACCATGTCCGCACTGGCAGTGGCATCCCTTCTTGCAGGTGGATATGTGATCGTGAGAAGAAGAAAAAAGGACATCTAAACGCACAATAGCCAAAATAGCATAACAAATAAAAAAATCACCGGTTTTCCGAAAGAACAGGAAAGCCGGTGATTTTTTGTAAAGATAAATTTACAGATTTTTCTTCTTATAGATAAACCAGGAAGCTGCAATGCTGAATGCAATTAGATAGACTGTCAGGATCAGGACACTGAGGTAATTGACACCACCGCCGGAAGCAATGGTACGGATCAGATGACTGGTCTGTGACAGTGGAAGAGCAGCTACAAAATTCCCAAGAAAACCCGGGATCTTCTCTGTAGAGAAGAAGGTGTTGCACAAAAAAGCCATTGGCATAATGATATAGTTGGAAAAACGAGGTACATCCGCATGGTTTTTGGCAAGGAAAGAAACCACAACACCGATGGCTGAAAATACAGCACCGTTGAGGAACATCACCAGCAATGACCATCCGTTGAACACAAGACCGGTTCCGATCGGCATGGTCAGAAGAAGGATGATTCCTCCTGCATAAAGCCCGCGGAGACTGCCTCCGATGATCTGTCCGGCAATAAACTGCCACAGAGGTGTCGGAGATATCATAACCTGGTCAAAGGCTTTCTCGTAAAGACGCTGTACATTCAGATTCTGTGCGATAGCATTAAAGCTTCCGTTCATTGTAGTCAGTGAAACTACACCAGGGATCAGGAAATTCAGATAAGGCTCCCCATGTGAGGAGGTCTGGATCCCCATTCCAAAAACGATCAGATACATCAGCGGCGCGATCATGGCCGCCAGCGTGATCTTATAGAAATCCCTTCGGAACTCCACCCATTTTTCCCATAAAATAGTAAGTATTCCCATGATAATTCATCGTCCATTCTGTTAAATTATAAGATAACTGTGGCTGACGCCGGCTTATCGCTGCATCAGATGCCTGCCTGCGCGCTCCACAAAAACATCCTCCAGAGTTGTCTCGCGAAGGGTGCACTGTCCGTCCAGAGAGGACAGAAAAGAGATGGCTTCTTCCCGACTGTGGAAGTAGTGGCTTTTTGCCCCTTCCGGTGTTTCCTGATCTACGGTGTATTTGCCCAGGCCGTCGATCAGGCCCGATGGAGTATTGATCTCCTCCAGCTTTCCGTGATCCATAAGTGCTACCCGGTTGCAGAGAGACTGTGCCTCTTCCATATAGTGGGTTGTCAGAAGAATGGTCAGATTTTTTCCGTTCAGCTGACGGAGAAGATTCCACATCTGTCGTCTGGATAGCGCGTCCATACCTGCAGTGGGCTCGTCCAGAAGAAGGATCTCCGGACTTGTAAGAAGTGCCCGGCATACCATAAGCTTTCGTTTCATACCACCGGAAAGCTTCCTTACAGTCCGCTTGCGGAAGGGAAGAAGTCCACAGAAATCCAGAAGCTCTTCAGTTTTCCGTTTGATCTCTTTTCGTGGCATGAAATAAAGACGGCCCTGATATTCCATGATCTCGTCCATGTTCATATCCTGGCGCATGGAATATTCCTGCGTGATCACGCTGATCTTGCGCTTCAGATCCGGTCGGTTGCGTCCAAGTGTCTGCCCATCAATGAGGATTTCGCCCTCTGTGGGCAGGAGCAGAGTGGAAAGCAGACTGATCGTGGTGGTCTTTCCGGCACCGTTGGGTCCCAGCAGACCGAAAAATTCGCCGGTTTCTATGCGAAGATCAAGAGAGTCCACAGCAGTAAAACTGTCGAATTTTTTTGTGAGATTTTTTGTTTCGATCATCTCTGTTCATTTCCTTTCGTTTGTATGCAAATTTCACTCTATTATACTGGAAAAGAAGAGACATTTCAACAATTCTGAGATGTTCTTTACAGAAAAGGGGCATTGTGCTATAGTGATACGAAGGAAAAACATAAAACGGAGAGAAAATCATGAAACACAGGATGAGAACAATAATGCTACTTCTTCTGACTATGCTGCTGCTATGCCCGATACAGGTTCTGGCTGCAGGTGGAGAGAACGCAGTGAAGACAGATCTGGAGGACGGAGAATATTCCATACAGGTGGAGCTGGAAGGCGGAAGCGGAAAAGCCAGCGTTTCTTCCCCCACATTGATGCTGGTAAAGGATGGGAAGATGTATGCACGGCTCCAGTGGAGCAGCTCCAACTATGATTATATGATCGTAGATGGGGAAAAATATCTCAATGAGAGCGAGGAAGGCAGAAATTCTGTTTTTACTGTCCCGGTAACTGCCCTGGATGATAAGATGGAAGTGATCGCAGATACACTGGCCATGGGCGCCCCGCATGAGATCGATTATACGCTGACCTTTTATGAGGCTTCTATTGGTTCCAAGGGCCAGCTTCCTCAGGAGGCAGCGAAAAGAGTGGTTGCAGTTGCGCTGGTGATCATCATCGGCGGCGGTATCCTGAATTATTTTGTAAACAAAAGGAATCGGTGTTAAACCGGTTCTTTTTTTATGCTCTTTCGCATAATATACATAATAATGAACATGTATAAAGACGGAAGGAAGGGAACATCATGGATACAGTACAGGATAAAACCTACGAAGCAATTTATTATTCACTGTGGGAGGCAGCCAGGCGTTACAGCAGCTTTACGCAGTTTCGGGTGATCGGAAAAAGCCACGATGACCGGATGATCCCTATGCTGGAGATCGGACAGGGAGATGCCTGTATTTTCTGTGTGGCCGGTTTTTCCGGAACGGATGGACAGATGACGGACAGGCTTACCAGGATGGCACTGGAGCTTTGCAGAATATATGAATGCAACTGGACCGTGGACGAGCTTTATGAGGTAAAAAAGCTCCTGGATCAGACCAGGCTTTGTATCATACCGGTGGTCAATCCGGATGGATATGAGATCTGCCGGAAGGGCTACAATACTGTGCGAAATCCTATTTTCCGTCAGATGCTGAAAATGCAGGATGTTCCCTGCGATGAATTCGAGGGGAATGCAAGAGGAATGGATACTGCAAGGAATTTTCCCACCACCTTTTGCAGCAGAAAAAAGATCCATCAGCAGCCTGCCAGTGAAAATGAGACACGTGCACTGATCCGGATCTTTCAGGAATACGGAGGACGTGGCCTGCTGGTTTTCTGCGGATATGGAAAAAAGGTGGTTTATTACCGGCGGGATCAGAATTTTTCCACGGGTCAGAGATGCTACCGTCTTGCACGTCACTTAAAAAAATGTACCAGGGGAAAGCTGGAGCAGCTTGCAATAGAACGAGAAGCGCAGAACGGGCGAAGGAGCACAGGCAGGCCGGAACAGTATTACGGAGAAATGATCCGCCAGCCGGCTTTCCGGATCGAATTGCCGGTAAATTCCGGAAATAAAGAAGAGGAAGAACGGGAAATCCGTGATCTGATGCTGCTTCCATTGGAATATATTTACTCTCTGGTACAGCTGTAAAAAAATCTGGCGTTGCACGGATGCAGGGTCTGTCAGCTTATGAAAAATAGGGTGACAGACAGATCCGCTGAGAAACCAGTGTCGAATCCTGTCGGACGAATTTGATTGACTTCCGGATCTGTGGACCCTATAATAATATCATCTGAAATAAATCTTTTTTAACAAATGTCGCAGGAATCCTTCACCTCTGTAAGTAATGAGAGGAACTGCACATCTGAGCATATCTGCTCGAATAATTTCCATTCAGTATTTTTGCAGTATTATTATTTTGCTTATGCTTGTCCTCACTTCAAAATCTGTGAGTTTAAGTGATGGGAGCATGTTGCGAATTGCCATATTAACTGCTATACAGGGAGGACTTTTTTATGGCTCAATTTATGTGGGGCAGGTCTCCGCCGGAATTTTCCTGATATCCGAACACTGTTTCTTTCCCTGCAGAGGGAAGTGATCATCAAATATCGTATGTAGAACAGAATACAGGAATGAAAATATTTTTTCGATGTATCGGCAACACAGTTCTGGGACTGATGCTGATGATGGCATTGGTGCTTCTTATTCCCGGACTTTTCGGGATCCGGCCCTATGTGGTCTATTCCGGATCCATGGAACCTGAGATCCCAACCGGAGCTGTGGTTTTTACAAAGGAAGGAGAGTTTTCTCCGAAAAAGGGAGATATCATTACTTTTCATAACGGAGATACCGTTGTCACCCACAGAGTGGTTAAAAAAGAAAAGGATATCTTTATCACAAAAGGTGACGCCAACAAGACAGAAGATCCTGTTCCCGCAGAGGCGTCACAGATCATCGGGCGGGTAGTCTTTCACCTGCCTTATCTGGGCTACGTGATCCATTTTCTGAAAGCCCGGATCCCTTTTGCCGCAGTTTGCATAGCGGCATGTCTGTCAGTACTCTTTGATCTGGCATATACCCCAAAAAAGAAAAAAATACAGGGAGGAATTTAATCATGATGAAAAACAGAAAACTGGTAAAAGGAATCGCACTTGCTGCTGTGATCACTGCACTGGCAGCCGGAGGAACAGCTGCATATCTCACGGATTTTGAAACGGCAACCAACAGCTTTACCGTAGGAAAAGTGGATATCGACCTGGATGAGCCTAACTGGAAACCGGAGGACAATACAGATCTGGTTCCTACTCAGGTGATCCGGAAGGACCCCTATGTAGCAAATAAAGGAGTAAATGAAGCATTTGTCTATCTGGAAGTTTCTGTTCCGGTCCGAAATGTGATCACGGTAGCCAAGGATGGTACCAGGAATGCGCTTGCAAAAACAGAGCTGTTCAGCTTCACCAAAAACAAGGACTGGACACAGCTGGAGCGGACCGAAGTGGGGCAGAATATGGTCTACACCTATGCATATAACCACATCCTGAAGCCGGGAACAAAGACTACAACTCTTTTTGATACAGTAACCTTTGCCAATATCATCGAAGGTCAGCTGGATACACAGCAGATTGATATGCCGGTACGGGCTTATGCGATCCAGGCTACCAATACCGGGGATGACAAGACTACGGTTCTGGAGCAGGCAACTGCTGCTTACCAGAAATATGTAAATCAGAATAAAGGACAGGCCGGTGGTGTCACGAAATGAATAAATTAAAAAGACCCGTTTTCCTTCTCCTGACAACAGGGCTCCTGTGCGCAACAGGGACTGCGGCGTATTTTTCAGACTTCGAAAAAAAGATAAATTCTGCTGCAGTGGGGTATGTGACAACGGAGATCGAGGAAGATTTTCCGGATCCTACACCTACGCCTATGGAGAATGGTCCATCCTACAGAAAAGAGATCCGGATCGGAAATTTTTCCGGCAGTGTGAAAGGGTTCCAGGCAGACTGCTATGTGAGGATGTCCCTTTCCTACTCCAATGACGATATCGGCAGAGGCGTGAAATTAACAGGTCTGGATACGGCAAACTGGGTGTATAACAGTCAGGACGGCTATTATTACTACCGGAAAAAAATATCCGAGGGTGAAAAAACAACTCCTCTGTGTACCGGATTTCAGATCGATCCCCAAAAGATTGATGATACTTACAGGGACAGCATTAAGGATTTTGAGATCAATGTTTATGAGGAAGCTGTACAGGCAGAAGGATTTTCAGATTATGAAAGTGCGTGGAGGTATTTTTCAGATCCGGTTTCTGCTCAGGCAGAAAGGAGGGGGAATGCTTGAAAAAACACCTTAAAGCCCTGCTGGTAGGTGCTGCTGTGGCAGGCAGTATCCTGGCGTGCACGGCTGCTTATGCCAGATTTTCAGATTCCGTGACAGTGACCAATCACATATCAGTGGGAGATATCAATATTTCTCTTCGGGAACTGGAAAAAAAGGACGGCCGAGAAATGAAATATCAGGATCGCCGGATCGTTCTTCCGGGAGATGAGATATCCAAGATCCCCAGGATCACCAATCACTCAGAGCCATGCTGGGTAAGGGTGAAGATCTCTTATACAGATGATCTGGAAGGTTTGGATGGTCTGGATGACAGGAATCTTACAGGAATGTCACCGAGATGGATCCGGAAGGGAGAGTATTTTTATTATACCAGGAAGCTGGAACAGGGAGACAGCGTGGATATTTTTACCGGTGTGACTGTACCATCCCAATGGGATGAATCCTACCAGGATAAGAAGCTGGGGATCACCATCGTGGCGGATGCTGTCCAGGCGGCAAATTTTGCACCGGATTTCCGTGCCATGTCACCCTGGGGAAATCAGAAGATCTTAAGATGTATCCACGATACCGATGGTCTTGTGGTTCAGAAAAAAAGTCCGGTGGATCTGAAGGTGGAGTTTGAAGGAAATGCGCACAAACTGATCGCGGCTCCGGAAGACTTTTTTTCCGGATTTTCCACGGCAATGCCGGGAGATGTTTTTCATGATTCTGTAGAGATCCGTAATACAACGGAGCATGCAGCAAAGATCTTCTTCCGCACATCACCGGAATGTAAATCGGTAAAGGATCAGGAATTTCTGAAAAAGCTGAAGCTGGTGATCACCATGAATGATAAAAAGCTGTATTCCGGGGATCTTCTGGCTGCATCTCTCAATAAAGCCGTGTCCCTGGGGGAATTTTCCAGCGGAGAAAAAGGAAACTTGAGATTTGAGGTTACGGTTCCGGCAGAGCTGGATAATTTATATGCTCTTCGGGCAGCAGATGTGAAATGGATCTTTTCTGTGGAGGAGGATCAGGAGACGGCAGATACCAGCCCTGTTCCACGCCGGAATGGCAGGAAAGAAGCCACAGAAAGAGCTTCCGGAAATAACAGCTCTTCGGTAAGGATGACACCAGTGAAGACCGGAGATGAATCTCCTGTGGTCCTGTTTGCACTGATGGCCGGTATAGCGCTGCTTACCTGCAGTCTGACGCTATGGAAAGGAGGACGAAAAAATTGAAAAGAAGAATGATCGGTGCATGGATGGCATTGATGATCACAGCTTCTTCTCTTGTGGTTTCGGCCAGTCCTGCAGCAGATATGAGTTCGGTATCAGCAGATCCGCAGCAGGAACAGACAGAACCGGAGGAAGAAGAGGAGGCCCCGGATATTCCGGTAACAGATCAGCCTGGGGAGGCTGAGATGCCGGTTCCGACAGCCTTGCCTGAACCGGAAACGGTGGAGGAAGCTTTTGAAGAAGGTAAAGATAATACTGAAAATACGGACAGTGATGAGCTGATCGAACCGGAAAAAGAACCGGAAGCTGTTTCAAAAGAAGGAGAAAATATAGCTCTGACAGAGATACCGGAGCAGACAGAGGATCCGGGATTTACTGTATTCACGGAAGAAAACGCGGAAATCCTTACAGGAGAAAGTGAAGAGGATCAGGAACTGATCCAGGATATCGAAAACGGAGAGATCATTGCTCTTTCTGCAGCACTTCCCGGGGAGTTCCGGGAAGCTGGCAGTGCGGAAGTAATCTCAGAAGGAGAGGATGCTATCGTAGCTACAGCACTTTCCCCGTCCCAGTATTATCTGGACAGCTGGACCAGGGTTTACTGCGATGAGATCTGGACAGCTGCCAATGATTTTCTTGGTTCCGGAAATAAAACCCGTATGGGATGTACGTATCGTTCTGTACATTATATTGATGATACAGGAGAGGAAAAGGTTTCACCTCTGTATTGCCTGAAAGCAACTCAGGATGGACTGGACAGTATGACGCTGAAGAATGAGGCAGTAAAAGCACTGACTAATTCTGTGATCCAGAAGCTTTTGTACTTTGGTTACGGAGGACCGGGGGATCTGGGAACCGGATACGACCCCTCCTGCAGTCACATAGACTGGTCAAAATGGCAGAACCGTTATGTATTTACGCATATTGCGCTGTCAAAGGTATACTTTAATGACTGTGGATATGCCACAGCAGCAGAAGTAGAACATACAGGGATAAACCGTCTGATCGATAAGATCCAGACATTGACGATCCCTGCAAGAAACAAGGCAGCCGTTTATGTTTCTGAAGACGGTTCCTGGGCAGCAGCATCCGGAAAGACGATCCCGTTAAGTGTATTCCGAAGCAGACCTGCAGGTTTTCCCTTTGTTCCGGACAGTATGAAAGACGGATTTCAGATGAGTACTCTTATGAAAGTAACAGATGGAGCAAAAGCAGAAAACGGGATCACCATAACAAGAGGAGCCGCAGAAAAATGGCAGCTGGCCTACTGGACGAGCGCAGCGGATTATAATTCACACAAAACTAATCCCAAAATGATGTCGGGGACAAGCCTGAGCCTTAAGGATGGGGCATATTTTTTTCTGATCTTTCCGTTAAATGCATCTGCAACAAAGAAGTTTTCCTGCAAAATGCTACTTCAGCCGGTTTCCTATATCCTGGTTGACGGAAGTGCCCAGGCGGGAAAAGATGGAGTACAGGATTTTGGCGCTTACGTATACCAGGGAACAAGAGGAAGCCTTTCGTTTTCAGTAAAGCCATCGGTTTACGGCAATGCAAAGCTGGTCAAGAAGGAACCCAACACGGGAAAACTGATCCAGGGAGCGCAGTACGGACTGTTTGCAGCAGAAGCTCTGACCTCCGGATACCGGACTATGTACAGTAAGGATCAGAAGGTTTCAACCGGAACAACAAACGCCAGTGGAGAGATCCTTTTTTCAAAACTGGTTCCGGGAAAATACTATGTGAAAGAAACGAAAGCCGCTGCAGGCTATAAACTGAACACCGCTATCAAAAATGTTACAGTAACCGGCGGAAAGACGACAACCGTCAGCGTAACGGATATCATGGATATCAGCGGAACAGTATCCATCAGAAAGAAAGACGGAAATACCGGCGATCCACTGGCAGGAGCTGAATTCACCCTGTATCAGTGGAGTAAAAAAAGCAAAGCCTACGTAACCTTAAAAAAACTGACTTATGATGGACAGAAGCGTACCTATAACTCCGGGAAATTTAATTATACCGAAGACAATCAGGGAAAATTCCGTGTGCGTGAGACAAAATCTCCTCCCAATTACACCGGAAACTGGCAGAAGAATTTTACGCTGGATAAGCCGGGAGAAAAGCAGGAATTTCTGTTTGAAGCAGTGAACTACCAGACTGAAAAACGAAGGATTGAAGTTCGTAAGATCGATGCGAAAACCGGTGAGATCCTGAAGGGTGCGGAATTTACACTTTATGAATACAGTGTAGCCAAAAAAGCCTATAAAGAAAAAGGAACACTTCTGAATTATGATAGCTCAAGTGAGCTTTATGTAAGCAGTGAACTTTTAAAGACTTCGGATAATGAGGGAAAATATAAGATCGTGGAAACAAAGACTCCGCCCGGATATACAGGAAGCTGGGAAGAAGTGGTAGATATCACAGAAAAGGATGCACGCCTTTCCTTTGAAGTTGTCAATGAACAGGAAAAGGAATATACAGGGGTGATCCGTCTGAGAAAAACAGATATCTATACCGGGGAAGTTCTGGAAGATGCTGAATTTACCGTGCTTCAGTGGAATAGAGGGAAGCAGACTTACCAGAATACTCTGGGCGGGCAGAGCATCCTGAAGTTTGACGGAGAAACCGGATGGTACTCTACGGAAGAGCTGGTGCTCACAGATGACAATCAGGGAAGGTTCAAAGTAGTGGAAACAAAAAATCCGGAAAACTATACTGGCAAATACGAAAAGGAGGTAATCTTCCAGAAAAAAGAAAATACAGATACGGATACTGTGGATCTGAAAGCAGAGAATACTCCGGTAACACTTCCGCTGGGAAATATCACCATCATAAAAAAGATCAAAGAGGAGGATATTACCTGGGCTCATGGAAATCCAACCTTTTCCTTTGTGGCAGAAGGTACGGATCTATCCGGAAATCCTCACAGATATGAGGATTATGTGACCTTTACCAGAGGAAGCTATGAAACCGATAAAAATGGCTATGCAACATTATCGGTCACTCTCAGGAATATCCCGCTGGGGCAGTATACGGTCTGGGAAAAACCGGTACTACGCTACTATCTGAAAGATGTACGGGCAAATACAGAGAATGTCCGCATCATAAAAGGCGCTGCACCTGCATATGGTACAGATCCCCGGAAGATTGCTTCCGGTACGGCTGCTCTGACAATGCAAAACAAAAATGCATCGCTGACTTTTGTAAATGAGAAATCCAGATATGATCGATATTCCCACAATGACAGCATAAAAAATACCATACCAGTATCATTTTCATGAAAAAAGACAGTAGGGCAGGAGTAATCCTGCCCTCCGCAGCGTATTTTATATAGTAAAAAACAAACTGTAAAAAGAAATAAAAGAACTACATATATACCCAAAGATATGGTATACTTTTTTACAAATACTGTGAACTCAAGAACTCTCTGGGAGGTCGATGATGAAAACAGACGAAAAAAATCCCGTTTTTGATATTCGGGATACATTGGAAAAATACGCTTGCATTTATCGAAATACTACACTGAAGCTTTTTCAGTACTGTCAGGAGACGGATATATATGAACGTTTGGATGAATACCTGAGACCTGTAAAAAATATTACGGATTTTAAGACCAGTGGACAGAAATACAGCAATGTTTATAAAGACGACTGGAAGTACCTGACGGATTTTCTGACATCCCGGGAAGGCGGGACGATAGAAGTGCGGTGTATCAATAAAGACGGTAATGCGAGTCTTCTGACAGTACGGGGATTTATAGCACAGGATAAAAATACCGGATATCATTATTTCATAGGAAGCTCCAGAGATATCACCAGGGAGAAGCTGCAGGAAGAATTTCTTGAGGAACGTGCCCAGAAAGATCCTCTGACCGGAGTGTATAACCGCTTTTTCGGAAAAGAACTGATCGATGAATACCTTGCATCCAGAAATCCCTATGCAGGATGCGGGATGATGGTGCTTGATGTAGATTATTTTAAAAATGTAAATGATACTTACGGACATATGTTCGGTGATGAAGTCCTGAAACGTTTTGCGGAGCTGTTTGTGGCTTTGTTCGACATTAATGATGTGATCATGCGTCTGGGTGGCGATGAATTTGTGATCCTTTTGAAGGATATCAGCCATGCAGCGATCATGAAAAAGGCAGGAAAACTGATACGGGAAGTGCAGAAACTTAAATTTCCGGGAACCACGTATCTGGCAACCTGCAGTGTGGGGATCTGCTTTCTTCCGGAAAATGTTTCCGGATATACATATCAGCAGCTCTTTGAAAATGCAGACTGGGCACTTTACCAGGCAAAGAAAAATGGAAAAAACCGCTATGCTTTCTGTGATAATCTGAGACGTTTTGAGGATAAGACAGAGGAAAAGCAGGAATTATACGAGGGTGTTGAGATAGATGCCAGATATCTTCATAATGATATTGTTTCTACTGCATTTGAAATATTTGAAAAAATGAGCAGCTTTCAGGCAGCGATTGAACTTCTGATGAAAGTGATCGGTCTGAAATTCCGGCTTAACCGGATCACAGTCCTGCATACCAAGGTGGCAGAGCAGAAAATAAACAGGGTTTTTCAATGGGTTTCGGAAGAAGAATACAGGCTTTTGATAGATGAGATACATTTTTCAAAAAGTGATTTTATCACATTGTTTCGCCACAATGATGAATATGGTACTGTGGTGATTCAGGAGAATGATCTGGCTGAATATTCGGAACAGAGAAGAAAGAATGTGTTACAGTGCGGAGCAAAAACCGTAGTCTGTGCTGCCATGTACTGTGAGGGAAGCTATACAGGGGCCATTGCATACGTGACCTGCCAGGAAAAAAGGCTCTGGTCCAGAGAAGATCGTAAGCTATTGGGAGAAGTGACCAAGATCATTTCTGCGCATTATGCCAAGAACCAAGCATTTAACAGTGCTTATCGTAGCATTGCTGCAGAATCCGGACGGGATCAGCTTACCGGATTGTCTTCTTTTTCAAGATTTCGCGAAAATGTGGAGAAAATGCTGATCGGAGGTTACGGGCCGGGACATGCAGTGATATATACCGATTTTGAAAAATTTAAACGTATTAATGCAAAATACGGATATCGTGTGGGAGATCAGATCCTGCGGCAGTTTTCCGAGTATGTGATAAGCGTTCTAAAAACAGATATGGATGTATATTTTACCAGGGCGATCTCTGATCATTTTATCCTTTTCACTCCATGTGATATGGATGTTGATCCGGAAACATCTGTTTTAAAGACCAATCAGGAGTTCTTACGGCAGATGAAAGAGAAATATCCGGATATGGAGCTCTGTGTCCGCACAGGGATCTATCTGATCACCAAAGAATGTAACAATGCATCTGAGGCGATCGATGCAGCGAATTATGCAAGAAAATATGCTGCTGGAAATTGTGAAACAGGTGTTAAGCTGTATGACGAAGAACTGAAAAAGCAAAGCGATGCAGAGTGAAAGATACAGGAATACGGACCGGAATCTATACTTTTTCAGAATTTCAGGAATAATCTTTCAGGAAAGCTTTTACAATAGAACAGAGATGTTTGCGGCAGGAGTGAGCTTATGAACAGAAGTGTTCCGGAAAGTCTTTTGATCTGTATTTTAGTCTTATGCCTGGCTCTGACACCCGTTGGTGTCAGGGGAGAAACGGAAGATAGTGGAAAAGCACAGCAGCTGATCGAAGCGCCGGGTGCAGTCCTTATGGAAAAAGAAACCGGTACAGTGATCTATTCCAAGGATCCTGACACCCGAAGAAGCCCGGCCAGTATTACAAAGATCATGACATTGATCCTGATCTTTGATGCTATCCGTGAGGGAACCCTGCATCTGGAGGATAGCATTACCACCAGTGCTTATGCCAGATCCATGGGAGGGTCTCAGGTATTTCTGGAAGAAGGGGAAAAGCAGACTGTAGAAACCATGATCAAATGTATTGTGATTGCTTCCGGAAATGATGCCAGCGTAGCTATGGCGGAGCATGTTGCGGGAACAGAACAAGCCTTTGTGGAGAGGATGAACGAGAGGGCGAAGGATCTTGGAATGAAAAATACTCATTTTGTGGATTGCTGCGGGCTGACGGAATCACAGGAGCATTATACAACTCCCTATGACATTGCACTTATGAGCAGGGAGCTCATCAGCAGATATCCGGAAGTTCTTACATATTCATCTGTCTGGATGGAGGATATCACACATGTTACCAGAAAAGGCTCCTCGAAATTTACGCTGACCAACACAAATAAACTGCTGCGCAGCTATGAGGGGTGTATGGGACTTAAAACAGGCAGCACCAGTATTGCAAAATACTGTCTCAGTGCTGTGGCAGAACGAAATGGGATCACACTGATCGCCTCAGTGATGGCCGCACCGGACCCGAAAACAAGATTCCGGGATGCAGCAGCTCTTTTAAATTACGGCTTTTCTAAATGCACATTGTATCTGGATGATGCTCTGGAGCCACTGAAACCTATGAAGCTCCGCAAAGGAGTCAAAGAGCAGGTTCCGCTTGTATATAGAGGGAAATTCCGATATATCAGCACAGATGGAACGAAACCTGACAATGTTAAGAAAAAGTTGATCCTTCCCAAAGAACAAAGTGCGCCGGTGAAAAAAGGGCAGAAAGCAGGGGCACAGGAATACTATCAGGATGGGAAAAAGATCGGTAGTCTGGATATCCTGTACGGGGAAACAATAAAAAAGGCCGGATACCATGACTGGCTGGAAAGAACCTGTCAGGCATTTCTTTTGTGATGCCTGCAACATATTTTGACAAAAAGGGCAGACTGGATGTATAATACAACGGATTGAAGAAATAACAGAACAGGGAAGGGATTTTGGATGAAAGAGATCAGAACAGAAGATGCAGTGGGACACATTCTGTGCCATGATATCACGCAGATCATAAAAGATGAGAAAAAAGGCGTTCTTTTCAAAAAGGGGCATGTAGTGAAAGAAGAGGATATACCACTGTTGCTCTCTGTAGGAAAAGAACACCTTTTTGTGTGGGAGAAAAAAACGGGGATTCTTCACGAAAATGAAGCTGCAGAGATCCTTTACAAAATCTGTGCTGGAAATTCTTCCAAAGTACATGGAACTGAGATCAAAGAAGGTAAGATCGAGGTGGTATCAAAGATCGATGGTATTCTGAAAATACGTCGTGATGCACTTGTGGCTGTGAATTCTCTGGGAGAAATGATGATTGCTTCCAGACATGGCGATTTTCCGATAAAAAAAGGTGATAAGGTTGCAGGAACCAGGATCATTCCGCTTGTGATCGAGAAAGAGAAAATGGATGCAGCAGAGAAGGCAGCAGGAAATCTTCCGATCTTTGACATTCTCCCTTACCAGCAGAAAAAAGTAGGGATCGTCACAACCGGAAGTGAGATCAAAAAAGGACTGATCCAGGATACCTTCACACCGGTACTCCGGGAAAAGCTTTCCGGGTTTCCGACAGAAGTGACAGGCCAGGTGATGCCGGGAGATGATAAGGAAGAGATCACAAAGGCAATTCTTTCTTTCGCAGATGCAGGAGCAGATCTGATCATCTGTACCGGCGGAATGAGTGTGGATCCCGATGATCGTACTCCGGGCGGGATCCGGAATACCGGAGCAAAGATCGTAACCTATGGAGCACCTGTACTTCCGGGAGCTATGCTGCTTGTGGCATATCTTGAGAGGAACGGAAGATCCATACCGGTACTTGGACTTCCGGGCTGCGTCATGTACGCAAAAAGAACGGTATTTGATCTGATCCTGCCCAGAGTAATGGCGGATGATGAGATCAAGGCAGAGGAGATCGCCAGGCTGGGAGAGGGCGGACTTTGTCTGAACTGTCCGGTTTGTACTTTCCCAAACTGCGGATTTGGAAAATAATATGAAAAAATTCAGAATCAAACAATATGAGATCCATATGGACAAGATCCATGCTCCACAGGGCGTGCGGATGATCCTTCTTGCGGATCTTCACGGAATATCCTACGGAAAAGACAATATACGGCTGACAGAGACGATCCGAAAGCTTGCTCCGGACGTGATACTTTCTGCCGGCGACATGGCTGTACGTACAGAAACGGATACTCTGGTAACTGCATGTAAGCTGCTGACAGAGCTTGCAGGGGATTTTCCCGTGTATTATGCACTTGGTAATCATGAATATAAAATGTTCCTTTCCGAAGAATATCGGCCATATTATGCGAAATATGAAAAGGCACTGAAAAAAGCTGGTGTGCATATTTTAAGGAACGGACATGAAGCTATGGTCCTGAAGGGAGAGCGTTTCTGTTTCTGGGGCCTGGAGCTTCCCATCGAATATTATCACAAGCCGAGATCACCGAAGCTGAAAAAAGAAGTGATGGAAGAACTGATCGGAAAACCTGAAGATAAAGGGATGCAGATCCTGCTGGCACATAATCCAAAATACGGAAAAACCTATTTTGAATGGGGCGCGGATCTGATCCTGTCCGGACACTATCACGGAGGCGTTGTCCGCCTCAGTGAACATTACGGCCTTTCATCTCCTCAATATCTGTTCCTTCCACCGTTTTGCTGTGGAGACTTTCACAAAGGGGATCAGCATATGATCGTCAGTGCTGGACTTGGAGAACATACCATCCCCCTTCGGATCCATAATCCAAGGGAACTGCTGGTGATCGATATAAAACCTTCCGAAAAAATGAAATGAGGAAACCCTATGGCATTATCTGTTAAGCTGAATGTATTTGAAGGCCCTCTGGATCTTCTGCTTCACCTGATCGACAAAAACAAGATCGATATCTATGATATTCCTATTGTGGAGATCACAGATCAGTATATGGAATATCTGCATTCCATGGAAAAAGAAGATCTGGGGATCATGAGTGAATTTCTTGTCATGGCAGCCACTCTTCTGGATATCAAATGTAAAATGCTTCTTCCGAAAGAAGTGAATGAGGAAGGAGAAGAGGAGGACCCCAGAGCAGAGCTTGTGCAGAAGCTGCTGGAATATAAAATGTACAAATATATGTCCTATGAATTACGGGACAGGCTTGGAGATGCGGCAGGGGTTTATTACCGAAAACAGGATCTTCCGGAAGAAGTGCTGCAGTATACTCCACCGTCTGATCCCCAGGAACTTCTCCGGGGTCTGACACTGGAGCGGATGAGTGCGATCTATCAGGCTTTGATCCGCAGACAGGAAAATAAGATCGACCCAATCCGAAGTAAATTCGGAAGGATCGAAAAAGAGGAAATATCACTTTCCGATAAATTGCTGGAAATGAAGGAATATGCAAAAACTCACCGAAAATTCAGCTTTCGCAGGCTGATGGAAAACCAGCATTCCAAAATACAGCTGATCGTGACATTTCTGGCAATTCTGGAATTGATGAAAATGGGACATGTTCATGCAGAACAGGAAGATCTTTTTGATGATATTCATGTGGAAGTTATCACGGATCCGGACACATGGAAGAATCTGACAGAGTTCGCAGATGAATAATATAGTAGGAATGAGGACAATAAGTGGAAATCAAACGAATTGAAGGAGAAATCGAAGCCATCCTGTTTGCAATGGGAGAAGCAGTGGAATTACCCCGTATTGCCAGAGCGATCCGTCAGGATCCGACAACAACGGAAAATATCATCCGAAATATGATGATCCGTTATCAGGAAGAAGAACGGGGGATCCAGATCATAGAGCTCGAAAACTCCTTTCAGCTTTGTACAAAAAAAGAATACTATGATTCTCTTATCCGGATCGCAGCGCAGCCAAAGAAACCCACGCTGACAGACGTTATGCTTGAAACCCTTTCGATCATTGCCTACAAACAGCCCGTTACAAAAGCAGAAATCGAAAAGATCCGAGGGGTAAAATGTGATCATGCCATCAATAAACTGATGGATTATGATCTGGTGAGAGAACTTGGACGTCTGGATGCTCCGGGTCGCCCGATCCTCCTGGGAACCACCGAAGAATTTCTGCGCTGCTTTGGTGTCCAGGGGCTGGAAGACCTTCCGGAAATGGATCCGGTCCAGCTGGAGGATTTCAAGGCGGAAGCAGAGGAAGAGATCCAGCTGAAGCTGGACGTATAACAAATAACACGGACAGATGCCGGTTTACCGGGACCTGCCGGACAGATCAGGAAACAGAAGAGGAGTGACAAAAATGCCCACAACATACGCACATGATCTTTTTGGAAAAAGGGTTTACCGGAAACTTTCCGCAAAATTACAGCATCTGATCCGAAGCAACGGAAATCTGTACCGGATCGGACAGCATGGTCCGGATATCCTGTTTTATTATTTTATATCCAAAAATCCGGTGACACAGTACGGAGTGCAGATGCATGGAAGGAAAGCAAGAGAATTCTTTGAAAAGGGCATGGCGAAGGTCCGGGAGGAAAAAAATCCTGCACTGATGGCTTATCTGCTGGGGTTCGGATGTCATTATATCCTGGATTCTACCTGTCATCCTTACGTCAATCAGGTAGCTGCCGAGGGGAAAGTCTCACATACGCTCTTTGAGAAGGAATTTGATCGTATGCTGATGTATGAAACCGGCAAAGATCCATTGCGTTTTTATCCGTCTCATGGGATCCGTGCCAGTTTTCTCAGTGCATGGACGATCCACCAGGTATTGCCGGCGATCCGTACCTGGAACATTTATCTGTCATTGAAAATGATGAAGATATTCACCTGTATTTTGGTATGTGATGATGGAGGAAGGAAGAGACGCCTTTCGGAACATGCCCTTTCCCCCGCAGGAAAAAAGATATCTGCGTTTATTACCGAATTTTTTATGAGCCCGGAGCCGGAGATCGACTGTAAGGAGGAGCTTCTTAAACTGGACAGTCTGATGGAAGAGGCACTTGCCAAGGCGCCGGATATGCTGGAAGAGCTTGCTGCACTTGCAGTCAGGCCAGGGCATCTTTCTGACAGATGGGACCTGACCTTTAACGGATGATCGATCCCGGCAGACAACAGATACAAGTGATATCCGGATGCTATCCCCGCATAAAATTAAATATAACAGTTACTGTAAACAGTTATATGAACAGTGTACGGGGTGATGCATTATGAGCAAACGGTGTACGGCCGCTGTCGTGCTGATGACAGCGGTCCTTATTATTTGTCAGATCTTTCCGGTAAAGGCGGCAGATGACGAAAATCTATATGCACTTTCTGCAGTTCTCATGGATGGGGAGACCGGCCGTGTGCTGTACGGAAAAGAAGCATACAAAGGACGGCCGAATGCCAGCACCACAAAGGTAATGACCTGTATTCTTGCTCTGGAGCTGGCAAAGGGAGATGATTACGTACAGGTTTCCGGGAATGCGGCATCTCAGCCACAGACACGTCTTGGCATGCGGGAAGGCCAGCAGTTTTATCTGGAGGATCTTCTCTATTCACTGATGCTGAAAAGCCATAATGATTCCGCAGTGGCCATCGCGGAACATATCGGTGGCTCCGTAGAAGGTTTTGCAGAGAAGATGAATGAAAAAGCAAAAGAGCTGGGATGTAAGGACACACATTTTGTTACACCCAATGGTCTGGATGGAGAAGATGAAGGCGGTATCCATCATACAACAGCCCGGGATCTTGCCTTGATCATGGCGTATGCAATAAAAAATGCAACATTTGTCCATATTACCCAGACTAGAGATTATACTTTCACGGATATCTCAGGAAAAAAGCATTATTCGGTACATAATACCAATGCTTTCCTGGATATGGAAACAGGAGTGATCTCCGGAAAAACAGGATTTACAGGAAATGCCGGATATTGTTATGTCTGCGCAGTCCGACAGGACGAGCGATTATTTATCGTGGCTCTTCTGGGATGCGGATGGCCCGGAAATAAAAATTATAAATGGAGCGATACTAAGAAGCTCCTTTCCTATGGCAGGGAAAATTATCAGTATATGATGCTGCCGGAGCTTCCACAGCTGCCTGAGATCCCGGTAACAGAAGCAGCACCGGGAAAAGAAGATCCATATCCGCAAAAGTCCGATCGTTCCGGATATCCTCCCAAACAGGTTATGCTGAAAATACACGCAGTACTTTCTGAAAAAGATCGTGAGAAAAGATATCTTCTGAAAAAAACAGAAACGATCACATGGGAAACGGAGCTTCCGGATAAGCTCCCGGCACCAATACAGAAAAACCAGAAGATCGGTACACTCCATGCAAAGCTCAACGGAAAAGAACTCCTTTCCTGCCTTGTAACCGCCGATGACAAAATCGACAGAATTACCTATAAATGGTATGTGGATAAAGTATTTAAGGATTATTTCCATTAATTTAGCGACCCCTGGCATATGTCAGGGGTTAATTTTTTAACGTTCGTGACGAAAAGTATTGAATTTTCTGCAAAAAAAAGGTACAATTATACTCGGCTGAATTTTTGGTTATATTAATAAAAAAATGGAGGGCATAGTATAATGAGTAATGCGACACAAAGCGTAGCGGCTGCAAGGATCAATTCCCTGCTTGACGCCAACAGTTTTGTTGAGATCGGACAGGCTGTCACAGCCAGAGCTACAGATTTCAACATGACTGAAAAAAAAGCACCTTCAGACGGTGTGATCACCGGATATGGTGTGATTGACGGCAGTCTGGTGTATGTATACAGCCAGGATGCATCTGTACTGAACGGAACAGTTGGTGAGATGCATGCCAAAAAGATCGCCAAAATTTATGATCTCGCTCTGAAAGTTGGAGCACCTGTTATCGGTCTTGTAGACTGTGCGGGACTTCGTCTTCAGGAGGCTACCGATGCACTTGAGGCATTTGGTGAGATCTATCTGAAACAGACACTGGCATCCGGTGTTATTCCACAGATCACTGCTGTTTTCGGAACATGCGGCGGTGGAATGGCAGTTGTACCGGCTCTTACAGACTTTACATTTGTAGAGGAGAAGAAGGGCAGACTGTTTGTAAACACTCCAAATGCACTGGAAGGAAACAGAGTGGAAAAATGCGATTCAGCTTCCGCACAGTTCCAGAGTGAGGAGACAGGACTTGTTGACGGCATCGGAACAGAAGAGGAGATCCTTGGACAGATCCGTACACTGGTCAGCATGCTTCCGGAGAATAATGAAGACAATGACAGCTTCAAGGAATGCACAGATGACCTGAACAGAGTATGTGATGATATTGCAGGCTGCACAGGCGACACAGCTATTGCGCTTTCAAGAATCGCTGATAATGGTGAGTTTTTTGAAACAAAGGCAGCTTACGGCCAGGATGTCGTAACAGGCTTCCTTCGTCTGAACGGAGCTACCGTTGGCGCTGTTGCAAACAGAAGCGAATCTTACGATGCTGATGGCAATAAGACAGAGATTTCCGACGGAACTCTTTCTGCAAGAGGTGCAAGAAAAGCAGCAGACTTCGTAAAATTCTGTGATGCTTTTGAGATTCCGGTACTTACTCTTACTAATGTAACAGGATTTAAAGCTACACTCTGCAATGAGAAGATGATGGCTAAATCTGTAGGTGAGATGGTACATGCTTTTGCATCTGCAACTGTACCGAAGGTAAATGTTGTAATTGGTAAAGCATACGGAACTGCATACGTTGCCATGAACAGCAAATCTGTCGGAGCAGATATGGTTTATGCATGGGATACAGCTGAGATCGGTATGATGGATGCTTCCCTTGCAGCAAAGATCATGTATGAGGGAGCTGACGCTTCTACACTGAATGAGAAGGCAGCTGAGTACAAAGAACTCCAGAACGGTATCGCATCTGCAGCAGCAAGAGGATATGTGGATACTGTGATCAAAGCAGAAGATACAAGAAAATATGTAATCGGTGCTTTTGAGATGCTGTTCACAAAAAGGGAAGACCGTCCATCCAAAAAGCATGGAACAGTCTAAGTGAGGTGAGCGTATGAGACAGTTTTATAAAAAGATCTCTTCTGTCTGCATGGCACTTCTTTGCGTAGCTGCACTTCTGATTGGATGCACAGCTACTGCATGGGCTGCTGATGAGATTGATGATTCTGTAAAGAGTCAGCTTGTCACAACAACCAAGGGCCTGACGGATGCGATCATCGCAATGTCCGAGGATGATATCCAGGGATATCTGGAATCAGAGGATGCTTTCACACAGAGTGCTGCAAGTGCATGGGATGGCTCCAGAGAAGAGCTTGGTGAGAAAAAAGGTGATATCGAGGAGAAAGATATCACAGTGGAGTATTCCGATGATCAGTATACCGTTGTTGTTCCGGTATCCTTCGAGAAAAACAAAGCGAATTTCACTTATGTATTTGATAAATCAGGAACCCCGACTTCTCTTACAGTTGATGTGAATTATACACTGGCACAGAACATGGAGAAGGCAGCGATGAATACAGTGATGGGTCTCGGAACAGTATTTGTGATCCTGGTATTCCTGATCTTCGTGATCTCTCTTTTCAAATATATTCCCGGACTTGTGGAAGGAAAGAAAAAAGAGAGCAAACCGGCTCCGGCAGCCGCAGCACCGGCTCCGGTTGCAGCACCAGTTGCTGAGCCTGCTGTTGAGGATGTGACAGATGATGGTGAGCTTATTGCCGTGATCGCTGCAGCGATCGCTGCTTCTGAAGGCAAAACAAGCACAGACGGATTCGTAGTACGTTCCATCCGCAAAGTCAACCGCAGAAAAAGATAATCATTATTTAGGAGGATTTTAAAATGAAGAGTTATACAATTACTGTTAACGGAACAGCATATGAAGTTACTGTAGAAGAGAACGGAAACGCAGCAGCTCCAGTTGCAGCAGCACCAAAAGCAGCAGCTCCGGCTCCTAAGGCAGCTCCGGCAGCAGCTCCTAAGGCAGCAGCTCCGGCAGCAGGCGCAGGTTCTGTTAAAGTTTCCGCAGCCGTTCCTGGAAAAGTTGTAAAAATCGTTGCATCTGTTGGACAGAGCGTAAAAGCTGGTGACAGCGTAGTGATCGTTGAGTCCATGAAGATGGAGATCCCGGTTGTTGCTCCTCAGGACGGAACAATCGCCAGCATCGATGTTGCAGAGGGTGCTGCCGTTGAAAATGGAGATACTCTTGCAACAATGAACTAAACAGGAGGTAGACAAATGTCTTATGTAACAAATACCCTGTCAAACCTGATCCATCAGACAGCATTTTTCAACCTTACCTGGGGAAACTACCTGATGATCGCAGTGGCATGTGTGTTCTTATATCTTGCCATTAAACATGGTTTTGAGCCGCTGCTGTTGGTTCCGATCGCTTTTGGTATGCTTCTGGTAAATATTTATCCGGACATTATGCTGAGCATTGAGGATTCATCCAATGGCGTTGGCGGACTTCTTCATTATTTTTACTTAATGGATGAGTGGAGTATTCTTCCTTCACTGATCTTCCTGGGTGTCGGTGCGATGACAGACTTCGGTCCGCTGATCGCAAACCCGATCAGCTTCCTGATGGGAGCAGCTGCACAGCTTGGTATTTACCTTGCATACTTCCTTGCAATTTTCCTTGGATTTAATGGTAAAGCAGCAGCAGCGATCTCTATCATTGGTGGTGCTGACGGCCCGACTTCCATTTTCCTTGCAGGTAAGCTTGGACAGTCTTCTCTTATGGGACCGATCGCAGTGGCAGCATATTCCTATATGTCCCTGGTACCGATCATCCAGCCTCCGATCATGAAGGCTTTCACAACAGAGAAAGAGCGTAAGATCAAAATGGCGCAGCTCCGTCCTGTTACAAAACTTGAGAAGATCCTTTTCCCGATCGTTATCACAATCGTTGTTTGCCTGATCCTTCCGACAACAGCTCCCCTTGTTGGTATGCTGATGCTCGGAAACCTGTTCCGTGAGTCCGGAGTTGTTAAACAGCTTTCTGAAACAGCTTCCAACGCTCTTATGTACATCGTAGTAATCCTTCTCGGAACATCTGTAGGTGCTTCCACAAGTGCTGAGGCGTTCCTGAACGTAGATACACTGAAGATCGTAGTTCTTGGTCTTGTTGCCTTTGCCTGCGGTACTTTTGGCGGTGTTATGCTTGGTAAGCTTCTCTGCAAGGTTACTCACGGAAAGATCAATCCTCTGATCGGATCAGCCGGTGTTTCTGCCGTTCCTATGGCAGCCCGTGTATCCCAGAAGGTTGGTGCTGAGGCAGATCCTACAAACTTCCTGCTGATGCATGCGATGGGACCGAACGTTGCTGGTGTTATCGGTACAGCGGTTGCTGCCGGTACATTCATGGCGATTTTTGGTGTCTAACCCATTGTCTTATAAAAATTTGTAAGGAGAATAATTATGGCAGAAATAGAGAAAAAACCTGTGAAAGTTGTGGAAACGATCCTGCGTGACGCTCATCAGTCCCTGATCGCTACACGTATGAGCACAGAGCAGATGCTTCCGATCATTGAGAAGCTTGACAAAGTCGGCTACTATGCAGTAGAGTGCTGGGGCGGTGCTACTTTCGATGCTTCCTTACGTTTCCTGAAAGAGGATCCGTGGGAAAGACTTCGTAAACTTCGTGACGGTTTCAAAAACACAAAGCTTCAGATGCTGTTCCGTGGACAGAACATCCTTGGATATCGTCCATATGCAGATGATGTAGTAGAGTATTTTGTACAGAAATCCGCAGCTAACGGTATCGATATCATCCGTATCTTTGACTGTATGAATGACCTTCGTAACCTTCAGACAGCTGTAAAAGCAGCAAACAAGGAGAAAGCACATGCACAGGTTGCAATGGCTTACACACTTGGTGATGCTTACACACTTGATTACTGGACAGATCTTGCAAAACGTATCGAAGATATGGGTGCAGATTCCATCTGTATCAAAGATATGGCAGGACTTCTTGTTCCGTACAAAGCTACAGAGCTTGTTCAGGCTCTCAAAGAGACTGTTAAGATCCCGATCGATCTTCATTCTCACTATACATCCGGTGTTGCTTCCATGACATATATGAAGGCAGTAGAGGCAGGTGTTGATATCATCGACACAGCAATGTCTCCGTTTGCTCTTGGAACATCCCAGCCTGCAACAGAGGTTATGGTTGAGACCTTCAAGGGAACACCATATGATACAGGATTTGATCAGCAGCTTCTCGCTGAGATCGCTGACTACTTCCGTCCGATGCGTGATGAGGCTCTTGATACAGGTCTTCTCAATCCGAAGAACCTTGGTGTAAACATCAAGACTCTTCTGTATCAGGTACCTGGCGGAATGCTTTCCAACCTGACATCACAGCTGAAAGAGCAGCATGCCGAGGATAAATTCTACGAAGTACTTGAGGAAGTTCCGCGTGTACGTAAAGACCTTGGTGAGCCACCGCTTGTTACACCGTCCTCTCAGATCGTTGGTACACAGGCTGTATTTAACGTGATCATGGGCGAGCGTTACAAGGTTGTCACAAAAGAGACAAAAGACGTGTTAAGTGGTAAGTATGGCGCAACAGCCAGACCGTTCAATCCGGAAGTACAGAAAAAATGTATCGGAGATATTGAACCGATCACATGCCGTCCGGCAGATCTTCTGGAGGATGAGCTTGATAAGCTTGAGAGCGAGATGGCACAGTACAAGGAGCAGGATGAGGATGTTCTCACATATGCACTGTTCCCGCAGGTTGCCATGGACTTCTTTAAATATCGCCAGGCTCAGAAGACAAAAGTTGATGAGACTGTAGCAGATACCAAGAACGGCGCATACCCGGTATAAAGCACACATAGAAATGCAGATGCATTTCAAAACAGGAAAAGGAGCTTGCTGTATGCAGGCTCCTTTGTGCATAAAAAAGATAAAAAAGGCAGGATAACAGGTAATGTCCAAAGTTGCGATCATAGGCGGCGGTGCCGCCGGAATGCTCTGCGGTGTATATGCTGCGCGCAGAGGACACCAGGTTCACATACTGGAAAAAAATGAGAAACTCGGAAAAAAGCTTTTCATCACCGGAAAGGGACGGTGCAACGTCACCAATGATTCAGATACCGAAGAACTTTTTCCGGCAGTGATGTCAAACCGCAAATTTCTTTACAGTGCTTTCTACACCTATGGAAGCAGAGATGTGATGGAATTTTTTGAGGAGGCAGGAGTGCCGCTGAAAACAGAGCGTGGAAACCGGGTTTTTCCGGTATCGGATCATTCATCAGATATTATCCGTGCGCTTGAGCGGGAACTGAAAAAAGCCGGAGCGCAGATCCATCTTCATACAGAGGTAACGGAAGTTTGTACACAGGATGAAAAAGTTACCGGTGTATTACTTTCGGACGGTACCTTTTTTGAAGCGGATACTGTGGTAGTTGCCACAGGCGGGCTTTCCTACCCGTCCACAGGTTCCACAGGAGATGGATATCGTTTTGCTGCTGAAACGGGACATAAAGTTGTTTCCCAGTCACCATCACTGGTACCACTGGTGGCAAAAGAAGATTATGTCTCCAAACTTCAGGGCCTTTCCCTTCGGAATGTGGAGCTTACAGTAAAATCCGGCAAAAAAGTTCTCTATAAAGATTTCGGCGAGATGATGTTTACTCATTTCGGAGTGACAGGACCGCTGATCCTTTCCGCCAGTGCCCAGATCGGCAAAAAGCTGGAAAAGGAGCCTTTGGAGGCTTTCCTGGATCTGAAGCCGGCGCTTGATGCAGAACAGCTTGACGCCCGGATCCTGCGTGAATTTGATGCAAATCATAACAAGCAATTTAAAAATGTGATCGGTGTTCTTTTTCCGTCTTCTCTGACTCCGATCATGATCGAAATTGGCGGTATCCCCGGGGAAAAACCGGTACATGAGATCTCCAGGGAAGAGCGTCAGGCTTTTGGCCGTCTGATCAAGGCTTTTCCGTTTACGATCACGGGAATGGGAGAGTTTAAGGAAGCGATCATCACAAGAGGCGGTGTGTCAGTAAAAGAGATACAGCCATCCACAATGGAATCCAAAAAAATAAAAAATCTGTATTTTACAGGTGAAGTACTGGATCTGGATGCAGTGACCGGTGGCTATAATCTTCAGATCGCATGGTCTACAGCGTATGCGGCAGCTCAGGCGATAGAATAACAGAAAAGAGGAAGGAGCAACGATTATGGGTATTAATATTGCAATTGACGGACCGGCAGGTGCAGGAAAAAGCACAATTGCAAAAAAAGTGGCAAAGGAGCTGTCCTTTATTTATGTAGATACAGGGGCAATGTATCGTGCCATGGCACTTTATCTTCTGGAAAAAGGGATCAGCGGTGACGAAAAAATCTCTGAAGCCTGTCACGATGCGGATATCTCTATCCGTTATGAGAACGGTGAGCAGCAGGTGATCCTTAACGGAAAGAATGTAACTGCGTTCCTCCGTAAGGAAGAGGTAGGAAATATGGCATCTGTAAGCTCTGCAAATCCGGAGGTGCGTGCACATCTTCTGAAGCTGCAGCGCAATCTTGCAGCCGAGAATAATGTAGTTATGGACGGAAGAGATATCGGAACCACCATTCTTCCCAATGCGGAAGTGAAGATCTTTCTGACTGCAAGTGCAAAGACCCGTGCCAGCAGACGATACCTGGAGCTTACAGAGAAGGGGGAAGCCTGCGATATGGATGAGATTCTGAAAGATATCGTTGACAGAGATGAGAGAGATATGAACCGCGCGGTTTCTCCGCTTAAAAAAGCAGAGGATGCTGTTCTTGTTGATTCATCTGAGATGGGAATTGACGAAGTGGTTGAGAGTATCCTTTCCGTATACAGAAAAAGGGTGAATGGATGAACGTAAAAGTTGCAAAAACTGCCGGCTTCTGTTTCGGCGTACAAAGAGCTGTTGACCGTGTTTATGAGTTGATCGGTTCCGATGCAGCACCGATCTACACACTGGGCCCGATCATCCATAATGAGGAGGTTGTCTCAGATCTCGAAAAAAAAGGTGTGGCTGTGATCTGTGAGGAGGATCTTGGCAGCCTGAAGGGTGGCACTGTTGTGATCCGTTCCCATGGAGTAGGCCGCAGGGTTTATAACACGATCAAAAAATATGGTCTCGGATATGTAGATGTTACCTGTCCTTTTGTGCTGAAGATCCACAAGATCGTTGAGAGAGAAAGCTCCAGAGGTGCCCATATTGTGATCATCGGTGATCCGGACCATCCGGAAGTACAGGGGATCTGCGGATGGTGTCAGGGACCATATACAGTGATCAGAAATGCTGAGGATGCTGAAAAATTCAATATTTCTCCGGAAAAAGAAGTATGTGTAGTGTCCCAGACGACATTTAATTACAACAAATTTCAAGAATTAGTTGAAATTCTCCGCAAAAAGAGTTATGATAATAATGTTTTAAATATTTTAAATATTTTAAACACTATTTGTAATGCTACCGAAGAACGGCAGAAAGAAGCTAAAGCGATAGCCGGAGAGGTAGACACTATGCTGGTCGTAGGTGGCCGACATAGCTCCAATACTCAAAAGCTGTTTGAAATATGTAAAAAGGAATGTGGAAATACTTACTATATACAAACACCTGTAGACTTGGATTCTGAAATGTTCCAATGCAGTAGTTGTGTAGGTATTACAGCAGGGGCTTCCACCCCAAAGAAAATTATTGAGGAGGTTCAAGAACATGTCAGAGTTAAGTTTTGAACAGATGCTGGAAGATTCCGTAAAAACAATCAGAAATGGAGAGATCGTACAGGGTACCGTCATCGATGTTAAAGATGATGAGATCATCCTGAATATCGGCTATAAAGCAGACGGTATCATCACAAAGAACGAGTACACAAACGATTCAAGCGTTGTGCTTACAGACGTTGTTAAACCTGGCGATACCATGGAAGCAAAGGTTCTCAAAGTAAACGACGGAGAGGGACAGGTTACACTTACCTACAAACGTCTTGCAGCAGAGAAAGGCAACAAACGTCTTGAGGAGGCATTTGAGAACCAGGAGGTTCTGAAGGCTCCTGTAACACAGGTACTTGACGGTGGTCTTTGTGTCAATGTTGAGGAAGCAAGAGTATTCATTCCTGCAAGCCTTGTATCTGACACATATGAGAAAGATCTTTCCAAATATGCAGATCAGGAGATCGAGTTCGTTATCACAGAGTTCAACCCAAGAAGACGCCGTATCATCGGTAACCGCAAACAGCTTCTTCTTGCTGAGAAAGCTGAGAAACAGAAAGAGCTTCTTGCTAAGATCAACGTAGGCGATAAAGTTGAGGGTGTTGTTAAGAATGTTACAGATTTCGGTGCATTCATTGACCTCGGCGGAGCAGACGGACTTCTTCACATCTCTGAGATGTCCTGGGGCAGAGTAGAGAATCCGAAGAAGGTATTCAACGTAGGTGATAAAGTTACAGTTCTTATCAAAGATATCAACGGAGACAAGATCGCACTTTCCCTTAAATTCCCGGAGGAGAACCCATGGCTTACAGCTGCTGAGGACTTCGCAGTAGGAAACGTAGTAAAGGGCAAAGTTGCACGTATGACAGATTTCGGTGCATTTGTTGAGCTTGCACCTGGAGTAGATGCTCTTCTTCATGTATCTCAGATCTCCAGAGAGCACGTTGCGAAACCATCTGATGTACTTTCCATCGGTCAGGAGATCGAGGCTAAGGTTGTTGATTTCAATGGCGAAGACAGAAAGATCAGCCTCAGCATGAAAGCACTCGAGGATAATTCTGCAGAGCAGACAGAGGAGTAATTTCTCAGAAGCTGTACAGCAGTTGAATATTTTGAATTTCAGAGGCCGTCACATTTATTGTGACGGCCTTTTTTTGATTGGAATTGCGTAACAGAGATATTATTTAAGAACAGAAAGATAATATGGCAGGCAGTGTTTCAGATAGGTTTTCTGTTTTAAAGGATCATGAAGAAAAGCTTCTGTTACAGGGAACCAGGTGTAACAGGTTTCCCTTTTGGCAGGTCTTCGGAGCTTTTTGTCCATGCAGGCACTTAAGGCTTTTGGTATGGCAGTGTCTTCGGAAGGGATGTAATCGTAATCCTTATAATTGGAGTAGTATTGCTTTAAACGTCCATTTTGAGACTTTACAAGAAGACGGACACAGTTATTCTGTCCAATTATGTAGATTTCTTCACTATGATTTGAAAATTTAACAGGCAGATCGTAATTAGTTTTAATGGTAAAGGCCAATTGATCGTCTTGAATTTCACAATTTAGTGCTTCGTAATCTTCATTGAAAAGAGCAAGATAGGACAGCATGGAGAAAATTTTTCCAAGTCCCAGAAGATCTTCCCGGTTATGTCCCATAACGATCTCTGCCGCTTCCGGTTTCTTTCCGGAAGCGAATTGTTTGTAAAGACGGATGCAGGCACCTCCATCACAGTAGTTCCGTTCAGTGATACCGAGAAATGATTCCATAGAAGGCTGATTCATCCGTGAAAGCTTCAGAAGTCCCTTGAGCGGCTTTAGTTCCCGGTAAAGGTCCAGAGAAGGCAGCTTTGCAAAAGGGGAAGAGAGTCCGTGGATCTGATATCGTGCATCCAGATAAGGCTGGTCAAAGCTGTCACCGTTATATTGGATCGTACATGAAAAATTCTGAAGGAATTCAGAAAATGTTTTCAGAAGTTCAGGTTCTTCCTCTTCGTTTTCAATCATCCACTGGTACATCTGCCAGTTGTTTTCTTCGTAGGCTACAGCACCGATCAGATACAGAAAAGTGGAATTTCGTGATAGTCCTGTAGTTTCAATATCATAGAAAAGCGGTACAAAACGCTCTGAAAATCCATGATTTTTAGTCAATTTTTTAACAGTCTTAAAGTCTGGAAACCCTTGTAAAATCGGCATTTTTTTAACGATCATGTTAATTTTCTCCTTTATGGATTGTATCTGATTATACACAAAAAAATTGCTTTTCAATAGTGCAATTTAAAGTGAAATGAGTTATAGTTATTAGTAGAGTTGATGATAAAAAACAGGAAATGGTACTGGATTTATGTAGGGATTGACAGTGAAAAAATGACTATTATCGCTTCATAAATTAGTTATTCATTTACAGCTTTTTATGAGCTGGTGAATATCTTCTACTGAAGTATATCACAGGATCGTGTCTGGATTCAATCTTTCATACATATCCTGCTCAAAGCAGAAGCTACTTTGTTACTGTTCGCTGGTAATGTTTCGCGAAATGATTTATGGGAGCGAAATAGATCTTGTTTGTCTTGGATGAAATAAGAAAAGGAAAATCAGAAACACAGAATCAACTTTAAAAAAGAGTATATGCGCAACGCAGAAATACCATGTACATGTACTTGCAAAAATAAAGGAGGAGATGAGATCTATGGCATTTTTAACCTTCAGGGGTGGTATCCATCCTTATGACGGCAAAGATTTGTCAAAAAACTGTCCTGTCGAGAAGTATCTGCCGAAGGGAGATCTGGCAATTCTTGTTTCTCAGCACATCGGAGCTCCGGCCAAGCCGATCGTAAAAAAAGGTGATCATGTGCTTGCAGGACAGAAAATCGCAGAAGCAGGAGGATTTGTTTCCGCACCGATACACTCGTCTGTATCAGGAACCGTAAAGGGAATCGAGAAACGTCTGACCGCAGTAGACGCCATGGGTGATGCGATCATCATTGAGAATGACGGTCTGTACGAATCTGTGGAATATGCACCTGCAAAGCTTTCGGATCTTTCCAAGGAGGATATCCTGAAAAGGATTCAGGAAGGCGGAGTTGTTGGTCAGGGTGGTGCAGGTTTCCCGACACATGTAAAGCTCTCACCAAAGGAACCCGACAAGATCGATCATATCCTGGTCAACGGTGCGGAATGTGAGCCTTATATCACCAGTGACTACCGAAGGATGATGGAAGAACCGGAAAGCATTGTTGGTGGTCTGGAAGTAATCCTGAAAGCTTTCCCGAAGGCAGTGGGATGTATCTGTATCGAGGACAACAAACCGGATTGTATTGCCAGGATGAAAGAAGCCATCAAAGGCAAAGAGCGTATGGAAGTAAAAGAGCTTAAGACCAAATACCCTCAGGGTGGTGAACGTACGCTGATCTATGCGGTAACAGGCAGAGAGATCAATTCCACTATGCTTCCGGCAGATGTAGGATGCGTGGTTGATAACGTAGAGACTGTTACTTCTGTTTATAAGGCAGTGATCCTCGGACAGCCGGTCATCAGCCGTAATGTAACGGTTACCGGAGACGGAATCCGCACACCGAAGAACTTTTCCGTTCTTACAGGCACAGATCTGTCTGAACTGGTAGATGCTGCAGGCGGACTGAAGGAAAAGATCGCAAAAGCAATCTCCGGCGGACCGATGATGGGATTTGCGCTGTATGATCTTCATATTCCATGTACGAAGACAACTTCTTCCCTGCTTTTCCTGGAGCGTGACGCAGTTTCCGAGGCGAAGCAGATCCAGACTGCATGTATCAATTGCGGACGTTGTGTAAGCGTCTGTCCGGGCCATGTGGTTCCGGCCCGCCTTGCAACTCTTGCAGAACACGGTGATATGGCAGGCTTCGAAAAAATGGATGGTATGGAATGCTGCGAGTGCGGCTGCTGCAGTTACATCTGTCCGGCCAAACGACCTCTGACTCAGAGTATTAAATCTATGAGAAAAATGGTTCTTGCAGAGCGCAAGAAAAAGAAATAGGGGGAGGAATAACAATGGAACAAATGTATAACGTATCATCTAATCCCCATATCAGGGATAAAATGACCACCAGCCGTATTATGCAGCTGGTAGTGATCGCACTTCTGCCGACAACACTTTTCGGTATCTGGAACTTTGGAGTGCATGCACTCCTTGTAGTGCTGGCGACGGTTGCATCCAGTGTGTTTTTTGAATGGCTGTATGACCGACTGATGCATAAAAAGAATACAACTACTGATTTCAGTGCAGTTGTAACAGGACTTCTGCTTGCACTGAACATGCCGCCCCAGATCCCGATCTGGATGCCGATCCTTGGCAGTGCTTTTGCGATCATTGTTGTAAAACAGCTGTTCGGTGGACTTGGACAGAACTTTATGAACCCGGCTCTTGCAGGAAGATGTTTCCTTATGATCTCTTTTGCCGGAAAAATGACTAACTTTGCAGTTTCCAAAAGCTCCCATGCTGTTGTAGATGCGGTTACACAGGCAACACCTCTGGCAGCGCTTAAAAGCCAGGGATTCATTGAGGGGACTTCTATTCCTGTAAAGAATCTCTTCCTTGGTAATATCCAGGGTACCATCGGTGAGACTTCTGCCCTGGCGATCCTCATCGGTGCAGTGATCCTTCTCGCATTTAAGATCATCGATCTGAAGGTACCTCTTACATATATTGGAAGTTTTGCAGTATTTGTCATTTTCTATATGTTGGGAACAGGCAAAGGCTTTGATGTAAACTATCTTTTCAGTCATATCTTTGGAGGCGGTCTGATGCTTGGTGCCTGGTTTATGGCAACCGATTATGTGACAACGCCGATCACTCCGAAAGGTCAGCTGGTATATGGCTGCTGCCTCGGTATCGTGACAGCGGTATTCCGTCTCTTTGGTGGTTCCGCAGAGGGCGTTTCCTATGCGATCATTTTCTGCAATCTTCTGGTTCCGCTTATTGAAAAAGTAACAAAACCGGTTGCTTTTGGAAAAGGAGGCAAGAAATAATGGGTAAGATTATCAGAAATACATTGATCCTTACGATCATTACAGTAGTTGCCGGCCTTGGCCTTGGACTGGTTTACGAAGTTACCAAAGAACCCATTGCAAGAACCGAGGAACAGGCAAAAAAAGAAGCATGGCAGACTGTATTCAGTGATGTAAGCCTGGAAGATTTTAAAGCTGTAGATGTAGACAAGGAAGCAGCAGATAAAACAGCTGCAGATCTTGGAATCAAAGCAACCGTAGATGAAGTCTGTGAAGCAGCAGATGAAGGCTATGTGGTAACTGTAACCGATAAAGAGGGTTACGGCGGTGACATCCAGATCACAGTTGGTGTAACAAAAGACGGTACCGTCAGCGGCGTTTCCATTCTTTCCATCAGTGAGACTGCCGGACTTGGAATGCGTGCTACAGAAGCGAAGTTCCAGGAACAGTATGTTGGAAAGAATACCGATAAATTCTATGTATCCAAGGACGGCGGCGAAGGTGAGCCTATTGATGCTATCAGTGGTGCGACCATCACATCCAGAGCTTTTACCGGTGCAGTCAATACAGCTATCGGCTATTGCAAAAACGCATTTTAGGAGGGTAGTTGAATATGAATAATTGTGGTGAAAGATTAAAAAACGGCATTATAACCGAAAATCCGATTTTCGTCCTGATGCTTGGTATGTGTCCTACCCTTGCGGTAACGACTTCTGCGATCAATGGTATTGGTATGGGACTTTCCACAACCGTAGTTCTGGTTATGTCAAACATGCTCATCTCCATGCTGCGTAAGGTTATTCCAGACTCCGTCAGAATGCCGGCCTTTATCGTAGTTGTAGCATCTTTTGTAACTATCGTACAGTTTCTGATGGAAGGCTTTACTCCTTCTCTTTATGAGTCACTTGGAATTTACATTCCACTGATCGTTGTTAACTGTATCATTCTGGGACGTGCAGAGAGTTATGCTTCCAAGAACCCCGTCCTTCCGTCTATCTTTGACGGACTTGGAATGGGTCTTGGCTTTACAGTGGGCCTGGTTGCCATTGGTCTTGTAAGAGAGATCCTTGGTTCCGGAAAGGCTTTCGGAGCACAGATCATTCCGGTTGCTGATGCAGCTACCGGTGCTGCCGGCTATACCCCGATCACTATCTTTATCCTTGCACCTGGAGCATTTCTGGTTCTTGCCGGACTTGCAGCGATCCAGAACAAAGTAAAGATCAACATGGCAAAGAAGGGCAAAGATGTTTCCAAGATCCAGTCCGGCTGTGGCTCCAATTGTGCGACCTGCGGCGGATGTCCTTCCGACAAAGAATAAAAAGGGGGAATAGAAAATGGCAAGCTTGATGTTGATCGCAATTGGTTCTGCGCTTTGCAGTAACGTTGTATTGAGTCAGTTCCTGGGAATCTGTTCTTTCCTTGGAGTATCCAAGAAGACAGAAACTGCAGCCGGCATGGGTGGTGCAGTTGTATTCGTTATTACTATTGCATCTTTTGTTGCAGGACTGCTTTATAAATTCATCCTGGTACCGACCCATTTTGAGTATCTGAAAACGATCGTATTTATCCTGGTTATCGCGGCACTGGTACAGATCGTAGAAATGTTTCTCAAGAAATTTGTACCATCCCTTTACAAGGCACTTGGTGTATACCTCCCTCTGATCACAACAAACTGTGCAGTTCTTGGTGTAGCACTGAACAATGTTAAATATGAATACAGCATTCTTGAAAGTGTTGTCAACGGATTTGCCACAGGTGTAGGTTACCTGATCGCAATTGTATTACTTGCGGGAATCCGTGAAAAAATGGAATACAACGATATTCCGGAATCCTTCCAGGGTATGCCGATCGTTCTGCTTACGGCAGCACTGATGGCTATTGCATTCTTTGGATTCTCCGGAATCGTATAGGAGGAAGAAGAGCATGAGTATAACAGGAATTATTATGGCTGCAGTCATTGTCGGCGGTACTGGTTTATTCATTGGTATCTTCCTCGGACTTGCAGACAAGAAATTAACCGTTAAGGTAGATGAAAAGGAAGAAGCCATTCTCGGCGTTCTTCCAGGAAATAACTGTGGTGGTTGTGGATATCCGGGATGTTCCGGACTCGCTGCCGCAATTGCAAAGGGAGAAGCTCCTGTAGATCAGTGTCCGGTTGGCGGTGCTCCTGTTGCAGCCAAGATTGGCGCGATCATGGGACAGGAAGTAAAAGAAACCGCACGTCAGGTTGCTTTTGTAAAATGTGCGGGAACCTGTGATAAGACGACTGTGAAATATGAGTACACAGGTGTGGAAGACTGCGAGATGATGGCTTTCATCCCTGGCAGCGGTGCAAAAAACTGTACATTTGGATGTATGGGCTTCGGAAGCTGTGTAAAGGCATGTCCATTTGATGCGATCCATATAGTGAATGGTATTGCGGTCGTAGATCAGGAAGCATGTAAAGCCTGTGGCAAATGTGTTGCCAAATGTCCGCGTCACCTGATCGAGCTGGTACCATATGACAAACAGACACGTGTAGCCTGCAGCTCCCACGCAAAAGGTAAGGCAGTTACAGTTGCCTGCGAGCTTGGCTGTATCGGCTGTAAAAAATGTGAGAAGAATTGTCCGTCCGAGGCGATCACAGTTACCGATTTCTGTGCACACATCGATTACGATAAGTGTACAGGCTGCGGTAAATGTAAGGAAGTTTGCCCAAGACATGTGATTCTGTAAAACAAAAAGGACTGCCTGTCACAGAAGTTTTCCGAGTGACGTGGCAGTTCTTTTTTGGAATAAAGCATGTTGTGCCCGATAATGCATAAATAAATACGTACAAGCTTTTGGTTATATTTCGATGAAAAATTGCAGTTTCCGGTTAAAAATATTTGACCGGTGAATTTCAAGGGGCTATAATAGGATATAAATATTCAGTATACTTCAAGGAGAACGAAATTCATGAGTAAGATTATTTTAACTGGCGACCGTCCGACGGGGCGCCTTCATGTAGGTCATTATGTTGGATCTCTGGCAGAGCGTGTGAAGCTGCAGAATTCCGGCTTATATGATGAGATTTATATTATGATCGCAGATGCCCAGGCACTTACAGATAATGCAGAGCATCCGGAGAAAGTACGTCATAACATTCTTCAGGTTGCTCTGGACTATCTGGCATGCGGGCTTGATCCGGAGAAATCCAATATTTTTATTCAGTCCATGGTTCCGGAGCTGACAGAACTTACCTTTTATTATATGAATCTGGTTACGGTAGCACGAGTACAGCGTAATCCTACCGTTAAATCCGAGATTAAGATGCGTAATTTTGAAGCCAGCATCCCAGTAGGCTTTTTCTGCTATCCGATCAGTCAGGCTGCGGATATTACTGCTTTCCGCGCAACACATGTACCGGTAGGTGAAGATCAGCTTCCGATGCTTGAGCAGTGCAAGGAGATCGTCCATAAATTCAATACCGTTTATGGTGACACACTGACAGATCCGGAAATTGTTCTTTCTTCCAATAAAGCATGCTTACGTCTTCCGGGAATTGACGGAAAGGCTAAGATGAGTAAGTCTCTCGGAAACTGCATCTATCTGTCTGATGAAGAAGATGTTGTGAAGAAAAAGATCATGTCCATGTTTACAGATCCGAATCATCTTCGTGTTCAGGATCCTGGTCGTGTAGAGGGAAATCCGGTATTTATCTATCTGGATGCCTTCAGCCGCCCGGAACATTTTGCTGAATTTCTGCCAGAGTATCAGAATCTGGATGAACTTAAGGCTCACTATCAGAGAGGTGGCCTTGGTGATGTGAAAGTCAAGAAGTTCCTGAATAATGTTATGCAGGCAGAGCTTGGACCGATCCGTGAAAGAAGGAAAATGTGGGAGCAGCGAACCGAAGATGTGTTCGATATCCTGAAAGCCGGTACAGAGGTTGCCAGAGAAAAAGCTGCCGCAACGCTTCATGATGTCCGTTCTTCTATGCGGATCAATTATTTTGAGGATCAGGATTTCCTTAATCAGTGATAGAAAACAGCGAGAGGAATCACAGGCTTGTATACAGGATCAACCCGGAGATTGTATTCCGGGTTGATTTTTTTTGAAAATTATGTTACTATTGCGTTCATATGGGAAACAGATGTTCAGCTGTTTCAGGGAAGGAGCCTTGAGATTTGATTTCTTTTGTAAAAGGTACCGTAGCAGATATCGGTGAAAATTGTCTGGTTGTGGAAAATGGCGGAATTGGTTATGAGATTTATATGACAGGACAGGATCTTGGGAAAGCACGGATAGGCGATGAAAAGAAGATCCATACCTTTCTCTATGTGCGGGAGGATATTCTACAGCTATATGGTTTTTTTTCGAAGGATGATCTTGGCATGTTCAAGCTTCTGATCGGTGTCAACGGAGTCGGACCTAAAGGCGCTCTGGGTATCCTTTCCGGGATCAGTGCAGACGAGCTTCGTTTTGCAGTGCTTTCCGATGATGTAAAAACAATCTCCAAGGCCCCTGGAATCGGGAAAAAGACAGCCCAGAAAATGATCCTGGAGCTGAAAGACAAGCTGAAGCTGGAAGATGCTTTTGAGATGAAACTGGCGCATCAGCAGGAAGAAGCAGCTGAGGGAGCATCTGATCTGAGGGATAGTCGTCAGGAAGCGGTGGAGGCGCTTGTCGCATTAGGATACAGTTCTGCAGATGCCCTTCGTGCAGTACGAAAGGTACCGGAAGATGTGCCGGCAGATGATGTAGAAGCAATTCTTCGGGCTGCACTGAAAAATTTTTAACAAATGTAGCAAGAATTCTCCCACCTCTTCAGATGGTGAGATGAATTGCACATCTGAGCATATCTGCTTAAAAAAATCTCTATAGTATAAAAGAAACACTTGTTCTCCTTTCCCTGATGTAGTATACTGAAAAAGAACAATTAGTTCATAAATACATATCCGTC